>Ga0302200_10000004_pt1 | contig 423572 bp, 392 predicted proteins | sample II_Bog_N3_1_FD_194585 | JGI IMG/M metagenome (GOLD analysis project Ga0302200, IMG submission 194585) | Peat permafrost microbial communities from Stordalen Mire near Abisko, Sweden - II_Bog_N3_1 | ecosystem: Environmental > Terrestrial > Soil > Wetlands > Peat | place: Sweden: Abisko...
TACATGAGCGAATTTTGTTATAAATTTAATAGAAGGTATTTGGGCCAAAAGCTCTTTGACCATTTATTAGTTGCAGCAGTAGAGAAGCCATGGTACACCCTTAGGTAGGCAAACGGATAGTCATTAAAACTTACAATATTAATTATGCATTTCAATAAAAATTAATAATAAATACAAATATGTATAAGGTGGTTGAATTTAATGACAAAGGAAAGGGGCAAAAATTTACTCAATATGCGGAAATATGGATTAAAAATATGTGTAAGAGAAAAAATGCAGACCGGGATTTATTGGATTTTTATGATTATGGGATATAAAGTGTAAGCCTGCATGCATGATGGAGTCTGGCTGAAAGCCCACCCGAAGGGTACGCCCATAAAATCTGATTTATATTCTTATTTTTCAGTACCAAAAAGAACGGGCTTTCGCATGAAGACTACGCTGGTCATATTTTCGTATATACTCCTCTGCTGCTCCCGGCTGTCTGCCCAGGACACGGCGAGGCTGGTAGACAGGGTATTCACCTCAGATGATAAGGTATACGTAGGCCAGATCACCGATGACAAAAAAGGCGACTACCTCAGTATCGATGTATATCAGACAGGCACATACATAATCGAATATAAGACTATCACTAAGATCCAATATGGTGTAGACAACCCTCGCTACGTGGCCCATGGGGCTGCTAAAGAGCCAAAGGGGATGAGGGCTGTATATCAGGATACAAGCAGCGGTCTCGATCTGGTGGCATTTAATGGTTATCGTGCTGCGCCGCGCGTGACGGACAAACTGATCAAGAAGCGCAACATCGGCATCGGCCTGACGATAGCCGGAGTATGTATGGTCGGTGTAGGTGCTGCCATATATGCCACGACACCACGGCAAAGCAATACCTCATCCGGAGGCTATCAGCTGGTCACGCCCTCGGCAGGTTCCATAGCAGGTGTACTGATGATGATAGTCGGCACAGGGATCACGATACCCGGAGTCGCACTATGGGGTAGCTTCGCGCATAAGATCCACAAAGCCGAACAGCAAAACTAAAAGATCACTTTGCGTAGAAGATCTGCCTCAGATACTTTCTCATATCCTGCCATGAGTTTTTGTCTGCTTCTTCATTGTAGGCTATAGGTAGATTGAACTTTTTGCCGTTGGCGGTAGCTTCCGGATTGGTGAATGCATGAGATGCATGAGGATAAACCTTAAATATATATTTCACGCCGGCCGCATCCATGATCCTTTTAAATTCTGCCACATCTTCCTGGGTGACGAACTTGTCATCAGCTCCATGGCAAATAAATATCCTGCTGCCCACAGTACCTCTGGCAGCTGTGATGCCTTTCAGACCGCCATGAAAGCTAACTACGGCCTTAAAGTCCATGCCCTGCGTGGCACCCTGCAGTACCATAGTACCACCGAAGCAGTAACCTATAGCAGCAATACGACGTGGATCAGCCTGAGCATATGTTTTCACCTTAAGCTCTGCTGCTGCCAGTCTTGCCTTGGCCAGTTGAGGGTCTTTGTAGAAAGGCGCGGAAAGCTTCTGTGCTTCATCAGGGTTATTGGCTATTTTGCCGTCGCCATATATATCTACTACTATAGCGATGTATCCGAGTTCAGCCAGTTTGCGTGCTCTCATTTTAGGGTATTCGGTATATCCCCACCACTCGGGTACGACCAGCACTATCGGCAGTTTCTGTTTTTCATTGGGTACATAGGCCACATAGCCTTTCATGGTCACACCTTCAGAATTATAAGTAAACTCTTCGGTCTTCATATTTGCGATAGCGCCCGGAGTTGGTTCGCCGATCTGTGCATTGGTATCGTTCATACTGATAGCAATTAAAGCTGTTATGATAAAAATCTTACTGATGGTCTTTGTCATGATCTCGATTTTTTAGTACTGCGAATTTGCATATATATAACCAAATCGAGTAGTTTTTTGTTTGGAGAATACCCTCATATCACATCTTCTTCTCACCATACAGCACATCGGCCGGAATGATCTGCTTGGTAATGCCGGGGCCTTTATAATACACATTGAGTATATATCCGCCACCGCCGTTGAAGTAGGTCGCCTTGATCGTATGCCAGCCTTTGGTCATCGCTTTATCTCCCGAGTGCCATATCAACCCGTGGCTGCCGTCATTGGTTACGGTGAGATGATTATCGATATAGAGCTTGCTGCCATCATCAGATGAAGTATAGAATTTATAATCGCCTTCTTTCTCTATATAGATATAGCCGCCCAGCACCAGCGCGAAGTTATTGCCTCTGTTTTGTATTTCAGCGAGATTAAACTCATTGCATTCTCCGATCCGCTTCGGTGTCATACTTTTGAAGTCCGGCAGTACCTCGAGGTCTTCGTCTGACTCAAAGTAGCCATATTTCATAGGGTGCAGCTCGCCTTTCTTTCTCACCCGATAGAAACCGCACACCGTAGGGCTCTGACTTCCTGCTTTGTCGAAGGCTTTCACCTTGACCACCGTTGTCTTATCTACGGTGAAAGGTTTTGTGTATACCTGAGATTTCTCAGTAGGCTCCGAGCCGTCGAGTGTGTAGTATAGCTTGTAGGCGGGATTAGTTTTGATCACCACGGTCGGTATAGAGTCTATATATAGTTCCCCGGCGGGTGCACCAGCGGGGGCATTTGTGATGATCTGCGGCGCCTCGAGGGTATATCGCTCCATGGCATCGGCTACCTCATCGGGATTGTCCACAAAGGCACTCTTGACAGGGCGGCCTGTCCATGCATTGGGTGTAGACAGCTTCCATATATAGGCGATAGTAGCTGCATTGTCATATTGGAATACCGGTCCTTTGATCTCATAGCCTTTTTTGATGCCTGGACCTGACAGTATGAATGGTATCTCCATCTCTGCCATCGACTCCCCGCCATGTCCGTGGCCGACACCACCATGATCTGCAGATACGATGAAGATGGTATTGTCATAGATCCCTGCCTTCTTATATGCATCTATGAGCACACCCAGTAGCGAGTCAGCGAGGCCAACAGCCTGATAGTATTCCGGTGATCCGTGTCCTTTGTCATGGCCTGCGCCATCCACCTGATCGAGATGGATAAAGAGAAAATCAGGCTTTTTGTCTGAAACATACCGTACCGCTTCAGTTATGGTATTGTATGGCCCTTCTTCATGTTTGATATAATTGACCTTGGTAGTTTCGACCAGCCGCGCCAGGCCATCCCAGTCGTGTATCACGCCGATCTCTGCATCGGGCTTGCCGTGCCTCACCACACTGAATATAGTAGGGAATATGCCCTCATCTCCTATCGTGACAGGTGCTATGCCATCGTCATTGCGCTCCCAGCTGTTTGCGGTCACACCTGTGCGCTCCGGGCCTGCACCACTGATCATCGCAGCCCAATTAGGACTGCTGCTGGTAGGCAGTATAGAGCGGTCGTGGAGTGTATATGCTCCGTCCTGCATCATACGGTGCATATTTGGTGTATTGGCACGGCGTACACCATCAGGGCTCATGCCGTCTACACCAAACATGACTACATGTATTTTCTGGGCTGAAAGAGTGGCGGAAGCGAGTGCCAGTAAGCAAATGGTAGCAAATATGCGCATAGTGCCGGGTTTATATTATACTGCGTAAATAACAAATAATAATGTTATCTGAACATTAGGTTTTCACTCCTTATATAGGGTGTGTTTTGTTGTATGAGACAATATCCCTTTTTTGTCCATAGCTAGTGGGCTCATTTTCATCTATATACCCACAAACCAAGCATTGTGGCGTACATGCCGATTCACGAAAATGGGAATAGTACACTTCCAAAATGGGATGTTTTTCAGCCTTTTCAATATCCTCATTGTTTGGCACAAATACACAATATATTAATAATCAATATTTTATAAACAATGCGTTTAAATGCATAAATCAGGGCACGTATTTGGCATTAACGATATTAAATTATTCATAACCCCCACAAAAAAAGCATATGATAGCAATTAGAATGAAAAAGGTAAGAGAAGTAAGAGGATGGAAACAAAGCGCAGTAGCTCAATGTATGAACGTCACTCAACAAGCCTATAGCTTTCTCGAACAGGGACACGGCAGCCCGAGGATCGACACACTGACCAGGTACTGCGAAGTGATGAAGATCGATATTAACTTTCTACTCGCCTTCGATCTGCCGGTCAGCGAAGAAAACATCGAAAAATTTGCCACCAAAGGATATTCGGAGCTCATCGCCGAGAATAAACGTCTGGAGCAGAAGCTTGAGTTCTTCAACTACCTGATCAAGACAAACAGTGCAGAGAGCCTGGCTGAAAAAACAAAGGCTATATCAATTGCCGCAGGTCAATAATTTACTTAAAAAGTACGTTTGAATAGTATACCGCCCTCACCCACATGAGGATATATTGACTATTTCAGACCTGCACATAAAAGATATAGACAATGAGAACCAGAGACCTGCCTCATGAGGTAAAGAACTCCAACTGGAACCAACTGGTATACGGCAATCTGCTCGAAGCATTCATGAGCAATAGTCAGGAAATGCTTTGGGCCATTGATACCAATAAGAAGATCATACTGGCCAATGAAGCTTACAAACGATTCGTATACGAACTGACCGGCGAACAGGTAAAGATAAACGACCCTGTATTGCCACAGATATCCGATACTGCCATGACCTCGAGATGGGAAAATTTCTACAACCGTGCACTGAAAGGTGAGAAGTTTAACATCATCACCAGCTATCTGTCAAACCGCAAGCCTGCCATCATTGATACGAGCTTCATACCTCTGGTATTCAGCGACCATATCATGGGTACAGCATGCATAGCCCGAAATCCAAAAAGACTGAACTGATCAGGCTTTGATACCAAATGATAAATACCACTATTGAAACAAACTCATTAAATAAATATCCCCACGATATTTAAAATCTCAGGTTTAGGTTTTGTATTAGCCCCGCAGCGAAAGCCGGGGCTTTTTTCTTTTATAGCTGGTCAATATATAGTGGCCCAACCTTCCGCCAGTCATAGCCGTAAACACAAAGAACACTTTTTATCTTAAATGCAAATTTAGCTTAATTGACCCAGATTACAAAAACTCGAAATCAACTGATCAAGTGGTTTTTTATGACATTCCAAGCAATACCAACGTTTTTTCGGTCGGAAAGAAAATGCAGGCAGGCATGAAGCCCTTGCAATCAAAGGCGAAGAGGCTTTCATGATAGTATTGGTTTTCGAATTGGTTTTCGCAATAAGAAAAAAAGACAATTTTATTGGGTTTCAGCATCGCTCGAAAATCAATTATCAGCTATTTAATTTTTTGATAGCATTGATAGCAATCACGGAGGCAGATTTCCACCTCTGATGGGTCATGTGATCGAACCACTCATAGCACGCGAAAAATTCCCATCCCTCCGATCAGTGAGGCGTCTGTTGTGACTGCTGTTGTTTCCTGAGCTGATCTATGAACTGCTGCTTTTCTTCAGGTGTCATGTTTTGAAACTTCCGGGCCATATCCTGTGCATCGGCAGGCATGGTGCTGCTACCGTTCGTCCCTGATGTAGCCGACTCGTTTGTATACCCGCTCAGGCTGAAGAGTGAAGCAGGATTATTGCGCATCTCCGCCTTGATCATATCTACCTGCATGGAGCCGCCATGCTCCGTCACCATCATCCGCACCGGGAATCCCGCCACCCCTTTGGCAGTGAGTGCCTTAAAAAACCCATCACTCGTAAACTTGCTTCTGACACTCATGTATTGCTTGAAGTTGGACAGCTCAGATGTGAGCCATACATCTTCCGCAGCAGCAGTAGATTTAAGTTTTAGTTTGATATGGGTGCAGTTGTAGCCGTTCACTTTTTCCTTGCCGATCACCGTGATATCAAACTCCGCAGGATCATTCGCCATCTGCGATACAGCTCTCAGGTCTATCACTGAGTAGGTCTTGGCAGCTTCATTGAGCACAAAGGCTTTTTTGACGCTGTCTTTCAGTATCAGCGTCACCCTGTTTATCCCGCCGGGCATCTGCGGTGAGATCATATTGATCTCTGAGCGGGTATTGCCATCGCGGGAGTAGGCCTTTGTGGTGCCGGAGATGCCACCCTGCACGCCGGTCATTTTAAATTCAACATAGGCCCCCTGTGCTGACAACTCAGCTACTCCTATAGAGATCAGAAATATTGACAACAATGCTTTTTTCATATGATATTGATTTATTCTTGAAATAAAATTCAGTACATCTGCCTGCTTTGTCATTCTGACTTTATGCAGAGATCATTATATTTACTGCAATACTAAAGATTAGCTGCTATTTAAAGAAACTGAAAGGAGATTATTCACCCGGACAAAAACAAGATTTACTTTCCGCCGATATCCACATTATATCCATGAAATGCCTCCCATTCACAATATTTCATTGCGTACTTTCGTTCATCGATGAGTCGATCGCAGATGAAATATAGCCCTATTCTACTCCTTGCTTTATGGTACCTGATGCTGGGCAGCGCCCCGGGGCACGAACTGCCATTAGGCAAAAAGCTCATCAAGGACTATGTATTCGTCCCCTCAGGCCGCGAGGGCGACAGTATCCTGCCGGAGTATTATATTTCCTCGATAGAGGTCACAAACAGGCAGTACCGCGACTTTATACAGGACCTGACCGACTCAGGCGCTACAGAGAAACTGAAGATCGCGATGGTAGACAGCATGCAGTGGACCAAAATGTTCCCTTCCTGCAAAGCTTTTGTGGGTTATTATTTTCAGGATCATGCCTATGATGACTATCCGGTAGTGAATGTCTCTAAAAAAGCCGCCGAACTATACTGCCAGTGGATCACGGAGAAATACAACAGCACATCACGGCAAAAGGCACGATTTGCACTGCCGACAGAGCTCCAATGGGAATATGCAGCACGCGGCGGCAATCCTAAAGCCATCTATCCCTGGCCGGGAAACTCACTGACCTACGAGCACAGGGGCAAATTACATGGTACCCGCATGTGCAACTACCTCGCAGACACCACAGTCAGTCTCACAGACCTGCGCCGGCAGAGGGATACAGTCGACATCACAGCACCATCGCACTCATTCATGCCCAATACATACGAGATCTACAATATGGCGGGCAATGTGGCCGAGATGATATCCGACCAGCCATATACCAAAGGCGGCAGTTTCATCTCTCATGGCGACAAGATGCTGATCTCCGCCTATGAGGATGCCGACCTCAGTCACGGCTGGCCTACCATAGGCTTCAGGCCGGTGATGATGTATGAAAATACTACCCGCTAAGTCACTGTTTTGATCTCATTCAAAAAATTAGTTGTAGGTCATCCAACCCTCAAAGGGTTTTGAACCCTTTGAGGGTTTAGCCGGAAATAAATTTAATTTATTTCAAAACAGCCCTTATCATCATTTTTAGTTTTTTTTATTACAACTATTTTATATAAACCTTATTATTGTACGACCGATAGCGCACGGGCAGCCTCGGCGCTTTTATCATTCTAAAAAACACTTGCATAAAAATGAAGTTATTTACCCCTGCTTATCTGAAAAATTCCGTGCTGCTTCTCGTAAGTTTTTTTGCCATCAACTATACCGCATCTGCACAATGTGTACCACTATCAATATCTGTCTCCGGCTCAGCCAGCACCTGTGCCGGCAATGACACAGTCCTGCTCACGGGAGCATCATCTGCTATACAGATCGTATGGCAGTCGGCATCATCGACCGTCACTATAGACTCATCCGGCGGAACTATTGATACTACCTATATCCCCGCGACTGCCGGTAGCTATGTAGCTATAGTCACAGCACCGGGGGGATGTATGGACACTTCGGTCGCTATAGTAGTAGACTCAGTAGTCACTCCTTCGGTCAGCATATCCGGCCTGAGTACATTATGCGCCGGCATGGTTGATACTTTCACTGCTACTCCTGTCAATGGGGGCAGCTCACCAACCTATCAATGGTATCAGAACGGCGCAGTAGCAGGTACGAATGCAGGAACGTTTATCACCGGTATTCTAAACAATAACGACAGCATTTGGGTAGTGATGACAAGCAGTGCCATATGTGCCAGCTCTGCAAATGATACCAGCAATCATATTATACTCACCGTCTTCTCCCCTGCTGTCGATACTATCACAGCATCTATCTGCCCAAGCGATAGTTTTGTACTTGGTACACAGGCATACTATTCTGCCGGCTCTTATAATGATACGCTCTTTAATGCCTCTGCTAATGGTTGCGATAGCATAGTCACGTTGAACCTCTCTGTCACGTCTGCAGTCACTCCCAGTGTGACCGAATCTACCGGGCATAGCCATACGATATGTGTGGGCACTAAGATCACCTTCACCTCTCATCCTACCAACGGCGGCAGCAGTCCATCATATCAGTGGTATGTGACCGGCAACCCTACGGGTACATCGGCTACATTCGTAGATAGTACTCTGGCCAATGGTGACAGTGTATGGGTCGTGATGGTTAGCAATGCATCATGTGCGACAGTCGATACTGTGAGGAGCACAGCCATTATATATGTGGTGGACTCATTCGTGACACCTGGTGTGACGATATCTTCTACCAATACCGGCGATACACTGTGTGACAATACTATGGCAAATCTCATAGCAATCGGCGTAAACGGTGGTAATAACCCCGACTATCAATGGCAGAGGAATGGTGTAAATGTGGGCAACACCAATACCTACATAGCTAATACCATTCTCAGCGGCGATGTCTACACCTGTATCCTCACCAGCACAGCAGCCTGTCTCACCCAGCTCAAAGATACCAGCAGCCCGATCACATTTACCGTCATACCATACCCATCTGTGTCTGTATCTGTCAGCAATACTAAGGTATGCCCCGGAGACAGTGTATCGCTGACTGCATCAGGTGGCGGCAGCTATATCTGGAGCACAGGTGCCACATCGCAGTCGATCTATTCTACCGGAGGTGTATACACCGTGACCGCCACCGGCAACTATGGTTGTACAGCAGGCTCCTCAATAATCACTATCGGCAATGTCACCACTGTCGTTGATTCCATCAGACAGGTGGGAGATAGTCTGGTATCCGGGCCATCTCTGTTTTATCAGTGGTACTATGATGACAGCATTATCGGAGGGGCTACCGGCCCTGTATATGTGCTTACACAAAGTGGCGAATATCAGGTAGGCGTGATAGACAGTTTCGGATGTATAGCATACTCTGAGGTGATCAATATTTTATTCGCAGGTATCGATCAGGTCAGTGCCGGTCCCTCGGCCATGATATACCCGAATCCTAACTCCGGCATATTCACACTGACATTGTCAGATCAGACTACTCATACTATCGCTATCACAGACTATCTCGGCAGGATCGTGGCAGAGGGCCTGACTATCACTCATCAGCATCAGTTTGCGCTGCAAGGCCTCAGTGATGGCATATACTATCTTCAGATCGATAATGCCAAAACTATCAAGTTTAATATTGTGAAATAATACATCTCTTTTGATAAATACCAAGGGGGCTTTGTGCCCCTTTTTTATTTCAAGGCAAATCCAAGTACCGATACATTTCGTATTTATTATATCTGGCAACATAGAGAGCCGCATAACGTATAGCAAAGTATCCGAACCCCTCGGGAATATACATTGAACAAGAAAAAAAACTGTGATAGAGCTATTGCAAAGAGGGGCAACACACACGGATAGAAGTGATATGGTCACTTTTCATGTTCATGCCCCGGTGCCACTCTCACCAAAAAAAACAACCAGGTCAGGCCTGATGAGGTTGTGGTCTGTTATTCTTGCCATGATATTGTTTTTTAAGACAACTATTCCATTTAAACGGCCTTTTTGATTTATTTTTTCGACCGAATGATTATTTTAACTTCGCGAACAATCTGAATAGAAAAACGTGAAATAGATGATGGTCAACCCGATAAAGATCCTACTCGCTGATGACAATGCAAATGAGTATATATTCTTCAAACATGCCCTTAGCAAAGCAAGCATGCCTACACAGATATATCCTCTGAAAGGCGGGATCGAGCTCCTGCAATATCTCAACGAACCCGACAACCACTTGATTGACATTTTCTTTCTCGATATCAACATGCCCATGAAAAACGGCAAAGAATGCCTGGCTGCTATCAGAGAGAATGCCAAGTTTGGGCATTTGCCTGTAGTGATGTACTCCACATCCGATACCAAAAGCGACATAGATGAATCATATGAACTGGGCGCGGACCTATACCTCATCAAACCGGCTGAACTGGACGACCTAAAGGTTATGCTCGCCCATGTCATCGATAAGTATATCAAAAATGAACTAAAACGCACTGACCGTTCATCGTTTATCCTGTCAGCCTCGATGCTGAGATGAAAGAAGCCTAAGAACCAGATCATCCTCTACTATGCCGGTGACAATAGAAAGAATCCGCCGTGGAGGATATAGATGGAAGCTTCAGGTGAACAACAACGCAAAAAATTTATACCCATTACAAATCACTCATTAAACAAACAAAAATTAAAGTTCGATTGCCATTTCTAGCTATACTATCTAACTTTACATATTGTGTAAAAGATTCTTCTTTATTGAAATATATCTCCTGCTTTAATTTCACTCCTCCAGTCGAATAAAAATGATTTAAGCTACGAGCAGCACTATCAATATCTAAAGGCAGACTTAAATCTTTTTTCAGATCTAGAAGTATCTCGGATGCAGCGTTAGCAATTTGAGCAGTATCATTTGTTTTACCATTGATGCGGGAAGTATTAATTGTGAATATAAACGATGACACAATACAATTTGAGAACGCAATTTGAACACTGTCATCATTCCGGGTAACAAAATCAGTATATCCGGTTCGATCTTGTTTATTGTAATAAAATTTTTGGCGAGGGTATTTCAAAGTATCTAATATCCTAAAATCAGGTTCAGCTCCTACACAATTTATTACCGATGACTCCCGTGTCACAGACTTATCGGTATTTGCCTTAATTGAAACAATACTATCCGTGTCATGCTTTCTTAATGCATCAGTATTATTATCAGAATGATTAAGCCGACAGGCAGATAAACCCACAATGCAAATAATGATAAAAATAGTCTTCATAATTCTTCAAATAGATTGTATTTCATTGTCAATTATCCATTGTCAATTGTAAATCATTCCCCTGGCCTGTATATCCGCTCTGCATGTTTGTATGCCCATTCTTTGCTGAGGCTCTCCTCTTTGGTCTGTTTATTCACATACATATGCATCTGGTCGGTGTAGTGCTTTGCTCCTTTTGTATTGCTGCTGCCGTATGCTGCTATACTTCGCAGTGCGGGCAGGCCGCCGCCTTTGGGCCAGTGGGCCAGCAGTATATAAGATTCGCCGTTGTGCACCGTTATCTTGGTCTTGTCCTTATTGTGCCGGTCGCCGTATTTGGCATCCCACATATCAGGACCGCCATCGGTAGGCAGGTCCACAGTATCCCTGACATGTCTCTGATAGTCACCAAGCGGTATATTTAGTTTGCCATAGTCATTGAGCATGTTTTGTTTGACCTTGCGCAGGCCCTCAGCGAAGTATGCCACCTTGGCTTTATTATCATGTGCGAAGAGCATATCCATTGAGTCATTGATACTGAAATAGCAGCGATAGAGGAAATGATAAAGCAGTGTAGCATTGGTATCGGCGATGGCGCCTTCACGCTTTACTGACCATTTCTTCAATATGCCGATAGCATCAGCCAGATCAGGATAGTCAGCATCGTTGAGATGAAATATTTCTTCGATGTCAAAGTGCTTGAACGGAGCTATAACATGCTGCGGATAGTGTGCGTCGTATTTGATATGGAGAAAATCATCCCATGTCAGCTTGCGGCCCTTCATCTCGTCCATCATTTCATAAAGGCGCATGCTGCGGTTGGTCTCTGTCAGCGAGAACCCTACATTCTTCTGGCAAGGCAGCTTCGGTGGGTTCTCGCTTTTCGCAGTCATTGTATAAGAAGTATTATTCGCATCAAATACCCATCCGCACTTAGGGTTGAGCACATGCGGCAGTGAGTCGTGCGGGAGAAATTTGGTCCATAGTGTCTTCATTGTATTGCCGGGGACTGTCGTACTCCAGTCGTAGCCGTCGGCGCGTATCGGCATGGCGCCATTGCTCACACAGTATATCGTATCAAACTTATCAGCATAAGTGACATATTGATTGACTATGCCCTGCATATCGAGTATATGGCGAAACTCCGTATAGTTCTTCGCCTTGTTCATCAGGTACCACTCCTCCGGAGATTTGATGGTCATATTTGCCGCGAGGCGTATGGCAAAAATCCCTTTATCATTCTTATATGTAGCCCCATAAATACTCCACCATCTTTTCTTCGAGATCGTCAGCACGAACTTATGCTTATCGCGATGTTTCGCGAGATTGACAGAGAGCTTGGCATGTTTGACCTCTAGCTTATGTGAGACGCCATCTACGAGGTAGGAGTTTTTATGTTTAGGATCAGGCTCGAGTTGAAAAATATCTATAGCATCAAAATAATTGGTCGTATGCGCCCAGCCGAGGTTCTCATTCACGCCGTGAAAGAGCGACACCGCCCCATGAAAGGTCGCACCGATGGCATTCCACCCCTCCTCGCTATGTAGGTGCGCCTCATACCAACTCATCGGCCCCTCGAGCGGCTGATGCGCATTGACATCGAGATAAACACCGCCGTCGGCAGTGATGTTTGAGTCCATCGCGAGTGCATTGGAGCCTCGGGCATTTTTATCATAGTGCAAAGCTGTGGGGACTTTACCGCCGACCACGCTTTTGATCGCACCGTCCACGCCCGTCATCAGCGCCATAGAGAGCATATAGCCCGCAATAAAATCAGACGGATGCACAGGCAGCAATTGTCTTGACACGACCTGATCGGGATGTTTCTTTGCATAGTCATTGCCCGCAGCAGCACCTGCATCGAGCAGTTTGCGGAACTCGGGCGAGAGGTCTTTTTCATACCGCTCTTTGATAATGTCAGGCACTCCAAGTAGTTGCACTGCATAGTCTATTTTCGCGCCTTCGATACCGAGCATCAGGCCCAGCTTGCCACGAGCGAGCATGAGGCCCCACTGCACCGTTTTGAAATCATCCTCACAGGCAGAATAGACCAGCCCGTATGCCACATCCGCATCCGTCTTGCCGAATATGTGCGGCACACCAAAGCTGTCGCGGACTATTTCTACATGATAATTGGGATTGACCTGAGAGAATGCACCGATAGATAGACCGAGTGCTAAAATGAGTAGGAAAAACTTTTGCTTCATTTATGAAATAAATTTTATCGGGTAAATATGACTATTATTTGACCGCTGATTATGAAATATTTGAGTTTCAGAATGTATCTTTGATAAAACAATAAAAAAATAAAGCAAAACAGGGTCAAATGAATTTATCGAAAACCTTTATCTTATTGTTTATGTATATTCCGTTATATAGTTTCCCTCAAAGAATTTACGCTCCTATAGATACTGTAATAAAAAGGTGCCCGGTTATAATAGAGGGGCGAATAGTCTATATAACTCCTGCTTATTGCAACATAGAGACCAAATCATCTTTTGGACATGAACCATACAGGTCATTTATCATTCAGGTATATAAAGTGTTTAAAGGGAATTTTAGTTGGAAAATATGTTGAAGTACCGAACATGAGCTGACAGATAGATGATATGTCTGTAATGGTTTCAGATGGAATTTCTATGCCATGCATAGTATATAATTGTTCACTTTTATTAATAGTCAGTAAATATGTGCGGAGAAGAATATAAAAGTTGTCCCAGATGCCATGCACCATTCGAATGCCGCGCAGGCTCTATCAGCCGCTGCCAGTGCAGTAGTGTAGAGCTCGACAATGCAGAGCGGGCCTACATCAGAGAGCAGTATGAGGACTGTCTCTGCACCCATTGCCTTATAGAGTTAAAAGCTCAATATATTAACAAGGAATATATTGTAAAGCCAAAAATTATTGGCTGAAAGTAAAGATCCACTACTTTTTGATACGGGTTTTATTTTATATTTAGGGTGTATATCCCCGTACAATACATGAAACCCACTGACAATCTGTATCAGCTCGTGAAGTCTCTCACGAGCAGCGAAAAACGTTATTTCAAAGTGTTTTCCAAACGCCATGTGGTAGGCGATCAGAACAAGTACGAACAGCTATTTGATATATATGATGCTCTGCCCGATGACCACTATGATGAAGACCAGCTAAAGCAAAGGCTAAAAAAGAAAAACCTCGGCAAGAACCTCGCAGATGACAAAAAGAACCTGCAGGAGATGATCATTAAGGCCATGCTGAGTTTCCACTCCGGCCACTCGATAGACAATCAGCTCAATGACCTGCTGGCCGAAGAGGATTTTTACCGCCAAAAAAGACTAAACGAGCTGCGCCGAAAAACAATAGCCAAAGCCAAGGAAATAGCAGAGAAATATGAGAAGTATGCCGTACTGCTCACACTGGCAGAAAGAGAGACAAAGCTGAAAATGGAGCTGGACCAGGACTCACTGCCTGAACTGGCAGCAAAACTGGGCAGTGAGGAACAAAAGTCGCTCGACAAATTAAGCCTAATAAATGAACTGGCATCAATAGATTCCTGGATCTTCATCCAGTACAGGATAAACGCCAGAGTAAATTCACCTGATTTTTGGGAGCAGGCGGAGAAAAAACTTAAACATCCTGCTTTTGCGGAGTATAAACCCGGAGAATGTTTTACTACAGACAGAAGGTATTATTCGATACTATCCTTATACTATGTATTAAAGAACGATCACGTCCAATACAACAACTATGCGGCTAAGATGTTTAATCTGTATGAACTATACTTCCCTCACCAGAAAAACAATAATAGAGTATTATACAATGCTGCATTATACAACTATCTGTATAGTCTCCATACGGTCAAGAACTATGCGGACATGCAGAAGTTGCTAATACATGCAGAGGCGATCGCGCCCCTCAATGAAGATGAAATAGGAGAAACATTTCAAAGTATAACTTTTTACAAACAGCTATTCTATCTAAACACCCAGCAATTTGAAAAAGCGATTGCAATGGCCGCGGAGATCGAAGCAGGATTGAAGAAATACAGAAAAAAAATCAGCATTGCCAGGCAGCTAAGCCTATACAGCAATATTTCGATCTCCTATATGATGCTGCATAAATGGGAGGAAGTACTGACCTATACGGAAAAAATAATTGCTGACAAAACAGATGTAAAGCTAGAGATAAAATATGAGGCCATGCTCCACCAGCTCATAGCCAGATATGAGTTGAAACAATATGACCTGCTATCATATCAGATCAGAAACACCCAGCGTTTTTTCACTAGCAAAGGAATAGTCTCACCTTCGTACGCCTATATATTCAAGTTGTTGAACACACTCATCAAAGATGGCGATGAGTATTTCCTGACATTAAGGGACGACCCCGAAACAGCCATAGAAAACTGCAAAGGTTTCTCAGCTATTCAGATATGGCTTCATGCCCAGATTCACGACACATCGCTGACAGAGGCCGCCCCTTTGGTAAATCATTAATCTTTTTCTTGCTTATTGATGAATGATCAGGAATGTTTCACGATAAAGCTGGTTGTAGTGATATCTACATTAATATACTGAGCGGGTGGAGTGCTGGTATTGTTGATATCAGTACTGAATTTAATGAGTCCGCCGGCTGGTAAAAGATCTCCATTACCGATCAGGACCACTGATCCGCTTGAAGTACCCAGAGATATGGCCAGGTTTTCATTGTTTTGAAGTGATGCCACCGAATTTGGTGTGGAGCCGGCAGCAGGGCCGTCTACAAAATAAAGGTCGCCTCCTGAAGTATAAGTATACCATTGGCGATTGCCTGATGCGGTAATACTGCCAGCGCCCGGGTATGAAATAATTACTGAGCCGGGGGTAGTTGTAAAATCAAAAGCCAGTTTTGATACGTCTGTGATAAGAATTGATGCCATGTGTGTTTGTATTTTAAGGTTATTTAATGACCCAAAATTAGTCAAGCAATGCTCCATAAAAATCCCCATCAATGGGTATTTTTTACTCCCATAAATGCAGATATCTTTAATATAATAGGATATCGGGTATCCCCATAAATGAGTACCTATAAATAGTTGCCAGACATCCTATAATGCACTTAAAGATGGTTTGAAATGACAACTCTGCTTTTTTACAATTGCATATCAGATCTCGATGATTATCAAACTAAACCAAACGCACTATGGACTTCAGACTCAATCCCGAACCAGCTATGGCTATAAGCCAATACCAGGAAACCATAACTGAAACGAATGCTCAGGATAGCCCGATCAGGCTCCTGCGGAGAATGCATCTCACTGGCCGCGAGGTACAGACCCTGAGATATATGGCCGCCGGCTATACCTCGGAGAAAATAGCCCGCGACCTATATATCAGCAAGGAAACGGTCGTCTCACACCGCAAGAACATCATCAAAAAACTGGGCGTGGCCAATGTCACTGCTGCAGTGGCCTTTGCCTTGCGAAACAGACTGATCATATAGCTCGGGATGATACGATCTGCTCTCGCACAGCCCCGAAATTTCACTATTTAAAAATCTCCTTATCTTGCAGACCTAAAATCAAATACTTATGGTCGCAATTCCGGTAGCTATACTCGCCCTCGCAGCAGGGATTTACCTTCTGATATACGTGAAACAAGCTGGCCTCGGCACGCTGTACAAACTCCTCGCGTGGAAGGTGATCGGACTGTCACTGATCTTTATAGTCGCAGCGGCTGTCATCGGTGTGCATCACATGAGGCATATGCATCAGTGCCATGCATCAGGACACTGCGATATGAGGCATGGTGACGGTGGCTGTCCGTATATGACTCATGGTAGCTGCGGTATGCAGGGTGGCAGTCAGCCTGAATGCTGCAAGCCTAACGCTGCCTGCTGCGGTGAAAAGAAGGAATGTTGCAGTGGTACTGAAATGAAAGCCTGCTGCAAGGATATGAAAGGCGGTCCTGCCTCATGCAGTGAGATGAGCGGCGGCAAAGCCAAGCCTGCCTGCTGCGCTAAAGACAGTGCGGCGAAGAAGTAGGGAGTAGTCGCAAGTGGTGAGCTATGAGTCGCAAGTCATGAATCACAGGCAATATAAAATACAGTTTTTAATATAAGGATGAATAGCATTGATATTGTATATCAAAAGGCAGTTGATGAAGAGGCTGAGAAAATCCTGAAATTAACAATCACTGATTTTATAAAAATTGGTGAATATGGTACAATAGAAAAAATCATTAACGGAAAGAAAACCGCAATTGGTTGGTGGCACTATAAATTCAATAACAACCTTCACCATGTTTTCTTTCAAACCTCAAGAAGGTTCCTTTTAATTTTCCATAGAATCTATTTGAGTGGTGTCAAATTAGAAAATGACAAATTACTCACACTCACAAATGAGGAACTCGATGCATATTCGTAAGTCTTATACTTTATCAAAATAAAAAAAGGCAGCCTTGTGGGGCTGCCTTTGCTATTGGGTTGGTAAGGGTTTGCTTTATTCTACACTCATCTTGCCTTTGCCGATGATCATATCGCCTGCCTGTACTTCGTATAGATAGATGCCTGACGATAATCCACCGCGTTCGATCATGATGGAGTTATTGGCGCTGTGGTCTATGCGTATCATTCGTCCTGTCATATCATATATATGTACCTCATACACTGATGCCGGCCCGCTGATATTCATGACCGCATACTGGCTGAACGGATTAGGACTGAGCGTGATGGTCGGATAGCTGCCTATATCAGTGACCCCGAGTATGGAGTTCACATTCTGACAGAGTGAGTCGCTGCAGGTAGTGCCGGGTATGTAGACATAGAGACAGACATTATAGGTGCCTGACTGAGCGTATGTATGTGTAGCATAGCTGCCTGAAGCTGACCCACCATCGCCGAAGGTCCAATAATGGTGTGCAGTGGTATCAGGGTCGAGTGCGTAGAACTGTACCGAGTCATTAGGATGAGATATAGATGTCCATGCTGCGGTCACTGCACATGAGTCACCGAAGGTCACAGATATACAGAGGGAATCAGAACATGGTGTGCCCGGTATATAGGCATGTACACAGACCTCATAGGTGCCCGGCTGAGGATATGTGTGAATGACATATGAACCGCTGGATGTAGTGCCGTCGCCGAATGTCCACAGTATATAGACATTGCTGTCAGGGATCAGCGCATAGAAGTGGAAAGTATCTCCATTCGTATGCAGGAAGTTCCATGCCGCGGTCAGGTTACATCCGCCTGTGATTGTGATATCATTGCAGGTAGAGTCAAAGCAATTGGTATTTGGCAGATATACATAGTAGCATACATGGTATGTACCAGGTGCCGTGTAGGTGTGCGATACATTGAATGCCGAGGTACCAGTACCGTCACCGAAGTTCCAGTAGTGGTGTGAGGCCGTATTGGTATTGGCCGTCGTAAAGCTCACCGAGTCGCCGCTGGCAGTGTATGTCCATGCAGAGGTTATATTACATCCGGAGCCGACGGTTATAGTATTGCAGAAAGAGTCGAGGCAGTTGCCCACGTAGGCATAGAGGCATACATGGTATGTACCCGGCCCTGCGTAAACATGCACAGGATGCGTACCAAAGACATAATTGCCGTCGCCTGCATTCCAATCATAGTGTACTGTGCTATTGGTATCTGTCGCGTAGAAATAAACTGAATCGCCATGTATGACTGATATCCATGCCGCATCTGTGACACAGCTGTCGACTATCGTTACATTATTGCATGAAGAGTCTGAACAGGTAGTACCCGGAGTATATACATAGAGGCATACATGATAAGTACCCGCTCCGGTGAATACATGTGTGATCGATGTACCACTGGTCACCGTGCTGGTATTGTAGTCGAATATCCAGATGTGGTGATTGGCAGAGCTGGTATCAGTACTCACGAGATAGACTGTATCACCATGCAGGGTATATGACCACGATGCATTGATATTGCATCCCGAGCCGATGATCACGGTGCTACAGAATGAATCCGTACAGTTGGTGCCTATAGAGGCATACAAGCATACATGATAAGTACCGGGCTGCGAATACCCGTGCCATGGGTTGGAGCCTGTACCTACTGTGCCATCGCCAAAATGCCAGTAGTAGGAAACATTGCCGACCGTATTTGAAGCATAGAAGTGTGCCGAATCAGTGCCATAAGCGTAATATTGCCATGCCGCATTGACATTGCAACTGCTGTCAATGATGATATCATTGCAGGTGGAGTCAGAACATGTGCTGCCCGGTATATATACATAGAAGCAGACATGGTAAGTACCCGGCCCTGAATATACATGGGTCACATTGACACCCGAAGTACTGTATGTACCGTCGCCGAAATTATATATATGGTGGGCGGCGGTATTAGTATCCGCTCCTACGAAGCGTACAGTGTCGCCGGAGACAGTGTATGACCATGATGAATTGACAGTACATCCTGATCCGATGACCACGGTACTGCAGAATGAATCAAGACAGTTAAGGGCAGTATTTGATACATAGAGACATGCATAGTATGTGCCGGGTTGGGTATAATGATGCCATGGCAATCTGCCTGTGCCTGTAGTACCATCTCCAAAATGCCAGTAGTAATTGGCCGAGGTGCTGGTATCGGCAGCATAGAAGTGCGCTGAATCTCCTATAGTATAATACTGCCATGCAGCATTGAGATTGCAGGGGCTGACTATGGTTATATTATTGCATGATGAGTCCAGGCAGTTGGTACCGGATATGTAGACATACAGGCAAACATGATAGGTGCCCGGCTGTGAGTATCCGTGCCATGGGTACCTGCCTGATCCGATAGTGCCATCACCAAAATGCCAGTAGAAGGTCACATTGCTGGCGGTATCAGCAGCGTAGAAGTGTGCTGAGTCAGTGCCACCGGTATAATATTGCCATGCAGCATTGATAGTACATCCATTACCCACTGTGACCGTACTGCAGAATGTATCTACACAGCCTGTGATACCCGGTATATATGCATAGAGGCATACATTATAAGTGCCGGGCTGCGAATAGGTATGCCAAGGATTAGTACCTGTACCATAGCTGCTGCCATCACCGAAATTCCAATAGCGGTGTATCGCGCTGGATGTATCGCTTACATAAAAATGTACAGAGTCGCCGATAGAGTATGACTGCCATGTCGCATTGAGGTTGCAGCCACTGGTCACCACTATTGTATTGCAGGATGAGTCTGAGCAGTTGGTATTTGGTATATATACATACTGGCATACATGATAGGTGCCGGGTCCCGCATAGGTATGTGAAGGGCTATAACCTGATGCTGTGGTCCCGTCGCCGAAATTCCAATAATAATGTGCTGTGGTATTGCTGCCCGAGCTGGTGAAATGTACCGAATCGCCGACTGCGGTATATGTCCAGGTAGCAGTGATATTGCATCCGGAGCCGATTATCACAGTGTTGCAGAATGAATCAAGGCAATTGGTACCTGAAATATATGCATAGAGGCAAGCATAATAGGTGCCCGGCTGTGAGTATCCGTGCCATGGGTCCCTGCCTGTGCCGATAGTGCCATCTCCAAAATGCCAGTAGTATGTCACATTGCTGGCGGTATCAGCTGCATAGAAGTGAGCTGAGTCAGTGCCACCGGTATAATATTGCCATGCAGCGTTGACATTGCATGTGTTGACCAGAGTAATATTATTGCAGGATGAGTCGCTACAGCTGGTGTTTGGCACATATACATAGAAGCATACATGATAAGTGCCCGGTGCGCTGTATACATGGGTCACATTGACGCCTGATGTACTGTATGTACCATCGCCGAAATTAAATATATGGTGTGCTGCACTGTTCGTATCTACGCCCACGAAACTCACAGTATCGCCACTCACAGTATACGACCAGGTGGCAGTGACATGACAGCCATTGCCTACTGTCACAGTACTGCAGAAAGAGTCTGTACAGCCGGCTATACCCGGTATATACGCATAGAGGCATACGTTGTAGGTGCCCGGCTGAGTATAATAATGCCATGGATCGGTGCCGGTGCCATAGTTGCTGCCGTCCCCGAAATTCCAGTAGCGGTGTATAGCGCTGGATGTATCACCGACATAGAAATGTACCGAGTCGTCGATAGAGTATGACTGCCATGCTGCATTTATATTGCATCCATTGGTCACTACTATTGTATTGCAGGATGAGTCTGAGCAGTTGGTATTTGGTATATATACATACTGGCATACATGATAGGTGCCGGGTCCCGCATAGGTGTGTGAAGGGCTATAGCCTGATGCTGTGGTCCCGTCGCCGAAATTCCAATAATAATGTGCTGTGGTATTGCTGCCGGAGCTGGTGAAACTGACTGAATCGCCAGCAGCAGTATACGACCATGTGGCAGTGATATTACATCCGGAGCCGATGGTCACTGTATTGCAGAAAGAATCGATACAATTGCTGCCGGTATACGCATACAGACATACATGATAGGTGCCGGGGTTAGCATATCCGTGCCATGGGTATCTGCCTGTGCCTATAGTACCATCGCCAAAGTGCCAGTAGAAGGTCACATTGCTGGCGGTATCAGCTGCATAGAAGTGAGCTGAGTCAGTGCCACCAGTGTAATATTGCCATGCCGCATTGACATTACAGGTGCTCGTGATCGTTACGTTATTGCAGGATGAATCTGAGCAGTTCGTATTTGGTTCATATACATAGAAGCATACATGATAAGTACCCGGCGCGCTGTATATATGGGTCACATTGACACCTGCTGTGCTGTATGTGCCATCGCCAAAATTAAATATATGATGAGCGCTTGTGTTAGTATCGACACCGACGAAATGCACCGTATCGCCGCTGACAGTATATGACCAGCTCGCATTCACATGGCAGCCGCTGCCGACCGTTATATTATTGCAGAATGAATCTTCGCATGTTGTGCCCGGTATATAGGCATACAGGCAGACATGATAAGTGCCCGGTTGTGAATACACATGGATCGGCGTTTTGCCGAAAATATAATTGCCGTCCCCCGCATTCCAGTCGAGGTGTACGGTAGTATTGGTATCAGCTGCCGTAAAGAATACCGTGTCGCCATGTGTATATGATGTCCAGGCAGCATTGGTGACGCATGGGGCGCCTATGCTGATCGTACTACAGAATGAATCTACACAGGTAGTACCCGGTATATAGATGTACAGGCACACATGATAGGTACCGGAAGCAGTATAGTTATGTCTGGGATCTATCCCAGTGCCTGTATTGCCATCGCCAAATGACCAGTATATATGAGCTGCCGTACTGGTATCTACCGCGTGAAACTGCACACTGTCTCCCGTGATACTGGTATATGTCCAGGCTGCAGTGAGACTGGCGCATGGATTGACCTGTGTCAGATAGATATTCTGGCAGAAGGAGTCAGTGCATCCGGTAATATTAGGGATATAGTCATTGAGGCATACATGGTAAGTGCCATAATTAGGATAGACGTGCGTAACCGTAAACCCTGAGCCTGTGGTGCTGCCGTCACCATACGTCCAGAAATGGTGTGCTGCGGTATTGGTATCTGATGTAGTGAAAACTACCGTATCACCATGTACTGTGTATGTCCATGCTGCAGTGAGATTGCAGGTAGCACGAGACTCAGCGGAGATAAATAAAGTCAGCAGCAGAAATAATATATAGCGCCAACAAGAGGATAACAGGTTCGGACGGTGGAGGGGGAATAGTTGATCCATAATTGTATTTATTTGGTTTACTTATCTCTATGACGGCCTAATGTACGGGATAGTTGTATGGAAGTGCCAATAAATCTGTTAAATTAAATATGTGATAACATTAATAAAGCCATTATCCGCTCACGGCGAATAAAAATTGCAAATCGTCTGCAATAAACCTCAGGCCTAATTGCTATTTAAGTCATCAAAACGTTTATGGGTAAACGGTAAATTTGATCGTCTTATTTTCCATTCCCTTTATCACCAGTGTGTATGTACCTTCTGATACATTCAGGTCTATTGTTTGCTTATCAGATCTAATGACCTGATCTGCCACTACCCTGCCGACCACATCATATATCAGCATTTCTTTGCCTGTACAGGATGAAGACTCCAGGATGAAGAGACCATTATTGGGATTAGGATACAGTCTTAGGTCATTTGCATAGACAATATTGCTCAGGCCTACATTAGTCAGCAGCATGACTGTAGAAGTATCACTGCAACCATTCTGATCGATCACCACCACACTATAGCTACCATTCTGTGTCGTGATATAGGTGGCATTAGTAGCACCGCTGATCAGACTGCCATTGAGTATCCATTGATATGAACTAAAATTGCCTGTCCGCAGGGTATCGTTGCCATAGCGGGTCACCACAGGATTTGGTTTGGGGTTCACGGTGAGGTACAATGTTCTCACACTATCGCATCCGCTGACCGTGAATGTGTCAATATATGTTCCGGTAGCACTATACCCCTGATATGAATCCCCCATGCAGATGCTTTGCGTGATACTATCCGCACCTTTGACCACCAGGAGGTTTAGCACCACTATACTATCACAACTCCCTGCCAGTGGAATAGTATCCATATATGTGCCCGTAGCCGCCAGAGAAACTCCGTTAAAGGTATATATAGTACCGGGGCAGATGGTCTGAGACAGATTGGTCAGATTGGGCCGCACAGTCAGGTTTAAGGTCCTGAAACTATCACAGCCATTTGAACCCGAGAGCGTATCGACATAAATACCCGAGACATTCCTGCCCAAAAAACTACTCCCCTGGCAAATGGTCTGCGAGATACTGCTATTGGTATATGGCCTCACCGTAATGGCAACCGTGACATCCGCCGATGGGCATTGGCCGCTGGTCACTATGGCACGGTAATATTCGGTAGCTGAAAGCACCGGAGTAGTAAAGGACGAAGAGGTGACGCTGATCGTACTGAAAGTAATACTATCTGAAGAAGACTTCCACTGTATACTGCCCGTATCCCCGCTCAGTGTAATGGTAGATGTACCACCCGGGCACATGTCCGTATTGGACACCGAGATCGTACCAGCCACAGATCCGGGAGAAACAGTGATATAAGAAGTCTTGGTAGTTGTTTCTGTGCCATTGCTGTTAGAGACTGTCAGTGTCACTGCATAGGTACCCGGAGCGCCATATGCTACGGTAGGGTTCTGACTGCTGGAAGTCGGAGGAGTAGCGCCTGCAAAGGTCCAGTTCCACCCTGTAGGTGAGCCTACTGATTTGTCAGTGAATATGACAGACTGGCCTGTACAGGCAGCTATGGTACCGGCCGAAAAATTTGCCACAGGTATGGCCAGTGTAGACTGCCACATGTCACGACCGTATGTCGCGGCCCTGATCTTATTCATCTGGTATTGTATCTCCATTTCATTGACTACGACATTAGGCAAACCACTGCTGAAAGGCTGCCAGGATGAGAGTGAATTGCTGATAAAATAAACGCCGACATCTGTTCCTACATATAGTCCGTCATTGGTATTATTCTGATAAGTGATACAGTTGGCGGGCAGATTGGGCAAACCGGTAGAATAGTCAGACCATGTGGATCCTGCATTGGACGAGGCATAGACTTTGTTGCTGGCGGAATAGCCCGAGAAAGTGACCCAGACCTTCGATGGGTCTGTATTGCTCACCGCAATGTAGGTTATAGATGCAGAGTCTACAGGCAGTGACCCGGTTATTTCGGTGAATGTGCTGCCATTTGTAGATACAAAAATACGCCCGACCGTAGCTGCATAGATATAATTGGGATTGGACGGAGCGTAAGCTAGTGCTATGATATTATCATTCGTATCAAGCGGCAGCGAGTCAACACTTGCCCAGGTATTGCCCATATCAGTGGTGCGGTACACCTGGTTTTTTCCCACCAATAATATACTGTCATTGGTAGGGTGCATGATATATGGTGTGACCCAGTCTCCCTGCGCATTGACACCCGTACCACTGGAGTTAGTGATCGTATTATTGAATGTATTGCCACCATCTGTAGACTGGAATATCTCGCCATAGTATATCTCGCCATACATCACATTGGTAGTAGAGTGTGCGATGATGCACTCCATACCATCGCCGCCTATCACGTATGACCAGTTATTGGGCCCTTCCAGGATGTCGGTACCATTGTCCTGCAGGCCTGAGATGGCATAGTTTGAATCGGTGACCGAGGTTCCCAACCGGTACATCTCTCCTATTTCCAGATTGCTGCTCAGGTCTGTCCAGCTTGTGCCATTATCCGTAGATTGAAATACCCCTCCGTCATTACCGGAAAATAGTGTCGTGCTGCTGCCCGGCTGAAAATAAATATTGTGTACATCGGCATGCACATATGGATAGCCGCAGCAACCGTACCATTGTGTCAGGCAGGTCCAGTTCACTCCCGCATCAGTAGACCGCCAGTGGTTGACGCCGCCCACATATACATCACTTGCATTGGTTGGGTTTACCGCTATGGAGAGCGAATACCATCCCTGTCCTGATGTAGTATCAGAGCCATCCGTCTCATAGCCCAGCAGATTGGGATAAGTGGCCTGCGCCGTGAAATTCACTCCGCTATTAGTAGAGAGATAAACACCGAGCATGGCCGAATGAGAAACATTTGAGGCAAGCACATAGACATAAGAAGAATTTGCCGGAGATACGCCAATTTCCATACGCTGTACATTGCCGGTGGGCAGTCCTGTGCCTGATGCCGTGAAACTGGTGCCGTTATTGGTAGAAATATACATAGACGTCGACACTGCATAAACAGTAGAAGGGCTGCCCGGTTTGAATGCTACATCATAGAACTGGCCTGCTTGGACGAGGGTCCATGTAGTACCTGAATTAGCGGTCCGGTATATGCCATGGCTCGAAGCCATCAGTATCACCGAGGTGTCACTCGGGTCCATGATCATCTTGCGTATCACATGGTAGTTACCCGGTGACCAGACAAGGCCGGTAGTATTCCAGGTATGGCCTCCGTCCATAGACTTTAGTACACCGATACTATAATTAGCTTCACCATCCCCATCTCCCGTAGCCAGGTACATGATATTGGTATCAAGGGGATTGATGACCACATCAGAAGACCCGATAAGTGCCAATGCATCGGTTTGGGTACTCCAGGTAGAGCCTCCGTTTGACGAGTGCCAGAGGCCCCCCGATGGACTGCCGCACCATATGCTGTTGCTATTGACCGGATTCATCCTGATATAATTGACCCTGCCCGCTCCTCCGCCTGATGGCACACTGTTTGGCCCTATAGGTACCCAACCGCCGGTGAGCGGCACCATGCCTGCATGTGCGCTATACTGATGCCCTGTATTGACAAAGTCTCTGTATATCTGATAGTCCTGCGAAGGCAATGACACATCTCCCGAAGGAAATACTCTAGGTTTCATAAAATTTTCCCAACGTTTAAATTGCATCCAACCCGGACGCTCATTTTCTTCCTGGTCGCCTTTAGGTGCCACCGTATCCTCTGTATTGGTAGTAGGATGGGCATTTTCCCATGCCGCAAAGGCACGTTGAACATCACTTAAAAGAACAGGATGACTGCTGTCCGGGTTGCTGTTTTGATAATATGGGGGCATCATCCATGGCTGCTGCGCATGGACCGGCTGAAACATAAATAAACAAATACAAACTAATGATCCGATCAATACAGGAAAGTAGGTTTTCATATCTTATGGTTTTCTTCTGAATATTTTATTAAGTAAATATATAAAATGGAAACTATTTTAGCAGAAAGCGTTACAAATAAAATCTAGCGATATGATGCCCCCTTTGTTGCTATTATCAGAATATCAATAAGTACATCGATAGGGTTTGACCAAAATCAAATCCAGAGTTGATAAATATCATTCGCTTTGTCACCGGAACAGCCGAAATTTGTATCAAAACACGATCATGGGAAATATGCGTACAGTCACACTCGAGGAGCACCTGAGTTTTCCGGAACTCGTCAATCTCATACCAAAAGAAGCATTGGCCAATCATAGTTTTGGTCCTCCCGGCGCACCTAATTTCATGGACCAACTCAGTCCAAAACTGGTTGATATAACAGGTGAGCGATTGAGTTCGATGGACAAGAATGATATCAGTATGCAGGTACTCTCTGTGTCAGGTGCCGGTGCAGACCTGCTGAGTGCTGCAGATAGTCCGGCTTTTGCAAAGAAATATAACGATGCAGTAGCAGAACGCATAGCTGCGCATCCCTCTCGCTTTGCTGCATTCGCACATCTGCCGATGACGGCACCCGAGGCTGCGGCGAATGAACTGGAGCGTTGCATCAAAGTGCTTGGATTCAAAGGTGCGCTGATCAATGGCATGACACAGGACCTGTTTCTCGATCATCCGAAATTCGCACCGATACTAAAGAAAGCAGAAGAACTGCAGGTGCCTATCTATCTGCATCCCGCCCTGCCGCCAAAGGGCGTGGCAGACATCTACTATAGCGGCCTGCCTAAGGCTGGTGGTATGCTGCTGTCTATAGCCGGATGGGGCTGGCACTCTGAGACCGCGCTGCATACATTGCGGTTGATCGTGTCTGGTACCTTTGACCGCTATCCCCGGCTACAGTTCATCATCGGCCATATGGGCGAGATGCTGCCCATGATGATGGTACGCTGTGACAATATGTTCAAACCAAATCAGGCCGCAGCCAACCAACGCTCTATCATCCAGACACTACACGAGCAGGTACATATTACCACGAGCGGTATCTTCACGCAGCCGCCACTTACAGTAGCCATTGAAACATTCGGCATAGACAATATCATGTTTTCTATAGACTATCCATACAGTAGCAATGAACAAGGTCGTGCCTTTCTCAATAGCCTGACACTACCCGCCGATCAGATCGAGAAACTGGCACATGGCAATGCAGATAAACTACTGAAGCTGGCGTGAGATATTCTAATTTAAAAAAAACGAAAGCGTAAGGTAAATAGCCCTTCCCACATAAACCACAATCCCCTCCAGTACTAAGCGATCTTAGTACCAAAGGGGATGTATCAGGTAGAAGGGTTGCATTTTATCTGGCCACTATGAAGTTCTTTGTGATCTGTCTGTTTTGTGCCTTTGCAGTCATATAGTAGCTACCTGCGGGCAGCTGCGACACACTGATATTGGCCTGATAGGCTGTACCCTCAGATACCTGCCACTGCCTGCAGAGCCTGCCCGACACATCATAGATGGCCATGGTAGCAGGTTGCGCTTCATTCCAGCTCAGGTCTATACTGAGGATATCTGTAGCAGGCGAGGGATATACATTGAGCTTCGCTCCTGTCGGTACCAGCGGTGTGATGCCTGAGGGGTTATAGTCCTGATAATAGTAAAAGGACTGCCTGTCGGTAGACACCGGCTCCCAGAATCCGCCGACATTCCAGGTATCTGTGATCTGCATGGTCACGCTATTATCACTGTCAAAGGTATTGCGGTAGCGATTCTGATTTACCCAGAGGGAATGAGTGCCGTCCCAATACTGGCTTATATAGCTGGTTTCATTACCATTGGCATCAAATGTCTGAAGGTATTGGTTTGCATTTACCCATGCGGCTCCTGTCCACTCCAGGTAAACATATGCAGTGTCATTGCCATTGGCATTGAAGTTATATATGGCACTATCCTCATTAAACCATGTGTGCGTGGTAGCATTCCATCCCTGATAGAGTTCAGTAGTGACATGATGACCGGCATTATAGCTATAGATACCCAGCGATGAGGTATCCCAGGCACTGGCTGTCCCGTTCCAATAGAGGTTTAACTGCACTGTCACATTATTATTGGCATCATAAGTGGGCAAGTATTCCTGCAAATTCACCCATAACGATGTCAGTGTATCCCAGTTTTGTATCACCTCCATTGTATTCTGGTTAGAGCTATTGAAAGTGATCAGTTGCTGCTGAAAGTTACGCCATGCAGCAGTATTGACGTCCCATTTCTGGTCTATGAAGTTGGTTAGGTTATTATTCACATCAAAAGTGTACAGGTAATTTTCGCTGTTTTGCCAGCTCCCGCTTATATTGTCCCATAACTGGGTGAGGAAGGTCCGGATATTGTTATTCGAAGCATAAGTATATACATACTGGAGTGTATCTACATATGCACCGGCTACCCCGCTCCAGTTTTGGGTGATGGAGGTCAGCAGGTTGTTATTGGCGTCAAAGGTTTGTGCCGACTGCTTATAGTTCTGATAGGTACCGCTGCCGGAGTTATAGATCATTTCCCCGCTATTATCATAATAATAATCAACATCGACATACTGGTTTGTAGACTGGTACCGGCCATTGGAATAGCTATAGAAAGCGGTATCTGTCAGCGCGTATGCCGCACCGTTATAATAATAATCCGATAAGCCTATGAGCCGCTCCGATACTGAGCTCAGGTTCTTTGGCTGCTTCTGTGCGGCTGGCAGGCCGGGCGCGGCGGCTGTATGTCTATGGTGTATAGCAGGTACTTGTCCAAAGGCCCAGGCAGACATAGTGACTAAAAATAAAAGGGGGATCAATGGTGAGCGTTTCATAACTGATTGTGTTTTGATTATAGAAATGACGATTGGTTTTTCATGCTTTTGAGCACTTATCCCGACACAAGGTTACGGTCATTCTACTGGCCCCGCAAACCATTTTACCCTTCATTTTAGGAAAGATGAGACGATAATCATATATCTGATTTCGGTTGAAAGCTTTATCTGTTGTAGCTTTCCATTAGTATCAGCTCTGCCTCCGGATGTGGTGATTTCACCCGAATATGCCTCAACTGTCTCAAGCGCCCGCAAAAAGTGGAATTTTCCAGCTGGCTATCGGGAGACGCAAAATCCTGCGTCTCTACAGATATCATTGCTATCATAAAATATTTAGTGCTCAAATTGATTTTCGAACGACAGCGAAAGCCAATAGCGGCGGTCTTTTTTTATTATTACGAAAACCAATTCGAAAACCAATCCCGCATATATAGCCCAAATACAATGAATACAAGGGGTTCAGACCTGTCTGCATTTTCTTTTCGACCGATAAATGCTGATATAGCTCACATTGCCGCTGAAAGCAGCAGATATTTATTTAAGCGGTTTGGCCTTTATGTGTTATTATGCTATTTTTGCATTATACACACAAATAATGTTCATTGATTTTTTATTTCTTCTTCAGTATCACAAACAGCACATCGTGACCGTTTAGAGTAGTGGTGAGTTTTTTAGCAGTAGTGCCGAGGTCTTTGTTATTCCATATGTCTGATATGGAGTAGCTGTCGTCCATGGTGTATTCTTTTTGAGTGTCGGGGTCCTTGATCGTCTTCTTCCAGTTAAAGTCCACTACCGGTTCAGCGTTAGCATTGCGATTTAGTAAGCAAACAGCCAGGCTGCCGTCAGACAATGGTTTGACCCATGCTTCTACTCCATTGTCGGTCTTTGACCAGAGGAAACACTGTATACCCAGAGGGTCCTGATCGACCGCTATAGCTGCTTTGTTTGTGAGGACCTTGAGTATATCGGCCTTCATAGCAGCGAGGTTATTGCCTGCTATGAGCGGTGCCGCCATCATACACCAGAGCGTGAAGTGGCTTTTTGATTCGGTGTACGAAAGGCCTTTATTGCCTACTTCGAGCATATCGGGATCGTTCCAGCCATTGGGTTTATTGGCAGTGCGTATCTTGCTCTGCTCGTCGAATATCTTGAGCACGCCATGGCCTTGTGCGAATTTGTCCTGTATGTCTCCTGTGGTCCTCCAGAGATGGCCTACGCTATCAGCCCAGGTCCAGGGCTTGGTAGAGCCCCACTCACACAGGCTGAATACGATCGGCCGGCCGGCCTTGTGCAGGGCATCGCGCATAGTAGAGTACTGGACTTGTGAGATCATTCCCTCGGAGTTGCACCAGTCATATTTGAGGTAGTCGACGCCCCACTCTGCATAGCGCTGTGCATCTTTGGCCTCATAGCCTGCACCACCGGGGCGATGCTGACAGGTCAGTTTGCCGCCACATGAGTAGATACCAAACTTGAGGCCCTTGGAGTGAACATAGTCCGCGAGTGCCTTGATACCGGAGGGGAACTTGATAGGGTCAGCGATGACATAGCCATCGTTGTCGCGCGATATCTGCCAGCAGTCGTCTATCACGATATACTGATAGCCGGCATCCTTCATACCATTCGATGACATGGCATCAGCCATCTGTTTGATCTTGGTCTCATCGATACCACAGTTGAAAAAGTTCCAACTGTTCCAGCCCATCGGCGGTGTGGGTGCGAGGTTGGGATATTTCTGTGCATGAGTGATCAATGATGAAAGTGTAAATAGAATGGCGAAGAGGTATGGTTTGCGCATATGGGTTAGTATTTATGGAGATGAATATAAAGTAAATCGTGGAAAGTGGGATATTTCGGATATCGGATTTTTGATTTCGGCAAAACCACAATCAAAAATCCGATAACCGAAATGATAAACCATAAAAAACAGGTCACTAGAGCAATGACCTTCCTATCAAAGGCAAGAAAGGGTTTTGTGGATTTTATTCTGATGATATGATGGTAAATAAGTTTATTTGTACAAAAAGAATGTGTATGCGATCAATGTCGGTAGTGTTATTGTTAGTAGTAATATTGAGTGCAGCAAATGCACAAAGCACATCTGATCTGAAGCTGAACCAGGTACAGATCATAGGCAGCCACAACAGTTATAAGAAACTGCCCGACCCGCGGGTGATGAAGTTTCTGATGAAGATGCGCAAACACCTGGGCAAGAACCTCGACCCCATCGGCATTGACTATGGGCATACGACCATCGACTCACAGTTTTCTGACTACCACATGCGTGGACTGGAGATAGATATATACAATGACCCGAAGGGTGGAGTTTTTTATAAAAGAAAGATCAATGCCTTCGTGCATGGTATAAAGCAAAAGTCAAACGTTCCTGCACTGCTCAAACCGGGGTTCAAGGTACTTCATATCAAGGATGTAGACTACCAGACACTCTATTACACATTCAAAGATGCACTGACAGCGATCAAAAAATGGAGTGATGAGCACCCGAACCATCTGCCACTCTTTATCAATATCGAAACCAAAACGCGTGGCCCTGCCGAGGCAAGCGGACTATTGCGGTTTCTGGGTTTCAAGCGCATGGTACCTTTTGATGCTGCAGCTTGTGACTCTATAGATGCGGAGACCAAGGCTGTCTTTGGTAAGGACCTGACTAATATCCTCACACCTGACAGGCTAAGAGGCAAATATGCCAGCCTCGAGGATATGGCCACACACAATGGATGGCCGCGACTGGACGAGTGCCGCGGCAAGGTAGTCTTTATTATGCTGGGAGACGCGAAGGACATGTATGCTGAGGGGCATCAATCGCTGACCGGTAGGGCCATGTGTACCTATAGCAAGCCCGGCAATCCGGAGGCTGCTTTTATCATGAAAGATAATCCCGAGCGCGACAGCAGTAAGATCACGGCTCTCGTGAAAGAGGGTTATATCGTACGCACCCGCTCTGATGCCGGAACGATGGAGTCACGCAACAATGACAGCACCCGCAGACAGGCAGCATTCAATAGCGGTGCTCAGATCACTTCTACAGATTACTACAGGCCGGACCTGCGCTTCAGTACATTCACTGTGCAGTGGGATGGCATACATGCCGGCAGGGTAAACCCTATCTCCAGCCCTGCTAAAAAAGATGAATGGCTGAAGGAATAATGATATTTCGGATTGTTGATTTTTGATTGCGGCATTCCGACATCAACGATCCGCCATCTGAAATCCCACTAGAGTCCCTCACTGATAGTAAAGATAAATGCGCTGCCCAAGGATGGTGCTGACTCGACGCGAATGGCCCCGTTATGCTGTTCGACTATCTTCTGACAGGTGGCCAGGCCTATACCGCTGCCTTCATAGAGTGAGCGATTGTGCAGACGGTGAAAGATGTGGAATATCTTCTCCTGATATTGTGGCTCTATACCGATGCCATTATCCTGTACCTCAAACTCATGATATCCGTTCAAATGGCGGTAGTGCACTTCGATCCGTGGCACCTCGCCCGGCATATGAAACTTGATAGCATTGCTGAGCAGGTTCTGAAAGAGCTGTATGATCCGTGACCTGTCAGCTACGATGAAATCAGGGATATTGTGCCAGTCAACCTCTGCATGACTATCGTTGATCGCGGTGCGAAGATTATCCTTGACCTGTGCTATCACTTCGCTCATCATCACTTTCTGATAGTGGATGGTCTCTGTATTGATCCTGGAGAATAGCAGCAGGTCTGTGATCAGGCTGTTCATGCTTTTAGTAGAGTTGATGAGGTGGGCTATATACTCATGCCCCTCATCGTCCAGCATATGTCCATACCGCCGCTCCAGCAGCTGCGAGTAGCCGATGATAGACCGCAGTGGCTCTCTGAGGTCATGCGAGGCTATATAGGCAAAGTTCTCCAGCTGGAGATTTGACTCAATGTATTTCTCCAGTTGAATGTTCTTCTGACTGAGTGCCTCCTGCATATGCTGCATTTCTTTCTGTATCTCGATCCTGTCAGTGATGTCAGTAGCCACGCCGAGTATCTGATTGGCAGTACCGGACTCATCCTCGATCGGAGTCTTGACGGTTTGCAGGTATTTCTTTCTGCCGGTAATGGTGTCAGTGATCTCTTCGAGTGCAATGAATTTGATCGCTTTTTTCTCCATCACCTCCAGATCATCATTTCTGAAATGCAATACCTCATCAATGTTAGGATTGAAATCCGCATCCGTTTTGCCGAGAAGTTCCTTGGTGGATGTACCGTATGTTTTGGCCAGTGCCTCATTGACCAGAGTGAATTCGCCTTTCCGGTTTTTTGCAAATATAAAATTGGGATTAAGGTCTATGATCTTTCGCAGATAGCCCCTTTGCTCTTCGAGTTTTGCGATATAGTTATCATTCAACCTGAATATATATAAGAACCTCATGGTGGTGACGGGGATGATAAGGATGTTGACCGCAGTCCTGAAGAATGAGATGATCTCGGGTTTGCCATAGGTGGGGTCTTTCATACCTACCACCTCATTGGAGAGCAATATGAACAGTGCCACTCCTGTCAGCATCATGCCATAGGCCAGCCACTTGCGCTGATGCACCATAAACAGTGGCGTCATACAGATAGATATGATGAACAGGTAGACATGAGACTCACTGCCGACCTTGATATCCACTATAGCCACCGCAGCCAGAAGACCGAGATTGATAATGATCGAAGACAATACGTGAAAGCCTCTGCCATTCAGATAAAAGCAGATACAGATGAGCAATACATAAAGAAAACTCAACTCGTGCAGAAACAGCCTGATCTCCTGTGGCAGCAGGTATACGATGGGAATGGCCAGTACTGCAAAAGCCATATATCCCAGCACATCAAAGTTGTAGTACTTGATATACGCCCTCTTTGAGGGGTCATGCTCGGAGCTGAGGCCGAGGTTCATAAAAGACTCAAAAAAATCCAACAAGTATTTCATATCTCTTCACATTGTGATCAGTGCACTAAGCCGAAATCAATATAACAGAAAGCAAAGCAAAAGTCCAATGCTAAACTTTTGAGCCCATATAAGCTACCTACATCAAGCATCCATCGGCTGATGCAAGATAAGTTTTACTCATAACACAGCAAAATAAACCCTATCCTCAGCCATGGACCGGCATATATGACGATCAGGTCCATTCGGGAGTCTTCAGGCTAAAACATCCACCCATGCGTCCGACAAATCAGAACTTGTAACAAAAACAAGCGATTTAAGGTCCAGGAAGCAAAAATCCCTAAACTATGAAACCTCATCGATATGTATGTAATTCCCGCACTGTCCTTAGGTTTGAGTAGTAGCCTGTTTTCCAGTATCACTCTCCGCACAATATATTGCTTTTAAAATACAAGTCGCTCCGAAACCCGCAGGGTGTAACATTTTCGGCCGATTCATGTATCCTTGAAGAAACAATAAAACCCCTCAACATATGACAACTGATTTCTACCAAAGCATCGCGATTTCTCAGAGAGGGATCTCTGTGAAATCTCCCCAAAAGGTACAAGTACCTCTTTCGGAAAGACTGGTCGCTTTCTATATGAGTATGATCAACCTGGGTACCGATTTTATCAAAGATACCAAGCAGCTCAAGTACATCAGGATCTGCAATTTTGTAGCCATGACCTCATTTCTGGCATCATTAGGATACACCATGTTATCGATGATATGGGGCAATCCTGTTTGGTTCATCGCCGTAAACAGTCTCTGTATTACCAGTGTCGGTGTGCTCTATCTCAATAAAATCGGCAAGGTGAATGCATCACGCATCATATATCTCGTCTCTGTCAATATACTGCTATTCATCATCGCGCTCATCGTAGGGCCTTATACCAACGGCGAAAACTTCCTGCTAGTGGCAATATTAATACCCTTTCTGATATATGATCTCAGCAAGTTCAAACTGATAACCATGGGCATTGCTTTGCCTGGCATATTCCTTATATCATATCCATATCTGGAGCCTTTCTTCGCCCATTACCATTTGAGCCTTGCACAGCAGAACCTCATGCGCACTATTGGCGTACCAATGGAAATCTCTCTAGCTGCCACAGCGCTTTTTCAATTCGTATACTACAGCGGTAAGACCGAGATAGAACTAGAATCTACCAATCAGCAACTGACCATTCATACCACCGAGCTCAAACGCTCAAATGCAGATCTGGAGCAGTTTGCCTATGTCATATCGCATGACCTGAAAGCCCCAGTGAGAAACATATCAGGCTTCATGAACCTGCTAGCCAGTAAGCATGCCATCACACTGGATGCGGAGGCAGCGGAGTTCGTCGATTTCGCTATCAAGAGTGCTAAACGTATGGAGCGACTCATAGATGATGTACTCGCATACAGCAGGATAGGCAGGAACCTCTCTACTCCTACACCGGTGAATATAAACGATGTGATCAATACTATACGATATGAACTGAATGGAAAGAATGTCACTCCAAATGCCAGCATTACCATAGACAAAGAACTGCCTATAGTAAACAGTGTCCATTCATCGCTGATGTACCATGTATTTCAAAACCTGATCAGAAATGGCTTGAAATTCAACAAGAGCGGGCATCCTGAGATCAATATCTCCTGGAGCGAATCGGATGAATATTATACTTTCTCAGTCAGGGACAATGGTATCGGCATCTCAAAGAAATATGCGGTACAGGTATTCCAGATGTTCAAACGCCTCCATGCGGAAAATGAATACGACGGCACCGGTATAGGACTGGCCATATGCAAAAAGATAGTCGAGCACTACAACGGAGAGATATGGTTTGAAAGTGAAGAAGGACATGATACCACATTCTACTTTACGATCAGAAAATTCTAACGGAGTTATTGTTTTTTCATATGTAGGCCCTGCGGTACCAGACTGCGGGGCTTTATTTTTCAGGCATATTTGCTACCTTTATTAGATCAAGGCATCCGGGTTATAGTATTATGCGTAAAAAAGAATTACTGCTTTTTATTTTGCTGCTGGCGGCTCTTACGCCTTATATTCTGCTTTGCTTCTACGCACTACCATATGCTGATGACTTCTGCTACGCATGGTCCAGTGCCGAGCCCATCTCATTTGCCGCACGCTTTATGAAGCAATACATGGGCTGGAGTGGCAGGTACTCAGCGCATATCCTGCTATGCTCACATCCTCTGGCTGGCGGTCGAATGTTATATTACCATCTAGCTGATCTTATTTCACTTTTGTCGGTAGCATTCGCATTCATTGTATTCTTCTGGTCTGTCCGCGGTTCTATTCTCACTGGGCTAATCACTGCACTGACCGTGCTGCTTTTTTATCTGTGCTATATGCCACAGCTCTCGGACGGTGTATATTGGTATACAGGTGTGTGCAACTACGAACTAAGCAGCGTGTGTTTCCTCTTACATCTGAGCCTTCTGATACTCTGGCATCGTAGCAAAGGCTTAGCGAGAGCCATCAGTTTTCTCATAGCATCACTCCTGCTTATCGCTTCGATCGGGTTCAATGAAGTAGGTGCAGCGCTCATCCCTTCGTATTACTTTTTCGCAGTGGTCATCCTATATCTGGGTAAGAAAAAAAACATCGTGCCAAATTCAGTTTTCTCCGCCGCTACCATACTGTTTTGTATCTCCGTCATATCATTTGGATTTCTGGTCCTTGCCCCCGGCAATCATGTCCGCAGCCATCAGTTTCATACCCACTTTGAGTTTCTGCATTCTGTTTTGTTTGGAGGGCTCCAGACTGTCAGGTTCACAGCTATCTGGATCTGCACCATACCGGCATTGTTGTTTAGCCTGCTGATAATATCAAAAGCTGACAAACTCCCTGACACAACTGTTTCAAGATTTGACCACAGATTGATACTGGCGCTAATCGTCTTTACGGTTTTCATGAGTGCATTCCTGCCATACTTCACCACAGGTATATTAGGCCAGCATCGCACGATCAACTATTCCTTTTTCTATACCATCCTGCTATGGATGTGGTGGTTAATTTCAGTGAGCAAACAATATGCACTATATGAGAAACAGGCTTTTCAATTCATTCGTCAAAACTCTCCTGCCATTGTTGCCGTCTGTATCGTGTTGATGATATTTACCGCTAATGGAGGAAAAATAGTACGCGATCTGAGGGCAGATACATTCACTGCATATGACCGTGAATATTACCAACGTGAGGACGACATCATCCATCACCCGGAAATACCCATAGGCCCTCTGAAAAACACTCCGCAAAGCCTCATGATAGTGGATGCACAGACCGATACTACCTATTGGGTAAACAGGGCAATATGGCTATATACTAAAAGAATAGTAGCGAAATAAATCAGCTCACAATGTACCTCTGCGCGCCTGTTCGGCCTCGATGGATTCAAACAGCGCCTGAAAATTTCCTTTACCGAATGACTTGGCACCTTTGCGCTCGATGATCTCAAAGAATAGTGTAGGCCTGTCCTCGACCGGCTTGGTAAATATCTGCAACAGGTATCCTTCGTGATCACGATCTACCATGATACCCCACTTCTTGAGGTCATTGAGGTCCTCGCTGATCACCCCTACCCTGTCGATCACTGTGTCATAGTATGTACCCGGCACATGAAGGAACTCCACGCCGCTTTTTTTCATTTCAGAAACAGTGTAGACAATATCATCAGTAGCCACTGCGATGTGTTGGCAGCCTGCACCACGATAGAAATCAAGATACTCCTGCACCTGTGATTTTTTCTTACCGATGGCAGGCTCATTGATAGGAAACTTAATATATCCATTGCCATTGGTCATCACCTTGCTCATCAGGGCAGTGTAATCGGTCGAAATATCTTTGTCATCGAATGTAATAAGATTAGCAAAACCCATCACATTGGCATAGAAGTCCGCCCATGTGTTCATACTACCCATCTCGACATTGCCAACCATATGGTCAATATATTTCAGTCCTTTGCTGCCGGGGTTATAGTCTGTTTCCAGTTTCTCATATCCGGGCATAAACAGGCCACTGTAATTGGTCCTCTCAATAAACAAATGCACTGTAGATCCATAAGTATGGATACCGCTCATCCTGATCAGTCCCCTTTTGTCTTTGTCCTCTATTATTTTGGGGATCATGTACGGCTTGGCACCGCGCTTCAATGTTTGCTCATAGGCATCATAGGCATTGTCTACTGTCAGTGCTATGACCTTCACTCCGTCACCATGTATCCGCAGATGCTCTGCGGCTTCGCTCTCAGGATCGAGTGGTGTAGTGAGTACCAGCCGAATCTTGCCTTGCTGAAGGACATAGGAGGTCCTGTCCCGCTGACCGGTCTCGAGGCCTGCATAGGCCAGGTCCTGAAAACCAAAAGCGGTCTTGTAATAATGCGCTGCCTGCTTGGCATTGCCTACATACAACTCTACATAGTCAGTACCATGTATCGGCAGAAAATCCTTCGCCTTGTCAAATATTTTCTCTTCGGAATAAGAGAAATTCTTTACGGAAGTGAGATCGGTAAACATAATGTATGCTCTGGTTTTATTTTGTTTACAAAAATAAACCTCTACTCATTCCGGAAAGCTGACATTGCTCATATTTCAGCCCAAAATTGAGCCCTTTCTGATGCTATGATTGACTTTCAGGTCAACTCATTGCCTTTTATGACATATGTATGAATTAATAATAGTTTAGACATAATCTATATAATAAGGTCATTTTCAAATACTAATTATTATATTGAGACGTTGAAATTAATAGATTCTCTATACTGAGTCCGTCACTCTAACTAAAATAATGTCTTATGAAATATATAGCTGGATCGTCATTAGCCATCCTGTTTTTCCTGTATTCATGCGGAGCGCTGAAACACGTCACTTTCTATGAGACATTTAATGAACCTCTTACGATACCTGCCGCGACACTGACCGGTGCCACTGATACATTTGTCACTCCGGCCATCGTGACCAATGTAGAGTCGCAACTTCAGGCCAATAATACTTCATCCAGTCTGGTACAGAGTGTCGAACTTCAGACCATGACACTTTCCATCACCACACCTCCGGGTCAGACATTTGCAGCGCTGCAGGATATGCGTGTGTTCATACTGACTGATAGTTTGCCCGCTGTGGAGATTGCCAATCAATACAATATCTCAAGCACCAGCGATACATTGAATATGAACGTGGATAATGTACAATTGAAGCAATATCTGTTATCAAATAGTTTCGAGATGAAATTTATCACGACCACCAATACTGCTAATACTTCAAACATGACCCTGAATGTCTTTCTTAAGTTTCAGTTTCAGGCTAATCTGCTGGCAGCGCTCTGAATTAGTGAATAGAGAATAACGAAGAGTGAATAATGTTTCAGAAACTAAAGCTCTTATTCCTTAATTATTTTCATCGTCTTGACGAAATTACCCAAACTATCACTCACTCGAATTATATACATGGCCGAAGGCAGTTGGCCAATACTAATCTGATCAGAATAAGGATACACAGCAACTATCTCCCCGAGAATATCAGAGATCACTATACTGCCAAACTCACTGCTTCTATCTGTCTTAAAATACAAAACATCATTCGCTGGATCAGGATAGATGCGCAAGGTATTATCATAGACAGGGCCCTTGATGGCTGTGTTTATAATTGAACAGCTATCCAGGCTATCAATATAAGCCCATAGTTCATTATCAAACGCAGTCAAAGCATCCTCTACCGAATCGGCAGCATTTCCCATACGCACGACGACCATATTGGCGCTGGGTACCACATATATTTTCTGGTCGTTTTTACCCAAGCCGCAGATCATATCAGGCGGTGCATTCGGGATCAGCCAACCGGGTGTGACAGCCTGTGAGCTGGGTGTCATATATGATGCTTTGCCGTTCAGCCACCAGAGATAGCCATATGACAAGTTAAATGACTGAGAAGTATTGGTCATAGCGCGAAAGTATGCCGTATCATGCAGCAGGGTGTCACCGGCCCATATGTCATGATTTAAAGTAAGGAGCCCAAAACGTGCTGCCGACCTCGTCGTACTGGCAAATTCCCCTTGTATCCACAGGCCAGTCATACCTGTCGTAGTCCCTACATAATTTTGCGTAAGCACATCATAATTCAATCCGCTCGTATCGCTGAGTACATTTTCGAGCTTGCGGTATGCACCTGTATGATAGGTCCACTGCGTACCAGCCGGCGCGAGGTAAGTGAGGCAGCCGATATTAGTATCGGTGTTCTGACAGCCATTGGGCAAAGGATTCAGTCCGCTGGTCATAGTGAGCAGGTTGAGTAGCGTGATCGAGTCTTCCTGTGCCGGTGTAGCTGAGGTCCAGCCTGCACCGATATACGACGTGACAGGACTATCGATATTCACGAGGCCATTCTCCTGCGCTATGCCTGTGAGAGTGGCTGTCAGGCTCTTGGATGCGGAGTTCCAGATATGCGGCGAGTCTACCGTGAATGTACCGAAATACTGCTCCAGCACTATCTTTCCATCCTTCAAAATGATGAAAGAAGAGGTATTTTTTGCCTGTAAAAAACTATACAAACTATCGATCCGCGGCTGGCACCAACCCAAAGTGGAAGGCTCTATCGTGTCCCAGGTAGTTCCTGTAATGGGCGGGAAATAAAGGCCTTGGGCATCTGAAAGATCAACCGATAAAATAAGTACAATAAAGAGTAGTAGTTTTCTCATATTCTGAAATTAAAATTATTGCTGTCAAAATAAAATACCCGCATAAGGTTATCTCTATAGACAACAAATCGCTTGAAAGGTTAAATAAAGAAACAAGCTTTGGATCAAATATGCCTTGTATTATTCTAAAATTCTATAATCCTGTGAATTCTGATCTGCTGTTTGTATTCCCCCGAAATATTTTGTTCATTTATACTAAAGCACAATCATCATGGATTTCGATCAATCACCCGCATCAAGAGACATGGCCGCACGTGTCAGGAAATTTTTACACGAGCATATTCTCCCGCTGGAGTCGTCGCTGCTGAATGAACCGCATCACGGCAATCCCGACTGGCACAGCTGGACGGTGGACCCGCGTATCGAGGCGCTGAAAGCAAAAGCAAAAGCGGAAGGCCTGTGGAATCTATTTCTCCCCGCTGTCGGCGGACTGAGTAATGCCGACTATGCGCCGATAGCAGAGTTGACGGGGCTTTCACTCATAGCACCGGAGGTATTCAACTGCAATGCCCCTGATAGTGGCAATATGGAAGTACTTTGGAAATATGGCAGTCAAGTGCAGAAAGACGAATGGCTGGTGCCACTGCTAAATGGCGAGATACGTTCGATATTTGCGATGACGGAGCCTGAGGTGGCATCAAGCGATGCGACCAATATGCGCGCGACCATCGCGGAGGACGGCGACCATGTGATATTGAATGGCCGCAAATGGTGGAGTACAGGTCTCGGCCACCCCAACTGCAAAGTGGCGATATTCATGGGACTCTCTGATCCTAATGCACATAAATATTTACAACACTCGATGGTGCTCGTACCGCTTGATACGGCGGGAGTAAAGATAGAGCGCATGCTGCCTGTGTTTGGTGCGTTTGATGCGCCGTATGGACATGGTGAGATCTCTTTTACGAATGTTCGCGTACCTAAAACCAGTGTGATAGCCGGGCTCGGCAAAGGTTTTGAAATAGCACAGGGCAGGCTCGGCCCGGGCAGGATACACCACTGTATGCGTGCTATCGGCGCTGCAGAGCGTGCGCTAAAACTTATGATAGAACGTTCGATGAGCCGTGTAGCCTTCGGCAAACCACTCGTCAACCTCGGTGGCAACCGCGACATCATTGCTAATGCAAGGATCGATATAGACATGGCGAGATTATTGGTTTTGAAAACTGCATGGCTGCTTGATACTGTCGGCGCAATGGGTGCGCTGAGTGAGGTCTCACAGATCAAGGTCGCTGTGCCCAATATGGCATGTCGTATCATCGATCAGGCCATGCAGATGCACGGCGGCATGGGCCTCAGCAATGATACCCCACTCGCTGCGATGTATGCCTACACTCGTGTCCTGCGTATAGCAGATGGCCCTGACGAGGTGCACAGAGGTGTGATAGCGAAGTTGGAATTGAAGAAATACGAGAAGTAGCGAATAGGGAATAACGAATAGTGAATAATGAAAGGCAATACTATCATGGAAGAAAAATATTCCACGCCGTTGTTGGTCGCTGACCAAAAACTATAAAACATAACAATGGAAGCAAACGAAAAATACCTGGACCGAGCCGCCGATGTGCGGGCAGGCGATGAGATCAATGCCGAAGCAGTGAGCGCTTTCGTGCGTGAGCATGTGCCGGAACTGCAAGGCGAGATGCGCGTGAAGCAATTCAAAGGTGGTGCATCAAACCTCACCTATCAGCTTGACTTTGACAATGCGAGTTATATCCTGCGCTGCCCGCCTGCGGGTACCAAGGCCAAGAGTGCGCACGACATGTGGCGTGAGTATAATGTGATGCAGAAGCTGAAGCCCGTTTATCCCTATGTACCATACATGATCGCTTTCTGCAAGGAAGATTCGCTCATAGGCCGTGAGTTCTATATCATGGAGAAACTCAACGGCATCATTCCCCGCGCTAATCTGCCCAAAGGAATGGAGCTGAGCGAAGAGCAAGTACGAAAACTTTGCACCAATGTGATAGATAAACTGATCGAGCTGCATAAGGTCGACTATCAGGCAGCAGGCCTCGCCGACCTCGGCAAAGGTGCAGGCTATGTACAGCGTCAGATCAGCGGATGGAGTGACAGATATATCAAAGCCAAAACAGAGAATGTGCCCGACTTCGCCCGTGTGATGAAATGGCTCTCAGAGCATATGCCTGAGGACAAAGCTACCTGCGTGATACATGGTGACTTCCGTTTTGATAATGTAGTGCTAGATGCAGATGACCCTACCCGTGTGATTGGCGTGCTCGACTGGGAGATGGCCACGCTCGGCGACCCGCTCATGGACCTCGGTAATAGTCTTGCCTACTGGGTCGAAGCGGATGATCCGTTTCAGATGCAGATGGCGCGCAGGCAGCCCACACACTTGCCGGGCATGATGACACGCCAGCAGGTCATCGATCATTATTGCGCAGCGATGGGCTATCATGATGTGGACTTTACTTTTTATAGGATATATGGTTTGTTTCGCCTCGCAGTGATAGCGCAGCAGATATACTACCGCTTTCATCACGGACAGACGGACAATCCTGTTTTCGGTAGCTTCTATGTGATGGTGCAGTACCTGAATGAGTATTGTGAAGAATTGCTCAATAAAATCGGAAATCAGTGAATCGGGAATACTGAAAATCTGTAAATACAAACTGTCGATACCAGGCCATACTTTTCTTTGAAAAATGTACTCATTAATGCCTGATAGACTGATCCCCGGATTTCCTGATCGACTAAAAAAACATGTATTATTGTATTACTGAATTTTGATCCCCTGATCTGCTAAATACCATGACCCAAGGCTATACACTCAGGCTATATGATCTGCAGGACGCTCCACTGCTGGCTGTGCTATTTGAACGGAACCGTTCTCGCCTGTTGGATTATTTCCCGAACACTGCTCGCGAAGTAATCGACAATGCTTCATGCGAAACCTATATCCAAAACAAGATAGACCTCGCTATCAGTGGTGAAGCATATTCTTATCTTATCATCAGCCCGTCCGGTCAGCCCATAGGCTTTGTAAACCTTAAAAACATAGACCATGAAGTGTCAAAGGGCGAACTATCCTATTCCATTGATGCGGCCTATGAGGGCAGAGGGATCATCAGCAGTGCCATTCAACAGACCATTAAGTATGCATTTTCCAACCAGAAGCTTAATAAGCTCTTCATCCGCTTGTCTACGATCAATGACCGCAGCAGGCATGTGGCAGAGAGACACGGGTTCAGGCTCGAAGGCACTCTCCGAAAGGATTTCCTGACAGGAAATGATGTGCTCACAGACATTTACTATTATGGCCTGCTGCGAGAGGAATGGCTGTCAGCAAACGGAGAGATATGACAGTATAGGGCGCTTGATATATTTTGATATCATAAAACATCTCAGCCCTTGTACTTTGTTTTGCCTATCTCTATATTTGCATTATACAAATAATAGTAGCTTTATAATAAATAATAATATTAATTATGCATACAATAAATATAAATACTAAAAAGGCAAATTTCTATTTGATTGATTTTCTTGCTTCTAGTTTTCAGGTAAAATTTAGCCAAATAGTTTCAAAAATGGATTATTTATATGTGTAAGTGATTTTTTTAACACTGAAATGATGGATAAGATTTGGATACATTTGCTCCCGCAGATTACGCTGATCTTCGCAGATATAAATTTGATCAGCGCTCATCCGCGAGATCAGCGGGAAATAAAAACAAAACATGGCAAGACTATATCTGGTGCGGCATGCACAGGCATCATTCGGTGCGGAGAACTATGACAAACTATCAGAGCTCGGGCTCAAGCAGTCCACCTATATACCGGGCCACTTCAGCGATGACCCTACGGTGAGCAGGGCACTATACCGCGGGGATATGCTGCGTCACAAAGAGACGGCAGATTATAGTTTCACAGGTATGACACCGGTCATACATGCGGGGCTGAATGAGTTTGACCATATGAATGTACTCACCGTCTACCAGCCAGACATCAATAACAAGGAGAAGATGATGGAGATAGTGATGCAACAAAAAGACCCGAAGGCTTTCATCGAAGATGAGTTCAAAAGGGCCATGCTCCGATGGATGACAGAAGAAGGTACAACCTCATACAATGAGCCATTCCTGCATTTCAAAATACGAGTAACCGACAGCATACAGGACATCATCAATACCGCCAGAAAAGAAAAACAGAAAGAGGTGATAGCTGTCACATCAGGTGGTGTCATCTCGCTCTACATGGCCATACTGATGGATATGCCGATGATCAAAATGATAGACATGAACCAACACATCGCCAACACATCAGTGACATCACTCCTCTTTAACGACAAGAAGGTCACACTGAGCTATTATAACAATTTCAGTCACCTGCCGAAAGACATGGTGACGTTTATGTAAAGAAATCGCGGAGAGTATGGTTTAATTCTCCGTACTCCTGCGCTTGCGAAGTTGGCTGTAGAGTGCCATAATAACGATCAATGTGATAGGGACTCCAAACCACCAGAACAGTCCACTATCTATCGAGTATCCGAAAATGTGTATTGGCATGTTGAGAGTTTTATATTATGTGAATACTATCAAAGATAGTCTATTAAAAGCAGAACCATTTTTACTTTTAGATTTGACATCCTAAAACTACCCTTACTTAAATTCATTCGCAGATGACTACCAACGAATACACTCACGGCGACTACCACATCAGCACTGACCGTGACAGACTAGACATCGCCGCTATACATGATTTCTTATCCCACCACTCGCATTGGGCTAAAGGAATACCGATAGAGACTGTGAGAAAGTCAATTGACAATGCGCTCAACTTCGGCCTCTTCCATCAAGGCAAACAAGTGGGCTATGCTCGCCTCATCACTGACTATGCGACCATCGTATATCTCGGAGATGTGTTCGTCCTGCCCGAGTATCGTGGTCGCGGTCTGTCCAAATGGATGATGGAGGTTGTCATGTCATACCCAGACCTGCAGGGCCTCCGGCGCTGGGTCCTGCTCACATCAGATGCTCACGGCCTGTATGAAAAGACAGGCTGGAGGCGGGTCGCAAAGCCGGAACTCTACATGGAGTGGCACAACCCCGATGTCTACCAGAAATAAAAAAGGGAATGTCCGCCTGAGCGAAGGTAAAGGCGATCATGGTTCGGCTACGCTCACCATGACAGTTCATAATTAGTTCCTCCTGTTGCCAAATAATCTCAGCAGCAGCAGGAAGAGGTTGATAAAGTCGAGATACAGCGCCAGTGCACCCATGATGGCACCTTTGCGCATGCCTTCAGATGTATCAAACCCTTCAGCGCTCATTTCTTTCAGCTTCTGTGTATCATATGCCGTCAGTCCTACGAATATCAGGATACCGATATAAGTACATACCCAATAGAAAACGGTGCTCTGTAGAAATAAGTTGACCACAGATGCGATCACGAATCCTATAAGCGCCATAAAGAGTAAGTTGCCCATGGAGGTCAGGTCACGCTTGGTCGTATAGCCATAGATACTCATCGCGCCAAATGTACCTGCTGTGACCAGAAATGTAGTGCCGATAGAACCTGCTGTGTAAACGAGAAAAATAACAGAAAGTGTGAGTCCATTGATAGCCGAATATGCTACAAAAAGCAAGGTAGCGGTCATGGCAGACATACGGTTGAGTGCTGCGGAGAGAAACATCACCAATCGAGTTCACCAAAGATGAGTACATAAAAGAGGATCCTGTTGCCGAATATCGCCCTGATCATATCGGGAGAGTTAGCCACATAGACTGCCACCAGCGCCGTGATCACAAGTGCCATTGACATCCATGCATAGACCTTGGTTATGAAATTGGACTGAATGAGCTTTAGCTCTGCCTGATTATACGAAGTCGTGTTCATTGTTATTGTTTTTATTTCTGCAAAAATAAGCAATTACAACAAATACATTTTAAAATAAGTCTTAAAATGGCTTGACATCAGAACAAGCTTGGTATAATTTGTGTTCGTTAAACAAATAAATAATATCTTTAAATTTCGTCACGAGGACGACCGGACCAGATTATAAGTTCTTAATAAATATGAAAAGTAAAATAAAAAATATCCTGCTCATAGACGATGACCAGGCCACTAATTTTCTCCACAAGATGGTCATCAGAAAGGCAGACTGTGCCGAAAATGTACATGTAGAAATGAGTGGTGACGCTGCGATACGCTATCTCACTACCAAGCATGATGGCGAATTTCCCAGCCCTGACCTTATATTCCTCGACCTGCACATGCCACGTCTCGATGGATGGGGCTTTATCGAAGAATACCAGAAACTGACCCATGGACAACAGGGCAAAGCAGTGGTCGTGATGCTCACCACCTCTCTCGATTCTGACGATCAGAAGAAAGCAAAGCAGCACCACGACCTGCTTGAGTTCAGAAATAAGCCTTTGACCCAAAATATGCTGATGGATATCATCCAGAAACACCTGCCTCACATACAATAAAACAGCATCAGGCCACATGATCAATTTCATATAAAATACCGCCCTATTACTGTATTTTCATACTATGAAGATCTTATCAGCAGCACAGATCAGGGCAGCGGACCAATACACCATATCGCATGAACCAATAGCGTCCATAGACCTCATGGAGCGCGCCGCATCCACATGTACACAATATATACTGGAGTTCAGCCGCCCCGATGATAGCTATATCGTAGTCTGCGGCAAAGGCAACAATGGCGGCGACGGGCTCGCCATAGCGCGTATGCTCGCTCATGCAGCGCATCAGGTAGATGTATATATCCTGGAGTATACAGAGGGCGGTAGTCCCGATTTTGAGCAAAACCTTGAACTACTAAAGCCAATACCTTCGCTGAATGTACTTCATATCAGGAGTGCATCGGAGTTTAACATCAATGGCACCAAGGATATTATAATTGATGCCATTCTCGGTACAGGAATCAATAAGCCCACCGATGGCCTGATAGCTGAGATCATCGAGCTCATCAATAGATCCGGTGCTCATATCATCTCCATCGATGTGCCCAGTGGCCTGCCTATAGATGAACTCATGCCCCAGAAATGGCCAGTGATCAAAGCTAAGACTACGCTTACCTTTCAGCAGCCTAAGCTGGCATTTCTCTTTCCCGAGAGCGGTGACTATGTCGGTGAATGCAAGGTCCTCAACATCGGTATAGACGAGAAATACACTGCATCACTGGAGAGTCAGTACTACCTTCTGCAGGACCGAGACATCATGCCACTCATGAAGACGAGAAGTAAGTTTTCTCACAAAGGCACATACGGACACTCGCTGCTCATCAGCGGCGCATATGGCAAGATGGGCGCCGCGGTACTCTCATCACACGCATGCCTGTGCAGCGGTACAGGACTACTCACCACACATATCCCATCCTGCGGATATCAGATCATGCAGACCGCACTGCCTGAGGCCATGGTGAGCATCGATCCCGCAGCAGATCGCATCACTACATTGCCTTCATTGGAACCATATACCAGTATAGGCATAGGTCCCGGCATCGGCCAGCATCCTGATACAGCCAAGGCCCTAAAGCTGCTCATTCAGTCCACTCCATGTCCGCTGGTGATCGATGCAGATGCGCTCAACATCATCTCCGAAAACAAAACATGGCTCGGTTTCCTGCCTCCGCGTAGTATACTCACTCCGCACCCTAAGGAGTTTGACAGGCTCACAGAGAAGCACAACAACTCATGGGATCGGCTCGCTACCGCACAGGCACTGGCCCATAAACACAGCATCATTATTGTGCTCAAAGGCGCATACACAGCCACCGTAATGCCTGACCGCACAGTCTGGTTCAACTCTACCGGCAATCCAGCTCTCGCCAAAGGCGGCAGTGGAGACGTGCTGACAGGTATCATCACAGCACTCATATCACGCGGGTATGAAGCCAGTGATGCGGCTTTCATAGGCGTATATTTACACGGCCTCGCTGCCGACATTGCCATTCAGGACATTCATACTGAGTCACTGCTTGCATCAGATGTGGTAGCCTATATCTCTGAGGCCTTTGAGTATCTGTATGAGAAAAAATGATAGCATAAAGCCTGATTTTCTGGTTCCCTGATTTACTGATTTACAAAGTATAAACTGTTCACGCTTGTTTTATTAGCGACAATGCTTTTTCTTTATAGCAGCAAACGGCTCCATGGCCTATAAGGTATCAACATGAAAAAAACATTTACACTCCTCGCAGTCATATTCATATATCTTGGCGCCCATGCACAGGCATGGATCGAGCTCGGTACAGGGGGCGCTGCGCTCAATGCCAATAACAGCATATGGTCTATCATCGCTGACCCTAGTGGCAATATATACGCAGCAGGTGGATATACCGACAGCCCTACCTACATAGCCGGTGTCTCCAATGTCAGCAAATGGAACGGCACAGCATGGAGCAATGTCGGCGCACTCAATGCCAACAACGCCATCTATGCTATCACTCAGGATGGCTTCGGAGATATCTATGCTGGCGGCAACTTCACCGATGCCAATGGCACCCAGTATGTGGCCAAATGGAACGGCAGCACCTGGACCGAGCTGGGCTTTGATACCATCGGCCTCAATGCCACATCTCCGATCTATACCATTACTGTGGATGCCTCCGGCAATGTATATGCAGCGGGCGCCTTCACTGATCTCATTTTCGCCTACAACCACTACTATGTGGCCAAATGGAGCAACAATACATGGACAGAGGTCGGTCTCGACAGTATCTATGGCCTCAATGCAGACAGCACCATCAGTTCACTCGTCACCGACCCTCAGGGCAATATCTATGCTGCGGGTGCTTTCACTGACTCTGCAGGATACAGCTATGTGGCCAAATGGAATGGCACCACATGGACTGAACTAGGCACTGACAGCAATGCCCTCCATGCCAATGGCCCCATCAATACCATGATCATCGACACCGCCGGCAATATATACGTCGGCGGCTGGTTCACAGATAGCAGCGGCTACTACTACATAGCCAAATGGAACGGCACTACATGGACCGAACTCAGCAACCCTGCTACCAATCAGGTCAGTGTACTCGGCCCGATCAATGCACTGGCGCTCGATAGCGTGGGCAATGTATATGCAGGCGGATCGATACCTGACTCAAACGGCAATTTCTTTTTCGTCATCGTATGGAATGGCAGCCAGCTACTCATAGCCAATAACAATGGCAGCAATCCGCTCAATGCCAACGCACCGGTGCTTACCATGACCTCTGATCACTACGGCAATATATACGCCGCGGGCAATTTCACCGATGCTAACCTCATGGAGTATGTAGCTGAGTTTACCGGCAATATACCATCAGGTGTCAGGGCTATCTCGTCAGACTATCTCCATGTCTATCCTAATCCCACATCAGGACTCGTATTCATACAGGCAGATCATCTCAGTGGCACATCTACCATCGAGGTCCTCGACGGCCTCGGCAGGACACTCTATACCGAGAGTGATGAGAGCGCTACAATACAGACACATCTCGATCTCTCAGGCTTCGCTCCCGGCATCTACACTCTCCATATCAGCGATGCCGCAAACAACAGCTACATCAGCAGGATAGTGAAGGAGTAAATTCAAATTCTACCAACCAATGAAACCTTTATTTCTTATCTGCCTACTGATCACAGCCATTTGTACAAATGGATGCAAAAAATGTATGATTTGCAGCAATGCGTGTATGCTATGCGGACACGACACTGTCTGTTCATCTGTCTCTCTAACCCTGCAGGACCTTAACGAAATTTATTACAACATGGCCCAAGGTGGAATAACCTGCACATCGATCCATCCCTCTATCAATGATCAGATGTGTGCATCTTCCGCAGATCTGAATAATTTCCAAAAGCAGGAAGAATTGACTGGGTATATTAGTTCATGCAGGAATCAATAATTGCGTCTCCATGCCAGTGGTTTGTGTCCTCACAAACCAGAGCACTAGAATACTGTCATTGCCGTCACATCGCCTTTTACAATCCTATTCATTCTGTAATCCTAAAATCCTAAAAATCCCATAAATCCTGGTCTGCATTTTTCCACTTACACATATAAATAATCCATTTTTGAAACTATTTGGCTAATTTTCATCCTAAATTTAGAAGCAATAAGATCAATACAATAAGAATTTGCATTTTTAGCATTTATAATTATTATATGCATAATTAATATTCTCTTTTCTATAATATAAAGGCTGCTTTTCCATTGATTTGTGTCCCATTCTGTTCAGATTTTCTTCAGTTATGCATAAAAACGTCACTCACTCCTGCCTGAATCTTCAGGTATCGATCAGGGCTTTTTGGCATAATGCAAATTTAGCGAATAATGCAATTACTGAGAAGAGAAAATGCATTTTATGATAGCAGAAAATACAGGATAGTTTTGGAAGATTTGACAACTTTTTAAAAGTTGTCAAATCTGAGCTAATCTTCAAGAATATATTTGTCGTCACAAATGATCTTTTGACCCAACGAATGAAACTCTTTATACTCATTCACATTCCCGAACCAATCTATCACTTCCTGCTTTTTTAATTTCGATGGCTTATCTATTAGTATCCTGTCATATGAACTCCATTTCCATTCCCTGAAATCATCTGTCAATCCATGCAATTGAGGGTTAGCATGTATATAATAGACCAACTGAGTAAAATATTGATCTGTATCAACCCAAGCCCGCTTAAATGGGGTTTGAAATAAAGTACCGGTTCTATTCTGTTGTTTATTAAACGCCATCGCATAGGACTGAAAGAATTTGCGGAACTGATGGCTTACCATTTGGTGCGGGCCCAGCTCTTTTAGATTTGACAACTTTTGAAAAGTTGTCAAATCTTCTTTCACGCGAATTAGCAAATGAAAATGATTACCTAACAAACAATAAGCATAAGTATCTACTATAGCTGATAAATAAAAATCATATTGCTGGACAAAAAACCGATAGTTATCATCGTTTTGAAACATAGGTTTTCTGTCCACTGAACGATTATAAACATGATAGAAATTTCCTGTATCGAATTTTGTATAATAGTGTGCAGTATGTGCCATAAATTACATCCACGAATATATTATATTTTTAATATACCTCCAACTTGAAAACCGCTTTCAGATTTGACAACTTTTAAAAAGTTGTCAAATCTTCCCTTATATAACCCCAAAAAAAAACGGCCCCGTAAAGGAGCCGTCGCTTTCAGATATAAAAATCCCCTTTTATATCACTCTTGTACGTTTGGACTGCAGTTGGTGAATGAGTTGGCTGTAATGATGTTTGTATTGTATGTTGGCGGCACGGTAGGCGGGCCGTCGGTGGCAGATACATAGATACCTGATGAGGCACTGTTTGAGAAACTGCAATTGCTCACATTGATATTGCGTGTCGCAGGTACGTACATATAGGTAGAGAGCATTCCCACATTAGACTCATTGATCTCGATCGCATTGACCGGAGATCCGCCGCCATAGGAGAAATTGCAGTATTGAAAGTTATTGAGTGTGCTTTGGGTATTGATGATGACAGACGCCCAGTAGCCGGCTGTGCTCTGCAGCCCGGAGAAAGTGATCGGGTTCGCCGCCGTTCCTACTGCATTGATAGTGCCTGTACCTGATGCCAGCAGGCTGATGCCGCTGCCCATTACGATATTGCAGCCCGGTGCGATCGTCAGTCCGCTGGTCACAGTCACCCCCACATCGCTGCCCGTCTGCATAAAGAGATATGGTACTGACCAGGGCCTGAGGGTATCGTTAGTGGTCACGGTACCTGACAATAAACCGATATAGTTATTGGTATTGCCGCTGAAGGTATTTCCTGTGCCGATCTTGCTCGCAGCCAGCACGCGTGTCATGAGAGGATAATTGTTATTACCCGTCAGGGTATTATTGGTAAAGTTGTTGAAGTAAGCACTGTTTGAGCCCGAACCGATAATATAGATACCGCAGTTGCTGCTATTGCTGATCGTACAGTTATTGAAAGCGGCAGTACCGCCCAGAATGGTGACATCGGCATTAAAACTATTGCCTGTGCTGGCACCACCGTCAGCTATGGTACAATAGGAGAAAATATTCTGCAATGATACGGAGTTGATAATGATACCCTGCCAGTAGCCCTGCACCTGCTGGCTGCCGCGTATGATGATAGGCGAAGAAGCAGTGCCTGCAGCGGTGAGGTTGGCCCCCACATCTACGGTCAGGCTGCCGGCCTGTGTGAAGTACAGCTGAGTGCCCGGTGCTATGGTCAGTGTGGCGCCCTGCGCGACCTCGACATTGCAGTTGACAGTATATATCCCTGCGGGAATAGTGGTATTGGTAGTGATATAGCTCCAGTCAGTGCAGTCAAAGGGCAGGTTCTGAACGGCTCCTTTCTTGCAGGATGAGATGGTCATCAGGACGAGAGCGAATAGTGCAAGTACATGGGGATTATTATACTTTTTCATTAGACATTTTGATTTGGTTGACGATGCAAGTGTAGTACTACCTGCTATTCTGCGCAAACCAAAATGCCTTTCATTTTAGGATATATGAGGATAATTTACAATTTATTTTCACAGCACCCATTGAATCCTCAAAGGGTTTGAAACCCTTTGAGGGTTCATACAGATCACTCCACCGAGAACCTCACCGCCTTGCTATTATTGCCTTTGATAGATAGCATATAGCTGCCTGCGGAGATATTGCCGAGATTAATATTCTGATCACCTGATGTGATCGTCGCTTCATCCACTACCCTGCCGAGCATATCAGTGATGATGTATTCTTGCCCCACGGCATCACTCGACTGAAGGACGAATGAACCATTGTTTGGATTCGGATAAAGGGAGATAGTCGCCTCGCCGGGGATGGGCTTTATTCCTAATAAGCATTCTTCGGCAGGGAAAGAATCTATGGCTACAGCACTGCAACCAATACTATCTGTATAAGTATAAGATACCATTTCTTCAAAATGGCTAGAATCTGCATTAGAGTATTTGAGCGTATCATTTGATATTCCAATTCCAGAATAAGTTCCGCCAAAAGGGAAACCACCAGCCATCGGAATAATTGGATTATTATCCCAGCACCAAGTAATACCCTGACCCTGTCCAAATTCAACCTGTAAAAAGTCCGCTAGTACCAATAAATTCCAACTCAAACTCACTACCGGTGGTGCACTGATCAGCACTGTATCAGACAGCGGAGACGGGCATCCGTTCACAGAGAGATAGGTCGCGGTATAGCTGCCCGCAGCTGATGGCAGGTAGGTAGTCACCGGCGCACCGGGCACCCATTTCTGTACACGTGCATTATTCGCATCAGTGATATACAGATCACCGCCATAGATATATACACTTGATGGATTGGATAGTTGATTGATACCACTGCCGCCGGTCAGGCCACCTGCCACTGTCACACCCACCGTAGACGAGTCACTACCCGCAGGGAACATCTGTATGCGGTTATTGCGCTGGTCGGCTACATAGACATTGCCGCTGCCGTCCACATATACGCTTGAAGGGTAGTTGAGCATATGATGGGCGACGATAGTCCCTGCGGTGGTAGAGTCCGCTCCCGCCGGAAATTTCCATACACAGTTATTCGTATAATCTGCCACATAGACATTGCCGCTATGGTCGAGATAGATCGCATTGACAGAGCCGATGCCGTTCTTGGCCACGGTCACAGCATTGGTCAGCGAGTCGCTGCCCGGAGGAAATTTCTGCACACGGTCATTGCCGTCATCACCCACATATAGATTGCCTGTGCCATCTATGTAGATAGATACAGGGGCATTAAGCTGATTAGGGCCATTGTAAGTACCGGCCCATGGATCGCCTGCTACGATGATACCCGCAGTAGTTGAGTCGCTGCCCGCAGGATATTTCAACACAAATCCTAAGCCCGGATCTCCGACATATAGATTGCCACTGCCATCTACCCATACTGACAGCGGTACACCGATCCCGTTTTGCGCTACGGTCACGCCATTGGTCAGCGAGGTACTACCGGCGGGAAATTTCTTTACTCTCTGTGTGGCCAGGTCTGACACATAGATATTTCCCGTACCATCCACGAATGCATCATAAGGATAGATGAACTGATCGGCCGCATTGCCATGTCCATTGCCACCGGCCACTGTATATGCCTCGAGCGATGAGTCGATCGCCACTCCGCCATAGTACCATGTCACCCCTACAGGTACGGTCGCAGCTATGGCGAGAGAATCAGTGCCCAGGCATCCATGTCCGCTCGCGGAGAGCAGAGGTGCAGATGGCACGACATATACCGCCGCAGGAACGGTGGCCGATGTCTGCGTGCCTGAGGCGCATACCGCATTGCTGGTCATCACGACCCTGATACTGTCGGTACTATGTGCATTTGAATTAGTATAGGCTGCAGTATCCGAACCCACCGCGGTAGTTCCCTCATACCATTGGTAGGTCGGATTGCTGCCTCCATTAGTTGAATTGGCAGTGTAGGTGTTGGCGAGGCCATAGCATACAGAACCGCTGATCGCGATAGTGACCGCAGTCGCGGTAGGATTGATCGTCACTGCGTTGGATGCGGGTGATACGCAGCTGCCTGTAGCTACAGAGGAGACATAGCTCACTGTATAGCTGCCCGGCGCCTGAGGTATATAGGACGAGTCAGCAGTCGAGCTGACACTATTGCCATTCAGCGACCATCCGAATAGTGTCCCGCCCGTCGCACCGAGTGCGGTCAGGGAGTCCACTCCTGCACAGCCATTGCCGCTCACTGCCAGCGTGGCCGCAGGCGGCAAAGTGTAAATAGTAAGGTCATAGCCATTAGTATTGCTGTAAAAGGTGCCGCCGCCGCCATCATTCCTGACACGGATACGGTAGCCGCCACCCGAGAGGCCATACTGTGTGGGTATGGTCACAAGGATACTATCAGGTGAACCATAGATAGTACCTGTGAGGTAGATGCCGTAGAAGTTGCCGAAGTTATCCGATATCTCTGCGATGAAGTAATTGCCATTAGGAAAAGTACCTGTGGTCTGTATATACACATAGAATGATTGCCCAACGCAATAACTTCCTGCAAAGGAATCCATAGTAATGGTCTGCGCTCTGCTCAGCGAAAATGTCAGAACCAGAAATGATAGTAGTATATATTTTTTCATGAATAAAGTTTTATCAAAATGGAAAATTGCCTTATCTAACAATATACAATAATACATATTGAAAAAAGAATTAATCTCACGAAAAATACTCAGTGATAGTATTATGAAAGTAAAAGACAAAGCCCGCGATGTGAATCTCGGGCTTTGTTTGTATTAGTTAGATTTGACAACTTTCAAAAAGTTGTCAAATCTCGAATCAGCATTACTCCACCGCAAACCTCAGCGCCTTGCTATTACTACCTTTCACAGATAGCATATAGCTGCCTTCCGAGATATTTTGCAGCTCGATGTTTTGGTTATTTGAACTGATAGTTTGTTCTGCCACTACCCTGCCGAGCATATCAGTGATGATATATTCTTTTCCTATCGCATCACTCGACTGTAGGATGAATGAGCCACAGTTTGGATTAGGATAAAGCGAGATGTTGTTTTGTTCCGCTATCGGGATGATACCAGAGCAGACCTGTATAGTATCGGCATTGGACATAGGCGATACACATCCTGACCAGGTGGTATAGGTGGCGGAATAGCTCCCTGCGGTGGTAGGCATATAGGATGCAGCGGGTGGCACAGGACTATATTTTACTACATTATTCAAATGCTGGTCTGCCACATATACATTGCCATTCGCATCCAGGCATAGCCCTTTGGGCTGGCTGACCTGGCCGCTCTGAGTGATGGTCACAGCATTCGTGGTCGAATCACTGCCCGCAGGAAATCTTTGTATACGAGCATTGCCCAGATCTGATACATAGGTACGTCCAAAGGCATCACCATATACTCCGGTAGGCAGGTTGAGCTGATTGGCGGCGCTGCCCGAAGATGAACTGCTTCCTGCCACTGTGGTACCATTGGTTGTCATGATGCTATTTGCAGGAAACTCCTGTATTCGGTTATTGCCGACATCCAGTACAAAACTATTGCCATTGGCATCCAGATATACACCTTCAGGATCGCTGAGCTGATCAGCAGCAATACCTGCTCCATTGCCACCGGCTATGATATTGGCGTCGCTGAGCGAAGTACTTCTGTTGTAAAATTGCATGATGCGGTCATAGGTATAATCCACTGCGTAGAAATTAGCTGTGCCGTCCACAAATATCCCGATTGGCCTGTTCACCTGATTGAGTCCTGTACCCGTACCATTGCTTCCGGCCACGGTCACCCCGCTGGTATCCGATCTGCTGTCCGGAGGAAATTGCTGGATACGGTTATTACCGTAATCAGACACATAGATGTAGCCATTGTGATCGACAAATACTGCACCTGGCTCAGCCAGTTGGATAGCAGAGGCACCATAGCCATTACCCCCAGCTACCGTTATTCCCGAATCAGCACCGGGTGCCCACTTCTGGATGCGGTCATTGCCAAAATCATCTACAAAAATATTTCCTGCGGTGTCTATAGATACATCGTTGGGTTCATACAACTGATTAGCCGTGTCGCCATGACCATGGCCTCCCGCCACGACAGAATATAAGTAAGAAGATGAAGTAAAACTATCAATCGGCGCATTATTCATGTACCAGTTGATCTGATAGATGCTGCCTGAGCCTATCAGGCTCAGCGAGTCAATGCCTTGACATCCCGTGCCGCTCACACCCAGGGCAGGTGGCTGTGGCGACTGGATCACGAGGTTCTCGCCATTGTCATAGCCGCTGGTCTTGACGGGATTACTACTCACTATCCTGACGCGGTAGGCAGTGCCTGATGGGGTACCGAGTGGAATGGTACCGGTAATTGTCACATTACTACCTGAGCTGACCATACTACCTATGCTGTCAGGAGTAGCGAAACTACCCGAAGCATCCGATAGCTGTATCGTAAAATAATTGCCGGTTTGAAATACCCCCAAAGCGACAAAATTCACAGTCAAGGGAGAACCGGTGCAGTATGATGCACCATAAACTTCGTTGATCACGATACCACCCGGGGGCATGGCATCGGCCCTGATCAATGCTACCAATAAGAATGTATGGAGTAAGTACTTTTTCATTGTGTGATTTTTTTTATGTTTAGTAAAATCTATCCTGTTTTACAACCCTCAAAGGGTTTGAAACCCTTTGAGGGTTCTCTGACTAACTATTCCACAGCAAACCTCACAGCCTTGCTATTATTGCCCTTGACAGACAGCATATAGCTACCCGCCGAGATAGCCCTCACCCCGGCCCTCTCCGAAGGAGAGGGAGAAACAGCCAAATCAATATTTTGCTGATCAGAACTTATAAACCCCTGCACCACTACCCTTCCGAGCATATCGGTGATGATGTAATCTTTGCCTATAGCATCACTCGACTGAAGGACGAATGAACCATTATTAGGATTCGGATAGAGTGAGATGGTGGCCTCAGCAGGGATATTATTTATGCCTTCGCAAATGGTGACGTTGATAGAATCTAATGCGTTAGCACTACAGCCATAAGCATTAGTGTAGCTATAAAACACACTATCTGTGTAAGTAGTTGTAATTGGATTTCCTGATGAGTAATTCAGTGAGTTGTTAGATACATAATTACCGGAATACACACCACCTGAGGGTGAACCTCCGTCTAGTGTGATGATCGGGTGAACATTTGTACACCAATAAGTTTCAGGCGGTGCTCCATACAATAAATTATCCTCTATCAAACTATCCCAACTAAAGGTCACCACCGGCGGAGCATAGACCGTCACTGTGTCTGACACACCTGATACACAGCCGAGTGCTGAGGTATAGGTAGCGGTGTAGCTGCCCGAAGTAGCCGGAGTATAGAATGTCCTGACCCCATAGCGGCGTGTCCTGAAGTTGAGCAGGTCATCTACAAACATATATGTGCCGGTGCTGTCAAAGACCACCTGCCCTATCGGTGTGTTGAATTGATCGTCCACACCTCTGGCACCCATGCCAGCTATTACTGTGCCATTGGTCGCAGAGCTGCCACCCGGAGGGAACACGATGATACGCTCACCGTCTGTGACATAAATATTGCCTGCTGCATCCAGGGCGAGCCCTCTCGGGAAGTATAGCTGATTGAGCGCTGTGCCCAGGCCATTTCCGCCTGCCACCACAGTGCCCATAGTAGCAGAGGTACTATTAGGCGGGAACATCAGGATGCGATTATTGCCGCCATCAGCCACATATATGTTGCCGGCTTGGTCCAGATACACACCTTCCGGATCGTCTAGCTGATTCAAGGCAGTGCCAATGCCATTGCCGCCTGCTATTGTCACCCCGTTTGTAGCAGAGGTGCTGCCCGGAGGGAACTTCAGCACCCGGTAGTTATAGAGGTCAGCTACATATATGTAGCCTGCCGAGTCTACATAGACATCGATCGGAGAGCTTAGCTGGTTAGCCGCGGTGCCGGTGCCATTGCCTCCGGCCACAGTGATGCCATTCGTACCGGAGTCACTTCCCGCCGGAAACATCTGAACCCTGTAATTGTTCAGGTCGCACACATACAGGTTGCCTGCACGGTCCATACATATACCTCTTGGATTCTCGATCTGATTGGCAGCGCTGCCGCCAAAATTGGTACCCGCTACTATATGGCCTACCGAGCCATTGACGACACTGGTCGGAAATTGATATATTACGTTTGCGCCAGTGCTCGCTGCGTACAGATAGGCGCCTCTGGCATACAGGCCCTCGGCGTATGCACAGCAGGCGAGCGCTGTGACCGGAGTGTCATCGCTCAAAGACTGGGTCCCGACCTGGCTACCGCTCATGTACCAGTTGATCTGAGTGGCAGCACCGCTGATGAGCGCACCTATAGAGTCAGAGCCGAGGCATGCACCTCCGCTCAGCGAGAGCATAGGTGCCGATGGCCTGGGATTGACCGTGACGGTGAAGTGATTGCTGGTATCAATGTAGGTACCTGCACAGGTGCTGGTCATCACTACCCATACGCTATCATTATTATTCAGGGTAGCATCGGTATACATAAAAGAGTCCACGCCCACTGCTACACCATTTTTATACCACTGGTAGGATGGGGAAAAAGCATTGCTGTCCACAGCGAGAAATGTGACCTGAGTGCCGCTGCATGACAATATCGGAGTGACGTCGATGTAAACAGATGGAGTGGGACAGGCTGTACTGGCTGAGGCGGTGTCTGCATATAGCCCGATACATACAGTTATAAGAACGAGTAGTTGCTTTTTCATAATTGGTTTGATTTGTATAGTAAAGGTACTGCCTTTTGCAACCCTGCAAAACCAAAATAGCCCTCATTTTAGGAGACATGAGGAAAATTGATAATTGAGAATGTAATAGATCAATTATTCCACCGCGAACCTCACTGCCTTACTCTCACTGCCTTTGATGGATAGCATATAGCTACCCGCGGAGATAGATCCGAGATCGATATTCTGATCGTTTGAAATGATAGTTTCATCTGCTACCACCCTGCCGAGCATATCGCTGATGATATATTCCTTGCCTACAGCATCAGTCGACTGAAGGATGAATGAACCTGTATTTGGATTTGGGTAGATATTGAGCCCTGTATTGCCTTTTATACCAATGATCCCTGCCAGCACACCCACAGTGAAAGTATCAGCTGTCGCACAACCATTAGCATCTGTGATCACCACTTGATAGAAACCGGGTGCCAGATTTGTTATATTGGTGGAACTGCTGCTAGTGCCCTGTATCCACATACAGCTATATGGAGCCGTACCTCCGGATATGAGGAGAGATATTCCGCCATCGTTGGAGCCACTTGTTGCATCTGTCACAGAACCGCTGATAGCAATCGGGGTCGGCTCAGTGATCATTACAGCCACACTGTCTGTAGCTCCTGTACTATCCCTGACATAAAAAGTATAGCTACCTGACGAAAGGTTTGGAAATTGGCTGGCTGATTGATATGAACCACTCCCCTGTCTGAACTGAATGGGATTATAGGCACCCAATACACCCAGGTCTACAGAACCGTTGCTGAAATTATAGCAGCTGACGTTCGTGACAGTATCAGACAGCGTAGGCGGGCCTACTATATATGATTTGACAGATGAACAGCCTCCTGCTTCTGTCACAGTGACTGTATAAGTACCTGATGACAATCCGGTAAGTGATGCGGTCGTATTGCTGCTGTGTGCCCACGCATATGTGTATGGCAGCTGACCTCCTGATGCAGTCATAGTAATAGATCCATTGCTTTGGCCTGCTCCTGAAGCGTTGATGACTGTACCTGTTACGACCAGTGGAGTAGGTTCCGTGACATGGAAATAACTGGTGTACTGAGCACCGGTACCATCCTGAACAGTCATCACCCAAAGGCCGGAACTTGATAGATGATATACATTCTGGCTTGTGAAGCCTAAATAATTGCTGCCAAACAGATACATGGGTATACCGCCCGATCCGACAAATACTATCGAGTCATCACCGGTGGTAGTATAGCAGCTCGGGCTTTCGACATAATAGCTAAGGGTTAGCCCACCGCCTCCGGTCACTACGAAACTATCAACTGTCCGGCATCCGTTGTGGTCGGTCACCCACATATAATATGAACCGGGATTGAGGCCACCTATGCCTGTGGTATCGTTGTATACATTACCCGGGGTGAACTCAAAACCGAGCCATTCGTAGCTGTATGGAGCCACTCCACCCGACACTGACACCGAGATAGCGCCATTGTAGTTAGTAGTATTTGTCACATTGGTGATCGTAGGTGTGATGGTCGGTGTGGGAGACTGCAGGACCACGACCGTGACATTGGTAGTAGCATTGTTTGCATCTTTGGCATAGAAAGTATACGGGCCCTGTGCCAGACCGGTAAATACATTACTGCTCTGATAGCTGCCATTGCCCTCTTTATACTGATACGGTGCAGTACCTCCACTCGCTGTCAGTATGACCTGTCCGGGCTGGGCGCCGCCATTGCAGGCGTTGACTATACTATCAGTCAGTGTGATAACGGTAGCGAAGGATGACATAGAAAATACGAATGCGAATACGGCGAGAAGGAGATTTTTTTTCATTTTCAAAAGTTATAGCTGTTTTATGAATTCAAAAAATTTATAGCCGCAAATATATACATCTTCAATACTTTTTGAAATCAACAAGAATAATAAGCGTTAAAAAAACATCATAATATCCCGTTTGTCGTAACTTTACATAGCAATTATACTTTCATAAAAGATGTGTGAATATGATGATGAGAAAGTTCATATTGTTTATCATGCTGTTTATCACAGCCACTACTATCATGTCAGCACAGAGTACTACTAAGGAGCGCCTCGACAGCCTGTTTGATGCACTGGCAGCAGGCGGCAGGACCATGGGCAGCATCTGTATATCAGAGGGCGGACGTCCGATATACTCTCGCGCCATAGGCTACAGCTTTATAGACGGCCGGGTCCCCGCCACCGAAAAGACCAAGTACCGCATCGCTTCTATTACTAAGATGTTTACCGCGGCCATTATCTTTCAGCTCATACAGGAGGGCAAGCTCGACTACTCTACGACACTGGACCGGTACTTTCCCGAGCTGCCCGGTGCCAAAACTATCACTATTGGTATGATGCTCAGTCACCGCAGCGGGCTCTACAATATACTCGATGACCCCAACTGGCCCGCATGGAAAGAAAAACCAAAAACACAGGATGAGATCGTAGCTATGATCAAAAAATATCCGCTGGACTTCACGCCGGACAGCAAGGCTGAATATAGCAACTCTAACTATATCCTGCTCGGCTATATCATCGAGGATATCTTCGACAAACCATACAAAGAGGTCGTACATGACCGTGTCATCTCAAAAGCAGGACTCAAAAACACTTACTACGGCGATAAGACCAATATTGACAATGGAGAAAGCTACTCCTATGTATACAATAATGACTGGACCAGGCAACCCGAGGCAGACATGAGCATACTCGGCGGTGCGGGTGCGCTCATCTCCACCCCTGCCGATCTTAATAAATTCATCGTCGCAGTATACAAGCATAAATTGTTCAAACAACGGCACCTCGACAAAATGCAAAACATCGTAGATGGATACGGCATGGGTATGGAGTCATTTACCGTAGGCGCTCATAAGGCATACGGACATCATGGCGGTATAGATGGCTTCAGCTCTGTGTTGGAATATTTCCCTGATGATGATATAGCTATCAGCTACTGCAGCAATGGACAGGTCAGTTCTGTCAATGATGTGGTGAATGCCGCACTGAATATCGTCTTTGATAATAGCCTGAACAATTGATAATTTACAATGGACAATTTACAACGAAAAGCAATTTCCCAATTGTCAATTATACATTGTTAATTGTAAATTAATAATAGGTATAACTGGTAGTATAAGTATCAGAGCCGCTGGCCTGCAGCTGCTGCACTACCCTTCCCTTACTATCGAAGGTATAGGTGTAAGTATACGACCCACTATAGGTCGAGCCATTGATGACCTGAGTGATATTTTCGGTACTGATCAGATTTGTATTCTGTTTACCCAAAAATGCCAGTCCGAAATTTCGGCTGTCGATCGTCGAGAGATATGTATAGGTGATGGTGACAGTATTATTGGTCGTTGCATCTATCTGGTGCTGTACAGATGTGGTGACATTCCCATTCACTATAGTATAAGCCGTAGAGTCATATCCGCCTGATACAGCATGCGACAGTATAGTGAGATATCCGAGGCTGTTATAGCCGTATGAGTCCCCCTTATTGTCAGATGTGGCAAGGCCTGCGGTGTTTGTATTATAGATAGTAGTAAATGTCTCTCCTGCCAGTGCGATATTCATCGTCACGGTGCCCGAAGCATATACATAGCTGGTGACGACAGTATCTGTTTGATTGCTGAGCTGCCTGCCATTGCTGTCATAGGTATATACGAATGTATCCATCACACCTGTGGGTGAGGTCGTGATCTGAGACTTGACATTACTCACAGTCACATTAGTAGGGGTATTGCTGATCGCAGGATCCTTTTTGCAACCTGCAAAAAGAAATACCATAGCCATGACCGATACTGAGATATGAAATTTTATCCTTGTAGACATTTATGGTTTTGGGGAAAGATATGCGCTAATATAAGTCCTATTTTCCTTATGTCGTGTTTTTAACGTTTCGATGAGTTATACCACCCCTAAATCCCCTAAAGGGGGAATTAACGACTGTGAGCTTTTTTGTATTTAAGTCCTCCCTTCAGGGAGCCTGCCTGTCGGCAGACAGGGATTTAGGAAGGTAATGCCACAGGCAGCAGATCGCAAAACCAAAAGCCCATCTGTGGTGCACTATCAGATGAGAAACAGTTATCTTTATCATCCTTAGGGCGCTGATACTCGCGAAACACTACCTCACCTGTGGTATAATGTATAGGCTGCTTAAAGATCGGCCCGTCAAAAACGAAGGTGTGAAACTCGCCATTCTCACCACAGGGATCGACACCTTTAGGAAGGTCCTTTATAAAGTCTTTGTCTATTACTCTGCCCGCAAAAGACTTATCCAGTAGTTCGGACTTGATACATGCTACTACAGTCTTGAAACCCAGATCAAGGAACTCATGCAGTAGCTCTGTCGTATCGCGCTTCCAAAGTGGAAAATGTGCCTTGATACCCAGCGGTGCGAGCTGCTGCTCTCGGTATACGCGCAGGTCCTCCAGAAATATATCACCAAAGACCGTATGCCCATAGCCCTGTGCCTGCAGGTCTGTCACTGCAGCACTCATGATACGGTTGTAGTCCGTCATATTGAGGCCTTCAGGCAGTTCTAGTTTGCGGAGTGGTATGCCGATACTCTCTGACTGCATCTCCAGCAGCGCTGTGCGCACTCCATGCATGGAGATCCGGTCTACAGATGTGTTGACGGATGTAAGCAGCAGGTCGGGAATGTGTATGCCTGACTGAAGTGTATGATACAATGCGAGGGCGCTATCCTTGCCGCCGCTCCAGTTGAAATATGTCTTATCGTTTGATAGCATGATCTGAAAATTACAGTATAGTGATATTGAAAGTCAGGGCTGACTTATCGTCTTTGTTTTTTTGATTGGCCAGTTCGATGCCGGCACCCGAGACGGTCACTATGCCATCTTTGACTGTCACCGTCACGGTTTCATTTCCTTTGCCACCTGTCGATGAGTAGAATGTCAGCACACCTTTATTCAGCCAACCCACCCCTATATCTACCTGATCTGCGGCTGTAGGCCTGCCGGCTACCAGCTTGAATGTACCGCTTGCGACAGACTCCTTATCAAAAAAGTCTATGATGAATTTTGGCTCGGGTTTCTGTGTAGTATCAAATGCTGTAAAAGAATAAAAGTGATGAATGAATTTGTTCGCCAGGCAATGATTGGTCTTGAATGTCCAGTTGCCCCCCGGATTTATTTTGGCCTTTTGATAATAGGCTGATGTCAGCAGCATGACAGCGGCGATGGCGATCATCATCTTTTTCATCGGAAAAAATTATTGGGTTTGCGTGATAGTGAAATTGAGCGGTATGGTATCAAATGGCCCTGTATTGGTAGACATCTCCACATTTGAACCGACTACTGTTATCTTGCCCTTAGCGACCGTTACATTCACGGTGTCTTTTGGATATGAAGCCGTACCGCCCGTCGAGCCATAGTATATCGAGGTATCAGTAGCGATATAGGCCATGGAGATCGACACCTGTTTTGGCCCCGGTGCAGTACCCGCATATATGACCCTGTATGTGCCGTTCACAGTAGGTAGCGTATCATAAAAACTGATCACGAGGTTGGCATAATTGCTCCCTGTCGTGGTATTGACGGCAGTGAGTGTAGCCTGTGAAGTATTGGCTGTACAGCTGACTGCCTGATAGGCATTTGGCCCATAGCTCCAGTCTCCTGCTAGGCCGGGAGTGATGGGGGTGGTTTTAGAACATGAGTACATAGCCAATATGCCTATCACCGTGAGCACAAATATTATCTTCCTCATTGCTTATCTCTATTGAGTTTGTGTAATATTGAAAGTGAGTGCCGTACTGTCTGTGCCGAGGCCAATATTGACCAACTCGATGCCGGTCCCTGATATACTTATTTTGCCACCTGATACGGTCACATTTACTTTCTGATTGCCACCACCACCGGTAGATATGTAGTTATTGAGTACAGAGGGAGCTGCATAGCCCACGGTGATAGATACCTGGCCTGCGGCAGGCAGGGTGCCCTGATCGGCGACAGTATATGAACCACTCGCAGCCGGCAAGGCACTGTTGAAATAAACTATGATATCACAGCTGGGATTTCCTGTCAGAGAATCCAGCGCCACCAGATCGGCCCCTGCACTGTCAGTAGTGCATGAGGTCACCTTAAAGGTCGTATTATTGAGCGACCATGAGCCATATGGATAGCTGATCGCAGGGCTGTTCTTTTTGCAGGAAGCAAATACCAGCAGGCTTAGAATAATTATAACAAGGCTCGTTGTTTTCATGCGTGCAATTATTGGGTCTGGTTGATATTTATCGAGAGTGCCGAACTGTCAGTGCCCTGGCCGCTGGTGTTGAGCATCATAATGCCCGAACCGATCACAGATACCAAACCATTGTTTACTGTCACCTTTACTGTCTCCGAGCCGCCACCACCGGTGGAGCTATAGGCGATCATATTGCCGCCATCTATGGTCAGGCCGACGGACACCTGAGTAGAGTCCTGAGGTGGATATACCACGACCGTATAGGTCCCGCCCTTTGCGGGCAGGGTCTGATGAAACTGACAAGTGATCGTACCGTAGTTGTATTCATTGTTATTGTTCGCATTTGAAGCATTGAGCTGGCCAAAAGCACCTGAGCAACTCGCCGCATCAAAAGCATTACCCTGAAATGTCCAGAATCCCGCCGCACCGGGCCCGCCTTTGTTGCAGGAGGTAGATATAAGGAGACAAACGGAGATGACGATAAAAAGCCCTTTTCTCATTCTTTAAAAATGTTTGGGCAAAAGTAATTTAAAACCACATATCCGTTACGTTAAAAATATCATTGGGGGATAGGACAGATTATACTCCTACACTGGCCTCACCCCTGTCCTCCTTGGCTATCGCCAGGAGAACTGCCCCCTCTCCACGCAGCGTGGAGAGGGGGCAAAACTAATTTGCAGTAAGCAAATTTGTTGGGGGGTGAGGTACTCACTTTAACATCGCGCTCAGTGTTGCTTTTAATGCATTGCCACGGAGGTTCTTAGCGACCACCTTGCCGTTTTGGTCTATGAGAAAATTGCCCGGTATGCCATTGACACCAAAGTCCTTTACATATTTATCGTCCCATCCCTTGAGATCTGACACCTGCACCCAGTTGAGCTTATCTTTCTGAATGGCCTTTACCCAACTCGCTTTGGTTTGGTCCAGCGACACCGAGTATATCTGCAATCCTTTCTTGTGGTATTTTTTATAAGCCGCTACGACATTGGGGTTTTCCTTGCGGCATGGCCCGCACCACGATGCCCAGAAATCCACCAGTGTCAGTTTCCCTTTCACGGATGACAGAGGCACATCGCGTCCTGATGTATCAGCGAGGGTGATGTCCGGCATCAGTTCGCCCTTGTTCAGGTTGCCTGTGACCCTCTCCAGACGCTTCTTGAAATTTTGTACGGTCCATATATGCTTCAGGGATGTATCAAGTGCATCATAAGCGGCCTGCATCACACTGTGGTCAGAGCGCATGATACGCCAGATAGACCAGGCACTGGGATATGATGAAGGATGTGCGATGATATATGTCGCCACCGAATCTCCTTGCCTTTTATACACCAAATTCAGGATACTGTCTCTCTCCGTCCTGGCATCGGCAGAGAGCTGACTGCTCCATACATACGGATGTACCTTACGCCAGCGATGCCATGCACTGTCGCCCATATATATCCTTGATGTGATCTTCTCGATGGCCTTTGCAGTGTCATTCATCGGGTCATTCCTGATGTCCATCTTATTGAATGTACGAAGTGTGCCGTCCCAGGTCATTGACCTGTTCTCCAGCAGTGCAGACCTCATCAGCGGATAACGCCTACCTGTTTTTCCGGTATAATACAGTACTGTCCCTTTGGTGGTATGATTTTTACTTGTGTGATTTTTGAGCGCCGTGATATGCATATCAGTCGGCTCTGCGAGATGGGCAGAATAAACAAACCGCCCGTGCGATGCCCTGATAGTATCCCCATGATAAAAAGAATTACTGTCCAGAAAATGACTGAACACGACCCGATGGTTGCCAAGGCCACGGATATGTCCGCTGAGTGTACAGGTGCTATCAGATGAACCCGCATGTAACTGAGGAAGACAAAAAACACAAACGATGACGAAAGTAAGGATGTATCTCATAGCTCGGAGTTTATGTAAATAAATATACAAAATTCATAGTATGCCAAATCATCCTCTGTAACGACACATTGGGATAATTAGTATTAAGTGTTGATATTCTGTGGTGGAAAAAGTATTTTGGTACCTTTGTATTTATACATCACACATTTATATGATCGTGGGGCTGACCGGCATTTTAAAAAAAATATTCAACAAGGATAATCCCGCGCCGTCCGCTACCAGTATAGCAGATCCGATGGTCGCCGGATACAATCTGAACAGAGAGTCATCATTGCATCACAGTATATGCATGGCTCCCTCAGTGAATATGCTTTTCGCTATAGATGGCACCGTCAAAGCCTGCTGCCACAACCATGAAAACTCTCTGGGCAGATATCCCGATCAAACCATAAAGGAAATATGGAACAGCCTTGATACACAACATTTCAGACAGCTGCTCGCCCAGTATAAATTTCTATCCGGCTGCAGCACATGTGCCTTTGATTATAGTTCCGGCAATTTTGATCAGATGATGGCTCAAACATTTGACCACCTGCCTCAGCGTCCTGATTATCCCAGTATGATGGAGTTTCTTTATAGCAATACCTGCAATCTGGAATGTGTCATGTGTACGGGAGAGCTATCTTCGTCCATTCGCAAGAATCGCGACAAACTCCCTCCCCTCAGAAGTCCCTATGACGATGCTTTTATCGATCAGCTGGAGGAGTTTATACCACATCTCAGCGAGGTAAGATTCAGCGGCGCCGGCGAGGCCTTTGCTATAGACATTAACTATCCCTTGTGGGAAAAACTGATCACTCAGAACCCTAAATGCATTATCACAGTACAAACAAACGGAACAATACTCAATGCGCGGGTGAGAGATTTTCTGGAACGTGGGAATTTTAATATTGGTGTTTCATTAGACTCGCTGGACAAAGAAACATTCGAATCCATCAGGATAAATGCATCGTATGACCAAGTCATAAAAAATATTGAATATTTCGCTGATTACAGTTTGAAGCGTGGCAAGCACATGACCATTTCAATGTGTGTCATGCGCCAAAACTGGAAGGAATTGCCTGCGTTTGTGCGTTTTTGCAACCGCACAGGAGCATTGATCACCTTTCACAAGGTATGGACTCCCTTGAAATATGCAATATATAATCTGCCTGCCCCGGTACTTGAATCGATCTATACAGAACTGAGCAGCCATACATTCCCTTCGGGCTCTGCTTTGGAAATAAAAAACAAGAACCACTACGTCTATTTCGTTTCGGTGATAAAAAAATGGATGGAAGACGCACAGTCGCGCAGCGAAGGAGTAGATAGTATGGAACACCTGTCTGTCGAAGAGCTGGACCAATATGCAAAAACGCGGTTGCAAAAATATATCACCGGGCATACAATGCTGGAGACCGATAAGGAGGAACTGATCCGCATATGCCAGCAAAAAATAGACGATGTGCTCGGCTTATGGAATGATGAAGCAAAAAAAAGAACCCTGCTTACCAAGCTATGCCTGATCAAAGAATCAGAACTCCTGCCGGCCCTCAAAACCCAAACAATAGAGAAGCTATATGAAATGTCTGTAGCTACTGCCGATACATGATCCAAGATCGCGGCCGCATCTCCATAGAGCATCCCGCCCTATAAACAACGCAAAAGCTATTCATATATGACCCATAGTATCGAAAAGAGTTGTTCGACGGGCACATTGACCATCATGATATCGCCATACTGGTCGATGAGAAAATTGAATGGCAACGATGTGACCCCATAGTCAGCGACCGAACGGGCAGACATACCTGCCGTATCAATGACCTGCGGATAGCGGAGCTCTTTGCGATTGAGGGCTTTGGTCCAACTTTTAGTATTCTCGTCCAGAGAGACGCCATACATCTCAAATCCTTTTTTATGAAACTCCTGGTATGAATATGCCAAACCTTTGTCCTCTTTGAGACAAAATCCGCAGCCGGATGACCAGAAATATACCAATGTAACGTGCCCCTTGTATGATGACAGTTTGTGTATCTGGCCGGAAGCATCAGGCAGCGCTATCTCAATGGCATGATCGCCCACTTTCAGTGGCTTCATGTCCTGCGCTGTCAGTTGAATAACAAACACAGAAAAAGGGATAAATAACAGAAACTGTCTCATGGATGAATGATGCATAAAAATACAAATAAAACGCTTCGGAATTTTTATTGAGATAAATTATAATATATCAAGAAAATTGTTTTAATTTTATACTACAAGACGTTCAACTCCGTTCTTTGGATTTCTGCTTTTGTTTTTAGTCCGGACATTTTTTGATCACGTTAAAAATCTAAAGCTATGTTACTAAACATCTTCAGGACCATCTGGAATTTACCGATGGTTTGGGACTTTATCATCCCACTGGCTATTATACTTTTGTTTTGCGTTTATTTATTCTGGGAAGGTGAGTATGGCCATTCAGTTAAAAAACGCTATAGCCTGCGCTTTAAGCCAAAACTGCATTGATCAATTGAAGATTGAATATCTCTATTCAACCCTCAAAGGGTCTAAAACCCTTTGAGGGTTATGTTAGTATGTCTGTGTGATATTGAAAGTGAGGATAGATGTGTCAGTCAGACCATAATTAATCATTTTAGCCCCTGTAGAGGCAATCATGATAGTATCATTATTTACATACACGGAAATGGTACCTGAATTAGGCACAGGAATATAGGGAGCGCCATTAGCGCTTGTCACTTCTAAATTTAAATATTTTGTTGTATTGGTATTCGGTCCTGCCCCTACCGAATACATACCGGAAACAAAAGATTGTGTAGAATCATTGGAAAGAACCATATAGACATCAGAATATCTCTTAGTTGTGGCAACTATAGATACAATAGAATTGCCCCAGTTAGTTGTTCCACCTTGTGCATCATTATAAGTTACAGATTGAAATGTCCATGTGCCCGAGGAAACAGCAGGAATATTATCTGCCTTGCAAGTGGTAAGAAAAAGAAGAGCAATGGAGACGATCCCTAAAATCACTTTTCTCATAGTCTTGTATTCAATTTTTAATTATCAATTTTTAATTTTTAATTAAATCAAACCCACTTATACAATGGGAAGTCAAGCTTATGCGGCAGCATCGGATTGGCGGGGTATATCTTGAATGCATATTCAAACACACCTGATATCGTGATTGGGATCTTGCATTCATAGGTCACCAGTCTATCCTTAGTGCGTACCGGCGTCATCTCCTTGCTGAATATGATCTCACCAAATGCAGCATCCGGCAAACGCTTATCAAAGAATACGATCTCCACGCCCACATCTGCTGCATCCACACCATCCACTTCTATGGTTATGTTTGGTTTGAGTTCATCCCCCACCGGAAATGGCTTATTGGCCGAATCAAAAATATCCATCGACACGACCTGTACCTGCGGCCAGGCATGCGTGATCCTGGCCTTCCACTCTGCTAGCTTTCTCGCTGCCTCATAGTGGTTTTCCCTTAGCTGTTTGTTTCGTGCACCGAGCTTGAGATAGTATTTATCTTTATATTCTATCAGCATCCGGCGCATGCTATAGACCGGGACGAGTTCTTCGATAGCGGTCTTCATCATGGCCACCCATTGAGTAGGGATACCATCCTTATCCCGGTCCATATATGTCGGCAGTACATGTTCTTCGAGATTTCTGTAGATGCTCTCTGCATCCATCTCATACTGAATGTCGGGATTGCTTTCACGCTCAGTGCCGCCTATGGCCCAGCCCGCATCCGGGCGGTATGCCTCTGCCCACCAGCCATCACGCACACTGAGGTTCAGTGCGCCGTTCAGCATGGCCTTCATACCGCTCGTGCCTGATGCCTCCATCTCGAGGTCAGGCGTATTGAGCCACACATCGACACCTCTGGTCAGGTATTTGGCTATGTCGATATCATAGTTTTGTATGAAGATAACCTTGCCTTCAAACTCAGGGTCCTTGGATATATCTACCAGTCCTTTCACGAGTGCCTTAGCTTCAAAATCATTCGGGTGCGCCTTGCCGGAAAACAAAAACAACATCGGGCACTTTGCATTGCGGATGATCGACAGCAACCTTTCTCTGTCAGAAAACAGCAGCAGCGAACGTTTATACTTTACGATACGCTTCGCAAAACCAAAGACCAAAGTATCCTCATTAAAATTGCTCAACTGCTGTATCAGCCTCGCCTGCACCTGATACGGCATAAAATTGTCTACCCTGATACGGCGTTTTACTTCATCTATCAGTTCATGTTTATACTTAGTATGCAGACGCCAAAGGGTAGCATCGGGTACATGCTGTATCTGCTTATAGTCATAGTTCTCGCTCTGGTCTTCTTTACCTTCGTCGCCGGGAGCCTTTTCGTAGAGGGCTTTCCACTCGTGAGCAGTCCATGAGGGGTGATGCACGCCGTTGGTCACCGAGCCGATGTGGTACTCATCCTGTGGTATGCCCGGCCATAGCGCGCTGAATATCCTCCGCGATACGATACCGTGCAGTTTGCTCACGCCATTGATCTCCTGACAGACTCGTGCAGCGAGGAAACTCACCGAAAATTTCTCCTGCTGATCATTCTCATTAGCGCGGCCAAGTCCCATCAATCTTTTCCAACTGATATTGAGCTGATCTGCATAATGTGAAAAATATATACGCACAAGGTCTTCGGAAAACATATCATGGCCAGCAGCCACCGGTGTATGTGTGGTAAATAAAGAATTAGACCGCACTACCTCTATCGCCTCATCGAAAGTCACATTGCCATTTTGAATTAATATTCTCAATCGCTCTAATCCCGCAAATGCCGCATGCCCTTCATTGTAGTGAAAGACATCGGGCTTGTACCCGAGTAGCTCCAGCATACGCACACCGCCCACACCGAGCAGAAATTCCTGCTTCAGTCGATTTTCCCAGTCGCCTCCATACAATTGCGCGGTGATCGTTTTGTCTTCAGGTGTATTTTCGGGAATGTCAGTATCGAGCAAATAGAGCGGTACACGGCCTACCTCCAGTTTCCATATCTTAGCATGGAGCGTCCTGCCGGGAAACGACATACTCACCATCATCCACTCTTTGTCCTTGTCATACATCGGCTGCAGCGGCAGACTGGTGAATTTATGGATATCATACTCATCTATCTGCTCACCATGCGCGGATATCTTCTGGCGAAAGAAACCCTTGCGATAGAGCAGCCCCACTCCTATCATATTATAACCCTGGTCGCTTGCTTCCTTGAGGTAATCACCCGCGAGGATGCCGAGGCCTCCGCTGTATATTTTCAGATTGGTATCAAGCCCATATTCCATACAGAGATATGCCACCTGCGGATCTTTTGAGTGCGGGCTGGTCATGTATTTATGAAAAGCATCATTCACTTCAGTCAGCTTATCGAGAAAAGCTTTGTTTTTCTCAAGCCTTCGGATCTGAGTATAGTTGAGTGAGCTGATGAGCTGTATCGGATTGTGAGTATATTCCTCCCATAGGTCCGGGTCTATCATCGCGAAAAGCTCTTCCGCTTCATCATGCCATGTCCACCACAGGTTTTTTGCAATGGCATTGAGTGGGATCAATGCCTCTGGCAATTGTGACTCTACATATATCTTTCTCCATATCGGCGGTGTGACCTCCGGCGACTGGATCTGCTGATAGGATACGATAGACTCCACGCGCTGCTTATGCTGAAACATATGCGAGCGCAAGGCTGTTTTCTCCAGCGCTACTGTGAATGCTTTCCGGTAATGGACGATCAGGTTTTTCCATAAATACAGCTTGGACAATTGAAATGCACCTTCTCTCGCTTTGTCTATCTGTTTATTTGTCAGTTTACTATACTCTGTGACCAGTGCTGCTATATTGTTTGCTGCTTCTATATCATTGAAATCATCGCGTTTGATCACCACGATACCTTCGCCGATATGCATATCGGGTTTCTGCATCATGAGGCCGAAGCCACTGAGGTCTGTAATGACTGTAGGTATATGAAAGGCGATAGCCTCAAGCGGTGTATATCCCCACGGCTCGTAGTATGAAGGAAAAACAGAAAAATCAAAACCGGTCAGCATGTCATAATAGCTCTGATCAAAGATGCCATCCATGCCGTCGAGATAGACGGGTGCATAGACGACCTTTACTTTGTTGTCTTTTTCGTTGTTAAGATGATTTTGAAGCAGACGGTTATATATCGCATCGTGTTCTATGCCGTGAAGGTTGTGGGTAAGAAGTTTGTCGTGTGTATCGATACCTATCCTGCCCTGTTGCAGGGCGTCTGCCAGCTCCTGGCGCGGTCCGGTCTGATAGCCGGGTATGAAGATGAAAGCCACTATCTGCTTATCATTCGCAGGACTGTGGTCGAGCTGTCCCAGTGCATCTATGAATATATCTATGCCTTTGTTATGAAATTCATAACGGCCGCTCTTGATCACAAGCAATGAATCTTCGGGCAGCTGCTCACCGCAGAGCGTAGATGCAACACTCAGTAGCTTTTTGCGTGCGAGCGCTCTTTTCTCCTGATAGAAAACCGTATCGGGCACAAAGAAATCTTCAAAGCCGTTTGGGGTCACGAGGTCTACTTCTTTACCCAGAAAATGCTCGCACTCACGCCCGGTGATCTCACTCACTGTAGTGAAAGAATCAGCAGTATGCGCTGACATTTTCTCCAGCGAATGTTTGGCTACGACATTGAAATCAGTGGCTTCTTTGTCTGCATCGAAAGAATAAAATTTGCTATAGAGTGGGAGCCCGTTGCCCGCTACGGCGCGGCCTACCACAGTAGCATGTGTGGTAAAGATCGTCCCCACCTGAGGCACCTTGTCCTCCAGATAGAGTATACCCGTACCTGTCATCCACTCATGAAACTGCGCCACGATCTTGTCACTGAAAGTAAGATGATGATGATAAAAGGTCTCGATGACGAGACCTGCGGCATAGCCGAATAGCGCCGGCTCGATATAGTCCCAGCCTCCCGTGAGCGAGTCCACTTTATATTTGACCCATAGGTCGCTTAGTATCTCATCTTTTTTTGAAAAGAAGGGCGTGAAGTCCACGAGTACCACGACGGGATTGCCGATGATCTTCCACCGGCCCACTTTGATCCGCAGGCCGCAGGATGCTGCATAGTTCCTCCATGAGGCATAGAGGTCCTTGTCCTCGGCAAACTCCGGATGCTCACCACTCCCTTTCCACACATCGGGCCCGATCATGATGACGCGGTCCTGCCATTCATTGACCATGGTGAGGGCCTTGGTCGAGATCACGGTATGGATACCGCCTACCTTATTACATACTTCCCAGCTGGTTTCAAAAACGAAATCCGGTTTTATGAATTGATTGTCCATCATGATAAATTAGGTGAGCGGAATGAGGTCTAACAAAGATAGAAATGTGAATGGGAAATTGAGAATTGAAAATTGAGAATTGAGAATTAACAAATATGACAAGAAGCCTGATCAATCGGTCCGGCTGGCATTATCCATTATCAATTCTCCCTTATCAATTATTCGGTCTGTGTGACAGTCGCAGAGAGCGATGCGCTGTCGGTAGGTACTGCTACATTGACCATCTCTACAGCGGGGATCGAGACACTGACCATGCCACCGATCACGGTCACTGTCGCGCTCACGTGGTCATTGCCGGTAGAGCCATAGTTGCGGCCGCTGGGTGTGGTGAGAAATACCGCCACCTGAGATGAGGACGGCCTGCCACCAAACTGGTCATTGATGACCTGATATGTTCCATTGGATTTGGGGAGTGAATCGAATACAAAAACAATATTGCTGACGTTGGTGAGATTTGTAGTAGTGAAATTGGTCGCCTCGACCGTGTCACCACCTATGCCCTGCGCATATGCCGAGCTGTCTGTCACGCCCTGAAATGTCCAGACATTGACCGGACGGAGGACCACGATGACAAATGACCTGGTATCTCCTGTGCCGTTTGATGCTGTCAGCCCGCCATGATAGACACCCGGTGCGGTATAGATGTGGGTGGCATTGGCAGTGGTCGCATAGCCATCATCACCAAATACCCAGTAGTATGAACTAGCGCCCTGTGTGCAGCTGGTAAAGCTGACCGTCTCGCCCACATAGGCCGTATCAGGCACAGTACCAAAGCAGGTCGCAGGCGCAGCGGTCTTCTTGCAGCCGACAATAGTGCAGAGCACAACAAATAATACGAGGACTATGGACGAAGCGAAGATCTTTCTCATGCCGGGTGGTTTATTCTGACAAATATAAATGAAAAGAGGATATACCCAACCCGTAAAGGGTTTGGAACCCTTTACGGGTTAAAACTTCTCTATCTGATGAAAGTTATTTTTTTCAGCCTCTGGCTGAATGATAATAGCCACTCGCGGGACGCGAGCGGCGGCATCGGAGGACTTTAATACAAAACCCTACTGTGTCTGAGTAATATTGAAAGTAAGTAATGCTGTATCTGTAGAACTTCCCATCCTGATATTAGTCCCGGAAGCAGTTAATACCCCATTTACACTTGTCAGAGTGACAGTTTGGTTAGCACCACCAACAGAACTATAGCCAACAGACGTGGATTTTGTCAATAATATCCCAATAGGGAATCCCGAGGGCAATGGATATACACTATATGTTCCAGAGGTGATTGCTGCCCCATCAAATTTCAGACTAAGGAAGTTAGAGTCATTCGGATAGCTATATGCGCTAAAGCTATAATTCCCCGGACCACAGATTTCTGTAGTATAAGTAACACCTTTAAAGGTCCATGAGCCGCCTGATGGCAATACAGTAATAGTTATAGTGTAAGGGGTCCCCGCACCACCAGAATTGGATGGAGTGAATGTAACAGTATAAGTCCCAGGCACAGAATATGTGTGAATGGCAGTATCGGTAGTGGCAGTAGATCCATCGCCAAAATTCCATAAATATGAAGTAGCCCCCTTGGTACAACTAAAAAATGAAATACTATGCCTTTGATATACTGTATCCGATGCCAGTGGGCTGACACATGCCACAGGGACTGGTGTAGGAGCGGGAGATGTATGGGTGGTAGTATCCTTCTTGCATCCACTGCCGAGCAGGATAAGGATGACGATTATGCACAGGTATTTTTTCATAAGAAGTTTCTTGTACTTGTAAACATAAATAAAAACTGGATATACCCAACCCGTAAAGGGTTCTAAACCCTTTACGGGTTAAAACCACAAGTATCCGGGGGACTTTCAAAGCATTGATATGATTAGATCGCAGACCTGACGGCAGCAGGCAACCACCCCCAACCCCTCCTAAATAAGGACGGGAGTTAACAGCCAATACAAGATGCAAAAAGCCGTTTTGTATTGGTTCTCCTCCCTGTCTGACTGCGTCACGCAGGCAGGCTATTTTATAGCTTGTCCGCCGAGGCGGAAGGAGCTAGGGGTGGTAAATCGTCGTAAAATATATGTTTCAGCATGTTCCGGACAGTACTAGTTCCAAACCCTTTACGGGTTAAAACTCGGCCATGCCGCTATCAATGCTATCAAAAAATAATTTGGGCGAAAATTGATTTTCGAACGAGGGTAAAGCCCAGTAAAACTGTCTTTTTTTATTATTACGAAAACCAATTCGAAAATCAATCCTGACTGAATGCCCCAATGACCGACAGGGCAAGGGTTTCAGGACAGCCTGCATTTTCTATTCGACCGATAAACATTGATATTGCTCAAAATAGCGTTCAGAGGAGAAATTCCGGACACCCGGCACTTGCCACTATAGGTGTATTTTGCTATATTTGCATTAATAACAAGAATAGTTCTTTGACAAACGGATAGGATACCTTAGGGCTGTATAATGTTTAGGTTGAGGGCGGAGCTATCAGAAGGCGTGACGACATTGGCCAGTTCTATATTAGAGCCGCTGATGGTCAGGTTGCCATTGCTCACAGATACATTGACTGTCTGATTGCCACCTCCGCCCGTAGAGCGGTAGAGGGTATTGCCATTAGCACCTGCTATATTGAGTGCCATAGATACGGTATTGGCCGAAGTATCGAGGGCCTGGGTCACTACTTTGAAGGTCCCGCTCACAAAACCGCTATTCAGGTCAGGCAGCCCGCCGTAGAAGTAAACCGTGAGAGTGGTAAACTGGGTGCTATATACAGTAGGTTGGTTATTTACCGTGACAAGTCCGTATCCTGTAGCGAAACTCGTAGCACTATAGTTGATCGCTTTGAAAGACCAGGTACCGCCCATATTGGAGGAAGCATTTTTTGTGCAGGCAGTGATCGTCAATAAGCTTATGGCAATTATAGCCAGGACCGCATTTCTCATTATTACTTTTTATTACCTTTTTTAAAAACCTGCGGTGAAAATAGGCATTAATGCCCACAACGTATAGCCAAGAAAACAAAAGGCCTTTTGCTTATTGGGTCTGGGTGATATTCAAAGATAGCGCCGATATATCAGATGAGTTGTCAATGTTAACCATCTGAATTCCTGAACCCGACACAGAAACCTTGCCTGTCGAAGACACTGTAACAGCTATCGTCTGCCCTGCCAGAGGAGAATATAGGGAATGTCCACCTTGTGCTCCATATATATCAAGTACTAAATAAGCCTGGGGCCCAGCCGGAGCAGTGTAGCCTCCTACGACAGGATATGCGCCATTACTGTCAGGCAACGTTGCGCCCGGGAATGTGATGGATAGTGTAGAATTTCCATTTATTGTACTACTCACCATATTTGAGGCCGACAATATATTGCCCTGGCCTGTGCAGGCAGCGACCGTATAAGTAGTGCCTTTGAATGCCCAGTAATTTGAGGGCATGCTTTTCTTGCATGAAGTGGTGAATAGAAGAGTGAGGATCGCGATTCCAAAGATTGCTTTTTTCATTTTGATAGGCTTATTGGGTTTGAGTGATATTTATATTCATGGCAGTACTGTCGCCAGGGGTAGTATAGTTGGCCATCACGATACCTGTGGCAGTCATGGTTATTCGGCCGGTAGATGAGATGGTCACGGATACCGGTTCATCGCCATTGCCGCCCGTTGAATTATAGATAACATTTCCAACGGTGGTGAGCTGGAAATTTACCTGATTGTATACTGTCAGTGTGCCGTAGTATGCTGCGGCATATGTGCCATCGTAGGTCGGCAGTCTACCGTCAAAAGTAACCACGAGCGTGCCGAGGGGAGATAGTGCAGTCATGATCCCATTCCCGTTTACCGAATTACTGTCCGTCACGGAATAAGCATTGTAAGTAGTATTTTTGAAAGTCCATGAGTTGACCGGGCTACTCTTTTTGCAGGAGGCAGCAAAGAGTAGTGTGAATATCACGATCCCTATGACCGCTCTTTTCATGGCTGGTGGATTATAGATTCCTAAAAGTAATTTAAAACATCAGAAAACAAAAACACATATCACATCCCAGCCGCTGCCACAGCAGGTGTGGGTATCAGGTTGGGCTGCTCATGTTGCACCTTCTCGATGCGGTACTCGAGGTCTGAGCAGGCATTCATGTAGTTGATATATGCCTTGTAGGGTGAGTCGTAGGGACTGAAGTATTTATGTACATCACCATCACTCCAGAACTTGGTTGACATGTAGTAGAAATGGTCAGAGGTTTGCAGCTTAGACCAGTCATCGAGGATAGACGGATCATTGAGGCCCTTGACTGTATCTTCGAGATCATATATCCTGCGTAGTGCTTCATGCTGCATAGAGTTGGCGCGCCATGCCGAGAGGTCGCGCTCCATATCCGCCCATGAGGTCAGCTCATGCGCATCATATTCTCCGCGTACAGGATAGCTGTCCACCACCTCTGACGGAGTCTTGAAATTAAAATCACCATGCTTAAGGATCTTGTCCGGCAGATGCTTCATAAACTCAAATATGCCTGAGTCTTCCCATTGGTGCTCGCCAAAAGTCTCATAGTCCATAAAGAGATTTATCACCTCGCCATTGCCGGCTACCTTATGTGCCCATTTAGCGAACTTACCGGCTGATAGCGGATGCTCTTCCCATGCCTTATTTGAAAAACGAAATGCGATATCGTCAGAGAGTTTGTAATTTTTCAGCAGCAGCGGAAACTCCGGCCTCTGGTGCGGATGATATAGAAAATTCGGGCTCCTGTTTCCCAGCACACGGTCCACACCTTCGGCTATCATGCCTTTGTAGCCCAGATCTGAGATGTGATAGGCGATCTCATTGTTGTAGATCAACTCCGTATTTCTGAAAACCCTCGGCTCTACCCCAAAGTGGTCCCATACCATTTGTTTATGCTGTGCGACCTGTCGGTCAAATTCGCTTTTAGAATATAAAAAACTCAATGAGTGGTAATAGGTCTCAGAGATCAGCTCCACACAGCCGGTGTCAACGAGCTTTTTGAAGGATTCCATCACATCCGGCCTATAGTCACGAAACTGCTCCAATGCCACACCTGATATGGAGTATGATATACGGAAAGCGCCATTATGCTTTTTGATCAGGTCGAGCATCAGTGCATTGGCAGGCAGGTAGCATTTTTGAGATACCTTATCGAGTATCTGGCGGTTTTTCGCCTCATCAAATAGCTGATGGTCCAGACCGATGTCAAAGAACCCGTAGTTCTTGATCCGGTATGGCTGATGTACCTGAAAGTAAAAACAAACTGATGGCATAAGCAGTTTTATTGGCAGCAAAAATACTTTATTTGATGCAGAGTATACAGTCGAAATATATGATATGTGTCACCCCTATTGAGATTTGGTAGGAGACACAAGATTTTGCGTCTCGATCTCAGCGGTAGGAGACACAAGATTTTGCGTCTCTACATTACAATGACAATATCCTCGTATACTGCTCGGCTATCTGTGAGGCCGAACTATCCCAGCTGATCTTGGCCAGGTCTTTCTTTGACTCCTCGACTATGTGTGTCGAAAGCTCTTTGTGCGAGAGCAGGTTCACGATATGATCTGCAAAAAGGTCCGTATCCCAAAAATCCGCTATCAGCGCAGAACTCAACACCTCTGCCGCACCTGATTGTTTGGATATGACACACGGTACACCTGCACGAGCGGCTTCCAATGCAGATAGTCCGAAAGGTTCCGATACGGAGGGCATGAAGTAAACATCTGTGACTGACAGCAATGCATCTATCTCATCGCGCTTCAGAAAGCCCGCGAAAATAAAGTGCTTGCCCAGTTTCTTGTAGGCGGTCTTGTCTATCAGTTCATAGAGCTGGTCACCCGAGCCAGCTATCACAAATTTCACGTCCGGATATTTAGCTACGACCTTCTCTGCCGTCTCAAAGAAATACTCAGGCCCTTTCTGTGTCGTGACTCGACCTACGAACGTCACTATCTTCTGAGGTATGCGATGCTTCCATTTCTTGGCTATCGTCGCGTCTACTGCATTGTGTATCGGGAATATTTTATACGCCGGTATCTTGTAGTTGTGTACGATCTTGCTCTTGGTATAGTGGCTCACGGGAAATATCACATCTGCCACCAGCATGGCCTCGCGCTCTATCTGGTATATTTCGTTGCGCACATCCTCAGATATGCGGTCGGTCTCCAGCGCGTGTACATGGAGTGCCAGCGGTTTGCCGCTGATGCGCTTCACACACATGCCCGCCTCGAATGTCAGCCAGTCATGGCAGTGTATGATATCAAACTCCAGCACCGATGAGAGTGCGGTCACCAGGTCCCGATATGCCTGCAGTTTCTCCCAGAGGCCTTCGCCGTAGATATCTTCTGATTGAAAAAGCTTCACCTTGTCTATCGGCACAGTGACCTCCTGATGTGTGACCTTCTCATGCGTCTGTGGCTGCATGTATGTATGCGAGAAAAAAGGATACGCAGATATAAACCCAACCTCATTGAATGAAGTCATTGACTCCCTGATCTCGATGAGTACTTTTTCGGTAAATTCCTCTTGTAGCTTATTAAGCCCATAGATGGTCACATTGGGCATCTCGGGTGTATTGTCATCCTTGTATGGGATGATGAGGATGATGTTGATGAATTCTTTTAGTGCATTGACTATACCATAAGTAGCCACCGCAAGGCCACCAGCCATAGCGGGAGGAAACTCCCAACCGAGCAATAAAGCTGTTTTCCGTTTTAATTCATTCACGCGGTGATTAGTTTTTAGAAAGATAATCTGCAATCTAGCGCAAAGTTAATCTTCCAAGGTTATCTCTGTATGACTTCTATCATTTTTGTTCGCTGATATTTGCTAAATAATACGTATGAGAAAATGCCATACTAAGATAGGAAATACATTAAATATCTTTACTTTTATTCAAATTTTTAAATCCAAAGGAAAACCGATGAATAATAAATACAACCTTTTGACTCGCCTTTTCGGCACCTTCTTCATATTCAGCACTCTTTTTATCACTACAGCCCACGCGCAATGGACCAAACTAGGTGGTGTGAATGACCTGGGTGCGAATAACTATATACTCGCCATATGCAGCGATCCCTCGGGCAATATATATGCGGCGGGGCAGTTTACCAATGCAAGTGGCAAATACTATGTAGCCAAGTGGGATGGCAATACATGGAGCGAACTGGGGGGCCTTAATGCACTCGGCGCTGACAGTTTCATATACACTATATGCAGTGATCCGGCGGGAAATATATATGCCGCAGGCCCTTTCAAAAATAGCAGCGGGCACTACTATGTGGCCAAATATGATGGCAGCTCATGGAGCCAACTGGGTGATATCAGTGGTTATTATGGTGCACAAAATTTTAATTCATTGTGTAGTGATCCATCCGGGAATATCTACCTGGCCGCAACCACTGATACTTTTCTTAATAATATCTGGTATTCTTATATAGTAAAATACGACGGAAGTTCATGGAGCGTACTGGGTGGCACCAATGGTTTATTTAATAATGCAGAGTTTTTTACGGTATGCAGTGACCGGTTTGGCAATATTGACGCAGGAGGAGGTTTTAACGGCAATAGTGCTGATGGACAAGTAGTGCAATATAATGGCAGCATATGGAATGCAGTGGACACGAATGACCTTATTGCTAATGACGATATTTATGCCATTTACAGTGACACAGCCGGCAATATCTATGCAGCGGGTTTATTTTCAAATATTGACGGTTCGTCTTATGTGGCTAAATGGGATGGTACGGCATGGAGTGAACTGGGCGGTACCAATGCACTGACGGCCAATAACTCTATCTTGTCTGTATGCGGGGATACATCGGGCAATATCTATGCTGCGGGGCAATTTACGAATAGTACTATTCTGAACGGTCTGGGCTATAACTATGTAGCGATGTATAATGGCAGCACATGGAGTGAACTGGGCGGTACCAATTCATTCGCACCTAATGGAGATATTAACGCCATATGCAGCGATGCATCGGGTAATATTTATGCAGCAGGGATCTTCACTGACAGTAGCGGTAAGTACTATGTCGCTAAATATGTAAACAACCAAACAACGCATGTGATCATCTATCACAAGTTCTGTCAGGGCAGTGGCTATGGCTTTGACACGACGATCCTGACGGTAGAGGGTACTTATTCAGATACATTGACAGCTGTGAACGGGTATGATAGTATCACTATTCTGCACTTGTCATATACCTCCCCGGACTCAATCCATGCACAGTTTACGCTTCAGCCATCCTCTACTCCCCATCTCTGGTATATACTGAACCAATCTACAGGCACACCACCACTGTCATACAGATGGTCATGGGGCGATGGTAGCCCTGCCAGTATAGGAGATACACCATCGCATACATATGATAGTGCCGGTTACTATACGATCTGTGTCACTGTGTCAGACAGCCTGGGATGCTTTGTCACCTATTGCGACTCCAATGCCTACTTATTCAAGGACCAATCCGGCACGATGATATCTGTCGATGTAGTAAACCAATTGCCCAACGGTATCATTGAGCCAAAAATTTTCACATCTATAGAGATGTATCCGAATCCCGCATCAGGTACTGTCACTATCATCAGCCCGGAGAATATTCAGACCTTCAAAGTGATAAGTCAGACAGGAGAGGTGGTGCAGCATATAGATGGTCTGAATAGCAATCAACTCACTCTCTCTATCAGCTATTTGGCTCAGGGCATCTACTATGTGCAGGTGACAGGTACAGATCATACTACCGTAAAAAAACTGGTAGTGGAGTAAAGGATAATACACATGTCGGATTTGGGAGTTTTGATTGCGGAATTGCCGACATCAAAATTCTGAAATCCAATATATCAAGCCTGATTATAGACCTTGACAACCGTCTCCCTCAATACGCCCCCGCTATCGGTCAGCAAAAATCCGATCACATCTGCTATACTATCCGCCGGCACCCAATGGGTAAAGTCAGCCTCAGGCATCGAGGCGCGGTTAGCCGGTGTATCTATCGTACTCGGCACTATGACAGTAGCTCTGATGTTTTTCTCCTTACCTGACTCATTGATCAGCTCTGCCAGGCGAAATACCAGCGACTTGGACAGGGCATACGCCACGGCATTCTTGCCATCAGCAGGCCGGAGCGCCGGACGGGCGCCGATCAGGACTATCTGCCCGCCACCTGATTTCTCAAAATGCTCAAAAAGCGGCTTGACCATCGAGAAAGCCGTGTAGAAGTTGAGCCTGAACATCTTATCCAGGTCCGCCAACCCGGTTTCCTTCAGCCCACCCATCTGAAATCCACCCACCAGCAGGATACCTGCACGGAGGTCGGCTCCACGCTCCACGACTTCCTCCACATATCTCGCACAGTCCGCCTCATTAGACAGGTCTATGTGCATGCCATGTATGCGCGGGTCTTCGGGCATCTTTTCATTGGGGACCAGCGTGACATATAGTTTGTATCCGTCAGCTAGCAGGCGTTTGGTGACCGCTCCGCCGAGGTTTCCTGTTGCTCCTGTGATGATTATTGACTTGCTCATTTGTCTTTGATTTGTAGTATGAATGCAATTTAAAATCTTAAATTTAAAATTTAAAATGATTGCATGCTGATCGAACTCACTCCCGAAGAATTTATACTCACCATGTCTGAAGAGATGGAAGACGTCACCGAGACTGCCGAGCCGGTGGTGGATATTTCCCCCTATGTGTCGGAGCTGATAGCGGAGAACCTCATCCTGCCTAATACGCTCGAAGAAGAACTCATCGAGATCATCTATAGGAATGAGGAAGAGACCTTTGACCATGTGCTGCTGCCGACAGATGATGAAGAAATATTCATAGCCCTCGTGATCGATCTGGAGAATGAACGCATCGTAGGCCACTACCGCATGGACCTCAATGAGGAGCCGGGTGCGTGATTTTTTAAAACCATATTTTTGAAGACTAAAATCCGACTCGTGAAAAATATAACTTTGGGGCTGATGATAATAATGATCATCTCTATGGTATCGTGCAAGAAAAATACCTCTAACACCAATACCACTATCGCTCCTGATTCCTGGACCTTCAAGGGTGTGACATATACCTATACCCCAGGCCTCACTTTTTTCGACGGCAATAACCCTACCCCACGGATGACCTGTACCAGTACTTCACCATACTCAAGCCTGTATATTCTCATGAATAATTCCGGACCTGTGGATACAGGTACATATACTATATCCAATAATAATACTCCTGCCCGCATTACAAAAACTGTAACTATATTACTGGTAATAGATACCGGTATTAGTACATTATCATATTTCGCTACCGGGGGAAACGGCACTGATCAGACCATCTCTTTGTCACCATCATCTACGACCGGCTCCGGGATCGTAGTGAAAAACAGTAACCTGAGTAGTGACAGTGCTATCCTCGATTTCAATGTGCAGTGATCCGCCCCATCTCTCAATGAAGAGCCTGGAGCGTGAGCATTAACCCTCAAAGGGTTTGAAACCCTTTGAGGGTTCCGACAATAGACAATGGCACGCGGATGACGCGGATAAAACGGATTTTATTAAACCACATGGAAACATAGAACTCATAGGAAAAACTATTTTTGATAACCTAAAAACCGACTGATGAAAAAAATAACTTTGGCACTAATTGCAATGATGCTAATAATTTTCGTTTCATCATGCAAAAAGGACAATCCAACTGATTTCTGGTCCTTTGAAGGAAACACCTATTATGTGGATAGTACTACAGTCTCTCCCTTCACATACAACCACTGGAGCAGCAATATTGCGCTTAATATCACAAGTACTTCGACTGTAAACACAGATATCGGATATAGCAACTTGTATTTTATATTCCCGAACTATACTTTACCTACTACAAATGGCACTTATACAGTAGTGAGTACAAATCCAACAGGAATGCAGGTCTTTATAACCTTCTTTAGAAATAGCGATACTAAAGGTAATTTTTCTTACTCTACAACAGGCGGCGATGGCAATGAAAAGGTCACTGTTACAGTCGGTCCGACAGGCCTGGTATCTCTTTCGGGATCAGGTATAGTGCTGCAGAATAATGCTTCACCATACGATAGCTCCGCGCTCAACTTTAATGTGACACAAAAACAGTAGTCATTCTGACTGTATTGCCACCTCTGGATAGCACTAATTAAAAACATTCGCACCAAATAATGAATCCGTGCTATCCGAGCATTAACCCTCAAAGGGTTTGAAACCCTTTGAGGGTTCAGTCATAAATCTACTCCCCCATCTCTATCAGCACCTTCAGCAGTGCCGATACCGACCATGCCTGATGGATGGTACCCTTGCCGTGATGTGGCTGAGCACCGTCGAATATCTCCGATATGCCATGCGCACACATATCAGTATAGAAATGCTGACGCAGCGGCTCCATCCATGCCAGCACCTGCTTTTTTGATTTGAGTGTGTTGTTATTGACCTTGAGATATGCGGTAAAGAACTCCCCTATCAGAAACGGCCAGACAGTGCCCTGATGATAAGCACAGTCTCTATGCCATGAGTCGCCCTCATATTTTGGTTTGAAATCAGGGTTCGCTGCATTTAGTGTGCGAAGTCCGTAATCACTAAGCAGATGCTCCTGCACGAAGGCGGTTATTTTCTTTTGGTCAGCTTTATTAAGCACAGTATATGGCAAACTCACCGCATATATTTGATTAGGACGTACCGACATATCCGGCCTGCTGCCCGGTATCACTACATCATTGAGATAACCTTCATCATTCATAAAGAATGTCCTGAAGCTCTTCTCAAATGATTTGATCAGTTTGCTATATGGTGTGCCGTCTGCCGTCACCGCGAATCGCTCATGTATTTTCAGGGCATTGTACCAAAGCATATTGACCTCGACGGGGCAACCATGGCGGGGTGTCACGACATGATCGCCTATTCTCGCATCCATCCATGTGAGTTGCGCGAGGCCCTCACCACCATAGAGCAGGCCCTCGGGAGTCACATGTATATTATAGCGCGTACCCGCGATATGCGCCTCGATGATACTAGTGAGATGGGGATGCACTTCTTTGACAAATGCCTCATCATTGAATTTCTCAAAAAAATCATGGCATACCACAAAGAGCCATAACGTAGCATCGATGGTATTATAATCCACCGCGCCATCACCATCCGGGAAACGGTTTGGCAGCATACCGCGGTCGAGGTATTTGAGGAAAGTTTTGATGATGGAATGTGCCGTTTCTTTCTCGCCCTGTGCGATACAAATACCACGCATGGCGATCATCGTATCGCGTCCCCAGTCTGTGAACCAATGATACCCAGCGATGATGGACTTCGATGCGGTAGAGCGCCTGTCTACGATAAACTGCTCCGCAGACTCTGCGAGGTCATTGAGGAAATCATTATTACCATATCGCCTGAGCCCTGCTGTGTGATCTAGTGCAGCCTGTTTCAGTGCATCGCCCGAGAAGGAAACGTACTTTTCATCCGTAGTGAGCGTGATGTATACCGCCTCTCCTGGCTCTAATGTAACGGTGATCTGCCCGGGGTCGTAAGTATCTTCATGGTAATCAAAACCCCTGTCACTTTCTTCTTTATACTCAAAGTCTTTGTACCAAAAGCCTTTGTCAGCCCATGTGCCTTTGCTATAACCGATAAATAAAGGCTGTCCTTTTTCATGCGAATATATCTTCTGAAAAGAACCGGCAGGCACTGTATGGAAATCATATTTAGTTTGATCCGTCAGCAAACTATGATAGTCACGATCGGCTATCAGCGGACTGAGTTGCAGCTCATACTTTATCATGCCCGAGTTCAGATATTCTATCACAGTGGTATTAGAGCCTTGCACCATGCATACGGTCTTCTCCAGCCTGCCGCCAGTAAACTCAAACGTAAAACGCGGAAGAGGTTTTCTTTCGAAGCCGGTGATGTAATGATAGCCCTTAGGGTAAACGGCGCCGGGGTATTGATTGGTGGAGAGCTCTATGGTGCCGCCGACCGAGCTGACGATGGACTCTTCTATCTTTGACACTACCACACGCCTTGCCGTAGGCGGGTCGTCAGAGGCTATCAGCAGTCCATGATAGCGGCGGGTATTGGCGCCGCAAAGAGTCGACGAAGCGTACCCGCCGATGCCATTGGTCAGCAGCCATTCGAGGTCGAAGAGTGTATCTATATCTGATCCTTTGAGGTCCATAGTTTGAGTTTATAAAACAAATCTACCCAAGATGAAATGCAATTACGATAAATAAGCGTTAAGAGAATGTAAAATGGGCATAAATCATATAAGAGGGGCCGTAGCCATGAGCAATATCAGAGCGAACCATGAAACTTAACCTACCAAACAGGAAAGTAAGAGTTGGTAATAATATATTCCAATGCCCCATCTGTTAAAAGATGTTTTCGCACTTCGCAATAAACTCTTGGATTGTTAGTTTTAAATAAAACTACCCAATATGAGAATACGTACCCTACTGCTGCTCGTTTGTGTCGCAACTATTTTGTCGGAGACATTTTCGCATCGCCATCATGACCACAGCGGCTGGTATGTGAGCGATATGGAGCTCTTCACTCCTACTATCACCGACCTGCGCATACCCGAACATATCAGCACCACCGGTTCCGGTGCCTATACAGGTATCGAGCACTCATCTCTGGCTATGCTGACGCCTGATGGTTTCGAGCAGTCACTTGATTTCAGCGGCTTCTATCATGACAGGGATACGAGCATCCATGTATCTGAAGATCAACGGGAGGGTTTTGCTTCGCTTCGCAAGAACATCAGACAGCGGATCACAGCGCTGACCAAATATTCACCTCAGGACGTGACACTGCTGTATAGCAAGGACTTTACCTTCAACGGCTATGATGCTACCGCACTCTATCTCTACGAGGAGTCAAGCCGCCACACCTATATCTACATGGCTTTCGGTGATGACAGGTTTAATGTGAAAATGCAAGGCACCTGCCGCGCTGATGACCTGAAAAACAGGGATAAGATACTGAAAGCATTTCTGACGGCATCCTATGACAAGGGCAAAGGCTGATAAAAGTTCAGCCATATACAATATATCAAACGATCATATTATATCAATGTGTGATTGGACAGGCAATATGAAGTATTCAAACAAACGCTAGTTTTGCATCCCGTCAGAATCATTGTTTCATTCTCCTTCAATACATTTAGCAAAGTGAAAAATCGCCTTCTCCTGTCATTTTCGTTTTGGTTATTAATTGTCTCTATCAGCACCGCAGGCCCGCACAGCCATCTGCCTGACGTACTGGCCACAAAGGTAAGCAGGCCGGGCTTCTACAGAGGCTACGACAGCGCCCAGTACAAGGGTTTCAAATACAGCAACTACTACGTCGCCATGCGCGACAGCACACTCCTCGCTGTCGATGTCTACCTGCCCAAGCATCTCGAAAAAGGAAAAAAGCTACCGGCCATCCTCTATCTGACCAGATATGTGCGCTCTATCAAGGCAAAGTTTCCATTTAGTCTCATCATGGACCCGATAGCAGGTTCTAATGACATCAAGGAGATAGAGTTCTTTACCGCTCATGGGTATGCCGTAGTGATAGTGGACGTCCGCGGCACAGGTGCATCTCTCGGCGAGCGAAAGATGGAGTTCAGCCCTGAGGAAGTAGCGGACGGCAATGACATCATCAACTGGATCATAGCCCAACCATGGAGCGACCAGAATATCGGCACTACAGGTGTATCCTATCTCGGCACTACTGCAGAGATGCTGCTCGTCAATAAAAACCCGCATGTCAAAGCATGTATACCGCGCTCAGGGATATGGGACCTGTATAAAAGTGTGATCTTTCCCGGTGGTATCTGTCAGGGGCCATTCATAGACATATGGGGCAAGACCACCAGGGCACTGGACAATAATGACTTCTCACCTTTCACCAAACAGACCGCACTGATCACCGGTATACATCCTGTCAATAGCGATAAGCACAGAGTCATTTTAAAAAAGGCACTTGCATTACACAAAAACAATTTTGACATCACGACCGGTATACAAAACCTGAGCTGCCGCAATGATAAGCAAAGCACCACGCAGTCATGCCCTGATGATTTCAGCATACATGCACACATGCGTGAGATAGCAGCATCGGGCACAGCCATATATAGGATAGGCGGATGGTACGATGGCGCGCTGACCCGCAGTGCGCTCGATGCCAGCCTCAATACCGACAATACCCGCAAGGTACTCATCGGCCCATGGGACCATGGCCCGTCTGACAATGTGAGCCCATTTGCACTATCCAAGAAAGTGGGCTTTAATATTAAGGCTGAAATGCTGCGCTTCTTTGACTACTATCTCAAAGGAATAGATAATGGTATTGAAAACGAACCCAAGTATACATACTTCACAGTAGGTGAGGAATCATGGGAGACCAGCAATACATGGCCTCCACGAGATACCATTATGAAAAAAATGTACTTCTCCACCGACAAGACCATCACCCCATACTCACCGCAGACCATACACTCAGGCGCTGTGAACTACAATATAGACTACACGGCCAGCAGCGGGCAGAGTTCCCGTTGGAACAGTGTGACCGATCTCTATAAACACGGCCACAGCAATTACCCTGACCGCAGATACGAGGATAAAAAACTGCTGTCATTCACTTCAGACGAGATCACTGAGCCTACGCAGATCACCGGCCATCCTGTCGTCCTTCTGTATCTGTCTGCCGATGCAGGTGATGCGACTGTCTTCTGCTATCTGGAAGATGTAGCGCCGGACAGCTCTGTGACCTATGTGACCGAGGGCATGATACGCCCACTGGACCGAAAGATCGCTGATAATCCGCCATATCACACGCCCTATCCTGATCACTCATACAGGAAAGAAGATGAAATGAAATTCTACAGAGGGGAAACGGTCAAACTCCTCTTTGATATGCTGCCTATATCCTATCAGTTTCGTAAGGGACATCGTATCCGTATCTCTATAGCAGGTGCTGATGCTGGCCACTTCAATCTGCCATCGCCTCAGCCTACGCACTTTGACATCAGCACCAGTACAGCTTTCCCATCTTATATCGAGCTGCCGGTGGTGAATAGATAACAACCACATGTAATCAGCTTTGACCCCTTCTAAAAAGTAGGCTAAGCATCAGTCAATAAAAAAGCCCTCCGAATCATCGGAGGGCTTTGACAAATGTATTTCTACACGATGTATTATTCTTTGATGATCCTCTTCACGAGTGTGCCTTGTGGCGTCTTGAAGTTGACCATGTATATACCTGCAGTGAATGATGACAGGTCAGCCACTAGACTATAGTTACCGCTTGTCTTGGTGCCTGTATATAGTGTGCTTACTGTTCTGCCAGTGATGTCTGTCAGCGTGATCTCCATCTCTTCGCCCTGAGTGAGAGCATAAGCTATGGTTACTTCACCTGTGGTAGGGTTAGGGAATATCATAGTGGTCAGGCTCTCGCTGATGTCAGTCAGGCCGAGCACTGTGATAAGCTGAGAAGCAGAGGTAGCAGAGCATGGGCCATTTGCCGCCAATACAGAGTAGTTGCCTGTCACGGTAGCGACATATGTAGCATTAGTAGCGCCTGTGATGGAGCTGCCGTTCAGGTACCACTGGTATGAGCCTGCGCCGGCAGCAGCTGTCAGTGTATCATTAGAGGCAGTGAATGAAGCCGTAGGCTCTGCGGTGATACTTATCACCACACTACCCGTAGCTGTACATCCGTTCAATGTAGCAGTGACAGTATATGTACCTGCGAGAGTGGAAGTATCAGCAGCGCTAGCAGGGCCGTTTGACCATGCGAAGGTAGAACCTGAGGTAGCAGTCGCCCCAAAAGATACAGGTGTACCGCTGCATCCTGATGTATCAGGAGTAGTAGTTACTGTAGGATTAGGATTGATGACAAAAGTATCCGGAGCTGAAGTAGCCGAGCCGCATGTACCGTTTGCAGTCACGGTAAATATACCTGCTGTGGTCGGTGTGATAGCCTGTGTGGTGGCAGTAGTGCTCCAGACATTGCCGGAGACTGCTGATGATGTCAGTGTCACGCTGCCGCTGCCGCATACTGTCAGCGGGCCACCCGCAGTGATAGTAGGTGTAGGTGTAGCCGCCTGAGAGGTGATATTGATCGAGGTAGTACCTGTACATGAACCATTGCTGACGGTCACAGAGTATGTATTAGCAGATGTCACAGATATAGCTGCTGTGGTGGCACCACCCGGAGACCATGAGTAGGTGGTGTACCCCGCACCTACGTTGAGTGTATCGGTACCAAACTGTCCTGACGGGCAGACGAATGTCCTGGATGCAGTGATAGTAGGTGTCAGCGATGAAGATGTGATGGTCACAACTACTACATTAGATGTATCAGAGCAGGTGTTCTGATATGCTATACAAGAGTAGTTGCCGGTGACAGTAGCAGTATATGTACTGGATGTCTGTCCGCTGATAGGAGAACCGTTATTGAGCCATTGCCAGCTAGTGCCGCCTACCACAGTGAGCAGCTGGCTGAGGTTGGCACAGTGTACGATAGGGCCCGCTGGTGTCACTGCTGCAGTCGGCACAGCATTGACGGTCACGACCTCACCGGTAGATGTCGCAGGTCCGCAGCCGTCATTGGTCGTGACGCTGAATGTACCTGAAGAGTTTACTGTGATAGAACGTGAAGTGGCATTATTGGACCAGAGATATGAGTTGGCCACTGAGCTTGTCAGTGTCACGCTGCCACCCTGACAGAACGTAATCGCACCTGATGGTGTGATGGTCGGTGTAGGAGTAGCGGTACCTGTAGCGATGGTGACAGAGGCTGTACCTGTGCAGGTATTGCTGCCGGTCACAGTGACTGTATAGGTACCTCCCGCCGTCAGGACAGGTTTCTCTATGGCGCTCAGACCATTGTTCCATGCATATGCCGAATAACCTGCTCCTGCATCCAGTGTGTCATGGCCACCAGGGCAGTATGTGAGCGATGTCGCAGTGATAGTAGGTGTAGGAGAAGTATTGATGATGACTGTTTTTGCGAGAGATGTTGTATCCTCACAGTGGTTAAATATGGTCACTGTGTATGCACCGGCAGTAGTGGCTATATATGAATTACTTTGTGCACCAGTGATAGGAGTACCGTTTTTATTCCACTGGTAATAAGTGGCACCTGCCGCAGCAGTGAGTGTCACGCTGCCTCCGGCACAGAAGCTCAACGGTCCGCTGGCGGTCACTGCACCTGATGGTATAGCACCGATCGGTGTAGCTGTACGTCCTACATAGCTGGAACTGGTATCTACAGTCGGGCAATTGGTAGAAGTGGGGCTTTGGACCCTGACCCAAAACTCCAAACCTGCTGCTCCGGCATTGTAGTTCGTCTCTGTACCATGTACTATACCACCCAATGCTGTATAACCAACATTGACTATGATACGCAAAGCATACTGACCTGTGTCGTCATAGCTGGTACCTGTGACCCTGAGGCAAAACTGTTGCCCGCCAGCAAAGGAATCCTCTGCCTGTTCGGTAGCCCAGCAGAGTCCGCATGGCAGGTTACTGATCGAATCGATCTTAAGATACGTGATAGTTGCAGTCACCCCACTTTGCACTATTGTGGTAGGTATCTTGACCTGAATGGTCTGTGAGTATGGTACGCCCTGTACCACACATGGTACACTGTCATATGAAGGAGAAAATCCCGCTGCGGTAAGGTTGGTACCGGCAGTACATATGCCAGGACCGGAGTTGCCACAACGCTGGGCCTGTGCCATTTGTACCATTGCTATGAATAGTAAGAGGGCAAATGTTTTTTGTAAAAATTTCATACTTTAAAAGATTTGTTTTGGGTTTGTTTAATTTGTATCCTGATGAACCACTGATTTTCAGGACTGCCAAATATAAGAAGTTTATGTACTTGTAAAATGATTTAACACATATGTGGAAAAGATATTGCTGTAGTGTCGCAATGACACATCCCCGATAAATCAGTGTTTTACCTAATGCTTCCTTATTTTTCTTCCTTGATGGTTTCGGTGAGGGTTTTGACCACCTTGTCAAAATTTTGCTCTATCAGATGGCTGGCTACGGCCTCGATACCTTTGATAATAAAGCCTGTCATAAACATAGATGAACGGGCCGTCTTTCGGATCGTGAGTGTCCCGCTATAGACGATCTTTGTGCTCTTGCCTTTTGGAGTTCCTTCAAATTTGATAGTCCCCACACAGCGGATATCTTCGACCTGATAGTTTGTTATGATATTGAAATGGCAGGTGGTGGTGTCGTTTTCCCAGACGGCATCATCGGTCCAGATGAGCATATCAGGCTTGATAAAGCCTTTCAGAAAAGCAGGAAGTGGTGGGTCGGTCTTCCATGTACTGATGACATGAATGGACTGGCTGTCCTTTTTGGCCCGTTTCTGCACTTTTACATATTCTATGTCATCCTGCATGGCCGCTATCTCCGGCAGCCGGTCACGCATCATAGGCCATACGGTGGCCAGTGGGTATTTCACGGTCTCTGTACATTTAAACTCCATCGTTCGTTTTTGTCAGGCCCAAGTCTAATCCTAATTTGCGGCAAAAACAAAATACTATTTCTCACTATCATCAGAGGCAATCGGATAAGGAGGAAGAAATAGACGTTGATAGGCTATTAGAGGCTGTTTTGAAATGAATCAAATTTATTTCTAACCGAAACCCTCAAAGTGTTCAAAACCCTTTGAGGGTTGAATACCTTATACCTAATTTTTGAAATCAAAACAGTTTCTTAAAAAAGGTAAATAAATTGTTTCAAATGCTATTTTAATTCGCTGCCAAAAGTATGTCTCTTGTGCCTGTTTTTTTCAGTTATACATATAAATAATCCATATTTCCGCATATTGAGCAAATTTTCAGCCTTTTCTTAGTCAATAGATAATCAATTGATTGCACATAAATAAAAATAGAATTTTTAATAAAATTATGCATAATGAATATTTTACTTGCTTTAATAAGTTACTAAAATCAAATATAGCAAATAATGAATAGACTGAAAACGGTTTTGGGATTTTATGATAGCAGAAAACCTATCCTTGCCTGCAGGATGGACAATTTTTTGCCCAAGGTTGGTGTTTCTCACCAACATGTTTTAGTTATTTTAATTTCAGGTGCCATTATGCTTCAACACAAACAACGGCGGAATTATCCATTCTCAGTTATCAATTAAGAATTACCCCTTATAGTTCATCTTATTGGTGGCAAAGTCATAGAAGCCCTTAAACACAAGCCAGATGGGATTGTATCCCTGAAATCCAGTAGTGACGCCATATTGCACTTTCTCCTCCTCGGCCTGATAGGTACCAAAGAGCCTGTCCCAGATGATAAAGACCCCGGCGAAATTCTTGTCGATGTATTTATCATTGGCGCCGTGATGCACGCGGTGATTGGATGGCGTGTTAAAGATATACTCCAGCGGGCCGAGTCGGCGTATAGCCTCAGTGTGCAGGAAGAACTGAAAGAACAGGTTCAGTGCATAGCCCCCGATGACAAAAATGGGTGGCAGGCCGATCAGCACCAGTGGGATATAGAAGGCAGGGCTGATGAGCACCGTGAACCAGTTGAGCCGGTAGGCCACTGTCAGGTTCATCTGCTGGCTGGTATGGTGTATGAAGTGAAAGGCCCAGAAGAACTTGATGACATGGGATGCACGATGAAACCAGTAATAGCTGAAATCTACCAGCACAAATGTGATAAAAAACGTCAGCGCCGTGTGCTCAAAGGTGTGCAGCCTGAAGCGATAGAATATCCCGAGAAATGCCAGTTGATAGCCCGTGAGCAATAGTTTGACCAGCTGATAGCCGAGAAAGATGCTGATATTGGTAGCAGTGTCTTTGGCGTGATATACCTGCTTCTGCTTTCTCCAGCTCCATATCATCTCGATCATGATAAAGGTAAAAAGCACTGTCAGCGTGATGGCCAGTCTTTCCAATTTACTATGTCCTTGCAAAAACATATTGTGTTTTTAGAGCTTTGATATGATCTCGGGTATAAAGTTAAAAGTAAACAGGAATTGTTTTATTATTTCTCTGAAGCGAGGTTTTTTCTCATCGAAATTTCCCACACCAGCGCGGATGTTACATCCATGCTATACTGCTTGATAAGCACGGAACTAAGTTCCGCGCCAGTAGTGGGATTTCATTCGAAAAATAAATTATTCGCCTACAACCCTCAAAGGGTTTTGAACCCTTTGAGGGCTTCGCTTAGGAGTATATTTCAAACAGCCTCATGCCCCATACTAGCGCGGATATTACATCCGTGCTTTACTGCTTGATAAGCACGGCACTAAGTTCCGCGCCAGTAGTGGGATTTCATAGTTCTCAATTATCCATTCTCAATTCTCAATTAACTTCCTTCTCGCCACAGTCGCTTCAAACTCCTCATGATAGCGTTCGTGATTAGTGCCCATGATGCGGTCCCAGATGTTGAAGTACAGGCCATAGTTGCAGTTCACATGCTTGTGGTGCATGGTGTGATGGGTGGCGGTATTGCTCCAGAGGGTGTGTATCCTGCGCGTGAAGCCGCTCCTGAAAAACTCATAGCCCGTATGCCCACCTATATTCAGCATCAGTTGGTACATGCTCCATGCCAGTATGGCCAATGGATGAAGTGGTATAGCAACCACCATGATGGGCAGTATCATGACCTGCATGACTGCCTCTGTGGGGTGAAATGAGAAGGTGGCCCATGGTGTAGGGTTGACGCTGCGGTGGTGGATGAGGTGTACATATGGATAGATCGCCTTCATATGCATCAGCCTGTGGCTCCAGTAGAAATAGGTATCATGCGCTACGATGAAAACGACCACCGAAAACCAGAAATACCACATCGAGTGCGCATGAATATTGGTGTATATTTTGGTATAGCCGTTCTTAGCGAGGATGAAAACGGTAACTGCGACGACATTAAAGATCAGCATGGAGACGAGCGAGTAGCCTATCTCACGGACCATGTGTTTATTCTCCGGAAATTTCTGCTGTATCTTGAATCGAACGAGCTTTGACCTGAATATCACATAGAAAACCAGAAAGGGCAGCCCCGCAAAAACGAAATAGCGGACGAGGTCAGCGACCATGCCTGTCGCAAACTCATGTGTGAAATCTGAAGGTGCCATGCTTTCGGTTTATGACAAAGGTAAATCAATTTATCATTTGCATAGCATCCATGGGCTATATATCCCGGAATGAGGGACAATTGATATAAAAGAAATTTAACATTTCGAAAAATTACAATGTTTCACTGATAAAGTAGCCCGAAATGCAACTATTTTACAGAATATTCATCTATCTTTAACCTTAGATATTTATTGACCCAGGTGCCGGATGCGCATCCGGATGAAACCTTATAGCAGATAATCAGTTGTGAAAAAAATTTTACTGTCTTTAATTCTATTTGCCGCTATCGTATTTGATGCGGCAGCTCAGCAATATCCCGCTATATGGGTCAATGCCGGCCCCGATCAGGTATTACCCTGCGGTGCTAACTGTACCACCCTCATCGCCAGCCACCTGCCATCATTTACCTCGGCTACAGGGACTCTCTATGTAGACAGTGCGATCACTTATGCTCCTTTCAGCTATCTGGGAGGTACACTGCCCACACCCTCCTTTTTCACATTCGATGATTCATACAGTGCCACTGCCAATTCGCTGCCCTTTTATTTCTGCTTTTTTGGCAACCCCTATGACCAGCTCGTACTGGGCAATAATGGGGTGATCTCTTTTGACCTGGCCAATATAGGCGGGTCCAATGCCTGGCCGCTGCAGGGACAAGGTACTATACCAAGCGCTTCGGGTTCATTCGCTACTGATCTCAATAGCATCATGGGCCCATATATGGACATCTATCCACCTGCACTCGCCCCTCAGAATGCCGACTATATCAACTTTGGTGTGTATGGCACTGCACCAAACAGGCGATTTGTAATATCTTATTTCGATGTGCCTTTTTATCTGCTGGGTGCCAACTGCAATGACAGCATCACCTGCCAGACCGTACTCTATGAGACGACCAATGTGATCGACATATTTATCGGCCATAAACCTATATGCGCCGCATGGAACGGCGGACTGGCCGTAGAGGGCATACAGAATGCGACCGGTACGATAGCTTATACCGCACCCGGCAGAAATAACACACAATGGGCTGCGACCAATGACGGCTACAGATTTATCCCTGCGGGAAATATCAACCTCGTGACCGTAAAATGGTATCAGGGCGATAGCGTCTATATCGGCTCCGGCGATACCGTGAATGTCTGCCCGCCAAACAACCAATCTACTATGTATGTGGCCAGAGCGTATTTCGCTGACTGCTATGATACCGCACAGGTCAGGGATACTATGTATGTGAATGTGCTCCAGTCTGCAGGGCCTCCGCAGTATATCAGCTGCCCCTCACCTACCACAGCTCTCAATATGAATGCGACCGGTACAGGTACATGGGTAGCCATACCTACCAATCCCAGCGCCACGACGATCGCCAATCCCATATCCCCGACCACTCTGATCACAGGTTTCTCGGCTGTGGGTACTTATAAGTTTCAATGGTCGTCCGGACTATGTGTGGATACAGCCAGCGTGATCGTCTCGCTGAGTCCTAATGCCGGCCCCGATCAGAATAGATGCAAAAATGATACTGTCGGCATGGCAGCTATAGGTACCGGCACCTGGACCGCACTGCCTACCAACCCATCTCCTACCGTGATCGCCGCCCCTACTCAAAACAATACGAACATCACGGGGTTCACCGCAGGTGGTGCATATAGTTTCGTATGGACGACCAATCCCGGATGCAGCGATACGATGGTGGTCAATATTCCTTTTTTCAGTCTCACAATGTCCGCAGGGTCCACTACCGTATGCCAGTATTCCAATACGACAGTGACCGTCACCCCATCTCCTGCGAACCTTTCACCTTTCCAATACACCTGGCTGGACTCTTCCATCGTGCAGAGCCCGCACTCGGCTACTACAGCGATAAACGGACTGCCGGGCAATACCTACTTTCATGTACAGGTCACGTCTAATGACGGCTGTAAACTCGAAGACAGCATACTCATCACTACCACGACCAATGTAGGTACTGTGATCAAGGCCAGTGCCAATCCTTCTGTGGTCTGCTCGGGCAACGCCACCCAACTCACCGTGGTAGGCAATCCGAACAGTTGCGGACTTGCTACAGGTGCATGCAATGGCTCCAACACCATCGTCTCAGCGGGTACGGCCACGACCTTTCAAACCGGTGCGGGTGACCAGTACCCATCTCCATACGGCAACTATTTCGCATCTGCGCACCATCAGTTTCTGATACACGCCAGTGAGCTGCTCGCACAGATACCATCGGGCGGACAGATCAAATCGGTAGCATTTGACATACACACCCTGAACGGCGGTAGCTCACTCAGCAATTTCACCATCAAGATGGCATGTGTGAGTGTGGACTCACTTGATCAGGCTTTCGCGGGTATAGGTTCACTCACACAAGTCTACACCACTGCTTCATACACTCCGATCGCCAATTGGAATATACATACGCTCACTACACCTTATGATTGGGATGGAGTATCCAACCTGATCGTCGATGTTTGTTTTGATAATGCGGGCGGCGGAAATATCAATCCTAAGATGGAATACACGCAGACACAGTTTCAGTCTGTTTGGTGTACCTATAGCAATGATGCCGGCGGCGAATGTAATGTGGTAGGCTATCAGGAGCATATCGTCGTGCCTTATCCACAGTTGTTTGACAGGCCGAATATGCAGTTTAATATGTGCCTCACTAACCTGAACGGCGCCAATCTGCAGTGGACACCCAACACAGGGCCTGATGCACCTACCCCGACCAATCTCGATACAGTGATCGCGCATCCTACTGCTACTACACAATATGAGGTAGAACTGATCTCCGCCAACGGCTGCATCAATTATGATTTTGTGACCGTGCTGGTCGATACTACCAGTAAGCTCTCTTTTAATAATGATACATTCGTATGTACGCCGCAGCCTATCAGGCTCAATGCACTGGTGACAGGCGACTCGGTAGTACCGGCACAGGTGGTATACACATGGACCGCGAGCACAGGTGCAGCACCACCGAGCGGCACAGGGCCGACGTTCGCTTCGGCCACAGTCACCCCAACTGTGTCCACGACATATACCGTGTCGGTCACGGGTGGTCTGAGCTGTCCGCTTTTTGACTCGATGCATGTCACTGTAGGCACAGGGCTACCGCTTACATCAGTAGTAGATTCTGTCAAATGTACCGGCAATAATAACGGCAAGATAATCGTCACTCCTGCAGGAGGAACAGCTCCTTATACCTACACATGGTCCCCTAATTTAAGCACTGTTGATTCTATCATGAACCTCTCTCCGGGCACTTATCACCTGACAGTAAATGATGCCGGTGGATGTGTCGGTCATGATTCCTTCACACTCGCAGCACCGGTACCGATGGCACTCACATTTGATTCCTCCAATATGCAGTGCTTTAATTCAAATATAGATACCATCAAAGCGCTCGTCACAGGCGGACGCTCACCATATCGCTACACATGGAACCCTCCGGCAGCCAATAGCAGCACACTCACAGATCTTGCAATAGGAAATTACACTCTCACCGTCACAGATACATCAGGATGTACCGTCAGCGGCTCAGTAAATATCACTCAGCCAGCACAGCTTGTATCAAGCCTGATCTCCACCAATCTCTCAGGTGCAAATAGTAATAACGGTACGATCACAGTGACCACTACCGGTGGGGTCATGCCATATACATATGCATGCGACAGCCCTATCACCGGCCTGCCTAATGCGACCAACCTCGACACAGGTGTATACATCATCACGATCTGCGATGCCAATCACTGCTGTGTGAAAGATACTGCACACATCTCAGGGCCGCCGCCGATAGCTATTACTTTCAGCGTGACAAATGATCAATGTCCCGGCCAATGTATCGGTACAGCCACCCTCACAGCCGCGGGTGGTGTGTTGCCATATACATATCAGTGGACTGACCTCACTACAGGCACCACTCTTGGCACTAATACAACGATCTCCGGTCTTTGCGCAGGCACCTATCAGGTGGTCGTCACTGATGCTAACGGGATCACGGTATCCAAAGACACAGTGATCTCGGCACCTGCGCCTATAGGAGAAAAGATCGACTCCACTCCTATCGCATGCTTCGGGCAGACCAATGGTATCCTGTTTGACAGTATATATGGGGGCACTTCGCCATATACCGTGACATGGAACTCCGGCACCGGCAATCCACTCACGAATCTCGGACCGGGCATATACATAGCCAATGTAACCGATGCCAACGGATGTCCTGCAGCAGATACTGCCTATCTTGGAGAGCCTACTCCTATCACAGCATCTATTATTTCTACTGATTCAGTGACCTGCTTCGGTGGCACGAATGGCTATGCGAATGTCCAGGCATCAGGTGGCAGATTGCCGTATACCTATACATGGACAGGTAGTAATTCAGTTGATTCCTTTGCCAATAACTTAACCGCCGGTACACAATCTGTCACTGTCAAAGATGCAGCAGGGTGTACATTCACTGTTCCATCCTTTACCATCTATCAGCCTTCGCAGCTTGTGATATCAGGAGTCGATACAATAGCTGCTCATTGCTCTATCAGTAATGACGGACATGCCACAGCAGTAGTATCGGGTGGATCCCCTGCTTATACATATGTATGGGATGGCACGAGTACAGGCAATGTAGATTCGGTCACCGGGCTTGTTACCGGCAATCATACCCTATCTGTCACAGATAGCAAGGGCTGTAGCACTTCGGCATCATTCTTTATCAATATACAATATACACTCGCTGTCACTCTTGCATCCGACTCTGTGACATGCAATGGCGGTAATAATGGTGTGGCTTTTGTTTCCCAGATCAATGGTTCGCCGATATATACCTATCAATGGAATCCATCAAGCAGCACTACTGACTCTGCTACCGGGCTATCTGCCAGCACACAATCTCTCACCGTGACCGATATGTATGGATGTACTGCCACAGGGAGCGTCGTCGTAGGCCAGCCAAACAATCCCGAATATGAATATGACTACCAGGCCCCGCTATGTACAGGTGAGCATAACGGTAAATTCTGGTTTGACTTTGTGAACCTTGTACTGCCAGGTCAGGCCGGGCCATTGACCTATACTTTTAATGGAGTCGCTTATGCAGTTACGGATACAGTTTATAATATTCCCGCGGGAACTGATTCGGTCATACTCACATACAACGATCACGGATGTACGACCGGATTTACTTTGACACTCACTGATCCAAAGCAGCTCTCCGTATCCCCACCTGCCGTGACGGGCATCAGCTGTGCGAATGATGCGAATGGTGTCATCACTGTAGCTGCGAGCGGAGGCACCAGGCCATACAGCTATGCATGGAGCCCCGGCGGATATACGGACAGTACAGAGAGCAACCTCGGACCTGCCAACTACATCATCACCGTGACGGATGCCAACGGATGCACGGCCTCTACTTCTGACTCGCTCACTGCACCGCCGCTGATCGCTGACTCACTCATCATAGATAGCACGAGCTGCCCCGGCTCTGCTGACGGACATATCATCGTCAATGCATGGGGTGGTACACCGGGCAATCCTATCACATACACCTACTCGATCGATGGAACCAACTATCAGCAGGAGAATAATTTCTTCAGCCTCGCAGCAGGCACTTATACTATCTATGTGAAGGACAGCCCCGGCTGTATACTTCAGAGTACTGCCACAGTCTATCAGCCGTCGGCGATCACACTCTGGATCAATCCGCAGGACAGCCTCATAGCCCTTGGTGCGAGCATTCAGCTATATAGCGTGATAGGCAATCTCACTACCCAGTCCATCAACAGCTATGCATGGACACCGGCTGTGGGACTGAGCTGCCTCGACTGCCCTAATCCTGTGGCATCGCCATTTCAGACCACGGCATACTATCTGACTGTCAACTACGGCAAAGGCTGTAATGTGACAGACTCAAACCTGATAGAGATCGGCAAAGGTGCATCTGTCTATATACCTAATGCCTTCACGCCAAACGGCGACGGCATCGATGATATCTTTGAGGTGTTTGGTACTACGCTGCAGTCTGTGGGTATGAAAGTCTTCGACCGTTGGGGTGAGAAGGTCTTTGACTCTCAGGGCAGCCAGTGGGCTACATGGGACGGCACCTACCGAGGTGTCATGCAGCCTCCGGGTGTATATATCTACTATGTGACACTGGTCTTCCTCGACGGCACATCTCAGGTCAGAGAGGGCAGCATCACACTGATCAGATAGTGTGTTTTGGCGAGGACGCCAACCACGGGGGAAAGCTACTTATCGTCCAAGCGCTGACGCTTGGACGGGCAGTAGATGCAAAATCTTGCGTCTCTACTTATGCCCATTTGCTATCATTGTTATCACAAAATATTTAGCCCGTAAATTGATTTTCGAACGGTGGTGAAACCCTGTAATGGCGGTCTTTTTTTTATTATTGCGAAAACCAATTCGAAAATCAACAACTGTGATTTGCCTCAATACCAATCCTGATAAGGGTTTCAGGCCGGACTGCATTTTCTTTCCGACCGACAAACCCTGACATAGCTTAGATATAGTCGAAATGGCCATTAATGGCCGGGGTCGCGATTTGTTATTTTAAATTTATTATGCTAAATTTGCATTATAAACCTAATAGTGGGCTAACGTATGCCCCACTGGCGCGGAACTTAGTTCCGTGCCTATAAAGCAATAAAGCACGGATGTAACATCCGCGCTAGTATGGGTTTCTTAACATTGGAATATGGCCTATGATGTGGGTTTGTCAGCTCACGATCTTCGCCAGAAAGTATGCCGCTGATGCTGCTGCGACTCCTGTCAGTGCCACTTTGAGTGTGCCTTTGATGACAGGCTGATCGGTCATCCTGCTTTTGAAATAGCCGAATATAAGTAAGGCTAAAAGGGTAAAAATACAGGAGACCATGAAGCCGGTATGGATATCGCTGAAGATGATATATGGCGCTAATGGAATGAGTCCGCCTACGAGATATGATAGTGCGATAGTCCCGGCACTCATAGCGGCGCGGTTCACGGCCGGTTTCTCCATCTTGAGTTCGAGCTTCATCATAAAGTCGGCCCAATTGTCTTTGTCGCGGCTGATCTGCAGTGCCACTTCTTTGCTCAGCGGCTGGTCCACTCCGAGATCTATTAGTATATCCTCGACTTCTTTTAGTTCGAGGTGTGGTACGGTCTCGATCTCGCTGTATTCCTTGCGGATGTTCTTTTCATACTCCTCCACCTCGGACTCTCCCGCCAGATAGCCCCCGAGGCCCATAGAGATACAGCCTGCTGCGATCTCTGCTATGCCTGACACGACGATGAGGTGAGTGGTACTCAGCACACCGCTGAGCCCTGCAGTGAGTGCGAAGGGCACAGTGAGTCCGTCTGACATACCGATGATAATGTCTCTGGTCAGTGCGGACCGTTTGTTCTTTTCTTCGTTGCTCATCTTTTAAAACAAATAATAATGCCTATCCGGATGGTACGCGGACAGGCATTATTCATTATTCATTAATAAACTACTGCTGCAGAAACTGAACGATCTTGTCCCGCTCTCTGTCTGTCAGCAATGCACGTGACTGCATATGCATACCCACAGTGACCCAGTTTTCGGGATAGTGGGCACTCGGGTCGGGTGCATTATGGCACCTGCGACAGTTCTCGGCCCAAAGCTGTGCACCGCTCTTGTCGGCTATTTCCTGATTTATTTTGCATCCATTCACGGTGGTATAGAGGACTATGCCTGCTATGGCGATGATGATGGTGATTATCTTTTTCATACTATTAGATTTTTATTTCAGAATTGAACAGAAAATTGAACGACGATAATGTGAGAAAGTGATTTGCTGTCTGCCAGTGCGATCTCAGCATTGGCAGGATTGGTCTGTAGCAGGTTCTCATAGCTGAGCTTGATCACAGTGCGCCAGTTGATCCAGTAGTCGAGCGCTACATCTATCTGCCTGATATGTGTCTCAAAGGCAGCGCCGTTTGGTGTCTCAAACTGAGAGATACGGCCTGCCAGCTCAAAATTTCGGAGCACCTTATTTGGCACTACCGGCCTGAGTGAGAGCATGGCGTAATATCCCTGAGTATAGTTGTTGTATGTAAAAAGGCTTTGGCCTGTGGAGTCGCCCGGATTGACATAAAACATACGGCTCACATATTGCACATTATACTGCGCTTTGATATTGATGGCGATAGGCGCTTTAGAGTATATATATTGTATATCCGCCGCACCCATGATAGTGGATACATTTCTGTTTACACCTGTGTCCATTCCCGCCCTGCCATAGATACCTGATACACCGATCTCGAGAGATGAGTTGGATATAGGCAGCCATCCGAAGCGTCCTGTCACGGTCTTGGCGAGGTTATTGTCTACGATACCCGGATTGTATATCGATCCGTCATTGTTGATGCCAAAGCCATTGCTCAGTGCGACATCGAGGTTGACCTTCTGCCGGCCCACCTGCCAGCCGCCGCACATCTCGATGCCCCAGTCGCTCTCTACAGGGCTCGATGTGATACTGGTAGGATCGTATGCCAGTTTGTTGATCCAGCCCGCAGCTAGCCTCTTATTGTACGTACCGAATGGAAGCACTAAGTAGCCCGCCCGGACTATTATACCTTTGCCAAAGAAGTAAGATACATCGGCCCAGTTGACACCGAGTGAACTCCCATCAAATGAGGGTTCAAACTCAAGCAGCAGCCTGTCGCCGTGACGCCAGAGCAGCATCGGGCTGAACTCATAGTTTGCCACATCGCCGATAGAGTTGGTTTTGCTCTTCTGGTTCAGCACACCATTTACGATACTGCTGGTGGTGTTCCATGTCTGGTTGAAACCCACAGTGGCGAGGCCTACCACCATGAAATGTGAATCAAATTTTTTGTGATAATCAATAGGCATGTACCTCGTAGTATCGGGTTCTTTGTGATCCATGATAACGAAATATTTATCACCGATCTTCTGGACCTCTATCGTGTCCTTTTCCTGCGCCTGTGCCTTGAAAGCTAACAGTGCAATTATGATTATGGTTGTAAATCTTTTCATATACTGAGTTATTTTATGGTGTAAATTTCAACTTCTTAAGAAATTATAATTATGACGGAAGGCAGGTTGTCTACTGACACATATCATGTATCAACAAGTATGTTGCACCTATAATGAATGTGATAGAAAACTATGCCGTAGCTTAAGGCAACGGAGCTTAATGTTTGCGTGCCAGTGTGCGGATAAAATCCACAAGCTGCCAGCGCTGTGTCGCACTCAAAGCCGCGTAGGATGGCATAGGGATATTGCCGGTCGTGATCATCCAGTAGAGTGCGCCGTCAGTGAGGCCCTGTACCTGATCAGATGTATGATTAGCAGGTGCTTTGGAGAGGCCCGATGCCGCAGGGCCATCGCCTCTGCCCTTGTCGCCATGGCATGGGCCGCACTGCTGTATATAGAGCTTCTGCCCCGTCTGGGCTGATGCAGCATCACCTTTGAGCGGGTTTTTGGTAGCGTCTGCAGAAGCAGGTGCTCGAAATACGAGCATGGGTTTAGTTTGAGGATAGGAGTAGCTGAATGATGCGACTAATACGATCATTGCAAACATAGGTAGAAATAAAAAAATAGATAACGAGTGTTTCATGATGTGGGTTTATTTAGTGTGGTGTTTAGTGCTGCTTCAGAAGGTCGACGCGGATGCCTACATCGACACCTAAAAAATGTTGGTATTCCCTCCAGTCATTATTGGCACGGTCCTGCAGGCTGAAGAGATAATAGTTAGGCCCTGCCAGAAATACACAGCGTCCGAATCTAATTTCTGCATTCAGTTCAGCACTTATCGAAAACCTATTGTGCGTATCGGCCGAGAGCTCGACGGTGTTGCCTGTGGTATTATCTACTTTGAAGCCAGTGAATGTGCCTACACCTATACCGGGGGTAAGTGCGAAGTGCGGCAGGTTTATGATCGCTACCTCCATATGAAGATAGTGTCCGAAAAAGTGTGTCTGAGAGCTATTGAAATATGTGGTGTTGCGATTGTTGTCTCCGGTGAAATAATCATTGGCGGAGCTGATCTGGGGGCCGGAAAAATTGTACAGGAACTGATAGCCTATCCTGAACCTGCCTAAACCCAGCAGTGCTTCCGCCTTGGCATGAAAGGACCATGTATCATGATGCTGCAGTACGCTGATGGGCCCCTGACTATTGGTGAAGTTGCTGAGCTGGTCGCGGCTGAGCATTGCACCGGCACCTGCCCGAAAACCGAGATAGAGTTTCACTTTTCCGGCATAAGATGGGAGGCACATCAGGACCACTGCTGTGATGAGTATGAGACGCTTCATGTATGTGTTTTTAGACTGATCCGGCATAATGCCGTGAGAAATAAATCCTGACCTATGAAAGCAACCTTCTTGTTCCTGTATTGTTTTCTACATTGTATAGAAGGCTGCGATCATGATCAATTTTCAATTTATATAGCACTATCTGACGATAACGTCTTCATGCGCACCACCCTGATGCCAGTGGTGATGGGGCGCTCCATGGTTCACTACGATGCAGGATGACATAAAGCTTATGACAGCTATTGTCATGAGTGAGAGCATCGTTTTTTTGTAAGTATTCATTTTTGACTTTTATAACAATTTCTAAACGGCCTTTCTGCCAGCTATGATATTGAGTAGTACTGCTATGACAGCAATGACCAAAAGTATGTGTATGATGCCACCAGCACCATATCCGATGAATCCGATGGCCCATCCTATGACCAAAATAACTGCTAGTACGTATAATAAGTATCCCATGATTGTGTTGTTTTAAATTTTAAAAAATATTATTTGTGTATTTGAAAGTCTTTATTCCTCATTGGTATATAGCCTGCTTCTGAGATCTACATTTCTAGCTTCGAGATCATCTATTTTTACCTTACTGGCATCGTTGGCAGATGATTTGAAAGGTTTGACAAATCCTGTCCTTAGATCGGATATTGTTTTGTCATTTGCTTTGATCTGCACCTGCGCATCTTTTTTAAAAGGGGGAAATGCAGCAGCGAGTTCTTTCTCAGCCACTACGAGGTCTGCTCTGGCACATTTTACTTTGGCCTCAGCTGCGACCATATTTTCTGCAGGTGTCTGACTATGTGCCAGCAGTGCTCCGGTCATGAGCGCGATGGTATAAATTATCTTTTTCATTTTGTTTATTATTTAATGGCCTCTGCAGGCCGATTTATTTTTTCATGTCGTTGTCGAAGTCATGAAAGGCATTGTGCAGGTCATCCATATCATGATTGAAATCACGTTTAAACGATACCCAGTCAGTATTTGCTTTTTCATAGCCGGATAGCCTGGCCCTGAGGGCTGCATTTCTTTTTTCGAGATCGTCTATTTTCTGCCTGCGGACATCGTCCTTAGGATTCTCACCTGGCCTGCCGAGTTTCATTCTCAGTTCAGCTATCCGCTTATCATTGTCTGCTATCTGCTGTTCTTCATTTTTTCTGAAAGCAGGATACTCGGGGCTCAGTGCCTGTCCTGATGCGGTGATGCTCTGAGTGGTTGTCTGTATGTTATTAGCATACAGATCGCCCGTCTGAGTAGTGGCTTGGCACATAGTGACCAGAGATGAGGTCATGAACGTGAGCGTATACATTGTCCTTTTCATATTGAGCATTTTGGTATTAGCTAAAGAATATTATTTACTTTTTGAGATCGTTCCCGAAATCAACAAAGGCATTATTCAGGTTATCTTTATCGTGATTGAAAGCGATCTTGAATGCAACCCAATCAGAAGGCTCCTTCTCGTATCCGTAAAGTCTGCTCCTGAGATCGGCATTGTCTTTTTCGAGCTTGTCTATTTTTTTTGATCTCATCTCATTGGCAGGTGAATCGGAATCGGTCAGTTTAGACCTCAGTTTGGCTATCTTTTTATCGTTGTCCGCGATCTGCTCGTCTGCATCTCTTTTGAATGCCGGATACTCCGGGTTCAATTCTGCCTTCGAAGCATTCAGATCTGTTTGCGCATTGTTTAGGTTTGACTGCGCGGAGTCAATTTTTGTTTCAGCGGCTGCTTCTTTTTGAGCCGGAGTCTGACAGCCTGCCAATATGATGCCTATCAGCAGAGCGGTAGTATATAGTGTATTTTTCATTTTTTTGTTTGGTGTTTTTCCGTGAGTAGGGAAAGGTACCGCCCGGCTTATTACGGCCGGGCGGCGTTCCACCTATCTATAAAGCCAATGATTAATCTCCGATGATCTTATGCAATTGCTCTTTGGTCTGGCCGAGTTTGATCTGAAGTTTTGCCATCATTGCGTCTTTCTTACCTTCTTCAAACATCAGGTCATTGTCAGTCAGTACTGCGAATTGTTTTTTGAGTTTAGCTTTCTGTTCGTTCCAGTTGCCTTTAATTTCTGTGGTATTCATCTTGATGATTTTTTATTGTGAAATAATTTTCACAGTGCAAAGGTGCGGCTATCTCATATGTAAAGCGTTACACAATTACCGGAAAGAGTTACATCATTCACACATCCGGGGGAGTGCAATAAGACTGGTCATTTAGCCTTTCACTTGTTTATCCCTTTCCTGCAATCCTTTTATCCATGATACAATTGTATGAAGGCTTAATTCAGTATTGCCGACTTGTACATGATTTTGCGCCTGTTCTTTTTCGGTGAACAGCCGTGATGTAAGGGAGCGTACATTTTTCAGCATTTGTATCTGGTCATAAAACTGGTGCCGTGGCACATAATGGTCCTCACCTGCGGCAAAAAGTAACACATCCTGTATGATCAGGTGCGACACGCTACAGGTCTCAAACGCACCGGTCTTCTTAAAAAAATCTGAAGGGCTGCTTGCACCCAAGGTATGCATCCCTTGTTTGACACCCCATTCGATCATCAGGTCTTGTTTCATTTTGCCGCTGATAATCGGGTTGAGTATAAAAGAAGCGTCCAGCTTCACTAAGGTAGAGACTACGGATCGCACGACGGGCGCCAGTGTTCTATATGGAAACTCCTGAAAATCTGTCACTATATCATCGCAAACGACCCTGTTTACCCTTGGTTCAAACGCAGCAGCGCGAATAGCAAGACAGCCCCCGAGCGAGTAGCCGATAAGGGTAACATCTTTCAAATAGAAATAATCCAAAACAGCTTTGCAGGGCTTATGCCATTCGTGGGTCATAGGCATGTGCTGCTCCTCTAAGGTCGTGCCCTGGCCGGGGCCATCGAAAGTGATCACATCAAAACCATGCTGGAAAAAATAGATCTGAGATGAAAATAATTCCTCAATATAACTGTCATAACCCCCAAAGAAAACTATTGTACCTATCGGCGATTCGGGCGTGAACCTGTAGGCGTTCATAGTTATATTTTCGTATGGAATGCTGAAGTGCTGAGACTCCTGAACCTTGTAATATTCTTTCATCCATTGTACATAGCGAAGCCGGCTGGCATCCTTCCTGCTATCATCCGGAAACATAAAGAATTCCGCGGAACGCAGATAGCCAGCCGCAGGAAGCAAGCGTCCATGAGCAAAAGCCTTTTCTGATAAGGCCAGAAACTCGCGGATATAATCGGGGTAAGTATGGATGCGGGGCACTACTGCTCTCATTTCACTGAGCATCTCGTCTGAGCCATCTGAGAAGCGGTTCATCTGATAATTGAGGCCGATATCCGGATGAATGTTGTAATAGCCTGCTTTAAATTGTGGTGTTGTCATCAATTATGTTTTAACCTGCTTAGTGATCCGCTTCACGGCTTCCCTGTGCGGGTATTAAGAATACAGATGATGCGGGGTGCCTGCCTCGGTAAGGGTCTGCAAATCGAAGTACTCACGTATTTTGACCAACTTACCCTCGATGATCTCGCACACCAGGACGATGGGCAGTTCGAACTTTGTGCCTACTGCAGGTTTATGTGTCGATGCAGGCCACTTTTCAGTCACTTCACCTTTGTGTACATACTCCCAGATAAGCCTGGTCCCTTCGGCATTGGTAAAAACGTCGAAAGGCAAGAGGCCTTCGCCGGTACTATGCTCTCTGGCTGCTACTGAGCGCTGGGCTAGCTCTTTTATTTTATCAAGGCCTTTAAACGATTCGCCGGTAGCCATGATAAGCCACTCGCCATCGGCAGACCAAAGTTTCATTACACCATCAATATCTTCGTGGGTCATAGAGTAAGTGAAGGCCTTTACAAAATCGGCGGTATTAGCTGTTTGAGTAGTCATTTTGTTTTATTAAAGTTGTGAATGAATTTTTGTAAAAAACAAAGGTGAAACACCACACGCAAATGTGCGTTACACAATTACCGGAAAGAGTTACATCATTCACACATGTGTCTTACGATTCGATCTCCGTCGCATCACCATGTGTGATATTATAGTTATTCAACAAAGCTTCGAGTGAGTTATAATAATCCCTCAGGTTTTGGGCCTTCACCTCTTCTCCGTCAAGGCCAGTTTTTATGATAGGCATCTCGCTGATAAACTTTGACAGTTCGGGGCGAGTATTCTGAATCTTCATTGTGAGTTTCAGAATATCATCATTGAGTTCTTTTTCGTTTTTCATTTCGTGCTTTTTGTTTGATTTTAAAAATATTTAAGGGGTTGCTCCTTTTGAAATAATAAAAGCACCATACTGAAGCATGATGCTTTTATTATCATCCACTTTGATACTAAGATCTCCCTTTCTGAGATTTGTCTGACTTCATATTAGATTTAGGTTCATCCTTGCTGCCTTTGTCTTTGTTGGCAAACTCGTTCCTGTTTTCTTTCTGAGCATTTTGGCTTTTGACAGGTGTAGTTGTCTTGGTGTTGCTCGGCTTGTTGCTACCCGGTGTGATTGACATTATGTTTTGATTTATGTTTGCAACTGAATTGTTGCGATGCAAAGATGAGGAGGATCAGCTGTGATTCGTTATACAATCGCGGCAATTAGTTGCATCATTCACAGATTGTCCAATGCCTTCAGTCTTTTATCCTTGAGATGCTTGAAGTAGGTGGGAGTGAGGCCGGTGACTTTCTTAAACTGATTAGAGAGGTGTCCTACACTACTATAGTTGAGCTTATAGGATATTTGTGTGAGATTGAGTTCACCATATAGCAGGAGCTCTTTGGCGCGTTCTATCTTATGCGATATGATGAAATGCTCAATGGTAATGCCAGTGACCTCTGAGAAAAGATTGGCAAGGTAGGTATAGTCGTAATGAAGCTTTTCGCTCAGGAAGATCGAGAAATTCACTTTAGGTATTTCCTCCTCGTAGTGTACCATCTCGACAATCACATTTTTTATCCTCTCTATGAGTATAGCCTTGTGGTCATCCATGAGCTCCAGGCCTGATCTGAGCAGTGCTGACCTGAACAGTTCAATCTGGCTGTCATTCATCGCTTCATTGGTCTCTACCACGCCGAGATCGATCGTATTATAATGCATACCGAGTCGGTCCAGCTCAGATTTGACTACCATCTTGCAGCGGATCGACACCATGTATTTAATATAGAGTTTCATTACCTCTCTGCTTCGTTACGATTGAGATTGTTGACTTTGGCTGATGCTTATATTTAACAATACTCAAAGATGCTCTATTTTCCCACCGGCAAATGATGACATTCATCACAATCGCCATGATCAGAATTACTAAACCAAAACCCTTTGCCATTAGCATCAGGATTTCCCCTTTTATAGTTCTCGTCTGAAGTATTTAACAAGTGTTCCAACACCCATTAATACAAAGATGGGTATTAATTATTACGTTTTAAAAAATGTATTTTATAGAATTCCCACATCCGACCCGTTGTTTATGGGTGGTCGGATGTCACGTCCTGTGCAGCTTTCACCTCTTCGGATGCATTGCCCAGGTCCCTGTCGAGTGAATACAAAGCACTGGTATTCATTTTTTCGCCTCCTGCTATTTTTATATCATCTATCAGTTTCATCGAGAGTGTTTCTTCTTCTGTCTGTTCTTTCACGAACCATTGCATAAAGTTCCACGTAGCCCAATCTTCCTCCAGTAAACTCATCTTGACGAGCTTGTAGATGGAGTTGGTATTGTCTACTTCATGTTCGAATACTTTGTCAAAACAATCTTTGATGCTATCAGGATGCGGGGGTGGAGCGGGTATCGCAGTGACCTGCACCTCCCCGCCTCTTTTGAGAATATACTCCAGTACCTTCATCATGTGGTTGCGCTCTTCCTGTGCATGCCTGAAGAGGAAATTGGCTATACCTCCGCATCCCTGATGATCTGCCCATGCTGCGTACGACAAATATATCTGAGAAGCGTGCGCTTCTTTTGTCATCTGCTCATTGAGCGCTGCTGCGAGCGTTTTGGAAAGCCTGTTCGTGTTCATATTATTTAGTCTTCGTAGCCGCTTTTTATGACTGTCAGGAGAAGTTTAAACCTGCCATTAGGTTGGATATAGCTGGATTTATGCGCGGGTATAATGATCCCTTCTCCGGTTTGAAGTTTAGAAGCTTTGCCATCTACCACGATGACTGCGTCCCCATCTATCACCTGAGCGTAGGTGTCAAAGGGAGATATTTTTTCGTTCAGCCCCTCACCACTATCAAAGGACATGGCATTGATGGACCCGGTGGCCCTTTTCATGATCGATTTGCTGACCACGGCGTCATGCTCATATTGTATCAGCTCTACTATAATGTGTGGTGAGCCTTTGGGGATCTCGCCATCTTTGCTTGATGTCTTTTCGAGTTCTGTGGTATCCATAATGTTGATTTTCTATTTTAATATTCTTGTCTTAAGTAGAATGTGGATCAAGGCCGTGTACAAAGTTGAACCTTTAACTGCTTAATGGTTTACACAATTGCAGAAAAGAGTTACATCATTCACAGATTTTCCAGTGTATTATCTCTTTTGTTCTTGAGTTTTCTGAAATAAGTCGGGGTCAGGCCTGTTACTTTCTTGAACTGTGCTGATAAATGAGCTACACTGCTATAGTGCATCTTATAGGCTATTTCAGTCAGGTTAAGTTCACCATACAGGATCAGTTCCTTAGCCCGTTCTATTTTATGCGTGATGATAAATTGCTCAATGGTGGTCCCGGTTACTTCTGAAAAAAGGTTTGCGAGATAGGTGTAATCATAGTTGAGCTTCTCGCTGATATAAATTGATTTCTTAGTGGTAGGAAGGCTATCTGCATAATGTATCATTTCGATGATAACGTTCTTTGTCCTTTCGACCAATACAGATTTATTATCATCCATGAGCTCCAACCCGGATCTCAATAAAGACACCTTCAATTGCTCTCTTTGCAATGGGCTGATATTTTCGACCACATCAGCAATGCCAAGATCAACCTGCCTATAGTTGAGGCCGAGTTCGGCCAACTCTGATTTTACGATCATTTTGCAGCGGATAGACACCATGTATTTGATATATAACTTCATTTCTGGAGGCTAAATATTACAGCCTTCGTCCTAGATACAAAGATGAGGACAATCAACAGCTGACACGTTACACAATTGTCTAAAAGACTTGCAAAATTCACGTATTGGTGCTTCTAATAATGCTAACCGTAAAAAAATATACTTGCTATTCTATCTTTTCACCGGTAGCTTTGCCTCCGGCAAGATCCCGCCATTTTCTTTGCGGGCCTTGAGATATTGCCTTCTTGGTTTTTCGTCATTGATCTGATTGATCTCATCATATGCGTCCAGTAGTTTTGGGGGCATTTCTCCGTTGTAGTTGATCCGGTAGTAAGAGAACCCATCAAAAGGAATGACTGTCTCGCTTGGCATGATCTTGACCCTCTGCCTGACATCACCGTCAAAAAAATCCATGAAAGTATTTCGCCTGTCTGCCATCAGTTGTTTAAACTTAGCAGTGACTATGCCCTCACCCAGATAGTAGCGGCATTTTTCCTGTATGGTAAACATTGGCGTGTCGCCGACGAGCCTGTCCAGGTACCTGACGAACAAGGAGTCTTTGTTAGACATCTTATCAATGGAAACTGAATCATCCTCAGTGATAGTTTTCTGGTGTCTCTCCATGAGCCAGTATTTCTTTTTGGCCTCAAAAAAAAGGATGTATTCCCTTTCCTTATCCGTATACTCCATCGGTGTCACTGTGATAGACGCTGTGGGAGATTCTCTCAGGAATTTTGCCATTTTCTCTATGAATTTTTCCTGACCTGTATGCAGCGTAAAATTTCTTGTTTCCCATTTGAGTGTGAGGAATTTCTCTACATTCTTTTGTACTTCTTTCACATGAAACAGGTATGCAGAGCTGGGAGGCTTGGTAAATATATTTCCGATAATGTCAAAGATCACGTAAGCAAGTTTGAACTTCGGGTCCCTGAGGCTGCCGCGTATCGGTATCTCGTAGTCTATGGCACCACTGCGCTCCCTGACTATGGACATAATGAGCGGCATCGGTATCCATTTGGTGTCTTTAGCCCTGATGCGTTTGCCTACTCTGGGGTCGAGGATCAGTAGGTGGTTATCGCTTGTGATATTGCTATCCAATACATTCATATATCCGCTAAAATCGAGCGAACCTCTGTCCAGAGGGAAGGAAGTATAAGAGAGTAAAAAGGGATTAAAAAGAGTGATCGGTATTTTTTCTATCTTATAGTTCAGGTCAAACGTACCATAGTTATTGGGGTCGAGGCTGAGAGATGCATTGATCTGCCCGTATGGGTTGACGCCTGTATTGAAATGGAGGTTCATCCGCCTGTGGTGCTTGTCTATAGAATCGGCTGTAAGCGTAAACGGATCAGCTGCAATAGAAAATTGCTCCCGCAGCGCAAAATCATTGAATCGAACATTGCCGTTATAGATCCCTATACGGTTGATCTTATAGTAACTCTTTATAAAGTTTTTGACAATATCACTTACGTATTTTCCGATCTCTACCACGAGGTTAAATTTCGTATTGTCGGCCACAGCGCCTTTTATATTTTTCATATCCTTGCCAAACAGCGCCGTGATATTATCCATGTGGTCATACAGTTCATATTTAAAGTATGGCTTATCTACCCTGATAGTATCTATATAGTATTTATAGGCCTGTGGATTTACTTCTACAAGGTCGATGTATAGTTTATCAAAAGATAAATAATCATCACCGGGCACTTTGCCATAGTGAAAATCATTAAGCGCGAGCCAGCCAGTCGCGTCCGTCGCCAGTTTGATGCCGAAATTTCCTTTAGCCTGCAGATCTGCATCCACATTGGCAGTGAAGGTGCCATAGTTGGCTATATCGCTCAGATATTGCCCCAGAAAATTGAGTTGGTATTTATTGACCTTGGCATACATACTATAGTCCAGTGTACGGACATCCATATTCAGGATAGCATCCAGAGTCCCGCTGGTAGGGCCGGATGCTAATGCCACATGGAAGTTCATCGTATCATTGTCCCATCTTTTGCCGGGGCATTCGATGTTCACATTTTTGATATAGTAGCTCACCGGAATGGCAAGGTCTTCATAATGAAATTCACCATTGACGACCTTTATATCCAGGATATTAAAGTGTACCGGCGGCCCTTTGCTTTTTATAGTGTCCTTTGGTGAGAACCTGACGATAATGTCATTGAAATTGAATTTCTTATGATACTGTATACACCTGCCCCATGGCTCTGTGAGCGTGACATTCTCTATTTCATAAGTTTTCTTAAACATTTTCAGCATGGCATATTTGACGCTCAGGCTTTTAGCTGAAATGAAAATGGTATCCATGCCACCTGCTTCATATATTTTGAGGCCGTGTATATAGGCATATCCCGTGAATGGGTTGACATATATCCAATCCATAGTGATCTCTCTGCCGAGGTATTTGACATCGTATTTTTCGATCAGGTACTTGGCGATAGGGGAGATAAAGATGATCACTACCGCTACCAGTGCTATGATGGCTATAATGATACCCAACAAAACATTCCTGATCTTTTTGGCTCTTGGATTCATAATTAGGGTTTGGTGGTAAGATTTTATATACGAAAAGCATGCCATATTACTCAATAAAAAAAGTCTCCGGAGATATTCCGGAGACTCGTGGTTTCCTCTGGCAGCATCAGGCTGGTGGTTTACCAGCCTGATATGCCGGTCACTTATTTATCATTGGATTCCCCAACCCTTTGTTTAGTGACCGCATGAACTGTCAGTTTATATTTTGACGAATTTCTTTACAGCACTCATCTCGCTGTTTGATACTTTTACAAAATAGCTGCCAGTATTCAGGCTTGCTATATTGATAGTATTATCACCATTAGTTAATTCAAAGCGAGCTACTGTTTGTCCGCTTATGTCAGTGATCTCTACATTGGTCACAGCAGAAGCTGATGCTATCTGAATAGTCAGTTTATCTGTTGATGGATTAGGATATACTTCCATCACGTCTTTGCTATTGACAGCTACCACACCCAGAGTTACATTATGGCCGAATACCGCGAACGGGCTGAATGAAGTCACACCTGTCAGTGCCAGTGAGAATAAACCACCACCCAGAATGGTAGATGCGGTGATCGCACTTGTATTCCATGCACCGGCAGTGTAATGAGAGATATATGCCTGTGTATTGTCAAAAGCATTGACCTGCATAGATGTATTCCATCCCATCAGGAGATTGACATTAGCACCGGTAGTGAGAGAAGACTCTACATTCCAGCTTGTGTTGACCACCGGTTGAAACTGAGAGATATCAGGGCCTGTTGTACCATTGAGCAATACTCCCTCGTGAGCCAGTACAAAAAACGTACCTGCCAGAGTTGAGTTATTGGTGACCGTGACAGGAGCATAGTCTGCAGCTGTACCTACCTGAAACAAGCCATTAGCACCTGCGTTTGCCACAGTCATTATAAGACTGCCTGTATCGCTGGTCACTACATAGCTCGCAGCTGAACCACCTGTGATAGTAGCAGCTGTAAGCATTGTGAGGTCATTCTTTGCAATATCTATTGTGCCTTGTGCCAATGTAAGTACACCAGCTACAGTCACAGGAGATGCTAATGCTACCGAACCGCCTGATCCTATATTGATCGTCAGGTTATTGATAGTACTGCTGGCAGCTGTCAGTGCTAATGTACCTGCACTGCCTGAACCGTTGAATGTAATGTCAGAAAGAAGGCTGCCGCTGATCGTACCACCTGAAGAATTTACAACTCCGCCAATGGTAAGGCTTTGTCCGCTCAGATCCAAACTTCCGTTGAGCAATGTAAGCGTATTTGAAACAGTTAGTGCATTGCTGAGTAAAACATTGCCGGCGGAAGCTATATTTACCGTCAGTGTGCCAATAGTACTGGCTGCTGTACCGAGTGGTAATGTACCAACCAGGCCAGTGCCGCTGAGTATGATGCCTGAAGTAGAACTACCTATGATAGTACCTGTACCAGCTGCTATAGTGCCTGCTATGTTCAGAGTATTGCCATTGAGGTTCAGATTGCCCGAGGTCAGTGTAGTGATGCCGTCTACTGCTACATCAGATGCCAGTGAAACACTGCCGCTGCCGAGTATGGCCAGTGTCAGGTTGCCGAGTGTCTGTGCGCCTGCGGTGAATGCAAGGCTTCCGATACTTCCTGTCCCGTTTACCACCAGATTAGAAGTAGCGCTACCTGCGACCGAACCTGCGGTCGTAGTGACACCACCGATGATGGTAAGTGTATTGCCTGCAAGGTTTAAAACACCTTGTTGCAATGACAATACTCCTGTGACAGAAAGGTTACCCGCCATGCTCAATTGATTTGTAGCTGAAGCAAGGTTTACCGTTACATTATGCAAACCTGTCAAAGATGCTTCAGCACCTATGGCTGATACAGCGCCTGTGTACAAAAGGTTGTAAGTACCTGCGAGAGTAGGCAACCCTGCAAGCGCATTAAATGTTCCACCTGCCATATTGATGGTTGTATTTGTGGCAAGGTTCAATACACCACCGGCAGCCAGTTCAGCTACACCGGCATTCAACACTACTGTATTGCTTACGCTCATGACAGCAGAAATGGCGAGGGTCGCCTGACTATTGGCCAGCTGACTGACGCTGATAGTACCTACCGAGGTGATCCAGCCACCAGTGCCGACAGTCAGATCATTTAGGACCACTGTGCCTGCACCTGTCAGAGTACCCGCAGTCAGGTTCAAATTAGTAGTACCTGTCAATGTACCTACTACCAGTAAAACAGCTGATGCATTATTGATGGTCACATCTGCATCCTGAGTCACTGTGACCCCTACAGGTATTGTGATGTTATCAGCACCGGTAGTGCTGAATGACGGAGCTGTACCTCCCCATGTCAGTGAACTGGACCAATTGCCACTGACGGTAGCGGTGTAATCCGTGGCCATTGATGCGAGACTAGTCCCGAATATCAAAATGGCCGTGAGCAGTGTTGCTTTTGTTAATTGTATTTTGTGATACATGTTTTGTGTTTTTATCGAATTTTAAAAAAGAGCTAATGAATAAATGAGAGTGCAAAGATGCGCTCCGGTGTGGGCAAAAGTGTTATACAATTGTGGATTTATATTACATCATTCACACATGTATGATGTCTCATGCTGCTCTTATTTTTTTTCTTCTGATTTGCCTTCTTCAGTATCCTTTATCTTTTTTTCCTTGGCTTTTTCGAGCTTATTGAAATACCCTTTAAAGAGGAAATTATGTTTGGCAGCCTGCATGTTTTCATCCAGTCCTTTTGTGCTTTTTCTGAGGTTCAGCATGGTCGCATCGAGATTGCCAGCCATGGTTGAGTCCTGGATCAATTTGCTCAGGATACCATTACCATTATTTACTTTGTACATGATCTCTGCGAGCTGCTGTGAGATCACCTCAGCATGGCCTGCAGTGACCTGAAGGCTTGCCATGATAGCATCTGTTTCGACGGGTTCGCTGGATACGAGCTCCTGTCCGTCTTTCACCTCAGGTGCATCAGAACTTCCTTCTGTGATCGTGATCAGCCTGTCTCCTATCAGTCCTTCTGATCCGATGCCGACCTGACAATCAGTTTTAATAAACTCTTTGACATTTTTTCTGATCAGCATATCTACTCTTACCGAAGTGTCATTGATGATTTTGATATTATCTACTATACCCACATTGATACCGGCAAACCGGATATTATTCCCCACCTGCAAACCGCTTACATTAGCGAAAATGGCATTGAGCTTAAAAACCGGATTAAACAGGTTTTTTTGCTTGCCGATCACAAATACAGCTAATACGAAAAGCAGTAAACCTCCTGCTATAAATGCTCCTAAGCGTACTTTGAATTTTTCTGAATGGGTATCCATTGTATTGTTTTATTAAATCTGTTATTCTAATATTCACTTACATAAAGAAAGACCTGACCAACTCATCGTCCGAGTTTTCGAAATCATCCAGTTTACCTTCTTTATAGACACATCCATCCTTTACCATGATGATCCTGGTCGCAGTAGTGCGAGCACATTTGATATCATGGGTAATGACAATGGAAGAGGTTTTGTATTTCTTTTGTACATCGTTGATGAGATTGCTGATCTCGACTGAGGTGATGGGGTCAAGCCCTGTGGTCGGCTCATCATAGAGCATTACCGAAGGGTCAACAATGATAGTACGTGCCAGGCTTATCCTTTTTTGCATGCCACCGGAGAGCTGTGCAGGGGTTTTATCTATCTGATCAGCGAGGCCGACATTTTCCAATACCTCATGTACTTTTTCTTCGATCTCTTTTTCTGTGAGCTCTCTTTTTATCCTCCTCAGTGAGAATTCCAAATTCTGTCTTACGGTCATTGAGTCATACAATGCACCATTCTGAAAAAGGAAACCTACTTTCTGACGCATCGTATTTAATTGTATCCTGCTCAGCATTTCTACATTTTCGCCGAATACACTTATCGTACCTGCATCTGGTGTCAATAAACCGATAATACATTTTATCATGACAGATTTTCCCGTACCTGACCGACCCAGTATCACAAGGTTTTCACCATTAAATAGTTTCAACGATACCCCGTTCAATACCTCCTGTGCTCCAAAAGATTTTTTCAGATCAGTCACTTCAACGACGACTTCATTGTTCGTTGCCTGCTGCGGCGCAGTTTCTGTTATTGTTGTTGGGGCTGTGTTCATTTGGTGAGCATATCGGTGATTTGTACAGCTATTACATCTACCACTATTATCAGCAGTGAGGCCAGCACTACGGCGGAGTTAGCAGCTTTACCCACGCTCTCTGTACCACGGCCGGCATTGTATCCTTTATAGCATCCTACTATACCTATGATAGCGCCAAAGAAGAAGGATTTGATGAATGCGGGAATGAAGTCTGAAAAGTGTACATGGCTAAAGGCCTGTTGGAAAAATAATGACAGTGATACGTCGCCTTTGAGATTGATCCCTATCCAGCTACCAAACACTCCGAGCGCATCAGCATATAAGATCAATATGGGTATCATCAATATAGCGGCCAGTATCCGTGTGACCAGCAGGAACCTCACCGGATGGATAGATGACACCTCCATCGCATCGATCTGCTCGGTCACTCTCATCGAGCCCAACTCTGCACCCATGCCCGAGCTGACTTTGCCTGCGCAAATAAGCGCAGTGATGACCGGGCCCATCTCTCTGACCAGAGATACCGCCACCATGCCCGGTAGCATGCCCACCGCACCGAAACTGATCATGACGGGGCGTGACTGTATGGTGAGTACTAAGCCCATGATAGTGCCAGTGACGGAGATAAGTGGCAGCGACCTGTAGCCGATACTATAGCACTGGTAGAAAAATTCTTTTAATTCAAAATCGCGAGAGAAGGTCTCCTGAATGACACGTAGCACAAACAATACTGCATTGGCCACATCTATACAAAAGGCACATAGCTCATGGCCTTTAGCTATGGCGGCCTCTCCTATCTTTATCGATAGTTTTGCCGGATAGGACTTGGGTGATGTGACAGGTCTGGTCTCTTCCATTTTTTATTTGTAGGGTATGTACCTACTATACTGCAAAGATGCACCTGATGGAAGCTGAAAGCGTTACACAATTGTCCTTTAATGTTATATCATTCACACATCATGACTCATCCTTGGTAGACCTGACGAGGCTGATACCGGATATGAAGAATACAATGCCAAGCAGGCCATACACGACCAATGCCCTGATATCACGTATACCACCACCAGTATTGACGAATATAACAGCGGTATAGATCATGCCTATGATACCGAGTACTGTGAGGACCGATCCGAATATTCTTTTGATGTTCATCTTCTGTTATTTAGAGTTAAATAATGATTTATTCCTTATAGGTTTATTTACTCAGGGTCATAGTGACCACATTGCTGCTATCATTATAAGTAAATCTGCAGTCATTAAAATTTGGCGCCTTGATCCGGGGGATATAGTTTCTTGAAAACGCATACGGCTCGGTAGGTATGCCGACGATGTTCTTGTCGATCTTGCCATTGCCATTTACATCCTGATAGATGGCTATAGCATAGTCGTCAAACTTCTGATCTGTGATCATGGCAGTGAGCTCATCTCCATGTGGTGTGAAATGATACTCCTTTAGCTGGTCTTTCGGATCCGGGAATTTGTTTTTGGTACCATACAGTCCCACCACTATAGTAGCAGTGGTAGAGCGCAGATTTTTGATGATCAGTGTGAGTGGCACCCTTGTGGCCTTTTTGATAGTGGTATCAGGGGTGGCCGCCTGTACCGCCTTAGATGTATCTACGGCAGCGCTGTCTATCTTAGTGATGGACACACCCTCTACCTCCGGGGTAGGGGATTTGCATTGGCTTAAGACGAGACACATTGATATCAATACGCCAATGAGGCATGCGAATGCGATTTTTTTTTGTGGAATTGTCATGATTTGATTTCTTTTTTTGATGATAGTTTTTGTATAAAACCTTTAATAGCAAAACTGAATTTCATTTTCCCTTGGTTCGGCGGCACCAGGTCTCCCAACAGAAAACCCCATGGTTTCAAAGGCTCTATATGGTCAAGCACGAGCTTGACAATAGCAGTGAGTGGAATCGCAAGAAACATGCCAGGAATACCCCACAAAGCATCTCCTACGATGACTGTAATAACGGAGATCAACAGGTTGAGTTTTACCTTGGCCCCGACGATCTTTGGAAATATATAGTGGTCGTCTATGAATTGAATAACGGCATATACTATCAAAACGTACACTATATATATCGCAGATTTGGTCACGAGTGCCACGATCACGAATAATACGATACATATCACCCCACCTATAATAGGAATAACATTCAAGGCAGCCCCTATGATACCCAGCAGAATGGCATAATCGATCCGGAGCGCAAACAGGCCTATCGAGTTAAGGATAGCAATGATCACAAATTCTATGAATAAGCCGACCAGATAACTTTTGATAATGGTTTTGGTCTGAGTCAGTATCTCGCTTACCTTTTCGTCATTGTCAGCGCCAAATATCTGATGCGCAAAAGCCAGCAGGTGGGGCTCGTAAAACAGGATCATAAGGACATATACGGGGGTTAGTATAGCAGCCTGCACTATGCCGCTCATGGTGACTAGCGTCATACCTATGGCAGCACTGCTGTTTTTTGTAAGCTCAGCTTTTGTATTTGCCAGATATTCGTCTATTCTGCCGGTGCTGATATGGAAACAAGTGGATACCCATGTGACGACCTGCGCAAGGATATCTGTAAATTTATCGATCAGTTTCGGCCATGCATGACTGATCATACCTGCCTGCGAGGCTATCAAGGCTATAAGACCGCCGAATACCAAAAGCGCAATAGTCGAAACAAGGATGATGGATAACGTTCTGTTTAGTTTTTTTCTGGTCAGAAAGTCCACTGCGGGGCTGAGCAGCGTAGCTATAATGATGGCATAGATCAGTGGCAATATGATGCCCTGTGCCAGATATAGCATGCTGATGAGAAAGTATGCCCCTACTATTAAGAGCGATGCCCTGATATAGAAAGGAAGAGTATTATTTGTAGACACCTTTGTAAATTGTTTTGCCCCATTTGATCCTGTCCCAAATCCTCTCATGAATAAAATACCCCACTGAGGTATATATATTGCTCACTATCATAAAACCAATAGCAACCTTGACCTGTCCGGTAAAAAGATAAATACAGGTAAAATCCAGAATCAGTATCACTACCCTGTAGCTGACTGTCTTTACCACGGACCTGCGAAGTGATTCACCTGTATTCATATTCCTCTATAAACTTGCCCTTTTGGGCATAGCATGATCCAACTCTATCTGCATTTCTTTTTTTCCTGCATTGGTGAGTTCGACCTCACATTGGATCTCTATATCATCGCTTACCATCATGCCACCGGACTCTATCGCCGTATTCCAGTTCAGTCCCCATTCACTTCTCTTGAGCATACCTGAGACAGAGAATCCAGCTTTTTCATTTCCCCATGGGTCTTTGACCATTCCTCCAAACTCTACTTCCAGTTTTATGTTTTTAGTGATGCCCTTCATGGTCAGATTGCCCCATAGTTCATGAATACCATCCGAGCCTGCACCACCCATACGGTCGGAAGTGAAAACTATTTGTTTGTGTTCTTTCACGTCAAAGAAATCCGCACTCTGCAGATGTTCGTCGCGTTTCTTATCTCCGGTGCTGATCGAGGAGACATCTACCCAGAGATTTATTTCAGCAGTGGCAAAGTCTTTATCATGAGTGACTATATCCGCGTCGAAGATCTTAAATGAGCCTTTGACATGAGAGATCATTAGATGACGTACTTTAAAAGTAATATCGCTGTGAGCCTGGTCTATGGACCAGTTTGTCTGGTTTATCATTGTGACAGTATTTGTGTTTGAAATATTTTAATTAACGTCCTGTATGTTTTGCCTCCAGGGCTCACGAGAATGGAGTCCGCTTCTTATAATATTAAAAAAACCTTTCGCCAGAGACTTGACGGCCTCAGGGTTTTTTCTCACGGTATTTGTGATGCCAAAAAGCAAGGCTGTGCCGATCAGTTTCCTCAGGGGGCTATGAGATACCCCTTCAAACAAAGCCTTGGAAACATAACCTACGGCTAGGCCGACAGAGGTGTTTATGAGATCGTCTTTGAGCCCCTGCGATGCGACGACCTCCTCATAAGTGCTCTTGATCAGGTTTATAGGTTTCATACTTTCGTATGTCAGGCGCAGATGCTCTCTGAGCGCCAGCTCCTCAGCAGAGCGTTTGGCCTCGAGCACTATGATGGCTTCTCTCAGGCTGGTATCGGAATTTATCTTTCTCATGGTTGTGCCTGTTGAAGCACTTGTGTAATAATGAAATTGCTTAGCGGCTTTTTGATCCATTTGTATAGGAAAAAGTGTAGCACGATGCCTGCGATGAGATAAAACCCTGAGACTATCAGGAAACCTATATAGTACCTGCCCAGCAGATCGCCCAGCAGGAATGCAATGCCGATATTGACGAATAATACAAACAGCGTAAAGACAATGATCACTGCCAGCCTCGATACTACTGATGATGCGACCAGGGTCGTAGTCTCCAGCGATCTTAGCTTAGCGATCTCATAGCTCGATGTGCTATAAGTCTCGATCTTTTCAAATAATCCCTCGATCACATGTGCAGGAGTTTCCATGGTCTTTTATTTAGTGGCAGCAGTCACTTCGGCCAGTACCTTTTCGACTTTGTGCTCTCCCGCTTCAATGATATGTGCGGCTTCGTCCTTCATGTCTTCAAATTTCTCCGTGATGCTTTCGATAAACTCGTTGAATTTCTCTTCGAGCTCCTCGGCGTATTCGTCGCTCTTTCTTGATATTTTCTTTCGGGTATTTGTGCCCTTGTCAGGCGCGAACAATATACCCAATGTGGCCCCCGCGGCTACGCCTGCGAGCACGCCCAATAATACTTTTCCTGATCCCATGATATTTGTCTTTTAGTTTATTAATAAAATATAGTGATTGGCCTTATTTGTGTGCCTTTGTTTATTGTTCCAGAAGTTTGAATAGTTCTGTAAGGTTAGGAGATAAGATGATCTCTGTCCTACGGTTTGCCGAGCGTCCTTCCTCTGTTTGATTTGACTTGATAGGATAAAATTTACTTCTCCCTGCCGCTGTGATAGTAGTAGGATCGACCATGTAGTCTTTGGTGAGTATGCGAACGATAGAAGTGGCCCTGGCAGTACTAAGTGCCCAATTGTCCTGAAATTTCACTTTGTTGATAGGTATGCTATCGGTATGGCCTTCTATCATGATATTAATATTGGATGTGCTGTTGAGTACTTTGGCGAGTGTGCCTAATGCTTCTTGTCCTTTAGGATCAACAACATCACTGCCCGATTTGAAAAGAAGTTTTTCCTGCAGTGACACATATACTTTGCCATCCTTCACATATACGGTGAGCTCATCAGCTTTGAAATTGATGAGTGCATCCCCGATATCTTTTTTGAGTTTATTGAGTATATCTTTCTGTGCCTGTATCAGGTCCTGCAGGCTCTTTAATCTCTTAGCCTGGTCAGCTATCGTCATCTTAGACTTTGATGAAAGATCCTTCAGGTCACTTTGAGAAGCAGCATTGGCATTTTGCAAAGCATCTCTCTGGCTTTCGAGGTCTTTGACTGCAGCGTTGCATTCGTTCAGTATACGGTGTGTGGTTGAACTATCGCCTTGAAGTTTGTATACCTTGTTTTCAGAAGCAAGAAATTTGGCTTTCGTGACGCATGAGGAAAGCGATAGTATAGCAGCTAAAAGAACCAGTAATGAGTATTTTGATATTTTTTTCATGAGAATGTTTTTTGTGGTTATTGTAATACAAAGATGGGTGTATACCAGTGGTAAGCGTTACACAATTCTTAAATAGAGTTACATGATTCACACATGATGGTGATCGATAAAAAAATGCCATTGATCAATGACCAGTGGCACTTTGTTTTTCGCAAAACCTATCCTATTTAACTAGTTTGTGTCTAAAGCTTAATTGCAGTTATAGCCTGTATTTTCATACACGCTGACCGCTGCATTGTAGTCGTTGTCGCTATTGTAGCTATTTCTGCAAATAGTAGAAATAGAGCCGCCGTTTTTGGTGCAGGTGGTACATTTATTGCATGAAGGAAAAAGTGAAATGCAGATAGCTGATATCGCTATGATAAGGATTGATTTTTTCATTATGATTTTTTATTGTTGTGAGTTTAATGATGCAAAGCTAAGGAGGATAAGCGCTGATGCGTTACACAATTGCCTTAAAGAATTACAACATTCACACATGATTCTGCTTCATCACTTACTATGATACGATATCTGTATTCTGAAAATAGTTTTTGATAAAAGAGTGCTGCTGCTGGTCGTTTATTTTATCAGCAGGTTTTACGATGATCCGTATTTTGGAGAAATGATGATCTGCTTTAAGTAGGTTGTATAGTTCTGTTTTGGCTTCTGTGGGGCCGAAGAGCAATATATCATCATAGCTCCTGATCACATTGCTTATTTTTTTGTAGTAGTCTGATTCCTCATGCTTCTCTTTATTGTGCATGAGCTTTTCGCTCTCGCCTATGCTATGTTCCTTTTCTTCATGTGTGAACTTTGATATGATATTTTTGGACTCTTCAGGGCTTCCGGTATATTCGATCAGGTGAGCATTGGCATGATCCATGTATACGCCTAGTTTTTTAGCAATTGTCATTTTGTTTTGATTTGGTATTACGGCTATATTGCCGCTTCACAAAGATGATGCTAAGTACGCCGGCGGCGTTACACAATTGCAGTTGAGAGTTACATTATTCACACATTCTTTATCAGGTTTTTGTTTAACCTGAATGTGGTGAGTTGCTTTTGGATCTCCGAGAGATATTCCTTGAGCTCGGCTGTAGTGATGTCAGCATCAGCATAAGAGAGAAACAAAGGAGTTTCGCTCATGAGCTTATAAACCTCAGGAAATTCGGTTTGAATCTTTGCCGTGACTGCCATGATCTCGGCAGTCAGTTTCTCATGTGTGGGGCTTTTCATTCGTATCCGCTTTTGATGATGGTCTGTATCATTTTAAAACGTTCGTTTGGCTTGATGAGATTGGGGGCATGAGCCGGTATGACGATAGACTGGCCTGTGACCAGATGGTTCGATTTGCCGTTTATCACGATCTCTGCCTGGCCGTCTATGATCTGCACGAATGTGTCAAAAGGAGTCGTCTTCTCGGTAAGTCCTTCACCGCTGTCGACAGACATGACACTGATATTGCCGGTTGATTTTTTTAGTATGGTCTTGATGACCACTGAGTTTGGTACATATTCGATGATCTCTACGGTAATCAGTATTTTCCCTTTTGCGACATCATTAGTATCCATTATTTTGCTTTTAGAATATTATATATTGAGGTAATTAGGCTTTATGCCTGATATGACAGCACTAGTTACCTATTTAATTCACATTAATATTTTATAATGCAGCAATAGGGTTGAATTGCTTAAATTATTTCAGTTTTAGTCTCCTTTATCCTCTTCGAGATCATCATGACGGTCACCACCTATGCTATAAGAATTATTTTCCTCGTCTTCATCTCCGTTATCTTCGAGATCGTCATCCAGCTCCGAGCCGGGTACATCGAGGTCCCTGCCGGATTCATCTTCATCAAAATCCTTTTCATTCCGTTTTGATGCCCTTTTCGATTTGCGGGTGGTCATACCAGGTGTCGTATCATCAAAGTCCAGCTCCCCTCGCTCTATCGCGGGAACCTCGTCATTAGGCGTTTTCAGTTCGGATATATTTTCCGGGTCTATATCCTGCTCTTCTTTGGCACGCGCATAGATGTCATCTTCTCCCGGGTATGGTAAATACCCCGGCAGGCCGTTTTTGTCTTCTGTCTTTGGGTTGTCCTTTTTGGTCTCTTTCTTTTTCATGATTGATATATTTAGCTTAGTCCCGACATGTCATTTTCGAGTATTTTTCTTTTGTGGTTGTAGTCATCCGTGGTGATCTCGCCTGCGGCAAACCTTTTCTGCAGGATATCAAGTGCAGAATCCCTGCGCCTGCGCTGGCCGGGTATGTCGTATGGTACGGCAAATATCCAAATGAGCAGCATGATCCAGACAAACCACCAAAAAAAGTGCATTCCCCAATAATATTGATCGTAAAACATTGTTTTTATTTTATTGTTACAGAAGAATCTCTGTAATACTGCAAAGATGGTGTACCTCTATGTAGTAAGTGTTACACAATTGCAACAATTAATTACATCATTCACTGATTCTATGCCAGGTTTTTGTTTGCCCTGAAGGCAGAAAGATGGTCCTGTATCTCAATAAGATATTCACCAAGCTGATTTGTGGTGATCTCATTATTATTGAATAAGCGAAATAAGAGTGTTTTACTCATTTCCTTATATACCTCCGGAAATTCAGATTGTATCTTTATGGATACTGTCTTGATACCGTCGGTCAGTTTTTCGTGTATGGCAACTTTCATTTTGTATCCGATTTTGATGATCGGCTTGTATTGTCGGATACAAAGATGACATATATGATATAGTTTGTGTTACACAATTACAGGAAAGAGTTACATCATTCACCGATTAACGATATTCCTTCAGGTTGATAGACAAATTAGAATCTGACCGTATAAACTGAAAACCCAGGCATTCGGCAGCTTTATCAGTCGTCATAAATCCCATTGTCAATACATATTCGAGCAGTTTATGCAGAATATCGCAATTGGTAGGCTTCTCAATAAAAGCCCTGGCACCCAGGTCCCGGAGAGTTTCCATTTGGGAAGGATCGCTGGAGAGAACAACTACCGGTATATCCCTGATCAAAGGCATATTTACTGTCTCAGACAGATATTTGATCCCATCCATCACGGGCATATGAATATCTGTGAAAATAATGTCCGGTAGTGTAAGATTGGTGGTCAGTATTTCCAGTGCCTCCTTTCCGTTATTGGCTACATGAAATAAAGTGGCAGACTCAATCTCTTTTAGGGCCTGAATAAAAAAAAATTGGTCGTGCTTATTATCCTCGATCAGTAAGATCTGCTTTTGATTTTCCATTTAGGCTTTGTAAGGGTAGTTAACATTGCAAAGATGCAGATACGAGTAAATAAATTGTTATATAATTATGAGAATATCTTATGTGATTCACACATAACATGAAAGAATTACAATAAATGTATTGTAAATGTAAGTTCATAGGCGACAGTATCTATACCCTATCCATATACCAGTGGAGTTGCTTTTCTATTTTTTGTAGAGCCATGATGTCTGTGATGATCTTCTGCAGCCGTGTGAATGCGGTTTCGCTTTTGACCACATAGTCCAGTGCACGGTGGTGCATACAGTCTATGGCCACATCTATTTTGTCCTGAGAGGACAGGATCACTACAGGGATATCAGACTTTATTGCTTTTATTTTATCCAGTGTTTGCATACCATTCATTGCACTGCGATCTACCCCGTCGAGGTGATAATCCAGAATGATCACATCAGGACCATGCGACAGATGCTCGATACACTTCTCACCCGTGGGGTATGTTTCTATGGAGAAATCTCCATGATGGAGAAATTCGATCTCTAATGACTTCAGAAAAACCGCATCATCATCGACCAGAAAAATTTTTATCTTTTCATTATTCACTTGTGGTGCTTTTAATCAAGTTAAACTCTTCGAGCAATTCCACACATGCGCGTGTGCAAACGTTTTCAAGTTGTAAAACAAAGTCAGCAATATTGTCCCCCTGCTGCTGCTGCAGATTGGTATACTCCTGTACTTTTTTTGCCATCACCTCATAGTCAGTACTGATACCCATGATCGCAAAGGAGGGGATCATTTTGTGCACTGCTGCCTGCAGTGAGGCCCAATCTTTATTCTGGAGGCTCTCCTTCATAGTATTTACCAAAGCAGGTGTCTGCTCCAGATATAGAGAGATCATCTCCATCATCAGTTTGGGGTCCGACTTGGTGCGCTGTGTCAGATATGCCAGATTGATGCATCTTGCTGCGGGTGAGTCACTCTTATGGTCGATCGCATCCATTTGGGCTTTCAAAGTGCTTGGTTTTTTCACCAGCGCCATTATCTTACTATACAGCAGCCTTTCATCCACAGGTTTGGCGATATAGTCATTCATACCTACGGCCTTGCATTTGGCGAGGTCTACTGTCGTGACATCTGCGGTAAGGGCGATGATGGGCACATTGGAATTCATCTTGGTGCGGATGTACTCGGTAGCCTCAAAGCCATTCATCTCGGGCATCTGCAGGTCCATCAATATGAGGTCATATGTTTTGGTCTGCAATTTTTCGATAGCAATTTTCCCGTTGGCGGCGATGTCACGCTCGAAGCCAAAATCGTCAAGGAGGGTTTTCATCAATAGCTGGTTCAGCGCAATGTCCTCTACTACCAATACTTTGATGTTTTTGACTTCCGATGCCAGCTCCACTGGTTCGACCAGTACTTCTGCTGCCTCTTTTGTTTTCGGGAAACTCAATATAAAACTAAAGGATGAGCCTTTGGCGAGTGTGCTCTTCACGCTCACTGTACCTCCCTGCGACTCCACCAGTTGCTTCACGATGGCCAATCCCAATCCTGTACCTCCATATAGTCTCGATGTACCGCTTGATGCCTGCTGAAAGTTCTCGAATATCTTCACGATCTTATCTTCAGGGATACCGATACCTGTATCAGAGACTATAAACTCAACGCCCACATTATTTTCATCTTCACTGTTCAGCTTTATACTGACTATTATTTTCCCTTCAGAGGTAAACTTGACCGCATTGCTCACCAGGTTCAGAATGATCTGATGGAGGCGGACAGGATCTCCGAGCAGCACTTCCGGTATCCTGTCATCATATTCTTTGACCAGTGTCAGGTTCTTCTCCTGGATCTTGGGTTCAAAGAGATGCAGTATCGCTGATATAGATAGCGCCATTTTGAAGGGGACATGTTCGAATGTCATTTTGCCGGCATCGACCTTGGCCAGGTCAAGGATATCGTTTATCAATACTATCAGTGCATCTCCGCTCATTTTTATGGCGGTCAGATATTCTTTTTGTTTGGCCGTCAGTTCAGTTTTCAGGACCACTTTCGTAAATCCGATGATGGCATTCATAGGTGTACGTATCTCATGGCTCATATTGGAGAGAAACTGCTGCTTGGCCCTGACTGCATCTTCCGCTATGCGCGTTGCGCTTTCCGCTTTGCTCTTGGCTTCTTCTGCTATCAGGGTCGCCAGTTCAGCAAATACTTTCGCTTCGGTCAGTTCGGTAGCGACCCGTTTTTGATCGGTCACATCCCTGGCCACGATGACCACGCCTAGCACGTTTCCCTTACCATCTTTATATACAGATCCGTTGAATAACACATCGGTAAGCTTGCCATCCAGATGGCGAAGTGTAAGCGGCGAATTAGCTACAGAGCCCTTGGCAAAAACCTCCAGATATACTTCACGCGCTTTTTGCGGTTCGGTGAAATAATCAAAAAAATCAGAGCCTGTGAGCTGCTCCCGTGTGTGGCCTGTGATATTGATGCTGGCCTGGTTCATGTCTGTGATCTTGCCTTCCGTATTGATCGTGACGAGAGGATCTAGGCTGGCTTCTATCAGGCTACGTGAATATTGAGAAGCCAATTTTACAGAATAGTTAAACGCTTCCAATTCTTTATTGGCTATTTCCCTCTTTTCTTTTTCCTTGTTTTGAAAATCAAGCTCAATATCAGCAATGACCAGCTCCGCTGCCCTTTTTCCTTTTTCATCGTTCTGAAAGGCAAGTTCTTTGTTCGCAATGATCAGTTCATCTGCCCGTTTTCCTTTTTCATTGTTTTGAAAGGCCAGTTCTTTGTTGGCAATGATCAGTTCATTTGCTCTTTTTTCTTTTTCATCATTTTGATAGGCAAGTTCCTTGTTCGCAATGATCAATTCATCTGCCCGTTTTTCCTTCTCATCGTTTTGAAAGGCAAGTTCTTTATTGGCTATGATCAGTTCATTTGCTCTTTTCTCTTTTTCATCGTTTTGAAAGGCCAGTTCTTTATTGGCAATGCGCAATTCTGTAGCCCATTTTTTTTCACTTATATCACGCGCCGCGGCAAAAACACCCAGGATATTGCCCATGGCATCCTTATACACAGAGGCATTGTAAGCCACATAGGTCAGGCTGCCGTCTTTATGTTTGATGGTGAGCGGATAGTCAGACACGAAACCCTTTTCAAAAGCTTCCTTATATCCTTCGCGGGCTTTTTTAGGTTCTGTAAAATAACTGGAGAAGTCAGTACCTATGAGTTTCTCACGTGCTACCCCGGTGACCTTGATAGAAGCTTCATTTACGTCCGTTATCTTGCCATCGACCGAGATCGTGACCAGCGGATCGAGGCTGGCTTCGATCAGGCTCCTGGCATACTGCGATTCCTGTTTTTTTATTTCACCCATATCTTAATTTGTATCTGTAGTGACACCGACGTCCTCCAGAGATTGCCTTCTTTTGTCTTTCAGTGATTTAAAATGTGAGGGCGTGAGGCCGGTCACTTTTTTGAATTGGTTGGACAGATGCGCCACACTGCTGTAGTTCATCTTGTAGGAGATCTGCGTCAGGTTTAGCTCGTCATACATGAGTAGCTCTTTGACGCGCTCTATTTTGTGCGCGATGATATAGTGCTCGATAGTGAGCCCTGCGACCTCAGAGAAAAGATTGGCGAGATAAGTATAATCGTAATTCAGTTTCTCACTGAGGTAGTCTGAGTTTTTGATCTTGGGGAGTTCGTCCGCATAGTGCACCATTTCGATGATGACCTTTTTGATCTTTTCGATCAGGTTGGCCTTTTGGTCATCCATCAGCTCCAGCCCTGAGATGGCCAAAGCTGTTTTCAGCTGCCCTCTTTGGTCAGCAGTGAGGTCCTCCATGATCTCTATCTCACCCAGGTCCACAAATACAAAGTGCAGGCCAAGGTTCTTCAACTCAGCTTTCACCAGCAGTTTACATCTGATGCTCACCATGTACTTGATATAGAGTTTCATTTCTACGGTTAAAGTTTTCGGGCCTATCGCCTTAAGCTGCGTGCCAATTTCTTAAAGAACAGCACTTCTTTCCTGCAAGTTAGGTAATTAAAAATGGCAGATGTCATTTATATCCGATATGTGTGAATGATGTAACAAATAGGTGCAATTGTGTAATACTTTAACTTTTATACATCCGCAACTTTGCATCGGGATCAGGCGACTGACCTTATCCAAAGGCCAGATAATTAAAATTTATATCACCCAATAATAAAACAACATCATGAAATCAATAGTTGGCGTTTATGAAACCCATGACAAAGCCCTGGCTGCACTACAGGAACTGAAAAGATCAGGATACCCTGATAATCAATTATCAATAGTGGGCAAAGCAGACCTGATCGATAACCACATACATATCAAATCAAGCAACACTGTAGAAAAGGCAGAGGCAAGTATAGGTGTAGTGGCAGGTGCTATTTTAGGGATACTGACCGGAGTGGGAATATTTGTTATCCCCGGTTTTGGATTTCTGTATGGTGCAGGTGCCCTGATCGGGATATTTGCCGGAGTAGATGTGGGGCTGATCGCCGGCGGCCTGGCAGCTATATTTACGAGTGCTGGCATCGATGAGGTGAATGCATTGAAATATGAAAAACACCTGAACGAAGGCAGGTTCTTAGTATTCGCAGATGGTGATGAGGCTAAACTGGAGCAGGCACATGAGACACTGCATACACAGGGACTGGCCCTTGAATTGACTTCTTATTAAACCTACTGCAAAAATAATTTTATGAAATCAACGATCGGAGTTTACGACACACATGATAAGGCTATCGCTGCATTGCAGGAGCTGAAAAAATCCGGATATCCGGACAAGCTATTATCGCTATTGGGTAAGGCTGATCTCATTGACGGGCATGTGCAGGTCAGATCTGGCCACGAGCATGATGTGCCTTATCTGACCATAGGTGTAGCGGGCGCTGCTGTGTTAGAAGCGCTGGCTGTGTTAGGGATATTTCTTGTTCCCGGCTTTGGGTTTTTATTTGCGGCCGGAGCGGCTGTAGGTGGTTTTGCGGGGCTCAGCGCGGCACTACTGGCCGGTGGTGATGTACGGGCAATATTCACAGATAAAGACATCAATGAAGAGGATGCGATCCGCTATGAGAAGCGTCTGATCGAGGGCAAATTTCTGGTCTTCGCTGATGGCGATGATACGCAGTTGAAACAAGCCCACCACATATTGCAAACTCAGGGATTCTTTGTTGAATTAAATTAATGCCATTTATTTACTTCAAAATTGCCTAAGTATATATGACAAAATTTTTAACCGCAGAGACGCAAAGGCGCTGAGAATACATTTCCTCTGCGTCTCCGCGCCTCAGCGGTAATATTTTTGTTTCTGCCGGTTTCTATTAGATAAAAGTTGAACCATAATTTGTATAGGCAGAATACTCTGTCAGTGGTTTACCACTCTGTATGTACGCTGCATACGGTCCATGAGGAGCTCGTTAGCGCGGGGATCGGGATGATCGGGCGTGAAGCAGTAATGAGGCATGCCGGGATAGAGCACCAGCCTACCGGGAAAGGGCATCGCCATGATCCAGTCGCATCCGAACTGTGAGTTGACATTCCATATATACGCACCAAATACAGGCGTACCATCTACCACGATCGCTATCGGCAGTCCGTCAAACGGCGGCGCTTTTTTGGCGATACTGTCTAGCCTCTTCGCTGTTGCTATTTTCAGATTGATATAATAAGGCTGTGTAAGGTCACGTGGTACCTCATAGCCCTCTATCTCGTCATCATGCACGAGCGGTGTATCGGCGAGATATGATCGGAGCGGCATATAGTAACCGATAGGAGAAAAATTGTCCGGGCGGAAAGTATAAGTACCATTGAGCAGATATATCTCCACTTTGCAGCAGGTGTCTTTGCTTTGCGCTATGGATGCGAAGCTTAAAAACAATAATATTGCCGATATAAAAAATGACCTCATGGGGTGCAAATGTAGGGAAATCCAATATACATACAGAAGCAAAATCTCTCTACATTTACTGCATAAATCGACTTCACATGCGCACACTGGGACTGATAGGCGGCACTAGCTGGCTCTCGACGATAGATTACTACCGCATCATCAATAGCGAGATCAATCGCCGCCTCGGCGGGATCAACAGCGCCTCGATATATATGTACTCGATGAACTTTATCGAGCTCACTCCACCCACTGATGAGTCAGGCTGGACGCGGATAGGCGAGCGGCTGCAGGGCATAGCACACAACCTCGAGCGCGCAGGTGCGGACTGCATCATGATCTGCGCCAATACTCCCCACCTGGTAGCAGATACTGTCAAGGCCGGCATCACAGTGCCCTTCATACATATCGCGGAGGTCACTGCTGAGGCGATACTCCGAACCGATGTGCGCAAGGTGGCCTTACTAGGTACTAAGTTTACGATGGAGAGAACATTCTACACGGACAAACTCAGCGCCGCAGGTATCACTACCATCATACCCGATGACGATGAGCGCATGTTCATACATAACTCGATCTATAACGAAATGGGCAAGGGGATCTTCTCTGATGAGACGAAACAAACCTATCTGAAGATCATCGCGCGGCAGATAGAGCGGGGTGCCGAGGGTATCATATTCGGATGTACGGAGATACCGATGCTGATACGTCCTGAAGACTGCCCGGTGCCCTCATTTGATACGACCATGATACATGCTATGGCTGCGGTAGAGTTCGCGCTGGGCGGGTAAATGAGTATTTGCACACGGCAAAGAAACAACCGTTGACTGAAAAGCTTCCCATGATCTGTTAATCTTTGTGTTTGAACCCTACTCCGGGTATATCTATATACCATTATTGGCCGTATATTCGTTATAATAACCAATGCACATCTACAGCTTACTTTTCATTTTACTGCTTCATCCCGGCGAGGAGATCAAAAGTGATGCCACCAAGGCACCGATAGTTTATGCCGACAGGACCACACAGCTCTATACTGAGTGCGGCCTGGAGGGAATGATATCTTATGATGCCTTTCGCAAGTGCATAGATGGCTATGACCGCTTCAAGCCCGCCAAGCACATCGTGGCGATATGCGATTTCTCCAAGACATCCGACCAGAAGCGTTTTGTGGTAGTGGACCTCGACCATAAGAAAGTCCTTTCGCATACCTATGTCGCTCACGGCAAAAACTCAGGCGATCTCAAGGCGACCAGTTTCTCCAACGAAAAGGAATCGCACAAAAGCAGCCTCGGGTTTTTCAAAGTAGGATCGGTCATTCAGACTGCCCTGCACGGCCCTGCACTCCTGCTCGACGGACTGGAGAAAGGAAAGAATGACAATGCCCGTGCCCGGGAGATCATCATACATGGCGCATGGTACGTATGCGAGTCTTTTGTAAAGCAATACGGCTATACAGGAAAGAGCTTCGGCTGTCCCGCACTGCCGGAGGACGTTCTCAAAGCCCTCATGCCAATCCTCGCCGATGGCAGTTTGCTATATATTTACGCTAAGTAAATTGACAATTGATAATTAAACATCAATTTGGTACAGCAATTGTATTACCATTGTATATTGCGCGTTATCAATCTTTCATTATGCCTCGTTCTTTAGTACTTATCTTATCAGCACTTATCTTATTGTCTTCTGGCACAGGCTGCAAATCAAAACGGGCGAAGCTCATCCCAAATGCCACGATATATAGCTCTCAGCAGTATAGTGACTATGTGCTCGACAGTGACTATATCAAGAATGAACTACTCCGTGATACATCGTTTCAGGCATATGCGGCAGACATCTTTGATTTTTATGAAAGAAGAAATTTCGAATCTGCCTGGCTCAACGGCGATACGCTCACACTCAGTGCTCATGATTTTCTTAATACGCTCAGCAGCTATGAGAGCGAGTTCGGCGACAGCTCACTCTCTGCCGGTCTGGATGAAGAAAGTATCGGCGCCATGATGCTGTCAGGTATCACAGAGGGCCGTACGAAACTCGATATGAAGCTTACAGCTACTTTCTTCAGATATGCCCAGCAGGCCTACGGAGGTACATCAGCAGATATTAAGGACCTCGAGTGGTACATACCCCGTCGCAAGAAAGACTATCTGCGGCTCATTGATACACTGGTCACATCACCCTCATCATACGCTATTTATGAACCGGTCAATGCCTATTACAAAGCACTCAAGAAGGTGCTCATCGAGTATCGCGCGATAGAGAAGAAAGGCCGACAGCCTATGGTCAAAGCCACTTCACATCCGGGTGATAGTGGTGATGATGTAGCTCAGCTACGGAGCGCACTGACCATGACCGGTGACTATATCGGTGAAGATACGGGAAGCTATAATGACCGTCTCACCGCTGCGGTGGCCCGCTATCAGAAACATACAGGGCTACCGATGACAGGTGTGGCAGACTCCATCACCGTGGCAGAGATCAATACACCCATCAGTACACGTATCAGCCAGCTCATGCTCAATATGGAGCGCCTCAGATGGATGCCCGACTCGATGCCTGCACACTATATCCTCGTCAATATACCGGAGTACAGGCTGCATGTATTCGATCATGGTGCGGACTCACTCAGTATGGATGTAGTAGTGGGCAAAGCTGCCAGCGCGACGAATATTTTCTCAGGCAGGCTGTCGGTGGTGGGCTTTAGCCCATACTGGAATGTACCTCAGGGCATCATACTACATGAGATGCTGCCCAAGATGCAAAAAGATCCCGGCTATCTCGCCCGCGAACACATGGAGGTACTGAGCCGCGGCACAGTGGTCGATCCATCAGACATCAACTGGAACCAGTACACCAAAGGTGTGCCCTTTGATATACGGCAGGTGCCGGGCCCGGACTGTGCACTGGGGTTGGTGGCTTTCTATTTTCCAAACACCTTTGACATCTATCTGCATGACACGCCTGCTAAAAGTCTCTTCAGTGAGCAGAGTCGCGCCTTCAGTCATGGCTGCATCAGATTATCTCAGGCTGAGAAACTCGCTGATTACATTTTCAGGAATGATACTACGATGACTCCCGATCATATCCGTGAGCTGATGGACGCACATATAGAGAAGAAATTTCCGGTACATCCATCGATACCGGTGTTTATAGTCTACTTCACTGCATGGGTCGATGAGGATGGCCGCATCAACTTCCGCCATGACATCTATGGCCATGATGCTCGCCTCTCCCGTGAGATATTCGGCAGGTGATCTGCCGATCTCGGACCAATTGTTTCCTGCTCAAAAACCTCTCCGGGGTATATTATTAAATAGCTTTTTTTAATAATAAGAGTGGCTTTAAATACAACTATATCAATTAGTTATATTTGATTTTATTCTTTATTTTTAATTTCTGAAAAACACAATAAGTACAAAAAAAGTTTAAATAAGGCAAAGAGCAATTAATGAAGAACCTGTCTGTCAAATACTCGAGCTATATTTTTGAAGTAGTGGTCGAGCATGCCCCTAATGCGATCATTCTGATAGACGGAGAGGGCTGTATCGGATATATCAATGAGCATACAGAAAAACTTTTCGGCTATGATCGTGCAGAACTGGACGGGCAGCATATTGAGATATTGATGCCGGTACGATTCAGAAAATCCCATCCCGGGCACAGAAATTCATTCATAGATACTCCTATAGCCCGGCCGATGGGAGGCGGCAGAGACCTGTATGCACTGCGCAAAGACGGCACGGAGATACAAGTGGAGATCGGATTGAATCCTATCAATACTATGGAAGGCCCTATAGTACTGGTATCTGTCATTGACATCACAGAGAGGAAAAACCAGGAAGCGATCATCAAAAAACAACTCATAGAACTGGCCATAAAGAACAAGGACCTTGAGGAGTTTACTTACATAGCTTCACATGACCTGCAGGAGCCACTCCGCACGATCACAAACTATATCCAGATACTCAAGATGGACTTGCCTGATCTGGATCCTATCGCAGATGAATATCTGAATGCTATAGACCTCTCGTCGAGGCGTATGAAAGCGCTGGTCAGGGGCTTGCTTGATTTCTCCAGAATAGGGACAGGAAGGGTACTCGTCTCTGCCGACTGCAGAAAGATAGTAAACGATGTGCTCTCAGACCTGGCCGGTCTGATCAGCTCTACCGGTGCTGTGATCTATATCGGAGAGCTGCCCACGCTCAATGTATATGAGGCCGAATTGCGCCAGCTGTTTCAAAACCTGATCTCCAATGCGATCAAATTTAAAAAACCGGACCTGAGGCCTGAGATCAGCATATCATGCGTGAAGCTAGATGGGCATTGGCTATTCTCAGTCAGGGATAATGGTATCGGTATCGAGCCGAGGTACTTTGACAAGATATTCCACATTTTTCAGCGGTTGCATGCTCAGGACTCTTATGAGGGCTATGGCATAGGGCTGGCGTATTGCAAAAAAATAGCAGAGCTGCATGCCGGCAAGATATGGCTCGAGTCCACACCCGGAGAGGGCTGCACCTTTTATTTTACCATATCAAACCTCAAACTATGACGCGTAAAGTAAACTGCATCATGCTGATCGATGACAATAAGTATGACAACTTTTATCACAATAGAATCATAATGGCTGGAGACTATGCCGCTATTGTCATATCTAAAACCTCAGGTCTCGACGCCATGGACTATCTCCTGCATAATGACCGACCAGAGTACCAGCAGCCTGATATCATCTTTCTCGATATCAATATGCCCGGCATGAATGGATGGGAGTTTCTCGATGAGTATGACAAACTCACAGACGAGCTCAAAAGCAAGGTCATCGTAGTGATGCTGACCACCTCCGAAAATCCCGACGATCAGGCCAAAGCACTAAGATATGCCACTTTATCCGGTTTTAAGTCAAAACCTCTCACTACCGAAATGCTTGATGAGATATTGGTCAAACATTTTTGAGTCAGTCTATTTCCAGATATTGAATAGCAGCCGTAGCCTGCCCTGCTGCAATAGTGTACGCCAGTCTATGAATAGCAGGCCAAAGATCAGTGTCAGCCCCACTCCTAGTCCCACCATTGTCTTCCAGTTGACCATGCCATGCATCAGTGCAGCGGTGTTTTCGGCCGCATAGCTGCCCATGAGGACAGCCACTGAGTCGCTGGCGAACTTGCCGATACAGAAAGCGGGGATGATGTAGTAAGGTTTCATCTTGGCCATGCCACCAGCTATAAAGAGTGGCGTGGTCGGCAGCGGCAGCAGTGAGTATACGAGTATAGCGACCTGGCTTTCCCATCCTTTCTGCTTCAGCTTATGGCCGAGGTACTGTACATCTGCATTTTTTGATGGGTTAAATATCCTGCCCGATACGATCGGGATATATAGGGTTAGTACATATCTGCCTGCTATCGAGCCCGCCACGCCTATGACTATCACCACCCATATATTGAGTCCAAACACAAGCTGCAGCAGGACCATGATCGTAAATGCCGGCGGCAGTGGCAGAGGTACTACATCTACCGCAAAGGCTGAAACAAAAAGTAATAGATACTGCCAGTACATCAGTGATTTTATGAAATAAAGAAAGGATTGTAATGTAAAACAAATATAAGTATTCATGTATGCCGGGCTATGCCCTGTTTCTTTGCTACCTTTGTACTGAATATCATCCGGCTGCATGACCATTGTCATAATAGCCGGTCCTTATCCTCGTTAATATTGACATACAATACAATCAAAAAAGAATAGTATGAAAGTCCTCATAAGCATTGATTCACTGGAGTCTTCAAAGATAATTTTAAGCGAAGCATATCCATTTCTCAAAGGTTTCCCTGATGCAGAGATACATATATTCACCGTACTTGACCTGGGCTCACTGTCTGTCGGCCACGGTACTGTCGACACCTTACTCATAGGCGATCACAAGCACATGGGCGAAGAGATCTGCCGGGTCGCCACTGAGATATTCGGCAGTATGCCCTTCACCTTCAGCTCGGAGGTAGGCTATCCTACAGATATGATACTACAGGAAGCAGAGAAACTCAGGTGCGACCTGATCGTCATGGGTACACATGGGCGTACGGGCTTTGACCATCTCATCATAGGCAGTGTAGCGGCCAAGGTCCTCCGCCTCGCACAGTGCAATACCCTAGTGATCCCGATGAAAAAGCACGGCGCTAAATGATCATTTATCTCCCATACCGACGCTAAGGCATCATTTAATTTCGAAACTCAATTTCCCTCCGGTAAATCGCGCAGAAATGGTCTTCTCTTCAAGCACCGTCTTTCTGCACAAACTCAATAGTTAAAATATCCCCTTTATAGGGGATAGACTATCAACGAAATGCCTGAATTTCATATTAAAAAAAATAATTTTTTTTTAATATTTTATTTTTACATTGCATTATTACTTAACCAAATATATTTGATATGAAAAAACAATTTTCCTCCGTAATTACGATGGTATTGCTTTTTGTAGCAACCATGGCCTATGCCCAGGCACCTCAGGGCTTTAACTACCAGGCCGTCATACGCGATGGCTCCGGCAATCTGATCACCACCGGTACTGTCAACATACGTTTTACTGTCCTGCAGGGGAGCTCATCAGGTACTAGTGTCTATCAGGAGACCCAGAGCGTCACACCAAACAGCTACGGCCTTGTGAGTCTCGTGGTCGGTTCGGGCAATGTGGTATCAGGTACTTTCGCCGGGATCGGCTGGGGCACCAGCAGCTACTATCTGAAGGTAGAGGCTGACCCGACCGGTGGCACCAGTTTTGTAGCTCTCGGCACTCCCAGCCAGTTTCAAAGTGTGCCGTATGCTCTCAATGCAGGCAATGGCAACTGGGCAACAAATGGCACCAGTATATACAACACCAATACCGGCAATGTAGGCATTGGTACTAATAGTCCTTATGGTGTATTTGATGCAGAAGGGGTCTCCTCCGCTTTTCATACATATGATTTTGGTGGCACAGGATCCACACTGGCAGGCGAGTTTCATGGCAATTCAGCTGGTGCATTGGTCAGATACAGCGACGGCGCAAACAACTATATGGACATAGGTGTAGACAATAGCGGAAACCTTAATATTAACCAGGGAAGCACCGGATCTACAGTATTCTATATTGATCAGGCCAATGGGAATGTCGGTATCGGAACTATTACTCCGAATTATGCTTTGGAGGTAGTATCCAGCACTGAGTATGCTATTTGGGGAACAACTACAGAAGCTAATGGTAATGGTGTGTCCGGAGAGGCAGATAACGGCACATTATCATACGGCGTATATGGGGGAAGCAGTTCAGGCTATGCAGGATATTTCGGAGGCAATGTGACCGTGACTGGTACATTCACAAATGCCTCAGATGGCCGCCTGAAGGAAAATGTGCAGCCGCTCAGCAATGCTATCGGCAAGCTGATGCAATTGGCCCCGTCCAGCTATACTTTCAAAAAAGAGTACAGCAAAATGAACCTGGCTAAAGGCACTCAGTTTGGCTTTATCGCACAAGACCTGGAGAAGGTATTTCCTGAGCTGGTCACTACCAATTATGACAAACAGTTAAACAAGGGTAGTGTGTTTGAATACAAAGGCGTCAATTACATAGGCATGGTACCCGTACTGACAGAGGCTATCAAAGAGCAGCAACAGCAGATACAGGACCAGCAGAAACAAATAGATGAGCTGAAAGCTATGGTTCAGAAACTAACTACTAAATAAGCATCACCATGAGAAAAATAATTTCATTCATCATAGCACTGTCACCCGGACTACTGCTCGCCCAGACGGCTGAGCGGCAGGTCATAGGCTCTGCAGGCGGCTACGCCAGCACCGCTACCATGCAGGCCTCCTATACCGTAGGCGAAGCGGTCACCACCACCCTCAGCGCCGCTACCCTCACACTCACGCAGGGCTTTCAGCAGCCCAGCAACTTTGGTGTAGGCATAGTGGAGATCAAGAGCGGACTATCTGTAAACGCATACCCGAATCCTGCTAATCAGGCAGTCACACTGGACTTTAAGGTCGATAAACCTGTACAGTTTGATCTCAGCCTGATAGACAACGTGGGCAGAGAGGTTTCTGCTATACAGAAGTTTGACCTGACCGGCAATACACAGGAGTCGATCAGCCTCACAGGCATGGCTGCGGGTCAATACTTCATACGCCTCAGCAGCGCTGATGGCACGGTAGACAAGTCTATCAAGGTCATCAAAGTGGACTAAGGTCCCGATTCAGTCTCATATCATCCTATCAAGCCCTGCGAACTATCGCAGGGCTTTTTGATTTTGTATTTACCTCCATTTCATTCAGGATATTTACAGCTTTCACCTATATCCCGGTGCAAAGAACAAAATAGCATTATTAACTTACTGAATACAAATATAGGCATTTTTAGCCTTAGTCCCACGCTTCCCTATCGGTGTACACTTTCATGATATCAATGTTCTCGGCGTCTCTGTATTGATGTGATCTCCCGGTATCATTCATGGGCACTGACAATGGAGAAAAAGCTATCTTTATCCACTTCAAACAAACAATACTCATGACAGGTTTTGTGATAAAGACAGCAGACCGCAGAACGATCAGGTTCCGGTATTATCTCGATGATGCGCCTGCTACAGCAGAAGCCTTTGACGGCGAGTTGCCTTTCACACGTACGCTCGTACATGCCCGGGTATCAGGGCGTGAGATATGGGCTGAGGCTGGCCCATCGCTGGATATCATTCAGGAGAATGCATCTGTGTTTGTCACGCCGGGCGAAGTGGTACTCGGACCGACCAGGCCCGCACGGGTCAGGACCTCAGGCAGTTTCGGTATCTATTATGGTGAAGGCAAAGGCCTCGACAGCTGCAATATTTTCGCTAAAGTATACGATGAGGACAGACACATACTCGAATCTCTCGGCGAAGAGATATGGCGGCATGGCGAGCAGACCCTCACCTTCGAAAGTATATGATAAGGCTGGTTCAATTATCAATTGCTCTGCCCTTGGCTGGCGTCCTCGCCGACCATTTCCATCTACCTCATCACCGTGAACCTAAGCGGTGCTGAGCCCTTCACCACCAGTGTATATACACCTTCGGCAGCATCAGAGAGATCGACCTGCTGACTGTTTGTTGTGATAGTTTGCTGTGCTACTACATTGCCCAGCATATCTGTGATGGTATATGAAAGAGCGCCGTTGCTGGTCGCCTGACCTGCAACACTCAATGTAAATGCGCCCTTATTCGGATTAGGATAGATCGTGAGTGCATTGGCAGTCAGCTCTGCTATGCCGGTGCTGGCTGTATAGGCACATCCGCTGACAGCTGTGCACTGAGGCATGGAGTCAGGGTCCATATCAAAGAATGTCGCAGAGAAGTGGTCAGGCAGACATTGGATATTCGTACTGTCTATATAAAAATCATTCAGATGGCTTTGATATATGATAGGCAGGCAGGATAGGTTTGCATTGCCTGCACAGTTGAAGCTCACCATGTAAAATGGCAGACTGTCTATCGACGTCAGTTGGTTATAGCCGCAGTAGATGGTAGAGGTCGTATCGGGCAATGCAGGGACTGATGTGATAGCATTGTTCTCGCAGTACAGACTGATGAGTACAGATGGCAGTGCGGGCAGTGCGGCGAGCTGATTGAACGAGCAGTCAAAGGTAGTCAGCAGCGGAGGTAGCGCCGGCAGGGCAGTGAGATGGTTGCCCGAGCAGTTCAGAAAATACAGCGAATCATCCAGGGCCGGCATTGTGCTGATCTGGTTTTGGAAGCATTGCAGATTTCTCAGCACTGATGGCAGGCTAGGCATTTGTGTGAGCTGGTTATACGAGCAGTCTATCGATACCAGTGAGTCAGACAGTGCAGGGAGAGATATGAGGTTGTTATCAGAGCAGATCATACCCTGCATCGACATTGGCAGTACAGGGAGCGATATCAGTACGTTGTTACTGCAGTTCAGCTGCCGCAGACTGGCAGGTAGTGCAGGCAGGCCCGCGAGAAAGTTGTTTGAGCAGTAGAAATAAACCAGTGCCCCGGGCAGGGCAGTGATGCTGGTCAGCTGGTTAAAGTCGCAATTGAGCGAATACAGCGATCCGGGCAGTGGCGGCAGTGATGTGAGCACGTTTCTCTCGCAGAAAAGGCTGCCCAGGTTCTTAAAATATTGGATTCCAGTCAGGTCAGCTATACTATCACCCGAGCAGTCTACCGTAGATGTCTGAAGGATATTGGTACAGGTCGTATCAAGCTGGTAGCCGCTTACACTGTTGCCAATGAGACAGCTGGAGTCGCCGTGAGCATAGAGCCAGTTGCCAAAGTTGGTATCCGGTATCGCCACATACTGCGCACGAGCAGTGGAGATACATAAGCACAGACAGCAAAAAAACACTACACGCGGGAGGAAAGCTTTGATCATGATGATTTAATTTCGATGTTCCGAAATTAAGACAATCATTTTACCGAAAGGTTAAAATGCATTACACAAAATATATCCCCCGCTCCTATCTCACCACCGTGAACCTCAACGGTGCTGAGCCTTTCACCGCTAATGTATAAACACCTTCAGCAGCATCAGGGAGATTTATTTGCTGACTGTTTGATGTGATCCTTTGTTGAGCCACTACATTGCCCAGCATATCAGTGATGGTATAAGAAAGAGCGCCGTTGCTGGTCACCTGACCTGCAACACTCAGTGTGAATGAGCCATTGTTTGGATTCGGATAGAGACGAATTGTATTAGCCGCGCTCACCGTCCTGATCGATAGTGGCGGCGTAGTAGGCGTGTCAACTGTATTTATTGTTGTGTTTGTGACAACAGCAGGATTGATGTCAAAATATACATAGGCTGTATTGGCCACCTGAGTATTGAGCGGCAGATTGGCTTTGGCTTTTACCTTATACTGTATCCATCCTGTACTCAGTGGTGGATTAGTAGCACTGTCCACGAGATTGATACGCGGGAAAGTAAACACCATAGCATTGCCCATGAGCTGTATCACTGCCTTGTGGTCAGAAGCGATATATTGGAATGTAGTCGCATCGACGTACTGGCTCAGCGTATCACGCACCACGACAGTGTAGGCTGTGTCATTGCCTGTATTCTGAAACTCTACTGTATACGTCAGCCAGCCGCCGTCCGGAGTGAGCGTGGTAGGGTAGACAGTCTTCAGATTGGGATCGAGTGAGTTGCTCACAGTGAAACACTGCGTCAGTGTGTCGTCATTGATATTGACATCGGGAGTAGCAGGTGTGATGATACCTGTGATACATACTGATGAACCGAGTACTGCATTGGAGTCTGTCAATACATTGATATAAAAACTGTTTTCTGCAAGGCTATCCAAATTTGAGATGCTATATGTGATCGTATCACCCGATGGAGATACAGCGGTAGGTGTCAGTGAACCGGATACGGGGTTCACATATTGTGCCGGGCCGGAGATGATGATGCTAACTGTACCCGGCATAGCTCCCCCGCAGTTGGCATTATAGTATAAATATGAGAGGTTACCTGCATCTACTTCTACCGCTCTTACAAATCCCGGATGAAAGAGTCGCCCCCAAACAGACAGCGTCGCATAATCGAACGACGAGCACTGCAACCCAAAATTATCATTGATCGATAAAGAGTCAGCAGTGGATATTGCTACGGTATAAGACCCCGACGAAGGACATGCCGTAGATAAACTAATGAGAGCTGTAGTATCTATCTGCACCACGTAGTTAGTGAATGAATCCGTCTTGAATGAATACTGGCCCCAAAACGGATCGATGTAACACTGCTGGACTATCTGGCCGTTTTGCAGCAGGTTCACTTTGATATTTGTAAGCGTATTTCCCGGATTGATACTGTCTCCCGCACAGGTAGCAGCGGTATCAAAGTGTACATTGCCGGAAATATTATAATAAAAAGCGCAGCCCGAGGATGGTGTACATAGCGGCAGTGATTGCGGATCGATATCGAAATTACTAGGTGGGAACTGAGGCTGATTTGCAATACAGTTTATCCCCGTCCCGGCGATGTATAGGCCACCTTGTACATAATTATTGCTGTAACCATCTTGTCCGAAAATCCCAAGAGGTGGCCATAAAAGAACAGGCAGGCAGCCTAGGTTGGGATTAAAACTACAATTCAGGTATGTAAGCGTATCCGGCATAGCAGGCAGGCTGGTCAGTTGATTGCCCTCACAAGAGAGCGTGGTCAGAAACCGGAAATTATGCAAAGACTGTATGGTGCTCAACCGGTTGCTGTCGCAAAAGAGCTCGCCGATTGAATCGGGCAATACCGGCAAACTGGTCAGCTGGTCATCGCTACAGTCGAGATACTGAACAGATGCGGGCAGAGCAGGTAATGCAGGCAGGGGGTTAAAGCCGCAGATAAGGTTCTGTAATACGGGAGGCAGAGTGGGCAATGCAGGAAGCAAATTATAGTCGCAGTATAGTGTGACCAGGCCAGTCGGCAGCGCGGGTAGGCTCGTTATCTGATTTCTGGTACAGCCAATATATGTCAGGCCTGCAGCAAAGGGAGGCAAAGTCGTCAATCCATCCGAACTGCAATCCAGATAGGTGAGTGTGGAGGGCAAAGTAGCAGGAAGGGAATGCAGGGGATTCGAATAGCAAGACAAATAAGTGAGAGCAGGCAGCGTCGGCAAGGTCGGTATCTGATTTCCCCCACATGCCAGATGCCTTAATGTAGACGGCAGGGCAGGCAGGCTTGCAATATCTAAATCTGCTGAGCAGTCCAGATAGACCAGAGATGGAGGCAAGGCGGGAAGACTGGTCCATAAACTATTTCCACCATTATTTTCGGAACAATCGAGATAGGTCAACGATGCAGGCAAGGCAGGTATGCTGTCGAGGCGGTCATAACTGCAATCAAGGTACACCAGTGTAGATGGCAATGCCGGCATGTTACCATTGATTATATTATTATAAGAACATATCAGGGTATCCAGAAAAGGCGGGAGTGGCGGGATATGATCCGTGACACCGAAGGAACAGTCCAGATATCTGAGCGAGTCAGGCAGTGATGCAGGTAGGCCTCCGGGGCCACTTATACTCACATTAAACAGGTTCAGATATCTCAGCGTGACTGGCAGTACAGGCAAATATAGAAGTGTACCACAATCCCAGCAGTCAAAGCCTATCATATGAGGCGGGAAAGCGGCAGGCAGACTGTCGTCGAGAGCATTTAGGATGACTAACCACAATAAAGAATCAGGCAGCGAAAGTAGTTGTGATCCATTTCCGGACAGATTTAAATACTTCAATGCTACCGGGAAAGGCGGAGAGACATTATTAAAGCTTTGCGCGACAGTGAGGCTGTCGAGTCCTTTGAAATACTGAATACCTGTATAGTCAAATCCATAATTGCTAAGGTTGAGCGATACAGTATTAAGCACGGCGCTGCAGGTCGTATCCAACTGATAGCCTACAGTACCATTGCCTGTCAGACAGGACGAGTAGCCATTATTGTAGAGCCAGTTGCCAAAGTTCGAATCAGGTATGCTGACATACTGCGCGCGGGCAGCAGACATACAGATACACAGGCTGCATATGAGCACTATGCGAGAGAGTAGTTGTTTATTCATAGATGTAGTTTTCTGTAATGAAGATAAATTGTTTTCCCCTGAATATCTAATCGGTTTGTTTCCCTACAATTATCTTATTGTATACGAAAGCCAATATCAGATGTTATGGGTAGTTTCAATTATCAATTATCAATTATCAATTATCAATTCTTAATTCTTAATTATCAATTCCTCAGCACCCCACTATGATATACATTGCAATAATACCTGAATGTATCCAGCGCATCGGCCTGCTGAGTGGGGTCTGCGCGGTTTGCCTTGCGGATAGTGCCGTCAGCTTCCATCTTTACATTGCGAAGGTCATAGATCAGGGCACTCGCCTTTCGCGCATTGATACGTACATCGCAGTGCGTGAGGATAGCGTTGATGAGTACCTGATTGTCCTCCAGCCTTGGGTTTGAGTTGGGTACATCGATCTGCCTGTCGGTGAGGCGCAGCTTTCTTTTGATCACGGTATAGTAGTTCTGGCTGTTTTGTACCATGGCGCTGAAGTTAGTACCGCTGGCATCTCCCGTCACCTTATAGAGATAGTTCGGATACAGCGCGAGGATATGTGTGCAGAGCGCATAGATATCGGAGTTGGCGAGCTTGATGGTCTCGATCACACGTATCTGCGCATCTATGCACTGTATCACCGAGCAGCAGATAGGATTTCGGTTGAAGTCAAACGACAGATAAAGGATATGCTGCGGGTCGGGCCTCATCTCATCGCGCGTCACATGCCGCTCACTATCGAAAGCAAAGGCCCATAGGCCATCCTCAGCGCTGTAGTCTGTCCAGTCGCCCTCGATATACTGCTGGCGGTAGCGCTCATCGAGCCTGCTCCATGCATCCCACTGCTCTGCTGTCACATAGGGATTGTCTCCCGGCATCGCAGGCATGTAGTAGTATGGCGCTGCGAGAGTGCCGCTGCGATAGGGCTCATAGATATAGTCCTTCACCCATGTCTGTGTGGGGTTCATCGTGGCGAGTGTGATGGGCCTTGGCATGTCAGGTATATACCAGCTGCCGATACGGCTCGCTCCCATCTGCCAGAGTTTTTTGGATAGCTCTTCGATCTGCTCGTAGAGTATGCCGTTGGTCTCCAGGCCGAGCAGGTCTGTCAGCTCGGGATCATGTGTCAGGCCCTCACCGCGAAAGTATATCCTGCTCCCGTTTTTATGCTCCACGTAGTAGTTGGACAGCAGTCGGTGCCAGTGCCAGCTATCGTCGTCGCCGAGCACACGCTCCATCGAGGGAATGGTCGTAGTGAGCAGCGCAGGCATATCCCGGCGAAACACATGCCAGCGCGAGTTGGGATATTCCTCAGCCGCAAACGCCAGGATACTGAGTGATACGAAACTCTTGCCGCCACGTATCGCTCCACCATAGAACAGATGCCTGTACTCATTCTTTCCTCTCAGGGCCTTTACAGCCAGCCGGCTATACTCCTGCTGTTTGATATTCTTTTTAAAATCGGCTTTCACTATTGCTTAGTCTTTCTTTCCCGCCACGAGCGTTTCAGTTTCGCTGAGCACGAAGATCACTCCTTCACTCTTGGGTTCTTCCTTTATGATCTCTATCACCGGCCTGTCGGTCCAGTGGTGGTTATTTTTCAAAGAAAATATAGCAATAGCGGGTGGCAGGTTTCCCTTTGCAGCAGTTTCAAAGAGATTGCTTTCTAATAGCTGCTCTATCAGCTCCATGTGTTCTATGATCTCTTCATCGTTAGTGAATTTCTTTTTCCAATAGTTCCATACTTTACGGTAGAGGCGCTGATGTGCCATAGCGGTACCCAGAAAAAAGACATTTGAATTGAGTACGTCCTCCTCTATCCTGTAGAGTATATCTATCACTTCTTGAGGTGTCCATTTGAGGGCAAGCTGAGTTCCTTTTTGAATTATCATATTTGCATTATTTAATGTTATTAGCAAAATTAGCTATTATATTTCTCTTAAAAAAGAGACTCCCATTTTTTCCACTATAAAAAAGGGAATTCGCGCTATCATTGATATCAAGCCATCCAAGGATAGTGTATATGAGACACATAATGTCCTGTGCAAAAATATCACTCAGCGGACAGATTCACAGGGTGAAAACAATCCTAAAACATTAAAATACCTATCACTAGGTATGTCACAACAAATATGTTGTATGTAATTTTGCAATGAAATTGAAAACAATGCTCCTGAAAGACCCAGATCACGAAAGGCAAATAGTTTATTACCTGTTGGTGCTTTTCATACTCCTGATACTGGGCCTTTTTTTTGCCTACACTTCATAAAAGAAATTGTCCGCCATCCCCACCGATGCGTACATAACAAGGAAAGGGAAGTAACACTGTCTTAGGGGGCCGTTTACTTCCCTCCTTTTTTGCTATGTCCTCTTGATTATAACCCTCAAAGGGTTCTAAACCCTTTGAGGGCTTCCCCTGTGGTCAGTGTTGTCATCGATTCACGACCTGTGCGACTTGTTTCGCCTGGTGACAACATCAAATCACAGGTGGCAAATATTTCAAACCCCTCACTGGTCCCATCCCCACCGATGCGTACATAACAAGGAAAGGGAAGTAACACTGTCTTAGGGGCCGTTTACTTCCCTCCTTTTTTGCTATGTCCTCTTGATTATAACCCTCAAAGGGTTCTAAACCCTTTGAGGGTTTCCCCTGTGGTCCCCTCACTGGTCGAAGTTTTAAACTTCGGCCCAAAATGAGGTAAGCTTAGACCAGTGGGAGGACAGTCTAAATCCCTCCGAAGATTGAATTTCACGCCATTTCCTGTGATTACTCCTACAGATTAATTATACTTATAGTCCATTAAATTCTGACATGCTAACATATATCGATGACATTATCACGCGCTTTGGCGGGCGCTACTTCGGCAGCGACGAGGAGAAACAGGCGCAGTACTACACGGCAGACATTCTGCGAAAATATTGCGACAAGGTCGATGTCGAGGAGTTCCAGTCGGCACTGGAGTCACACTTTCAGTCGTTGAAAGGTTTCTGTACGGTCTATGTGCTCGTACTTATACTACTCAAGATAGATGTGCGCATAGCAGGCGTGGTCGGCATCGTCAATACCATATTTTTCATCGGGCACTTTGTGACCTACAGACATTGGCTCGATTTTCTCTTTCCCAATAAACCATCGTGGAACGTGATCGGCGATATCGAACCCACCGGCGAGGTGCGCGACACACTCATCGTAGCAGGACATATAGACAGCGTGAAAGAATTCAAATGGTGGTACAGATTCAAGCAGCGCGGCGCCGAGATGACCATCGCAGCGGGATTTCTGATGACGCTGCTCGGCGTATACTCTGTGCTCAGCATCTTCATCCATGCGGACTGGTGGGGCTATGGCTGGTGGCTGTTTGCGCTGACGGCCCCGGTGCAGATAGTGTTCTTTGACATGCACGGTGACAATGTGGTACATGGTGCATCAGACAACCTCACCGGCGTAGCGATGGCAGTCGAGATGGCGAAGGTATTCTCTCAGGAGAAACTCAAACATACACGCCTGCGCATCATCAGCTTCGGTGCGGAGGAGGCATGTCTGCGTGGCTCATGGGCATATTCACGCGATCATAAGGAACAACTGCTACGAGAAAAAGCATTTCTCTTTAACCTTGATACGATCAAGGACACCGAGCATCTCACCATCGGCACGAGCGAAACGAACACCCTAGTTTTCTACAAAAAATCAGATATCGAAATGGTGGAGCGTGCCTTCGTCGCCGCCAATGTACCCGTCAAAAAACTACCGCTGATGGTTGGTGCATCAGATGCATCAGCATTCCATATTAATGGCATCCCGGCGATCTGCGTGATAGGCATGGACTCCGGCAGCCTCGACCCGACCTATCACACACGCCTCGACGTGATAGAGAATATCAACCCCGAGGCACTGGAGTCAATGAAGAAAGTGCTGATACAATTCATCAGGACCTGGGACGGGAAGGGTAATTAATAATTAATAGTTAATAGTTAATAATGGCCATGCGCCATTGTTGGAGCCTCGGTTTGTGTCCTGGTGCCTCGGTGCGTGTCCCACGAACCGAAACCGAAACAGTCTCGGGAAATTATTAGTTGACTGTTGGCAGGATACAATAAACAAATAGAAATACGTTATATTTATTACAAATATAACCATGAAACATACTCTGCTTATATTCATTCTATACTCTTCGATTGCTTCATACGCTCAGACCTTCAGAGAGCAGCTGGCACCATTATACCAATTCATGGATAATGGAGGATATAATGGCTTCGATCCGGTCTCTAATGAAAAATACAAACCGGAAAGTAAATATACCAGCTATAAGAGGCAGCAATATTCTTCAGAGACAGGTACGTGGAAAGATTTAGATTCGACGGTTTGTTTTTATGACGAGCAGATGAACCTGAGTATGACGTTGATGTTCAAATATGAAAACGGGTGGAAAAAAAATGCAAAACGGGAATATAAATATGATGCCGCAGGGTATCCATTGGCGTGCATCACACACAAATGGGATAATGAAAGTCGCATATGGAACCTTGTGGGTGAGAAAGACTATACCATAGATACAATAACGCGCAAGATCGTCATCGAAAATAAATATCACAACTTTAATGACCCTGACTGGCAGTATGCCCCAAAGCATACTTATCTGTGTGATGCCAACGGAAATGACACACTACACCTGTCGGCAAAATGGGATAAAGATGCCAATGAATATATTGATGATAATAGAGAATACCGCCATTATGACGTTTCGGGGCATTTAGTTTATTCCAATATTCAGAACGTTGAGAAAAAAGATAAAGCATGGCATGACTCATGGGTCAAAAAATACAGTTATGATGCAAATGGGAATGAAATCATGGGGATAGAGCAATCAATGGACAATGGTAAATCGAGTATGAGCTTTGTGGATTCAACCTTCTTTGACCAGCAAAATAGACCTTTAGAAGAACGGTTTTATGTAAATAATCATAAAGATAGTACCACCTGGCTCGAGTATCTGCATAAATTTTACTACACCAATCCTGACAATAACAAAGATTACATTGAGATACAATGGAGACAAGGAAAGCCTGCCGATACTTTGATGCTCTGGAGTAAGGAGACCAAAGAATATGATTCCCAAAATAATCTTATTAATCGGTATCTAATGAATCCCACACAGCGTGAGGGTTGGCGGGTACAATTTCATGATAGCTGTGTTTATGATAGGAGTGATAATATCATCTACCGGCTCGATCAGCAATATCGTCAGATGCCACAAGGTGATAATGGGACACAAATCTTTTATTACTATTTGCCTTATACTATTGCAGGAATAGAAGGCGAAGAAGGCGAATCATCAGCTACATTATATCCTAACCCGTCGAAAGGCAAAGAGACTTATCTCAAATATAATGCACAGGATAATTCGAGTATGGAGATCAAGGTCATAGACCAAAGCGGCAGGACAGTTTCGTCGGAAACAAGAGAAATATCCGCAGGAGAAAACAATTTACTTATCTCGCATCCTGAACTTTCAGCAGGTGCTTATCATGTGGATGTGACTGATCTGCACTCAGGTGCCCAAAGTTCATTCAAATGGGTGATTGAATGATACCCAAATCAAAAGAACTCTGCCAGTGGTTGGCGTCCCCGCCAAACCACGATATACGGTAGGCGAGGACGCCAACCATGAGCATTTAGAAGATGTAAAACACTATCGTGCTTCAAACACGGACAAGAACTAAGCAAGCGAATATCTATTGCTATTTAAATGTAGCACCCACACCATAAAGTGTGAATGTTGTAACCTTTTCTCGGAATTGTATAATACATTTCGAGACGGGCGTAGCATCTTTGTGTCCTCGCAAAACCTCCTTTGCGATTAAAATCAAAGATCATGATATACGATACATATTTCCTCGGAATGAACCTGATTTGGTGGATGGTTTGGGCAGTAGTTTTTCTCTGGGTCTTTGTTTTGCCTTTTGGGCTGCCGGGCCAGCGCAGGAAGAAAAGTTCCACACTCGATCTGCTGCAGGCCAGATATACCACAGGCGACATCACCCTCGGCGAATACAAAATGAGAAAAGAAAAATATCTGCAACTGTATGACAAGACAGGTGGGATATTATTTCCACAGACTTAAATGTTTTTTCCACTTGCCTACAGATGGTGTTTTTCCAAACTATGAAGTTATTTAGACTTTTCTTTGAAGTATAAACTCAGTCTATTTATCTCACTGAAGGCACAGAAAAACACGGAAAATCAATTTAGAAATTCTGTGATATTCAGTGTATTCTGTGAGAAATATCAAAACAAGAAGCAATTGAACCTTACTTCTTATTTCCCCAGACTTAAATACTCCTCATCAGTCACTCTGTCCAGCCATGTCACGATGCCATTCTGCGTATTGCTGTTGATCGCTATATGCGTGAACTCGCTGTCAGGCGATGCGCCATGCCAGTGCACCACATCAGGCAGTATCCTGACCACATCACCTTTGTGCAGTACCTGTATCGGTTTACCCCGCTCCTGATAGTAGCCCACACCATGAGTCGCGATCAGTATCTGCCCGCCGGGATGAGTATGCCAGTTGTTTCGCGCGCCGGGCTCGAAGACCACATCACCGATCTGTGTATGCACAGCCTCGTCATTCGGCAGCAGTAATCTGACCCATGCCGTACCGGTGAAATAATCTGCTGATGCTCTATCTCCTTTCGGGAATATCGAATTTGGATTTTCTGGTGTGCTCATGATTGTTATTTAAATTAATTACATTTTGATTCTTCTCAACGACATGATTATTTTGAAGTATTATATAACTTATCCCAGCGCTTGTCTTCTTCACTATCCCATGCCTCTGACAGCGAAGGTTCGGATACATGTGTAACCTCGTCAGTAGCTATTTTATATTGACCGGTGCTGATGACAGATATGCCCATTTCATGCGCGATGCTGATGAGCAGGTCGATTTTATTTTGTGCAGCTTCTATGATGATAGTGGCCTTCATACTACATAGATACAGTATTTATAAGAAATCCTAAAGCGACCGTTTTCTCATTCTCAATTATCAATTATCAATTACTCACCGGTGCTTTTTTCTTTTTATGCCAGTCCACTCGCCTGCCGAGTATGAGCTTTACGATGCCTCGCTCGGTGCCTGGCGTGAGGCCAAACATATAGCCGAAGTTGATCTCGTAGTCCTCCGACACATCGATGTCAAACGCAGGCCCTATCTGCTGAAACTGCTGATTGACTGAGTATGGCGCGCGGATCGGGCCCACACCGCCATAGTACTCCACACCGAAACCAAATTGTTTGATGACATTGAACTGCAACTTGACATCCGGCGAAAACTGCGGGCCACCGCTATGTGTTTGCCCTACGAATGCATAGTCCACCACAGGATTGAATGATACATAGAACCATTTATAGTGTTTGTCAATGATGGGGCGTATCTCCAGCGTCCATGTGTCGATGCAGTAGCGCGGCCTCTGATAGCCTGCCTCCAGAGACAGGCTCACTCCCACCGGCCAGTGCCATGACTCCGGCGCACGAAAGCGCGGACGCAGGTGATCTCCCACCCATGCGGGTGCATAGCTGCCGGGATTGGCGCTGAGAAACAGATATGTGCCGATCTCAAACCATGGTGTGATGCCCTGTGTGATCTCTACCGTCTCATGCCAGGCGAGATTGTCTGCTACGACGCCATTCTGGTCCTGCTTGAATCCTATCACTGTCACATTGCTATGCAGCTCAAACATCGTGGTGAGTGGCGCCTGTGTCTCCGACTCGTATACTTGTATCTCATAGTTGTCCTGAGCGGTCAGCCGGATACAGCAGATACACATGATCAGAAAGGGTAAAAACCTGGGCTTCATTTTTATCGTGTCTAAAACTAAAGTAAAATCCAGCGATATGCAATGTTAAATCCACCGCGAAATGACATTAATCATTTGTTCATATTAAGCTAAAGGTATACTCGCATATATATTAAGTGTAGCTTTGCGGCATATGTCAGTGCAGGGCAAATCTTTCTCCCGAAATATCTCGGTATATCATGCCAATCGGTGGCGTGCAGCCCGCAAACATCTGAAATGCCTGTGCAGGAATGACGATGAAGAGACCATCCACAAACTGCGTGTCGAGATCAAAAAAATAACGGCGCTGTATGAGTTGATAGGATACTGTGACAAAGATTTTGATGGTAAAAAAATACTGCGGCCGCTCTCCCGGATATTCAAACTGCTCGGCAGGCTTCACGACCATAGCAATGCACTGGGCCTCTGCCTTGACTTTAAGATCGACATCAGTATACTCGATCCCGAAAGGCGCAAACTAAAAGGCACGATTAAAAAAATACTGTCACTCGCAGAAAAGCACAAAAGTGATCTTCGGAAAATAAAACGTTCTGGAGTAAAGCATCTCCAGCATACCGATACTGATAAGTGGGAAAAATACCTGCACAAAAAACATCTGAATATCACAAACTCTCTGGCGGGTACACTTACAGAAAAGCAGCTGCACGAGACGAGAACTGCAATAAAGAAACTGATCTATAATGCAGGTTTATATAGTACCGAAATAATAAAGAAACCAGAGATCGCGAGGCTGGATAGGATAGAGAAGCTCATCAACCAATGGCACGACATCTGTGTATTTCGCAGCAAACTAGATGAAATGAACTTCAAGATCGCTGCGCCTAAAATATATGGAGCTGTAAAAAGGAAAGAACAGCTGATGATGAAAGAGATCAGACTGCTGTCATTACGTTAGGTTAACCCTCAAAGGGTTTCGAACCCTTTGAGGGTTGCGGCGTATTTTTGGGTCATTGATCACAATGATTGAAAAAAACTATGCCAGTGGTTGGCATCCCTCACCACCACCACATAACTCGCTGCTCCCGGAATATATGGAGCTGTAAAAAGGAAAGAACAGCTGATGATGAAAGATATCAGACTGCTGTCATTACGTTAGGTTAACCCTCAAAGGGTTTCGAACCCTTTGAGGGTTGCGGCGTATTTTTGGGTCATTGATCACAATGATTTAAAAACAAAACTCTGCCAGTGGTTGGCATCCCTCACCACCACCACATATGGTCGGCTAGGACGCCAACCATGGGCAGCATATCACCAAGCTTGACAAAATAAAAACAGCCACCCGATATGGATGGCTGTCTGATTATTTTTTCAATTTTTTTTAGAAGTTCTGTATGGCCTGCTGCACAGACCTGATCGCATCGTCTATATGCTGTAGCGCACGTGCCTTGAGGCCCTGAGCGAAGTTGTCATCTTCTCTCTGTGCCACATCCTTACGGGTAGCCCTGAGCATATCGAGGGCCCTGTGCATACGTCCGCCGCGGTCAGGTATTTCCTGTACACTTGTATGGTCATTGACATCTTTATGGTCATCGATGGCTGCTTTTTTGATCTCATTCATAGCAGCATCTATAGCCCTTACGGTATTGGTCTCGTCGCCGGTAGGCTGCCATCCATTATTAGGGCGGTGGTCTACGAGCCAGCGTGCTGCGCGGAGGTCGGCGAGCGCCTGGAGGTATGCAGGGTGTGCCTCATGACTTGGTGCCTGTATAGCGTGCTGAGTAGCGCTGATCGCAGCATCTACCTGCTGAAAAGCACGAGCCCTGAGGCCCTGTGCAAAACGGTCGTCCTCTCTTTGTGCTATATTATTGCGGGTGGCCTGAAGCATCTGGAGGGCTTTCTGCAGGCGGCCCATACGGTCCGGGATTTCCTGTACACCTGTGTGGTCATTGATGTCCTTGTGATCATCGATAGCCGCTTTTTTGATCTCGTTGATAGCGCCATCTATAGAACTGACGGCTGCTCCTTCATCGGCAGACTGCATCCAGTCTGATGATGGGTGGTTGCTTATCAGCCAGCGTGCTGCGCGAAGGTCGGCGAGTGCCTGCAGGTACGCAGGGTGTGCCTCATGGCTTGGTGCCTGTATAGCGTTCTGAGTGGCACCGATAGCAGCATCTACCTGCTGAAAAGCACGAGCCCTAAGGCCCTGTGCAAAACGGTCGTCCTCTCTTTGTGCTATATTATTGCGGGTGGCCTGAAGCATCTGGAGGGCTTTCTGCAGGCGGCCCATACGGTCCGGGATTTCCTGTACACCTGTGTGGTCATTGATGTCCTTGTGATCATCGATAGCCGCTTTTTTGATCTCGTTGATAGCGCCATCTATAGAACTGACGGCTGCTCCTTCATCGGCAGACTGCATCCAGTCTGATGATGGGTGGTTGCTTATCAGCCAGCGTGCTGCGCGAAGGTCGGCGAGTGCCTGCAGGTATGCAGGGTGTGCCTCATGGCTTGGTGCCTGTATAGCGCGCTGAGTGGCACCGATAGCAGCATCTACCTGCTGGAAAGCTCGCGCCCTCAGCCCTAGTGCAAAACGGTCGTCCTCTCTTTGTGCTATATCATTGCGAGTGGCCTGAAGCATCTGGAGTGCTTTCTGCAGGCGGCCCATACGGTCCGGGATTTCCTGTACACCTACATGGTCATTGATGTCTTTGTGATCATCGATAGCTGCTTTTTTGATCTCGTTGATAGCAGCATCTATGGCACTGACTGCGGAGGCTTCATCAGCAGACTGCCTCCAGTCCTGGGCAGGACGGTGGTCTATGAGCCAGCGCGCAGCGCGGAGGTCGGCCAGGGCCTTGAGATAAGCGGGATGATCGCCGGCTGATGCAGATATGGTGGACATCACCGCGATGGTCATGATCAGGAGAAAACGTCCTGACACGACAAAAAATGATCTTTTCATGATTTGTGGTTTAGTTGGATGATAAAGGTAAAAACAGTTTATAATTTGCGAAATATGAAAAAAATGTACAAAAAAAACAACCATCGGCACAGGGGCAAATGGCTGCTTTTTTTATCAAATTCCTATTTCGCCATCATAGCCCTCTGTGTGAGCCTGAGTGCTTCATCTATCTGGCGGAGTGCGCGCTCTTTGAGCCCCTGCGCAAAACCATTTTCTTCGTGCTGGTTTACGTCTTCACGTGTCCTCTTGAGCAGGTCTGCTGCTTTGCGGAGACGGCCTCCGCGCTCGTTTATTTCCTGTACACCTACATGGTCATTGAGGTCTTTGTGGTCGTCTATGGCGGCATGTTTGATCTCATTGATAGCTCCATCTATGGCGCGTACTGCACCAGCCTCATCTTCGGATTGTTTCCAGTCATTGCCGGGGTGATGGTTGATGAGCCAGCGTGCGGCGCGGAGGTCAGAGAGTGCATGGAGGTAAGCAGGATGTTCTGCTGCGAAGGCGGACACTGATGACATCATAGCCACGGCGATGACCACCAGCGAAAGGATCGATCTTTTCATAATGTGTGTTTTGTATTTTGGTTTTAAAATGTTTTACCGCAATGAATTTACAAAAGGAGTGCCAAAAAAGAAGAGATCAGGTGTTAAATCATTTTTTGACAAATTTTTAAAAACTTGAGCCGGAAGCTCTTTCGATCAATTAGTATAAAAACAACTGTAGGGAACGATGTTATGTTCAATGACGAAATTGACCGAGGTACTATTATCATTGCTGAAGGCGCTATCCGCCTGACGCCCGCAGTACTGCATATATACGAGGCTGTCTACTGTGGCCTGAGGGGTATTGAGATATGTCACAGGGACCTCGCGCGTACACTGTATACAGGTGCCTTTTTTGCAGCCTGTCATGAGTACTATGACGAGTATGAGGAGTACGAGATATTTCATACAGCGAATATAGGGAAATACTGTGCGAAATAATACCCCTACTAGCGCGGAACTTAGTTCATTAATGTTCGAGACATTGGGCAAGTATTGCTACCATTAGCTTTCACATTGTGCTCCTGTGTCGAACCACCTCCCCGCTCCTCCTTATACCTCACCCCGACCCTCTCCTAAAATTGGAGAGGGAGAAATACAGAGAGCTAACAGCCACGCCGGTTTTACCTTTCGCTTCGTTGTATTTTGCATTGGTTCTCCTCCCTGTCTGACTGCGTCACGCAGGCAGGCTATTTTGGGAGGTTTCGAGGTGGTAAATCGGCGTACAGTGGGCACTTTAAGCATGTTCCGAACACTAATGGGGTAACATCCGCGCTAGTGAAGGAAATGACAATGGACAATAAAAAAAGCCCCGATCTGGAGATCAGGGCCGTTTATGATAGTCGGTGAATTTGCTTATTTGGCGGGAGCGTGGCGGGTGACGCTTTGAGATACTACACTGCCATTGACCAGTGCATATATTACTACGCTATATTCTTCCTGAGATTCGAGCTTGGCATTGTCTACATATACAGTGGTGCCGTAGCCGCTGGATATTACATTGCCTGCGCTGTTCTTTACATCATAGTTGATTAGAGAAGCGTTGAGCTCAGACTGATTGCCATCACTATTGCTCATTTTGCAGGTGATACGCAGGTGGTCAGGATTGATCTGGGTACACTCTATATTACTGATCTGATTGTCAGATGGTGCAGAGCTGCTACCGGTAGCATTAGCAAAGTGTGTGCTCACAGCCAGGGCCGTGATGATAACTAGTTTTGTTAATTTCATCCTTGTTTTTTGGTTGTTTTATACGAATGTGAAAAAATAATGTTTCGTTTTCTGATTCTTAAAAGATCAATTACTCCATTTTATCTTATCGCACCGGATCATTCTTCTGAAAAACACGACCTGCATTAGAAAAGCAATACTTTTCGTAAGCATTTTATGAAAATCAGAAAAAAAATTTAGAAATAATAGCTCCGGCTTGTTAAATTACCAACATTGTGGAAAAATAATGTAGTATTTACTTTATTCACATATAAAGTATTTATCAGAAAAATGCTCCCATGCATATCTATGACGGGCTGGACATCAATACATAGACAGCGAATACTATCATGCTGGCTACGGTGATAGCTATATACATGAGCAACTGTGAGGCATGGTTAGGATCTCTTAGTATCATAATAATGGTATATATGGTTTAAATATAGTATTAAGTTTTAATGCCCTATCATTTGGCATTTATTTTCTTAAAAAAATAATATAGTATTATATACGTATGAGTTCGGACATGCGGACCTGGTCTTTGAAGACCCTCAAAATCAACTACTTATGAATGCTTCGAAAGGTCCTAATTAGTGTCAGGACGACACATTTGTCGCAGCATATTGATCTGATCAGGTTTTGGGGAGCACATTATATATGTAGGGACGTCTGCCGCCATTGTGTGCGTATAGACCGATCATTCTACCACAGATGAACGATATTTCCTAGATTGCTTCACAAATACTCAAATATGCGTACCACATTTCTAGTCACTATCATCGCTATCATACTGCTCGGCGGATGCAAAAAAAGCGCCGGTCCTACTAACTTCAGCTTCTATTCAGCCGGGGCGATAAATAATAATTATTATGCACCGGTACTCGTAGAAGGCAATGCCTCTTTTCAATATCAAAATACAATAGCCCCGCCATATATACAGCTCACGATGACCGGCCCCGGCAATCAGACAGCGGCTATATCCTGGTATAATATCGACTCACTGGCTGCTGAAGGTCAGCTGACGCCGGGTACATACTCGATACCGGCACATACCAATTATCCTCCTACTGTCAGTGCTGTCTATAATGCTCCGTATGGTGCTGCTACCTATCTGAATGGTGCCGGTACAGGTGGTACGGTGACCATCACTAAGAATACCGGCCATGGTGGCGTAATGTCGGGCTCATTTTCATTCACAGCGCTCAATCAGTCCTTTCCTTATGATACGGTATATATCACTCAGGGAAATTTCTCCAATGTCCCGCTGCCGTAGAAGGTAATCTTTTGGGCCTTAGACGAAGAAAATAATCGAACGTATTTACTTCATTAATTTTCTCTCAAATTCTGTTTTGGTCAGTATCTTGAGTTTCTTGTATTTGGCTTCGAGAGCCTTTTTCTGTGTAAGTATATGCCTGTCACCACTGGTTATAAATCCGGAATTAGTTTGTAAAGCCAGTGCCACTATATAATCATCTTCAGTATCGCCGGGTATATACTGTTTGATCGGGTATATGATCTCATAGGTGACACTGATGGCTTTTATGAAACTAATAGCAGCAGGAATATTGATTTTATATTTCTCCAGTTGCGGATATCTGAAGACTCTTCTTAATTCCTTTAATAGTTCATCGCAGATAAAGATGGTGAGCTTACCTTCGGCTACCTGACCCAATAACCTATCCTCTGTTTGTGTAATGATATAGCTGACCCATATATTGGCATCGAGGACATATCTATTTACCCGCACTCTGACGTGATTTATGCTTTATAGTATTGATAGCTGTCATGCTGAGTGGTTTCACAGCCGAGGCTAGTTTAGGTCCGTTTTTTTTTCTGATGCGTCTCGCACGCAGGTAGGCCAGTATAGACTCCTGTTCTATACCATCAAACTTTTCAACCTCGTTGACTATATTTTCGATTGTTGTTTTAAACGCTATAATGGTAGCCATGATATTTTCTTTATATCAAAATTACAAAAAAAAGTCCAACCTTGATTTATCTATAAGACCACTTGCATGCCATCAATTATTCACCGGCTTTGCCGTAGCAGAGATACTATGCTGCTGTGAGTGGTTGATCTGGTCGAATATCACTATTTCATTTTCGCCTTCATTCAGCCATACGCCCGGCACGTATAGTGAGTATTGCGGGCCGATCTCCCAGTACCTGCCGAGGTTATGACCATTCACAAAGACCACACCCTTGCCAAAGCCTTTCATATTGATATAGGTGTCGGCAGTATGTGTGAGCTTGAAGGTGCCCGTATAATATACAGGTATATGCGGGATATACTCCTGCTCACAGGCATATACATGCGGGTCTTGGGGCGGCAGTGCGTCTATGGTCCAGCCCAGTATTATTTTGCCATCCATCACGATGCCTTTGGATGTACCTTTGCTATTCTCGTACATCTTTCTACCGAAATTGATGCGGCCTATGTTTTCTGACAGTATCCTTAGTGTGTCATTTTTGCGCAGGTCCAGTGTGATCTCTTTGGGTATGGAGCCTGCCGGTGCATCACGGTTGATCGTAGCGACGAGTGAGTCATTTATATAAATAGTAGAGTAGTCTTTGATACCGGCGGTAGACATATGTGCATGCTGAGCGCTGTCCCAGGTGCGCTCATAGAGCATATAGCCATAGGCATGGGCATACACCTCAAAACTCAGCGCATCGCGTACATAGTCCGGGTGTACACGCTGCAGGGTCCTGAAGAGAGGATATGAGGTCAGCTTGATATTGTCTATAGACATGCTCGGTATAGGTGCGGGTACATCGGGCAGCATACGATGAGTGGCACGCTGATATACAGCACGCAGTGAGTCATAGAGTGGCGTGCGGTTGCCCGCCTCATCTACAGGCGCACCATAGTCATAGCTGGTCACTACAGGCCATACTTCATGTCCTTTGCTATAGTTTGCGCCGTTCATGAATCCGAAATTGGTCCCTCCATGTATCATGTAGTAGCAGAAAGAAAAATCGGTCTTCAGCAGTTTCTCTATATGCGTTTTGTATGTCGACACGTTGCGGTGAAACATATGTGCATCGCCCCAGTGGGTGAACCAGCCCGGATATTCTTCTGGTATATAATAAGGACCTTTTTTATTGTAAAACCTCCTCACCGTATGATGTGCTATGCCGAGAAACTTGCTGTCATTGGTACCGGGGAATAATCCCTTGATATGACCGAGCCTTGCGAAGTTGACCACAGGCACCACTCCCCCATCGCAGGTGAAAAGTGTATGCGTGAAACCCACCTCGCGAAAGATGTCGGCCATTTTCTCCATATAGAGTTTGGCACTTTTGATCGGTATTTTGCTCTGCATGTCGAATGCAAAAGAACCGAACTCATTCTCGACCTGTGTCATGAGGATATTGCCGCCCTGCTCGACGAATAGGCCGTCTACCTGCTGATGCACCTGCCTGAGATAGTTGCGGCATAGATGGAGAAAGGTCTCATCATCAGCGCGGAACTTTGAATTCATGATCCAATACGGAAAGCCCCCAAAGTCCCACTCCGCGCATACATAGGGACCGGGACGGAGGATGATATACATACCTTCGGACCTTGCCGTCTCGACGAATGCACGCAGGTCATGGTTGTCAGTGGTCCAGTCCCAGACGCCGGGTGCGGTCTCGTGATAGTTCCAGAAGACATAAATGGAAAGCGCATTGCAGCCCATGGCCTTTGCCATCTGTATGCGTTGCCGCCAGTACTCACGGGGTATACGCGCATAGTGCATCTCGCCGCCATAGATGCGGATGGGAGTATCATTGAGCATGAAAGCACCGTCGCGTATCTCAAACTTCTGCGCATGAGAGACAGTACATATTGACAATAGTAATAGCAGCAGTGAAAAAAACTTCTTCATGAATAGCCTTTGACGGTAAAGATAAATTTCTTCTTGGTTTAGAAAAGGGAGATGCGCAATAGCTGAATCAGTGGGAAAAAGCAACCTGTAATTTTCTGCCGTTGGTGTTTAGCGCAGCGTCACCAACAACACGAGCCCTATCGGCATGTTGGTGGAAAACACCGACATGGGCGGGAAAATACGAACATCGTGGGCATAGATAAGCCTTATGCAGCTTCCTGTATTCTGTTTCTTTCTATCTGAAGATCATAATGCATTTGGACGCGAAGCAAGTATTCAGCTTCTATTCCCAAGAGCTTTTCGAGGTTGATAGCAGTAGCAGCACTGATATGCCTACGCCCATGCAGTAGCTCGCTCAGATGTCCCGGCTTGATCCCGAGAGAGAGAGCAAATTGAGATTTCTTGATACCACGGGCAGCCAACTCTGATTCGAGTACTTCACCCGGATGCAATGTCACATCGGTGAAAATTTCATTTCCCTTTCTGTCTAAAACTTTATAAGTTGCCATATTTGTGTAATTAATCTATGAAAGCCCCTGCCCGAAGCGCTGCAGGGCTGGATCGATCTGATCTCACGAAAACAAAACTCATAAATATCAGTCTTTCCTCGTCACGATGATGAGCGCAGCCAGCACACCCGGTATCCAGCCAAAGCAGGTCAGTATACATACCAGCACAATACTGCCGCATCCCTTGTCGAGCACGGCCAGTGGAGGAAAGATGATACATAGTAATACCCGCAGGCAACCCATGATGCTAATATAAAATTATTCATTCACTTGTCCTGCTTCCTTCTTCAGCACTTCGCCTTTGGCTGAGAAGGTCGCATCATAATTCTCCCGGCCCTTAAAGAGCACCGCCTCATATGTCAGCGAGCCATCAGGATTTTCGACCTGCGATATGATCTGTATGTCAAAGCCGGGAAAGTTCTTCATGATGCCCTGATTGATGGGCCGCGGTATCTGACCGTTGGTGATGTCGGTCTCCGTCGCCAGCCATTTTCCTGTATTGTCAAAGCGAGCGATCTGCGCTTTCTTGGCATTAAAGAATCCCACCTGAAAGATATTCTCACCTGCTCGCTGCCATGTCTCCTGCTGTGCGGCGGGATACTTAGCGCGAAAGGCGTGTGCTACATCCCTGGGCACTTTGTCCATGGTCAGTGTCTGCGCATCTGCGATATGATACAGTAGTATGAATGATAGAATGATGAGTGTATTTTTCATGCTTGATTATTGTATCTAAAGATAAGATTGTTTGGGAATTTTTTATCGAACCCACAAAGGGTTTTAAACCCTTTGTGGGTTGTGAATGGCATCTCGCCAACCATAGGCGGTTATCTCATTATTCAACCACGATAACATGCATCACAATTAATAGTCTCACAAGCCATCAGCCCGTATGGATACATGATCATAGTCATATGGCGCACTGACGAGGGTCATGTTTTTCAGACTGCGGTTGATGATACATTTGCTCCGTCAAATAAATAAGTAAAAGAAAACGACAAATCATAAAGGCGAAAGCCACAACTCGGTTTTTATCGTAAGTAGCCGCTGTGTTTGGGCACACAGCGGTTTTTTTATTTCTAAAATCCCATAGAAGCAATAGCATAGCCGATACACCCTACTATAACCGGTATAAATACAGAAATGTAAAACACTTTAGCCATACGGTCATGCCCCATGCCTGTCGCTATGATCCCCACCACCAAGGCCACTGCAAAATGACCGGCGAATATAAACATCAGCCAAATAATACCACCCGCATCATCCGGCCCGCCGGGTTTGTAGCCATATATCGCCCATGCTATATAGCTTCCCAATAGGGCGATGTTTACGAGGATAGTGATCAATGTTGATTTCATCAATGCAATTTAAACAAAACAAAAATGCCATCTGCGAGATCAGATGGCATTGTGTATTCAATTGTCAATTGTAAATTGTAAATTAATTTTTACCAGATCCGCACCAGCTCATCAGGCGAGTGGTACATCTTGTTCCGGTCCGTCACATGCCATGCCTTGTAGAAAGCAGGCACATTGCTCAGTGTTCCATTCACCCGGTACATCTCTGGTGAGTGTGGATTTACATTGATCAGTGTACGCAGGTACTCCGGCCTCATCACACCCCTCCATACCTGAGCGAAGCCCAGAAAGAAACGCTGGTCAGGAGTGAAGCCATCTATCTTGGTTGTGTCCTTGCCCTGTGCTGTGAGCTTGAATGCATCGTATGCGATGAGTACACCGCCGAGGTCAGCGATATTTTCGCCGAGTGTCAGGTCACCGTTCACATGCATGGTATCAAGCACTGTGTATGTGCTGTATTGCGCTGCGAGTTTTTTAGTACGCGCTGTAAACAGTTTACCATCTGCAGGCTGCCACCAGTCGTGGAGGTTGCCCTGTGCGTCATAGAGCCTGCCCTGATCGTCAAAGCCGTGTGTCATCTCATGTCCGATCACCATACCGATGCCGCCATAGTTGACTGCGTCATCTGCATTGACATTAAAGAAAGGGAACTGCAATATGCCCGCAGGGAATACGATCTCATTGTATGAAGGATTATAGTAGGCATTGACCGTAGGTGGTGTCATGTCCCACTCGGTCCTGTCGACAGGTTTGTTGACTTTGGCCAGGAGTTCATAATAGTGATGCTTATAGAGCTTCATGTTATTGCCGAAATAATCATCGCGGCTGATGTCTACATCGTCATAGCTTTTCCATTTGGTAGGATAGCCTATCTTCTTGAGCACCACGTCGAGCTTGGCCTCGGCGCGCAGCTTGGTGCTATCGCTCATCCATTCGAGCTTGGCTATCCTCGCGCGAAATGCTTTCTGCAGGTTGTCTACCAGTTCCTCCATACGCTTCTTGGCCTCAGGCGGGAAGTACTTAGCCACATAGAGCTGCCCAAGTACATCTTTCAGCCTTGAGTCGGTATTTTGTACGACGATCTTCCATCTTTCCTGTTGGTTTTTTTCGCCGGTGAATATCTGATAGAATTTAAAATCCTCATCCCGAAAAGCTTTACTGAGCAGCCCCGCTTTGCTTTGTATATAGTCGTACTTTACTTTATTCTTCCACACATCGATAGGCTGTGAAGCGAGCAGTGTGCTAAATGCCTTAAAGAACTCCGGCTGTCCCACGTTCACAGTGTCGGTCTTAGCACCCAGTCGGGCCAGGGTGGCACTCCATCCGACATTAGGTGATAGTTTTTCGAGTGCTGACACTGACATTTTATTGTAATTTTTGACAGGATCGCGGAGCTCCACAGCGCTGCGGTGCGATCTGGCTATCGTGGTCTCGAGGGCGAGGATGCCCGATGCCTGTTTAGCAGCAGTCGCAGCATCAGTACCTGTCATCTCAAAATATTTCGCGATGTGCCTGACGAGCGCTGCACGCTGCTCTTTGGACACCGAGTCCTGACGGGTGTAGTAGTCTTTCTCCGGCAGTGAGAGGCCTGTTTGCGACAGGTTCACGATGTTGACTGAGCTATTGGCCTGATCAGCAGATACGTCAAAGTCCAGCAGGCCGCCATTGCCGCCATCCTTAGCTGCATCAGCGAGCAGTGCGATGAGTTCTTTGTAATCCTTTACAGCATCGAGCTTAGTGAGGACTGGTTTGAGTGGCTCGTAGCCTTTTTTCTCTATCGCTACCGTGTCCATACCACTGGTGTAGAAATCACCCACCTTCTGCTCGAGGCTACCTTTGGCGGCGTCTTTTTTTGCAGCAGCATCTTCGGCCAGGCTACGGAGCTGCCTGAGGTTCGACTGTGCCAGCGAGTCAAAGCTACCCCAGGCGGCCAGATCATCAGGTATGTGTGCGTATTTGACGAAGTTGCCGTTTGCATAGTCAAAAAAATCATCAGCAGGATTGAATGTACTGTCCATGCCGGACTTATCAAAGTAAACAGCCGCTTTGGTTTCGGTGTGCTTAGGCTGGCAGGCGGTCAGTGCCGCGATGCTGACAGCTGATAGCAGTAGTATCTTTTTCATAAAATGGATTTGTTGATTAGGAAAGCAAACCTAATAATAATTAATAATTGAGAACGGATAATTGCCGCCGTCCCGCCGTTGTTGGAGTTTTCTCCGACAACATCAATGTGAGAATCACCAACATGGCTTCAATATCCCCCTAAATGGGGATTGTTATTATCCTTTTAGTTTGTTTGATTTACTTTATAAAAAACAAATAAATCACTATGGCAAATGCAAGCGATAAGATCAAACACGTATTCGTCCTCATGCTTGAGAACCGTTCTTTCGACCATATGCTCGGCCAGTCAGGCATAGACAATATAGAAGCACCTATACCGCCTGCCGGTTTTTTCAATAACGATCCTAATGGCGACCAGAACATAGCAGCAGGGCCGTTTCCCACTGATCCTCCGGTATATCAGCTGAACAAAGCTTACGCTGACCCATTGCATGAACTGGAGAATACTTTCCGCCAGCTGACAGGTCTTGATATGATCACAAATTATACCCATGGTGACCCATACCCGCATGATAAGATCAACAATTCGGGCTTCGTGGCAGATTACTTTCTCAATGCAAAGTCTCAGTATGAAGACACCGTGATGTATGGCTTCACTGATACACAGGTGCCCGTGATCAATACACTGGCGAGGGAATTTGCCGTATGTGATTGCTGGTTCTCCTCGCTGCCCGGCCCCACAGTACCAAACAGACTATTCGTGCATGCTGCCACATCAGGCGGTCTGGACGACAGCCCCAACTCCGCTACATTGGCATGGGAAATCGCTATCAAAGGAGTGCAATTTGAAAACGGCAGCATATATGACCGTATCAATAGCGCCGCACCGGTCACCTGGCATGTATATAAGGATGGCAATTTCGCATTAGTAGAGCAGATCAGCGGTATCAAAAGCAACGACAGCCAGGTGCACTCGCTGGATGATATGAAAATGATGCTGAATAATTATGGCGATACGCCGACATATAATTTCATCGAGCCGAAATATGAACTCATAGGCAATTATAAAAACGGCAATTCGCAGCATCCTTTCGGCGATGTGCGGGCAGGTGAACTGCTGATCAAGCAGGTATATGAAACGCTCGTCGCAAGCCCTGTATGGGGCCAGAGCCTGTTTGTGATAGTCTATGATGAGCATGGCGGGTTTTATGACCATGTCGCTCCGCCTGTAGCGGTGCCGCCCGGAGACACTACTCCATCCGGCATCAAAAGCAAATATGGTTTCCGCTTCGATCAGTATGGTGTGCGGGTGCCAGCGCTTTTTATTTCACCATACATACCCAAAGGAACAGTCATCAAAGCAAAGCCCGACAGCCAGTTTGACCATAGCAGTATAGTGCGCACGCTCTGCGATCTCTGGGACCTCGAGCCACTCACCAACCGCGACAGAAGTGCGAGAAGCATACTGCCGGAGCTGAACCTCACTGATGCACCGCGCACTGATGCCATCGCCACACTACCCGACCCCAATGTACCCGCTGATATACTGGCAGCGCTCTCACAGCCTCCGAGTGATACGCCGTCGGGTTTCTCTGATGATGAAAACGCCGCTCCGCTCGACGGAGTAGCATACAGCTATGCGCATATAGCGATGATGGACAAGGTCAAAGGTATGTCTGATGAAGATGCCACCGCTACGGTCGCACAACTCTCCGGCAATCTCAACACAAAGGGTGATGCAATGGACTTCATAAGTGGTGCTGTCAGAGACATGAATGATTCAATCAGCTACTTGGCATAAAAAAACGGCGTTCACATTACCAGCGGGGAAGGCGGGAGATTTGACTCCTACCGTCGCGGAACTTAGTTCTGTGCAAATGGAAATCACGGATGTAATATCCTTACTGGTGTTTCTTTCGGTCAATGGCAGAGGAACGAAGGTAAACCGGTAATATTGGAATGAGGTTTGTATTATATTGCATTATTATTCAATAAATCATTCCAATTATGAAAAAGCTACTGTTTAGATCAATGTTTTTAGCGGCTGTTGCTTTGGGTGCCTCGCATACAGCCTCGGCGCAGGTATATGTGAATGTACGGCCTGTGGCCCCTGTGATAGTGCAGACCCCGCGTCCCGGTCCTGCTCACGTATGGATAGGCGAAGAGTGGCGTGAAGAAGGCCACGGCTACAAATATGAAGGTGGCCATTGGGCAGTGCCTCCACATCCGGGTGCCAGGTGGGTACCGGGCCATTGGGCGCATGAGCGTCGCGGTGAGTTCTGGATACGCGGACACTGGGCATAATCGCTGGTTAAAATAGCTTTTAGCCATAGTGATGCAGACAGAGCATTGTTTGTATGGTCATTGACTATGCAGATGAGGTGTCATATGCCTACGTTCACTCTATTTATATGTTGGTACATCAAATAATCATACCCGCTTAATATGATTATAATAGTATTGCATTTTCATATAATAAATGGATACTATAAATAATGTCGACACCTATTGAAACCATCCGCAGCTACGGAGGGCTATACACAGCCGAGAGCGAAATACATTCACCTGCTACTATAGATGAGGTCATCGCATTGTTTCACATGGCGCGTCAGGCAGGTCGTCGTGTAGCTTTTCGCGGGCGCGGATATTCATTTGACACGCAGGGACTCGACAGCGGCACACTTATTTCCTTAGATCGATTCAATAAAATATCTGTCGACGTATCAGCACGTCAGGTCACTGTCGGCGCAGGAGCGACATGGGGCGACATACTCGCCGCTGCTGAGCCGCATGGCCTCGTACCTCCCGTGATGGTCAGCACGAGCCATGCCAGTGCAGGCGGTACTCTCTCTGCCTGCTGCATATCGCGCTTCTCTCCTACCGCCGGCAAGGAAGGCAAATGGATCTCGCGTTTTACCATCATCACTCCCGACGGTATCGTCAGGCAATGCAGCCGCACGGAGCACGCGGACCTCTTCTACGCTGCCATAGGCGGCTTCGGCTACTTTGGTGCTGTGGTCGAGATCACTTATGAACTTCTCTATGTCGGTACACCTGCGCGTATCAAGACATATGTCACACTCCGCCCAGATACCAGTGAACTGCATACGATACTCCTACAGGCGTATGACAAATCTGACAATGATACCCCCAAACCCCCTAAAGAGGGCTTTAACAGCCAGCCGACGAATGTATTAAAGCCCCCTTTAGGAGGTTTGGGGGTAAGCGCTGCCGAGCCATCTCCTATGCGTACGGTGTATTCTGCCTTTGCCATCAAGGGCGACAAGGTACGCACCATGTACTGCCATACTGAGTACTGTACTGATGCTAAACTGGTGCCGATGATGCCGCATCAACCACAGCTCAACGCAAGGCTCGTTACGGAGTTTATGGTGCAGTGGTTCCCGCGGCTCGGACAGGCATTCTGGAACTATGCCTACGATCATTATATCCCGGGCAATGATACTTACATAGACAGTGTACATGGATATACATTTTTTATGGATGGAAATGTCCGCGCCAAACGTCTCGGCAGAAAGATCGGCATGAAGTTCCGCGCCATACAGCAGACCTTTGTGATACCGCTGTCGAAAGAACTCTTTGATGAGTTTCTCGCGGCATGTCTGCAGGGCATGAAGGATGCTCACACACCGCCTGCCATGATCGACACGCTATGCCTGCATGCCGATGAGGGCTTCCTGCTGTCCAGTACCAACGGCATGAGCGGCTATACCCTGAGCATTGCATTTGAATCGCTGAATGATGACAAGATAGTGCGCATCACTAAGTGTATGAAAGACCTCACACGCCGCTGCCTCGAGATGGGCGGACGCATCCACCTGACCAAGAACGTACTCGCAGACCCCGATGATGTACGTGCTATGTACGCGGATGCACTGGTGCCTTTCTTTACGGTAAAAAAGAAATACGATCCTGATGGCCTGATCGGCAGTGCCTTTATTGAGCGGTTATTTGTGAGATAAGAGGTCAAAATCCACTCGCTTTCCATCAATACATGACTTTTATCATATCTCCTGCTGACGGCGCTCATTATTACGAGTTGTCTTCTACGATAATTTTGTTGCGTCGAAATACAACGGTAATAGCGTGGTAAATTGATAAAATAAAACGCCAATTCATATTTTATAATAATCCCCCTCGTGCTCACAGGCCCAAGTCCCACCGCTTGGGCCTCTTTTATTTAGCTTAGCTTCTTTAAGAAGCTGTTTTGATTTCATTCCGAAAATAAATTATGCGCCTACAACCCTCAAAGGGTTCAAAACCCTTTGAGGGTTTCGCTTAAGAATAAATTTCCTCTTTTTTTATTTGTGTGTTTTGTCTCATTACAACAGTCGCTCGGTTACACCGAGTGACTAAATATTTTTTGTGGCTAAGCCACAGGTATATGTATGTTACTCGGCACAGCCGAGCAACTGTGTAGAGAAGCTGTTTTGATTTCATTCCGAAAATAAATTATGCGCCTACAACCCTCAAAGGGTTCAAAACCCTTTGAGGGTTTCGCTTAAGAATAAATTTCATGCATTTCAAAACAACCTCTAAGGCAATCCCACAATTTTATTGTGCCTCGCTTTTGACAAATACGAAGATACGAGCCACAGATGACAGGGATTAAACAGATTTAAACGAGATCCGTTTTATCCGTGTCATCAGTGCCCCGTTTTGCAGAACAAATACTCAAATTCATGTAACTTAATAAACACATAACACGATTTTTCTTACTTTGGTGGAAATATCACGCCATGTCAAAACTCACACTCGACCGCAAATCATTTATCCGTTCGCTGGCACTCGCGGGTGCGGCTACTGCCCTGCCCACAGCATCACTTCTCGCTGCGCCTGAGATCACCAACACCGCCAAACGCTCCCTGCGTGTAGCGCATATCACCGACATACATGTGCAACCCGGCAAAGTACCCGAATATGGCATGGCCACTGCGCTGAACGAGGTGAACGGACTGAAGGACCGCGCGGATTTTATCATAGCGGGAGGCGACATGATCATGGATAGCATGAGCACCTCCAAAGACAAGGTCAAGGAGATGTGGAAGACATTTCACGGTATCGTAAAGGGCGACAACTCGCTCAGCATACACCACACTATCGGCAATCATGACTGCTACAATATCGGCAGAAGTGCTGCGAGCTATGCCGATGCCAAGAAGTGGGCCATAGAGGAGTTTCAGATACCTAAGCAGTATTATTCTTTTGATAAAGGCAAGTGGCGGTTTATCATTCTCGACAGTATCCACCCCAAGGCCATACCTGGCTATATAGGCAAGCTGGACGATGAGCAGCTCGACTGGTTGAAGAAGACGCTGGCAGATACTCCTGCAGATATGTATGTCTGTGTCATATCGCACATACCGCTGCTGGCAGTGTGTACTACCTTCGACGGCGGACGGGTGAAGTTTGACCAGTGGCGCATAGGCGGCGGCAATCTGCACGAAGATGCGAAGGTGCTCAAAGACCTTTTTTATCAGTCAAAAAAAGTCAAGGCATGCCTGAGCGGCCATATACACCTGATCGACGAACTGGACTACCTCGGTACGAAATACTACTGCAACGGCGCGGTATGCGGTGCCTGGTGGGGTGGCAATAATCAGGAGTTCCCGCCGGCATTTGCAGTGATGAATTTCTACGATGACGGCACGAGCAGCCGCGATCTGCATTTCTATAAATGGCAGAGTTGAGGAATGAATAATTAATAGTGAAGAGTGAATAATGGAATACAGAACAGCAGGGTATTCCTACAGTCTTCGACAGTCGCTCGGTTCCACCGAGTGACTTACTATGTCTCGTGGCTTTGCCACAAAGCACTAGCATAAATAGTTTAGAAAATCTCGACAGTCGCTCGGTTCCACCGAGTGACTTACTATGTCTTGTGGCTTTGCCACAAAGTACCGGCTAAACATATCAAAAATTCATTATCCTTGTATCATGTCTGAATTAAGAAAAGCCGTAACTGACAATCCTTATTTCGTTACATTCACCGTAGTAGGATGGATAGATATATTTACCAGAGAAAATTACTGCCGGACCATATTAGATTCACTTGAATTTTGTCGGAAAAACAAAGGCTTGAAAATATATGCTTATGTTATTATGCCCAGCCATATACATGCTATAATGCAGGCGCCGTCTTTATCAGATGTAATAAGAGATTTTAAAGCATTTACCGCGAAGGCTATATTAAATGAAATAGAAACCAATAATATAGAAAGCAGGAAAGACTGGCTTCTGCACATGTTCAAATACTTTGCAAAGTATGAAAGTCAAAATGAGAAATACCGGTTTTGGCAAAAAACCTCTCATCCTACCGAATTACTATACACCGAAATATTTAATCAGAAGGTCAACTACATTCATAATAATCCGGTAGAAGCTGGCTTAGTGTGTCAAGCTGAATTTTGGCGTTACAGCAGCTTGTGCGAGGATAGTTATTTGAAAGTAGATCCTGCATAATTGGTCTTTCTGTGGTGTGACAAAGCCACAAAACAAATACGGGCGATTTGCATTATTTGATACTCATAGATTGTGGCAAAGCCACCATGAATATGTATGTTACTCGGCATAGCCGAGCAACTGTTAGAGTGGCTGTTTCACCATCTTCCGAACACTTGTGGGTTCCACCGAGTGACTGTAGTATTTTATGCTATCAAAAGCATCAGGAGGCTGATCGATTTTTGCTATATTTGTATTGAATAACTTATTACACAAAACAAAATATCAATTATGCATATTTTAATTTCGAATGTCAGTTTTTTTTATGCTTTAGTGATTGAAAATAAATGATCTGATCTTTGGATGAAATTTAGCCAAATAGTTTCAAAAATGGATTTTTTATATGTATAAGTTAAAAAATCTGACATCAGATTTGACAACTTTTAAAAAGTTGTCAAATCTCCTAAGTATACAGTAAAATAAAAAAAGCCCCTGAGTGCGGTCACTCAGAGGCTACGATTTCACAGACGGTCTCTTTATTGCAATATAGGAAGTTTGCGGGAGATAGAGTAGCTGCTGTTTTGTACGTGGATGATATAGACACCCTGCGCGAAGGCAGCATTGACGGGCAGTACGGTACCGGTGAATCCATCCTGAGATAGCACTTCCCGGCCTGACATATCATAGAGCCTGATCGATGCAGGTGCAGTGACCGCCTCTGAGAAGTGTACCGCACCTCCGTAGTAGTTGATCTTCTGAGTGCTCTCGCTGATAGCAGCGATACCTGCGGGATACGGAGACACATTGAGCTGTATCACGCCACCCGACTGGTCTTTGAACAGATACACAGCCGAGTCGCAGTAGCTCGCAGAGCAGCCTACAGGTTCGGTCACAGACACGCAGACAGTATAGTAGCTGGCACTGTCGTATGTATGACTCAGCGTAGGATTGGTAGTCGTAGTACTGGTACCATCGCCCCATGTCCATGTATAGGTCAGTCTATCACCACTGCATTGATTGAGTATGTCCCATACATGCGGTGTGATGTCAGGCGTGATGCTAAACATAGCGACAGGCGCAGGATAGACCGTGATGTATATACTCGTTGTGGCTGTAGCACCATTGACGCTGGTCGCAGTGACAGCATATGTAGTGGAGGCAGATGGGCTCACCGTGATGGACTGTGTACTCTCGCCATCAGACCAACTGTAGGTGGACACATTGGTGATGCTACTGACCGAGAGTGTCACCGAGCCCCCATCGCAAAGTGCATTCGGGCCACTGATACTGACACTGAATGCAGCCGAGCACGAAGAGTCAGCGATGAACGCTGTAGTCTTGCCAAGGGTCGTATCCACAGGCACACAGTTTGAATTGGGACAGTCGATACGTAGCCAGTAAAACATATTTGCGAGATTATCGAGATCAGCATCCGGTCCTACTGTGATACCATTGAGATTGATCGTGACTAATCTGGTCATGCTATACTGGCCTGCCGCTGCACTGGTATATCCGCTGATATATATCTGCAAAGTGTCGCCGGCCTGTACTGTATTGTCAGGATCACTGCTGCTCCATGAGAGACCTGCAGGCAGCTCTATCGAATCAAAGGTCAATGAGTCTACAGTTATACCACTTAGAGTAGTAAAGTTGACGAAGGTGATCGTGTCATGTACATATGCGCCCGATACGATACATGGCAGTGTCAGGCTCGAAGGATAGAAGCCGGGGCCGCCGGGAGTATTGGTACAGGAGTCTGCTACTATAGTGATGGGCTGGGATATGGCAGTATCAAGGCCATCAGTAGCAATCACGGTATAGATGCCGCTCGCAGTCACAGTGAGGGACTGACCGCTATAGCCTCCGGTCCATGTATAGGTGGCACCGGATATGTTTGAGCTGGCAGTGAGGGTCACCGAGCCACCTGTACAGAAGGTAGTAGGGCCGCTGGCACTGATATAGGCATTATACGATGAGCAACTGGAGTCAGCTATGAAAAGATTCGTCTTACCGTTGACAGTATCCAATGGCAGACAGCTGTTATTGCTGCATGCCACCCTCAGCCAGTAGTAAACCCCTGCGAGTGTGTTCATGTCGGCATTCGGACCGACTATGATCCCGCCAGCCAGATAGGCTGTGATATATATCTTGACGCTATACTGACCTGCAGGAGCAGAGGTAGTGCCGCTGATACTGATCACCCCGCTTTCACCTCCGGCAAGAGTATTGCCGGATACATTGGTGGTCCAGCATAGGCCCGCGGGCAGGTTGCCGATCGAGTCAAAATGCAGTGAGTCGACCGCCACACCGGAGAAGGTAGTATAATTGGTAAAGTAGATCGTATCGCTCACATATCCGCTCTGTGCAATGCAGGACAGCGAATCACAAGGCGGCGAAAGGCCCGGAATGCCTGATGGATGAGGAGTGATATTGACCGGACCTGTGTAGCAGTTCTGCGCGAACGAAGAAGCAGCCATCAATACCGAGATGACGAGTGTGATGATCTTTTTCATAGTGAGTGTAGTTTTGATTTCATGTTTGATTTCATGTTTGATTTCATTGGACAAAAATAAACAATAAAAGGGCCTAAGGGCAAATATCTAACTTTCGTATTACGCGTTCAGAAAATTAACAATAACATAATCATTTATTACAATGTGATGGCAAATGGCAGATTTGTGATAAAGATCATCCGAGTGGCTGAGATAAATGGGGCTGTGATCCATTAATTATATTTAATCTAGCATACCAAAATAAACTAATCAAGTATGGCAAACGTTAATTTTAAGATACCCTATGCAGGCAGTGCCACAGAGCTCCTGTCTGTGGTCAAAAAGACCATCAGCAAATATAATGGAACACTGGATGGCAATGTCAATGAGGGTTCATTCGTCATGCCGGTCGGCATCGGAAATGTGGAAGGCAACTATACCATAACCAACTCCGAGATCGCTATCAATATCACCAAAAAGCCGCTGATAGTGACGGGCAAAATGATAGAGAAACAACTCAGGAAACATATGGATGCAGCAGGAGGCTGAGAAAAATTACTTTTTCAGGGAGAAATTCATGTGCTACATTGAATATCTTAACACATATCTATTTTGCCCTTGTTTTTGAGGCAATGGTTATTAACCCTCAAAGGGTTTAGAACCCTTTGAGGGTTCAATAGAAAAAAAGCCAGAGTGAAACCCACAAAGTATAAAAAACCTTTTCAGGATAAAAAACCCTCAAAGGGTTTAGAAACCTTTGAGGGTTGACACAAATTAATTTTCTGACAAAACCATGACAGTATAAAAACACAATCCTGACAAAAGCCTTTTACCTTTATGACAAGTCTTTGACCATGAAAAAAATCTTACTCTTTGTTTGCACCTGTATCACCCGACGAAGCAATCCGGATCAGGTGAATGCGGGGTATACATCCGGCATTTAGCTTTGTCCTTTGTCTTTCGTTACAGATTGCTTCAATTTTTCACATACTTATTTTACAGGAGAAAAATTATCGCAATGACGCTCTTGTTGAGTCTACTTATCTCTTTTCACAAGCTTATCAAATGGATTAACACAAAAAACCCCGCACATTTCGGTGCAGGGTTAGTGTTTTTCATTGTATCTCGAGTGGTCGGTTATTAATGTACTACTGATATTTTGCCGGAGGCCTTATTTCCATTAGCATCATGTGCGCTGTAGAAATAAATGCCTGAGGCGAGCCCTGCTGCATTGAGCGCGTATACATTGTTATTGACATTCGCTGTCGCTATCACATTGCCGAGCTCATCTGTGATCTGAATCGCTATCGTGCCTGTAGCTCCGCTGAACTCTATCGATGCGATATCATGTGCAGGGTTTGGTATCACCTCTGCGCTCATGTTACTACCATTCACGGTCCTTATGCCGTTTACATTTGACCTTTCGTTGATAGTGGTGTTGGTCACTACGGCAGGGTTCGCATCAAAGTACACATAAGCGGTATTATTGATCGTAGTCCCCAGTGCGAGGTTGGGTTTGGTATGGACAGTATATGTCACAAAACCTATACTGCTGCCGCCATGCGAGCTATCAGGCAGATTGATGGCCTGGAAGGTAAAGGTCATGATACCTCTGCCGGACATGCTGAATGTATACGGCGCACTCGATGCTCCCGGCACTACAGATGCAGGGTTTACATTTGGTGAAAGTGTATCTACCACCACGATGGTATTGGCCGGAGCATTGCCTACATTCTGGAACCTGATAGTGTATGTCAGCACGCTGTCGCTCGCAGAGAGATTGCCGGCAGGCGATACTGATTTCTCATTAGGGTCCTGAGAACCTGTGACAGGCTGGCTGCAGCTTACTATATTGTTTGACGGGTCGCAGTCACCGCTGATAGGATCTATCTCTGCCTGTCCGTATAGTATGGTGCCCAGCGTCAGTGTAGACGGCACATCAAACTCCATCGTGATCTGTGACCAGCCGTTGTATGGAGATACAGTGCCGACGAACCATGATATGAGATGTGTTGTGCTGTTGTAGTTGCTATAAGCAGGACTGGTAGATACGAGGGTCAGATTGGGGTCATGTGTGAAACTCACTACGGCATTGTATGCATCAGAATATCCCTGATTGTAATAATAGACCCAGTATTCTTTCTGGCTGCCCGGGGAAGACGGATAGCAGCCCGGATGTACACCCAGATCGAAACCGCCACCGCCACCACTGATGCCGAAATTATTGCCTGAAGATACCTGTCCGATGGCAGTGAAAGTATCTATGTACCGATTGACACATTGAGTATTGGCGCATGAGCCATAATTATATAGGGTGATAGAGACCGTATAGACCCCGGGTGTCACCTCAATATCATAGAAGCCTGAGCTGTTAGGATTAGCATAGTAGTATTGTCCGTTGCTGCCCTGAGCTACCACGTAGCAGTTGGCAACTCCTGACTCGTTTGGATCATAGAGGCAGTTTCCGTTTGAGTCATTAAATACATAGCCGATGATATGGTCATAGCATGATGAGTCGAAATCGATATATGCATACGCGGAATCATTGGTCGGTACGCATCCATTGGCATCTGTCACGATCAGGGTTATATATGTGCCGTAAGGCAGGTTTGAAATTGTCTGCTGATTGCCGGTCACCGGGTTCACATTATATCCGCTGTTGTTCCATACTGACCACGCGAAACTATAAGGCGGATTGGTGCCGCCTGTGATGACTGCTGTAGCAGTGCCGGTATTCAGTGTGGTGTCGCAGGCAGTCGGAGTAGTATTGATGGTCACGGTATAGTTGCTCTGGCCTACCAGTGTCGCGCTGGTCGTTGCAATACAGCCATTGACATCTGTCACGGTCAGAGTATAGGTCCCTGCGGGTAAGTTTGTGATAGTATCGTTATTATCACCATTTGACCAGTGATAGGTGTATGAACCGCTGCCATTATACGCATAAGCATACATTGAGCCATCGGACATACCGCAGCCGGGATTGACGGTATTGAATATATATGCGTAAATATTGGATGCCGAGTTTATATAGTACACTTGTGTACCCGAGCAGCCTGTGGCATCGGTCACAGTCACTTCGTAATATCCGGGGCTGAGATTGTGAATGGTACCTGCATTGCCCACTGTACTATCTGACCACTGATAGGTATATGGGCCCGTACCGTTCAGCACAGTGACTGCGATCGATCCGAAAGATGAGCCGCCGCAGGTAGGATTGGTCACGCCTGATGTGGCTATCTGTAGCCCGGCATTGAGTGTATCGCTGCCCACTGCGCTGCATCCCGATGCATCGGTCACTGTCACATTATATTGCCCCGCAGGGATGTTTGACAAAATGCTATCTGTAGAGCCTGTGGACCAATGAAAAGTATATGGCGCTGTGCCTCCGTATGCCACAGCAGATATAGAGCCATTTGAGGCAGCACAGTTGCTGGGGATGGTGATATTTGATATATATGCATTGACCTGAGATGGATTTGGCAAATAGAACCACTGCGTGCCAGAGCAGCCTGTGGCATCGATCACGGTCAGGCCATAATATCCCGGCGAAAGGCCTGATATGCTGCTGACATTGCCGACAGCGCTATCTGACCACTGGTAGGTATATGGTGCGGCGCCGTTTATACTAGGTGTGATGGAGCCGTTATTACCGCCACCGCCGCAGGTAGGGTATACTACTCCTGCCATTGAGTCTATTTGAAGCGAGGCGCTGAGGTAGACGCTTGTCATGGCAGTACAGCCCGGTGCATCAGTAGCCGTCACTGTATATTGCCCGGCGCCTACACCCGAAAGGGTACTGCCGGTAGCCCCTGTAGACCAGAGATAGGTGTATGGCGATGTGCCATAGTATGCTGCCACTGTAGCGGCACCATTGGTAGCACTGCATGAACTCGGATTGGTATTGCTGGTCAAATAAACAGCGATCGCTGATGGGTTTGATAAATAAAACCACTGTGCACCCGAGCAGCCCGTGGCGTCGGTCACTGTCACACCATAATAGCCTGACGAAAGTCCTGAGATGACGCTCACATTGCCGAAAGCGCTATCTGTCCACTGATAGGTATATGGAGCGGTGCCGTTGAGTATATCGGGTGTGATAGAGCCATTATTGCCGCCGCCGCCGCAGCTCGGATTGACCACTCCGAGAGAAGAGTCGATGTTTAGTCCGCCGGTGATGGATGTGCCGGTGTAGGCTATACAGCCCGATGCGTCGGTCACTGTCACATTGTACGAGCCTGTGGGCACGCCTGACAGTACGGCGCCTGTAGCGCCTGTGGACCAGAGGTATGTATATGGTGGCACACCTCCGTATGCATCAGCAGTGATGCTGCCGTTTGATGCACTACAGCCGGGATTGATTTGATAGTCTATATATGCGGTCAGGCTGCTTTGGTTATTGCCTGCGGTGTCATATGCTGTGGCTGAGCAGCCATTGGCATCTGTGATCGTGACCGAGTAGCCTGTAATGCCGCTATAAGCTGCGATAGTCGCGCCTGTATCGCCCGTGCTCCAGTAGTAAGAGTATGGTGCCACGCCGTAAAACTCAACTGCTGTAAGAATGAGAGAGCAGTTAGATCCGGAAAGATGAATAGCCGCGCTGTCGGTAGACCCTGACTGAATCTGCACCTGTGTGGTATCAGATACACAGCCGTTATGATCACGTACCAGAATATAATAATATCCTGCAGGTTCGCCGCTGATAGAACTGGCGGCGCCTATACCGTTATAGTTGCCGTCCATCCACACATAAGCATAAGGTGCCGTGCCTCCTGATGCGGAGACGCTGGCAGTGCCATTGCTCTGCGGGCAGATGGCAGGGGTAGTGGTGATCGAGAGGGCCAGACCTGTGATAGTAATGGTATCCTGCACACCCACTGCGAAGTTGTTGTCAGGATATATCCAATACTGATAGCTCCCTGCCGTCAGGCCGCTGATAGTATCTGTACTCGACATGACCAGTGAGTCATAGTAACTATAGCCTGTGGTCGGGTTATATACATACACAGTGAATGGTGCGGTATAGCCGCCGCTCGTGTAGTTGGAAAAAATGATCGAGCCGTTGCCCTGGCAGCTGACCATAGATGTGATGTGTGGTACGAACCCGGCCCTCGCATAAGCAAAGGCAAAGAACATCAGCATCAGCATACTGAGTTTTTGAATATGTGTTTTCATTTTGATTATTTTTTTTTGAGTAAATTTTATTTTGACGATACAAATGTATGTCGACAAAGAATACAAAAGGAAGCAATGTGGTTTTGATATTACTGGTTCAAATACCTATCACCGAACAATAAAAGACAAAGCCCACTACTATGAAAGGATCACATCAAACTATCATCTTACAATTTCAGTGTTGATAAAACTATATTTATTGCTTGAAAAAAGAGCCGAAATGAGGCGGATCAGTGACGATTTCCCCTCTTTACAACAATAAGCTTCTATATTTTACAAATCTGTAAGGTATCTCTTTCTCGTACGTATTACATCACATTATTCATCAACTCTAAACAAACTAGAATGAAAAAAATATTCCTGATGATGGCTTTCGCAGGTATGCTGACAGCTGTTTCCGCCCAAACAGACAAGTCTGTACAGACTGACAAAACCACTACCAAGTCTGACGCGAAGCTCAAAGATCATGTCTGCACCAAGGCCTGCACACCTGGCCATCATGTCTATGCACACGGCGAAAAGGGACATGTATGCACAGATGCCTGTAAGAAGAAAATGTAAGAACTTATTGATTGCTTTTCTTTGGTAAGGGCCGCTTCATCATGGAGCGGCTTTTTTATTTCGGGCTGAGCGCTGTGGCCTGCTATGACACTACTAATGGGTAACAGGGTCTACACGGTACATCTCACAAATCCATATTTGCACATGATGATCCCTATATTTTCACGCCCCTAGGTTTTTTTTATATCCATCCCAGAGCAGTCAGCACCGGCAATACCAGTCCTGCGATGACGGCCTCTCCTACTACCAGCCCTGCGGCCACTGTGGTGTGGTATCGGTCAAAACTATCTTTGGAATACCGCGACCATGCATAGGAAAATATAGCTCCGATACCCAGCATGATAGAAATGGATGGTGGCAAAATAAGGCCGAAACCCACGGCTGATGCACTGGGAAGCCAGAAGAAAATGGAAAAGTCTTTCACTTTGATCTCGCGCATGAACTCAATGACCACTCCTGCTATCAATGCAATAACAGAAGCCATCAGCGCACCCTTCGGAAAGGCATTAAGGCCCTCATTGATCAGTACGGCTACATTGGCCAGTTTGAGGCCGGTGGGTGCCGATAGAGTACCCGAGCCGCCGATGCCATATTTCTGCACGAGCAGCGGAAACATAATGGCTACAGACATGGCACCTATTACCACACCGATCAGTTGCGCCACTGTCAGTGCCCAGGGCGTAGAGCCGAGTATCCTGCCGGTTTTAAAAGTCTGGATGGTTTGCTCGGCCTGCGAGTTGCCATCTCCTGCCATACCTGCTGCTATCAGGTTGCCCTTGATATCATGCCGCCAGATCAGTCCAAAAAGAAACTGCACTGCATTTGCCATCAGAGATACCGGGCCGAAATTGGTTTCGCCAAGCGCCCACACACCAGCCAGAATGAGCACGAGCTGAAAGACGATAGCTGTGATAGTTTTGATCGGCGATACATCGAAGTTCACATATTGGATCACAGCCAGCAGCGCGCCGAGTATGACTGTCCCCCAGATGGTCACAGACAGCGGAATGTCCTTCTCAGTCGCGGAGGCGGTTTCTACTTCTGCTGATTTTACGGCAGTCTTTTTTCTGTTCTTATAAATATTGATCAGCAGCGAGGTGATGGTGGCAGTGATCATAAATGCGGTAGCCGGCCACATGAACCAAAGCATGGCTGCCCTGTATTGGCCGAGCTTGGCGGCGTCCATACTCGCGTAATTGATCACAGTATCTCCGCCAAGCCATAATATCAATGCACCGAGGATGTATGAGATGCCAACGTTGACAGGGATCAGCATACCTGTGCCGAATGAAAGGGCATCAAAGCCAATGCCCACGCGAAAGCCTTTGCTGAGGGTAAATTCACCGAGCCAGCTGAAGCCATCTCTGAAGATGGCGACCAGTGCACCGATCACGCCGAACGCTCCAAGTGTCCTGGTCTTGAGCGAAACATCCTTTGCTTCTTCAGCAGTACTGTCCTTCGGGCTGTCGAGTGTCTGAATGACTACGGCAGATGCTACACCACCAGCGAATATCATTCTGGGATTGTCCAGAAAGAATTTGCGGAAACGGGCGATGAACAAAACGCCGATGGAGCCCGAACAGGTGAGCCACAGCAATATCTGCCACCACTGCGGGTTAAAGCCTACGTCCTTGCCCCAGTTGGAGGAGAGGTATGAGAAAGCAGCCATGATCACGCACATGAATGCCGTGGCTGACGCCGAACCGGACATAGTTTGTATCACATTGTTTTGCCACCTGTTTTGTCCGCGGTTTTTAGCCGCTACTACATTGAGGAATATGGCGCCGAGGAAAGCAGACACCATCGAGAGATCGGGCCCTATGCCGAGCTTAAGCACCACAAAGGGATACGACATGCCCAGTATCAAAGCTATACCAATGCCGCCAAGCAACGAGATAGGGGTGAGTTCTTTTTTCTCCACTGATATTTTTTTTAATTATAACAATAAAAACAATAAGCCGAGAAAATATTTTTTTGAAAGCCAACGCTCTGGCCTTGTTTGTGGATCGGTGACAACACCGACAGCTGAGACAATAAAAAAAACCGTGACGATGATGCCGCGGTTTGGTAAAGCAATGATGCTTAAAATTTATGGTACTACGATCGTGTACCCCTCGGTAAATCCTTTGGTAGCAATAGTAGCAGGCGTGGCAAAAGGAATAGATATCGGTGCAGCTCCTGAAGGTGTATAGTTAAGCTGATACTTAGTACCGGCAGTGACAGGGGAAAATATGACGAGGTCTAAATTATTAACCGGTACCACAGCCTGACTGATCATTGTGACCGGAGTACCTGATTGTGCTCCGGACTCTGTGACCAAAGAGATAGTGGTCGGCATAGTAGGTGTCGTGCCACTGCTGTTTACAAATACAAATTCTGCCTGCGGGGCCGTCTGTGTCGTAGAGGTATTTAAAATAATATCTACCACAGCTGCTGTGGTAGGACTCGTGGCCAATGTCGAGTAAAATGTAGGGCCATTTGGATCCGTAGGTGTGCATGTGACGGTAGCAGGAATTGTACCCGCTTTAAAATTAATAACAGGATATGCTCCCGATGCTATATCAGCTTGTTGCGGTGCTCCGGCAGCTCCCTGGTAGGACACAATGCCGGCAGCAGTCGTATATTTATTGCCGCTCTGGTCTATTATGATACCCGAAGCAGATGTAGGGGTGACAAAAATAATCGGTTGTTGGGGTCCTGAATTGCAGCTATTCAGTATAAGCCCGCTTAGGGCAATGAGCACCAATAAGAGGTGTTTATGATCCAGTTTCATATTATTTGGTTTTGGTTTAAACATAAATATAAAATTTTTATCAATATAAAATATTATATTTCCATAAAGTTCATCTGTTTTACCATAAACATATTATGTCGTACTTTAGCAAAAGTACATCCGACCATATGCACGATAAGATAAGTGAAATCAAACGTCTGATCCCGCTCGATATAGCAGCTGCCAGAGAAGCGTCTACCATACTGCTCACAGTGGTCCAAGCAGATGGCAGCGATATTGAGCGCGCAGAAGTATACCACCTCATCGGCCTTGTGCATTTCTATTCTAATGAGACACGTGAGGCCATAAGATGGTATAATGACGAGATAAAGCTCCGCAGAAAACTCAAAGACCTCAAAGGTGGCTCAGCTGCACTGAATAATATTGGTGCCATATATTACCAAACCGGAAAAATGGATAAAGCGATCTCTTATTATCAAAAAGCGCTTGTCTATCGGGAGAAGATAAACGACCGACGTGGCATAGCAGGCTGCTATGACAATATCGGTGCAGCATTCATTCACTCAGGCAAAACTGCTGAAGCCCTGGACATGCATTTTCGTGCACTGAAGATCAACCAATCCCTGAACGATGTCGAAAGGATAGGTTTCAGCCTTCAGAATATTGGCCTCGCTTATGTATCGCAGGGTGACTATGACTATGCACTCCAAAACTACAAAGAGTCACTGGCCATAGCAGAAAAAAGTGGCGACAAAATGCGGGCCATTCAGCTGATGATCAATATCGGTGCTGCCCTCCTTCACAAAGAGAACATATCCGAAGCTAAGGAATACTACAAGCGATGCTACGAAGAGAGCCGCTCTATCAACTATCAATATGGCCTCATACTATCGCTCAATAATCTCGCTGAAATATATCTAAGCATAGGCAACTATGAAGAATCACTGAGACACTATATGGACAGCATACATATAGCGAAGGATACCGGACATGTGGTAGAGGCCATCATCGCTATGTCCGGCATCGGCCAATCCTACATAATGCTTAGCGACTTTAAGCAAAGTCTCAAGTACCTGCACGAAGCCCTGCTAATGGCCAGAAAGACCGCTATCAAAGAGAATGTAGATAACATATACAAGATGCTCTCTGAGATATATGAAAAACAAGGAGACACCGCTAAAGCCTTTCAATACTTCAAACAATATATAAGCCTGCGCGACGAACTGGTCAATAAAGAAACTACGAGGACCATCCACGAGATCAAATACCGCTACGAGACCGAGAAAAAAGAAAAAGAAGCGGAGATCAACCGCCTCAAACATATCGAACTCAAAAACGCACTTGATGCGCTGACCGAATCTAAAAAACAATCTGACGAGCTTCTGCTCAATATCCTGCCCGATGATGTGGCTGAGGAGCTCAAGGCCAAAGGCTCTGTGACTGCGCGATACTTCGAGCAGGCAGCGGTCATCTTCATAGATGTCAAAGACTTCACAAAGCTCAGTGAGCACCTCTCGCCACAGGAGCTCGTATCCCTGATAGATGTGTACTTCAGCCTTTTCGACAGTATCATCGGCGAGTATGCCATCGAGAAGATCAAGACCATCGGCGATGCATACCTCTGTGCTGCGGGCCTGCCTGTGTCCGATCCTGACAGTGCATTCGTGGCGGTGAGGGCCTCGCTGCATATCAGAGACATGATCGCAAAGCTCAACAAGATGCGCCACGAGAACAAACTGCTCACGTTTGAGTTTCGCTTCGGGCTGCATGTGGGCCCGATCATAGCGGGAGTCGTAGGGCAAAAGAAGTTCGAGTACGACATCTGGGGCGATACGGTCAATACGGCAGCACGCATGGAGCAAAACAGCGAACCCGGCCGTATCAATATATCAGGACAGACCTACCAGCTCATCAAGGGCTCCTTTGAGTGTACTCCCCGTGGCCCTATCGAGGCCAAGAACAAAGGCCCGATGGACATGTACTTCGTCGAGCGCGAGATAGCGGGATGATACATTTTAAATATCCATATTTGTACCTAGGGGTTCATTTATTTTCGCGGCTCTCGGTGTATTTATCCCCCGCTGTATGGGGACGAGGGTGGAATAAAACCAAAGAACAAAATTAGCAATATAAACACAAATATAGCAAAATAAACCTATCCATGCAAGGCCCGGTCCGCAGAAACACTGGCCCCGCAGGTTTTGCGTCCTATAAAAAGGGATTTTCACCCTATTTCGTGATAGCATCGATAGCAAAAAAATACTCCGTCATTGCGAAGCTTTTCGATAATGTATAAAATAAACAAGATAAAGCTGAAGCAATCCCCGCCAGCATACGCACCATGATTCCCTGCCCGTATCTTTAACATCTGCTTGGGGAGAAATGGAGTGGTGGGAGAAAGAAAAGGGTAAAAAACCACACTGACCCTTTAGATTCAGATTATGAACACGCGAAGAGGCGAAGGATAATCTATTTTATCGAAGACACAGGAAAGCTTTGATCAAGTTCCATACACTAAAAAGTTTCACCTAATTGTCTCAACATTTCAATAGTATTGACATATGGGATGCTGTGTGCAGTGCAGACGTCAGGTATTTTAATATTATTCTTCGACATAGGCGCACTAACCTCATAAGTAACAATCGTTCGATTGGCCACATCAGCTAAAACATAGCCAACGATAAAAGCATCCGCCCTATCAGCTTCCAAAAATTCATTTATAGCTTTTGGTAGATACTGAGTATTACGAGATACAGCCCAAGATGTCACTCGGGAATATTCGGGTAAGGTAGGTGTCGAATCCTTAAAAAAGTTGGCAGGCAAATTGTTCCCGCACCACTGTTGAAGGACATCTTGATGATCATAAATTTCATCCTTTACCTTATCTATACTGATAATAGTCCCTGCATGAGCGAGTTGACGTATCTTGTTCCAAAAACTAGCAGCGACATCCAAAGGGTATATTGCCCTATGAGCCTGAATAAAGAAATTTGTATCTACCACGTAAACAGGCATCAATTTGAAAAGTGTTTAGTGAAGAATGTCTGATACGTGTCCCCTTTAAGACTTGTTAGTTTATATGCATCTCTATACAGCAGTTTCCCGGATTTTACCGCATTATTAACGTGTGCTGCAAATGTTAAACTTAATCTCTTAGTTGTAGTGGCATAGAAATCTCCACCAGAGCTTTGGTTGTCCTTCTTAGATATCTCGCGATTGGAGTATTCATCATAAAAATCGAAAAATTGCTTGCGAGTTATTTTCCCAGTATCTAGTGCTCTACGCGCTATAACTATTTCACTTACCTTGAATCTACGCGCGGCATATAAAATCTCAGGCTTCTCCAACCATGTTTCATTAAAACTTTTGATTGGCACGAGAAATTCAGCAGCTATTTTATCACAAAGCTGCTCTATAGGGTCATTTGCAGGTTGTAACTTTCTGAAATCAAATCCTGCACTATGACCAGTCCAAATATGTGCCAATTCGTGTACTATTGTGAAAAGTTGGGCGGATTTATAATCAGAGTTATTGATGAACATAAAGGGTGCGATTTCATCCACCAATACAAATCCTCTACAATCGTCTATATTAATGGGACGATGAGTATTGTTCTCAACTATCCCATTAAACACCATGACAATTCCTAATTCTTCTACTTTATGGGTTAGCCCTTGTAAAGCATCAGTCCAGGTATCATAACGGCTTGCCCAATTTTCTTCTACTCTCAGTGTCTGACGTATATCATTCACTATAGCACTCACATTTTGGCTATTTTTATATTTCCCAATAAAAGGAAGTGGCTGAAAATCACTCTCTCTAAGATAATCTCTCAACCAATCCTGCCTCTGTTGAAGCAATAGAATCGTATCATAGACATTAACATTTACACTTGTGGCTTGAGGGTTATTAGTACGAAAAAAGGGAATAGGTAGATGTTCCTTTGGAGGTTCTGGCAAGAAAAGGTAACCAAATGGCAGATGCACTTTTTTAGAAAAATCTTCCAATTGCTTAACTGTCGGTTTCTTCGTGCCCGCTATCCAGTCCTGCACTTTGGGAGCTTTTACCATAAAGTCCTGCAATTCATAACCAGCCCGGACAATAGCCCAAGTAATCATTCCTGTGTTAACATCTACTAATGTACTCATTATAAAATTGAAGATAAATATAGCTACTAAATCGGCGATGACTAATTCAATATCAATTTTGCTGTAGAGTATATCAACTTTTCAATATAAAAACTACATCAAAAATACGGATTATTAGCGACCTAGGCGGTTATATTCGACCCAAGGTTGGTCTTTTGCCCAATCCGCCCCTACCCTCTTCGTGGGACAATATCACCTAAAACAACCATGACATTCAGCACCTTAGCCACTTAGCAAAAATTTTATTGCTAAATATTTTGACAATAAATTTATTGCCAAGTCTATCTGACAATAAATCCATTGCCATTACCACCTAGTCCTAATGTATTAATCAGGACATGCTGTCCCGATTATTGTCCAGATTCCCACTATATAGCTCCGCGCTCATTGCGTCTCTGCGGTTATACATTTTCTCAAGCTCTTCCACCCCCGGCCTTTGGCTGACCCCGCCAGCGGGGTATAAACACAAAATTAACTTATTTCATACATTATTTGCATTTTTAGCATAAAATAATTATCTTCGTATTTAGTATTCACCCAAAAAATACAGTATATGTCATACTATCCATCGTCCTGCACCACGCTCGTGGCACACGACCCTAACCCCTGCGAAGAGCGCGAGTTCGGCCGCATACGCAGTGCCGGGTTCATTCAAGTCGACTACAACTTTGATGCCACCGACGCATCGGCATGGCTCGCCGGGCTCTCGGGAGGCCAGATCATCATCATTCCCGAAACTAATGGCGAGACGCCAAAAGGCAGCCCCATCATAGGCCCGCGCTATGGCCTGCATGTAGGCGCTGTGCTGGGCTATGACTTTGAGGCGACATACGAGGACCCTAACTACAACTCTAACTGTATCTTCTACAATCAGCTCATCGGCAATCTCAACTATAGTTTCTTCTATCGCACCTCGTCGAGCGTTTACTTCAGCAATGTGCCCGTGACCATCATTCCAAACCGCATCGTAAAAAACGACCTGAGCGATGATGTGGTCTGGGAGGTGCAGGTGCGTTGGATCGCCAATCAGTTCCCGTGCGGAGTGCCGACACCTGACAGCGTGTTTGACCTGCCACCATACTACTATCAGCCCGGGAGCAGCGGCTCAGGCCTCACCGGTATACATGCCGTGATAGGCCATGTGGTCGAAGGGCTGGGTGATATCTTTACCACCGGTACGATAGACATCCACACCGAGATCGGTACAGTGACCTACGATCCTGACCTCGGTGGAGGAGAGACCGGTTAAAACTTTTTATTTGTTTGATAAGAATGCTGATGTCGCGAGGTGTCAGCATTTTTTTTTGCATTGAATAGATGCATAGAAAGTCAATGCGCGCGGAATTTGATATATTTAGACTTCTGTAAATGAAAAACCCGTTAAGATATCTGACCATCTGCTGCAGTGCACTGCTTATGCTCTGCGGCTGCAGGCGTCTTGATACGATACCCTACTCGCCTGTCATGACACCGGATGAGTTTCTCCGGTCGACTCCATTCGTACATGTACATCTGGGTTCGCTTGACTTCATATTGAGTCAGCCTTTATCTACGTTTCTGGTATATTTCGTAGGACTGTATACTGTGTATGTGGGGCTGCGGTTCCTGCTCGATCAGCGCGGGCAACAGTCGCGCATGTGGTGGGGCATCGGGCTACTCCTGACGGGACTCGGTGCGCTCGCGGCAGGTACGAGCTATCAGGCCTTCGGCTATGAACTCAAATGCAATGGCAGAGAAACATGTACCTGGACGAGCTGGTGGGAGGTGATGTATATGATGCTCTCCGTGCCGGGCATGGGCGCCTATCTGATCGCCTGCGCCACATCCACCGCCAATCCCAGACTGCGCAGGTTCCTGAAGTGGTATGCCGCTATCGTGAGTGCGGTCTACTGCTGTATACTGCTATATGGTGCGCTGATGCCGGTGCGCTTCTTTGTGTCGTTTGATTTCATGGGTGTGGTCTGCACGCCGAGCCTGCTCATACTGCTGCTGCTGCATAGCATGAGCTTCCGCAAGGAAGGCACAGTGCTCAATCAATACTTGTTTTATGCATGGATGATATTCCTCTCGGTCACTATCACTTACTTCTGGTATATGTGGCTTGGCATCGGTCCGCGGCTATGGCGTCATGGGATATGGTTCACTGATAACGATGTGCTGCACACAGGTATGATCTTCTGGATATTCTATATCCATACACGGCTGCTCGACAGAGTGAAGGATGAGTAGGACTTATGTTTGTGGTTAGTAGTCTGGTAAGCAATAACGGTAAGTATGGGTAAATGCTATACAATTCTTAGACTATCAGGAATAGCTGGAACACCAACCCTACCAATATAAGCTAAATATCGTTGGCGCAATTGTTGAATATAAGGAGAATTGATCTTTAAGATTCTTTTATCGATATTATCTCTCAGAAAGGACCCGTTACAATGTTGTAGGCTAAAACGAAAATCTATTAACGCAGTTTGCATTTCCATAGTAGATATTGGAAAAACTGGTAGTAAATGATATCTAGGATTTTCCTGATTGTATGCTCTCGGTATTGCTATTTCAATATCCTCTTTTTTTAGACTTAATAGCTGTGGAAGTTTTTTAAAATCATCCTTATTAAAACAAAGTAATTCGACCTGTTTATCCTTAGCAATAAGAATATTCATGTCGCATTCAGGGGATATAATGACACCATACTTATCATCAGAAAGTCTATAAACATCACCTGTCATTATTGCATCAGTTCTTAATGCATTGGTATAGTAAAGACGTTGATATAGACGTTTTAGCGACTCTATATTTGCATTTTCCTCCAAATTCCCTACTGAAAAATCACGAATACTATTTCTTAACCCCTCATCCTGAATCAATCTCTCACTCAACAAGTTTTGGAATAAATTAATAACTTGAATATTCGGGTCAATTGGTGGTGGGTCTTTAGGTTTGCCTTTATTATCAAAAATATAGGAACTATAATACAAATCTTTAATCCAGTATTTGTCAGCATATTCAAGCTCCTTAAATATATGTTGAACTGATTTATTAATCGCCTGACTCCATAAAAAAGGAGTATGCAAATGAGAATTGGCTTTTTCAAAATCAGTTATCTTCTTTAAAAGTCGCTCTCTTTCAGACTTTATATCATTATTCTTATCCTTAACTACAAAATCGATTTTGTCTCCAAATTTTGTTTTAAGTTTTTGCTGAGTCTCAGCACTTATTTCAGTTCTTGAATAAACAAAAACAAGTGAAAATATATCAATGCTTTCCAATATGCTCAATGGAGTTTCTACTGGCAATTTAGCTCCTTCAAGATCATCCGATTCATCACCAAAATTCCAATCTAAAATTATTGCCTTGAAAGTTGAAATCGACCCTGTAGTCTTCTCGAAAAATTGCAGGGAATTAACCGGTAATACCGGATGAGTAGGCTCTTTGCACAGATCATTAAATAAGTTGTTTTCAAAAGTATCCTTTTCAAAAACCGAATTATCCGCGAAAAGTATTACGCCTTCCATATTATTGTAGTTCGTTGTTGAAATTAATGAGGAAATTGGCTCCGGGTAGGACTTTATCCTTTTCTTCCTGAATAATAAAAACATCTGCGTTAATCCGCATAAGAATTTCTTTAACGATATATAATCCCAACCCACGTCCGTCAGTTTTTAATGAAAAAAATTCGTTGAAGACTAAGGGCACCACATCTAACCTTATTCCTGGTCCACTATCAGCAACTATCAATGTATTATTTAGAGAATTAAGTTTAAATGTGATCTCTTTAGTTTTCTTTTCATTTTTATTGACCCAATAAATTGCATTATCAATAAGATTAATCAGCACCTGAAGAATTAAACCATTATTAGTTGTCACAACTATATCTTTATCTTTAATAATCTTAACGACTATCTTTCCATCAATTTCACGTCTAAAGTACTTCAATACTTTTTCGATACTATCATATATACTAACCTTTTGGATAGCTTTTCTTTGAATTTTGAAAAGTGGCTGAATAAGTTGCATTTCATCATATACAAAACTGAGTGTCTCGTCAAGTGTAGCGAGTAATTCTAATAATTCTTCATTAGTATAATCCAAATTTTTGACTTTGATGCGAAAGTCTATTATGTTTTGCCTCATCTTTGCCAAAACAGTCAGTGCATCGTGAGATGCTTTTCAACAGCCATTCCTAGGCCTGCAAGATCCTCCACAGTTTCCATTCGTTCCTTCATCACCTCGTTATGTTTTTCTACTGTTTGGAGGAATTTGTTTGCTTTCTGTAAAACATCTACATCCTCAATCTTTTCAAGGCTCTTCCTAAGTGCATTAAAGGAATTCTGAACGATTGCATTGGAATCCTTTAGTGACTTGCTTTTTTGAATCTCATATTTAGTTTTATCAATTTTAATTTCAGTGTTGAATATTTCGGTCACAGCAGTAGTTAGATGAACAAAGTCCTCATACGCCCCGTCAATATCCATCATGCCCTGTCGATTGGTTGAATCCTTTAGAAGAGGATTCTGCTCTTGACTTATATAGATAAATCCAAAGAGGTCATTGTAACTCGGAAATTGACCGGCCTTAACTCTAGCGCGGAGCTTATCCAGATTTAGCCAATCGATCCCCTTCTCTCCAAATGGATAAACCCGGACACCATCTCGAATAACATAAACAAAATTCTCCTTCACAAAGGTTTCAACATCTTTTGTAAGGAGCGTTTTGTCTCGATTTGCTAAATCATATGCATAAAGTGAAAAATTCAATTTCCCGCAATTCGGTTTACGTTCCTCTTTTGGCTTAAGAAACCAGTTTGTAATGGCCCAAGAAGTATAATTATAAATAGCAAGAGATTCCTGACTTAACAGATTAATTTGCCTGCCTTTTATTTTCCGATTAGTTGTTGTTGCACTATAATCTAATCGCAGCAAACCATCATGAGATATTATGCCGCTACATCGAAATTGAGCTCGCTCAATTACATCGTCAAATGAGATTATACCTTCAGATGACCTTTCTCTACCTTCAATAAAGAGTTTAACATCAAAATCGCGGGCGAAACTAACCTGGATTTCTTTAGCATATGGGTCAATTGGAGGAATCAGCCTGTTTTTAGCCTTTTCTAATTCCATGAAATCGCTTTCCTTCCATGTTTCCCTGAGGTTAAAGATTCGAATTAATGTTCCTTTGGGTTTTTTTATTTCTTCCGGAGGTGCATTGACATACCATTTATTTTGTACATCTTTTAATAGTTTATAGTCCGATGATTCTTGATTGAATATATCTGCCTTTTCAGGATCGAATTCAGTAAAATCGAGTACCAGTTTAATTTCATCTGTAGTTTCAGTTTTAGTGTAGACCTCAACCTTCTCTCCAAGTTTGTGGATAGCAAATCTACCTATTCCTTTTTCACCTTGTATGATTCTACCTTTAGCTGTATAATTATTCTTTTGCTTTTTTTTATCAAGCTTATATGGAGTCGCGGGGCGCAACCATATTTCTTTAATGGTTTTTAGAGTCATACCATCGCCATCATCTTCAATTTCAATATAGGGTCTTTCTAAATCTGTTAAATACGATTTACCGTGATTTTGGATATTAAAAAAACGTACTTGGACTTTTTCCGCATCCGCATCATAACAATTTTTTATCACCTCAATTACAGCTACCTTTTTATCGGTGATCAATTGATCACCGATAATATTCATTAGCCGAGCATAAGGTTGGAACTCCTGACTATCTTGTTCAATTATTGGCATTATTCTTTCTTGCTATGATTATAAACTCATCAGGATAAACTTTCTTACTTAATGGATTATCCACTCTTAACTAATTTCGTGGGCGTAATTTCAGCAGGAAGCTGAACGGAAAGGAATACATTTCAAACCGCAAAGGGCGCAAAGAGCGCTAAACAAAAAAATCACCTTTGCGATCTTCGCGTTCCTGGCGGTTAATACAAATGCAAATATAAGCAAATAATGCTAAAATAGCAAAATAAATTAGTCAAACTTTTTTATCACTTCAAACTTCTCTTTTTTTCCTAAACTAAAATCAATAATTCTAAATGGCATACCATTCAAATCTAATATTGCCCTATAAACTGCCTCTTGAATATTTACATTAGCTTCATATTTTTGAATTAGTATTATTACAACACTTCTTTGGGTATTTGAGTGTAATGGATTTTGATCCAATGAAAACCCCAAATTCACCATATATACACTGATCGAGGTATCGAGTAATTCATTTATATTTTCTGCCATTAAAAGAGCTCTCTGACCAGCACGATTTTGTTCATCTGTTCGGGCTAATAGTTGTCTGATATTTTCTACATCCCAAGTAAGGTCCTTAATTAATTTTTTTAAAGATTGGGAGTGTAAATTTATTTGGGACATCTTAAGCTTTTCGAGTTCATCCTCTTCATGTTTAAGTCTCACTAAAAGCATTTCATCTCCTCTCTCATAAGAAGCATTTCCAATACAAATAACACCCTTTGATTCTTTTATTCTCTTTAAAAAATTTGACGAAAGAATATGCTTTTTGAATGAGAAAGATGAGTGATTATTATTGATACCATCAAGTGTTGTATCTCCTAATTTCCAGTAAAAATCACTTGTAAGAATACCAATATTAAAAACTGCTTTTCTCCCTTTAGTATCTTCACCAACAATTCCTGTAATCACTTTAAATGTACTATCCTTTTCCTTTTCTACATTTTTCCCAAGCTTTTGAAGATTAAGTAAACTATCGTAATAATGAGCAGAAGCATCAAGCTTTGGCAAATCAGGAGTTCTGCTCAAATAATCAGTCGAATGTGTATACGCCCAATAAAGAATAATAAAACACATACAAGCTGTATAAAGCCAAATAAAAACAGATAAAAGTTTGTTTTTACGTACTTCTGGAGTTGTCACAAATAAATACAAAAAACCAAAATCAAGAAAAGATAAGAGTAATATAAAAAAGGGATAACTCTTAGTGTTATCTATAAACCAATTTAATAATGTGGCCCAAACATCATCCATATTTTTTTGTAGTTTGAATATATCAAATAATAATTATGCCTAAATATATACGTTTTCTCAATTGAGTGTATATTACTTGTATACCTCCAACGCTTTAGCTTAAATATTTCCAACTAAATTTCCACTACCAGCAGGTTCAAGCGTCCTCGCTTGAACTAATAGCTTTTCATTACTTTTGGAAAAACAAATCAAGTGACCAACAAAACCAAAACCACTCTCCTGTTATTCTCATTCGTAAGTTTCATCGCACTCACTGCCTTCAGGCAGACCACTCCGTCTATCGTCGGTAGCTGGACACAGACAGAGGTGCGGTTCGTTATTGAACACAGAGGTGCCACCGTCAGCGATACCACTACCTCGCATGACAAGGGCTTTGCGATCAGTTTTGCTACAGACGGCCAGTACCAATACACTGCGCCATACGGTCATAAAGCCAATGGCACCTATACCATCAGCGGCGATACGCTACAGGAGTTTGAACCAGTGTCTAAATCTACCACATGGTATAAGATACTCGAACTCAGCGAGCACAAGCTGATACTCTGCACTCATGACAAGAAAATAAAAACCGGCGCTGACCGGGAGACGATCACATCGTATATGGGATAGCTTATTTATCAAATAAAAAAGGTCGCCATTGCGAGGAAATCACCCTGAAAAATCATAATGATATTTTCGAAGCAATGACGGAATAATTTGGTTTGTGCAACACCATAGCAAATACGCGTTAGCAGGTTTGGGGGTAAAGACTTACTTTTGATCATGCGCCCACATTTCAAAACTATATTGCTATTTCTGCTTGCCGTCTCTCTTCTGGCTGGCTGTAAGAAGAATGCAACTATATATGGCACATGGCAGCAGACGAGTGTCAGGCAGGTCAACCAAACCAACGACTCCACGACCTATGATATGACCACCTATATCACTACCGGTGGCGCGGCCTTTACCTTCACGGTAGGAGGCGGGTATTTCTCCACCAATAGTACCGGCAGCTATATCAAAAGCGGCAATACACTCCAGCTCATCGACACCGCCTATACACCCCATCGAAGTATATACTTCACCATCACGACACTCACTGACCAGCTGCTGGTACTGCAGAAAACCGATACCATCTCTACCATCCCCCTGATGACTGTGCAGTATATATATACATTGTCGCCAGTGTAGGAAATTTGTCTTGCCAAAAAATACAAGTACCTTAGGGATATGAAAACATACATCAAGCAAATCATCCTTCTGCTTTCCACCGCGCTCATGATATGGATAGGCGGCTGTAAAAAGGAAACTCTGCTGGGGACATATTATTGCGCTAAGCATAATATTAATTTCGGTCCTCCCAATAGTGCATCTAATTCAGACACAATCATTGGTTATGCCACTATAAGTGTATATCAATCAGGAGCTCAGGTCATCATAAATAATGAAACACTGGATCAGACCTATAATATGAATGGAACTGTGGTATATACAAATCCTACCCCTGGAGCTAACACCCAAGGATTTTATTACGACAATGCAGTTTTTGTAAATTCTTTCGACAGCATAGTATATTCATATAATTACGCTAAGGTAGGAGTCGTCGCCAGCGGGACCAATTCTTCGTATCAAGGTCACAGGACCAACTGACCATCTCTACCAGCCCCATGATGACCGTGCAGTATATATACTTTATCACCCGCATAGGCATGCAAAATAGCGTATCATTATTATTTTATGATTTTTTTTTATATAATTGATGTACAATAGATATCAATGAAAACAAAAATAAAGACCGTACTGCTGCTTATCTCGCTACTGTCATGCATCATCTATATCAGCAGCTGCAAGAAGTCTGCCGCCGCTACAGCTGCGTCGATAGTCGGTGCGTGGACGCAAAGCTCCACCACCACCAGGCTTTATGCCAATAATATACTGACCTATGATTCGACTGTACCCTATACAGGCACTCCGAATGCTATCACATTCAATTCAAACGGTTTCTATACGGAGCTGACACACTCCTCCTACAGCGGCAGTGCTTATACATTCGCAGGCAATGTATTGTCCATATTTGATACCATAGGGCAGGCCGATATCTGGCAAAAACTATATGTCTCCACCCTGACAGAAAACACTCTGTCCCTTCAGGACACCATCTTTGCCAGCTCAGATACCGTCGGGCTATACATCAGTAACTTCACCCGATAAAAAAACATGATCACATGACAAACCACTGCACAATAAAAACATATATGCTACTGCTCCTGTCAGGTATCATCTACCTGAGCGGATGCAGCAAGACCGCATCATCTCCTGCTCCTGTTTCGATAGTCGGTACATGGACGATCACCGGTGCGAGACAGCAGCTCCTGGCCAATAATGTATCGATCAGGGACACGACCATCTCTATCCCAGGCGGAGAAGGTGTTTTTTCATTTACGACAAACGGTTACTATACTTTTCTCACCCCGGGCCACAGCCAGACCGGAGGCTACCTGATCAACGCGAACACACTGTCCTTATTTGATACCACAGTGCATCCACCTACATGGGACCAATTTACCATCAGCACCCTGACACAGAATAATATGACCCTCTCGGCCAGCTACTCCTCCGGTGTCGACACGACCACCATAAACAGTGACATCCTGACCAGATGATCGCTGTTGATATTTCGGGCCCATCGTTGCCCTAATATTAAGCCTTTGAAGAGTATATGCGGATATTATCCGAATTTTTATACTTTTGGATGACAGGCACTTGGCAGTGAAAAACTGAAACGTTTCACATACCTGCCGGAAGCCAAATCTTTTTTCAGACCCGATCAGAGGCCATATCATCATGAAAGTTGTCTTTTCTCTTCTCAGAGTCAAAGAATGGGTCAAGAACCTGTTTATCTTTCTGCCTACTTTTTTCTCTTTCCAGCTGCATCTGTTCTATACGGACATGAACCTCTACCTGATCTTCATGTATATGAGTTTCGCGGCGAGCAGCATCTATATCTACAATGACTACCGCGATGTCGAAAAAGACAGAAACCATCACACCAAAAAACACAGGCCCATAGCCGCAGGCAAGGTGAGTCCGTCACTGGCACTCGGCGTCTCACTCATACTCGCTGTCATCGCGATAGCGGGTGCGTTCAGCATACGGGCAGTGGCGGGCTGGCTGATCGTGCTGTACATAGTCCAGAATATACTCTACAGCTATAAGCTCAAAGACATAGCGATCGTCGATATCACCATCATCTCGATAGGATTTCTGATACGGATATTTCTCGGAGGTGTGGTGACGGGTATCGTGATATCGAAATGGCTCGTGCTGATGGTGTTTCTGATGTCGCTGGTACTCGCCCTGGGCAAGAGGCGCGACGACCTGCTGCTGATGGAGTCAGGCGGCGGCAGCGGCTCACTCAGAAATTCTCTATCGGGCTACAATGTCGAGTTTATCAATAATTCTATCATACTCCTGTCGGTCATCACACTGATGTCCTACCTCCTCTATACAGTATCGCCTGATGTGATTAGCAGGGTCCACTCAGATCTGCTCTACCTGACCGTCATACCTGTACTGGTGGGCTTCCTCAGATACCTGCAGCTGGTATTGGTATTCAAAAACTCCGGCTCACCTACGCAGATACTGCTCAAGGACCTCTTTATCCAGATCACTGTGGTAGCATGGATAGCGATATACTGTATCATCGTTTATATTTTCAAATAGCAAGCCCTCTTGAAAAAAAAGATCGCCTTTTTTGATTTTGACGGTACCCTGATACAGGGGGATTCATTATACATCCTGCTTCGTGCCAATCATTCCCTGCCTGCTCTCGTATGGGCTGTGCTGAGCCATTCACATCTCGTGGTGATGGTAGTGCTCGGTATGTATGACAAAGAAAAACTCAAGGAAAAACTCTTCGGTGCACTATACCGCGGCACGAGCTATACCGACTTCATACAGCACTGCATGAGCATCCAGCCACTATTGGTATCATCAGAAAATAAAGAACTGACCGCAGCACTCCAAAAGCGAATAACAGATGGCTATGAAGTCGCAATAGTCACCGCATCAATGTCGGAATGGGTGAAGCCCTGGACCGGGAAATATGGCAACATCCCGGTCATCTCGACTGTGCCTGAGGTGATAGACGGAATACTCACGGGACGCTTCGCATCAAAGAATTGCAATGGAATTGAGAAAAAAAACCGAATATTGTCAGCATATGACCTGTCAGGATACGGCGATGTGGCCGCTTATGGCAATTCAAAAGGAGACTACGACATGTTTAGCCTCGCGACAGAAGCATACATGATAAATAAAGGCAGTACCGAACGATTTAAAAAATAAAAACACTCTCAGCTTATGCTACAGAAACTACTCGAATCAAAGCGGCTGTATACAGTCCTCCTCATCCTGAATGCAGTAGTGATATTGGCGCTGTTTATGCTCACGCGGCATGAGACAGGCCCTGACGCCGCTACCTATCTGGGGCTGGTAGACGGGATCATGCATGGCCGGTATTCATTCTGGTGGTTTCTGCCGGTATATCAGCCCGACACCCTCCGCAATCCCGGATTCCCGGTTTTCCTTACTATCGTGAGGCTATTCACGCAGTCACTGATGGCTGTCAGGATCATTCAGCTCTGCCTTTATTTTACCGCCATCTATTTTATCCTCCGTATCACAGACCACTATACCAAAAGGCAACTGACCAAAAACATTCTGCTCATATTTCTGCTGCTCAGCATCAATGTCAGTGTATATGTCACGCTTATCTACCCTGAGATGCTGGCGCTCTTTCTGCTCGTCAGTTCTCTGTATGCCGAGCTGATACTCGATGACCGCAGGTGGTACAAATACCTCATACTAGGATTGATCTACGGATGCCTCTTTGAGATCAGGCCGGCGCTGCTCTTTGTCCCTTTTATCAAACTGGCCTATGACTGGATATATCGTAAGCAGCACCCTATCTATCCGGCATATAAACTACTCACTCTCGCGATCATGTTTCTCATCATGCTCCCATATGGCTATTGGAATAAAAAGAATCATGGTGTTTTCTCCGTCACCTCGCTCGAAGGCGGTGGTGGCCTGATGCACTCCGGCCAGTGGTCGTATAAGGTGCCAAACTATACTGAGCACCGCTACTGGGGCGTGATGCTGCCAGATGAACTCGTAAGTGAGAAAGACACCAATAAAGTAAAAGAGAATATCATAGCATATAACAAAGAGTGGGACTACGTAGATTCTGTCTGCCGTCCATACCTGACCGTCGGCGACTCTATCATGCTGGCAAGCCGTACCGGACAATATGTAGATCAGTGGCCGACCTATAGTACTAAATACACCGTGACGCGAGAGAAGCTGCTCAAGCAACTCACCATCAAACACTACCTGTCAGAACCGCTCTATACGATCAAGGTAAGGACATATACATTCTTCAGGCTGTGGTACAGCGGACTGTTTTCCAATAACAAGTCGAGCCCTATCAGGTTCAAGAATATCACATTCGTATCACCATTCTTTGTGGCATCGATGCTATCGTTTATCATCTTTCTCTTCGGTGTCATATTCATACCGATAGCCTGTATCAAAAACTTCAAGGCCATGAAAGTATTCGCCTATCCGATCATCCTGCTGCTGTATTTCGGCTTCATACATAGTCCGTTTGCAGTACAGGCGCGATACACCACACCGGTCAAGCTCATCTTTATCATGGTCATAGCACAGGCGCTGACAGTGATATTCTTTCCGGTGAGTAAGGAGAAGGAAGCAGAAAATAAGTCATAGAAGGAAGATCATATCTGCTTCATATTCAAGCGTCGTGTCGATGCAGCTTCAAAGGTATGAGGTAGCCCGATTTTTGCCAAAATCGATTAAAATCTTTATTTTTATTATAGAAAAATGATTCAAAATGAGCGACACCGCTATTGATATTAAAATTGACTCTGCATATAGGAAATCAGAATCACTATATAAGGCTAAAACAACCTGGCAGCAAGACATCGATACCCTGCTGGACAGAATGAATGAACTCAATCGCCTTATGACCGACCTTCATACACTCTTGCTAAATATTACCTTTGAGATAGAACGAGACATGAAAGGGTTTAAAGAATCAAAGATGGCTCCAAGGTCGATAAAGAAAATAGTGAGCAATAGTGTAAAGATCCTAAACAGGGTCCAGCGTTCCGTTCTTTACCCCGGTGTAAAGACTACCTATTACACCCTGCATCAGGAAATAAGCTACCTGAATGAACTGGTGGTAGACCGCAGCGTGGGTATATCACTTGATACTGATGCTGAGATGGCCGAAATAATCAAAGGCACCATAAAGGCAGCTAACCGTAAATGAAAATTTATTGTACCGCAAATTTCATCGTTGTATACAGCGGCTGGTGCGCAATAACTCCTACAAGGCAATTATAGAAGATGTTTGTTCTTTCTTTCGGGAAAAAAGTATCAGTGAACTTCACTTGATGAAGGATATTCTCAATAATAGCCCGGGAATATATAGCCTCAACAAATATCGCATCATAAACAGTCTGACAAATAAAGGCAAAAGCAGTTCATATAGGTGCATATGTGTATGCCTGCCTAAAAATGAAACGATATATCTTGATACTATATATCCTAAAACAGGGTCATCAGGGACAGAAAATCTGACTAAAGAGGCATACAAATCAATAGCCAGGAATATCAAAAAAAGTATTGAAGAAAAAGAACTTTTTCAAGTAGATACTACCAAACAAACTTTTGCTAAAATTAAAAACTAAGCCTCACATCCCCCTCCGCTTCACATTCCATCGTCTCTTCGGCCCGACGTTAAAGAGATTGGGTAGGCCGAGTTTCTTTTTGTATAGCTGTTTATAGGCGGTCATTTTTTGTGTCAGCCATTCGGGTATGAAGTTGCCGCCGAGCGAGAATCCGATATAGTGTCTTATCACATCCTTATTCCAGTCCCGGCGTCCGTCCATACCATGCCAGTAGATGGCAATGTACGGGTCCTGATGCGGATAGTGCGCCATGAGCGCCGTGGCTATATCAAAAGCATATTCGTCCGGCACACCGCCGTCAAATTCCTGCCACCGCAGCGGCCGTGTATCATATACCTCGCTCACTGTATCAAAGAACATCTTATTCTTCTCATTCCTTTTAAAAAAAATAAACTCGCTATGAAGATGATAGAATCGGCCTGTGGTATCATAATGCTTTTTTACATCGCAGATGTTTACCCAGTTGCAGTAGTGAGGATCGAGCTCTTCTATCGGCTTGCTGAGATCGGCATAGCCACGGTTCTCTATCGTATAGTGGCAGACAGATGAGAGCTGCGACATGACTGAGGACATCCGGGTAGCAGGCAGGATATACATATCCGCATCGAGAAACAGCGTCTCATCAAAAGGTGTGAGATCATATATGTGTGTTTTGGCTTTGATGTACTCGAGGGTTGGCTGGTGACCGGTGGCTGGTGGCTGGGAAACAGCCTTCCTTGTATAATACTCCTCAGGGCAAAGAGCAAATGAAGTAAAGAGCGCTCTGTGTAATGGGCTGAGATGTGAAATAGATTTGTCCGTATGCACGAGGTGAATAGATATTTCGGGATCATTGTACCTGATAGATGCAGCGAGATTAGCAGCCATATCACCATACTCGGGAGCACCGAGCGCGATGAGGAGAATGCCACTGGAGGTTTTAGGTTCTAAGTTATAGGTTATAAGTAGTTCTTCCATTCAATTTTATTGTATTCCATTATTCTCTATTCACTATTCTCTACTTACCCGCAGTTATTATTGATCAGGCTGATCGGTGTAGCATTGCTGAGCTTGCAGCTACCTTTGCCGAGAGATGAGAGCGGCGCTTTCTGATATTCGATCTCGTAGTTTTCTTTCTTGGCAAACTGCGTTGCTGTATTGAACGGGTCAAAGCCTGCTGCATTGGGATTGGAGATGTACACGTCATCGTGCGAGAGCGCTATATCGAGCGATTTGTGCCAGGCATAGGGCATCAGGTCTGTCTCCAGCATATATATTTCTTCTTTGCGCTCATAGAGCTTGACCAGTGTGCCGTCCGAGCGGGTATAGACCTTCTGGTCATTTTCCATCCTCGGGTCGCGCAGGTACATGGGCAGCTCTACGACATTAAAGTAGTTTTCATACGGATCTATATTGCTGCCAAGGATCTGGTATTTAAAACCAAAACTGTCTGAGGTATTCCTATAGCCGAGCAGCGAGGTATAGCACTCCGATTGGTTGATCCTGATCAGGCAGTTGCTGCAGCCCAGCCAGTACCTCACCAGGATCGTAGTGCCATCGACCACATCTAAGATAAACTGCAGTTTGAAACATTCACCGACATTGATCTGTGCAGATGTATCGCCGGGTATCAGGTATGAGTTGGTCGCGGTATTTACCTTATTGAAACTACCGGTGATAGTGCCGGTCGCTCCCGTGAAATCATCATCGGATGACTGATTGAAAATAACACCCGGCGAAGTGAAACCCGATGTCTGTGTATCGGTGCGACAGGTAGCATCAGGCGGCACAGCCACGGTATAAAAAGTACTGACATAGGTATAGTTGTCGAGGATCTGGTCCGTATCTACCCCTGTGGCAGTCATCTGAAAGGAGAGATTGGTCGGATCGGAACAGGGCAGGCAGAATGACGGATCAAAGGTACAGCCTGTCGCAGGCTGTGCGGTCTGTATGAATGAATATAGAGGTGCTGTGAGTCCCATACGTTATGTGTTTTTAAAATCAGATGAAAGGTTGTCAAACTCCGCCTGTGCGGCAGACAGGAGTGTATTGTATGCTGCTGCGAGGCTGCCCTGTATACCGGCAGTGGTAGCAGGGTCCAGTGAAGTAGTACTCGCTGCGTGCTGCCTGATGGCATTGTCACGCTCGGTGATCAGCTGGCTGATCCGGGCCAGGATGGACTGGCCTTTGGTCATGGCATCTTTGGTCATAATATTATTGTCATTAAAAAAGGTGAGAAGCCGGGTCGTAATGAGCAGGAGATGCTCCGATGCAAAAATAGCAAATAAAGCTAATTTTGCAAAATAAGGATTAATAAATATTCAACCTCACGCATTCGTCTGGCTCCTGAATGTCCCTGTCTGGTCGGCCAGTGGCTGCTGGAGAAAGTAACCTTTGATATGGCCATGAACGATCGCCCAGAGCAGCACATCATCCACATGCCCGTTGATAGGCTGAAGTATTTTCATGAGTTTGTCGCCGCCTTTTTTGCCATTGATCACATAGCAGTGGCAGCCCCAGAGTACACCGGATGTGACCCGCATCCAATGCTCGCTGACAGGCTCTGTGTGCAACTGTCCGTAGTTAAAATTGGCAGGCCACCAGCCTACGAATGCCACTTCCCAGTCATCAGGCAGCGTAAGCATGGCACCGTCAAGCTTAGTTTTGAAATCATCGACGAGCCATACATCATCTTCGAATATCATCGCAGGGCTATAGTCATAGCGGCGAATCTCCTCCATCAGGCGCAGGTGGCTGAGATAGCAACCGAGATGGCCGACCCGATAGTGTTGGTTAGTATGGCGGATATTATTTCTCCGCGTCTCGAATGCGCTGACATACATTACATCGATACCGGCCTTGGCCCACTCTCTGTCGCAATGTTCGCGGCGGTCAGTGGCCGACTCTATATTCAGGCAGAAAAATTTCATGATAGATTTCTTTATTGGTTTATGATTATTCTCTTTACTTTGGTTTATGAAAAAGACGGTTTTTCTCCTGCTCATCGCATTCACCATCGGCTATACCGGCTGCAAAAAATGCTACAACTGCCAGACCAATTACAACACGATAGCACGTATCGACAGCGTACCATCTGCTTTGGTCTATGACTCTGTACATCATGTCTACGACACCACCTATGTGACCATTGATACTGTATACAACCAGCACGGCACGATCGTAGAATTTCAATACTGCGGCAGTGATGTACAGCAGTATCCCTATATCGGTACTGATAGCCACCACTACGCTCCTGTCGTCACGAGCTGCTATTATTAATGAATAATTAAGAGTTAATAATTAAGAATGAATACATTCCGTCCATGTTGGTATCTCTCACCAACATGTCGATCGCATGATGTCGTTGGAGAAAACTCCAACAACGGCGTCAGTGAAATACACTTGAAAAGTATATAGAGGTGTCATCCCATTATTCTCTATTCATTATTCTCTATTCACTATCTTAGATTTTCTCTTTCAGCGTAAACTCTGCCGTGCCTTCAAAAGGGCTATACTTCAGTTCCTCTATCCAGCCATATTGTGTAGCGCCGCCATTGACGCTGTAGCCCAGGAGGCCATAGGGATTTGCGGTGATCGCTTTCCAGTCGAGATATGACAGCGGATAGGTGAACTTGATCAGCCGGTTGGTATAGAGCGGATAGTAGTCAGACGGATTTGCAAAATCAGCATAAGATATGTTTGCATCTTCTGATATCGGTGCATTCTCTATCACAGGTACTATCTGCGCACTGCCCTCGGTGATACCTGTATACTGCCCGGTGGCCCTGATATTGGCCTCGCCCGATGCATAGTACAGCACCCCGTTCATCCAGTCGGCATACGACTGAAATATGCTCCTGACCCAGCGCATGGCATTGCGGATGGGTGATATGCGATAGTTGTAGACACTATTGGGGTCCACGATAGTGGGATTGGCCGATGTAGATGCCGATGTCAGCCCATACTGCTCCACCTGCAGTGCCTGTACCGGCGGCATCTCAAATGTGACTACAGGAGGTATCAACCCGCTGTAACTATATCCGCTGCCGGGATCGGTGACCTGGACAGATATGACAGCGCCACCTGCCACACTGGCTATAGCAGTAGCCTGCTCGCCACCGCTACCTGATGGCGGCGGCGATATATAGACGAGCGGCGGTATGGAGTATCCGCTCCCGCCTGCCGAGACACCTATCGTGGCTATCGAGTCACCGCCGGTGGCCATCGTCACTGCAGGTATAGCCCCCGATGCCTGCGAGGGAGTAGCAGGAGCTGAGAAAGTAACAGTGTACGGCGCTACAGGCAGCGGACTTGAAGAACTAATGACCACTATACCTTCAAATACATCAAGGACTTTCTGATAGGGTGTCTTGCCATTGTATAGCTCTGTGCCCATGATAGGAAAGCACACGGGTGGCAGCACATATCCGGTACTATCAGTAATAGTGATCGAAGGTGCTGTGATATAGCCCGAACCTCCATTTATCACAGAGACAACGACGACATAGGCGCTATTGCCATTTATGGTAGTTCCCGAAAAAACTAACGCTGCACCGGTAGCAGTGACCATGGCTGCCGGAGGCAAAGGACGCTCCATGCATATCACAAAATTCTCATGGTCAAAACGCCAGTCCTGTGTATTCTCCCCGCTCAGCCTGCGAGTAGTCTCGATGACATAGCTCGAGCCGATGAACCCGCAATATTTTTCCAATACAGATTTGGATGTAGATAAACCAGTGCGGTATTCGCGCCGTGTCATAAAATCATCGAGGCCACCTGTCTGCTCGCCCTGCCATTTGCTGTAGCCGGTGCGGAATATCCCGACATATTTTTCTGCCTGTATCTCGGCCGTGATCTCATCGACATTGGCCAGCAGGATAGGATCACCATTTATATCAAGTATATCAGAGTTTTTATAAAAATGTGTCATAGGCTCTACACGCAGCCAGTTCATACCGGGGCGCATAGGGTCAGGCTCTATAGACATACCGATATTATAAATAGCATTGAGCGCTTCAAAGAGCATCTTCAGCGAAACAGGCATGGGAGGCTGAGAGCCGTCGAGCAATGTCTGTCCGCGCACGAGCAGCCCGTTGGTGAATGAGAGCAGTGAGCCTTCACCATCATTGCCGTTGCCGATAGCCGGAGGATTGCTCGTGAGTGTATTGTACGGCAGTGAATCAGTACGGCCAAAGAAGTCGCTGTATACTCGTATCTCGCTACCGGTGATCGCCTCAGCGACCCTGCTCAGCGATTCATTGACCAGATAGAGCGGGGCGGCTGTATTGGGAAAACTGGTATCAATAGTAAAAGCCGTACTACCTGTGAAAGTAGCAGTGACATAAGACTCCCATGGCGCACCACCATCGGGGCTTCCATTCACACGGTTAGGAAAGTCAAATTCAAAAACAAGGTAGACACTTTCGCCGGACTGCAATGACACTGATCCGGAATAGAAATATGAAAAATTGATCGCATCTCCCAGATACTGTGCCTCCCATGCATATGCTGCTGCATCATAACCATTACCGCCTGACATGTTTATATTGCCTGAGTATATAGACCCGTGATTATAGGCATCATTATATGAAGTGCTGCTGCTGCACAATACTGCTTTTATTCCGTTCACACGGATAGGTTTGGTACTTGAATTATAGTTATTATTGGCGATGATCGTACCTGCTATCTTGATGTTTATGTTGACATCATAGGAAGTATAGTCTGAGTCAGGGGTATATGTAAATATAGGATCAGGATTCACATTCCCTATACTTATCCCCTCCCATAGATTAGGATCTGCCCCTACGAAGCTCGGTATATCCTGCGAGATCACTCCACCTACCCAGCTGAGCTGCATGGACCATATACTTTGAGAGTTATTGTCGAGAGTAAAGCTCGACCCTCCATAGGGGCTTACGTTGCTGCCATTGCCGGGACCGTATGCTCCGGCGTTGACCAGTGCTTCAGTGGTCAGTTGTATGGTCTTGGATGGCAGTATCGCATAACCGCCCAGTGCAGGAGCGTATGACGGCATCTGCGTGTCATCGACCACCCATCCCGCAGTAGGCGAGGTCTCATAGATGTATGCGATATGTGTGGACTGATCTATGAGTATCTGTCCGGCGAGTGGCGAGGTATAGTTCCAGCCACTGCCATCCCACACGGCTACCTGGCCTGCAGTGCCGCCCCATGTGCCTACAGATGGCGGTATGAGATAGGTATCGCCTGTATTGATAGTGACGAGGCCGGGGTCAGGCGGATTGAGAAGGGTAGTGCTGATAGCCTCAATGATGGGCAGTGCAGCCTGTGTGCCCGTAGGTACCTGAAAACTAATAAGACTGTTGAGATCGACTTTCTGCTCGTAGCGGTTTTTGAGCGTCATGACATTAGTGATGGACTCCACACTGCATTCTGCATGGCAGCCATTGAGGCCTTCTACTTCTTTATATTGATAAAAAGAAAACTGCCCCTGATATATCGTATCCCAGCTATCATCATCATCAGTACACTGAAACTCTGCCAGAAATCCGCACTGCGCCTCTACTCCATACGTAGCAAAAGCAGTACTCAATATCGTGTAGCCATCGCCGTAAAACTGCAGGCTGCCCATCGTATCATCCACGGTATCTATGAATCCATGCCAGTCTTTGTGACGGATATAGTGGAGACTGATAGCGTCCCAGCCCAGAGGTTCGTCTATGATGTTGTTATTTCCCGCAGGGTCTACGATCGTAAAGCGTAAAGCCATCTTCTTTTAGTTAATAGTTAATAATGAATAGTTAATACTTGATAGAGAAGAATTCAACTACTTCAGTTCGTTTACCGATTGGTGACAACACCAACCGGAGGTGGAAGCCATCTTTTTTTAATTAATAGTTTATAATTAATAGTTAATAATTGACAGAGAAGAATTAATCGGGAAATGAATCCCATTATTCATTATTCACTATTAATTATTCATTACTCTCTATACCGGTTATTATAAGATTCAAGTTTTCCTGATTCTGAAATGATATAATGCGAGAAGCCTTTTTTATCAAAAGAAAGTTTCTGCACTTTTGCCTTCGGCAATGCCTTTGCGACTGCCTCGCCGAGTTTGTCGTAATCAATAGCTGCTCCCCTCGCCTGCGCTGCCTGTGCATTGACACCTGAGAGATCATTGAGTCTCGGCAGTGTAGACAGCATCGGTATAGGCAGCGGCGTATATACTCCGGCCTGTATCTGCTCGAGTATCGGTTTATACTGTTTAGTGCGCTCGGCAGTGATGACACTCTCGCCGCGCGACAGATATGCTGCGATGCTGTCAGATGTCTCCGTGCCGGGCCCCTGCAGGCCGATGACACCCTTAGCGAACTTAGGCGGTGACTTAGAGAGTATGGTGCCTACTGCCACACCCGCAGAAGCGAGTGCCAGAGCTCCGGCAATGATACCATCAGGCAGTGTGGGCTGTACCGTAGCGAGCGCAGATGTGACAGCCAGCAGCCCGTTGATGATGGCCTGTTCAGCTTTTGCTTTCTGGTCTGCCTTCCATGCTTTGAGTTTCAATGCAGCCTCCTGATCATGGTATTTTTTTTCTATTGCTGCCTTTTGTGCTGCTGTGAGTCGGTGGTTAGAGAGCTCAGAGGTCTTCTGCGCTTCGAGGGCATTGATAGTAGCATCGAGGGTCTGCTGGCGCTTCTCCGCAGCCGCCGCGAATATAGCGTCTGCTACTTCCTTGCCCAGTTTGATCGCCTCCTGCCCCATCTTCTTCTCCATCGCCTGGGTCTTTTTGGCATTATCCTGTTTGTGCTTGGTAGTCTCATCATCGAGCGCTTTCACTTGCTTTTCGTAGTCTTTATCACTCAGTAGATTTTCTTTATTCAGTGCGGCTAGAGCAGCCTTTTTGGCCGCTATCCCTTTCATGAAGAGGACATCCAGCTCCTTATGGCTTTGTTTCTTTGCGTTCTTCTCATCTTCCAGTGCCTCGAGTTCAGCTTTGAGTTTTTCATCGATATGAGCTTTGACAGCGACTTCTTCTTTGGCCCTGACCGATGCATCATAATTGCTTTCCTCAAGCTTTATCAGCTTTTCGATCTCGAGTTCTGATTTGCCGCTGGTCTTGATAGCTTCTATACGTTCATTCTTTTCTATCTGCAGAGATTCCTTCTCGAGCTTCAGCTTCGCATCTATCGATATTTTTTTCTCCTGTAGCTCTATCTGTATCTCCGTCTTGCGCACATTGGTCCTGGACTGCACTTTGTCTACCTCCGCCTGTTTGTCGAGGTCCAGTAGTTTCTTTTTATGTTCATTTTCTATGAGCAGTATCTGATTTGCAGTGAGATTGGCCTGAGAGAGGGCTATCGCGCGCTCCTGGTCTGCCAGCTGTACTTTGAGGTTGTGCTCATCCTGGCTCCCTTTTTTGACCAGCAGGAGCTTGGCCTCTATTCCGGTCTTATCATCCTGCAGCTGCGTGATCCTAAAGGCATTTTGTGCTGCCTCTATGTCCTGCTGCTGTTTGGCGATGATGATGTCCCTTTGCGCTTTGTTATTTTTTGCAGCATTCAGGTCTGCTGCTGCTGCTGCATTGATGTCAGCTATCTTGGCCTCGAGCTCAGCCTTGCTACCGGCGACAGTGAGCGATAGTTTGCCGTCGGCCAGTTCTTTGGCTTTGGCGAGAGACTTCGTATGCTCTTCGGCATTATGAGTAGCTGTATCATCCAGGTCTTTCTTTACCTGGGCGGCATATTCTTTGTCAGCCTTCATTCTCTGATTATGCAGGCCATCGTACTCAGAGATCAGCAGTTCGAGTTGTTTTTCCTCCTTTTCCATGTTTTCTCCTTTGGCCCGGCCCTCAGCTATGGTCGCTCTGAGCGACTCTTTCTGGACATATGCCTGCTGCTCCATGATGGCAAGCGAATCCGCACGTGTCTTGGCAATCTTGGCTTCCCCAACTCCAGCTTCCTTACTCTCTTCTGCTGTTTTTTCTATAAAGTCAAGATGGTTCTTGAGTTGCGCAGTATGGTTCTCGGCCAGTTTATTTTTCAGCTCCGTTTTTTTCTCCAGGTCAGTTTCCAGCTCCAGTTGGTACTCGAGAGATGTCTGTTCAGCCTCCAGCTGTTCCTTGCGTTTGGCAGCTACCTCAGAACCTTTGGCACCTGTAGCTTCCAGCAGATCGACATTCTTTTTGGCCTCCTCTGCATTCTTTGCATACTGTTTGCCGAGCTCTTCTACATCTTCCTTATGTTTATGTACTGCTGCATTATCTACCAGCCCGAAAGTGATGATGCTGAAAAAATTTCTTGCTGCATCCGCCACCACATCAAATACCTTACCGATAGCTCCTACAGCTTCCTTTATGACTGTAAACTTATTGAATGCACCTACCACTGCTGCGATGCCCAGGGCGATAGCTGCAGCAGTCAGCGTGACCGGCCACATAGCTGCATCAAGCGCCAGAGACGCTACGGTCGCTGCCTCTGTGGCAGCAGTAGCGATGGCCTGTGCGGTAGCCACGACCTTGAGAGCTTCGGCTGTTTTCTTCTTGATCTTCTCTCCTGCTTCTTCATTGCCGGTGGCGTGGGCTACTGCCTCACCGACCTCGCCCATTGCAGAGACCATTTCTTTGGTATGGCCCAGCAGTTCCTGTACTTTTTTGCCATTGTCTGCCAGTTTCGTGGAGTGCTGCTGTACGCTTTTGGTATAGGCCATAAAGCGCTTGCCGCCTGCCTCAGCCATACCCGCCAGTTTATCAAAGGCAGGAGAAGCCTCGCGCATCCGGTTGATACCACTGGAGATCGCACCACCAATACCATGCATGACCTTAGAGAAAAGGCCCATTTTTTTGCTGCTTTTTTCTGAATCTTCGCCCCCCTCTGTGAGTGCCTTTGATACCTGGCCGATCTTGACAGTCACTTTAGAATGAGCTTCATCCACTCGTATCACCTCCTCCCGCACATGCTCCAGTGAACTCTCATACATACTCAAGCTACCTTTGCCCTTGCCAATACTTGCATCAAAAGTGTTTACCGTTTCATTGGTCGTTATCAGTGTATTTTTGAAACCTGATGCGCTCGCTGATTCTGCAGTAAACTCAACAGTGAGTCCTTTGAGGTCCTCGGCGAGTGCTTTGACCGCGCCGCCTGCTATGACTGCATTGAGCTGTGAGATAGCGATCACACTCTTGGCTATAGCACCCGGCATCGCTGCTATGCCGCCTGCCGCTTCTTTGCCTGCCTCGCCGAAGTCTCTTGCAGCTTTGGCTGCTGAGCTAGCAGAGGATGTAAATTTCAACACTGCTTCATTGGCCTTATTGAATGCGGCCATATTTTCTTCTGAAACTTTGCTGAGTCCTTTGAGTGCTTCTTCGGCGGGTTTGAGCCCGGAGGGATCGCCTATGAGCTCGATGATGATCTGATCGGCCATGATCTTTTTAATTAATAATTAATAATGAATAATTAATAATGAACAGCATGTAGCTAGTCAAATTATCAAATTCCATCTTTTAATTAATGTCGGAGAGAAGTAATGAGCAGGTAGTTGACAGTTAAAAATTAAGAGTTAAAAGTGCTTGTCAGTAATAACCGTGCACTGCAATTTTTAACTATTAACTCTTAATTATTAATTTCTTTTTTTGCTCCAAATGCAAAAGTAAGTGTTATTTTTTAATTTGCAAAATTTAGTTTTAATATTTTTATTTTGCTACAAAATGGATTATATCTAACCGCCAATCTTTTGCCCCTCATAGTATGATTAGCAGAAAAAAATAAGCCTCAAAGCATTATAATACTTCGAGGCTTATTCAGAATATAGTTCTTCAAAACCTGAGACTAGTACTGATCCGGCACAGCAGGCACAGGCATCCAGGCAGATACAGGACGATCACCTGAGACGGATCCTTTCTGGCCGTTGATCTGCATAAGCATTGCCCAGGCACCTTCGCTGTTTGAATAGGCTGCAGATGTGACAGGAATGCGCTCATGCTTTTCGACCGACACGACCAGCACATTCTCACTGTAGCCATCTTGGGTGGCAGACGGCGGGGGCATCCGATCTCTGGGCGATATCCATTCCGGGGCATTATCAGCAGGCAGCTCCATCCAGTGGGTAGGTTTTATTATATCACCATACTCACCCAAAACATCGTTGTACCAGATACCTTTGGCAAAATCATAGTAAGCTTCCCGCATATAGGCTTTATATATAACCTGGGCCTTGGCTTTTAGCTCGGGGTTATCTTCTGTAGGTAAATACTTACAGGTTAGAACTATCCTGCTACGGTTAGGGTTTGTGGCAGACCTGCCCGGCAGGCCTTCTCTGATAGGTGTCCATTTACTCATTGTTATATTTTTTTGCAAAATAAAAAATATAACGAAAATACCACATAGATAGACACATTATTTTTTGTTTCTATACCAGGAGTGGCATGAATACAAGTTTTTCATTGTGAGAAATGCGGTCAAATCAGTTTTTCAGGAGCAGATACAAATAAAACATTGTAAATGACGCTAAAAACAATGTTAGCCAAATGTGCAATACAAATGGTTTGTTGTATGATGGTATGATACATATCATGCAGGCAAGAATGACTAGACCCGCACAAGTTCAATATTGTGGATCGCATATGAAAGAATGTTTTTCGGGCCCGAATACAAACAGAACTTTGTAAATCGGGATAAAATCAGTGATGCGAAAAGGGCGATACAAGGGGTTTATTGTGGGGGTACCATAACCCTCAAAGGGTTTTGAACCCTTTGAGGGTTGAGCGGTGTGAAAAAAACGAATTGTCAGGGACGCCAACTAGGGGGCAGAAAAGTGATGCGAAAAGGGCGATACAAAGGGTTTGTTGTGGGGGTACCATAACCCTCAAAGGGTTTGGAACCCTTTGAGGGTTGAGCGGTGTGAAAAATATGAATTGTCAGGGACGCCAACTAGGGGGCAGAAAAGTGATGCGAAAAGGGCTATACAAGGGGTTTATTGTGGGGGTACCATAACCCACAAAGGGTTTTGAACCCTTTGTGGGTTGAGCGGTGTGAAAAATATGAATTGTCAGGGACGCCAACTAGGGGGCAGAAGTTAGGCTTAATAAAAACCACTACATCGCCTTTTCAGCTTTTGCTTTTTCGACCTTGGTCTGGCGTATACGATCGTCGAGCTGATGGAGATAGTCATAGATGCCCATGTGGGCGATGGTCATCTCCTTAGAGGTGTCGCCGCCGAAGATCAGGTCGCGGTAGAGCTTAGTAATTCCGTCTTCTGCTGCTGTGACAATATCTCCCATATATAGTCCAAATGTGCCTGTGTCAGCTCTGCCACCACCGTCGAATAGCTCTCTAAATCTATCGGTGCAGATCTTAAAAACGGAACCAATCTCAGTATTGGCTCGCGCAAAAAAAAATCTCTGGCGGGTTCATGCTCTTTCCAATGGGCGATCTTTTTTTCGTTATACTTATAGTCATAGTCGTTAGGGTTCTCCGTGCGATCAAAGAAACGCACAGATGCGATCTTGTATACATGGTCATCCACGAGTACCCACTGCACGCGTTCCCTGAGCTGGTCATTGAGGCGCTTCATCTTTGCCATCTCTTCGAATCCGATCTTCTTGCCGGCGAAGAGGTTTTCCATTGCCTTGATATGGCTCTCAAGATAGAGACGGTCGCACTTCATGTCTAGCTCTTTGTAGAAAGTAAGTGCCTTTAGCGCACGGCGGTAGGGCATATTCATCTCGTCGGTATGCTGATAGTAGTCAGTGCCACCTATAGTGAAAGCATACTCGATGACCTGCCCGCTTTCTTTGAAATAATCCGGCCTGATGCCGAGCAGTCGTTTGATCTTTGTGAAGTCCATGTGCTATTTATGATTTGTGATTAAATTTGAGTCAACGGTCCACAGTCAACGGTCGACTAAATCACTCGTTGACTGTTGACTGTCGACTGTCGACTATGTTCATTGATTGAGTCCATGTGCGACTAGTATCTGCGCCAACTCCTTCAGTGGCTTGTCCCATTCATTCCACTGCCGACAGTAGAGATTGAAGCGCCCCTTGTTTGGCTTGATGCGCAGCTTGATACTCCTGTCGGTGATATACTCATACTTGACCGTCAGTGTACCCCCGCAGCTGCACTGGCCCTCACTGCGCCAGAACGACGGATTTAATTGATAATTCATTTAATTAATAATTAATAGTTAATAATTAATAATGCCTGACAAAGCATGAGTAACCATACATAAATTCAAATACTGTATCCATTATTCACTCTTCACTATTAATTATTCATTAATCAACCGCATCCCTCCTCGGTAGTTTTATTTAATAAAATACAAAAAAGCGTATTGATAAATGCGGTGATGGGCAGCGCCAGGATCATCTCCGTCGGGCTGAGATAGAGATGCCCATACAGGAGATAAAACAGCATGCCCCAGAAACTGCTCATACATGTAGGGCAGGACCAGAGCGGCTTGAGCAGATAGTGCGGCAGTCCGTAGGTGTAGCATAGTTCCTCGACGCTGTATGCCAGCGGCTCAAAGATCATACCCTGCCAGTTGAAGCATATCCACAGGCCCATGATGCCCAGCGAGAGTGCGAATGAGGTAATGAGAATGGAATACAAGAGATTTAAAAATTAAAATTTAATATTTAAAAGTGAGGAGGCAATGAGCGCAGAACTAAATTGAATTACTTCAAATTTTTAATTCTTAACTTTTAAATTTCAAATCGTGTCAGGGGCGTAATGAGCGATGAAGGATAATTAAGAGTTAATAGTTGAAAATAAATTTATCAAAGACGTGTATATAGATAGCATCCATTCTTAACTTTTAACTATTAATTTTTAATTCCCGTTCGCTCCGGGAGCAAATGTAAAGGTAATTTTTAAAATAGCAAAATTAATTGTTATTATTTTTTTAATGCTAATAATTAGCAACAGGTCGCAAGCTACAAGTGATGAGTATTAAAACTAAATACAAGTCATCTATACCATACCCGGCTCAGAGGGGATGTGGCCGGGATCTCATTGGTCGCTTATTTCGTGCGCTCGACCTTGATCACATGATAGATGTGCGATACCTCCGCTAAGTCCATGCTATAGTCCTGGTAGAGGCGATTGAGCGGGTGAAGAGTGAGCACACCCTCGACCGGGTCATAGTAACTGATCTTTCTCAGCAGGGCGCCACAGGCACGGTGCATCACTACGAAGTCATAATGCGCGGTATGGATCTGTGTCCACCAATGGCTGCGTGGCAGATGGCGGCATATGACCATATCTCCGGGTTCATAGCTATATCGCGTGCCATCAGACATGCTGTCATCTCTGACCTCAAATGCCATATGCAGGTCGGGCTCATCGCGAGGTGGCATGAGTGATATAGATGGCTGCAGGATAAAGAATGTTTTTTCCATAGTGCGTATGTTTGTGTGTTAGGATATGTGGATTTTAGAAACATATAATTAATAAATTTATTATATCGAAAGAAGCTGAGAAACTCCCAAGCCGAAGACCCATCTCCTGCAGAGCGGGGCTCGCCCCTGCTGAAATCCAATACTGGCGGGCACTCTTGCCAAAAAACAGATCCATTTTGTAGCCTTGGACCTTAATTACATTTATTAAATTATATACAAGTGGCGTGTTGTATCTATCCTGTCCGGAAAGCATGGAGCTAGTTCGGACTTTAGGGGCATAAAAAAAGCGCAGCCCCCTACGACTGCGCCTATCAGGCTTCAGAAAAAGCACCCCTGCCTATCTTTACGCCTTCTTATCTTTCTTGATCTCAGACTCAGACCGGAATATCTGCCATACGATGACGCCGAGACCAAGGGACAGTGCCGCTGTAATAGCCAGTACATGCATTACGGATATAGTTTGCTCATTCATTGTATTATTTTATTTCTGAAAGAATAGGTGATCGCCTGCGCGAGATTTTTGACCCTGAGTTTGTGCATGATATTCTTGCGATAAGTGTCTATCGTACCGCGTCTCAGCCCCAGATGCTCTGCGATCTCCTCAGATGTGAAGCCCTCAGATATACAAAGCAGTGTCTGCATCTCACGGTGGGTGAGCATAGAGCCGCGCACTACCCTGAGTTTCTCAGCGGGCACTTTTGATATAGGCAGTAGCATCATGGCGCCTGTCACTGGTTTCTGTTGGTTTTCATTTTGCTCGTCAGGTATCATGTCAGAATTTAAGATGCTTTTGAGAAAATCATACATCATTGCTCTAAGGTAGAGTTGAATTATGCAAACAACACATATATTGTGCTTTAGGACATCAAAAATCCCCCTAAATGGGGAGTAGTATTTTTTGGACGGTGGGATGACTGCCTCGTATCAGGCTCGTATATTTTCGTATATTTTCGTATCAAAATTAACATTTTTGGATATTTTTCGTATATTTACGTATCATTTCGTATCAAATGAAGCAAACCATATATAATTTCTCTCTGGACCTGACCATGAAACTGATGTCAGAGATAAGCCGCATAGACCGGTTTGATGCGTCATGGACTCAGATCGAAAAAAGAGAAGGTCAGACGCTCAGGCAACTTAAAGCTATAGCCACTGTACGTAGCGTCGGAGCATCTACCCGTATCGAAGGCTCCAAAATGACAGATGAAGAAGTAAAGGTCCTGATTGAAAAAATAGAAATAAGCAAACTCGAAGAAAGAGACCAGCAGGAAGTAGTGGGCTATTTTGAGACTTTGGACACCATCACCGAGTCTTATAGAGATATTGACATAACTGAAAATAATCTGAAAAATCTACATAAGATTCTGATGCGATACAGCAGCAAGGATGAATGGCACAGAGGAGGATATAAACAATCCAGTAATGAAGTGGAGGCTACCAATCCGGATGGCAGCAAATCAACAATATTCAAAACAACAGCACCAGGACTAGATACCGAAGAGGCCATGACCAGGCTGATCGAATGGTACCGTGCTGATACGAGCACATTGCCTATAGTCAAAGTAGCGCTATTTGTATATGAGTTTCTGAGCATTCATCCTTTTCAGGATGGCAATGGACGATTAAGCAGGCTCCTGGGCACATTATTGCTACTGCGCGACGGATATTCCTGGATACAATATGTAAGCTTCGAGCATGAGATAGAAAGCAGGAAAGCTGAATATTACAGGGTACTGATGCATACGCAAAGACAAAGACCCGGTGAACAAGTAGATGAATGGCTGACATTCTTTTTAGACTGTCTGCTCAAAATACAAGCACAACTAACTGACAAACTAAACAACATAGCAGCTTCAGCAATTAACCTTGCCCCAAGGCTGAAATATATATTATCATACATCGAAAACCATCCGGGCAGCAAATCAGGTGAGATTGCAGAGAAACTAAATATTCCATTGCCGACTGTAAAGAAAATACTAGCTACTATGGTGGAAAATAAATTAATCTCAAAACATGGCATCGGTGCAGGGACGAACTATGTAGTCGAACCCATCAATCCAATTAGAAAAGACCTGATGTTTGAACTGACAAACAATAACAGGACAAAAGAGTTTCTATTGATAAACCGTAATTCATTTATAGAAATAAAAAGAATTATCCTGACACCTTTGTTTCAATGGACTCATCCGAGTGAATGGGGTACAAGATTCGGCAATCAGCATCTCATGATCAAAGTGACCGGATATACTAAGAACGGAGGAACTTTCAGTTGCCCTTTTGCCTTAGGACACTATTTGCGTTCTGATTCTTATTATCCTGTTTTTACCTTGCACCAACCAATTCAAATACCAGGGGATATAGTGATGCATGACTTCCCTGATCCCAGTGAATATCCAGTAAGAATTGAGGTTGTACTTTCCGCTCATATGCCGGAAACAGTCATCGACTTCAATATCATGTTAGTCTATGATGAAAGGTAATAGCAATCCTCTTTCATAATTGAAAGTAGCCCCGTGCTTCAGCACGGGGTAAAAGATCGACCAGACTTGGCTTTAGCCAAACATTCCTCCAGGTTTGGCTAAAGCCGAAACCAGTCCTACTAATCCACGCGCTAAAGCGCATGGCTACTGAAAATTCATTCTAAATGACGTTTGACTTATAAAAGAGATTTACTACACAATTCCCCAAAAAACAAAAAGGCCCGGCATTCACCGCGACCTTTTTTGCTTGAAATGAAACGAATTGGATCCGTCGATCAAATATATTTACTGGACAGGTATGGCCAGGATGGTATTTTCTCCTGAGGCATTGCTGCCGAAATTGACCAGAGATACTGCATTGGTCAGTGTGGTACCGCCTACACCTGTGGTAGAAGAGGCGCCGCTACTGCCTGATGCAAAACCCGATCCGCTGGCAAATGAACTTTGCGTAGCGTAGTAGTATACTTTATTTGCTCCTGAAGCATTGTTGATCAGCATAGAGCCGCTGAGATTAGCATATGGGCTGGATGGTGGCATCAGACCGCTGATGAGTGTGTTATTGCCCACTATATCAGTGGTAGGCGATGGTGATGTCTTAGTGGTGGAGAAAGTGGACTGCATCCATATCGATGAGTTGGATGGAGTGAATAAAGGCCACAGAGGTTCCATCAGCATATTGACGCTCACGAGCCATTTGCCCGGAGGGAGTATGATAGAGTCGCCTGTATATGCTCCTGAGGTTTGATTTGGAGCTACAGTCACACCACCTGCGCTCAGGCCGCCTATCACATCATGGATAGCGTTTGATACTTTTCTCACCACACCATTGAGTATGCTGAGTGTGCTGTCGGTGGTAGCGCCGTTTTGCAGACCACCGAGATAGAGCGGGTTTGATGCAGCCACTACGCTCAGTGTATTGGTAGGAGATGCGGTGCCTATGCCTACCCGGCCGGTAGATGATGGATTGAATATCATATTGCCGGTGGTCGAGCTGAATGTGAGGTTGTCTGCGGCCATTATCACTGTCCTGTTTCCGCTTAGCGTACCGTCAGTTGTATATATGTTGCTATCGAGCGCGGCCAGATTCACACCGGCAGAAGTGACTCCATTGACAGTAGAGGTCAGTGTGGTCCCGGTCATCGTCAGTACATTTGTATTGATCATATTGACCGCTGTGCCTGTCACGCCATTCACAGTAGTAGTGAGTGTATTGCCTGATGAAGTATTGCTCACGCCGGTCACTACTGATGCAGTAGCAGATACGCCGTTGACCGTTGAGGTGAGTGTATTGCCTGCCATAGATAGTGTATGTGAATTGATGATAGCGACCCCTATGCCTGTCACGCTATTGACTGTCGTCGTGAGTGTATTAGCAGATGAGGTATTGCTAACTGTGAGTACTGTCGGGCCTGCTGCGCCTGTCGGGCCCGTAGTGCCTATTGAGCCATTGCTACCTGCTGCGCCTGTGGCACCCACCGCGCCTGCTGCGCCTGTAGGCCCGGTAGCACCATTAGTACCAGCAGCACCGGTCAGACCTGTAGGTCCGGTTGCGCCATTGCTTCCTGTTGCTCCTGTCAGACCTGTTGGTCCGGTTGCGCCATTGCTTCCTGTTGCTCCTGTCAGACCTGTTAATCCTGTAGCACCTGCTGCGCCAACTGCTCCTGTCAGACCAGTTGGCCCCGTAGCTCCTGCTGTGCCCGCAGCACCTGTCGCACCAGTTGCACCATTAGTTCCTGCTGCGCCTGTCAGACCGGTAGGTCCTGTTGCGCCATTGCTTCCTGTTGCTCCTGTCAGACCTGTTGGTCCAGTAGCGCCCGTTGCACCGTTACTGCCATTAGCACCTGTCAATCCCGTAGGTCCCGTGATACCTGCTGTACCATTGCTTCCTGCGGCACCCGTCACACCTGTAGGGCCTGTCGAGCCTGTGGCTCCTTTAGCACCCACCGCACCTGCTGTGCCCGCAGCACCTGTCAAGCCAGTTGGTCCTGCTGCTCCTGCTGCACCCGCTGCGCCTGTCAAGCCTGTTGGTCCGGTCGCACCTGCTGCTCCCGCAGCTCCTGTCAAACCAGTTGGTCCTGCTGCTCCCGCTGCTCCCGTCAGACCTGTAGGTCCTGTAGCACCTGCTGCGCCAGCGGTACCTGCTGCGCCTGTTGGCCCGGTAGCTCCTGTGGCGCCTGCCGTGTTAGTTTGCGCCGGAGTCGTTGCCGAGCTCACTCCTCTCCATCCGTTATTACTATAGTTATATTCTACCATTTGCCCGTTGGGTATGGTGATAGAGTTGAGTACAGCACCATATCCGCCTGTGGTATTGTTGTATACCTTCAGCACTTGCCCCGGATTGGGCGGCGTAGATCCCGTGAGGGTGACCGTGGCAGTAGCTGCTCCGGTGAGCTGCACCTGCGATACGTTTGCCGGTATGGTAGCTGCATTGGAGACTATAGGTACTATGGTCTCCCGATATGTGATAGCTCCGTTGACATCGAGTTTGGTGCCCGGGGTGGTAGTACCTATGCCGACATTCTGCGCCATGGCAAAGAATGAAAGACATAAAAGGGTCAAAAGTAAAAGTGGATTTTTCATGATTTTAATAATTGTTTTGCCAATATATACGGCAAAACACTAATTGTCAATGGGTTATTACAGCATTTAAAACAGGGTAATACTTGTAAAACACCCGGTAGATACAAGACATAAAATGTTTGTATACAGAAAAAAAGATATCTCACAATTTTGACCTTGTGCGCTGTCGGCTTAAACAATTAGGATATTGTTCGATCACTCCACCACTACTTTTCCCTGCTGCATGATCTCGCCGTCATTGATGATGCGATAGGAGTAGATGCCCTTGGCACGCGATGAGAGATCGATGGGGTACCGGTCGCTCGTAGCCTCTGCTGAGTATACCCGCTGGCCGAGCAGGTCCACGACCTCTATGACAGAGCTCTTGACGCCGTTGAAATAAAACGTACCGTGCGAGGGATTGGGGTAGATGTGGATGCGGTCGCCGGGATTATTGACCGTGAGTGCAGGCTCAGTGGCCTGTGCATGTGTGGTGAGGCTGGCTAGCCCGAGCAGCAGTGCTGCTATCAGATGTGTCCTTTTCATACGCTGTGATTTTTGCTGTGAGGTAAAAACATATAGTCATATGAAGGACTTTTGAGTTTAGGAAAATACGGTTCGACTCCGCTCACCGTGACAATTTTCAATAAAAAACGCCTGACTATTTCTGTATGATCAGACGCTGTACATTATCAGACTGACAGGACCGTAAAAGGTTGAGTGCATTTTTTCTTATTAAGTAATTTTGACAAAATGGTGACAGAGTGCTACCCTTCCTCGTCCGCGTGTTCCACGCGGATGCCACTACTCCCGCGTTTGTAACGCGATCAAAAAGACTATCTTCACCACTCGTCCGCGTTTGCAACGCGGATGCTCCAACTAGCGCGTTTGCAACGCGCATAAAAAAAACTTATATTCAAATCCTATGTCCGGCGACAGATATTTTATGGCCGACCAAAACGGCATCTACTTTACCACATTCACCATAGTGGACTGGGAAGTGTATATTAATATGTTAGCAATAAACGGTCCGATACATTTTCACTTTCAAGAGTCTGACCTTCTAACTGAAAACGCCGAAGCATTGATATTCCGCAATCAATGTAAATTTCATTTTTGAATAAATCCTTTGGAATAGGTAAATCACATAATTGATTGCCGGATTTCTTATGCCCATCAATACTTAATGCCACTTTAACACCTCTAGACTTTGCTTTATCTATTTCTAACAATAAGGTTTCTAATTGAAAGTCTTGTGCTCCGTATAAAATAGACTGACTGTGTGAATATGGGGGGTCACAATAAACCAAGTCGTTAAATTTAGCTTGTCTTATAGATTCTGTATAATCACAATGAATGAAGTCTACATTTTTGATACGATTTCTCCACTCATTGACTCTTTTTCTAAAACTATCGACAGGAATGGGTGTGTGTGCGCCACAAGGTGTTGACATATATCCATCTGATTTTCGAAAACGTATAATTCCACCATAACAAGAACGACTTAAATACAAGAAATCTGCTCCATTTGGTTGCTTATTATAGGATGATAGAATGTCGTGATATACTTTTATTTTATCTTCTGTTTTAATCCTATTCCTTCTTTCAGAATACCATACAATTAATTGCTCAGGCTCAGCCTTTAGCATTTTCCATATATCAATAAGAGGTTTAAAAGTATCCGAGCCAATACCGCTATGTGGAGCAACTGTGGCTAATATGGCTCCACTTCCTATAAATGGCTCAAAATACTTACCGTATTCAAGTGGGAAATACTTGGTTATTTCAGCTGCAAATTTCTGTTTATTTCCTACCCATTTTAATAGCTGACTTTGCGGGGGATAATATGTCCTATATTTTTCTTCAAGTGTTAGCTGCATAATTAATGTCTTTCATTAGTGAAGATAAACAATGTGTGCTAATATCCTAATTTGGGATATGCGAAATTAGGATATATTTTTCCACAGTGAAAAAAATTGCAAATACTAAACAATACAAGACTTTGCTTCAGCAACTCTATCAATTGCGCATTTCACAGGGACTCAAACAACAAGACATAGCTCTTAAATTAAAAGTTCCTCAATCATTCATTAGTAAGATTGAAAGTGGAGAGCGGCGATTAGACCTTATTGAGTTGAGAATGATATGTAAGTGTCTCAATACCGACTTAGTGGAATTTGTAATACAACTTGAAAAAAAACTAAATGAAAGCGGAAAGTAAATATTTAAATCAGCCATTGGAGTTCTGGGCTAATGTTCGCCTTATTAGTCAGAAAGCTGGATATACTGAGCGCAAAACATCAAAGGTTAAGATTCCAACGCATGCACAGATTGAAAAGATATTTAAAAATGAGAATCTTGATTCAAGTATACTTATTAAAGACAAAATATTTACTGATTATGGAACTGAATTAATAGAATATTTCGAATATAGAGCATATTTTCTTGAACAATTTGTTAAACCTAATTTACTCAATAAAGAACAAGCACGTATTTTATACAATGAGATGCTTATTTCGATAAAGCCAACCAGCCCTCAGCCTATGAACAAGCAATCTGGTGATAAAAAAGCACCTCTCTATTATACTGGTATGATAAATATGTTGATTGAAGCAAATTCAGGAGGATACCCTTGTAACTATAATCCTAAAGTATTAACAGCTTTTACAAAAGATAAATTCCCAATTAGAAGTATGTCAAGACAAATAGATGGAGCATTTCCCAATATTGTAGACCCTATAGCTATTTGGGAGATAAAGGAATATTATTCTACAACCACTTTTGGCAGTCGCGTGGCCGATGGCGTTTACGAAACGCAACTTGATGGCTACGAATTAAATGAAGTAAGACAAAGTTTGAATAGGGAAATCAATCATTATTTGATGGTTGATGATTATTTTACTTGGTGGATTAAGGGGCGATCCTACTTGTGTAGGATTTGTGATTTGCTTCATATGGGCTTGCTTACAGAAGCTTTGTTTGGCAAAGAAATTATTACACGGCTACCAGAAATTGTTAAGGACTGGATAAATACCTTAGAAGTACATCAACTATAGTCATCTGTGATTTTACCTTACAAAAGCTGTTTCATTAATCCTTAATCCTCCAGCTTTGACAACTTTTTAAAAAGTTGTCAAAGCTAAAACAGCTAGTCATTTGCCATGGTTGTCATAACTGCTCCGAAGGAGTCCTTCGGACCGACGATCTATATATTGTGGTTTGGAGAGGGCGCTATCCACTGGCACAATCACTTTTATGTTATCCATATACCTTTATTATCTTAGTCCACGTTATCTATTAAACCATTTTTCGATTTTTCGGTCAAAATCAAAATCCATCTATATGCGTCGAGTATTGCTATGCCTGCTGACTACTATCATGTCAGTGGCTGTCTCAGCCCAAAATGAAAACCTCTCTGACGGGCAGTACTTTGACGGCGAGCCCTACCTCGCCATAGACCCTCACGATCCCGACCACATCGTCGTAGCATGGATCGGATTCACGCCCGGATCTCTGACAGGCATCAAGGTCAAGGCCTCCTTTGACGGCGGGCACAGTTGGAGTGCGAGTACCTTCCTGCCGCATGCTGCGCCCATTTTTCATTCTGCTGATCCCTCTATCGCCTTTGATACTGCAGACAATGTCTATGCCTGCTATATCGACTATACACAAACTACAGACAGCGGGGCCATCTATGTGGTGCGCTCGGGAGACGGTGGACTGACATGGGGCACACCATCGAGGGTCATAGGCGGATCAGATGATCCCGGCAAGCTGCCCCTCGACAGGCCCTGGTTCACGATCAATCCTGTGACGAACCAGTTCTACGTCACATCGAAACCCGCACCCTGGCTGCCGCCGCCAAACAGGGCCTACTTTCGCACCTCATCTAATGAGGGCGCTACATGGGCAGCATGGCGCTATATCGATACGACGGGCTATCTCATCGGGCCGGACATAGCAGGTCCCATGATCACGCCGGCAGTCGGCAGCGATGGCGTATTTCACGCTGTCTATCCGAGCTATCTGTCTTCACAGAATGTTTATCCCCAGTATATCCTCGCCTCGTCGGCCAATAACGGTGCTACTTTCACATACAATACTGTATATCGTGGCCTGCCTGCGACCAATGACAGCCTGGCCAAAGTAGGCTATCATCTCGAGGTAGACCCGACCAATCCGCAACACCTCGTTTTCAATTTTCTGAATAGTCCGAATGGCGATCTCGATGTATTTATCATCCAGTCTACCAATGGCGGCAGTACATGGACCACTCCACAGCGTGTCAATGACGATGCTGTCGGCAATGGCAAGATGCAGGACATGACCTGGTGCACCTTTGATGTGAATGGTGACCTGATCGTGGGCTGGCGTGACAGGCGTGATGCTCCCGGTACCGGCTACCAGCAGCCATCTGAGACATGGGGTGCGATACTGCGCAATGACTCTACTCACTTCACACCCAACTTTAAAATATCAGACACGCTGGCGCAGTTCGTCGCGCTATACCTCGACACTAGCGGCAATGATTTTATGAATATAGCCCTGCGCCGTGACACGATGTATGCCGTATGGGGCGATGTACGCACAGGTGTGCTGCAGATATGGTTTGATATGAAAGGAATGTCTGACAGCAGCTCGACCTCGACGGGCGTCATGCTCACTGATGCTGCGATACCGGGTGTGACCATCGCTCCAAACCCTACAGATGATGTACTCAACCTCTCAGGCGAAAAAGTAAACGAGGTGACGATCACCAATATGACCGGGCAGATCGTCCTGCATCAAAAACTAAATCAGCAGCAGGTGAAAGTCTCGTCTCTCTCACGAGGTATATACATCATACAGATGCAGACCGCCACCGGCAGCACTACGCATCGATTTGTGAAGGATTGAGGATGTTCGATTATTAGCCACCCTCGACACTACTTTGACCAGACAACAAAAGCACGGGAGACATTTTTTTCCTTATTTTTGGTATACAACGAAAATCATTTTATGAAAATAGCCTCTACCCTTTTCTTTCTTTTATTCTTTATTTCAGCACATGCGCAGGTCGTCACCACACAGTTCGGGCAAGTGCAGGGACACACAGACGGGACAGTCTATGAATTTCTTGGTATCCCATTTGCCAAGCCGCCGGTAGATACTTTGCGCTGGCGCGCTCCGCAAAATCCCGATAATTGGGTGACTACTTTGGTCGCAGATAGTTTTGCACCCGCCTGCCCGCAGAAATATTTCTCGCAGCTCACCGGCGGTTCTACTGACTCTACGTTTGGCAGCGAGGACTGCCTGTACCTGAACGTATGGACACCCAATGTGAGTAATACTGCGGACTTACCGGTGCTCGTGTTTATTCACGGCGGCGGCAATCAGCAGGGCAGTGCGAGTGAAGAGGATGACGGCACACCTATGTTTTTCGGCAAAAATATGTCCACACGTGGCAACGCAGTCGTGGTAACGATCCAATACCGTTTGGGCCCTCTGGGGTTTTTGGTCCATCCCGGATTGGATTCGGAGAGTGTCAGCCATACTTCGGGCAACTATGCCGTACTCGACCAGATACTCGCTTTGAAATGGGTGAAAAATAACATCACACAGTTTGGCGGCGATACTGCTGAAATAATGGTGTTTGGTGAAAGTGCAGGGGGCGTCGATGTGGGAAATCTGCTGGTCGCTCCTCAGGCTGCAGGCCTGTTTACCCGTGCCGGGATCGAAAGCGCCGGCCCTACTATGTCTGCGTATAGTGATGCAGAGAGCATAGGTATAGGTTTTGTGGATAGCTTTATCACTACGGGGACCGACTCCCAGAAAATTGCCTATATGCGGTCGCTTCCTCCGGATTCTCTCGTACAATATGAGGTACAACCATTGTCAAACGGTATAGCGGCTTCTACCTGGGGCCCGGCATTGGATAATGTCGTGTTTCCAGATTATCCGTTCAATCTGTTCCGTACCGGAAATTTTAATCATGTGCCACTGCTCATCGGCTCAAACGCTGATGAAACCAATCTCACATCTCCGCCGACCGTCACTCCTGCCGAGGTGACCCAGTTGCTGAATGAATATTTCCCCTCATCTGATAATGCTGAGATCTTAGCGATGTATCCTCCCGGGACCAACGACTCTACAGCCCGTGTAGCCTATGTAGGGATCACGACCGATGTGCAGTTTACAGATATCACCTGTCATACTGCCCAATGCGTCAGCGCCAATGAGACACAGCCGGTGTGGCGTTATTTCTTTTCCTACACATATCCTGCGCCGCAGTTAAATAATCCTGATCTGGTTTCCTATCACGGGATGGAGTTGATGTATGTATTCAATAATTGGGAAAACATTTACGGACACCAGCTTTTGTTTAAGCCGCAAGACGACTCCCTGCAGCAGATAATGCTAAACTATTGGGTGAACTTTGCCAGGACAGGCAATCCGAACGGCTCACAATCAATCCTCGTAAACTGGCCCCAGTACAATGCAAATACTGATTGCTATGTAGAAATAAATGCTGAACCAAATGGTACACAGTGTGGCCTCCGTACAGCGCAAACAAATATGTGGGATTCGATCGAGCACTTCACACCTTGTGTCGATACATCAAGCACATCTACAGGAATTGCCGAAACAAAAAGTAATATTGAGGTTTCTGTTTATCCAAACCCGACCGATGACATACTCTATATGAGTGGTGAAAAAGTATCAGAAGTCACCCTGACCAATATGACAGGACAAGTGGTGCTCCATCAAAAACTGTCTGAGCAGCAGATCAAGGTCGCATCACTTACACCTGGCATATACATCATACAGATGCAGACCGCCTCAGGTAGCACTATGCATCGATTTGTGAAGGATTGATTTGAATACTATCATCCCTCATACGGCGTCAGCCTCGGCAGCCATCTTGGTACATTTGCTTTATACCGCAGATAGTCCTCACCAAATCTTTTGGTCATGCTCGGCTCCTCTGCAAAAATAAAATAGGCGGTATTCATACAGAAGAACCATATGCTCCATAGCAGCATAGCACCCGAACCCACATACAGCGCCTCGCCCAGCAGTATAAAGACCACGCCCGTGATCATGGGATTGCGGACATACCTGTATGGACCCGTGATCACGAGCCTCTGAGTAGGTGCCCAGGGTGCAAGAGTGCCCATTGCCATTTTATAAAAAAGATAAACAGGCACAGCCCACAGTACCAGTCCGATGCCAAATATAAATCCTCCCAGTGCCTCAAAGATCGCAGTGTGAGGGATCCAACCACTAAGCAGCGTATGCAACAAATACGGCACCAGTATGCACACGATGCCCGGCAGAATAAGTATGTCGCGTATATGCGCCCAGATAGATGGTGACTTCATGCTGTGATTATTTATAAGCAAATATAAAAAGTCCTGCCAGCTCATGACTCAATGTCATTTGTTTTGTGCCTTCATATTTAGGAGCATAGCGAACATCTCCGACAGATTGTAAAAGGTAAATATCAGGCAGACAAAATCCACGACTCCTGTGATGCGGCTATTGCCATAAAATATCAGCGTGAGCAGGGCAAAGTTGGCCGGCAGCAGCCAGCAGATAGATGGCAGGCGATGTGGTTGTATCCGATAGTATAGCGAGATAGTGATGATGGTGATGCCGATGAGCAGATAGCGCAGGAGGTGATGTATATTGAGCACCGAGTCTGAGACAGCGATGAGCATGGCGTGTATATGCCCTCCGGCTGCCAGCACTATGATCGTCAGAGCAGCCACAGGAATGAGCAGCAGCACACGCCGCCTGACATGATACACGATGACATATGCCAACATACTAAGATAGAAAGCCAGTTGCGACAGCGTGGCAAAAAGTCCCATCATGATCTTGGACGAAAAGAAATATGGGATCCAAAGAATATGCTGCGCATAAAAAGCGCTGACCTTCCACCATCCTGAGTGAGTTTTGATATCGGGCCTGTTATAAAAACTCTCAGGCCGTGATGACCACTCAGGATGCCAGTGCCCGTCGGCTGAGAATTCATTATTCGATCCGAGCAGAACATCATCGCCCTGTGTAGTGATGATCACGACAGGATGACCGGGATTTGTTTTGTCGAGCTGATGATTCGCATAGATGCTCCAGGGCAGTATACATAGTGCGATGCCAAGAAGCTGTGCGATGGCATTGCGATCAGATGTTTTCTTTGAAATAAAAGCAAGGTAAAGCTCATACGCCACGATAAAAAGAAACAAAGGCAGGAAGCAGTTTTTCAAAAGAAGGCCTATGCCCATCATCAGTCCTGCTGCGAGGGCATGAGATAGTCGCTGCCTGTGATCAAGCACTATATAAGCCAATACAAAGACGATAGTATACACCACGATCAGCGCCTCGCACATCACATCAGATGCATAGCTATGATCGAGAAATAAAAACACGATATACGCCGCCACACCGATCAACATACCTCGCGGCAGCGACATTCGGCAGCAGAGATAGGGCAAAATAGAGCCTGCGAGTATGAGCAGCAGAAACTGCACCCGTCTGAGCCACTCAGGGCTGACCCCGCTGATGCTATATACGGCAGAAATGAACAAGGGATAAACGGGATTGCGGTAGAAGTCATAGCCTCGCCCACCTGCATAGAAATCATGCCATGTCTGACTGCCTGATCCCTCCGGCTGATAGCGCAGCTTATAGACAGCGGAGTCCTCATAGCCGCCCGATACAGGGAAGCCGTGGCCGTGAAGCATATTGACCGCGATGGACTGATACTCCCACTCATCTCCTGCCAGCGCTACAGTATCGGAGAACGTATGCTGCCACATATAGACCAGCCCCGCGATCACACATACGATATAAACTATGATGTGCAGCCTGAGTGACAGGTATCGTTCTTTGTGAGGGCTGTTGTTCATTTGCTGTCTGTAGGTGCAGTAGAGATAGCGCGACCTATCATTTCAAATATAGCAAATATCGAATGAGGTCAGGGATTCACTTCACGCAGTGCATTGCTTCAGCTATCGATACAGATTACTACACAATTTTATCATTTATATTTTCCCGGGAAAAATTGTTCGTAATGACGGCGGGCTTGAGGTCTTGCGCCGCATATCCCAAAGCACAGCGTCATTACGAGGCATTTCTACTATAGAAAAATAAACAGCGATGAAATGACGTAGTAATCCGGAATGAAAGTTCTGGCAGCTCAGAAGTATTTGGAATGACTCGTCTGCGTTTGAAACGCGAGTGTGCTTTACATCCCATGCATGGCACTGGTCTCCTGGTGCAGCAGCGTAGTGAGGCGGTAGACAGGTTCCTTGATGGGTTTGATGGCAGTCTTTTTGATCCGGCTGCGGATGATGTCGAGGTTTGCTTTTTCGAGCTCGACGCGTGCCTTGCTCATATTCCTTCGGATGAACTTGACCGTGGCGTCCATCTTGTCCTGAGCGAGTGAGAAGTTGCCTTCCTTGAGCAGAAACATTTTCTCCAGATAGCGCAGCGTGAGGTTGTACTCATCATACTCGCGGCTGTCATCCATCTGGTAAAACTCATTCTGATGCAGGTAGAAGTCTCTGCTGTCATTCATCAGATAGGCGCGCAGGGCCTTGACATAGGCTATCTTGTAGGCGAAGCTGCGGTCCATGTCGAGTTTGAGAAACTGCTGATAGTATCGGTCAAACTGCTTGAAGTCCTTGCGCAGGAAGTAGTACGAACAGTAGTTCATCATAGCCTGTGAGTCATACAGCAGCCCGTGCGAACCGATGGCACTCTCTATGTCCCTGAAGTATACCTCCGGATCAGTATCCAGCTCGAATATCGCATAGAAGCCCATCAGATTGAGCGTGGCGACGTTCTTTGTAAATGGTATCAGGTGGTCCCGATACCGGTCCAGGAAGCTGCTTATCTCTGCTACGGTCTTCTCGGCCTTTTCTTTATTGATCATGTATTTAGTATACAGCATAAAGTAGCAGTGCATAGCATTAAAGATAGGTATGTGGTGATCTACCTTCAGCGCCTCTGCGAGCAGCCGCTCGAGCCCTGCTTCATAGTTCTCGTATTCATCTTCCTTCAGTGCACCTTTTTCGATGATCGCCATACAGAGTATGATCTCCTTGTCCACACGGGTGTATGCTGCGAGACGGTCGATATTGAGGAGGATCTTATCCTTCGTTTTTCTGATAGCATCGATGTCGCACTTGGAGTAGTGGACCATCATATCTACGTTGTATACCTCATTCAGTACATTCCACCAGCCTTGCTTTTCATATTCATCTTCGAGCTTCAGGCGCAGTTTGCTGGCATAGGTCTCCAGACCGCGGCGGTAGAGCACATTGGTGAGGAGCAGGTCGTCGTAGGCATTTTTGATATGTACTTTGATGACCTCATATATCTCATCCTTGGCCAGGGTGAGGTTCTTGAAATAGGTATTGCCGTTGATCTTAAACTTTTTCTCGATGGCCTCCTTGCTGATGTCCGGGTCCCGTAGGAATGCATCGATAAACTGGTATATCATGGCATTGCTGGCGGCTATACGCTGTTGGAGCGTCTGCCGTTCATCTTCTGTCAGCTTTTTGATGAGATCTCCGATCATATTAGAAAGTAACCTTTAGTTTTGTCCTTTGTTCATATAGATATAAAAAAGACATTTGATACTGCAAATTACAAAAAAGCCCAAACAAACACTAAATGTCAAATAACCTAAAGACAATCAATTTGTTCTGGATCATTTTCATGGGACGTGTGGAGGCTGGTGGTGGCATGGAGGCCACCCTTCAGACAGTAGCGCTCAAGCCCGCTGCGACTGATGCTGCTAAGCGTACACGAGCAGTACGTCATGATCCAGACACCAAAAAAAGAAAGTCGCGAAAGAAATCATAAGCTATTATGCCGCTGGGCAAAAAGACGTGTTTGTTTATAATTTGCAAGAGGGTCTCAGGTGAAAGCCTGAGGCCTTTTTGTTTTCCGCGACTCTATTCATTTAGTAATTTACTTTTTTATTAAACTTCTATTTATTTTATAAACTACTGATAATAAATTAGTTGAAAATATATAAAGATCAAAGATCAGTTAAGGAACGTTAAAGGAATGCCTCTTCAAAAGTTTGGCACCGCATTTGGAATATCTTCATCATTCATTCATAAACTAAAAAACAAAAACAATGAAAAGTTTCAAAAGCCTGGCCCTCGTTTTCGCAGCAGCCATCATTTCTTTCGGTTCTTTCGCACAAGCTTCAACTACTAAGCCAGCTGACAAACCAGCAGCAAAGGCAGTTGGAAAAACTACAACTACTAACAAGACCGCCGCTAAGAAAGCTGACGTAAAGAAAACTGACGCTAAAGCTGCTCCTGCCGCTAAGAAGTAATTCCCGGCTAAGCAAGATCATAAATAGGTCCCGGTCCATTCATTTGGCCGGGACCTGTTTTTTATACCTTATGCGTTGGCTACCAGCCAGCGGTCTATCTCCGAAGCGAAATCTGATGCCTGCACCAGAAACTCATTGATCACAGTCTCTCCTACCGTACCCGTCTTGGCCTGCCGCTCTATCGACTCTGCCATATCAGAGAGCCTGTCATAGCCGCAGCTATGCAGCTCTGAGTGCAGTTTATGTGCCTGCTGGTACACCCGCTCGGTGTCGCTGCTGCGCAGGTTTGGCACTGCATCACCGAGTGTCCGGCGTAGCAATTTCAGCAGCTTTTCCGTTTCTTTGTGGTCAAATTGAAACGTGTGGCTCAGGTGCTGTATCACCATATCAAGCGCTTTAGTTTGCATAGTCCGCTATTTTTTGTAATTTAAATATCGGAAAAATTATCAAATGGCGAAAATTTCTGTGGCTGTCATCGAGGATTCAGATCTGGTACGCGAACTCACGATCAGGACCATAGGCATGTCCGAAGACTTTGAAGTATCGCATGTCTACTCCAATGCTGAAGATGCTGTATCCTTCATGCACCAGAACCCGCCGCAGATCGCTCTCATGGACATCCACCTGCCGGGCATGACCGGCATAAAGTGTATTCTGCAGCTCCGTGATGCCTGCCCCGCCACACAGTTTATGATGTTTACTGTGAGCGAAGAGGACGATGATATATTTGATGCGCTGCGGGCGGGCGCTACCGGCTACCTGCTCAAGGGACAAGCCCCCGAGGTGCTCCTCACTGCGCTGCGCGACCTGCATGAGGGCGGATCTCCCATGTCTGCCAGTATCGCACGCCGCGTCGTGTCTGTGTTTCGCCATCCCGCAGGTACTGTGCGGCAGTCTGCAGCCGCTGAGCTGACCGACAGAGAGCAGGACCTGCTCCAGCTCCTCAGCACCGGCCTGAGCAATAAAGAGATCGCTGACCGGCTTTTCATATCATACGATACGGTCAAAAAACACATCAATAATATCTACCGCAAACTGCACGTCCAGAACAGGGCGGAAGCGATCAACAAGGCCTTTCGCAAATAAGCAATAACATTTATTTCTGATAAAACAATAACCCTACAGGGTGATTTTTGTTTCCTGAAACAAGCTCATATTTGCAATTATAAGGATACAACAGATTCATCCACTTATCATTTGTGTCCACCTAAAATGCAATTTTCTATTTAAACGTGTAGCGGTGTAGTTCCCCCAGACTACGCCGTTTTTATTTTATATACCCAGCTATCCTCCATCTTCAAGCAAAAGCGGCATACCGTCAAGTCGTCAAAGAACTACCTGTGTTATTAATGCAAATTTAGCAAAATATACGCATAGTAAGAAATGCCGGATACGCTCCTGCTATTGTTCTAACTGGCAAAGTGAGCAATATCAACGTCCATCGGTCGAAAAGAAAATGCAGGCAGGCTTGAAACCATTGCCGGTACTGGCATAGGGCCGGAACCGCAGGATTGGTTTTCGAATTGGTTTTCGCAATAATAAAAAAAGACCGCCACTACTGGGTTTCGTCCTCGCACGAAAATCAATTATCGGGCTAAATATTTTGTTATAGCAATGATATCAACGGATCGGTGACACCGGCGACCAATGGAAAAACAAATTTTATCTTGGCGTATGCACGTCGATGTAGGGACAGGTCGCGACCTGTCATCTGCGGTACCATTTAGCCCCGCCTTCGCTCGCGTCCCGCGAGTGTCAGCTATCAATAGGCTTCCAGCCGCTGCAGTCGCTCAGTTTCACCGAGTGACCATATATTATTTGTGGTTAAGCCACAGGATATATTTATGTTACTCGGCACAGCCGAGCAACTGTGGAATAAGTGCTATGCGGAGACGTCACGACTAATAACATTTCTTAAGCCAGAATAGCTTTTTTATTAAATCTTATAGAGATACATCAGCTTTCGCTCCGCTTTCGATCTGATTTGGGTATATAATTGGCAAAATCGCATTATGCAAAAATGTACCGCGAAAAGTCGAATACATCACACCACGGGTTGTAGATAACGATATAGCATTTAATGTGTCTAATAATATTTTTGGAATATCATATTTACCATTATTGGCCAACTTAATAACTTCTTCAAAATTAAGTATTTCAAAAATACAGCTAGTGGAAACTCCTCCTAAAATAATTTTTGTATCCTCACTTTGAATTGAAATATTTACAACAATAAATAACAACCTATTGATGGGATCTACTTTGACTTCCATATTAATACGAAATCCAAATGCATTTAATTGCTGAATGCTTGGATCAGTTGGAACATTTAAAGAAGTACTTAATAATTCGATCCCTTTAAATTGCATTTGTACATTAGGTGCTGATTTTGCCTTTTTAGCCATTATGTATTCTTGATTTTTGTTTACTAAAATTGTAATTTACTGGCACTAGATTTATGGGTGCATATTCCCTTGGTTTATAGTTATAATATTGATTGGTTACAAGAGCGGTGGCTGGGATTTCCATTTTTCGCGATGGTGCATGGACAATTATTTCGGGTGTTTTATAAACAACCTGAATTTCCCGAGAGCCAAATAATGCACTTAAAGGAATACCAAATGATTGAGCGATTTCTGTTAATGTGTCAATTGTTAAATTTTGGGTCCCACTTAACCATTTAGTTATTTCTGATGGTTTTTTGTCAACCTTTTCTGCAAATTGGGACTTAGTCCACCCTTTGGATATCATTAGCCCTTCTATCCGAGCAGATAATTCCATCTTATTTTTAGTTTTATCCATTTGAAGAGGTGTAATTTGACTAAGCAAATTTCCAATCTGAATGCTTTTATACTTCCTTGGTTTCATGTTGTTTATTTTTAAAATTCTATATCTCCCGAATCAATCTTTTTTTGAATATCCTGAGCATAATGAATCATTTTTTTTGCAGACTTGGATAATATCAAATCGTCTTGCCAAGCTCTAACACGCTTCTCACCTCCTCCTCCCAATATCAATATATCCATTCCAAATCTAATACAGTAAAGCCTCAATTTCCTGTCGGGATTATCATATAGAGCGCAAACCCCATCGCCTGGCTTGCCTTCGTTGTGTTTAAAATAAGAGTGCCGAGCCCCTACATTACGCCCTATTTGATATAGTCTGCTTATGATATCGTCTATTTCATCTTTAAATTTTGCTTCGTTTTCCTCAATAAATTGTTCAAATAGAGTTACTTCCGAATCGTCTTCAATTATGGAATAGACTCTTGCTTGCCTTCCACTAAACTCCACCATTTCAACAATTTCATAATTCACTTTGGGACATTGAGGGTTTTAATTGGTAAACGTATTTCGAAAAATAATGTTTTACTTTTAAGTAAATTTTGGACTGCAAAGATATCAATAAAAGAGTATTTTTTTACTTTTAAGTAAAATATCAGTAGATACTCCCGCTGATCAGATGTTGTTTATTGACAAACAATACATTAAATACTTGAAAGTTGGCCACCTTTCCTACCGGCAGGCAGGGCGACCAACAACTATGCTGCACCTAACCCCATCATTTGTCCTCTGATATGATCACCATCTTATAGTAATAAGTCAGATTAGGCCGTGCGCCATAAAACCGTATCTCGATATGGCCGGGCAGATAATTATAAGACACCAGAGGGCCCACTTCGGAAGGAAAAGTATAGGGCAGCGGCCACCATCCGCCACCACTCGTGCCTAAGAGATAAACCATGACAGTGCCATTGTCAAAGACATCCTTGGTAATAGTTGAATCATAATAGTTGAAACTCATGGCCGATAGATCAGGTGGCTGATGCGTCCAGTCATAGGGGTTGATACTGAATTTTACAACCTTCATACTCTGGCCGGCGTATGTGGCTATGGTTACAACCATGAGTAGCAATAGAAGAGTGATCCTGTTATTCATTTATCATGAAATTTGGTTAAAAAATATTTTCGTTTTCTCTTTGACGCAAGTAAACGCCAAAATCCACAAAATATTTCCCGAAAACAAATACCCTTGTCCGGCTCCAAAATATTTTTGCAAATAAATTTTGTGTAACCAAACGGTTTCATATATATTTGTAACCGATAAGTTACACGATACAAAATGAAACAATGAGAAGAGATGTTTTTCAGGCTATAGCAGACCCCACACGCAGAGAGATCATCGACATGGTCGCCCGTCAGTCACTCAACCTCAACTCTGTGGCGGAGCGCTTTGACGTGAGCAGGCCTGCCATATCCAAGCACATCAAGATACTCACAGAGTGCGGCCTCATCGAGATCAGGCAGCAGGGCCGCGAACGCTTCTGCGAAGCGCGGCTGGACAAGCTCAGCGAAGTATCGGACTGGGTGGCTGAATACAAAAAATTCTGGGAGTCAAAACTGGACTCACTCGAAATATATCTGAAGGAATTACAAACCAAAAATAAAAAAAATGTCAGCAGGAAAAGAAAACCCAAGTGACCGCTCACTCACGGTCACACGACTGCTCAATGCCCCGCTATCTCTGGTCTGGGATGTATGGAGCCGCCCCGAACATATCACGCAGTGGTGGGGGCCGACGGGCTTCACCGATACCAACCACGAGATGGACTTCAGTCCGGGCGGATACTGGCGGCATACGATGCATGGCCCCGACGGCACGGACTATCCTAATGAAGCACGATTCAAGGAAATAGTCAAACATGAGCGCATAGTATATCAGCACTTCAAGCCGGACTTTACGGCCACAGTAGAGTTTACCGCAGAGGGTACCAGGACGCATATCAGATGGACAATGCTTTTTGAATCCAAAGAAGTGTTCGAGATGGTCGTGAGCCAGCATAAGGCAGACAAGGGCCTGGTGCAAAACGTCGACAAAATGGAGGCATACCTGCGCAGCGACAGGATAGTGCGCAAAGAACTCACCATCACACGCACCATCGATGCCCCGCTATCGCTCGTGTGGCAGGCATGGACAGATGAGAAACAGCTCGCCCAGTGGTGGGGACCGAAGGGCTTTATCAATCCGGTGTGCGAGTGGCAGGCACAGGCGAATGGCAAGATATACATAGAGATGAAGGCACCTGACGGGACGATATATCCGATGGATGGGGTGATTTGTGAGGTGACAAAAACCAAGGAACTTGTTTTCACCTGCGGTGCACTCGATGCCAATGGCGAAAGGTTATTTGATATACTCAATACGATCACATTCCATGAAGAAAACGGAAAGACAAATATCCTGCTGCATTTCATCGTATCCAATATAAAACCCGAAGGCGAGCGCTATATAGCAGGTCAGGAAATGGGCTGGAACATGAGCCTCGATAAACTAAACCATTTCGTAAACCCAAAAAAATAAACATGAAAGACGAACAACCGCTCATCATGGAGCGGACATATACAGCTCCCGTCGCAGCAGTCTGGAGCGCTCTCACAAATATAGAGCAGATGAGGCGATGGTACTTTGATATGGATGGCTTCAGGCCTGAGGTAGGCGCAGAGTTCACATTCGCAGGTGAAAAAGACGGCATCAAAAAGGTCCATCTCTGTCAGGTCAAAGAAGTGATACAAAACAAAAAGATCAGCTACAGCTGGCGCTATAAGGACCATGAGGGCATGTCACTGCTCACTTTCGAACTATTTGATGAAGGTGAAAACACCAGGCTGAAACTGACGCATGCAGGACTGGAGACATTCAAGGTTTTCACAAAACAAAACTTTCAGGATGGCTGGAATCACTTTATCAATACGGCATTGGTTAATTTTCTATCGGAAAACAAAATCAACATGGAAAAGAAACCATATCAATGCAGGATCACAGTTCCTGTCTCGCAAAGCAAAACAGCAGATGCCATCGCTGATGTCAGGGCCTGGTGGTCGGAAGACTTTGAGGGCGCTTCGCGGCGAGCAGGAGATGTCTTTACCGTACGCTTTGGTGAGACCTTTATGACATTCCGGGTAGTGGAGGCGAGCGAAAGCAAAATAGCCTGGCTAGTCATAGACTGCTACAAGCACTGGCTGAAAGGCAATAAAAAAGAATGGAATGGCACGACGGTCGTATTTGAACTATCGGCTGCGGGCGACAAGACGCAGATAGACTTCACCCACCTCGGATTGGTGCCGGGTATAGAGTGCTACGAGGGCTGCGAGGACGGCTGGAACTTCTACATCAAAGACAGCCTCTTCAAACTACTGACCGAAGGCAAGGGAAAGCCTAATACGCCGAAGGCTGAGAGATGATTGATTAAACACTAAGCGTCATTGCGAGGAGGCTTGCGACGAAGCAATCCCCGCCAGCACTTGGGGAGATTTGACAACTTTTAGAAAGTTGTCAAATCTGTAAAACCCACTCAAACACGACGTCATTGCGATAAATTTCTACTTAATAAAAAACATCAGCGATGGAATTTAGTAGCAATCTGTAACGAAAGATCAGGCAGCTCAGAAGTATTTGAGAGAGTAGTGCTAATCTATAGATACAGATTACTACACAATTTTATCATGTTTACTTTTCACGGGAAAAATTGTTCGTAATGACGGCAGGCTTGGGGTTGTTTTCAATTAGTGCTAACGAACAACTATAAACACAACATTTGCATCTTTGCATTTTACTTCTTATATTCATAATATGAAATCAAATCGCATATATTATTATTACTATTATACTCCTGCACAGGAGCGGTATAGGTAATGATATATGTGAGACATCATAAGACATCAATACGAAGCCGTTCTGCATAGAGCGGCTTTTTTATTTTAAAAAACTAAAACGACACAACATGAGACCTACACAGCAGATCTACAGCGACTACACGGCAGAGGACTTTAGCGTATGGCGTACACTCTATGAGCGCCAGATGCCTCAACTCAATGCCCATGCATGCAGTGCCTATCTCGGCGCACTCGACACGGTGGGTTTCAGTGCAGACAGGATACCTGACTTTAGCATCGTAGATACCATACTCTCGCCACTCACCGGCTGGGGCATTCACGTCGTGCCCAATATCAGCGCAGCGCCGGAGTTCTTCGGCTATCTGTCGGAGCGTCGGTTCACGGCGACCTGCTGGCTGCGCACCATGGCGCAACTCGACTACATCGAGGAGCCGGATATGTTTCATGATGTGTTCGCGCATATACCGCTCATCAGCGATCCGGCTTATTGCAGGTTCCTCGAGGGGCTGGGCAGGATAGCATCTGTATATCGCGATGACGCGGCCAGGCTCGAACTGATAGGGCGGTTCTATTGGTTTACGATAGAGTTTGGACTGATACGCGAGGCCGGTGAACTCAAGATATACGGCGCGGGCATCATCTCCTCAGCTGGCGAGACACTGCACTGTATGGGTGACGACTGCGAGATACGCGACTTTGATATAGATGCGATACTAGCCACTCCCTATCGCAATGACATCATTCAGGATACATACTTTGTGATCGATTCTTTTGAGCAGTTGTATCAATCGCTGTCGAGAGTAGAAAGTGCGATGAAATAATTGAGAATGGAGAATTGATTAGCCATCAAGGTTTGGCGAGGACGCCAACCACGGGCAAAATGGAGTCTCTGAGCTTTGACAACTTTCAAAAAGTTGTCAAAGCTACCCTGCCAACAAAAACCGAAAAATCATTTAGTAAAAGTGATAGTAACACTATTGTTATTATATGCTCCGGTACTATCAGAGGTAGAACTGCTGCTATATGTCAATATGAGTTTATTGTCGGTGACAGATTGAATAATGAATGTATTGGTTGGAAAAAATTGCTGAAAAAAAATAGACCCCCCACCTCGGAATGTAACTGCATTATCTAGGGTGTTATTACTCAAGTACTCCCAAGTACCAGATTTTGTGACAGGATCATTATATGCATCTTCATCTATTGAATATGTTCCGTTATTGAGAATACTCCAGTTTGAGAATTTGAGGCTGATTATCTGTGTATCCTGATGAGGAAGATTAGTACTACTATATCGAATCTGAAAAACAGATTGAGTCTGGTAATTATAAAAATAAGTGTCACTGATGCTATCATCGTTGGGAGTGGAATAGTTCTGATTGCTTGCAGTAAAATTTATAAACTTCCAGTTGCCAACTATCGTGGAATTGCTCTTTTTACAACTTGTAAAAAATAAAATACCAAGGATTGTAAATATCAAACTGAAGAAAATATTCTTATTCATCGGGAAACGTTAAAGTACAAATTAATAAAGCCATGACCCAAATCATTTCGTAAACGTAATAGTTTCGCTACTGTTGCCAAACGCGCCAGTGCTATCTGAAATAGAACTATTACTATACGTCAATACTAGTTGTTTATCCGTTACGGATTGAATAACAAATGTATTTTGCGTATAAAATATTTGAAAAAACATTGAACCTCCACCTTGAAATGTTACAGCATTATTCGATGATGTATTACTCATATACTCCCATATACCAGAGGTCGTAACAGCATCGTTGTAAGCATCCTCATCTATTGAATATGTTCCATCACTCCTAATATCCCAGTTGGAGTATTTCAGAGTTGTAATCATCTGTGTATCTAAATGAGGTAGGTCTTTACTATGGTAAAGAATATAGTTTATAGATTGAGACTTCGCGTTATATGAATACGTTCCATTAGCACTATCTCCATAGGAAGGGTAATAAACTTGAGTACTTGCCGTATAGTTTGAAAATTTCCAGTTGCCGACAATGGTAGGATTATTCTTTTTGCAGCCCGAGAAAAATACAATAGCTGCGATCGCAATGATCAGATGAGTGTAAATGGTTCTCTTATTCATGGGTAAGGTTTTAAATAAAATACTCAAACGAAGATAGAGATGATTTATTATATAATTCAAGTCTCTGAGCTTTGACAACTTTCAAAAAGTTGTCAAAGCTACCCCATACTGGCGCGGAACTTAGTTCCGTGCATAAAGAGCTGTAAAGCCCATACTGGCGCGGAACTTAGTTCCGTGCATAAAGAGCTGTAAAGCACGGATGTAACATCCGCGCCAGAGTATGTTTTACTTAAAAATGCTCTGACCGGTCCAGGCTATGCGCTGCTCGCTCTTGGGGTCTGAGGTGGACTTGGATTTCTTATTAAAGATCATGGTCGAGCGCTGTGCTGCATCGTATTTGCCCCAGGCTTGCTGTCCTGATGGGTCGGGATTGCCATAGCGTGCGAAGTTGGCCCAGCTCTGCTGCACGAGTTTTGACAGACGCCAGTTGCGTTTCATGTTTGACAGTATCGCAAAATATTTGCCGGGCTTTTTGTCGAGCGTGCCAAATACAAACGGCAACTCTGCGCCATGGCATGCGCGCAGTCCGACCAGGTTCATGCCCCACGATGACCAGTCGAAGCGGTACATGTATGAAGTAGCAAATTTTGACTGTAGCTCGGTGACACGTATCGACGGCATGGCGAATACCCCGTCAGTGGTCATTTCCATTACGCCTTTTTTGTGAGGATAGTGGCGGTATTTGGTCACGAGAATTTTGCGGTGCTCGGGTTCTATATTAGCCAGATATGGCTGGAGCTCATCAGCAGTGCGGGGCGTTAGGCCGACACGTTTCAGGGCGAGCAGAGTGGCTTCGTCTTTGTTGGTGCCCATCATGAGGTCTATGCCTGCGGCCTTGCCTTCGCTGATAGCGGTGATAGGATTCTCGGGAATGAAAGTACCGTCTATGACCGGAGAGAAAAGCTTGACCGTAGTCGGTTCATGCATCAGCTCATCTACCAGCCTGGCCATCACAGCGACGAATGTATCGGGGCTGATGGACTTGAGTTGTTGCAGATTGTCAGGAGAGACATGCAGCATTTTGAGATAACGCTGAGTGAGCGCCGTGCCTACTTCGGGCCTGAGCAGGGCCTCGGGAGATGCACTCTCTACGATAGCCCGGTGAAAAAGGCCATGCGCCGCCGGCATGCTCATGAGCGTCACTACACTGATGGCACCCGCAGACTCACCAAAGATCGTCACAGCATCCGGGTCGCCGCCGAATGCAGCGATATTGTCATGCACCCACTGCAGCGCTGCGACCTGGTCGCGTATGCCGAGATTGTCATCGAATCCTGTCTGCTTGCCTTTGATATCATTGAAGTACAAAAAGCCCAGTGCACCGAGGCGATAGTTCATATTGACGACGACGACGTCTTCATTGCGCGCGAGGCCCGCGCCGTTATACATCTCAGCAGAGTTAGAGCCTACGAGAAACCCGCCACCATGTATCCATACCATCACGGGGCGCTTATGTCCGTCGGCTGCCGGAGACCAGACATTCACAGTGAGGCAGTCCTCGTTTCTTTTGTTGGACTCATTGGTAGCACGCCTGAACTGCGGCGCTACGAAGCCTGTATGCGATGCATCTCTCACTCCTGTCCAGCTCAGCGGTGGCTGCGGCGCACGAAAACGCAGTTCGCCGACGGGTGGCTGTGCATAGGGTATGCCTTTCCAGGCGCAGATACTGTCCTGTATGATGCCGCGCAGTGTACCCTGATGGGTAGTAACAAGCAATGTAGTAGTATCTATAGGTGACGCAAAAGCAGATACACCAATACAGCTGACCAGAATGAGGAAAAAGAAACGTGAGGTAAAACCTTTCATGATTAAATTTTAGAGGATGCAAAAATACGTATCTCCTATCAGTAAAAAGGCCTTTTCTACCAAATACCTTTAGCTTAAATGAATGGATAGCTGTTTTGGAAATCTTAACAGGGATATTGTTTATTGTTGGTCAGGCGACCACAAGTGTTTGGAAGATGGTGAAACAGCCACTGTACGCCGATTTACCACCTCTGACTCCTTCCGCCTCGGCGGACAAGCTATAAAATAGCCTGCCTGCATGACGCAGTCAGACAGGGAGGAGAACCAATACAAAATACAGCACGGCTGTTAGCTCCCTGTATTTCTCCCTCTACTATTTTAGGAGAGGGTCGGGGTGAGGTAAAAGGAGGGGGTGGGGTGGTTGCCGCGCGCCGTCAGGTCTGCGACTCAATAATAGCAATACTTTCAAATCTTCCGAACACCTATGGTCAGGCGACCAACAATGGCGAAGGGATATCATCAACCCGTAAAGGGTTTGAAACCCTTTACGGGTTAAACAATGGCAAAGAACGCAAAAGATAAAATTGATAGTATCGTATGCACATGGCTTATAGGGACAGATCGCGACCTGTCCCTACAGCATATATGCCTTGATTGGTTTGTAAATCTGAAAGAGCAAATACGCTCAAGGGCACAAAAAAAAATCCCGGCCATAGGGACCGGGATTCTTAGTTTTCTGAACTGAACTAAGATTATTTCTTAGCAGCGTCAGTCTTTTTAGCTGTAGTTTTTGCAGTTGATTTTGTCTCTGTCTTTGCAGCTGTTTTTGCAGCAGGCTTAGCAGCTTCTGTCTTCTTAGCATCAGACTTTGCAGCTGGCTTAGTAGTAGAAGTTTGTGCGAAAGAACCTAAAGAGATCACGGCTGCTGCGAAAACGAGAGCCAGGCTTTTGAAACTTTTCATTGTTTTTGTTTTTTATTTGTGAATGAATGATCGGTATAAGGCAAAGCTAATGCCAAACTATTTTCACCTTATTCGTTTAACTTTCCTTAACGATAATGGCTTTTATAATATGCCTAATACACTCATTATCAACACTACTATACCGGTATCGTGAAATAGAACGTAGCACCGGCATCCGGCTCGGCCTCGGCCCATATACGCCCCCCATGACGGGAAATGATACTATGGGTGGTAGCAAGGCCTACTCCTGTCCCCTCAAATTCCTCCTGGCTATGCATACGCTTGAATACCGTGAATAGCTTCTGCGCATACTTCATGTCAAATCCTGCACCATTGTCTCGGATATAGTATGTCACATCAGTGCCGGTGAGTGAGGAGCCGATCTCGATGAGCGGATGTTCTTTCTTAGAGGAGTACTTGAGTGCATTGGAGAGGAGGTTGATCCATACCTGTCGTATCAGTATCCTGTCGCAATGGGATGGTAATATCTGTTCGATCCTGATCTCGGCCGATTTATATGACGGAGTCATACGCAGCTCCTCCGCCACTATACGCACGATACTGTCCATATCGACAGGCTCGCGGCGGCACTGCGAGGTCCCGAGCTTCGCAAAATCGAGCAGGTCCCTGATGAGCTGGTTCATACGCAGGGCATTTGAGTTGATCATCAGCAGCATGTCTTTGCCATCTTCGTCGAGGCGATCGCTGTACTCATCAAGTATGATGCGTGTGAAGCCGCTCACTACGCGCATCGGAGACTGCAGGTCATGCGACACGGTATAGCTGAATGCTTCCAGCTGTCCATTGGCCTGTGTGAGCTCGAGGGTGCGGTCAGCGACTTTGCGTTCGAGAGATTCATTGAGCGCGAGGACCTCGGCCTCGGCTTTTTTGCGCGCAGAGATATCCAGTACGCTGGCCCTGATGAGTATGCGCTGATTGCTGATGATACGCGTGAGACGTATCTCGCTTGGGACCAGTGTGCCATCAGATTTCTTATGCGTCCATTCGAATAGGGGACTTTTGCCATCTATGACCTGCTGTATACGGCCCCGCACCCCTTCAGATGAAATACTCCCGTCAGGCTGAACCTCGGGGCTCAGATCTGCCGGTGATACAGTGAGCATCTCCGTGCCGCTCATGCCGAAGAGCTTCAGAGCTGCCTCATTATAGTCGCAGTAGAGGCCGGTCTCTGTATCAAATATCAGTATCGCCTCATGCGCCAGATCAAAGAACTGCCGGAAGAGCTGCTCGCTCTCCATCAGTGCTTTATTGGTCTTCTTCAGTCGGGTGATATCTTTGAGTAGTCCTTTCAGTTTGACCAGATTGCTGCTGTCATCCAGTATGGGTATGCATTTGAGCTCGACCCATTTCAGAGAGCCGTCAGGATGATTGATACGAAACTGTTTTCTGACAGGAGTGCCACTGAGCAGGTCCTCATTATTCTGATGAAGTATCTTTCGGTCGTCGGAGTGAATATATACCTGCCATCCCTCGGGATGAGAGATGAGTTCATCCGATGTATAGCCTGTGATCCGCTTACAGTTTGGTGCTGCATCGAGTATGACAAAAGTGTGCATGTCGAGAGTCAGTGCTACCTCCTCTATAGAGCCAAGCAGCATATCATACTCATGAGATACTTTGCACAGCTCCTGTCTGCAATCCTGCAGTTCTTGTTTTACTAATTCCAGCTCACTATTTTCTTCAAAAACCATAAACTCCGAGTTCAATACTCATTTAATTCGCATAAAAACAATGCTTTATATGACAACTAAGTTACAGTATTAAACTAAATAAACTCCTTGTGACTTGTTAATTAATACATGTCGAAACAACCATCTGGCCTTGGTTTGAGCTATATCCAGGAATCAATATTTTCCATGACAAAACTTTTACAATACACAAGTTATTTGTTGTAAGTTTGTTCACTCTTTTTATGCTCCCTGTGAGTTATTAATCATAGTTTTATGTGACTTTGGTCATATGCCAGCCCTTTATTGCAGGTTACCTTTGTTTCATGGATAAGAGGTACACCATTGCTATTACAAATAACTCCATAGCCGGAAAGGGTATGATCTCTATACTGATCATAGACACCAAGGCCGTATGTGGTAAAAGCGAGGTGATGACTATGACTGTACCTATAAGTCAAAAACAGTCATCATTACTCCCATACCTTGATAAGTTTGGAAATGATATTCATATAATCGATGCTTCGATATAGTGCCTGTTTTGAAATGAGTAAAATTTATTTCTCAGCGAAACCCACAAAGGGTTTTGAACCCAATGAGTGAAATTTATTTCTCAGCGAAACCCACAAAGGGTTTTGAACCCAATGAGTGAAATTTATTTCTCAGCGAAACCCACAAAGGGTTTTGAACCCAATGAGTGAAATTTATTTCTTAGCGAAACCCACAAAGGGTTTTGAACCCTTTGTGGGTTGAATGCCCTATAACTTGTTTCCCCAATAAAATCAAAACAGTTTCTTAGTGATGAAAGATAAAGCCTTATTGTTTCACCACGCGCTGTGTGGTAGATGCTCCGGCCTGCATGACATTCACCAGATATACCCCTGATGAAAGCGATGAGATATCTATGGCCTGATCGCCGCTCAGCTCATGCTCATCGCGCAGTGTCCTGCCTGTCATATCCGTCAGCGAGACATCATAGGGTTGATTCGTTCCCTTGATATCTATATGTAGCATATCAGTAGCGGGATTAGGATAGATACGTGCGGAGATAGCAGGTACATCAGCTACTCCGGTGAGGCCATAGTAGTAGATAGTATTGCTGACACTGTCGTAGATGCTCGAGGCGATGTTCCAGTCCTGATACAGTATATCGTGCACAGAGCCATCTGTATTATTGATGTCATTAAAGAGCTCATAGTTGATCCATGAACTGCTGCCTACCTGCCAGTTTTGTATGGTCTCAGATATGAGATAGCCGTTGCCATCATAGCTGTATGCCTCCTGGCTGCTATTCTGCCATACACCGGATGCATATACCTGTGTCAGTTCGGTCAGCACATGGTTGCCACCATTGTAGGTAAAGGAATAACGTGCAGAGCTGTCATAGCTGCTGACGTCCCAGTATAGATATACATAGTAATTCACAGTGCCATTGCTGTTATTATCATATACATACTCCACATAGTTATTCCACGTACTACCCGATGTGCTCCATGTCTGTGTCTGCTGAGATATCCGGTAGCCATTGCCGTCATATGTGTTTGTATAGAGATAGGTGTTTTGCCATGCGCTGCCGGTCCAGGTCTGATAGAGTTGTGTGGCTATGCTGTCACTGCCGTTATAGGTATAGGTGTACATATTGACATTATCCCATGTGCCGGCCGTAGAGTCCCATGTCTGGAGTAGCTCCGTATTGACAGTACCATTGCTGTTATTATTGTAGGTGATGAGTGATATATTGACCCATGCGGTCACGAGACTGTCCCAGCCCTGATATAGCTGACTGGTCAGATTGCCATTGCCATCATAGGTATTGCTCTGGAGCGTATTATCCTGCCAGTTTCCGTTATCATAGCCCTGATAGAGTATAGATGTAGGTTTGGCAGTGGCGGAAATTTGCAGTGTGGCCATAGTACAGATGACAGCGAGCAGTATATTTTTCATGTTTTTAGTTTGATGAATGATAACCGAAAATAAAAATAAAACAGCAAAATCTTTTAACCCAAACACCCTAAAGGGGGGCAGGATTGGTAAAATATTGACAATCGCGATAAGTTTCGGATATTTGATGAGTATGCATTATTTGTCATTTCATCGGGCGCTGCTCCTGCTCTGCCTCATGCTCATCTGCGCTGCGAGCCTGCGCGCTGAGCCGCCACGACCGCTCACTCACCGCGACTCGGTATATATCAGTCACCTGCGCCGCCGCCTCGACCTGAACGCTGAGTACATGGCGCCCTACCTCGCGAGCCGCCAGATACGTACAGTGTTTCTCAATGTATATCCCTGTATCCAGATGTTCAATAAAGTACACCTCACGCTCGGTGCGGGCATCACCGCTACCTATGCCTGGGGCAATATCATCCAGTATGGCAATAACTTTCAGAATGTGACACTACAGACTGCTGCCTTTGGTATCGGGCCTGGATTTCTGATACGGTTTGAGCCGCTGATTGTGGGGCGATTCTCACTTTCGCTGGATATAGATGAAGCGCTGATACTCTACACGGCACATTTCCCTGCGGGAGGCGATATTTACAATTTCGTACACAGGCTCGGTGCTGCGCTCTGCTACCGCGTAGCCAAGCGCGACAAAGTGGCTATCGGCGGACGCTGGATGCATGTATCAAACGGACAGGGCCTAAACCAACACAACCCCTACTACCCTGCTGCGGGTGCCAATCTTAGTTTCATACATTATTTCTGAGATGCATTGGCTAACCCTCAAAGGGTTTGGAACCCTTTGAGGGTTGAATACGCTAGGGTGTCGGAAATAAAAAACCCCGGCATGGGAACCGGGGTCGAGGGGTCAGAGAAACAATAATCAGATTATCCTTTTTTTACTCCTTCGCGAACGAGTACCAGATTGAAGTCATTAGTCCCGACGAACTGTGAAGAGTCATCATCATATTTTGCAGTAGCATCTTTAGTAGCAGGAGTAGTTGCTTTAGCATCTTTCACTTCTACGGTCTTGGTAGTTTCGTTAGGTTTTTTGTCAGCAGTAGTAGTGGTAGTCTGAGCGAAAGAAGAAGTAGTGGCGATCAGAAGGGCTGCGATGATGATAATGTTTTTCATTTTAAACTTATTTACTGGTGATGTAAGTAAGATAAAATAAGGTTACACTTTTGTCAATATTTTTTTTACAATAGGATGATTGTATCCATTGGTATGATTGGGTTTGAGGGATGTTTTTAGAAGTAAAAATGCTGAACCCTCAAAGGGTTTGAAACCCTTTGAGGGTTGAATACGCGAAGGTGCCGGAAATAAAAAACCCTGGCATGGGAACCGGGGTCGAGGGGTCAGAGAAACAATAATCATTTTATCCTTTTTTTACTCCTTCGCGAACGAGGACCAGGTAGAAGTCATTAGTACCGACGAACTGTGAAGAGTCATCATCATATTTAGCAGTAGCATCTTTAGTAGCAGGAGTAGTTGCTTTAGCATCTTTCACTTCTACGGTCTTGGTAGTTTCGTTAGATTTTTGGTCAGCAGTAGTAGTGGTAGTCTGAGCGAAAGAAGCAGTGGCGATCAGAAGGGCGATGATGGTGATAATGTTTTTCATTTTTACTTATTTACTGGTGATGTAACTAAGATATAATAAGGTTACACTTTTGTCAATATTTCTTTTACAATAGAATGATTGTATCCATTGGTATGATTTGGTTTGAGGGATGTTTTTAGAAGTAAAAATACAGAACCCTCAAAGGGTTTCAAACCCTTTGAGGGTTGAATACGCGAAGATGCCGGAAATAAAAAACCCTCCGATGAGATCGGAGGGCTAAGAGGGATCGTGGGGTATTTATTTTGAGAGATCAGATTATCCTTTTTTTACTCCTTCGCGAACGAGTACCAGGTTGAAGTCATTAGTACCGACAAACTGTGAAGAGTCATCATCATATTTTGCAGTAGCATCTTTAGTAGCCGGGGTAGCGGTTGCTTTAGCATCTTTCACTTCTATGGTCTTGGTAGTTTCGTTAGATTTTTTGTCAGCAGTAGTAGTGGTAGTCTGAGCGAAAGAAGTAGCGGCGATCAGAAGGGCTGCGATGATGATAATGTTTTTCATTTTAAACTTATTTACTGGTGATGTAAGTAAGATAAAATAAGGTTACACTTTTGTCAATATTTCTTTTACAATAGGATAATTGTATCCATTGATATGATTATGTTTGAGGGGTGTTTTTAGAAGTAAAAATACAGAACCCTCAAAGGGTTTGAAACCCTTTGAGGGTTGAATACGCGAAGGTGCCGGAAATAAAAAACCCTCCGATGAGATCGGAGGGCTAAGAGGGATCGTGGGGTATTTATTTTGAGAGATCAGATCATCCTTTTTTTACTCCTTCACGAACCAGTACCAGGTTGAAGTCATTAGTACCGACGAACTGTGAAGAGTCATCATCATATTTTGCGGTAGCATCTTTAATAGTAGGGGTAGCGGTTGCTTTAGCATCTTTCACTTCTACGGTCTTGGTAGTTTCGTTAGATTTTTTGTCAGTAGTAGTGTTTGTCTGAGCGAAAGAAGAAGTGGCTATCAGAAGGGCTGCGATGATGATAATGTTTTTCATTTTTGATTATTTATCGGGGTGATGTAGACAAGGTAATTTAATGTTACGTTTTTGTCAATTTTTATTTAACAAGCTTAGAATTGTACGCCAGTGCCGGAGTTATTAATGCCAGATAGCCGTTAAAAAGACATACGAAAAGCATAAAGCTCAGTATGGCGGTGAGGGCAGACATCTGCGAAAGGATTACTACTAGAAGGACTGCGATGATGATGATCTTTTTCATGTTGATTTATTTATCGGTGATGTAACTAAGGTAAAAGAATGTTACACTTTTGTCAATAAATCTTTTACAATAAGATGCTTGTAGGGGAATGCGCTATTATATGAAGGGAAAAGGCAGGTACCTGAGCGAAAATAATTTCCACCCCATATGTCGGCATGGACTCAGCGACCTCTTAAGGTGGTAATGTTAGTATAGAAGGCATACTTGCGTGAGCTCCTTGGCCTGCTGAAATAATCTTTCAGCCATTTGCGCTGCACATCCAGCTGCGACACTCCCTCTTTGATCGCTTCGGCGAGCTTTTCGGCCATTGAGATGATATTGGCCGGCGGGTCCTTGACCTCCCCCAGTGATATTCTTGCTTCTTCAAATGAGATCACTACCGTATCGATCATGGCCTGTATCTGAGCATCCGTTTTGAGCGGCGTAAAAAGCTTATTGCGATAGTCGATGAACTGATTAAAAAGCATAGCGCCGTCGCTGTACCGGGTACTCGCTTTATTATATATATCTACCATCTTTGATTGCCTGTCATATTCTTTTTTTGACTTCTCATTCTCCATCTCTATTTTTGTATTGGCTATATCCATCTTGATATGTGCCAGCATGTCAAATATCATCGCATTCTTCACCCCGTTTGCCGTGATCCTGTCAGCGCTCGCGTTTAGCTGTGTGAGCTTGTCTGCCTTCTCATAGACAGCGATAGAGTCTGCATAGTCAAAGAACTTCTTCGCCGTATTAAGCTGTGTGCGCCCCTCATAAAATTCCTGATTGGTCACCGGATAGTTGAGAAACTCCCACATCGGATCAAATGGCATATGCGACCTGATAAATAGCCATGGCGATGACTTGAAATATTCCTCATTGATCTGTCTGTGAAAACGCCCTTCGCTACAGTAGCCGGAGCCCCACGTCGGGTCAAACAAATACCAGGCGGTATCTATCATGGCCGCACACCAGGCATGAGGTATATAGTCCGCGAATCCATTCTGCCTGGTATATCCTATCACCACATAGCATTTGATACCGGCCTTATTGCATATATCATTAAAAAGCTCCGCATAGTTATTACAGATACCTTTGCGCTGGCGCAGAGGTTTGGCTATGATATCTTCTTTCTTTTCATAAAAATTGATCGCAAACATATTGTCGATATCATAGTCGATATTCCACGCCATCCAGATGAATATCGCACGGGCCTTATCACTATTGGTATGAAAACTATCGCAGACATATTTGGCTATGCTATCAGGACTGTGGGTCATAGCATCCGGCATCAGGCGTGCCTTGAGGTCCACGACAGCCCATGGGTCAATATGTTTCGGCTTATTTTTAGCATATAGCAGCTGTGTCATCAGCAGCATCAGGACGAGTATCGCAGGTAATCTCATTTTCTACGGTTTAAAGATCAGGTGGCAGATGTACCTCTGAGCTATATATAGCCGCAGCAGAGTACAGTCATTGACAAAACTAAATTAATTGATGGAAAAAGCAAGGCGGGAAAAGTGCTACTGTTTCAATTTGACAGAGCCTATGCATATATCACCTTCTTTAATGCCATCCAGCCATTGCTGGAGATATTTGGTTCTTTCGTCAGTCAACTTCGCCAGATATAAATAATAGCACATAGGTTGCGCGCTGCCATACCATCCCACTTCACGATCAGGATATTTCACCTTCATCTCAGCATTACGCAGCTGTCCCCAAATCCGTTCTGACTCTTTAAGGTTATTGACAAAAGCAGTATCAGCTTTATATTCTTTTAGTATGGCATTATATACCTGATTTAGTTTTGCATCAGCCTGTGAAGCGCTTTGTCCTGCACAAGCAGTCAAATCCATCTGAGTCATAGCAGTATCCCAACAATCTTTTTCTTTCTGTCCTGACTGCGCTGATAAGGTGGTATGCATGAGCGATATGGCAATCGCAAAAAGGCACTTAATGTTTTTGTATTCCATTATTCACTATTCTCTATTCACTATTTCTCTCTCTCCACCTTGATCACATTAAATATCTGCGCCACCTCGTTAAAGTTTATCGTAAAATCATCATAGAGCGAATTGAGAGAATGCAGCGTCAGGGTGCCGGTAGCAGTGTCGTGCTTAGCGATCTTTTTGAGCAGGATACCCTCCGTGCGGTGTACGATCACGAAATCATATTTATGGATGTGAAGTTTGTTTTGCCAGTGGTGCTGCACGATCTCGCGGCAGATAATGATATCACCCTGCTCATAGCTATTGCGGGAGCCGTCGTCCATGCTGTCGCCCTTCACCTCAAACGCCATATACGTACCACGCCCCTCACGGTCAGCGATCATCGGTATCGACGGCAGCGAGTGGATATACTCCGCATCGCCATAGCCGCTCAGGTAGCCTGCATATGCATATTTATTGACCAGCGGCACATGCATGATCGCCTTTTGGGAGAGGTCGACGGGGCGCACATTGGCGCGGGGGCCTTCGACTGCTGACTTGTCCATCGGTTTGACGCCTAGTGCGGGTATAGCATATCCTGCCTGAGACAGCCGGTTTTTAAACTCATCAGCGATCTCAGTCTGCTTCATATGATAATAAATATTGGCTTTGGTCACGCCCAGAGACTTAGCGAGGCTGGTGCCGCTGTGCCCATGTTCGGACATCCATATTGTAAAAGCCTTACCATCATTTTTTCTCATTGTCTATGAATTTGTTACGCAAAAATGGAAAATAAAGGGATAATCATTATACTATTTTTGTAAAATCATTATACTTTTGTGTCGATATTTTGGACAAATAGACAAATGATTATACTTTTTTGTCAAAACATGGACAGTCATTACTCTTTCGGCATAGCAATATTAAGCTCTTATGCTGAATAAGTCAAATGATTTGACAAAAGTAATAAACACAGATACGTGAATAATGAACAAAAAGTTATTGAATAACTAATAATGAATAATTAATAATGAAATACAATGGTTGTTCCACTATTCATTATTCACTATTCATTCATGATTTTTTCGAGGGCTGCGAGGTGCCAGAAACAATGGTCAATCCGGTGTACATGAGAACCCTGCCGAATATGAGCGAAGCAGCCCTTTTTTTAATTAATAATTAATAGTGAATAATTAATAATGATGAATACACCAATGAAGAATGAGGCAAATGACGACAGGCATTTAAAAAACTCTTAACTCTTAATTTTTAACTTTTAAATAAACAAAAATGACACACAAGATCAAATCCATCGCAGAGTGCGGCATGCAGCCGACTTACTTTTTCGAAGTGGGAAAACGCTACCCTTTTCCTAAGGGCGAGGTCGTGACCGACATCGTTCACCTGGCAGAGGGCGAGGAGAACTCATTCCATATCTATAATCAGGACGGCCTGCTCGCCGAAATGATCAACTGCCCGGTAGTAATAGTCTACGATCAAACGGAGGAAAAGTAATTCAATGAATAATGAATAATTAATAGTGAATAATGGAATACAAAACCATTACAAGCTATTAGTTATTCATGGTTAGGGCAATTATTAATTCTTAATTATTAACTATTAATTATATAAAGTGTACGCCAATATCGACAATCCGCCGGGTGCCGCTATACAAGTCGCCGCACCACGCCTCGATCCCGACAAGCACATCTACCGTGTAGGCTGTATCTCGCGCCTTCTTGCCCTCATCAATCAGGCCCGCGAACGCATAGCATACAGTCAGCAGCAGTATGATACACACTCGTTTCTCAGTTCACCTTTCGTTTCCCGCGAACGCTGGCATCAGGACATTCGCAAGTGGACCTACATCACCTACCGCCTCGAACGATATTACCTCAAAAAAGTCTGCGAACTAAACAGCATGGCCTATCGAGCCATAATGAATAGTTAATAATTAAGAATGAATAATGAAATACAAGGACTTTATCAATCGCCAATGGCATTATTAATTATTCACTATTAATTATTAATTAAAATGAATTCCCCCGCTTTTCAATTTTATGTACAGGACTTTCTCACCGGCACGATGTTTCTCACTGCCGAGGAGGTCGGCGCATACATACTGCTGCTCTGCCATCAGTGGGACAAAGGCTATCTGCCCGCCACTGACAGCGAGCTGCTGCGTATAGCGCGTACTAAAATGAAAGTGCTCACGGTAGTGAAACAAAAATTTGTGCTGTGCGAAGATGGTATGCTCCGCAATGCCCGACTCGAGGCAGAGCGCGATAAGCAGATCGCATTTCGTGAGCAGCGGCGCGAAAATGCCAACAAAAGATGGAAACCCAAAGACGAAAAAACGGATGCAAGTGCATCAGAGGTGCATGTGCAAACTGAAAGCAAAAGCGATGCCCTTCAGTCTTCGTCTTCTACTTCGTTTGCATTTTCTAAACCTAACTACGTAAATAAAAAAACGCGCATAGGAAATCAGCAATTCGATAAGTCACCGGGAGGGATGATGATGGAGCTCTTCGAGCAAGGCATCACCGAACTGATGATGAACCAATACAGGACATTGCGCGTCGAAGATGTGCTCGGAGAGGTCGAGCTCCAATGCCCCAGCGGCACGATCTTCACCAACGAGCAGCATCTGCTCAATAAATTCAAATCAGTAGCGACCAAAATGCTGACAAGCAAAAAAAACAAACCGGCAAAGGACAGAGCGCACGACTATTCACGATACAAAAGACAAAGCAATCCGTAATTCAGTAAATCTGTAAATAATGCAAACCGACAATACCTCCCAGCCACCAGTCAACAGCCACCAGTCACCCGAGCTTCCCACTTTGGAGGAACTGCGCGCGAGCGAACAGCGATACCTCGCGCGGAAACGCGGTGAACACGCACCCAAGCCACTCACTGAGACTGCACGTGCATACATTCAGCGGATGCAGGCAGCAGAGCGTGAGGCCGGCGACACATCTATCACTGCACTGATGAGCCATGTGGGCCGCAGAGTATATAAGCGGCCATTCATTCCGTATCCGTACACATGCGATGAGGCCTATCCCCTCGCGCTGACGATCTATCGTTCGCGGCTGGCAGCGATCGGTCGTCAGCTCGTGTGGGAAAGTGACTCAGAGATGGTCTTTCGCGAACTCGTGCGCTACTTCATCGGCGACACGACGGGTACGCTCGATGTACATCGCGGCATCTATCTCTTTGGCGGCTTCGGCACCGGCAAGACTATCCTCATGAAAACATTTCAGGAGTTTACGATGCTGATAGAGGACCGGCTCACACTCGCATCGGTGGCATTCACGCCGCGGACGTTCAGGTTCAACTTCGCCAAGGACATCGCGATGGAGATACAACGCACTGCTACGACAGATAGCCTAAGGCAGTACTTCACGGGCGTGAGGCTCTTCGACGACCTGGGCAACGAAGAAGAAAAACGCATCTACGGCAACGATGTCAACGCCATGGCAGAGATCCTGCTCGCGCGATACAACGCCTATCAGTACGGCGGCCCGATCACCCACTGCACTAGCAACCTCGCTCCGCACGAATGCCAGGAGGTCTACGGCGACCGGGTCGGCTCACGTGTGTTTGAGCTCTTCAATCACGTGTGGCTGGATGGGAGTGATAAGAGAAAGTTTGAATAATGTGCCAATTATCAATTGATCAATTATCAATGGAATGCAATAGGGCGGCTACAATTCCCCCTTTATAAAGGAGGTTAGGGGGATTTGATAGCGGCGAGCGTCCTGCCTGCCGGTAGGGACGCGACCGATGCCGGGTAAATAATGGCATATTATGCAAATAACTTTGTATAAGATTCGAAAACAAAAATACGATTGCGGGTTTGGCCTGTTACTTCCGTGAACCACCCTTCTTTTTCAAATGCAAGCGCAAGGTCATTTGCAGATTTTTTACTCAATCCGCAGATTTTTTGGATTTCCGCTACTGTTACTACAGGATTTACAAATAAACTATTGAGGAGTATGATCCCCTTAGCACTTCTCCGGCCTAATTTGATATGCATCTGCTTTTCTATTTGTTGCTTTAATGCAAGTATTTTACCAAGTGTTATTACAGATTTTGATGCGGTCTGCTCTATACCAATAAGAAAATATTTTAGCCATTGGAGCATGTCATTTTTTTCTCTCACCCTAGTCAGGTTATCATAATAAAGGCTTTTATTTTTTTCAAAATAAGCAGAAAGATATAATAGTGGTTTAGTTAGTATTTTTTCATTTACTAAAAAGAGGGTGATTAATAACCTCCCCACTCTTCCGTTGCCATCTAGAAAAGGATGTATCGTTTCAAATTGATAGTGGGCGATGCCCGCTTTAATAAGAGTAGGAATGTGTATGTCTTTATTATGGAGAAAATTTTCCATATCACCCATCAACGGATTGACTAAGGTATGTATCGGTGGAATGAATCTGGCATCTGCTAATGAAGAACCACCGATCCAATTTTGACTACTGCGGAAATGTCCCGGTAGTTTGTTTTCACCCCTGACATGGTCCAGTATGATAGCATGGGCTTCTCTTAAGAGCCTTGAAGATAATGGCAATTCTTTAAGCTTTTCGATTGCTTTATTCATTGCCTTTGTATAATTACTGACTTCCTGCCAGTCATTTATTCTCAAAGCACTTATTTCTTCACGGGGCATGAGCGCTTCACTTATACTAGTCTGTGTGCCTTCTATTCGGCTGGACAGGACAGCTTCCTTAGTGACGTGCAATTGTATAAATCGCTCAATGTCAGGAACCAGCATTGCATATGAATTCAGTTCTCCCAATCTGACAGAGGCTTTTTCCAGCAGCTCATTCAGTGTACTGTCATTCCAACTCCATGGGACATTGATATTTTCCGGTACAAAATATTGATAACCAATAGATTTTTCTAAATGTCCCGCTTTGAATGTTTCGATTTTTATGCTCATGTCACAAAGTAAACTAAAATAATTCATAGTTTACTTTATGGGGATAAAGTAAACTAACGTAATTTATGGTTTACTTTTATGCCCTAAACTAAACTATAAAATCCGGTAGTTTACTTTGAGAGTAGGGTTAGAAAGAAATCCTGCAGCAAGCAGCAGATTCGAACTACTCCCTTCCCGACAGTACTGATCGGGACGTGCTACCACTACACTACCTTGCTAAAAAAGGGGTGGCGGGTGACAGGTGACGGGTGACAGGAAATACATTAATTGTATTACAGCCACCAGCCAACCAACACCAGCCACCCGGAGATTACACATTCACCAGTGAGTAGCTCAGTGCGCCGTTTGATCCTGCCAGACGGTCTGCGCTGTCATAGAGAGACGCAGGTGTCTGAAAGAGGCCGTACTGTTTGGAGATCTGGATAGACCAGCCTTCACCGATGGTGCGTGTGCCGCCGTATGCAGCGTCTGCGATGTCCGTAGGGCAGTTGTTGAACCGCATCCTCACGTCAAACATCATGACGGTAGACTGTCCGTCAGACGTGTTGACAGGCAGCGGTATCTGGAATGCCTGGAACACGCCGAGGTTCTGCTCGCGGAATCCCACGAGTGTATTGAGATCGATCAGGCCGACAGTGCCCGGTGCGAATACACCGACAGTATCTGCAGGATAGTGGGTCACAGGGTTGCCGTCGACAGTGACAGTGCCTGTGTCATTCGCACCCCATACGCCTGCGGCTGAGAAGTCCTTGTAGAACTGATAGCCGCCCACGTTTGCGATGTCGAGGCCGTTCAGCATCGGACTTGCCTTCTGCTTGAACTGCTCATAGGCGAGAAATTTACCGGCACCTGCTATCAGCAGATCACCGTCAAACTCATTCAGCAGTGCATCTGTGACCAGCGCCGGGATGCCCTGTGTGAGGTCAAACTTGGTAGCATCCTTTGCGATGTTTATGACAGTAGAAGCATTGCTGCCGCTATTGACATTGACACCGAATACTACATCGCCGATCAGATCGCTGTTGATCTTTTGGGCGATGGCATTGCATTGTATCATGATCTGCTTAAACACTTCCTCCATGAACGGAGATGGTGCGCGGCCGAGCTTGACAGTAGCGATAGCATCCTCAGTGTACTGAGCGAGATCAGAGTTAGTAAACTGGATCGTGCGAGACGCCACGTGCGGAGCGCTCAGGTCAAAGGTCGCGCGGTCGTTGATATCGCCTGATACGCAGTCGAGCGTATCGCTGACGGTGCTTTTGTTAGCGCGTTTGTAGTACCAGAGTTTGACATTGCTGTACAAACCGCTGTCGGTGTTGAGGCGCAGCTTCTCATGGTCCGGTATACCCATGTCAGGAGTATTGTCCAGCGCCAGTTTGAGAAAGCCCGTCGGTGTGATCTTGGTAGATGGGTCGTTTTCTTTGATACCCACGGCTACGTGTTGCAGGAGGTAGGGTGCGATACCCAGGTCCTGCGTTAGTGGGGTTGGTTGACCGTATGTAGACATTGTATGATGTTATTTATATACTCTACGGGAAGCATCATCGGGTGGCAGGTGTTAGTTGGCTGTTGGCTGGAATACAATTTTATTCCCCGCCACCTGTCACCCGTCACCAGCCACCACTGCTAGTTTCCTTTCAGTTTGCTCTCGATGATATTGAGTGCATTCTGATTGGATCGTGGCAGATTGCGGCCCGCAGGTATATGTGTCGGATAGGTGATATGCTGCTGGTCGGCAGAGGCGGCATCGTTGTTTATTTTTAATACCCGCTTGGCAGCGGCGAGGCTGCTCACGAAGTCAGAAAAAGCTAGCGGCCTGCCGCCTTCGAGTAGCGGAGCGCCGGTGTCGGCCTGTACGAGGTCGAGGTCGTTGGTTTCTTTATTGAGGATATATTTTGCACCACGCGTCTTGAGTTCATGGTCCAGCAGAGGGCGGAAACCCATCACGGCCTCCGCCTTGCTTATCTTGTCATTCGCATAATTGAGTGATGACAGTTTGGTCTGTAATGCGTAGTCGGCGATGCGCTGCTCGGTGCGCTGCTCCAGTTCTGCGGCACGGGCTTCAAACTGGGCTTTGAGTTCATCCACCTGCTTCTTTGCAGCGTTCAGTTCTTCAGTCGTCTTTTGCTTTTCGTCTGTCGACTGCTTGCCTGCTTTTTTATGTTCGAGCTCCTGAGTTTTCTCCAGTGCGCGGCGCAGTTTTGTGTAGGTGTTTTTGTCAGCCAGTACTTCACCCTTGTCTTCATCTGCTACGCCCATGTCTTCGAACCAGCGTTCGAGTTCTTTGTCTATCGGGTCGAGTGCATTCTGGCGAAAATGTTTGCGCAGGTCATTGTGATAGCGGGCTTCTTCGAGGGTCATGAGGCGGTTGATGGCGCCTTCTACTTCGGTGTATGCTTCGTCGCCTATTTGCCCTGTGATATTGACCAGGTCGAGGTATTTAGGATCTGTCAGGTCAATGCTGGCGCGCTTGAGCAGGGTGGAGATGAGTGTGCTGATGTTTTTTGGCATGTCCTTTTAATTAATAATTAATAGTTAAGAATTAACAATGGTAATTAAATGCAAAAATAGCATTATTAGCACAATATTTTATTTTTTCCACTATAAAAAAGAAATCGATGCTATCATTGATAGCAGGTCAACTTACAATTGAGAATTTATTTTACGAAATAGCATTATTAACATAAATATTGCAATAATAATTATAAAATGTTTATTTTTGCTATCAATTATAGCAGCCAGCTATGTCAACCCTCAAAGGGTTTAGAACCCTTTGAGGGTTAGTACGGCCGGTCGCAGGAATAATAAAAAACAAAAAACAAAAGAAATGAAAAAAGAAAGTACAGTGGGAAAGATCATATCGCCCGAGATACCGATGGTAGAATGCAAGGATATGATACTGCTGCGCAAGATTCCCTGTGAAGTAGTGCAGGCCATCAACCGCAAGAAGATCGAGATCATGAACAACAACCAGCACCGTACTCAGGTGTCAAACACCCTCAAAGGGTTTAGAACCCTTTGAGGGTTAGTACGGCCGGTCGCAGGAATAATAAAAAACAAAAAACATGAAAAAAGAAAGTACAGTGGGAAAGATCATATCTCCCGAGATACCGATGGTAGAATGCAAAGACCAGATACTCCTGCGCAAGATTCCCTGCGAAGTGGTGCAGGCCATCAACCGCAAGAAGATCGAGATCCTGAACAATAACCAGCACCGTACCCAGGTGTCAAACAGCGAGGCGATCTATAAGCTGATACTGAAAGGGTGAATGAAATGGAGAATGGATAATGGGGCGACAATAAAACACATCGTCATTGCGAGGCGGTCTCCGCCGTAGCAATCTGTAACGACAGACCAGCGATATCTTCATGCTCCTCTGATCTACCTGTATCTATCTATCCGGATTACTACAAAATTTCTTCTCTATTCATTTTTTACGGGTAGAAATTTTTCGTAATGACGTAGTGCTTTGGATGACTACTCAAACACTACCCGTTTCTGAAAAGTATTGCTCGTGTGCCGGTCAGTGACCTGTATGAAGTATGAGCCAGCATCTGTTTCGCCGCGCCGCATCGTGACAGAAGCCCCGGTGAAATCTTTCTCCACCACTACCCTACCAGCGAGATCACATAGCGTGACATGATAGTCGCTCTCAGGTTCATGGAGTATAGAGATATCAAATGCATCTGTAGCGGGATTGGGATATACCTTGAGATGTGCGGAGTTGATCCCCCGGATGCCGGATGTCTGTGTATTCGGATCGTATTCCGCTACGTAGTATTTGCTTTCGCCATCGGTGAAATATCCTGCGGCATATACATTCATGGCGGCATCCGTAGCGACAGAGAGTATATAGCCGTTAGGGTCCAGAATATTGGCGCCGGTGCCGAGCTCGCTCCATATGGTGCCGTTCCATTTAGCCACATACTGGGTGACATTGGCATCGGTGAAATTCCCCGCTGCATACAGATTTCCCGAAGCATCGGTAGTGAGCGTATTGATCGAGTTGTTTGCATTCAGTGCATTGCTGCCGGTTCCTACATGGGCCCAGCCGGTGCCGTTCCACTCCGCTACATAAAAGTTTAAGGCAGAATCCTGATAACCTACATATACTGTGCCTGTGAGGTCTGTCGTGATAGTATGTATGACGCTGACGGCATTGAGTGCATTGCTGCCGGTACCGAGTTCGCTCCAGTTAGTGCCGTTCCACATGGCTACATAGCGCGCACCCGTCGTATCTGTGAAATCGCCTGCGGCATATACATTGCCATGCTGGTCGGTGGCGATGGTGCTGATGAAGTTGTTAGCATTCAGTGCATTGCTGCCTGTGCCGAGCTCCGCCCATGCAGTCCCGTTCCATTTTGACACATAGTAGTAGTGACCTGCGTCTTTAAACTCACCAGCCGCATACACATTGCCGGAGGCATCTGGCGCTATGGTGGTGATCGCCGTGCCATACACATTGGGCACAGGTGCTACGCCATGTGCACCGAGTTCTGTCCATCTGGTGCCGTCGTATTTGGCTACGAATACATTGCCGTAAAAGTATATGGCATAATTGCCGTTCAGTATGACCGTATCATCGGTGAAAGCCCCTGCTGCATATATATTGCCTGCGGCATCAGTGGCCAGAGAGTATATGTAGCTATTAAATTTATACCCGGCAGTATCGAGTGGCACCCAGGCCGAATCGCCGGTCCATTTTGCCACATAGTAATTTTGCACCGCAGAGTCACCATAGCTGAATTTGCCGGCTGCATAGACATTGCCGGAGGCGTCTGTCACTACTGAATAAATAATATTATTTGCATTGAGCGGATGGGTGTTTGTACCCAGGTCGACCCATTGCGCATTCAGGATATGGATGGCCATCAGCATTAGTGCCAGGATGGTAATTGTTTTTTTCATTATTGAGTTTATCTTTTTTTATTAAAGTTGACGTTTGCACCCCCAAACCCCCTAATAGAGGGTTTGGGGGTACTTTGGGTTCCTTACATTTTTACAAATCGTTTTTGAGTGACGGCGCTTCCGGTACTTACTTTGACCATATAGATACCGCTTGATATTTCCTCTGTATCAAATGCTATTTTTCTGATACCGACATCTGTCTGCCCCTGATATATGGTGCTGATCAGCCTGCCTGTCATATCATAGAGGCCCACAGTGATATAGGCCGCAGTAGCTGCATCAATGACCACAGTAGCCCTGTCAGTAGCGGGGTTTGGTGCGATATTCAGAGAGCTGATGGCAGATGGGCTGACGGTATTGATGCCAGTATTGACCGCCTGTCCTACATTGACATTATCGATATAGAAATTATTGGCGAGCTGTGCGCTCAGCAGTTCAAACTTAAAGGTAGTGCTGGGTGTGATGAGAGCGACAGGTATCTGGATCGTCACTGTCTTCCAGTATTCGTCGGTACTATTGCCGGTGTATGAGCCGAATATGGCCCCTACATTAAAGAGGTTATAGCCTCCGGTATTGAAATATATCCGCTGCCAGGTATTGCCGCAGTCGGTAGATGCCAGCACGGAGAGCGAGGCGATCGAATCATCCAGCAGGTCGGCCTGAAATGTGGCAAAAGAATAGTCAAATGACAATGTCTCCTGCTGGCGTGTCAGATTGGTCAGGTCGAGTGTGGGCATGACGAGCTCATCGCGGTCTCCGTCGTATTCAGAATGATACATATTCAGCATATAGCTGCCATTGCTGGCGTGGCCGAGGGGATATGACTGGAAATAGGTGTTGTTATTGTCCCAGTTGAGCACCTCCCAGTTTGCATTGACCTCATTGGTATCTTCGAATGTCTCCAGATATGGCGCAACCAAAGAGCTGCCATCAGAGATGTATACCATGGTTTTTACCTTCTGAGAGCTGCCATTACTGTTTGACACCTGGAGTGTCACCTGCTTCCATCCCGGACTGCTGAAATTGACCACCGGTGCGGCATCTGTGGATGTAGTGATACTGGCATCAGCAGGGAATGTCCATGTCCTGTTTTGATAGACGGCATTGTATGACACATCTGTGAATGTCAGGTTCTGCCCGGTGCAGGCGTATCTCTGACTGACCGCAAAATCTGCTATAGGGCTGGCGCATGAGTTTGGATTAGGATATGTCAGAGGCTGGTCTGTGCCTGTAGCGATGAGATTGTCCTGGCCCCATATGCTGTCGCGGCCTGACACCGGTGAGTTGAGCGCGGCCTGCATCCTGTATACCTGTCCCTGTGTGAACATGATGTGATAGTTAGAGTAGTTCATGATATTCTGTACATTCTCTATCACGCCGGGGGTACATTGATCATTCGTCCATGGGTCGATGTTTTGCTGGCCTTCGGTGATAGGAGTATCGTATACACCATCATCTCCGCAGGCTACACCGGGGCTGTTGGTATTGCCCCAGGGATGCTCGAGGTTCATCCAGTGTCCGCACTCATGGCCGAGCGTAGACCGCTCAAATACGTGGCTGCCCACAGACTGGTCGTAGCCGCCTACTACGAAGTATTTGGCCAGTATGCCGTCTATGATCTCCTGATTGTAATATATCGATACGGATGCAGGGTAGTAGGCATATGCCAGTATACCATAGTCAGACGGGTCCTGCTGTATTGCTTTCATCAGCCACACATTGAGGTACTGGTCGGGTGGCCATGCATTGAGCTTGTCATCGTCATCGCCATAGTAGGTGGCCTGTGTATAGATATGCTCGATGCCGTTTGTACAGTTGCCATATGGGTCTATCTGTGCCAGTCGAAACTCTACCTGAGGGTTGCCAATGATGCCTTGGAAAGACGGCACCACCGTATCCAGCTCAGGATTGGTCGCGCTCATATACTGGTTCCAGTTGTGCATCTCGATGTAGATGAATGAGTCGGGTACATTCTCGTAGCCCGCATCATGCAGTATGTGAAATACCACAGGCACCACATAGGTAGGGCTGGTGCTGCGGGTTGACGGGACCGGGTGCTGCGCTATATAGGCAGTGGTGAACGAATCCAGAAAAGCTTTAGCACCCAGCAGCTCGGGGTGTTTGGTATATTGCTTCTGGCTCATCTCGCCTGTCGTACAGCTGAATATTTTATTCTGCTGTGCTGTGGCCAGATGGGTAAATAGAATACAAATAGTAATGGTGAATAATTGTTTCACGTTGATTTTTTTAGTAATAAAAAAAAGATAAACGCACGCCTTAAAACCAATGCTGAGCAATGATCAATGGTGCAGAAAAAGAAAATCAAAAAGGATCAGGAGATGAATAAGTCCGGGGGCGGAGAAACTATAGCAGTGTATATGGCAGATAGCCTTTCCGTTCGGTTTGTTTTGATATACGAATCAGTGAAGGCCGGAATAAAACTATACTCAAGCTGCGCATGCTGAGTGTAATCTTTGCTAAATTCTTTGAGGGTAGAATTGTTTTTGTGGTTCTGTGCAGGTGTATCGCTGTCGCTGTTTATCTTTAGGCTGAGGTCCTGATTGAGGGCAGTTTCCTTACTATCTGTATAACATTTGAAAACTACCTCTCCCCTGCTCTGTGAGCTGCTGATCACATCATACATCCGGCCCTGATAGGTAAACTCATCATCGTCTGTGAAGGTCAGTCCATCAGCAGCAGGTTTGCCATTGATAAGAGGGAAGCTTAGCGAAACGAGCCTGTCGCCCAGCGCCTCATGGCCCCAGATCATGACCGCAGCCTCATGCCGGGCCTCGATCAGGTCGCCATAGTATACCAGATAATACCCAATGGTATTAAAAAGTAAGATCGGCACTAATAATATGACAGCTATACGCTTCACTGAATTATGAATTAAACCGCAAATAAAGGTTAAATGAATAATATGCCAAAGGTGCGGAAAACAATCGAGAAAATTATGACTACAGAATAAGATGACAAAAGTTTGACAGTGAGGAGTATCTTTGTTCATCTACAAAGAATAATTGCAATGGTGATCACTCAAAAATTATCCTCTTCTGAAAAGTATTGCTGGTCCGTGCGTCAGTGACCTGTATGAAGTATGAGCCAGCATCTGTTTCGCCGCGCCGCATCGTGACAGAAGCCCCGGTGAAATCTTTCTCCGCCACTACCCTGCCCTCGAGGTCATATAGTGTGACATGATAGTCGCTCTCAGGTTCATTGAGGATAGAAATATCAAAGGCATCTGTCGCAGGATTGGGATATACCTTCAGATGCGCGGAGTTGATCTCGTTGATGCCGCCGGGACAATTATTACCGAAAGGGAAGAAATTGATATTATCTATCAGCCATCCCGCAGAGGGTGATGCAATGCTGTCTGTATAGGCCGTAAACCGGAACATCATCTGTGTAAACTGATTGGTTTTTACGAAAAAAATATCCACCGGTATCACTATCGTGTCGAACATCCATATGCTGTCCGTACCAGTGAAATAATGTGCTCCTGATGGCGTAGTGTCTGTCGGATAGCTGTCCCACCAGGTAGGCAGAGAAACCATCTGCCCATCCACGACGCTTGCTTGCTGCCATATGCAGAAAGGAAACTCAGGTGTAATGACATTTGTATAAATATTGTGCCATATGCTGCCGGAGTCGACCGAAAACTCTATATAGCCTCCTCCCCTGGCAGAGTCAAATTGAAACTTGTGCACAAAAGTCAAAGCCATACCATCACTGGATTGCGGGTATATATTGGGGAGCGTAATAATAAACGAAGCCTGACTGCCCGGCGGCAGCAGAGAGTCCAATCCTGTCACGATAGCATTGGTAGGTGAATAGGCTGATGTCATGAATGACTTATTGGGTGTGCCTATCTGCCATATGCCTAGTGAATCCAAAATACTGTCTGTGTAGAAGACCTGATTGATGACTGTTGTGTCTTCAAAGTTGAGTGTGAAACCCTGTGCATGGATGCCCATGCTGAATAGGCTTGCGATGATGAGCGTGTAGATTATTTTCATGGTGCGTGATTTGGTTTATGTAAAGTTACTTTCCTTCTGACATTTTCATGACTTTAGTTTGTCATAAGATTGTCACAAAATAAAAAAGCCCCGCAGCATTATACTACGGGGCCTAGATATATAAAGTTTGTTTACTTACTGATGATGAGTTTGCGTGCGGCAGTTTTGCCTTCGATCGTTACCTCTACGAAGTATACGCCATCCGTAAAGCCTGAGAGGTCGAGAATGGTCTGTGCACCGCTCACCTGAGTGCTCAGCAGTGTCTGTCCGAGCACATCTTTCAGGCTCAGTGTAGCATTGGTATACGCATCCTGTATATCTACAGTGACCGCTGTCATAGCAGGGTTAGGATATACACCAAACCTGATGCCACCCTGTATTTCATTGATACCTGCACAGCCGCCGATGGTAGCTGTCACAGCTGTACGTGCAGAGATACATGGAGGGCCCTGTACGTTCCAGTTGTAGAAGAAGTAATAGTCTATCGGATTGCCGCCGGAGCCGGTCAGAGATACGACATCTGTGAGGGTGAAAGGATAAGCCCCTGCCGGTACATTATTATTGTAGTAGAGGTTGGCAGTGCCGGTGCCGGCTACTGCTAACAGTTCATAGGCGCTGCCGCTCGCTACGCTGAAGTTGAGCGGCAGGGTATTTAGCCCGGTAGTGAGTGTGAAAGTAGCTGAGGAAAGTGCCGTAGTGCTGCCTGAGTCTACCAGTTGTATGACCTTGGTACCTGCAGTAGAGGCATAGACGTCTACGGTCTCTATGGTGAAGTTGCTCAATGCATCAAAGCTGACACCGTGATTGCGGGTACGTGTATAGACCGCATTTGTGCCCAGAGCATTATCATCAGCAGGTCCTACCGTGTATGTCGACCCGGCCACTGAGTCCTGTACATAGTATGTAGTGGTCTGGCTGAGCAGTGGTGTCACGAATGGATTGGCGCTGGACAGATAGTTGCCTGAACCATCAAACCATGCTACACCGCTGCTGCTGCTGGTAGCAGAGAGCGCAAATGAAGTATCACCGCAGTGCATCTGGCCATTGGCTACAGGGCCTACAGGTGTGGTCACAGTTATATAGCCGGATTGTGTCAGAGAGTCCACTCCGCATGAGCTGGAGGCGACGAGTTTGACATCATATGATCCGCCGGCAGAGTATGCATATACAGGGCTGGCAGCCGTGCTGGTACCTCCGTCTCCGAAGCTCCATACATAGCTGGTAGCTGCTATACTGTTATTGGTGAAAGCGACAGAGTCAGGCAGTACGCAGCTGCTGGTCGGTGTCGCGATGAATGCCGCAGTAGGTACCGGATTGACCACTACTGAGACATTGATGTCATTATTACAGCCATATCCTGTCAGTACATAAGCATATGTCACAGTGATAGGATTGATGGTGGTATTGACCAGTACTTCATTAGGATCGCCGGTTTGTGCGGTAGTGATGGCTGTATTGCTGATGCCTGTCACAGCCGGCCTGGTCCATGTGAATGTAGCGCCCGGTGCAGAGCTGGCAGGTGCATAGGTGAAAGCGGTACCTGTGCATACCGCAGGAGGTGTGAGCGAGCTGGTCATCACAGGAATGGAATCGCTGAATGGTACAGAGTCGGAAGCGAAACCGTTTGCTACGACATACATCTCATATGAGCCGCTGCTCATAGAGGCAGGCAGTTGGAAATAAGCAGTATCAATGGCAAGGCCTCTTTGTACGCCGGTGCTGTTCCAGTTGTAGCTGCGTGCATAGTATACATTGCCACCTGATGTGAACCTGAAAAGAGGATAGTTGCTGTCATTTTCATTTTCATCACCGAAAGCCGAACCTTCACTGATACCATTGAACCCATTACCCGTAGCCATGAATGTAGTACATGTCAGCTTAGTGACCGAGTTGATGACAGGTTTGCCTGCAGCGATAGGACCGCTGCCGGGAGTGTACACATAGTATTGAGCTGCGCTAGGGTCTTCACTCAGCGCGAGCAGTACCTGTCCGTTAGGCAGGTCGACCATGGTGTACTGCTGGCAGATAGAGTTGGTAGCTGCGCTCGATGGCACAGGTACCGAAGTATAGCTACTGTCGAGGTAGTTGAACTCATAGAATACAGTCGGAGTAGCAAACTCTGTCGTAGAGGTAGGCTGAGGCGATGCGGCGAAAAGTATGTGGCCGTTTACCATCATAGCGCCCGGTGCATCAGGCATACCGTATCCGTTTGGCACATCAGGTCCTGCACCCCATGAGCCGTTTGCAGTGCTTCCTGATGGTGTATAAAATGCAGTGTGATTAGTACCCCCGATAAAGAATGCCCTGCCATCAGGCAGCATCCATGCCGGTCCGCACTCATATCCATATGGATCGTACAGGGAGTCAGGCAGCGCACCATCAGTGATCCATTGGTTTTGTGCAGGGATATAGCGCTCAGATGTGACCGCAGCCTCATCGACGAAGAGGACGCTATTGTCCGGCAGTTTCAGCCACATAGATTCATTCTCCCCGTGCAGGGTAGATGGCGCAGTGGTCATTGCATTGGTACTCGGAGTATAGAACATAGTATGGACCGGGAATGGCACATCTACTTCCGCCTGGAGCACATCTCCGTTGTCGAGCAGTTTGCAGTTGCCATCACTGATCGTTTTGGCAGCGCTGGTACCTGTGGCCTCTGTCCATATATTGGTAGCAGGGTCATATATCTCTGCATGCCATCCGGCCTGTGTGCCGTCGGTGCCGTATTCACCACCTGCTGCATAGGCCCTGCCATCTTTGAGTATCTCTGAGGAGAACGAAAAACGCTCCTGTGTCATCGGGGCTATCTGCGACCATGTACCATTGACATAGCTGCCGGTAGCGTCCGGGGTCAGCTTATCCCAGATGGTCCCGTCGCCGAGGTTGCCACCGCTGGAGGTATGGCAGATCACCGAACCGTCGGTCATCAGGAGCATGCCACCGTTATTGAGGTCCGGTGCCAGATTAGTGAGTGGTGTCCATGTACCTATCTGTGCATGGGCTGCTGTGCCTGACAGCATGGTCGCTGCCAGAGCGAAGCATGTCACATGGCGAATGAGTTGACTTTTGATCATAACGTGTTTTGATTGATAATATTAAAGGTTGATTTAAGGGTCGGGCGGTAAATAAACAAAAGACTTTCCAAACGACCAAAAGGGCACTTTCTACAGCTCATTTGATATGCATTTAATAGCTGATATAAGAGGTATAAATGAGGAAAACGGAGGTGAAAATTGAAGAATAAAAAATGTAGAATGAAAAGTGAAGAATGAAGAATACACAATGCTTCGCAAGGCCAACACAATGATGTGAGCGAGGGCAGAAAACGATTTTGTCATTTGTTTGTCAAATTTCGGTGTTTCGGATTTGTGGTCCCGATCAGCAGCTATGATATGGTAAAAGCGAGGACGCTTGAAGGGGCGGTAGATCACAAATCCCGAACAGTGGTGTAGTGGGGCATAAATGTGCTATGGCGGGGACGCCAACCACGGGCAGAAAAAATCAAATGAAATTCATTTCTCACAGAAGACACAAAAAACACAGAACTTTCTCATACCAGCGCGGATGTTACATTCATGACTTAATCTCAGAACAGAACAAGTTCCGCGCTAGTAAGGTGAAGTCAACCACGGGCAAGGAGGCCGACCACGGGCATATATCATTATACTGTCGAAAAAAAGGTCCACTAAGAACAGGAAAGAGACCATGCCATAGTACAAATATTAGATCTGCAAAACTGAAGAACGAAGGCACAAACCCTGACCAATATTAAGTCCGGGGAATGTCCGGTAATCATATGCAAAAATGGCTTGATATTTGCAGAAAGTAATTTACCTATATATTAATTGAATCAAACCCTTTACTATGAAAAGAACCCTTACTTCCATTCTGTTTTCGTTGTTCTTTATTTTTATCACATCACAAACTTATGCGCAGCAGCAGGGCGAGCGGCTGGTGGCAATGAGTCAATACACTGCGCATAATGGAGCCTTTATACCTTATGACTCGACCACCTATATATATTCCGGTTCGCGTGCTGTGGATAGCATCTGGACATATCCTGTACAGGCTTTCGACAGCTCATTTACGTGGTATAATGAGAGCACAGGAGGCGTATACATATATCAAAAACAGGTACAGACCTGGCGTAATAATATCCTTCTGTCTGATACTCTTTTCGATTTTGACACTGCAACATCTATGTATAAATATGTCAACTACCTCAGATACTCCTACTATCCCGGAGGCCTGAGCGCCGGGTATATCACTTTCGGCTGGGACAGCGCTCAGCAAAAATGGGACAGCGCACAACAAACAATCAGAGTTTATGATTCAGTTGGCAACCCAACACTGGAAGTCAATCTGAGTTTGATCAATAATGTCTGGGATACAAGCTCTGAATTCATATTAACATATAACAGTGCCAACCTGATCACCAGTGATCCACTTATTGCCTGGTCAGGTCATCAGAAAAATGGAGGAGAAGGCATATTCAGTTACAACAGCCTTGGGCAAATGGATACGAGTATTGAGTATTATTTATCTCACGATAGTATCTGGGGCCTTGCCTATATGGAGATAGACAGCTATGATGTATCAGGCTACCTGTCATCGGATTTCTTTTGGAACTGGTCCGACTCAGTGGGATGGTATGCCCCTGCAAGGTACACCTATAGCTACGACGCTAATCATAATCTTACCAGCATCCTGGAGCAGATACCCGATACTGCTCGTGGTATTTGGGTAAACTATTGGCACAACCTTAGGTCTTATGACAGCTATAATATGATCACTTCCTATGAAAGAGATAATTGGGATACTGCTACCAGTACATGGATACCGATGGATGAACACATTAATTATTACTACCAGCTCTACACACCTGATACTACTATCGCTACAGGCATAGCCACCACCAGTGCTCAGGCTGAGCTGCGTATCTACCCCGTACCCGCTGCTGATATGCTCTCACTGGATGTGAAATGGCAGGAGCCGCAGCCTGCTACTGCCACTATCTATGATGCATCAGGCAGGAAATACACCGAGTGGCAGCTACCCGATGCCCTCTCCTATCATGGCTATGTGCCAGTGTCTGCGATACCCGCAGGTACATATATACTTCAGATCAAAGGAAGCTGCGGAAGTATCTCGCGGTCATTTGATGTGATGAGGTGAGGTTGTTGGTCGGGCGACTTCGCCCTAGGTTGGCGTCCACGACCACCATCATAGTGCGGTGTGGCCGGGACGCCAACCATGGGCATAATGTGGTGTGGCGGGGACGCCAACCACGGGCAGAAAACGCTGACGAGGATGGCGTTAAATCAAATGAAATTCATTTCTCACAGAAGACACAAAAGACACAGATCTTTCGCATATCAGCGCGGATGTTACATCTGTGACTTAATCTCAGCACAGAACTAAGTTCCGCGCCAGTAAGTGGGGCAAGCGATCCATCCTTGTGAGCGATTGTCTGAGCGATGCCATCCTTTAAATCCTGTCTGAGCGATTGTTTGAGCGATTGTTTGAGCGTTGCCATCACTTGAAGTGATGGCAACGCTGAAGGGCATCGCTAAAGTTGTATTTATCCTGCTCCTCCCAGTCAAAATCAAAAAAATGCAGTGCTGAGTCAGAAGGCCGGAATGCGGGTGAGCGGCTATACACCGACGATAAATACAAAAGATCCCTGCGGATGACAAGAAAGGTAATGGCGGACAACATATTTTATGCTGGCGCACAATGGATAGCGAGGGACATGAGTGCGAATAATTTTATTTTGCAAATTTCGCATTATTCGCTATATTTGCATAAATTAAATAATCACTAGTATGGAAAATAATCAGTACACCAATCCCTACGACAAGCATCCTAATGCCCAGAAATGGACCGCTGCAGCAGTATACACCGCTCTCAATGACATAGAGAAAGAAGCCACAGAGGGCGAGAGCCTTTTTCTCGGCAAGGCACTGACCAAACTCGGCCACTACAGGCATATCTGGGGCTACTGGAAAAAAACCCATTACCAAAATGATGACATCATGGAGATGATGCTGAGAATAGAAAGCATCTTTGAGGCCAAGCTGCTAGATGCCGCACTCAAGAAACAGCTGTCTCCCTGGATAGCGGTACTGACGCTGAAGAATAGTTATTTTATGACCGACAATCCTAACAAAATGTCGCCCCGTACACTTCACCACAAAATGAATACCTGAATCAAATATTCATTATATATTTTGGTATTATTAATATTAAAATCGGCAATGTTTAGTGGATTTGTTTGTAGTGTTTTGACTTTTTCCGAAAAAGGGGGGTAAAGGGGGTAAAAAAGAAATAATTTTAATACATAAGTGAAAAAATGTTGCCGCTGCTTTCAAGCAATTCTCCGCTACTCGTCATCGTCTCCCGATGAGGATGTAAAATACTTTCGCATTTCAAATTTGATAGTGGCAGCATTCGATATGGTGTGGTGGGTGAAGCCAACCAAGGGCAACGACTCCATTGTATTCCATTATTCACTATTCATTATTCACTATTCATTCTTGACTATATTTACTTCATGAATAGAAAAAGCATCCCTCTCATCGCACTGCTCGCTGTCATCATCGCTCTCGTATCAGGCTGTACCAAGACCAACCAGACTGTCTTCACATGGGACTATCAGGGCATCCATTTCGTAGCAGACTCATCATATGCTACTGCTCCCAGTACAGTGCCCGGCACGATAGATGCTTTCTCCGGCCTCACACTGATGGGTATCTCTACCGGCCCATCGCTCGCTGTCGGCACCTATACTTTTCATGAGTCAAATAACAGCGGACAGCCATATATGTTCTACAACTATGTAGCCACCGAGTCCAGCCAGTCCGGTACGCTCACGATCAGCTCCAATGACACAAAAAAGATCAGCGGCAGCTTCACTGTGACCTATATCGATGGCACTACGATGACGGGTTCATTCACGGATATACCGATCAGATAAAACAGCCAGTTAAAAATTAAAATTTAAAAGATAAAATCAAATTCATCAAATCAACTTTTTACTCTTAACTTTTAAATTTAAAATTACCGCTATGGAAAAAACCCGATTGGAGGCATTCAGCGACGGCGTACTCGCCATCATCATCACGATCATGATACTGGAGCTGAAGGTGCCGCACAGCAGCGACTGGGAGGTGCTGCGTGAAATGGTACCACAGTTCATGGGCTATATACTCAGCTTTATCTTTATCGGGATCTACTGGGTCAATCACCACCACCTGCTCCAGATCGTGAAGCATGTCAACTCCGGCATCATGTGGGCCAATCTCAACCTGCTATTCTGGCTTTCGCTTATACCCATTGCTACGGGCTGGATGGGTGAGAATCATTTCGCGACCAATACTGTCGTGGCTTACGCAGTATTGCTTTTGCTCTGCGGCATAGCCTACACTATACTGCAAAGCCGTATCTGCCGCACACATCAGTTTGGGGAGGCACTGCGGATAGCTATGGAGCGGATATCACGAAAGGGATACATCTCTACAGCGCTTTATTTCATAGCGATACCGCTGGCATATGTCGATACACGTATATCATGCGGCCTATTCGTCACCGTATCTGTCATGTGGCTCATACCTGAGCGCAGTATCGAGCGGGCGCTGGATAAATCATGATATATCGGAAATCGGATGTATGATATCGGAGCTGCCGCAATCAAAAATCCACTATCCGATATAACGAAAAAAGCCACAGTCTTCATACCGTGGCCTGAGGGGTCGTTAGAGTTTGCGTTGTAATTATCCTTTTAGGATGCCTTCGCGTACCAGTGCGAGGTAAAATTCATTAGTGCCCAGGTATATCACCGAGGCATCGCCTGATGGAGCTGATTTGATAGCAGGAGCAGGAGTAGCAGGTTTGGTCTTCTCCTTATTATCTTTTTCAGGTGCTGTTTTGGCATCATCCCCGGCATAGCCGATTGTATTCACGACCAGGATAGTCAGTGACAGAAATAGTATCTTCTTCATATCAGATTATTAAGGTGTTGTTAGATACAATATAAACGATGTAGGCGCAGCTGTCAAGGGGCGCAGTAAAATAAAGAACAAATTCCGGGCATGATATGAAATGATAATCTCATGTGAGCCGCATAGTCATTGATGTATAGATAAAAAAATATTTATCCGCATTAACGTTTTCAGTCATTGCTTTACACAGCAAAGTTGTATTTTTGCGATAGGGGCATTTGCTTTTTACAATCTGCCCGTATCATCATACACTCGAAAATACTTTAAACCGTGCTGCACCGTAGATCATCAGATAATCAGTTCATGAAGTTCTTTATCATCTTTGTCGTCTGTATCATACTCTATATGGTCTACATTCTCATTTCCGCAGGGCCGGTCACGACCAAGGCCCCGCCAAGATCGCCTGCGGGCATGCTGCCTGCTGTATCTCAGCCAGCGAGTGTACCTGCATGATCATTTGTCAGCCCTTATTATTCACATCATCGTGACTTTGTTTTTGACACAAAAAAAGGTGGCCCTTACAGAACCACCTTCTCCATATAAATAACCTTAGCATCAGATCATGCCAGATCAAAACGGTCAAGGTTCATCACCTTGGTCCATGCTGCTATGAAGTCATGCACGAATTTTGCTTTTGAATCTTCACATCCATACACTTCAGCTAATGCGCGAAGTTCTGAGTTGGAACCAAAGATAAGGTCTGCCCTTGTGCCTGTCCATCTGACTTTGCCTGTCTTGCGGTCACGGCCTTCGAATGTATCCTGAGCATCCGTAGTGCCGCTCCAGGTAGTGCTCAGGTCCAGCAGGTTCAGGAAAAAGTCATTGGTCAGTGCCTCCGGTTTGTCAGTGAATACTCCATGTTTCGACCCATCGAAGTTTGTATTGAGCACGCGCATCCCTCCTATCAGTACCGTCAGCTCCGGTGCGGTCAGTGTGAGCAGTTGGGCTTTGTCTATCAGCATTTCTTCTGCAGATAGTTTATATTTTGCCTTTTGATAATTGCGGAAGCCATCTGCATCAGGCTCCAGTATGGCGAATGACGCTACATCGGTCTGCTCCTGCGATGCATCAGTACGTCCCGGTGTGAAAGGCACTTTGACATCATGTCCCGCATTCTTTGCCGCCTGCTCTATGCCTGCAGATCCGCCCAGTACGATCAGGTCAGCGATGGAAACTTTCTTACTACCGCTGTTGAACTCTTTCTGTATACCTTCAAGCACCGCTAATACTTTAGTGAGCTGAGCGGGATTGTTTACCGCCCAGTCCTTCTGAGGTGCGAGCCTGATACGCCCGCCATTAGCACCACCGCGCTTATCAGAGCCGCGGAATGTCGATGCCGAGGCCCATGCAGTAGAGGCCAGCTGCGACACGGTCAGCCCCGACGCGAGCACTTTAGCTTTCAGAGTAGCGATATCTTTCTCATTGATAAGTGGCTCCTTAGCGGCAGGTATCGGGTCCTGCCATATCAGCTCTTCGGCAGGGACATCAGATCCGAGGTAACGTACACGTGGTCCCATGTCGCGATGGGTCAGCTTAAACCATGCACGTGCGAAAGCATCTGCAAACTCATCCGGATGCTCATAGAATCGCCTGGAGATTTTCTCGTATGCAGGGTCCACACGCAGCGCGAGATCTGTGGTCAGCATAAATGGTGCATGGCGTTTCGACGGATCGTGGGCATCAGGCACCAGTCCCTCACCTGCATTTCCTTTAGGTTTCCACTGATGAGCACCTGCAGGGCTCTTGGTCAGTTCCCATTCATAGCCGAAGAGATTCTCAAAATAATTATTGCTCCACTTAGTAGGCGTGGTGGTCCATGCACCCTCGAGCCCGCTGGTGATAGTATCATCTCCTTTACCTGTGCCAAAAGAATTTTTCCAGCCGAGTCCCTGCTCTGCAATGCCCGCAGCCGCTGGTTCCTTGCCTACATATTTGTCTGCATCAGCAGCGCCGTGTGTTTTGCCGAATGTATGACCGCCGGCGATCAGCGCTACCGTTTCTTCATCATTCATCGCCATTCTGCCAAATGTCTCGCGTATGTCGCGGGCTGAAGCAAGCGGATCGGGATTTCCGTTAGGGCCTTGTGGATTGACATAGATCAGGCCCATCTGTACGGCACCCAGAGGATTCTCCAGTTGGCGGTCTCCTGTGTAGCGACTGTCGCCGAGCCATTCTTTTTCATTGCCCCAGTACACATCCTCAGCAGGCTCCCAGACATCTGCACGTCCGCCGCCAAAGCCAAAAGGTTTGAGTCCCATTGACTCAATAGCACAGTTGCCTGTGAGGATCATCAGGTCAGCCCATGATATCTTTCGGCCATATTTCTTTTTGATCGGCCAGAGCAGCAGTCTCGCCTTGTCGAGGTTCGCATTGTCCGGCCAGCTATTGAGCGGTGCGAAGCGCTGCAAGCCTGAGCCGCCGCCGCCACGGCCGTCAGAGATGCGGTAAGTACCCGCACTGTGCCATGCCATACGGATAAAAAGCGGCCCATAGTGCCCATAGTCTGCCGGCCACCAGTCCTGCGAATCGGTCATCAGCGCAAAGAGGTCTTTTTTTAGCGCAGCGAGATCGAGGCTCTTAAACTCCTTGGCATAGTCGAATGACTCGTCCATAGGATCGGAGAGCGATGAATACTGACGAAGGATGTTCAACTTTAACTGATTAGGCCACCAGTCGCGGTTTCTGGTACCACTACCTGCACTTTGCTTAAGTGCGCCGCCGTGAAAGGGGCATTTGCTTGCGCCATTGTCTTGGGTTGTGTTGTGTTCCATAAGAGATATTTTTTATAAAGTTAATGATGGTATTTTATAATCCTGAACAAAAGTAAGTTTATAAAAGCATAGAAGAAATCGATAGTTTCTATACAATCATAGATAGAAGCTATCACTTGACTTAAAATTAATTTAAGCCTTCGAAAAAATTCGACGATACGAGTCACGGATGACAAGGATAATACAGATCTTTGCGTAAATCCGTATTATCCGTCTCATCCGTGCCCGCTTTTCTGATTTGGCTTTACATTTCCAGTAAACCTGAACAACTCCCTTCATTGGCCGCTATCCTTGCTATCACGATTCCCTTTTTTATAGTGGAAAAAATAATTATTTATTCAAATAATGCTATTTTTGCATTATTGAATTACCGTTGACTGCCGTCCGCTGACCGTTGACGCTGTATTTCATTATTCATTATTCACTATTCATTATTAATTAAATAGACATGGATTGCTTAATAGACTATATCGGAGTTCGCACCACCGGCCAGCCTGTGCCTGAGAGCGGCCTCTACATCAATGACCTGCCCGGTATCACCATCGCGCAGCTCTCAGACATCAATAACTCTGACCAGGCCACATTCCTCGACCTGTGGGCGGCTATACAGCGTCGCTCGTCAAAGATATTTGAGACGACCTTCACCAATGCGATGGCAAAAAAGTTTCGCCTCAAGAAGATCACTGAGGCATTCAAGCTCAGCCAGTCTGTCGACCCGACCACTAACTATCCCGCCGTGAGCGGACAGCTGCGCGGCATCTATATGGACTGCTTCGTCGACAAGTCTGCCTTTCACCACATCCCTATCTCGACCGTCGCTGTGTATCTCAACTCGCCTGCGCCTTCTTCGTTTGAACTATTCATCTACGAGGTGCACGACGATACGCTGACACTGCTGGACACATTTACCATCACGAGTCCTGTGGCGGGCTGGAATACCATTCTGGTCAACAAAAAATACTACGACAGCCGTACGCTGTACATCTGCTATGATTCATCTGCGATCAACAGCACAAGCATCCCACTGGACAGCTACGACCTCAATCCCTATCTGTACGGCGATCTTTCGCAGTTTTTCTCGCATATCTTTATCAATGGAGCGACATATACAGATGGGCATTTTGCACAGAGCACTGATGAGACCTATGGGCTTACGGCGACGCTCGGCCTGCAGTGTTCATTTGATGTGCTGGTTTGCAACTATAAACAAAACCTCGCAGTAGCATGGTGGTACCTGCTCGGCAGTGAACTGATGAAAGAGCGCATCTACACCGACCGCGTCAACCGCTACACCACCGTCGATCTCGACCGCGCACGTGAGCTTACACAGCGTCTGTACAATGACTATATGAATGAACTGCTAACCTTCGTCGACAGTGTGGACCTGATGCGCGACTGGTGCATAGACTGCGATGCGATAGTCAAGCAGGTGGAGTTTCTACCATAAGACCATTTGAAATTTTCAATTTAAAATTTGAAATTGTGTTGACCCTTCGCTCCAATATCGACGCTACGATCAAACGCATAGAAGGCTGTATGAAACAGATACAGCCGGGCGGCGAAGCATTTGACAAAGCTATCCACGAAGTGGCGGATACTCATCTGCACTGCAGCCAGGAGCGGATACACACGAGTGGCATGGCTAGCGACGGCAGCGAGATCGGCCAGTACAGCACCAAGCCTATGTATGTGAACCCAAAGAACAGCCCCAAGTCCTTTCAGCCCACTGGCAAGACCGGCCGCAGCACTTTTATCAAGTCCGGCAATCCTCACCTCACGAAATATTTTGATCAGGGCTATCGGGCATTCAGAGAGGAGATCGGGCTGGCATCAGACAAAGTAGTCCTGACCCTGCGCGGCAAACTACGCAATGGCCTCATCACTCTGCCTGTGACCGGCGGCTATGCGATCAGCTGGGCTGATCCCGAACTGAAAGAACTCTCAGAAGCACTGGAGAAAAAATACGCCAAACAAATATGGCCCGCGACCAATGATGAGAAAGAAAAAATAGTCAAAGGGTTAGGTGAAAAACTGAAAGTGGGAAATGGATAATGGCGTCGATAGTCCTTCTTAAACCTCCTAATTTTACAATAATTAGGAGATTTTAGGAGGTTTACTGTCTTAATCTCAATCTTCATTCAGATCTCCTTAAATAATAATTATATGATAATCAATAATATAAAAGTAAAAATGCAATAAACCTCCTAATTTTACAATAATTAGGAGGTTTTAGGAGGTTTTCGTATTTTTGAGCAATGCGAATACCAGAAAAAGGCCCACCTATAAATTATGCAGGCAAGCTTATGACCATAATGCATGAGGAGTCTTTTCATCAGCTCATCAATAAATGCCAAACAGAATACTACCCTTGGGAAAAGGTAAAATATCAGCCTTTGCCGGATGGGTTCACCCATACAGATCTGTGGAGCGCTCTGAAATTATTGAGAGGGCAAAATGGCCAACACATTAAGATAGAACAATATTACTTTAAGTTTAGCTCCACTCCACACATACAAAAGGAGCTTCACGAATTTGATATGAATTATGGCGGAGGCATAGGAAGCAGCGGCCCATTAAACGCCTCAGACAGGCAGCAATATCTGGTAAGTTCTCTCATGGAAGAGGCTATAGCCAGTAGCCAGATAGAGGGAGCGATCACAACCAGAAAAGTAGCTAAAGAAATGCTTCGGCAAAATCGCAGTCCCCGCAATCAGTCCGAGCAAATGATCTTGAACAACTACCGGACCATAGAGCATATACGTGGTATCATAAAAGAGCCACTGACTGAAGAAAGGTTACTATATGTACATCAGTTGATGACCAGTAAAACACTGGATGATCCCAACGATGAGGGGCGGTTCAGGACAAATGACGAAGTACGTGTGGTGGATTCCACTGATGGTAGCATCATGCACCAGCCTCCTATGGCAGCAGAATTAAAAGTCTTAATGGAAGGCTTTTACGACTTCTTTAATGAAGAAACTGACGGACAGTTTATCCATCCGGTCATAAGGGCCGGTATACTTCACTTCCTTATCGGCTTTATACATCCTTTTGTAGATGGCAATGGAAGAACTGCAAGAGCTTTGTTTTATTGGTATATGCTCAAAAGAGGTTATTGGCTTACAGAATATTTATCCATATCCGGAATTATTCTAAAATCTAAAACAGCTTATGGCAAAGCATTTCTTGATACAGAAGTAGATGATCTCGATCTTACTTATTTTTTGAATTATCAAATGCACGTGATCAGATCAGCATATGAAAGTCTGAGAAAGTATATTGACCGTAAAGTAAATGAGAGGCAAGCAGCAGCTCAATTTATGCGCAGTGGTGGGATCAATGAAAGGCAAGCTCAGATCCTTCAATGGCTGACTGACGAACCCGGTAAAATAATCACAGTGAAAGAAGTCGAAACACGACTACTCAGTTCAAATCAAACTGCACGAAAAGATTTACAGGAACTGGTTGGCCTGAAATTGCTGAACCAAAGAAACATCAATAAAAAGAAACAAGTTTTTATCAGATCAGATGATTTTGACCGGCTGATCAGGTTGCTTCACTAGTCTACAACTCATAAACCCTCACATCTATTGCATCAAGGATAACGTGTGTGAGTTGTCGAAGGAAAATTCAACAGAATCTCTACTACAATTTATCGCCTGCGAGTTCAACCCCTTGCTTTTTATCCTCCGGCCTGTCATTGAGCGGGTTGACGCCTTCGCCCTTGACCAGCCAGGAGAAACCGAAGGCCCAGAGGCAAATCCACTCTACAATGAAGAGTACCTGATGGTCTGTCAGCCATGCTATCAGACGTATATCCGGATAGTAGCTGTTTATGATACTGTATAAGACATAAAGCGAAAGACTAGTCCAGATAATGATGCCACAGGCCCTATATACGCTGTTTCTGCTGTGCTTCCTGCGGGTAGGCTGCTCGGTAGTATGAGGGTCTCTATGCCTGACCGTACGGGTAAACAAATAGAAAGAAACATAGCCCAGGATAATGAATAAAAGACCTGCACTCAGGAAGTGTATGTAGCGGAAAAAAGGATAGTGCAGTAGCATGACCTTGTGCTCAAAGACCAGAGTGAATGATGGCGGACACTGAGCATCCATCTGCACTGCCGGTGAACATTGACATCCGGGTAAACTACTCAGGTCTGAGGGGCATCCCGGTTCGGGGTTCATGGAGAAAAACGCTACGAGCAGGGCCAGCACCGCAGCGAAGTTAAACACGCGGTCCTCCCAATCATCATAGCCCTTGTACGCTATCAGAAAGAGCGCTACCATGCACAGTGTGCCTACGAATATGCCTCCTGTCATCGTATAGTAATACTCGCTGATGGAGTCCAGCACAGTGAGCCGCTGTGCACCAAAGAGCGCATAGCCGGCTGAGGTCAATACAGGAAGGGCCAGGGCCAGACAACCAATGGCCTGCCTCATATGCTTGAATGATATGACGGCGGGATCTGTCCGCTTGTGTTTATGTGAGTGTGATGCCATATAGTTTGGTTTTAGATGAGTAGATCTATCATCTCACAAAGTACAAAACATATATTATAAAATTCTATCACCATTTATGGGGATGTTTGAGCAAAGATGACGGTGCCGAATTGGGCTTTCCGGCCAAAACAAATTAAAAGCTAAAGATTCATTTGATCAATGCGGATAGGGCACATTAAATGTACCATTCACCACTGTATCAATGGTGCCTGATGGATCCGGGACCGGAAGGCATGTTCCCGAGAAGGTTCCGGTGATCCAACTAGAACTAACAGTATTAATCGTAAAAATACAACCCAGGTCGGAGTAATTTTGGCTACCGCCATCCATGGCAAAAGTAGCAGTGGTACTACCGCCGAGGGCCGGATTTATCACAGCACCGGCTTGTACCCCGCTTAAAGGATTAATTTCAAAACCGATCGTTGAGTTACTATTTGAACTCAGGTGATATGTCACACCTACACCTCCCGAAGCAGCAGGGTCTTCGGCGATATAGCAGTCAAAATTATATGTGACCCCACTTATAGTCAAAGTGACATATCCGTTACTGGTACAAGACCCTGTCACAGGTGTAGTTGCCCTTCTGCATGAAGTAGTACTGAGCATAGTCAGTATGCCAAACACCAGACATAAATTTTTTATTCTTGATCTTTTACTCATTGTATTGTTTTGATTTTTCTAAAAATATCTTTCAGTCAAATACCTTATTCTTTTTATGACCACTAAAAGGGATCAGGTACTACAAACGATCCGTTAACTATCGGATACCGTGTCAAGTTATTACCTGACACAACCAAAAAGCAATCACCTGTGATCGTTCCCGCTATCATACCTGTATCAATGGATGTGATCGTGACTACAGTAGGTGCCTGAGTGACACCGTCATAAGCGGCATCTGTCCCGACCCTGCAATTTTGCACAAATGCGAACTGTGCATAAGGAAGATTGCCATTCAGGCCCTGGAGACTGTCCATCACCAGACCAGCTGACAATAAATTAGCTCCAAAAAACTGTAACCCTATACCGCAAATGGGTGTGTTCATACTGTCTATGTCATATACTACATCCAGGTCATTGCCGACAGGTGTTGATGCGACAAAACAGTTAAAGTTATAAATGATGCCATTTATGGTCATCTTAATAAAACCATGTGTACCGCAGGGGTAATAAGTCGTATTGCAATTAAAAACTGTAGTCGGTACTTGCAATGAAAAGGTCCCATTCTGAATAGTACAACTGCTGCCTGTCACAGAATTGTTTATGGTACCACTCACTGTGCCAGTCAGTATTCCGCCGGTGAATGAGGAAAATGTGACAGACAATCCCGTTGTGGTACTACCTGTATCGGCTGCGGGGCAGTTTGTTATTATTTCGATATAGGCGCCTGATGTGTTTGTCGAATTAAGCGTGATAGGCAGGCTGGATATATTTACTACACAGGGGTTGGCAAATAATATCTTGAAAGTGCAACTGGGATCATTGCAGGAGCTAAAGGTCATCAGATAATGACTGGCATCGATAGCTGTCGGGCCCTCAAAGCAATTGAAAGTATATTGCTGTCCGCAGGCAGTAAATGTAAGGCTGCCGCCACCGGTAGCGCAGCTAGTACCATTCCCGCACCCTGCATGTCTGCACGAAAGAGAGCTTAATAATACCAACAGTAAGGCTATCATTAAAATATTACCAATTCTCATAAAACTGATTTTATCATTTGCATTTTCAAACAATGAAACAATATAAAGGTCCGTTTCATTTTATTAGATTGTTATATGTTTAGCCACTAAATATTTAACATATGTAAGTCCCTAAATCATATGCAATTTTTATTTTATGAGCTTAAATATTTATTCACTTTAAGATCAGGGCACCACCTCGCTATCATTGCTATCAACATCTTTCTTTTTATAGGATGCAAAACAATTTTTTATATAAATAATGCTATTTTTGCATTAAATAAGTAGTGAGTATTTAGTATTGAGTAATGAGACAAGGGAATTCAGGATGTTTCATTTTCAATTATCAATTATTAATTATCAATTAAAGAAAATGCCCTTCACATCATCCATCATCGACATCATCAATACCGAGATACAGACATACTCGCTCTGCGGCAGCACCTTTGCGGCTGGTGCATTCTATGGCATAGCATACGATGGTACGGATGTGGACAGCAGCGCGACACGTGTATATCCGGTGGTGCTGAGCACTGACCTCAGCGGCAATGGCACCAAGGTCAATCCCGACGATACATACCCGATACAGATATATCATAAGATACTCAATAAATCATACCAGGCCAAACCTTCATCTGTAGGTAGCAGGTCAAATGTGGTCTCCGAAAAAATAGATGTGAAAATGGTCGTGGCAGGCTGGACGAACCAACTGGGCGTGACCCAGGAGGATCTCGAAGCACTTATCACATCAAACTTTCCGGACCAGATCGACGCCTCGCTCTATACTCCGCTACGGCTCCAGAACCTCGTCATCACGCTCCAGTCGAGTGTGCTCGATAAGGCGCAGGTCTATGCGCAGGAGTACAAGGGCATACCCTATCAGGTCAAACCTGAGCAGATACTGTTTAGCATACGGTATCAGATCGAAAGCACCTTCAAGAAAGGCTGCTTTATTATCAATGACTGCCAGCCCGCTGGAGTATTAACTTAATCAGGAAAAGGTGATCTCGGAAATCTGACTTCGGATTGCGGCAATGCCGACATCAAAAATCCGATATCCGAAATTATCCGATTTGTATCACTACTAAAACAAAGAAAACAATGGCATACTATCCATCAAACTGCACCGACCTGCCGCAGCATGACTGCAACCCCTGCGAGAACAGGGAATACGGCCGTGTGAGAAGTGCAGGCTTCGTATCAAAAGACTATTACGCCACGCTCATAGCCGGTCCTGAGGACCCTACAGTATGGGCTGCAGGCCAGGAGTCTAACCTCATCGTCGTCATCCCCGAGACCAACGGATCAGTAGCCGCAGGCTCTGCCAAAATGGGCCCCGGCTATGGAGAGACAGTAGATACACTGCTGGGCTATGAGTTCACAGCTAAGTTTCACGACCCCAACTTTGTATCCAATTCGCAATTTTATAATGCGCTGATCGGACAGAGAAACTACTACTTCTTCTACCGCACATCGACACAGACCTTCATCACCAATGTGACAGTCACCATCGTACCTAACAAGGAAGTGAAGGATGACCTCAATGGTGAGATCGTATGGGAAAACACTGTGAAGTGGATCGACAATCAGTTTGAACTGATGATCAATACACCGGACGGCGTATTTGATGATTGTTTTACGGGGGCGTAGGTACTGGGGGAACACCTACGCTGATCAGTAATCTCACGATCGTCTACAACTGAGCTAATGAATAGTGAAGAGTGAATAATTAATACTGCCATGGCATTCCTTTGGCATAAAATACAAACTCCTCACACTCGTATTGATGTTTTATTCATTGTTCCTATTCGCTTTATCAGCCCATTATTCATTATTAATTATTAACTAAAAAACATGACAGTACAATCAACCGACCAAACAGAAGCAGCCGATGAGATCAACTATCTCATAGACAGCAAAGCAGAACTGGCATCAGCATCTACCCAAAAGGTACTGACAGATGACACCACCGGCCAGGTAGCTGAAGCAGGCGACCCTGTGGACCTGGCACTCACAGATGCAGAGCAGGCACAGCTCATCTCAGCATCTGACGCTGCACTCACAGCTATCCTCGCTGCACGCACCGCCGCACCTGCTGCGGACACAAGTGCAGACCCAAGCGCTGACACCGGTACAGATACAGCCGCCGATACGGCAGGTGCTCCGGCACAATCATGATCCGTAAACAAAAGCAATGGAGAGCGATCTCCATTGCTTTACTAAAAATGAATCCGGCTTCTTTATTCCACTATTAATTATTCACTATTAATTATTAATTAAAATGGCACTCATATTTCAGGACATACTGCTCGCGATCGATAGTACCGGCCTTTACACACTCAGGGCATTCGTAAATGGCAGCTGGATAGACATACAAACCATCTCCGGTGCCCTCAGCGGAAGCATAGAGGTAGATGCTGCTATCAATACCATCGATGTAGATACCTCCATCCTGATACCAGGGCAGACATATCCATTCATGTGGGTAGATAGTGATGGGGTACAGAGCAATATCATCATCCTGACCATTCCTGAGATGGGCTACAGTTATGGCGACGATGGTGACACCGGTATAGGTACCGGCAATCTGGCAACACTGGAGCTACTGAGCGTGAGTAATGCCGGCACGGGAAATAATATAGCAGTAGCATACAATGCTTCAGGCTTATTCTCATCCGGTGCATTATATATAGAAGATCTCAGCACAGCTACTATCGTAGCACTTGACTTCAATTATGGCTACAATAGCGGCGAATGGGCTAGCTTGGAATTTGTGCAGGGGCACCGATATCAGATGTTCTTTGTCGATGAAAACGGAAATTATATTTACAGTAATATACTCTACACATCAGATCCTGCTAACTATGATACGGGCTATGGCGCCGGCATCGGTGCAGGAAATCTTTCGGCTATCCGCCTGCTGGGCATCAGTAATGATGGTCGTGGATACCCGAGCATAGCATATGACGGATATATCACCGACAGCAACAATCAACTATGGCTGCTGCATACCCGTGCAGGAGAAAGTGCATTCTATGAAGGTGTATCTCTCAATACCATCAGCACAGGCAATGTGCTTGTAACAGATTTTGACGTAAATTATCTATCGTATATCAATGGTGACCAATATCAGCTATGCCTGATAGATACTATCGCTAATCCATCTATCAATCTCAATGATCCGAGCAATATACTGAGCAATACACTCACAGCTGCAAATATGGTATTAAACAGTGTGAGTGATGCCGGAGGAAACATCAGGCTAAACATGAGTATTGACCCATTGCTCACAGGCTATTTATCATTCCGTAGGATTTCATCGGGTGGTTCGATCGATGGTTTTGTCATTGGCAGTCTTCCACTTGGATCTGATCCGTATTCTTTCAACTCAGTCCTGGATTATGTCCCCGGTATGCAGATACAGCTGGCAATAACAGCTGATGAGTATGGCGGTGCATTGATAAGCGCTACAACATTTACTCCGGTACCATGATAGCTCTCTACTCACTATGGAATATGGGCGATGCGGACAACGCGGCAGGCTTCAACTCGGTCGACGACCTCATGTCTACCATCAAACTGTCCATGCTTCAAAGCAGGAAATATTTCAGCAGAATAGTTTTTGTGACAGATACTATCGGCGCAGAGAGAGCAAAGGAGTATAGCCTGCCATGTACAGTGGTGGTGGCTTTTGACGAGCTCGATATCAAACCTACCTATTGGGCCTTTGCTAAACTCATAGCGATGAGCATGATGAAGGAGCCCTTTGCGCATATTGACAATGACTTTATATTCTGGCAGGACCCGCATCTATATATCAGCGGCTTTGACTTTTGTTTTCAGACTGTCGAGCATTTTTCCCTGTATCGTTATTACAGCGAGACACTGGATGAGATCAGACAAAGATCTCCGGCCCTTTACACGAGGATATATGATCGGCATGTCGCCTATGCGTATAACTGTGGCCTAGTCGCATGCAATAATATAGAGGTCCTCGATGAATGGCTGGAGCGAGCGCTCTGCTTCATCGAAGAAGCAGATACCATCGCAGGATTTTCTTCACTCAAAGGCTGCTTCAATCACCTGCTGGAGCAATATATCATAGCGCTCATCATACATGAGCAGGGCCTGCGGGCCAATGTGCTGCTGACAGAGTTTGACAGAAACACAAAACTATTTACGCACCTCTGGGGTGGCACCAAAAGAAACGACATACACATGCAGGGAGTCAAAAGAAAGATCAGCTCCATCGCATCACTAAATTGAAAACTAAAAATCTCAAACCATGAATCATTTTATCATCAACTACAAAACATCGCTGCCCGCAGTGGTCCTGATAGTAGGACTGCTGGGACTGTTTGTTTTCCTTTTTATGGGAAAAATAAACCCGGGGGGATTTCAGGTATGCGCGACGACACTGATCGCGGTTTGTACATTTCTCATCGGCATGGGAGCTAAAGACGCAGACAAATAATGGTACAGATAGAACATCTTATTGGCATGGGCATAGCAGGGGTCATCTCTGTATTCGGTGTATATGTCAAATTCAGCAATGACCTCGCACTCGCCAAGCTGAGGATACACCACCTGGAGAAACAGGCGGAGCAGTTTCACTCGCGCATCAATATCCATGATGACAAGATACAGGCCATCCTGCTCGATCTCAAAAACGATATCAGTGAGCTGAAACTGCTGATAGAACAGCGATACAATAACATAAACGAAAGACACGAGCAATGATTTATGATTTGTGATTTATGATATAATGATTCTTCGATAACCAGCAACTTTAATTCTTAACTCTTAATTTTTAATTAACCATGAGCATCACTCAAGACCAACTACAGCAGATAGCCATCTACGCCAGTGCACAAAACATCTCGGCATATACCGACATGCTGAATGATACTATGGACAAATACAGCATCGATACACCGCTCAGAGCAGCGCACTTTATCGCGCAGCTCATACATGAGTCGGGTTCGTTCTGTTATACTACCGAACTCGATAATGGTGAGGCATATGAAGGCCGCGCAGACCTTGGCAATACACAGCCGGGAGACGGCCCTTTATTTAAAGGACGCGGATTCATCCAGCTCACCGGTCGTGCTAATTATTCCCTGTATGGCTTGTCTATCGGTATGGACCTCATAGACGATCCTGATCTCGTAGCGACGACCTATCCTGCTGATGTATCGGGCTGGTTCTGGTCAAATCACAGCCTCAATGCGCTCGCTGATGCAGACAATGTGAATGCGATCACGCGTATGATAAACGGCGGATACAACGGACTCCAGGACCGCATATTTTATTTACAAAAAGCAAAAGCTGTCCTATGTACCTCATCGTAATGAAATACGGCATCAGTGCCTCAGTGGCCCTGGCATCGATCATTGCGGTCATCGCGATGGTGGTGACTATTATTTTTCATTGCGACAGAGGACCGAGCGATGATTATTTTCCTGAAATATAAAATACATTCCCGCTGATCACGGAGATTTTCGCAGATAAAAAATATTTCTGCGTCATCAGCGAAATCTGCGGGAGACATATCAAAACAACATGAACAAATCAACTATCATAGCGATCATATCATTCTTTATAATCGGCATCCTGCTCGGCACTCAGCTCCATAGCTGCAAAGGTAGTAAGGGCAGCATGGAGCTGACACACACCGATACGCTGATACATTTTCTCCCGCGCCATGATACAATATGGCAGAGTATAGAGCTGACGCATAATATCCCTTATACTGTATGGGGGCATGATACGATAATAACGACAAGCAGCAAATCGCAAACAATGGGTGTACCTTGCGACTCTGTACTTGCAACTCACAGTTATGTTTTCATCAGTGACACGGCGGTATACGCGGACAGTATACATCAGGCTAATGAGTTCAAAGCCATCATCACTGATACGCTCACCAATAATCGCATCATAGGCCGAAATATCCGCTGGGCAGACATCTCTCCGATAGAGGTCAGAGACATTACTAAAACGGTGACAAAAAAAAGCGCACTCATCAAAGTCTATGCAGGTGCGGAAACATATGGCGGCAAGACAGGTGGTAAAGTAAATATCGACCTCGCGCCTGCAGCATCAGTGGTCTTTGCCGACAGGTATATGTTTGACATTGGCTATTATATTCTCAATCAGCAGATCACTGCCGGCCTGAAAATAAAACTGAGTTTTAAAAAATAGTATTGAGTATTGAGATATGAGACGAAAGGCAATACAGCTTCAGCAAAATTTTTAACTATTAATTATTAAATTTTAAATAACAGAACATGGCCCGAATATTTATCGATACACTCCAGCCCAATGACTGCACAGGACTATACACGCTGCAGGGATATGTAAGCGGCGCATGGACCGACATACATACCATTTCAGGTGCTCTCAGTGGCAGTATAGAAGTAGACGAGATCATCAATACGATCACTGTCGATACATCCGTATTCACGCCCGGCCAGAGCTATCTCTTCAAATGGGTGGACAGCAGCGGCCACGAAAGCAATGTCCGGGTGATATACATCAATGAGGCGCTTCTCGGTGAGGACGGATCATTCATCCTCAATGAAAATGCAGGCCTCCTACTACTCGAAAACTAAAAAGGAGGGACGGGGGACGAGGGACGGAAACTATTTCATCGTAAAATGGCCCTGTCCCAAAAACAAGAGTATAGTTTTAATATCTAATTAATATCATTTCAAAACATAAAATCAAAAACAATGTCAGATATCAAGATCAGCCAGCTCACAGCAGCTACAGCGCTCAACCCCAATGCCATCATACCCCTGATACAGCCCGACCCAAGTGATGGTGTGGTAAAAAATTTCAGTGCCAAGGCGAGCCAGTTCGCCACCGGAGTGCAGCTCCTCGGCAAACTCACCGGCGCCAATATGAACCTCGCCAACTCAGCCACGATAGACTATACCGGGCAGACAGGCTTTGCATTTCAGCCCGGAGATACGATCACAGACAGCACAGGCGCTACTGCTGTCATCACCGCCGACAGCGGCACAGCGCTCACCGTATCGAGCCTGGATCTCAGCAGCGGAGCATTCACTTCCTCGAGTACTATTGCTGGAACTATCGGGCAGGTCAGTTATAGTTCACTCACAGGTACATTCCTGAATGAATCTATCACAGGCGCTACTTCACATGCTATTGCTACGATCACAGCTATTGAGACAAGTACATTAACGATCACGACCATCACAGGCACCTTCACCGACGGTGAAACGATCACAGGAACTACTTCAGGCGCCACTGCGACCATCACTGCCTACTCAGCACCCGGGAGCGCCGGTATGACATCGTATACCTTCATCAGCGGCGACCAGCCTATCACACTCAGCGGAGGTAGCGGATACATCGTGACCGATGTCGTCATCACCAATGCATCGACATCTCTCAGTACCGCCAATAACGGGGCTATTTTCACCGGAGCGGACATGACAGGATATCAGATAGCGACCGCGCCAAATGGATTTGGCACATTGGTATCCCCTTCTAATTATATTAATAATGTAACTGGAATAAGTATGGGTCCATCAGCCAGTGCTTTTGGTTCTTCAAGCTCAAGTAGTTCCGCTTCACCTATCATTAACAGCAGTCCGATCTATTTCAGCATAGGTACTGCGCAGGGAGGGACAGCTACTGCTGATATCTATGTCTACGGATACATGCTTTATTGATATTTGTATATTAAACATATGTAAAGACGAATGTAATTTGCTGCCTGAGGGACAAATATGTACCACCGGCAGGACAGACACATTAGACACTCCCCCCTTCAGGATTATTGTACTGATTGGCTTCGGGTATAAAATAACACATTGCACAAAAAAATAATTAACTGATCATCAATGCGATGAACTTAGAATAGCTATTAAATTTACAATAAAACACATATAATTAATTAACGGTACGAATTTTGCACTAATATTGCATTAACTATTTCGAAACCCTTACTTGATATTAATAATGAAGCCTAAATTTTTACTTACAGCCCTTTTGAGTGTTTTCATTACAGTTGCATATGCCCAAAACGTGGGTATCGGCAATTCGAACCCCCAGGCCAAACTCGATGTGAGCGGTGATCTGGCACTACGTGAAGGAACGCCGATCACTGTATCGACAGGTAGCAATACCATCACCCTCCCGGGCACTAACAATAGTATCTACCGGCTCACTGGTGCTACCGGTTACTTCACCATCTCGGGTATCACAGCGGGCAACGACGGCGCCCTGCTGACCCTCATCAATACGACAGGTCAGATCATGGACATCGCTAATAGCTCCAGTGTACTCACCAATACAGGTGCCGACATCATAGCTGCGGGACCGGTCTCTGCAGTGACCTTGATATATAATGCTACACTGGCCCAATGGGTAGTGACATCCTCTCAGGGATTTGCTACAGGATCGGTCGGGCCCACCGGGCCGACAGGTGCCTCGGGTACAGGGCCGACAGGACCGACAGGGACGGCAGGTTCTAACGGTGCAACGGGTGCGGCAGGTCCTACCGGCGCGGCAGGTTCTAACGGTGCAACGGGTGCTGCCGGTCCTACCGGCGCGGCGGGATCTAACGGTGCAACAGGTGCGGCAGGTCCTACCGGCGCGGCAGGTTCTAACGGTGCAACGGGTGCTGCCGGTCCTACCGGCGCAGCGGGATCTAACGGTGCAACAGGTGCGGCAGGTCCTACCGGCGCGGCGGGATCTAACGGTGCAACAGGTGCGGCAGGTCCTACCGGCGCGGCTGGATCTAACGGTGCAACAGGTGCGGCAGGTCCTACCGGCGCGGCTGGATCTAACGGTGCGGCAGGTGCGGCAGGTCCTACTGGCGCGGCGGGATCTAACGGGGCTGCTGGGGCTGCTGGAGCGACAGGGCCAACTGGTCCTACCGGCGTGGTAGGAACTCTAGGGCAGAGTAGCACACTGATCACAGAGACAGGCAGCACTGCAGGTGCGACCATCCCCACCTCGGGTACCATCACTGCCATACCGGGACTGAGCTCTACCTTTAGCCTGAGCCAGACATCTGCCGTACACGTCCAGACACATGGTCTGGGAGAAATCACAAGTGCAACAACAGGTAAATACAACATTATAGAATTTGACCTCTATGTAGATGGCACCTATTACTTTCTTGAGTCTGTTTATTTCTGCAATTTCACCAGTACTGCCTATTCATACATCGGCAACTGGTCATCCGGCCTTGACCTCTCGCTGGGATCAGGCAGCCATACTATCGCTCTGTATGCTGCGACTGATGCAGGCAATAGTACTGTGACCGTAGGTGGTACAACTGGCACCATCAGCCAGTCCTATATGAGCATTATAGTTTTACATCCATAAATATTGATCAAATATTTTTTAAATAATTCCCGAATGAAAAAAGAAATATCTATAGTAAAGATGACCATGACAATATGCGCAATGATAGTACTGTCAGGATACAGTGCATCTGCCCAGAGCATGATCTCAAAGACAATCGTCTCTCCTCTGCAGGCGGGCACAGTAACTATCAATCAGGGCCATGCATATGTCGATCTGGCAAAGGAAGTAACAGATGAACTGATCAATAAAGAGAACCAGCCTGCTTACTATGTTGTATTTACTCCGCAGGCCTCTGTCAATGTCAACGTGGTCATGACAGACAAAAACGACAAAGGATTTTCCATCAAAGCAACTGCACGAAAAATGGATGCCAATGGCAGCAAGATAGATTACGTGGTTTTTGTAAAAGAAACTGTGACCATGCCCGATCCGCTTACCATCGGCCAGATCAAACATAAGGGCATCTCAACAAAATAGTTTTTTGGAAGTCCCGCCAACAAATGAACCGCTAGGTACAAATATGGATTTTGAATATGCGTTGTATCACCCAGACTATAAAAATATGGCTGATATCGTACCTCCCGGACTACATTTTTGTTCACTTTTTTGAGCAGAGGCACATGAGTAAGATCAGACATCGATAAACTATCTCTCAGTGATACGGTGCATTTGCGCATCACTATCAGTTGGAAATACAGTATAGCACTGAGTTTGTGGTGAAATGTCATACCCTAAATGAAATAACATGTCAACTCCATTTCCAGCTATCGTGACAGCTGTCATCGCTCTGGTCATTCTGGTACTTGGGCTATTGTGGGCCTTCGGTATCTTCGGATAGGCTCAGAGAGCCGTACAAACCGATCAGCATTCTGCCTGCCAGATATATGTTCAGACACAGGTTATTGATTTCTGAAAAAGCAATGAAATTGGTCATCATTGCTATACACTAAAATCATCAATTATTTTCTTATTTATCAGTTTCATTGGTAACTTTGAAATACTAAAACCAAACAATATGAAAAAAACATACTTCTCTCTAATTAGCTTTCTGTTGATCCTGATACAGGGAGCATCTGCTCAGACTTTCACAGGCTTAGACATCTGGTCGGGTACCGGCAGTTCCAATCCATCCGGGATAACTTCGTTTAACGGCAAGGTCTATTTTGAGGCAGAAGCGGATACGCTCCATGGGTACGAGCTATGGGTATCTGATGGCACTCAGGCAGGCACCATGCTTCTCAAAGATATCTGGCCAGGGCCGGGCAGCTCCGATCCGGGCAATTTTTATGCAGTCGGCAGTCAACTGTTTTTCACAGCCGATGACAGTGTACATGGCTACGAACTATGGGTCACAGACGGCACTACTACCGGTACGGTAATGGTCGACGATATATGGCCGGGGCCGGTTTCGGGCCTTGATTATTTTTCCACTCCATGCTTTACTGCATTCAATGGTAAATTATACTTCTCTGCAGATGACAGCATACATGGCCCGGAGCTGTGGGTGAGCGATGGCACACAGGCAGGTACCAGCCTGGTCAAAGACATATGGCCGGGACTCGGTGGCTCCGGCCTTTGGGGTAGTGCGCTGGGCACCGATGGGCATGAGTTTGTGTATACTTTTCATGAGTTTAACGGCAAGCTGTACTTCAGTGCCGATGACAGCGTACATGGCGGCGAACTATGGACCACAGACGGTACTACAGCAGGTACCATGCTCGTGGCAGATATCCAGCCGGGTACCGGGTCAGGCGATCCGTATTGTATATATACATTCAACAGCTCTATGATATTTGCCGCCAATGGCGATTCGGTCAGTGGCTTTGAACTCTGGATCTCAGATGGCACCACTGCAGGCACCTCATTGCTGAAAAACATCGCTCCCAATAGTATCAACAGTAATAGCGAAGGCGCTGACGTGGCGGACTACTCAGGTTTCACTGCATTCAATGGCAAGGCATATTTCTCTGCCTATTCGATCGCCAATGGCTATGAGATGTGGGCCACTGACGGTACTTCTGTGGGCACTACCCTGGTGGCAGATGTCTTGCCCGGGCCTGGTAGCTCTGATGCGGGCTATTGGGGTTTTCAGGCCTTTAACGGCAGCCTGTATTTCATCGCCAATGACTCTGTACACGGATCGGAATTTTTTATGAGCGATGGTACTACTTCAGGCACTACCCTGCTTAAGACCATCACCTCTTACCAGTATTGGGCCAGTACATTTGATGAGCATGGGTTCACCGTATACAATAATCAGATCATGTTTCGTGCAGCTATAGACAGCTTCAACCTCGACCAGCTGTTCGGCTCTGACGGTACAGCATCGGGCACTCAGATACTCGGACCTACCATCGCACCAAATACCGACCCGCTGAACAGCGTCGGCATTTTTGCCATAGCCAACAACATGTTCTTCTTTAATGCCGACTTCAACTCCATAGGCAATGAGCTTTGGGTATATACTACTCCCAGCGGTATCATTCCCATAGGCGGCGAGCAGGCCATCTCCGCATATCCTAATCCATTCAGCTCATCGGTCTCCATCTCAGGACTCGAGAGCAGTGGTCAGTACTGTGTGCAGGTCACCGACATGACAGGACGTGAATTTTACAACTCGACTATCACAAACCCATCGCAGAATATATCTGTCACCATGCCTGATCTCTCAGCAGGAGTATACCTGATGCGTGTATCAGGACAGGGCACATCGCAGACATTTAAACTGGTAAAGAACTAATATCTTCTATCAACCCTCAAAGGGTTCCGAACCCTTTGAGGGTTTCAAAGACATAACAACCCAATCCTATCTCAAAGCGCAGTGCTCCGGTACTGCGCTTTTTTTTATGTAGCCCTTGCTAGCCTCTGGCGAGTGTGGGCCACCCCGTTGTTGGTCGCCCCTGCCATATATTCATATCACATCATGCCGCCAAACATCAACAAAATAAAAGTTGACCAGAAACACAACCATCTCACGTTCAATTATTCATATACCTCCGGTCACATGATTTTAATACAAATATTTTATCTTTATCAAAACCATAACCTGAGATGGCAACAACCCGAAAGATAAATGCAACAGGCCAGCCCTCACTGACCGAAGGCCGCTGGCAGACCGTATTCAAACACATGAAAGACATCGTCATGGTGCTCGACCGTGACTGCAGGATACGCGTCATGAACCATGAGCAGCAGGGTTTTAAGATGGATGGCGTGATAGGCCACAGCATGTTTGAGTTTACGCCGCCGGAGTATATGGACATGCTCAAAAAAAGCATTGCCACCTTGTTTAAAAAAGGCACCGCATTCGAGCACGAGGCTCACATACCCGGTCCTGATGGCTCGGTACTTATCTATCAGTCCAGCTATGCACCGATATTCGACGAGCATGGCAAGATCAATGAAATGGTGGTCATCTCGCGAGACATCACCGACATGCGCAATACCGAAAAAAGATTGCTCCATGCCATATTCGAAGGGCAGGAGATCGAGCGCCGACGCCTCTCGTCTGACCTGCATGACGGACTCGGGCAGTATATCAGCGCACTGGGCTTCAGCATGTACAGGCTGGAGCAGGACTGCAAAAAACTAAATATCACCAAGCCCGATAAGGCACTAAGCGATGTACAGGCACTCATCACACGTGCAGGCCAGGAGCTCAAGTCAGTGACATACAATCTCTCTCCGCAACATCTGGAGCAGTATGGGCTGCCCATAGCCGCACGCGACTATTGCCGGCAGATATCCGCGCTCTATGGTCTCAAGATGAGCTTTCGCACCCGCAATATCAAAGACCGCCTCACACCTGATCTCGAGATCGCCCTCTACCGACTGCTGCAGGAGCTGCTCAATAATATCATAAAACATGCCTCTGCCCAAAAAGCCGAGGTCAGTATCATCCGTGCAGGCCACCTGCTCATGCTCAGCGTATCTGACGATGGCAACGGCATCAGGTCCGCCAACAAAAAGACCGGCCTCGGCCTGCAGAATATAGCCAGCCGCATACATTCATACAACGGAAAAATAATCATCAATTCAAAGATCGGCAAAGGCACCGGCGTGACCATCTCGATACCTGTGATGCAGGTGTCACCTTAGAAATTATTTTTCAATGCGAATTTCAGAAGGCCGTTTGACGAGCTGATGTTTAGTTTCTGGCAGATGTTTTTGCGATGCGTATCTACCGTAAAGACCTTCAACTTTAGCCTGTCGGCTATCTGCCGGGTAGTGAGCCCATCTCGTATCATGCGCAGTATCTCGAGTTGTCTTTTGGATAGCTGTTTTATGTCCGATGCAGTGCTGCCGTCAGCGTCCTGCTTCATCTCGATATAGACCTTCTCGCCCTTCATGATCCTGATGAGCGTATCGATGAACACTGCGCCCGCAGCCAGCTTGGGTATGAACCCATGAATGTCAAGCTGCCTGAGCTGGTCGATGATCGCCTTTTCCGAATACATAGATATCACTACTACTTTGATAGCGGGATATTTCTCTCTGATCAGTGCGGCTGCCTCTATGCCACCCATCATCGGCATATGTATATCGAGCAGCACGAGGTCGGGGCTTTTGCTATTGAGCATATGCATCAGTGCCTTGCCGTCCTGCACCCTGCCGATCACACCAAATGGTGTCGATGAATGTATCAGGCTCGTCAGGCCTTCGGATATCAGCGGATGGTCATCTGCTATGACGATCGTTTTGGCTGTGCTCATGAGGGGTTTCTTTATGCACAAATTAAATATGTTTTTCGACACAAGCGTTGTAGTTTATGTCAACTGACGAAATCTCATAGTGTCCACGCCACACAGACTGTACCTAATCATAGGTATTCTTTTTTCTGTGCCGGAATTTATATTTGTACAATATTATATAAATTAAATACGTTATAACAACGGATTCAATCTATTTGCAATATGAACTACTACTTAGCGACATTGTTCTTTTTTGTGATCCTCATCTCCTGGATATGGGTGAGCGTGATACTGTTTGGCATATACTCGCGTGGTGTGGAGGTAGAGTTTTCTGTCAAATACAAAGCTTATCAGAAAGGTACTGTAGCAGATCTGAGAAGGCAGTTTACGATCTATCTCACTCTGCTCTGGATGCTGGAGGTGATCAGCGGTGTCGCCACCATCATCATATCATCCATCTGGATGAAATCTATATTCTGATATCGCCTTCTACTTTCTCGAAAACAAAACTTCAAAACCTTTGTATGCTGCATTGTGCAGAATGGTCAGGTGGTTCTCATCAGGCAGTGTGGCGAGGTCGACCTTCATACCTTTCTTTGTTTGAAGTATCTCAGCGAGTTTTTTTGCATCGTCCTCCATCTCTTTGCCCTCTGCTCCTACTGCTATGAATACATGCCTGTCAGCATCGGGCTGCGCCGAGAGCAATGCGGACGCCTGTGTGAGCAGTGAGCCTGTATCCCACCAGAGGCTCGGGCTGACGATCAGATAGCAATTGAACAGCGCAGGCCGGCGCAGCAGTATCTCTGTAGCGAGCAGTCCGCCGAGACTCTGGCCCACGAGTACTTTGTATGCGCCGATCTTGTATGTTCTCTCCAGATATGGCTGCAGTTCTTTTTCTATAAACGAAATGAACCGGTCCGAGCCGCCTGTAGTAGGAAAGTCTTTTTTGTCCTTGGCCACCCGGGTCGGGAAAGTATAATCTCTCTTACGGTCTACATTGGCTATGCCGACCACTATGCACCTCGGCATGGTATCGACTATCTGGCTCAGAAACTGCACGATGCCTGATATATGAATGAAGTCCTCGTCTGCTGAGCCGTCGAGCAGATAGATCACCGGATAGGATGTATCAGAGTTGGGGTTGTAGCCCGGCGGGAAATAAATATTGAGGTCGCGGTCTTCATTCAGTATAGTAGAATGCATCCGGTCTGTGAGCCCCAGTACCAATGGCTTGAGATGAGTGGGGTTGGCCTTGGTAGACTGTGCCAATGCGCTATGCAGCACCAAAAACAGGGACAATAAAAGTGATATACTTCTCATGATCTTTCAGATTAATACAGACGGTGAAAATAATAAAATCCCTATGCCTCGCTATCGGATTATTCAATCCGAAAGGGGTTTAGAACCGACGACATTCCTGTCCTACAACCCTCAAAGGGTTTCGTTTGGTCCACGTTTCGGTCAGCCTGACACGACCCGGGCTAAAGATATAGTAAAAAAGACAAAGAACATTTTAACTTAATAATGCAAATATAGCATAATTAATTAAAATCACAAAACCTACCGCCCTTAGATCAGATACATTGCTGACAGATCTGGGCTATATCAGGCCTCATGGGTCGAAGAAAAAATGAAGACAGTCTTGAAACCCTTATAGCAAGGGGCACAGGACATATCAGCGGGAGTTGATTTTCGAATTGGTTTTCGCAATAAGAAAAAAAGAACAGTTTTACTGGGCTTTACCCTCGTTCGAAAATCAATTTTTGGATATTTTATTTTTGGATAGCATTGATAGCCTCTCAGCCTCAAAAGACAGATTCTGCTCATGGTTGAAGTCCCCGCCACATCATATCATATGGTCGGCGGGGACGCCAATCCGACAACCCTCAAAGGGTTTAGAACCCTTTGAGGGTTTTGCATTCATTCATCAAATAAAAAAACCCTCGCAGGATCACTACGAGGGTTTTGAATATGATAAAGCTATTCGCTTATTTATTGATGACGAGTTTTCGTACTGCTGTTTTGCCGCCCTGTGCTACCTCGATGAAGTAAACACCTGAAGCATATGCGCCGAGGTCGAGTGTGACAGATGATACGGTCAGCTCACGGCTCATCAGAGTCTGTCCGATGATATCCCTCAGGCTGATAGTGGCATTGTCATAAGTATTCTGCAGGTCTACCGTCACACTGGTATTAGCAGGGTTAGGATAGATGCTGAAGTTGATACCGCCATTGACATTGGTCACGCCTGTACCGTATTTGATCACTACTGTATCGACGGCCTTGCACCTGTCGCTGTCTGTCACTGTCACTGTATATGTACCCGGTACCAATGCGCCGGAGCTATCTCCCAGCTGGCCGCTGGACCATACGATGGTAAATGGTTTGGTACCGCCTGTCACAGAATCGATCACGGCGCTGCCTGTGGTCGCTCCACCTCCCGGCTGAGTGACCGTGATGGCAGTACCGAGCGGATTAGGCTGTGATACCCTGACAGATGCTGTGGTAGTACATCCGCTGGCATCTGATACGGTGACGGTATAGATACCTGCTGTGAGTCCTGTCACAGAGCTGCTGCTCTGACTGGTGCTCCAGTTGTAGCTATAGTTTGGTGTGCCGCCGGTCACATTGACCGCTGCTGTACCGAGCGCATCTCCGTAGCATGGTTCTGATGAGGGATTAGGTGATACTGCCAGTGTACCTGAGCTTTGTCCTACGGTCACTGAGACTACTGCAGAACATGAGCCGCCGTTTGTCACAGTCACGGTATAGGTACCTGCTGCCACACCGCTGATACTGGATGTAGTACCGAGGCCGCCGCTCCATACATAGGTCGGGTTGCTCGGATTAGCGACGGTCACTGATGCGGAACCATTGAGAGATGCGCAGACCGCATCGATAGAGTTGCTGGTCACAGACGGCCCGCTCGATGCTCCTACAGAGACGCTGGCCGTAGCCGAACATCCATTGCTATTGACGGTGACAGTATATGTACCCGCTGCCAATCCTGTGACTGTAGCTGTACTACCTGCTCCTCCGCTCCATGAGTATGTAGGGTTGACAGGGTTAGTGACCGATACGGTGGCTGTACCATTGTTCTGCCCGCATGATGTAGCGGCAGAAGTAGTGCTCAGCGATGGCCCACTCGATGCAGATACGGACACGCTCGCTGTAGCGCTGCATCCGTTATTATCCACTGTCACAGTATAGGTGCCTGCTCCGAGGCCGCTGATGCTCGATGTAGTGCCGAGGCCGCCGCTCCAGTTATAGGTAGGGCTGACCGGGTTAGAGACTGTCACTGATGCAGTACCGTTTGACTGGCCGCATGTAGAGGCAGTAGATGCCGGCGTGAGTGTCACGCCTGTAGACGCAGCCACAGATACACTGGCAGTAGCCGAGCATCCGTTGCTGTTTACAGTCACTGTATATGTACCTGATGCGACACCGCTGATGCTGGCAGTAGTGCCGAGACCGCCGCTCCAGCTATAAGTTGGATTGACCGGATTGGTTATGCTGACCGATGCAGTGCCGTTGTTCAGACCGCAAGTCGTGGCAGTAGCGGCGTGGGTCAATGTCACACCGTTTGACGCGGCTACTGTGACACTCGATATAGATGCACATCCATTGACGTCTTTCACTGTCACAGTATACGAACCTGATGCCAGGCCTGTGATGATCGAGTCGGTCTGTGCATTATTCCATAGATAGGTGAATGGTCCGCTGCCGCTGGTGACCAGTGCATGTGCAGAACCGTTATTATTGCCGCAGGTGGTCGCTACATCAGTAGATGATACCGAAGGGCCGCCGGTAGAGTTGACGGATACAGAGGCCGTAGCCGAACATCCGCCTGCATTTGATACAGTGACCGTGTAGGTACCTGCAGCCAGACCGAGGTCTGTAGCTGATGTAGTAGCAGTACCTGCATTCCAGTGGTAAGTATATGTACCTGTAGGAGTGACATTGACCGTAGCGGTACCGTTAGAGCTGCCGCAGGTAGCATTGACCGAAGTAGTACTGGTGCTGAGGCCGCCTGATGCACCACCTACGGTGAATGACTTGGTCGTAGAGCAGCTATGTGCATCGGTGACGGTCACTGTATAGCTGCCTGCAGTGAGGGCCGTGGCGGTAGCAGTGGTCTGCTGTGGTGTGGTGCTCCAGAGATATGAGTAGGTAGTAGTACCGCCTGTCACGGCAGCGGCTATGCTGCCGGAGTTAGCCGACGTACAGCTTACGTTGACCACAGTACCGGTCACAGAGAGTGCGGTAGGCTGTGACAGCGTCTCGCTGAGTGTAGTACTACAGCTATGCGCATCGGTCACGGTCACCGTATAGGTACCAGCGATGAGTCCTGTCAGAGGGTTGCCGGTATGGCTGCCGCTCCATGCATATGAATAGGTAGGTGTACCGGTAGTGACGCTCACTGAGATCTCACCCGTAGCGCCGCCGAAGCAGGCTACCTGGGTAGGAGTAGCGGTAGCAGCCACTGCAGGATATACAGTAGCAGTGACAGTAGTACGCTCTGATACACATGGTGCAGCCTGCACTTTCCAGTCATAGAAATAATAATAATAGCCTGTGCCTACGTCACTGCCTGTGATCGATGCGACATTGGCCAGTGTGAAAGGAAAAGCTCCGGCGACCACGGCACTGTTGCGATAGAGTTCTATATTGGTCGTGCCTGTACCTCCGCATGACAGTTCATAGCCTGTACCTTCGGGTACGCTGAAATTCAATGTCACGGTGCTGACCCCTGTAGGTATATTTGGCGAAGCTGTAGCAATGACCGTACCGCCTGAGTTGATCAGCTGTATGGTCCTGGCACCCGCAGTAGAGGCCCTTACCACGACACTGATGAGGGTAAAATCGGACAATGCATCAAAGGTCAGGTAGTGCTGGTTGGTACTGGCAAAATAGGCACCCGTACCGAGTGTATTATATGCTGCCGGGCCAAAACTGTCTACCGGGCTGTATACGCTATCCTGTACATAGTAGGTAGTAGTAGTGGTCAGTGAAGGTGTTACAAATGGGTTAGCACTTGATACCTGGGTACCTGCACTGTTAAACCATGCTACAGGATCAGTAGTAGAGGCTGACAGAGAGAATGTACCTGTACCGCAGCGTGACTGGCTGGCTGCGGTAGGTGCGGCAGGCAGGCTCACGGTGATATATGATGTGAGCGTCTGTGTATTGTTGCCATAGGCATTGGTAGCTTTGAGCGATACGGTATAGGTCCCGTTTGTAGTGTACTGGTGGCTTGGGTTCTGGACATCAGATGTATCGCCATCGCCGAAACTCCAGTGCCATGAGGTCGGATCATTGGTAGACTCATCGGTAAAATCAACGAGCCCGTTGCAGCTCACCAGTGTCTGACTGGCCGTGAAGCTGGCTACCGGAGGATTGGTCGGTGGTGTAGCTGCTGCTACGTGAGCGATGACAGTACCCCAATAGGTAGAAGTATATGCCCATTCGCTGAAGTTCCAGAATGACTGGTCACTGGGATCGACCACAGTACCGGTATAGTCGCCGTAGCGGTTTCTGGTGCCGCCCAGTGTCTGATAGTAGGCAGCAGTACCTGCTTTGTAGATATATCGCTGCTGCATGGTATTGACAGGATCAGTGCCCGCACGGAATGAATATGCCGCACTGGCGTAGAAGCTGTCCGCGCCTGACACGCAGTATCCGAGGAGCGCATCACCGTTTGAATTGACAGCGAGTGTCGGGTAGTAATAGTTGACCACTGTAGCACCATTGGTCGGTGAGGCTATACGGCCAAACTGGGTGGTGGATTGGGTAGTAGGGTTGACCTCCCACCAGTCCACACCGGCATTGGTCGCCGTACCGGTGGCAGGCAGCCAGATCGCGTGGGTGAACCACAGTTGCCCGTTGGCAAATACGCAGCCGTTTCCGATACGTGTATCATCATCATTGATCAGCTGAGTGGTACCGCCGCCGAGCTGCTCGATGTCCACTGCGTTCTCATTCCAGTAATATGCTGAAGTGGTACTGATATTGAAGCCCGCATTGTACACCGGTGCAGCTACTGTACCGGTGATACTGCCTATCTGCATGGCGCCGCTGCCACCGTTTCCGTCCTGTACCAGCCAGAGTGTATTGGTAGTATTGTCCATGGTCTGTGCAGGCCCTATGGAGAATGCATTATTGTCAGTGCTGTGAGTCACCGTACCGAGAGTACCGCTTTCGAGGCTGGCGATGCTCATGATGTATATGTCTTCGGTCACATTGCTCCCTACGAAGTCATTGTCGGTGATCACAAACCAGTTCTTATTGTAGCCGATCTGAGGGTAGTCGAGCAGGTCATTGGTATTGGCGTCGCCATTGTCTATATCATATGTCCACCAGCTGCCTGTAGGGTCGCTGGTCTGAGATACTGCGATGAAGAGGCCGCCATCATTATTGCTGTTGATATTTCCGTCTATCACCACGATAAAGTGATTATTGAAATTGTCATATACTATATGCGGGTCAAAATAACCGCCGGTCACACCTCCTGTAAAGAAGTTGTCAATATCGATCGTCGAATTGTGTACCCCTGCTTTGGTATATATCTCAAACTGCTGGTTGTTTGTCTCCATGACATATGTCGGGCCTGCAGCACCTGCTATATCAGGCGGCACCAGGCTGCCATTGCCATCAGTACCGAGGAAATAGCCCAGCGGGGCAGGTGAGTTTGCCAGGTGCTGAGAGGCATTGGCAGTATGGCGGTGCCCTCCATGGCCCAGTGTATCCGGGTCAAATGTCGGTGTACCTGCCGGGATGGTATGCGGCACGAACTTAAAGTCGGCGTCCTTGTCTTCTATCTGTGTGATAAAGCCTGTGCGGGATGGCTTAGGATGGGCTGCCTGATAGGCCAGGATATCCTGCATGTTGACCACACGAGGGGCTGAGATATGCTCTTGTTTTGAGGTGATCACCTGCGCGGGCCATACTGCAGGTTTATGTTTTCTGATATGCTCCCTCTCTGCGTCCTTTTCGGTCAGCTGAGAGTATGTATTATTACCGATACCCATTACTGATACCAGCGCGATAGACGCCATACAGCGTACTAAAAAAACTTTCATGCTTTTTTGTGTTTTTATCAATGAAATTTTATTTGGTGGTTTTTCTAAAAAAACTCAGCCGCCAAAGATACTTATTCGGATGCCAATTTTCAAACCCCAAAATGTCCACAATTGTTTCATTACATGTCACATAGATATATCGAACATGCGTATTTACATTAAGAATAAAGGCTTAAGAGCAGTCCTCGCATTTTAACAAATCCGGTCTTGTGCTTTTGGGGTGCCGATCTGCCCGAAAAAGCGACAAAATGAAGGGATTCGTCGGTGAAATCAAAATGATATAAGTCATATCCACAGGGGCTTTGGGGCTGATCGGGGTATAAGCGCCTGACATTGTCATTTGTTTGTCATTTTTTGGGTGCTGGGTACGTTTAAACCCTCAAAGGGTTTGGAACCCTTTGAGGGTTAGGCAGCGAACAGGGCTTGAAACTGGCGTCCAGCCAACCATCTAAAAAAAACCCTCGAAGGATTTGGAACCCTTCGAGGGTTAGGCAGCGAACAAGGCTTGAAACTAGCTGCCAGCCAACCATCTGAAAAAAACCCTCAAAGGATTTGGAACCCTTCGAGGGTTAGGCAGCGAACAAGGCTTGAAACTGGCTGCCAGCCAACTATCTAAAAAAAAAACCCTCAAAGGATTTGGAACCCTTCGGGGGTTAGGCAGCGAACAGGGCTTGAAACTGGCTGCCAGCCAACCATCTGAAAAAACCCTCAAAGGGTTTGGAACCCTTTGAGGGTTGGGACAGGCCGCACCCAAAAAAAATCTGTGAATAATGTAACTTATTATTAAAGTTTTGTAATCTTTTATTGTCAAAAGTTCGGATTTTTATGCCGAATTTAGGACTGTGTAAAACAGTAATTTTTGTCTTTTTGTGCCAACCAAGCAGCATCTTTGAAGCAAGGCTTATTTCAGGTCAATTTATTAAAGTATATGCAAATAAACGCGAACGCCGGAAAAAAACCTGACCTGTCGACCCTGGTCGATCTGCCCGCGCTGATCACATCATACTACTCAGATCTGCCGGATGCCAGTCTGCCCGGCCAGCGAATTGTCTTTGGCACCTCAGGGCACCGCGGATCTGCATTCGACCTTTCTTTCAATGAAAATCATATCCTCGCCATCACGCAGGCTATCTGTTTCTATCGCATCCTCCATAAGATCGAGGGGCCATTGTTTCTCGGTATAGATACACATGCCCTCTCAGTGCCCGCATCTGTATCTGCCCTCGAGGTGCTGGCGGCGAATAATGTAGAAGTGATGATCGCTGATAATGACAAGTACACTCCTACACCTGTCATCTCTCATGCTATCATCCGCTATAACCGCGGACGTACCACCGGACTGGCTGACGGCATAGTCATCACCCCATCGCACAATCCGCCCCGCGACGGCGGCTTCAAATACAACGCCTCAAATGGCGGGCCCTCGTCGACAGAGGTCAGCAACTGGATACAGTTCAAGGCCAATGAGATCCTCGCCGCAGGACTAAAAGATGTAAAGAGGATGCCCTACGCCAAATCGCTACGAAGTGCTACCATTCACCGCCATGATTACATCACGCCCTATGTCGAGGACCTGTCGAGCATCATCAATATGGATGCCATCAGCCGTTCGCAGATACATATAGGTGCTGACCCCATGGGTGGCGCTGGTGTGCACTACTGGCCGCGGATAGCAGAGCGATATAAACTCAACATGACCATAGTCAATCAGTCAGTCGATCCTACTTTCCGCTTTATGCCGCTCGACTGGGACGGGCAGATACGCATGGACCCGTCCTCTACATATGCTATGCAAAACCTCATCGCTATCAAAGATCAGTTTGACATTGCATTCGCCTGCGATACCGATCACGACAGACATGGCATAGTGACAAAGAGCAGCGGCCTGATGCCGCCAAATCATTTTCTGAGCGTAGCAGTATCTTTTCTTTTGCAAAATAGAAATGCATGGAATAAAACATCCGCCATCGGCAAAACAGTAGTGACCAGTCAGATGATAGACCGCGTGGCTGCTAAACTAGATCGCAAAATATGCGATGTGCCTGTGGGTTTCAAATGGTTTTCAGAAGGGTTGTATGATGGTTCTCTTTGTTTCGGTGGTGAGGAGAGTGCAGGTGCATCATTCGCGCGGATGGATGGCAGTGTCTGGACCACTGACAAGGATGGCATGGTGCCTGCTTTGCTCTCTGCCGAGATACTGGCCGTGACCGGCAAAGATCCCGGTGAACAATATCAGGCACTGACCGCAGAACTGGGGCAATCCTTTTATGACCGTGTGGAAGCAAAGGCCAATGCAGAGCAAAGAGCAAAACTCGGAAAAATATCTGCCGATCAGATACAATCAAAAGAACTGGCAGGCGAAAAGATAACTAAGATACTCACCGAAGCACCCGGAAATAAAGCGCCGATCGGAGGTATCAAGATAGAATCAGAAAGTGGCTGGTTCGCGGCGCGGCCATCAGGCACCGAGGATATTTATAAAATTTACGCAGAGAGCTTCAAAGATGAGAAGCATTTAAAACAGATGATAGACGAAGCACAGGCGATCGTGGATCAGACCATAAGCAAGAGCAATTGACCGGTGCATGGTATAAAATTTGCAGGCGGTAAAGATCGTTTGGCGAATAAAATACTCGGTACTATTTTCAGAAAACTATTAAAAACGAATAAGCTATGCCAAAAATAACCCTTGACGAAAAATGTATCAATACCATCCGCTGCCTGGCAATGGATGCCGTACAGAAAGCCAACTCAGGGCATCCCGGTACGCCGATGGCATTGGCCCCTGCCGCATATACCCTCTGGATGAAACATCTGCGCTATAGTCCTACCGCACCCACCTGGTTTAACCGCGACAGATTTGTACTCTCCTGCGGACATGCATCTATGCTACAGTATGCGGTATTGCATCTCACGGGCTATGCCATTTCGCTCGATGATATCAAGAACTTTCGTCAATGGGAAAGTATCACACCCGGCCATCCCGAGCATGGCCTCACACCCGGTATCGAAACTACCACAGGCCCGCTGGGTCAGGGCATCATGACCGCTGTAGGCATGGCAATAGCAGAGGCCCATCTCGCAGCAATTTTTAATAAAGCAGACGCGAAAATAGTCGACCATCATACCTATGTATTCTGTAGCGATGGAGATATGATGGAGGGTGCATCTCATGAAGCGGCCTCTGTCGCAGGACATCTGGGTTTAGGCAAACTGATCAGCCTCTACGATGACAATCACATTTCCATCGAGGGAAATACCTCTCTTACCTATTCCGATGATGTGACCAAACGCTTCGAAGCATATCACTGGCATGTACAAAATCTGGGAGACAAAGGCAATGATATCAATGCGATCTCCGAGGCATTTGACAATGCAAAAAAAGTAAAGGACAAACCATCGCTGATCATCCTGCGCACACATATCGGCTATGGCTCTCCGAATAAAGAAGACAGCCCTAAAGCACACGGCTCTCCGCTGGGTGAAGAAGAAATACGGCTCACAAAGAAATTTTACGGATGGCCGGAAAACGAAAAGTTCCTCGTGCCTGCGGATGTGAAAGCATACATGTCAAAGGCAATAACGACAGGCAAGAAAGCCGAAAGTGAATGGGACAAGACCATCACCGTTTACAGGAAAAAATATCCCGATCTCTACGCGCAGTTTCAGCAATATCTGAAGCAGGAACTACCGGACAACTGGGATGAAGAGATACCTCACTATAAAACGACTGATGGCCCTAAAGCTACCCGCTCTGTCAATGCCGACGTGATCAATGGCATAGCTGCCCACCTGCCCTGGCTGATAGGTGGCAGCGGTGATCTCGAGCCATCTACAGAGACCATGATAAAATCCTCTGCTTACTTCGCCAAGGACAGATATGAAGACCGCAACATGGCATGGGGCATCCGCGAACATGTGATGTGTGCCGCCAGCTCCGGCATGATGCTGCATGGCGGGCTCCGCTCCTATGCGTCGACGTTTTTTGTTTTCACTGATTATGCACGTCCTGCTATTCGTTTAGCATGTATCATGAAGTTGCCCGTCATATATGTTATGACCCACGACTCCATCGGACTCGGCGAGGATGGCACCACCCATCAGCCCATTGAGCATCTGGCATCGCTTCGAGCTATGCCGGGCCTGCATATCATTCGTCCGGCAGATGCCAATGAAGCGGCTTTCGCCTGGCGTGCAGCTATCCGACGCACCGATGGGCCAACCATGCTGGTGCTGACGAGGCAGAAGTTGCCCGTATTTGATGTGGAAAAAGTTGCCCATGCTCAAAATCTAAATAAAGGCGCATACATTCTTTCTCCCGAAAAAAAGAAAAAGATAGACGCTATCTTAATTGCGACAGGCTCCGAAGTACACCTTATCTTAGAGGCACAGAAGCGTCTGGAGAAAAAGAATATCAATGTACGTGTGGTCAGTATGCCGAGCTGGGAACTGTTTCGCCAGCAGCCGCCCAAATACCGCGAAAGTGTTTTGCCTGCAAAAGTAAAGAAGAGACTCGCGGTGGAAACGGCAGCGTCATTTGGCTGGCACGAGTGGGTAGGCGACGAAGGCAAAGTAATCGGCATCGATCACTTTGGCGCGAGTGCACCAGATACGGACCTGTTCAAACATTATGGTTTCACAGTAGAAAATGTGGTGAATACAGTGAATAAAATGATATGAAGTTATTGCCTTACAACCCTCAAAGGGTTTTAAACCCTTTGAGGGTTCCGCTAAAGAACAAATTCAATATATTTCAAAACAGTATCAGAGCTTGTTTAAATTTATCAAATGCAAAAATATAGCACACGGATGACACAGATGTCACGGATATATTTGGATTATTATAAAAATCCGTTTGACCCGTGTCATCCGTGTGCCATTGTATTCGTTGTTTGACAAAAAATCAAACAAATATTTATGGTTTCACAGTAGAGAATGTGGTGAATACAGTAAAGAAAATGATGAAGTAGTTGCCTTACAACCCTCAAAGGGTTTTAAACCCTTTGAGGGTTCCGCTAACCGCAAAAAAGCAAAACAATGAAAATAGCCATCGCAGCCGATCATGGGGGATTAGAATACAAGACTCTGCTAATAACTGACCTCGAGGAAGCAGGACATGAAGTATATGATCTGGGTATCAATGTCGATGAGCCTGATGACTACCCTGACCGCGCAGGTGACCTCGCGGAGTATCTGCTACATGGCAAAGCCGAAAGAGGCATACTGATATGCGGCAGTGGTGTCGGCGTGAGCATAGCCGCAAATAAATACAAAGGCATACGCGCCGGCGTCTGCCATGATACTTATTCTGCCCATCAGTGCGTAGAGCATGATGATACCAATGTACTCTGCATCGGGCAGCGTGTCATAGGCATAGAGCTGGCTCGCGAGATCGTATTTACATTTCTGAGGGCAGAATTTTCACATGCGCCACGCCATGTACGCAGAGTGGACAAAATATTAGCGATAGAAACTAAAAACATGAAGGAGGTTACAATATGAGCACCAGTTCCAATATCCAGATCATGCCTGACAGCCTGAAAGATAAGATCGAACAAGGCTATGCAGAGCTTGACAAAAAAAATGCCGCACAGCGGCTGTATGACAGAGATGCACTATTCTGGAAATCTGATGCAGAAAATATAGCTTCTATCAAAAACCGCCTGGGCTGGCTCGATGTGCCGACCAATGCAAAAGACCTGATAGCATTCGCCACACAAATAAAAAGCGAAGGATATAAGCACGCCGTCCTGCTCGGTATGGGTGGCAGCAGCCTCTGCTCTGAGGTAGCACGTCAGACCTTTGGTCCTCGAGATGGCTATCCCGAACTTTTAGTTCTTGACAACACAGCTCCTCCTGCCATCCTGCATGTGCAGCAGCAGATCGATATGAGCAAGACCCTCTTTATCGCAGCGAGCAAAAGCGGCGGCACGATGGAGACCATCAGCTTTTTCAAATACTTCTATGAGCAATTGAAGGCTACAGGCTTCGTTGAACCCGGCAAAAACTTTGTCGCGATCACTGATGATGCCACACCTCTGGTCAAAATGGCAAATGACTATCATTTCAGAAGGGTATTTGTCAATCGCGGTGACATAGGTGGACGCTATTCTGTACTATCTGATTTTGGTCTGCTGCCTATGGCGCTGATGGGTATTGACATCGAGGCCATGCTCGCCGGCACACAACAAATGAAAGTGAGTTGCGATCAGGATGGAGCTGTAGCCAATAATCCCGGCGTGGGCCTCGGCACTGCAATAGGCATAGCTCAACGCAACGGTCGTGATAAAGTCACTTTCATCATGTCGCCATCTATACAGGCCTTTGGATATTGGGTTGAGCAACTCATAGCAGAGAGCACCGGCAAAGAAGGTAAAGGCCTCATTCCTGTGACCGGCGAACTGCTCGGCAAGCCTGATGTATATGGCGATGACAGGGTATTCGTACATATGTACCTGAGTACGGATGATATCAAAGACAACGAGACTAAACTGCTCGCACTGGAGAAAGCAGGCCATCCTATCGTCAGGATCAGCATCGCTGACCGGATAGAGCTCGGCGGCGAATTCTATCGCTGGGAGGTGGCGACAGCCATAGCCGGAGCAGTCATCGGCATCAATCCATTCAACGAGCCCAATGTGGCCGAGGGAAAGAAAAATACCAATGACATACTAGAGGAAAGAAGCAAGACCGGCGCATTCAAAAAACCAAATCTGCTGCTGAGAGAAAATGAACTGCTCATATACGGAAGTGATACAGTAAAAGAGATCGGTGACAGAGGGCATATTCCTTTGAAAGATTTTATCAATGATTTTATCGCCCTGGTCAAGCCTCATGATTACATCAGCCTGCTGTGCTACTTCGAAGAAACCGACATTCGTACTGCATCACTGCAAAAGTGGAGGATGCAGCTACGCGACCGGGTGAAAGTGGCGACGACCTTTGCTTATGGCCCACGCTATCTGCACTCTACCGGCCAGCTCCACAAAGGCGGCCCCGCTACAGGTGCTTATATAATTTTGACTGGTGATAATAAAGAAGCCTTGCCTATCCCCGATCAGAAATTTGGTTTTGATGTACTGAATGAAGCACAGGGCCTGGGAGATTTCAGATCGCTGAATGATAAAGGCCGCAAGTTGATCTATATTCAGCTGGGCAAGGACATTGATAAAGGTATAGAGGACTTGCTTAAACCATTGATAGAATAAAATTGTCTTTACCCCAAAGCCGCAGTGGCTGAGGCTTTAAAAGATAGTGTATTTGTATTGAAGTCCTCCCTTTAGGGAGGATTTAGGAGGGTCGAGAGGCAGAAAAAAATTATAAAAATTCAAAACGATGAACAAGACAAAGGTCACAACATTATTTCTCGATATAGGAGGCGTACTGCTCACTAACGGCTGGGGGCGTGAGCAAAGAGAAAATGCGATCACAGAATTCAAGCTCGATAAAGAGGAGACCGAAGACCGCAATGCACTCATGTGGGACACATATGAGTCAGACCTCCTGACGCTGGATGATTATCTTGATTTTGTTGTATTCCATCAGCCGAGGTCATTCACCAGAGAGAAATTTACAAGCTATATGCTGGCCCAGTCACATCCGCTTGATGGTGCGATAGAACACTTCAAACAACTAAAAAAAGAGCATGGATTTAAGGTGGTGGCACTGAGCAATGAGGCACGCGAATTAAATCAATATCGGATCAAACAATTTAAATTGGATGAGCTGTTTGACTTTTATATATCATCCTGCTATGTGGGCTTGCGCAAACCTGATCCTGCTATATATAAAATGGCCATAGATACGGCGCAGGTCAAACCTGAGGAGGTGGTCTATGTAGATGATCGCCTCACATACATCGAAATGGCAAGAAAGCTGAACATTCCGAGCCTTCACTATAAGGGTATAGACAGCGCGAAAGAATACTTTAAAAATATCAAACAATAGCACAATGGCAAACCAACAATATGATTATGGAATGATCGGACTCGGCACTATGGGCCGCAATCTGGTGTACAATATGTGCGATCATGGCTTTAGTGCAGCAGGATTTGATAAGGATACAAAACAGGTCGATGCCTTCGTAAAGAATGCAAAGGATTATAAGGTGATCGGCACATCTGATATCAAAGAGTTCATCTCCTCACTCAAAAGCCCGCGTGTCATCATGCTTCTCGTACCTGCAGGACCAGTAGTAGATGCCGTGGTCGACGAACTGAAGCCTCTACTATCCGCATCAGACCTCATCATGGATTGCGGCAACTCTCACTTCACCGATACGGATCGCCGCGTTGCATCACTGGCAAAAGAAAATCTGCACTTCATGGGTGTGGGCATCTCAGGTGGTGAAGAAGGCGCGCGATACGGACCTAGCATCATGCCCGGTGGCGCAAAGGAAATATATGCGCGCGTCGCTCCTATGCTTGAGGCTATTTCGGCGAAGGTAGATGATGAACCTTGTGTAAAATATATGGGCAACGGTTCTGCCGGACACTATGTCAAGATGGTGCACAATGGCATCGAATATGGCCTGATGCAGCTGATCTCTGAGGCCTATCATCTGCTCAAAGAAGGTGCAGGCCTGAATAATGATGAGCTGCATGATCTCTTTGCCACATGGAATAAAGGCATCTTGAGATCATTTCTCATAGAGATCGCTGCGACTGTTTTTGCACGCCGCGATGATCTCACAGATGGCAGGCTCATCGACATGATATCCGATGTAGCGCATCAGAAAGGCACCGGCAAATGGGCCTCGCAAAACGCAATGGACCTGCAGGTGCCGATACCGCTGATAGATACTGCTGTGGCCATGCGCGAACTATCAGCTTTCAAAGAAGAACGCAAAGCAGCTGAGCTTAAATTTGCCATCGCTAAAGAAAAGGTAGATGTCAATAAAAATACGCTCATCAAAGACCTGGAGCAGGCGCTCTATTTTTCTTTTATCACCACCTATGCACAGGGCATGGCATTATTGGCGCATGCCTCAGAGGAATATAAATACGATCTGAACCTCGCTGATATCGCCTCTATCTGGCGCGGTGGATGTATCATCCGCGCTTCGCTGTTGGAAACAATTCTATCCGCATACAGCAGTCAACCAAAATTAGCCAATATACTCGTGGATGACTTTTTCACGAAGGAATTGATAAAAGCACAAACACATATTCGTAGCACCATACAGAGCGGTGTTTCACTGGGTATACCGGTGGCTGCTTTTAGTTCATCGCTTTCATATTTCGACAGCTACAGGCGCGCATGGCTGCCGACCAATCTGATACAGGCGCAGCGGGATTATTTTGGCGCGCACACCTATGAGCGTACAGACAGGCCGGGAATTTTTCACACTCAATGGGATTAAAAAAATAAACATGGATTCAGAAAAAAAAGTAGGCCCTACGGTCATAGTGATATTCGGCGCGACAGGCGATCTGACCTGGCGTAAGCTGGTCCCGGCGATATACAATTTATACCTGGACAAATGGATACCGGAAAATTTTTCGATGATCGGTATAGGCCATACTGATCAGACAGAAGCGGATTTTCGGAAACATCTGCATGATGGAGTTGATAAATTTTCACGCAAAGGCAAAACACAAAAAAAAGAATGGGACCATTTCGCTCAGTGTCTCACATACTATAAGGGAGAGTTTACCGACAAGTCTACTTATACTAATGTAGAAAAACAGATCAAACAATTGGAGAAGACATGGGGCACTCCTGCCAATCGTATCTACTATATGGCCGTGCCACCGATGTTTTTTGAGCAGATCGCTACGAGCATCGGTGCTGCTGGTATGGCGAAAGATAAAGCGACGAGCAGGATCGTGATCGAGAAACCATTTGGCCATGATCTGGATAGTGCTAAGAAATTGAACGCGCTGCTGCATGGCATGTATGACGAATCACAGATATACCGCATAGATCACTATCTCGGCAAGGAAACAGTGCAGAATATTCTTGCTTTCCGTTTTGCCAATGCTATGTTTGAACCGATATGGAACCGCAACTATATCGAGCATGTGCAGATCACGGTGTCTGAGCAACTGGGCGTGGAGAACCGCGGTAATTATTACGAGACCGCAGGCGCACTACGCGATATGATACAGAACCATATTTTGCAACTACTCTGCCTGATAGCGATGGAGCCACCTGTTTCTTTTATTGCAGATGAGATACGAAATAAAAAAGTAGATGTGCTGAAAGCCTTGCGGAAATTTCTCGATGATGAGGTACACCACAATGCAGTACGCGGACAATATGGCCCGGGCTGGATCGAAGGCAAAAAAGTGATCGGCTACAGACAGGAGCCCGATGTCAATAAAGAATCAGTAAAGGAAACTTTCGCAGCAGTGAAATTTCTGATAGACAACTGGCGCTGGCAGGGTGTGCCTTTCTACGTGCGTACAGGCAAGCGCATGAATGAGACCATGTCTGTCATCACGATACAGTTCAGGCCGGTGCCGCATCAGTCTTTCCCCCCTGAGGCAGCGGGCAACTGGCAGCCCAACCGCCTCGTCATAAACATTCAACCGACTATGGGCATTCGCCTGCGTTTTCAGGCCAAGCGTCCCGGTCTCAAGATGCTGCTACAGCCCGTAGACATGCTTTTCAATTATGCTGACTCATATACATCGGGCACTCCGGAGGCGTATGAGACTTTGCTGCTCGATATCATGGAGGGCGATTCTACTTTGTTTATGCGTGCCGATCAGGTAGAGGCTGCCTGGGAGATACTCATGCCTATCATTAATAAATGGGATACAAATCCTTCGGTGAACTTCCCCAACTATGCAGCAGGCATGCAGGGGCCTGAGGACTCAGAGGCACTCATCGCAAAAGACGGCAACAACTGGACCATCATACCACCGATAAGTAATGGCTGATAAAATCACATTGAAAGTTTTTGCGACGCCTGATCTGATGAGTGAAGCAGCGGGGGAATTCATCGTGCGTATAGCTGCTGAATCAATTGCAGCCAGAGGTAAATTCACTATTGCATTATCAGGTGGCAATACACCCGGCAAACTGTTTTCACTTTTAGCTTCAGCATCATTCAGAGAACGGATAGATTGGAAAAAAATATTTGTCTTTTGGGGAGATGAGCGCTGTGTGCCGATGGATAGTGAGCGAAACAATGCTCACATGGCAAAGACATTGCTACTCGATAAAATTAAAATTCCGACAGCAAATATTTATCCCATACCTGTAAATTTAGGACCTGCAGAAGCTGCAAAGAAGTATGAAGAGACGCTCAAAGTTTTTTTTGGCGAAGAGCTACCATCATTTGATCTCATATTATTAGGCCTTGGTGATAATGGCCATACTGCTTCATTATTTCCCTACACATCTGTGCTGATAGAAACTCATCATTGGATAAGAGAAGTACATGTAGAGGAGCAAAAAGAATGGCGCATCACGATGACTGTGCCGCTGATCAATCAGGCCGCCCACATTGCATTCTTAGTAAGCGGCATAGAAAAAGCCAAGGTCCTGCAAACTATTTTGAATGGCCCATATGACCCAGACCAATATCCTGCGCAGCTCATCAAACCTGCTGAGGGGCATTTGTTTTGGTTCGCGGACCAGGCTGCCGCCACAGATCTCAAAACCTGTGAATAGTGTAACGAATTCACATAATTATATAACGGATACATCCGGCAAGTGCTCATCTTTGGATGGCATAATATCTGGACGATCAAGGTTTAGAGGATTCCTTAAAAAAATCATATCATGTGCATGATTTTAATCATACTATCTACGCCACCGTGTTGTACTTTTGCATAACGGCAAAAAATGAAAATACTGCCCTGTCAGGCTTTGAGGTTAAAAAACAAACATTGATATGGAGTACAAGGACTATTACAAAATTTTAGAGATAGATAAAAAAGCTACGCCCGAGGAGATCAAAAAAGCCTTTCGCAAGCTGGCTATGAAGTGGCATCCCGACAAGAATAAGGACAGCAAAGCCGCCGAGGAAAAATTCAAGTTGATCAATGAGGCCAATGAGGTGCTGAGCGATCCCGAGAAACGTAAGAAGTATGATGAGCTTGGCGAAAACTGGGAGCATTTCGATCAGGCCGGTAGACAGCAGGGCGGCGGGGCGAGAGGTCAGCGTGAATACTATGAAGGAGAAGGCGGCAATCCTTTCGGTGGAGGAAATGAGTCTGACTTTTCGGATTTTTTCGAACAGTTTTTCAGTGGTGCAGGCCGCGGTCAGACACAAGGTTCGGGTGGGCGCAGCAATCGCGACTTCAAAGGCGGCGACTACCAGACCGAAATGGAGATCACGCTCGAAGAAGCATACAAAGGCACCGAGCGCATCATACAGCTACCTGATGAGAAACTGCGCATCACTACTAAACCCGGGGCATATACTGATCAACTGCTCCGCATTCGCGGCAAGGGCGACAAAGGCAGCAGCGCCCAGCATAACGGCGACCTCTTCGTTCGAATTTTTGTAAGTCCGCATCCGCAGTTTACCAGAAAAGGTGATGACCTCTACAGAGACCACAGCATTGATCTCTACACGGCAGTGCTGGGTGGCGACACCATAGTAAATACTCTCTCGGGCCAGGTCAAAGTCAAGATCGCTGCGGGAACGCAGAACGGCAAAGCTATCCGCATCAAGAGCAAGGGTATGCCGGTATATGGGAAGCCCGATTCGTATGGCGATCTCTATGTCAATCTGCATGTGCAGCCACCCGAAAAACTCACAGAAAAACAAAAAGAACTATTCGAACAACTAAGATCATTAAGTCTATAAAACCAAAGCATATGTATACGGTAAATATTATCCCCTATCATGAAGAGCACATCCATGTGGCCCTTGCCGACTTTGAAGAGGTGCTGCAGGGTTCCATGCTTAAATATTCCATGCGGCATCTGGTTGCGGCGGGCATTACCTCACGCGAACATTTCAAGATGGCGCTCGAAAAAGCCATGCAGGTATGCAATTACACAGGTATAAATATTGCTAACCACTTCAGGCTGGTATATGTATTTGATGCGGAGGCTGGCAGCCTCGATACCGATTGGTGGATGAGCAGACAGGGCTTTAAGCTCGTGATAATGCAGTATCCGGATGTGAACGAACAGCTCGCCCGCTGGCTATGGCAGTTGTCAGACCCGGAAAATAAAAATGACAAATGGCTCTAAATAAAGACTGCATAATTTAAGGAAGGTTTTATCACATTGCTCTACTTCAATAAGGTAAAACATGTGAATGATGTAACTTTTTTCAGAAATTATATAACAAATTCCACTTCACAAGTATCCATCTTTGCATCGCAATAATGTCGTTGTAAATTAAATCGGATAATTGTATGAAGAGCAATGAAGAACTGCAAAAAGATGTGCAGGATGCAATAAAATGGGAGCCTGCATTATGTAATGCCGAGATCGGCGTTTCGGTCAAAGACGGATTAGTAACGCTGACCGGCGCAGTGGATAGCTATAAAAAGAAGCTACATGCAGAGGATACAGTAAAAAATGTATCGGGGGTAAAAGCGATAATAGAGAAGCTGGAAGTAAATTACAGAACTTCTGATCGCCAAACTGATACAGAGGTCGCGAAAGAAGTGATCAATGCACTGAATGCAAATTGGGAAGTAGGTGACAAAGTGCAGGCAAAAGTAGAACATGGCCATGTCACACTTACAGGTGAGTTGCCTTGGCAATACCAGAAAGAATCTGCTATGGATACCGTCATGAACCTCTCCGGAGTCAAAGGCATTACAAATGCCATTACCATCACGCCTACCACACATGATGAAATAGAAAAACGTGGAATAGAAAGCGCCCTGGCACGCAACTGGGCCATCGATCAGGAAGATGTAAGCGTGGAAGTAACAGGCAACAGCGTTACCCTAACAGGTAGCGTCGAATCGCTCTATCAAAAAGAGGAAGCCGAGCGCATAGCCTGGAACGCTCCCGGCGTCTGGATGGTAGATAATGAAATACGGGTGGGCTATACGGATTAATCTCTGGTATCAAAAGCAAATACAAAATGAAAAATAAAAACATACTGATCTCAGCAGTGATTGTGGCATTGTTATTCTTTTCGTCATGTGAGATAGAATACAGAGATGGCCACCGCTATCCGCATGCTATGGGATGGGAGCGTCAGCATCATCCCGACCATAAGGAATATTACAACCACGGATTTCACCATGATAAAAATGGGAATGAAATAGTGGGCCATCCGCAAACAGAAGTAGTGCCGACACATTAGATCTGAGTTGAACCATTATTATTTAACACCAAAATACCATCGTGGGAAAGCATAAAGAAAAAGAATTATTGCACGAGCTATCTGTGGAACTGGTCAAACTGCAAAAGGAGATCATATCACGCGAATTAAAATTGCTGGTAATACTCGAAGGTAGGGATGCAGCCGGTAAGGACGGCACTATCAAAACCATTATCACGCATCTCAGCCCGCGCGAAACGAGAGTAGTAGCACTCGGTAAACCCTCTGACTGGCAGGATAGAGAATGGTATTTCCAGCGATATACTGCGCACCTGCCTGTAGCGGGTGAATTCGTTCTTTTTAACCGGAGCTGGTATAACCGTGCTGGTGTCGAGAAGGTAATGGGCTTTTGCAGTCACAAACAGTACAAATCATTTTTTGCCGAAGTGGAATTATTTGAAAAGGGATTAGTAGAATCCGGTTTCATTATCCTGAAATACTATCTGGACATCAGTAAAAAAGAACAAAAGGCAAGGCTTGACTCTCGCGAAAAGGATCCTCTTAAACAATGGAAAATAAGCCCTATAGACAAAGTAGCTCAGAAGCATTGGAAAGAGTATTCAGATGCAAGGGATGAAATGCTCCGCGAAACCAATTTCGATCACTCACCCTGGTATGTGGTGCAGGCAGATGATAAAAAGGAAGCACATAACTCCCTTATTGCTCATCTTCTCAGCCAAATAAAATATCATGGCAAAGACGAAAAATTAGTGGAGCAAAATCATATCCTGGTCTATCCCGCCACAGATGAAAATACAAATGAAAGGCTATTGAATTGAGGAATAGCAGGTTAAGACTATTTAACAGCAATATTTTGAATAGATGATCTTAATCATAACATCGTTTTTGAGGGTGTTGTAGTTTTGCGCAACGATCATTAGGCAAATCTTGATGATTGAATGATTTTGAAAATGCCCAACAGTATTAAGTATGGCAGCAACAGAACACAACAGCGACAGTATAAAACATGGAAGGATCACTTCCATTCGTGGTAGCGTAGTAGATGTCTGGTTTGATGCTGATCTGCCTCCTGTATATACGCTGCTTCATACAGGAAAAAATAATGAAGTATCTGTTGAGGTACTGGCCCAACTCGACGACCATCATGTACGAGGCATTGCGCTGACTCCCACACAAGGACTATCGCGTGGTATGGCAGCGGAAACCAAAAACAGGCCGCTCACAGTACCAGTGGGTAAAGAGATCATAGGCAGGATGTTTGATGTATTTGGCAATACTATCGACAAGCTGCCGCCGCTGCCTGATATGAAGCGCCGCGATATACATCAGCCGCCTCCATCGCTGGCAAAACAATCTACAAATTCACAAATTTTTGAAACGGGCATCAAGGCCATAGATGTATTAGTACCACTGGAGCGTGGCGGCAAAGCAGGCCTATTCGGTGGCGCAGGCGTGGGCAAAACTGTACTGCTCACAGAGATGATACACAATATGGTCGGGCATCATAATGGGGTGAGTATGTTCTGTGGTATAGGTGAGCGCTGCCGCGAGGGGCAGGAACTATATGAAGGCATGAAAGATGCCGATGTCCTGAAAAATATGGTGATGATGTTTGGCCAGATGAATGAACCGCCGGGTGCACGTTTCCGTGTAGGCCTTGCAGCGCTGACGATGGCAGAATATTTTCGCGATGATGAGCACCGAGATGTTTTATTACTAATAGATAATATTTTCCGCTTCATACAGGCAGGTATGGAGGTGTCAGGCCTCATGGGCCAGATGCCCTCACGCCTCGGCTATCAGCCCACCATGGGCACAGACCTGTCTAAACTCGAAGAGCGTATAGCCAACACTCCTACCGGCGCTATCACCTCTATCCAGGCCGTGTATGTGCCCGCAGATGATCTGACCGATCCCGCGGCGGTGCATACATTCTCGCATCTTTCGGCTTCTATTGTGCTTTCAAGAAAAAGAGCAAGCGAGGGTCTCTACCCGGCTATAGACCTGCTGAAATCGAGTTCCAGAATGGCAACACCTGCTATCGTAGGCCAGAAACATTATGACCTCGCACAGCAGATCAGAGAAACACTGGCGCAGTATGAAGGGCTGCAGGACATCATCTCCATGCTCGGCCTGGAGCAGTTATCTGCCGAGGACCGCAAGCTCGTACGCCGTGCGCGCCGCCTCGAGCGTTTTCTCACACAGCCGTTTTTTGCCACAGAGAAATTCAGCGGCCTCAAAGGCAAAGACGTAAGCCTGAAAGATGCACTCGATGGTTGCGAACGCATCCTGTCAGATGAATTTAAAGACCTGCCCGAGAGTGCTTTCTATATGATCGGCGCAGTCGATGAAGCAAAACAAAAAGCAGACAATAAAACAAGTAAAGATGATCCAAAAGCAAAGGCCGGAGCCAAGCCTGCTGCGGATATTAAACCAACCTCAAAATAATGGAAGCTACATTAATGACATTGAAAATATTGTTGCCCTACAGGGTTTTTAGCGAAACGCTGAATGTGAAAAGTATAATAGTAGAAACCAGCGCCGGATCATATGGGCTGCTGCCGCATAGGCTCGACTGCGTGGCGGCATTGGTGCCGGGTATATTGACCTATACTACTGACTCGGGCCCTCATTATCTGGCGGTGGACCAGGGGGTGATGGTCAAAGCGGGCATGCAAGTACTCGTCTCTGTGCGCAATGCTATAGGGGGCGCTGATCTGGGTAAACTACATGAATCAGTAGAAAAAGATTTTAAAGAACTGGATGAAACGCAACGAAACGTCCGCACTGTGACAGCACGATTGGAGAGCAGCTTTATTTATGGTATCGAAAAATTTCATAAAGAATAAAAATGAGATCAGATGACAAGAATGATGAGAGCACATTTAGCAACCGCATTAAGGAGCAGGAGGCGCGAAAAGTGAAAGCTCAAAGTGAGGACACGGAAAGCCCCTGGCTCGGCCTTGGAATGTTTGGTATAGTAGGCTGGTCTGTGGTAGTGCCTTCATTGCTTGGTACCCTGTTGGGATTATGGTTGGACCTTCATTATCCGGTACGGATTTCGTGGACCCTATCATTATTGGTCGCAGGTTTGTGCATCGGCTGCCTCATGGCATGGTACTGGGTAGTCACAGAAGAAAAGGATATACACAAATAAAAAAGTGGAAAGATGAATGAAGTTTTGTTTATGGGTTTGTCATTTATAGCAGGGCTGCTTTTGGGCGCTATATTCTTTGGCGGGCTATGGTATACGGTGGGCAAACTGTCCACATCACCTTCGCCGGGATTGTGGTTTATTGGTAGCTTCTTTATGCGCTCGGCTATTACTGTACTTGGGTTTTATTATATCAGCCTTGGAGATTGGCGCAGGCTGCTGGTTTGTTTAGCAGGCTTTATTGTGGCACGATACGCGGTTGTACATTTTACTAAGTCAAAAGATAAGCTCTTACAAACACAAAAGGAGAACAACCATGAAGCTTAGTCCGGATCAAACCATCTTTTGGTCACATGGTTTTTTTAATATAAACCTGACACTCGTCACTACCTGGGGCATCATGCTGGTGCTGGTGCTTATATCAGCCATCATCACCCGGAGACTGAAAACCGATATGCAGATCTCGCGCTGGCAATGTATGCTCGAAATGATCGTAACAGGAATTGATAGTGAGATCGAAGGCGTAGGATTAAAAAATCCTCAATCATATATAGGCTTCATCGGGACTTTATTTTTATTCATAGCCGTATCCAATGTACTGATCGTTTTCCCATGGTACCAGCCGCCTACCGGTTCGCTTTCCACTACTGCTGCGCTTGCTATGTGTGTATTTATTGCAGTACCTTTTTTTGGTATCAGGCAGCGGGGCATAGGTACTTATCTCAAGTCATACATTCAGCCTACTTTCCTCATGCTGCCGTTTAACCTCATCAGTGAGTTCTCGCGCACGCTTGCATTAGCGGTCAGGCTGTTTGGCAATATCATGAGCGGGGGTATGATCGTGGCTATACTGCTCAGTATTACACCGTTCATATTTCCGATAGTGATGAATGCGCTCGGCCTGCTGATAGGAATGGTGCAGGCTTATATTTTCAGCATACTGGCTACGGTCTATATCGCAGCCGTAGTGCAGGTCCCAAAAAAATCAGATCAAACAAATTCTTAAAAACCAAATAAAAATAAAATGGATAATGTAACGACCATCGCCATGGTTTCGATCATCACAGCAGGGCTCACCACTTCGCTTGGCTGCATGTTTCCCGCTCTGAGTGAAGGCCGGTCAGTCGCATCGGCACTGAGCGCTATAGCACAGCAGCCTGACGCTGCACCGACCATCACACGGACACTATTCGTAGGGCTCGCCATGATCGAGTCTACTGCTATATATTCTTTTGTAGTGACCATGATCATCATTTTCGCCAATCCTTTCTGGACCCATATCATCGCTAAATAAACCAACATGAAGATCGATTGGTTCACGGTAATAGCGCAGATGGTAAACTTCATTGTCCTGGTGGGTTTGCTATGGCATTTTTTGTATAAGCCTATTCTCAGGGCCATCGATGAGCGTGAAAAGAAAATCGCTGCGGAGCTCGCTGATGCTGCGGCAAAAAAAGCCGAGGCCGCAAAAGAGCAGGAAGATTTCAAACAGAAAAATGAAAAGTTCGACCAGGAAAAAAAAGACCTGATGACAAAAGCTGAAGCAGAGGCCGAGGCTGAACACCAGAAGCTGCTGGAGAGCGCAAGGACCGATGCCACTGCGTTGAAAACAAAACTGGATGAAGCGCAGAAAGAAGCACAGGATACTTTGAACCATCAGATCATGCAGAAGACGAGAAATGAAGTTTTTGCCATCACGCGCAAAGCCCTGGCAGACCTCGCTTCTGTAAGTCTGGAAGAACAGTCCGGCAACATGTTTATCAAGCGCCTGAATGAATTGAGTGAGGATGAAAAGAAAAAATTCAGAGATGCCTTTCAGGGAAATAAAAATCCTGTGATCGTGCGAAGCGCATTTGACCTGCCTGCCAAACAACAGGCGGAGATAAAAGACGCGGTCAATAAAATACTAAGCGCAGACACTCCCTTTCAATATAAAACTGCCCCGGAGCTTATCAGCGGCATAGAGCTTACTGCAAACGGATATAAACTGGCATGGAGTATATCAGAGTATATCAACGCTCTCGAAAAGAGCCTGCCGGAAATAGAAAAACCAAAAACTGAACCCGTAGTTCAAAAAGCATAGAATGGCCGCTACAGATCTGCACACTAACATTGACAGCACCTTCAGCATTTTGGAGCATGGTAGGGATAAGTATATATTCCCTTTCGCTCCTCGCGAGATAGGCAATGTGACAAGTGTATCTGAAGGTATAGTGAAGGTATCCGGACTGCCCGGCGCAGGTTTTGAAGAGCTATTGAAGTTTCCCGGAGACCTGTATGGCATCGCCTATAATATAGACGAAGACCAGATAGGTGTGATCCTGCTGGGAGAAGACACGCAACTGAATGTGGGCGATGAAGTAGAGCGTACAGGCCGCGTGATGGATGTACCTGTAGGCAAAGCGCTCATAGGTAGGGTCATTGATCCATTGGGCGCACCGATGGATGGCAAGGGCGCTATTGCGTCAACAGAGAGGCTGCCTATTGAGCGTCCCGCACCTGACATTATGGACCGCGCAGCTGTATCCGTACCATTGCAAACGGGCTTGAAAGTCATAGATGCATTGATCCCGATAGGCCGCGGGCAACGTGAGTTAATACTAGGCGACAGGCAGACGGGCAAGACAGCCATCGCTATTGATGCCATAATTAATCAGCGCGATAAAAATGTATTGTGCATCTATTGCGCTATTGGGCAGCGGGCATCATCTGTCGCAAAAATAATCGCAAGGCTCACTGAGAAAGGAGCGATGGAATACACTATGATAGTGGTCACCGAGGGCAATAATTCACCTGGCCTGCGATATATAGCGCCATACTGCGCCACCAGCATCGGCGAATATTTTATGCAACAGGGCCGCGATGTGCTGATCGTATATGATGACCTCACGCACCATGCACGTGCGTATCGGGAGCTGTCATTGCTGCTTCGCAGACCACCGGGGCGTGAAGCTTTCCCGGGCGATATTTTTTATATCCACTCACGGCTGCTGGAGCGGTCTACTCACCTGAGTTCTACACTAGGGGGCGGTTCGCTCACTGCACTGCCGATCATCGAGACAGAGGCGCAAAATATTTCCGCATATATTCCTACTAATCTTATTTCCATCACTGATGGGCAAATATACCTTTCACCCAGACTGTTTGAATTAGGTATCCTGCCTGCTGTAGATGTGGGCAAATCTGTTTCGCGGGTGGGTGGACAGGCACAGTTGCCCGCTTATCGCTCTATCACCGGAAATCTTAAACTTGCCTATTCTCAGTTTGAGGAGTTGGAAACTTTTGCCCGCTTCGGCACCAGGCTGGATGAAAATACGCGCAGGATAATCGAGCATGGCAAACGCATACGCGCCTGCCTCAAGCAGCAAGAGCTTAACCCCATGACAGTACCTGAGCAGATCGTCACGCTTCTTGCACTGACAGGCGATCTTTTTGATACAATACCGATAGAGAAAATGCAGGAGGCACAGGCTGCCCTGCTCAAAAGCAGTTCGGGGCTTCCGGCGGAGATCGCCAAGCGTTTAGTGTCAGATACCGAACTAAGCGATGGCGATAAAGGAACGATCATGAAAATAGCCGCTGATACGCTTGCCCCATTTCAGGATAAACCTAAACCCGACCCAAATAAAAAGTAATGGAAACATTAGAAAGCTTACGCACTAAAATAGATGGCGCTCAAGACCTCAAGTCTGTAGTACGCTCTATGAAGGCTATGGCTGCCGCTAATATCAATCAGTATGAACTCGCCGTCGCATCACTAGGTGATTATTATCATACGGTGGCTTTGGGCATTGTAGCTTATTTTCGTGAGCAGAGAATTGAAAAGATCGAGGCAAAAAATATAGGGCCTAAAAAAAAAGAGGAAAAGATCTGCGCTATTGTATTCGGTTCTGATCAGGGCCTGGTCGGGCAGTTCAATAATTCGCTGTCAGATTTTGTAGTAACATCTCTTCAAGCCCTGTCGGGTAAAAAGGAAATATGGGTAGTGGGTGAGCGTATCCAGTCATTATTAGCTGATGCAGGTTTTCCTTCTACAAAACTTTTTTCTATGCCGGGGTCTATAGATGCCATTACTCCTATGGTCGGACAGTTGCTAGTGCAGAGTGAAGAAAATTTTGACATGAAAAATATAAATGAATTTTATGTTTTCCATAATAAGCCAAACTCAGGTTCAGGTTATGAAGCCGTGAGCCAGCGGTTTCTTCCCCTCGATGAGAAATGGCGGCAAAGGCTAACGGAACTTCATTGGCCCACCAAAAACCTGCCTCAGGTGGCGGGCGCTCTCAGGCCAACATTGTTGGCGCTGGTTCATGAGTTTCTTTTTGTTTCCCTTTTCAGGGCTTGCGCCGAATCGCTGGCCAGCGAAAATGAAAGTCGGCTGGAAGCTATGCAGCGTGCCGAAAAAAATATCGGCGACCTGCTGGATGATCTTGGCCATAGTTATCACCGTTTACGGCAAAGCTCTATAGATGAAGAGCTGTTTGATGTAGTGTCCGGATTTGAATCTCTGAAAAAACCAGGAAAGAAAAATAACTAAACAAAATATATAAGCAATGCAATTTCATTTTTGGGAAATCAAAATGCTGTGGTGGGAGATATTGGCCATAGGCGTGGTAGTGGTTTTGGTAATAAGACATTTTATGAAGCGTAGAAAATTCGATTAAAGCTAAAATATGAAAGAAGCAAATAAAGACTGTATACTGACTATCAATGTAGGTTCGTCCAGCATTAAGTTTGCCTTATATGAAATGGGAGCAACGCTGACAAGAATATATTGTGGTGAATTGGAAGGAATAGGCACAAAGAAAATTCAATTGAATTTTGAAAACTATATCAAGAACCATAAGGTCGGGGTCAGTGTAGATTTAGGGGAACACGATACAGGAATAGCTTTTGTAGTTGATTGGCTCGAAAAATCAGCAGACTTTGACAGGATCAAAGTAATAGGCCATAGGTTCGTGCAGGGATTAAGCCATACAGAACCGGTCATAATAAATAAAGCGCTATTGAATGAATTATATGACATAAGTGCATTTGACCCCGAGCACCTGCCCAACGAGATCAAAATGATAGAAAAAATGAGTAGTCAACATCCGGACATAATACAGATAGCCTGTTTTGACACTTCCTTTCACACCACGATGCCCCATGTTGCCAAAATGTTATCAATTCCCCGCAGATATTTTGCCTTAGGTATTCAAAAATATGGTTTTCATGGACTGTCTTATTCTTATATTATGGATGAGCTCAAACGTACTGAGGGCCACTCCGGATCAAAAGGCAAAATAATAATAGCACACCTGGGCAAAGGTGCCAGTATGGTAGCTGTGAAAGATGGCAAAAGTGTAGATACGAGCATGGGGTTTACGCCTGCTTCAGGCCTGCCTATGGGTACCCGGACCGGCGATATTGATCCTGGCATAGCGCTGTATCTGATGAAAACGGAAGATCTTTTGCCTCATGAGTTTAATGATCTTATAAACCATCAGTCAGGTATGCTGGGTATATCGGAAACCAGCTCGGATATGCGTGATCTCCTCGATCTGGAAAAAACAGACATACGCGCTGCACAGGCAGTAGAATTATTCTGCTACCAGGCTCGAAAATGGATCGGTTCATTTGCTGCTGTGCTCGGAGGCCTTGACAGGCTGATATTCACTGGCGGAATAGGAGAAAACTCGCCGGAGATACGAGAGCGTATCTGCCGGGACCTTCAGTTTTTAGGTGTCAAAATAGATAATTCTAAAAACAAAACTAATGATGGAATAATTTCCGAAATCACTGCAAAAGTAGCAGTGCACGTAATGAAAACAGATGAACAAATCATGATAGCCAAATTGGTTTGCAAGGTTTTAGATCATACAACTAATAAAAAACCATAAAATAATCTGCAATGGATATGCACATGGATGGACACGATCACAGCGCAATGCCTATGGCTGGTATGCATAACCATGCGGGCCATGATCACGGATCAATGATCGGGGAGTTCAGGAAGAAATTCTTTATCGTTTTAGCACTTACCATCCCCGTGATGCTCTTGTCGCCCATGATACAGATCTGGATGAGGGTCAACTGGGCCTTTGCCGGATCTCAATATATTTTACTGGCATTGTCATCTATCGTATTTGCCTACGGCGGCTACCCTTTCCTGAAAGGGTTTGTGGAAGAAATGAAAAAAAAGAAGCCAGGTATGATGACGCTCATAGCTATTGCTATCACAGTGTCTTATACTTATAGCGTAGCTACTGTATTGGGGCTGCACGGCATGGATTTTTTCTGGGAGCTTTGCACCCTTATCCTCATCATGCTGCTGGGGCATTGGATCGAAATGAGATCGGTGGCAGGAGCTTCGCGCGACCTTGAATTATTAGTACAATTAATGCCTGATGATGCGCACATGCTGATGGGCGAAATGGTACACGATGTAAAAACTGATTCGCTCAAAACAGGCGATATGATCCTGATCAAGCCGGGTGAGAAAATTGCAGCAGATGGTATAATAGCAGATGGCGAAAGCTATTTGAATGAATCTATGCTTACCGGCGAATCTGTGCCGGTAAAAAAACAAAAGGGAGACAAAGTGATAGCAGGCTCTATCAATGGCAATGGATCGCTGCGGGTAACAGTGAGCCATGCATCAAAAGACTCTTACCTCGCCACTGTGATCAAACTCGTGGATGAGGCACAGAAAACAAAATCAAACACTCAGTTGCTTGCAGATAAAGCAGCCTTTATACTGACTATCGTTGCACTGTCGGCGGGGTTTGCGACTTTCTTTTTCTGGTGGCTTATCGCCAAAGAACCCTTGTCATTTGCCATTACGAGGATGGTAACGGTAATGGTTATTTGCTGCCCCCATGCTTTGGGCCTGGCTGTGCCGCTGGTAGTGGCTATCTCCACATCACTCGCCGCCAGGCATGGCCTGCTTATCAAAAACAGGACAGCATTTGAGAACTCAAGAAAGATCACCACTGTGCTATTTGATAAGACGGGGACGCTGACGATAGGCAAGTTTCAAGTATCACGTATAAAATCCCTGCTTTCTACTATTGATGAAAAAGAACTCATCCACATAGCTGCGTCATTGGAGCAAAATTCAGAACATCCTATCGCTACAGGTATCATGGCAAAAGCCAAAGAGCTTTCCATCACTCTTGTATCGGCGACTAACTTTAAAGCACTCACAGGTCGCGGCATTCAAGCGGATATTGACGGAAAAAGCATTCTGGTGGTAAGCCCGGAATACCTCAAAGAAAAGTCTATTGCCTTGCCTCAAAGTTATACTAGCAGTGCTGCTGAAACTATTGTATTTGTGATGATCAATAATCAGCTCGCAGGTTATATCGCATTAGATGATAAGGTGCGCCCCGAATCCTCACAAGCCATTCAAACGCTGCATCAGAATGGCATTAAATCAATATTGCTGACAGGCGACAATGCTATAGTGGCAAAAAGTGTAAGCGATGAATTAAAGATGGATGGATTTTTTGCAGAAGTATTGCCGCACCAGAAACTGGAGAAGATAAAAGAACTGCAGAGCAAAGGTGAGTTCGTAGCCATGACAGGCGACGGGGTCAATGATGCACCTGCGCTGGCACAGGCTGATGTGGGGATCGCAGTAGGAAGCGGCAGCGATATAGCTGCCGAAACAGCGGGGATCATTCTGGTAAATAGCAACCCTGCCGATATAGTGAGCCTCATTTTATTTGGAAAAGCTACTCATAGAAAAATGGTGCAGAACTTGATCTGGGCGACAGGCTATAATGTGATCGCCATACCGCTTGCAGCCGGTGTACTTTACAAATGGAATATCATGCTCAGTCCCGCAGTAGGGGCAGCTTTGATGAGTGTAAGCACGATAATAGTCGCGATCAATGCAAAAATGTTACGAGTAAAATAATCAACGAAGTTCGAGAGACTTGCCAAGTCTTTGTGCACCAAATTGGGAATTGAATTATTTCAAGGCACTTTCAGATCAAAAGACTTGGCAAGTCTACCCAAGACGGGAAAAATTAAACATCATATAAATCTAAAATAAATAGTAATAATGGAATCAATAAATAAAACCTTATCGCCGGAATTATTGCAAAAGATAAATGCTTACTGGCGTGCCGCCAATTATCTTTCTGTAGGTCAAATATATTTGTACGACAACCCACTGCTGAAAGAACCACTGAAGCTATCGCATGTCAAGCCTCTGGTAGTAGGGCACTGGGGCACCACACCCGGCCAGAACTTCATCTATGTCCATCTGAATCGTATCATCAGGAAGTATGACCTTGATATGTTTTATATAGCAGGTCCCGGTCATGGCGGCCCTGCTTTGGTCGGCAACACTTATCTCGAAGGTTCCTACAGTGAAATATATCCTGACATCAGTCAGGACGAGGCGGGGATGAAAAAACTATTCACCCAGTTTTCATTTCCCGGAGGGATATCGAGTCACGTCGCGCCTTCCACGCCCGGTTCGATACATGAGGGTGGTGAGTTAGGCTATTCGCTCAGTCATGCATTCGGAGCTGCTTTTGATAATCCTGATCTGATAGTGGCCTGTGTGATCGGTGATGGTGAAGCGGAAACCGGCCCGCTGGCTACGGCCTGGCATTCCAATAAATTTTTAAATCCTATCAACGATGGTGCGGTGCTGCCTATCCTGCACCTCAATGGTTTTAAGATCAGCAATCCCACGGTGCTGGCGCGCATAGATCATGAAGAGCTCGATCAGTTCATACGAGGCTGCGGATGGATACCGTATTTCGTAGAAGGCGATGATCCTGAAACGATGCATGAACTCATGGCCTCTACTTTAGATAAAGTCATCAGCGACATTAAACAAATACAAAAGAACGCTCGTGAAAATAATGATACTACACGCCCGCGCTGGCCTATGATAGTGCTTCGTTCACCTAAGGGCTGGACAGGGCCGAAGGCCGTAGATGGCCTGCCCAATGAAGGAACATTCCGTTCGCATCAGGTGCCCGTGCTGGTAGATGCACGACATCCCGAGCATGTACAGGTCCTCGAGAGTTGGATGAAAAGCTACAAGCCCGAGGAATTATTTGATACAAATGGCAAACTACTACCTGAACTGGCAGAGCTCGCACCCGAAGGCACAAGGCGCATGGGCGCTAACCCACACACCAATGGCGGCGCACTGCTGCATGACCTTCATATGCCTGACTTTCGCGATCATGCGGTAGAGATACCTTCACCCGGTGCTGTCTCTGCATCAGACACGACTGTGCTGGGACGCTTTCTGCGTGATGTGGTAAAGCTCAATCTTGCGCAAAAAAACTTCCGTGTGTTCGGGCCTGACGAGACACTTTCGAATATGCTGAATGCTGTCTTCGAAGTGACCGACCGGCAGTGGGATGCTCCGATAGTAAAGAATGACGAATGGCTGGCACCGGCTGGTCGCATACTTGATTCTATGCTCAGCGAACATCAATGTGAAGGATGGCTGGAGGGATATCTTCTCACAGGGCGGCATGGTCTCTTCAATTGTTATGAGGCCTTTATTCATATTGTAGATTCTATGTTTAATCAACATGCGAAGTGGCTGAAAATAACTGCGCAGCTCCCATGGCGAAGGAAGATCGCCTCGCTGAATTATTTATTGGCCTCGCATGTATGGCAGCAGGACCATAATGGTTTCACGCATCAGGACCCGGGCTTCATAGATCATGTGATAAATAAAAAGGCAGATGTGGTGAGAGTTTATTTGCCTCCTGATGCTAATTGTCTTCTATCAGTTTTTGATCATTGCCTCCGCAGCAGGCACTATGTGAATGTAGTGGTGGCGGGAAAACACGCCATGCCGCAATGGCTGAATATCGAGGAAGCATCAGTGCATTGTACAGAGGGTATCGGCATCTGGCAGTGGGCGAGCAATGACCAAAACGCTGAACCCGATGTGGTCATGGCATGCTGCGGAGACACACCTACACTGGAGGTACTGGCGGCAGTCTCCATTCTCAGGACGCATCTCCCCGATCTGAAAATACGTGTCATCAATGTGGTCGACCTGATGAAGATACAGTCGCACTCCGAGCATCCGCATGGACTCGAGAATTCAGATTATGATTCGCTCTTCACAAAAAACAAGCATATCATATTCGCCTTTCATGGTTACCCATGGCTGATACACAGGCTGACATACCGCCGCGCTAATCAGAACCTGCATGTGCGCGGCTATAAAGAAGAAGGGACTATCACTACGCCTTTTGATATGCGTGTGCAGAATGACCTCGACCGTTTTCACTTAGTGCAGGATGTGATAGACCGCCTGCCACAACTGGGTGATAAGGGTGCATACCTGAAGCAGATGATGCGTGATAAACTGATAGAGCATAAACACTATATAGACAAACACGGTGAGGATATGCCCGAGATCCGCAACTGGAAATGGAGCAGCCCTCAATAAAAAACCTTCGCAGTATATCTACTGCGAAGGTTTGTAAGTACCCCAGGAGGGAATCGAACCCCCACGCCTTTCGGCACTCGATTTTGAGTCGAGCGCGTCTACCAATTCCGCCACTAGGGCCTCTTTTAATTAATAATTAATAGTGAATAATTAATAATTATCGGACTGCAAAAATAGTTTTTTTGGCTTGCTGTGCAATCCGACTTTCAAATTATAATTTTTCTGCCGATGGCAGGCCTGCCATACCACATACATCGTCGGCGAGGACGCCAACCATGGGCAGGATGTGCCGGATCATTCAACCCTCAAAGGGTTTGGAACCCTTTGAGGGTTTCTACATTTATCAAATAAAAAACCCTCGCAGGATGTACGAGGGTTTTGAGTATGATAAGGCTATTGCTTATTTGTTGATGATCAGTTTTCGTATAGCTGTTTTGCCGCCCTGTGCTATCTCGATGAAGTAGACACCTGATGCATACGGACTGAGGTCAAGTGTGATGGATGATGCGGTCAGTTCTCTTCTCAGCAATGTTTCGCCGATCATATCTGTGATGCTGATGGTCGCATTGTCAAGCGTATTCTGCATGTCTATCGTCACTTCGGTCTTAGCAGGGTTAGGATATATACTGAAGCTGATACCGCCGCTGATATTGCTTACACCGGCAGGGTATTTGATCACCACTGTATCGGTCACTTTGCATCTGTTGCTGTCTGTGACCTGCACAGTATATGTACCTACTGCGAGGGTACCGGAGCTATCTCCTGTCTGGCCGTTTGACCATGCGATCCTGAATGGAGGCGTACCTCCGTCGATAGAGTCAATGATAGCACTGCCAGTGGTCGGGCCACCACCCGGCTGACTGACCGTGATCACAGTGCCCAGCGCAGCCGGCTGAGTGACAGTGACAACTGCTGCGGCTGTACATCCGCTCACGTCTGATACGGTGACCGTATAGGTACCTGCTGTGACACCGGTCAGAGAGCTGGTGCCCTGTCCGTTGTTCCAGTTGTAGTGATAGTTTGGTGTGCCTCCGGTCACATTGACTGCTGCCGTACCCAGCGCTTCGCCGTAGCACGGTTCTGCTGTAGGGTTAGGCGATACTGCGAGCGTGCCTGAGCTTTGTCCTACGGTGACAGAGACCACTGTAGAGCAGCTGGCGCCATTGGTGACCGTCACTGTATAGGTACCGGAGGCCACACCTCCGATACTGTCCGTAGTGCTAATGCCCCCGCTCCATGCATAGGTTGGGTTATTCGGATTGGCGATGGTCACTACAGCACTGCCGTTGGCTGCAGAACATATGGCATCGACAGTACTGGTGGTCACAGCCAGCCCGCTAGATGATCCGACTGTCACAGTAGCCGTGGCAGAACAGGTGGCGCCGTTGGTCACGGTCACTGTATAGCTGCCGGCTGCGAGGCCTGTGACAGTGGCAGTAGTGCCTGCGTTGCCGCTCCAGGCATAGGTTGGGTTATTAGGATTGGCCACAGTGACTGTCGCAGATCCGTTATTATTACCGCATGTAGTAGGGACTGATGATGTAGTGAGTGATAGGGTACCGGATGACGCGACAGATACACTGGCAGTAGCCGAGCATCCGTTGCTGTTTACAGTCACAGTATATGTACCTGATGCCACATTTGCGATGCTGGCTGTAGTACCCGCTCCGCCGCTCCAGTTATATGTAGGATTGACAGGGTTGGTAATGGTGACAGTCGCTGTGCCGTTATTCTGTCCGCATGATGTAGGAGTAGAGCTGGTACTCAGTGATACTCCTGCAGACGCCGCCACAGATACGCTGGCGGTAGCCGAACATCCGTTGCTGTTTACGGTCACAGTATATGTACCTGATGCCACACCGCTGATGCTCGCCCCGGTACCGGCACCGCCGCTCCAGTTATAAGTCGGATTGACAGGATTGGAAATGGTCACTGACGCACTGCCGTTATTGAGTCCGCAGGTAGTAGGCGTAGCACTTACGCTCTCTGATACTCCTGTAGATGCTGCCACCGTGACAGTGGATATCGATGCACAACCGTTGACGTCTTTCACAGTCACTGTATATGTACCTGAGGCCAGACCTGTGATGACGGAGTCAGTCAGGGCGTTATTCCATAGATAGGTGAAAGGCCCGCTGCCGCTGCTCACTATGGCATGTGCCGAACCGTTACTATTTCCGCAGGTAGTACCGACCTCTGTAGATGATACTGCAGGGCCGCCTGTAGAGCTGACAGAAGCGCTGGCTGTAGCCGAACATCCGTTGCTATGCACGGTCACAGTATAGCTGCCTGCTGCGAGGCCTGTAGCCGTAGCAGCTGTGCCACCGCCGCCGCTCCAGCTATATGTTGGATTGACCGGATTGGTCACTGTCACAGTAGCAGTACCATTCGAGCTGCCACAGGTAGCATTAGTAGATGCTATGCTCAGTGAAACTCCTGTAGATGCTGCGACAGATGTAGTAGCAGTAGCCGAACATCCATTGCTATGAACAGTGACAGTATATGTACCTGACGCAAGGCCACTGACAGTAGCCGTAGTGCCTGCATTGCCGCTCCAAATATATGTAGGATTGATCGGGTTAGTGATAGTGACCGTAGCTGTACCGTTATTCTGACCGCATGTAGTAGCTGTAGAGCTGGCGCTCTCTGTGACTCCGGTAGATGCTGCGACTGATGTAGTAGCTGTAGCCGAACATCCATTGCTATGAACAGTCACAGTATATGTACCTGATGCAAGGCCGGTGACGGTAGCTGTAGTGCCTGCTGCGCCGCTCCATGTATATGTTGGATTGACCGGGTTGGTAATGGTCACAGTCGCTGTACCGTTATTCAATCCGCAGGTAGTAGCTGTAGAGCTGGTACCTTCTGTGACTCCGGTAGATGCTCCAACAGTAGTTGTTGCTGTAGCCGAACATCCATTGCTATGAACAGTCACTGTATATGTTCCTGATGCCAGACCGCTGACAGTAGCTGTAGTGCCTGCCGCGCCGCTCCAGGTGTAGGTAGGATTGACCGGGTTGGTAATAGTCACAGTAGCTGTACCATTATTCAATCCGCAGGTGGTAGCTGTAGAGCTTGCACTCTCTGTGACTCCGGTTGATGCTCCAACGGTAGTTGTTGCTGTAGCTGAACATCCATTGCTATGAACAGTGACAGTATATGTGCCTGATGCCAGGCCGTTGACAGTAGCTGTAGTACCTGCCGTGCCGCTCCATGTGTAGGTAGGATTGACCGGGTTAGTAATGGTGACAGTAGCAGTACCATTATTCAATCCGCAGGTAGTGGCAGTAGAGCTGGTGCTCTCTGTGACTCCAGTAGATGCTGCGACCGAAGTAGTAGCTGTAGCTGAACATCCATTGCTATGAACAGTCACGGTATATGTACCTGATACTAGGCCGGTGACGGTAGCTGTAGTGCCTGCTGCGCCGCTCCATGTGTATGTTGGATTGACCGGGTTGGTAATGGTGACCGTAGCAGTACCGTTATTCAATCCGCAGGTAGTAGCTGTAGAGCTGGTGCTCTCTGTGACTCCTGTAGATGCTGCGACAGATATAGTAGCTGTGGCAGAACATCCGTTGCTGTTTACAGTCACAGTATATGTTCCTGATGCAAGGCCGCTGACAGTAGCCGTAGTGCCTGCTGCGCCGCTCCATGTATAGGTAGGGTTGACAGGATTAGTAATGGTCACAGTAGCTGTACCGTTATTGAGTCCGCAGGTAGTAGCTGTAGAGCTGGTGCTCTCTGTGACTCCTGTAGATGCTGCGACAGAGGTAGTAGCAGTAGCCGAGCATCCGTTGCTGTTTACGGTCACAGTATATGTGCCTGATGCCAGGCCGTTGACAGTAGCTGTAGTGCCTGCGCTGCCGCTCCATGTATAAGTAGGATTGACAGGGTTGGTAATAGTGACCGTAGCAGTACCGTTATTGAGTCCGCAGGTAGTAGCGGTAGAGCTGGTGCTCTCTGTGACTCCTGTAGATGCCGTCACTGAAACACTGGCAGTAGCCGAGCATCCACTGCTGGTGGCAGTCACGGTGTATGTACCTGATGGCAGGCTGCTGACGGTAGCCGTAGTGCCCACACCGCCGCTCCATGTATAGGTAGGGTTGACTGGGTTAGTGATCGTAGCTGTAGCCGTACCGTTATTCAGACCACATGTAGTAGCGGTAGATGATGATGACAACGATATGCTCGTGGTCGCAACATTAGCACTGGCAGTGGCTGAGCATGCGCCCGAAGTGACCGTGACCGTGTAGGTACCTGCACTGAGGCCGAGATCAGTAGCTGAGGTAGTAGCTGTGCCTGCACTCCATCCATAGGTATATGTACCTGTCGGAGTGACCGTGACCGTAGCAGTACCATTGGCGCTGCCGCAGGTAGCACTGACCGTGCTGGTCCCAAGACTGATCGAGCCTGCGCCACCCGTTACTGTAAATGATTTAGTAGTAGTACAGCTATTTGCATCGGTCACAGTCACTGTGTAGGTTCCTGCTCCGAGGTTTTTAGCTGTGTCTGAGGTCTGCTGAGGAGTGGTGTTCCACAGATATGTATATCCTGTGGTGCCTGTAGTGCCGCCACTGACTGAGGCTATGATACTGCCGGAGTTTGCCGAGCAGGATGCATTGGTCACAGTGCCGGTCACAGAGAGCGCTGTCGGCTGCGACAAGTTCTCACTCAGTGTAGTGCTGCAGCTATGTGCATCGGTGATGGTCACAGTGTATGTACCTGATGTGAGGCCGGTCACCGGATTGCCGCTATGGCCGCCGCTCCAGCTATAAGAATAGGTAGGTGTACCTGTAGTGACATTCACTGAGGCTATACCATTCGTGCCGCCATAGCAGCTTACTTCAGTCGGATTTGTAGTAGCCGTCACAGCCGGATATACCGTAGCGGTGACCAGCGTGCGGGCTGAGACACATGGTGCAGTCTGCACTTTCCAGTCATAAAAATAATAATAGTAGCCTGTGCCTACATCATTGCCGGTGATCGATACGACACCGGCCAGTGTGAAAGGATAAGCACCTGCAGCGACTGCATTATTGCGGTATAGCTCTATATCTACAGTGCCCGTACCGCCGCATGATAGTTCATAGCCTGTGCCCTGAGGTATGGCAAAGTTCAACGTGACCGTGCTCACTCCTACCGGTATATTAGGCGAAGCCGTAGCGATGACCGTGCCTCCCGAGTTGATGAGCTGAATGGTCCTCACGCCCGCTGTAGATGCCTGCACCAATACACTGATGAGTGTGAAATTGCTCAATGCGTCAAAAGTCAAATAGTGCTGATTGGTGTTCGCAAAATTGCCGCCCGCGCCGAGTGTGGTATAGGTAGCAGGGCCCACACTGTCTATAGGGCTTGGCACTGAGTCATCCACATAGTAGGTCGTAGTAGTGGTCAGTACCGGAGTGACAAATGGATTGGCGCTCGATACGAATGTACCTGACGAATTATACCATGCCACCGTATTGGTGGTAGATGCTGACAGTGTGAATGTGCCACTTCCGCATTGTGCTGCACTACTGGTAGCGGTAGGGGCTGAAGGTGCAGTGACCGCTATATAGTTAGACTGTGTCAGTGAGTCAGCTCCGCATGCGCTCAATGCGACCAGTTTGACAGAATAAGATCCGGTGGCAGTATACGGATGTACCGGATTGGTAGCCGTACTGGTGCCTCCGTCTCCAAAGGTCCACCTGTAGGTAGTACCTGCTACGCTGGTATTGGTAAAAGTGACAGAGTCAGGCAATATACAGCTGGACAGCGGCGATGCCGTGAATCCCGCAGTAGGTGTAGGATTGACCGTCACAGATACATTCTCTGTATTGGTACAGCCTCCACCTATGATAGTATATGCATAGATCACTGTGACCGGAGCGGTCGTGGTATTGATCAATATCTCACTGGGGTTGGTTGTTTGCGCTGTGGTGATGGCAGCATTGCTGATACCTGTGACAGCTGCCCTGGTCCATGTGAAAGTAGAACCTGCAGTACCACTCGTAGGAGTATATGTAAACAGGCTGCCTGAGCATACTGAATTGGTGAGCGGGCTATTAAGTGAAGCAACCGAATCCACAAACAGAATAGAATCTGATTCGATACCATTTGCTACTGCAAACATATAGTATGATCCGTTTGCCATAGTGGTCGGGATCTCAAAATAGGCAGTATCATTTTTAGTGAGTCCACGCTGTACAGCAGTACTGTTCCAGTTGTAGCTGCGTGCATAGTAGATCCTTCCGCTGGCAGATTTGAAGCGGAAAATAGGATAGTTAGTATCATTCTCATTTTCATCGCCGAATGCCGAACCTTCGCTGATACCATTAAACTGGTGACCTACAGCCATAAAGGTATTGCATGTCAGCTTGTTTACCTGATCAATGACAGGTTGGCCAGCAGCCAGCTGCGCGCTGCCCGGTGTGTAAATATAATATTGCGCTGAGGCTGTGCCATCCTGGTCCATAGACATCATCACCTGTCCGTTGGGCAGGTTTATCATAGTAAACTGCTGGCATATAGCTCCGGTCGCATCGGTCGTAGGCGAAGGCACAGAGGTATAAGTGCTATCGAGATAATTGAACTCATAAAACACAGTAGGCGTGTGAAACTCATTGTTGCCGGTACCGGAAGGCTGGGGCGAGCAGGCGAATAATATGTGCCCGTTTCGCATCATAGCGCCCGGCGCATCAGGCATACCATAGCTGTTTGGCACTACAGGGCCTGTAGACCATGTACCTGGTGTGGTATTGCCTGATGGTGTGTAGAAAGCCGTTTTGTTAGTGCCGCCGATAAAAAAGGCCCTGCCGTCCGGCAGCATCCATCCCGGCCCGCACTCATATCCATACGGATCGTACAGAGACACTGGTACCGTACCATCGGCTATCCATGTATTTGTAGCCGGGATATACCTCTCTGAACTTGTGGCATCTTCATTCACGAAGAGCACACTACCATCGGGTAGTTTCAGCCACATGGACTCATTATCACCATGCAGGGCAGATGGTCCGGCTGTCATTGCATTGGTAGTAGGATTATAGAGCATAGTATGGACAGGGAAAGACACATCAACCTCTGCCTGTAGCACGTCTCCGTTATCCAGCAGCTTGCAGTTGCCATCACTGATCGTTTTGGCAGAAGTAGTACCGGTGGCCTCTGTCCAGACATTTGTAGTAGGGTTATATGTTTCTGCATGCCATCCTGCCTGAGTACCGTCAGTGCCGTATTCCCCGCCGGCTGCATATATATTGCCACTTTGCAAAACTTCAGAAGAAAATGAAAAACGCTCCTGGGTCATGCCCGCAGTGGAGCTCCAGGTACCATTCACATAGCTGCCTGTCGAGTCTGGGGTGAGAATGTCCCATATGGTCCCGTCGCCCAGCGTACCACCGGCCACAGTATGGCACATGATCCGGCCATCGGTCATCAATAGCATCTGTCCATTATTCTGATGGGGTGCCAGAGTAGCGACATTGGTCCATGTGCCGATCTGTGCTGAGGCCTGCCCCGCAAAAAGGCAAAAAGCCACTGCGATCATCACCATCATTCTGCCGGCAAGCATAGAGGTATGCTTTGCCGTTTTACTAATTCGTAATTCGTTGTTTAAGGTGGAGAGTTTCCTTTTCATTTATTTGATTTATAGAGGTGCCAAATTTAAAATTTATTTCCTGACAAAATAAGTTATGCATAAATTAGAAATATGTCAATAGCTTATCACTGATACCGCCTGTCCGCCATTGTGTGTCCAGGTGATCTTGTAGCCATATGGAGTGCCGCTCTGCACTATACTGCCACTGCTATTGACCCCGTAATCTACCGTGATCGGCTCGGGTATTCCCTGTATCAGTTTCTCGCCTGATAGTGGCTCCGAAAGGATATAGTTTGAGGGGATACTTTGTACGATAGCTTTGGTGATCTGGGTATAAAAAACATTGCCAAAACGTGTAGTACCTGTGGTGGAAACACCGGCCGCGCTGCCTGCCGTAGAATCCCCGCGTATGGTAGCGGTCAGGACAGAATTCTGGAAGCTGAAGGTCCGTGTCTGAGCTATACTCCAGCCATAGGTCACTATCACGCCTGTATTGTCATTATAAGTGAAAGCAAAGTTGCTGCTCACCTTGTCCTGCAGTGAGTCTCCCGCAGGTAAATTCATTTTTGAAGGAAAGGTCAGCTGACCGCCGCTTACATTTGTGACAGTAGCAGTACCATTCATCCATAGGCTCACATTAGTGGCCAGTACGATCACCTCATACTGCACAAAAGTGATATTCATGACAGCACCGGGCGTTTTCCATGGTATGATCTTGCCATTGCCGTCGCGACCTAGCTGTATGATCACATAGCCTGTCCGCCCTTTGGTCTGTGGGACGTTCTTGCCGAAATACTGGATCCAGATGATACCAGAATCGGCAAGATGGGTCGTATCAATGATGGCCCCGCTAAGGAAGGTATGCTCCACAGGGCTTGTGCCGGGGTCCATGGTGTCTCCGCTGGCTATCACAGACAGAGTGGTCACAGATATAGCTTCATTGACCGCCTGGTCAAACTCATAATTGATGTTCAGCTCATCATTTGCCATAATGATCTGAGTAGCAGAATCTGCTGTATAATTAGTGACCGTATAGCCTGTCTTGCTACATGATGTCGGTAGCATGAGCAGGCCAAGAGGCAGCATCAAAAGCAATATGAAAGTTTTTAGTATTCGGATCATTCTATTCTATTACAACAGGGTTAATTTTTTGACTGATAGTGGTACTCCATCCCGATACAACTCGACAAAATACATGCCCCGTGCCAGGCCAGAGACGTCTATGTTTGAACTGCCGCCAGTCAGGCCTGCAGAGAGAACTTCTTCACCCAGTACACCGTACATCCTGACCACCGTACTGCCCATGCCTTTGTCATAGCTTATGGAAATACTTTTGGCAGCGGGATTAGGATAAATAGAAAATATCTCGCCGGCCTGCAGTGCACGTATGCCCGTGGTCGTGGTGTCAATAGTGGTCGTGGTGTCTACGATGCTCGTATCCAGCGGAGGCCTGCTGGTGCAGTCAAAGGTCACATCAATGAGATAGGTCACGGTGGATGTCAGATGATTGACCGTGTCAGTAGCGATGAGGTTGAGAAAATGTATGCCTGTATCGACAAAGGACGGTACAGCCTGCACCATGATCGTATCAAATAGTCCTGTAGTGCTGGTATAGACCGAGATCACATTCAATACTCCGGTCAGAGTGTATGAAAGCACCGCCGTCTGGCCCGGCTCGGTACATATGAACTGGGCAATAAAGTTGACCGTATCGCATGGCCCTGTGAGCGAATCAGGAGCGCCGAGTGCGCGGTCACCTCCCGTGGTATCGCATGGGCAAATATAGACAATATTGCTATCAGGCAGATTATTGCAAATGTAAGGAGCGATCAGATTGTGGCTCGCACAGGTATTGAAATAGAAATACTGAAAATCCAGCCACTCTACTCCATTGTAGAGTGAAAACGGGCCGTAGTAATAGTCTCCGGGCAACTGGAAAGTGCCAAGCTGAGAATAGGATTGTCCGTCTCCTTTATTAGTACCGACGAATGCGGGAGTACCTCCATATCCCGAAAATCCTCCTGATGAATCCGAACAGCACCACTGCATGATGGGATAGCAAAAGGCAACATTATTGCCGCTAGGCAGTATAGGGTCTGAGCCATTGGTGATCGTGAGCTGAAAGGTATTCCAGCCATCGACATCTGTACCCGCATACCGGACACTATCCCATATCACGATCATATGTGTAGGTGTGACCTTATAGTATACCACGCCCATATCATTGAGGGTATTAGCATCGGCATAAAACGGCGCAATGATAGCAGTATCTGCACCCAGCGGAATCTGTTGTGTCGAATCGATGAATGTAAAAATGGGCCCGAGAAATGATATTATCCCGTTATTGCTGATAAATACTGAGTCGTATCGATGACCGTAAAAGCAAAAATCAAACGGCAGCTGAATGGCGGGAGTCGTGGCGTTGTTATTCTGATACAGAGGTGGTGTGCCGACATCAGTACCTATACCGAGGGTCATCGGTGCGATCTGAAAAGTACTATCGATCTTGACAGCGCAGGCACAATGAGTAGACAGCTGGGCATGGGCACTCACTATCGAGAAGATGATCATTCCGATCAGTAGCGGTACTGTTTTTACGGTCCTTTTCATTATTTAAAAATTTGCGCCAAACCCGACATAGAAACTGCGTGGCTGCGCAGGTATGATACCGGGGCCCGGATACTCATCCGTTCTCAGGTTAAAATATTTGGCACCGGCCAGATTGCTTATTCCCACTTTTATATTGTACTTCTTGATACGCACGGTGCTCGACCAGTCCATGACCCAATACGACGGGATCAGGCCGACTGTAGCATCCGGGCTATACACAGTGTTGGCGGCATCGGCATATGACCGGCTCGAATAACTGAATATAAAGGTAGTCGAGAAAACTTTATAAGAGTAATTTAATCCCGCACGCTCGATATGCTTTGGCGCCATCTCCTCGAGGTTGCCTTTGTAAGGCCCGCTGGAGTAAAATGCATCTATGAAAGAGTAAGAGTTGAATGCACTCAACCTGCCCCATCCGCTATACCGCGATGAGTGAGTGAAAGGACTTACCTCCACATATGTCTCCGCACCGGTATGTATCGCATCGCCCACATTGGTCACATAGGTATATGGATTGCCCTGAGCGTTGGTCAGTAATTCGGTACCTATTTCCTTATTGAAGCCCATGTAGAATGCACCGACATCAAAGTTGAGTATGTTCTTTATATTTCCCCTCCAGCCCAGGTCTGAGTTATATCCTGACACATCCTGCAGGTGCGGGTCGATCACGGAGGTAGAACCCAGCGGGCTCAGGTTAGAATAACTGGTAGGCTCATAGCACTGCGAAAAATTGGCGTAGATATTTGTGGTAGGTGTTGTCTTAAACTGTAGGCCGATGCCACCGAGCGGCAGCAGCCAGTATTGCACCAGGCCTGTAGTGACGATCGCAGATGTATTGGGGTCGGTGATATAGCCCTTTGCGGTAGAGCGGATATACTCAAACCTGAAACCCGGTGTGACGGAAACGACCGAACCGATATGGAATGTATTTTCGATAAAGGGAGCAAGATTGAGCGTAGTGAAAGTAAGATTGTTCTGATAGGTGCCACCATAGAGGTTAAGGTTAAAGTCCGAACCTGTCGAGCCGGGCCCTCCCTCCTGACGGCTCATAGATCCCTGAAAGTACCTCAGTCCTGCTGCCAGTGTCTGCTCGAAGCCGAGGATATTGTAATGAGTGAGCATACGCAGTTCGGTCGTTACGCTTACGAAGCCCTCATGCTCGACCTCACGCGGCGAATACTGGCCGGTGGCCGGGTTGATCGTATCAGGGGTCTGTATGCCGCCATCTTCATTTCTCCATACCAGATCGCGGGCGCTCACATTGAGAGCGGATTTGAGGGTAAAGATCGTTTTGGGTGTGACCCTGTATTCACCTGTCAGGGCAGCTATATTCCATGGGCTCTTGAGCCAGTTGCGCGCACGGACAGACTGATAGGGGTTTGCTTCAAACTCTGCATCATCGAGGCCGCCTGCCATGTGGATACGGTTTCTCAGCAGGGTATACTCGAGGCCAAGTTTAAATTTAGGATTGAAATGGTATTCTATTTTGCCGAAGGCAGATATCTGCGACACATCTGAGTTTGGCCTGAAACCCAGTGAGTATTTGGGCTGGCCGTAAAAATAATAGCTGAATTTTTTGTAGGTACCGCCTATGGAGAGGAATGCATTGAAGAACTCATAACTGCCACCGGTGAGCTGCACACGTACCTCAAAAGGTTTGTCCACCGGAGCGTCCTTGACAATAAAGTTGATGACACCACCAAACTGCGGTCCCCACTGTAGCGAGGACTCGCCACGTATCACCTCTATCCTGTCGAGCGCTTCGAGCGGAGGCATGTAGTATGTTTCGGGATAGCCATAGAGATCGGCTGCGATATTGTATCCGTTCTGTCGGGTCTGCATCTCGATAGACTGTGTCGGTCTCAGTCCACGCAGCGCTATACCATTAGATGGGAATCCACCGCCCTCAGTCTCCGAATAATTGGAACCCGGTATCCTGCCGAGCACCTCGCGGGGATTGTTCTGTGCGGTATTGGCATCCATACTGTCCATCACGAGCACCTCTGTTTTTTTGCCTGAATATATGATACCATCCTTTGCTTCACTCATATGGCCCATGCCGTTTACGCTGGGAGTGCCCATGATCGTGAGCTCTTTGAATGAGTTGACCCTGGAGTTTATATTATAGTTGGACAATGTAGTTTCATTAGCTTTGATCTGCACCTGGGCAGCGCCATTACTATAGCCGACCATATTCACCTGCACAGTATAATTTCCCGGTGCTATATTTTCTATCAGGTAGTTTCCCTTTATATCGGTCAAAGTCCCTGCACTGGTTTCTTTGATCAAAACAGAAGCGCCTTCGACAGGAGCGCCTGTGCTGTCGCTCACTGTACCTTTGAGTTTGCCCGTCTGCGCATAGATCAATGCCGGGCCCATCATGACTATCAGAAAAAAAGTAATTGCTCTATTCATTGGGGTTAGTTTGATAATGATTAAATCCTCGATGCCTGCATTCGACAGACTTTGTGACTATTTCTGTCTGGTCAGATGTAGTGGACTGCCTGAGATATCTGTGAGTTCGAGCTGCGTAGTGCTGACACTCGTGACCTGCCATGCCCTGTCGGTGCTGCATGGGTCGCCTTTTTTTCTCATCATTTTAGTGGGGATTATGGCGAGTGTCTTGCCGCTGAGCGTCCATGTGCCGGGGCAGGTCTTTTCATTGATAGTGATAAAGCTTGAGCCACTTTTGGTCAGAGTGATATCCTCATTGCCGGCGCTCCATCTTCCCGGGAGCAGGTCTTTGTTCTGGCTCAGTGCTGTGACTACGTGATCCTTATCCTTAGCCTGTGTCTGAGCTGATGAAGTAGTGGCGGTCAGCATAGCAGCCACAAAAAACACCAAAGCCATAAAGCGCAATAGGGTAACTTTCATAATTTATAAAGATGGTTTTGATCAAAAAAACTTAGCTCGTAAATATAGCTAATCCCACTTCAAATAAAAAAGACCAGGGTCAGCCCGGATTGTCTCGCATCACATCACATATGTCAGCTACACATACGTATTCGAAACATAAATAAGGGCTTATTATTGACCAAAGTAAGGCAAGGCTACCCGAATACCCTCAATTCCCCGCTATTTAATTGCGACATAACAAAGGGATGTATCGGTGAATGGAAAGATGGGGAAATGAGCGTTATCACAAGGTTTGAGGGCTGTTTTGGCATTTGCAGGCCTTATTGTCATTTGTTTGTCATTTTTTCTGGTTTGGGGCTGCTGATCTGTTTTAATTTGTTAAGGCAATATTATCTGAATGATAATTTATAGTTGTCTTAACTTTAAGTTCTTTAATTTAGCATTAACAATCAATTCATAAATGAAAAAAATATACCTCTCCGTCATCGGGGCAATGTTATGTACACTGACCTCTGTAGCGCAGTCTTCTTCCTTTTCTTTTATCCATCTATCTGACCTGCACGTATCGACCGTGACCTCAGCTGTCAATCAGTGCGATGTGAACGGCGCCAAGGCATCATGCTATCTGCCGTTCTACGCTGCCATGAACCCCAAGCCGGCATTCATACTCTGCACAGGCGACATCTCCAATATCGGCAACAGCACCGCTGTGCCGGGAGGCATGTATTCTGCACTCACCCAGTACCTCTATCCGCGCGGCCTGCAGTATCCTGCACCGGGAGCACTGTTCATAGATTCGGCCAAGACCATACCTATCTATATGGCACCCGGCAACCATGAGTATTATACTACCCTTGTCGGATTTTCTCTAACTACACAGACACTACCACTGCTTGACACTATACCGAACTTCGTGCAGAACATAGGCCCTGACAGCGACTATGCGATCTCTACGCCTATATCTGTAGTACTCGTCATGCGCTCGGGCTATGACGTATCGTATACCATCTCTTTCGACCCTAAGGGCTCCGGCTACACCCTTGCGCAGATAGACTGGATGCGCTCAGTACTGGCGGCGAACCAGAACAAAAGAAAGATCCTCATCATGCACCATCCGCCATCTAACGATGAAGGAACTACCTGCGGCATCGCTACTCACAATGCGATCAGCAATGACTCATCCGCTACATTTTACTACAACAGGCACGCCTTTATTGATATCTGCGATTCATTCAATGTCGACCTGGTGCTCTGCGGACACTCACATCAGAATGTGGTCGTGGACAAGAACGGCAACCTGATCGACGAGAACTGCGACACCTGCGGTACACGCTATGTACAGACAGGGCCTGCCTTCGCGGGCTGCTATCGGGTGATCACCGTCGACTCAAACTTTATCACCGTGAGCAAACCACAGCTGAGCTGCGACTCTACTACTGTCAGTACAGGTATACAGGGTTCGTACAATGATCCCGAGATATCGGTCTACCCTGATCCGTCATCAGGCCTATTCAATGTAAGTCTCGGACAGGCCATACCGGTGAATATCAAAATATACAACCTGCTCGGTGAAGCCGTATATCAGCAGAGCAGCACAGAGCTGGTCAATCAGGTCGATATGAGGTCGCAGCCTGCCGGTATGTACTTCATGCAGGTCACTGCCGACTATGGTGGTACTCCGGTGACCTATACATTCAAATACTCGCTGGTCATCAGCAAGTAGGCGATCGACTTCATTCATGCAGATTGTTTATTAAGGCAATTTGAAACAAATAATAATTTTTTGTTGTCTGAATATTAATTTCCGTAGATTAGCTTTACTAATCAAATCATAAAATGAAAAAAATATACCTCTCAGTCATCGGGGCGTTGTTATGTGCACTATCATCAGTGGCACAAACATCATCCTTTACATTCATACATCTGTCTGACCTGCATGTATCTACTGTGTCGTCGGTCAACCAGAGTGACCTGAATGGTGCCAAGGCGGGATGCTACCTGCCGTTCTTCGCGGCGATGAACCCTAAGCCCGCATTCATACTCGGCACAGGCGACATCTCTAACATCGGCAACAGCACCGCAGTGCCAGGCGGTATGTATAGCGCCCTCACCCAGTTCCTCTACCCTCGTGGGCTACAGTATCCCGCACCGGGTGCGCTGTTCATCGATTCGGCCAAGACGATACCGATCTATCTCGCGCCCGGCAATCATGAATATTATACTACGCTCACTGGATTTTCTTTGACCACTCAGACGCTGCCGCTGCTGGACTCTATCCCAAACTTCGTGCAAAACATCGGTCCTGACAGCGACTATGCGGTCAGCACACCTATCTCTGTCATTCTCTTCATGCGCTCAGGCCATGACGTATCATACACGATCTCTTTCGACCCTAAGGGCTCCGGCTACACCACAGCGCAGATAGACTGGATGCGCTCTGTAGTGGCAGCGAACCCCAACAAGAGAAAGATCATCGTGATGCACCATCCGCCATCTGATGCAGGCGGCTATAGCTGCGGTATCGCTACATTCAGCGGCAATGGCACCGACTCTTCGTCTTCGGCTTATTACAACCGTGATGCTTTCCTCAATGTCTGCGATTCGTTTCATGTAGATCTCGTGCTCGCAGGCCACGTACACCAGAATGTAGTAGTGGACAGATACGGCAATATCATCGACGAGAACTGCGATACCTGCGGTACCCGTTTTGTACAGACAGGGCCTGCGTTTGCGGGCTGCTATCGCACGATCACCGTCGATTCAAACTTTATCACCGTGAGCAAACCACAACTGAGCTGCGACTCTACTGACACTACCACTACTACTACAGGTATCAGATCAAACAGGGAGCTAGAGATCTCGGTCTACCCTGATCCGTCCACAGGCCTCTTTAATGTGAGTCTAGGACAGGCCATACCGGTGAATATAAAAATATACAACCTCCTCGGCGAGGCCGTCTTTCAGCAGAGCAGCACAGAGCTGGTCAATCAGGTCGATATGAGGTCGCAGCCTGCAGGCATGTACATTCTGCAGATCAATGCCAACCAGGATGGTACTCCGGTGACCTATACATTCAAATATTCTCTGCTCAGCGGCAGGTAGTATTTACACCACCATAGAAAATATCAGTGCCACAGACAATCTGAGCAAAACCGTCGTTTTTCGGTCGAAAACAAAATGAAGCTAATGTCAGAACCCTTGCCCCGTGTGGCATTGAGGCATTCGGGCGGGATTGATTTTCGAATTGGTTTTCGCAATAATAAAAAAAGACGGTTTTACTGGGTTTTACCATCGTGCGAAAATCAATTATCGGTCATATTATTTTCTGATAGCAATGATTTCTATGATAGCAGGGGCTGATGTTTGATCTTTCATCGTGCCCGCATAACCCTCAAAGGGTTCAAAACCCTTTGAGGGTTGGAGTCATAAAAAAACGGCGCTCATGGTTCAAAACCCTTTGAGGGTTGGAGTCATAAAAAACGGCGCCCTTGGTTGGCGGGGACGCCACATTATGTATTCTTTCGGTTGATGAGACACAAATCAAGGCAGAGATCTTTCATCGTGCCCGCATAACCCTCAAAGGGTTCAAAACCCTTTGAGGGTTGGAGTCATAAAAAAAACGGCGCTCATGGTTCAAAACCCTTTGAGGGTTGGAGTCATAAAAAAAACGGCGCCCTTGGTTCAAAACCCTTTGAGGGTTGGAGTCATAAAAAAAACGGCGCTCATGGTTCAAAACCCTTTGAGGGTTGGAGTCATAAAAAAACGGCGCCCTTGGTTGGCGGGGACGCCACATTATGTATTCTTTCGGTTGATGAGACACAAATCAAGGCAGAGCCTTCTACAAAAAAAATTACAAGTAGATATTGTTATGTTGTTTTTAAAGCCTTTTTTCATAGGTATCGCTATTCAAAAATACATAGAGGATATTGAGTCGTGTAACTTTTGCTACTGCATAGAGTAAGCAAATATATGTCGGGTGAAGACCGACCAGATCATTGAATCAATAAATCGTAAACCCCATATCATGACACAAGAAATACTTGACCTGCAGAAAGAGATCAGATACCTGAAAAACAACTTAGAGATCTTAGATGAAAATATAAAGCCGAGGCTGGCTGAGGAGATAGAGAATCTGGAGTTTGATCTCAGCTGTCTGCGCAGAGAAGAGCTGCTCAATACCCTAATGGTCGCGCCGCCGAAAGCCGACGCACTAGCCCCCGCTTAAACATAAAAAAACGGCACTGCTTCCACACAATGCCGTTTTAGTTTTCAGATGATTTGATTTCTGTCTTATTCTTCTACGACCAGTTTGCCTGATCCTATCGAGCGGTCGCCCTGTCTGATATTATAGATATATATACCGCCGCTCAGTCCTCCCCTATCGAGATGAAACACTCCATCGGCCGCAGGAGCAGACACGATCTCCCGCTGTCCTACTATGCTGTATATCTCCAGCGAGACATCTTTCAGCTCTATGCCTGATACTGTGATGGTCGTATGGTCCCTGAATGGATTTGGTACGACTGTGATAGCAGGATGGTCCTGTATGGCGGAGACTGAGAGCGGATTGATACTCGGGCTATCGCACATGTCCAGTACGCAGCCTATGCTATCAGTGATCGATACGCATACACCCTGCGCCGGGCTCACACCGTATATCGGAGATGTGCCGGTATTTATTACGCCGCGAAAGGAAGCCCATTCATAGTTGTATGGAGGTGTGCCATTATTGACATGCGCTTCAAATGTATCGCTCGAAGTAGTGGCACTGATAGCGACCAGTGAACCGCTGAGATGACAGGCAGGTATATTGATACTATCACAGGCACTGGCCACACAACCCGAAGAATCGCTGATGGTAAAGCAATATGTGCCGGAGTTATTGATGGAAATACTATCGATGTTATTCGCCAGCAGATATGCCACCAGACCGTTCCAGCCTCCTGATAGCGGGCCGTGCGCGCCGGTCACAGTAGCAGTGACACCGCAGGAGTTGTAGCCGTATGTATTGTGAAAAGAAACAGCCAGTGTGCAATTGTTGGCGAGGCCGGTGACGGTATCTCCGGGAAATGCCTGGCAGCCTGTCGAATCTGTGACAGTGACCCAATACACCCCTGACTGAGAAATGGTATCTGTAGCTCCTGTAGCACCATTTGACCAGTGATAACTATATGGCGGAGTACCGCCGAATCCGCCGGTGAGTGATAGTACATCCTCGCCGGAGTTGATCTGGGTAGTGGTGATGATATCAAAGAAACCGCAGTTAGGAACGTTGAAAGAGACTGAATCCCTGGCCACGCAGCCAGTGACAGAATCTGTGACGATGAGTTCTACCTCAGATGTAGCACCGGGTGCGAGTGTGACGGTGAGGTTATCATAGTTATTTCCATAGGTCATACCATTGCCGGGGATCGTGTCATCCACCTCCCACTGATAGTCAGTGGCCGGTGAGCCCGATACATGGGCGACCAGTTGATACTCTGAGCCACCGAGATATTGATAGCTGATGGTAGCGTGCAGGTTGCAGGGCGAGTGCAGGCCCAGCACAGTATCGGTCAATACTATCTGGCAGCCTGTGGAGTCATCTGTCACGGTTACCTTATAGACACCGTTATTCAGTGCAAGAGTATTATTATAATTAGAATTGTTTCCATTGGCTGACCAGCTGAACTGATAATGGCCCGAGCCGCCATTGACCATAGCACTCAGTGAATCATAGGTGGAATAACCGAAGTTTAAGATAGAACCTGTCAGCGTGCAATTAATAGATGGTACTATAAAAGTGATCGAGTCCGCATTGCCACAGCCTGAGCCCTGAGATGATACATTGAGGTATGCCGACTGAAGGCCTGCTGGCAAAGTGACCAGTACACTATCTGTGGTCGGGTTGATCCAGTTAGTTCCGCCTTGCCATATGGTCCAGGTATATCCGGGATTCACCGCGCCCCAGACATGGGCTATCAGGAGTACCTGACCACCTCCGAGAAACTGCACACTGATAGAATCCTGCACACTGCATGGCAGATTTGTGACGGTATCTCGCAGTACTATCTGACAGCCAGTAGAACTATCTGTGACGGTCACGTCGTAGATGCCGTTATTATAAGTGATGAAAGTATTGCCATTGGCATATACCAGATGAGACCATGTATATGAATAACGGCCCGAGCCACCGCTGATCGAGGCGGTAAGGTTTGCCTGATTGCCAAACGTCTGCTGCGTGATAGAGCCACTAAGTGTACATGAGGCCATAGCTCTCTGGCTGCCTGCTGATGCGATCATGATCGATAGCAGAAGGATGAATTGTTTGATCTGTCTCATTGCTTTGTTATTTGAGTTTTCAATTTTTGTTTCTCTGAAACATATTTATTGAATACAAAATACGTGTATACATCGCACATAGACGAATCGATTTGAATCCAATCTTACGCATTCTATAGTATCAAAACAGATGTTTAGAATAAAACGGGATACATTTTTGTTGATTTTATAGAACACTCCATCTCCCCCGTTCAGTATTTTATTTTTACTTCTTATGGCCTAACAAACAAAAAAGCCGAAGGGATGACCTTCGGCTTTTAGTATACTATCGACTAGCTGTTATTTCTTCTTCTTGTTGGTGAATCCTGGACCTGTCTTGGTAGCATCTACAGGTTTGCCTGCTTCGTACTCTACCTCAGGAGCATTCTCCGGTTTGTCCGGTATGATCTTGAACTCGACACGCCTGTTTTGCGCACGTCCTTCCGGATCATCCTGTCCGTCTTTATCATTTGGTACCAGTGGCATTGATTTGCCCATAGCCTTAGTGACTACCCTTTCTTTAGCTACACCTTTTGACTCGAGGTATGAAGCTGCTTCATCAGCACGTTTCTGAGAGAGCACCTCATTATACTTGTCAGAGCCTTTGCTGTCTGTGTGTCCTTGTACTTCTACGCTGTATCCCGGATTCTGCATCAGCACGCTGATCACTGAGTCCATTTTCTCTTTGTAGAAATCTATCACGTTTGATTTGTCAAATTCGAAGTAGATATTTTCGATCTTGACCTTCTTTTTGATGATCGGATCGATCAGAAACACCTGTACGAGTGTATCTCTGTCTTCGTCTTCTTTCACATTGATATTCTCTACAGCCGGCCAGAGACCGTCTTTGTTGCCATTGATCTTATATGACTGTCCGCGTTTCAGTGTGAAGTAGAACGGACCTCCTGTAGTGATGGTATTGCTCAGGAACTCAAAGTTAGAGCCATTCACATGATACATTGATGCATCGATGCCGTCCACAGGTTTCTGCGAAGCGTCTCCACGGATAGCGAATATACCTTTGAGTACCACGTCTTCTTTCACAGATACGCTCCAGATATCATCGCCTGATGTTTCACCGCGAATAGTCTTGGTACCGATCCTGTTTGACACTACGAACCCTTTTTTGCCATTCTCATCGAGGGCATAGTAGATATCATCAGCCTGAGAGTTGACAGGTGCGCCGACGTTAGCCGGTACGCCCCATGCGTCAGGTGCACCATTGATCCTGTATACATCCAGACCGCCCAGGCTGGCCCTGCCATCTGTACTATAATAAAGGACCTTGTTTTTGAAATCATAGAACGGTGTCATATCATCTCCCGGAGTGTTGACCTCAGTACCTGCGTTCTTGACAGGGCCGAATTTGCCGCCATCGAGCATAGGTGCGTAGAAAATGTCCAGTCCGCCTTTGCCGCCACGGTCAGATACGAAGAAGAGGATAGGTTTGCCGTCTTTGTCCAGACCGAAAGCCGGTTCTGTAGTAGTATATGTGGGCGAGTTGAGTTCTTTTACTTCTTCTGCATTGTTCCACTCAGCGCCATTTTTAGTACACCTGAATATCTTACATTTCATTTTGACGATCTCGCTCTGGTCGCACTTAGTGAAATACATGGTATTCTCATCAGTGCTGAGTATTGCGTTTGCCACGTGGTTATTGGCATCATTGGGCGGATAAGGGAGCTTGGTGATCTCTACCCATTCTTTGCCTTGTTTGCGCGCAGTGAATATCTTAGCATAGTAATCTTTCTTATTGGCAGTGATGACAGTAGCCGTGTCAGATGCCAGTGAAGAGTAGATGATCCTGCCACCGCGGAGTACCTTTGGAGACATATCTGTAGTGATACAGTTGATAGCGTCTTCATGGTCTACACGTATCTTATTAGGATTGGCGAGCCATGCTACCGACGAGTCGCAACCTTCGATACCTATTTTGGCGAGAGACTTGTAGCTCTTCTCGTCTTTGCCCAGATCGGTCTTCAGGTATTCCTGATATGATTTCTTGGCGTCATCATATTTGCCGTTCATCTGCTGCATACGACCGAGGAAGTATTTATCGTTAGGCCACTTATTAGGGTCTTTTTGCAGCTCCAGCTTATAGTATTTCTCCGCTGATTTATAATCACGCAGGCTCTCATTGATGAGGGCCAGTTCATGCATTACTTTGATGTTATCAGGCTTGTCTTTCAATACATCCTCGTAGTACTCGGCTGCATTATAATAACTGCCCTCTTTCACCAGCTGGTCAGCGATCTTCTTTTTCTTTTTATCTTTTACTTTGGGATACTTCAGGATCTTGTGACGATCTGCCTCTCCACCATCCGCGGCCGGGGTTTGCGCTTGCGCAAACAGGACCATGGTTAATAATGTTGCTACTGCTATGAGTTTTTTCATGACTTAGGTATGAATACTTTTAAGGGTTGATAATATATGCTAGAGTTTGGATAAAGATTTGGTATTAATATCTTGGGTTAAAGAGATACTCTCTTTCTTTGAGTGGTTTAGGGCCTCCGAAGATATAGCTGATCGCCAGCTCATATGCCTGTGGCCTGTATACTCCCGGTACCGGATGTGCATCTGTCGCGATATTGCCTACGCTGATGTCATAAGCGAAGTCAACACGGAAACGCATGTAGTCAAATCCGATCTTTGGGGTGATGTTGCGCTCCTGGAATGCAGATCCTACGTCATTGCCCATACGGTCCCAGATACCGAGGTAGATGGTCGCTTTGCGGCGGATTCCGTTCTTGTCTTTGTCGATCACATCATATCCTGCTGTGATACCTGCGTTAGCTTCGTTAGCCTTAGCTGCGCTCTGATAGAGCACACCTGGTATCAGTGTCCATTTTTTGGCTACTTTAAATTCGAAACCGCCGTGTACTACATATAGGAAAGGCAGTTTGCCGTTAGCATTATTAGTAGAGATGACAGCAGTCTGAGGGCGCGCTACATTGTCCATAGCGAAACCTATATAATAGGTCAGCCAGTCGAGTGCCTGATGATTGAAGAAGAGGCCGTATGCAAAGTTGAAATATGTCTTCTTCGGGCTTGAGATACTTTCATTGTTAGGCGATGTCACATCATATGACAGGTCGCTATTGAAAGCCTGAGGGTACTCATAGCTGCCGGTGGTATTTCTCATGCCGATAGATGGCTCGAGACCTACGGAGAGCTGTATTGTTTTTTTCTTGTTGAGATTGAGTGTATAGCCGAGATCGAGTGCGATGGTCGTGTTGCCGATCTTGCCCTGGCTGGTGCCGTTTCCTGACGGGTCAGCGCCTGTGCTGGTCTGCTGGTCATTCACTACACTGAGTCCGATGCCGAGTGCATTGCCGTTCATTTTATCTTTGAGAAGGGAAAAGTCTGCTGATATGGCCGGTGTACGAAATATAGAGCTGGACTGGCTGAGGCCATAGTACTGCCCTCTGTATATCCCATCGACACGAGCGAACCCGTCGAACTTTCCGGTGAGTGCGGGATTGAGTGTGAGTGGGCTGGCATAATACTGCGAAAACAGCACTGCCTGCGCATCTGCGAAGTAACCTGCAACTACAAAAACGATTAATAGATAGAATTTTGTCCTCATAATGAAAATGTTTAACTGCTTGAATTGCGTTCGAATATCCTAATTTTTACTAAAACCGACAAATATTTATCTAAACAATTGAAAACTTCCTTCCACAGAGCGCTGAATCGTCCTGCTGGCGTCATTCGGATCAGGATATTCAATTGTCAGAAAATATAAATATGTTTCACTTGGCTGCGCATTTCCCCCGAAATTTCCGTCCCATCCCGGCGCATTCGGGTTGTCATATACCATTTGCCCCCATCTGTTGTATATCCTGAATGCCAGGACATGCGCAGGAGAATTAGGCCCGTTGAGTACCGGATAGAAGAAATCATTCTTCTGGTCACCGTTTGGTGTGAAGGCCGTAGCCATCGCGAATGAACCAAACTCAACGACATTGATGGTGACAAATGTCGAGTACTGGCAGCCTGTGCTCTTGTCGGTCACGACCAGATATACCGTATCCAGTCCTATGCTGTCACCGACCACATTCGCTATATTGCTGAGTGGTGTGAGCACAGTGGTAGTATGGTTGACGCTACTGCTCCACACAAAGCCGTAGCTGGTGTCTGACTGATTGGGCGTAGCAGTAAAGATAGCAGTATCGCTGCCTACGAATATCGAGTCACTGAGCGGAAATATAGCTATAGATGCACCGGGGCAGCTGAGTGTGACCGGCTCTGTATTGCTCACAGCTGTACATCCATTGGCATCGATGACAGTCACTGTGTATTGGCTGGTGCCGAGTGTGGTGTCGTATGCTATAGCTCCGCTTCCATTAGGTGACCAGACATAGTTATATGGGGGAGTTCCGTTATTCACGGTGGAGCCGACAGGCATTGGGTTTGTCTGCGGTGTGCAGTTGCATGTCACGCTCTGCAGAGGCAGTGTGATGATAGGGTTTGCAGCTGTTTTGACATAGACCTGACCTGAATCGGCGCATCCGACGTCAGACACTGCTATATAGTAGCTGCCCGAGTCGACTGCATATATCGTATCACCTGTAGCGGTGACACCATTGAAGGTCCATGATACAGTGGCATTGGATGGCGATGGTATCACTACGATGGTATCTGTCTGTCCGCCGCATATCGTGGTCTTGGTATTGCTGAATGTATAACTGGGTACAGGGCTGACGGTCACACTTACGGTGTTTGAGTACTCCAGACAGCCATTAGGATCTAAGGCCGTGTAGGAGAATGTGCCCGGTGTGGTGACGGGGAATGATGTCTGTGATCCGTAGCTGGCAGGTGTCCACTGTATATTGGTGTAGCCCTGCTCTGTCTCCAGCACTGCATGCTGGCCTGCGCATATATTGACCGGGCCGAAACTATCGATGACATAGAGCGGCAGCCTGATGAATGAATCCACATAGACGATATTGGTAAAGTATCTGCATGAGCCTCCTGCTGTAGGGGTGACCTCCAGTATATAGCCGCTCTGCGGATGCGCATAGATGGAGGTGGTGGTGGCACCTGAGCTGACCAGCGTCCTCGCGCCCGTCACAGAGTCGATACGGTACCACTGATAGAGACTATAGCTGCCCGCCGGGAACTGTAATAATAATGAATCCGAGTAGCATACAGTAGAGTCCGGTGTCAGCACCAGCGTAGGTGTAGGCAGTACATCTATGGTGATGCTGTCGTTTACCTTGCAGCCATTGATGTCGGTAGCTGTGATGTGATATGTCGTAGTATCAAATACCGATGCGCCAGGGCTGGCGATAGTAGCCGATGACAGTCCGAATGCAGGTGTCCATACATAGGTATACGGAGCGACGCCATTAGGGGTAAAGGTGATCTGCGCCGTATCGCCGGGGCATATAGCAGCAGGAGTAGATGACAGTGTATGTGTGAAAATATCGATATTGACCCTCACCGAATCATGCACCACGCAGCTCGTCGGATTGGTAAACTGATTGAGCACGAGTGTGGATGTCACATCATATGTCTGCGATGCAGGAGGATATGCATATGGATTGCTCGAGGTGTTATTGCTCAGATAATTATTGGGCGACCAGATGGATGATGTGATCGCCACGCTCGCGCCATACTCAGGCGTGAAGCGCCATGCCACAGGCGAGCCGACGGTATACTGCTGGTTGTTCATGCCCGGTGCGGCGAGGCCGAGGCCGGTAGAGTCTTTGATACCGGTAGTGTGATTGACACCGGAGAAATCACTCGATGAGATCATGATGTCTATCACGCCTGTGGTCTCATAGAGGTGCATTTCACCACTGGTGCTGGTAGATTGGGTTTGATAGTCTCCCATATTGGTAAACTGTACGACGAGGACCCTGTTTGGTGCAGTACCTGATATGAAATACCCGATAGTACCATTGCCAAAACCAAAAGTACTCAGTATCTCATAATGGCCCATCAGGAGCTCTATCGCTTTTTGCGGGTCGAGGTCTGATGATACAGGCGGCAATGTCTGTGCGGTGTATTCCTGTGTTGCATTGGCCAGCGGGTATGGATACTCAAACGTGAGCCATCCATTTGAATTGACGTAAAACTGGTTGTATGATTCACAATAGAATGGGAAATTGAATCCCAGTGAATATGGCCCGGCTGTACCGTCATAGGTAGCATTGGTACCACCGAATGAGCTGATATATGCTGAGCCCGGTATCACTATCGGCGAACCGCTGATAGCTGTGTATGGTATCGATGTCACCGTATAGCCCTGTACACAGCCACTGGCAGGAGGATCGGTCAGCAGCGCATGTAGCTGCACGGTATCTGCTCCACAGAGTGTGGTGTCAGGTGTCGCAGCGAAGGCTAAGTATGGATTGATGTTCACATGTATGATGGTATCATTGATGCAGCCGTTATCATTCACAGTGAGTTTATAGGTACTGTCAGCACTGACGATGACCTGGGTCACGAGACATGTATCGCAGAGCAGTGTGGATGGTGTCCACTGATACTGGAGTATATTAGGCGAGCACATACCAAACTTGATATTAGGCCTGGTATTGAGCGCTACAGGGCCCAGGTCAGCGCTGGTGGTAATATTGCAGCCATTGACCCCTGTGATAAAATTATCTCCTGCTATAAATGATGAGCCGGTATATGAGGTGGTCGAATACGATACATAGTCATCCTGACTGTTCAAAGATGGGCTGATCGTATAGCATACCTGTACGATCAGATTGGATGCTCCGTCCCAGTTATAGAAATGAGTGAACGGCAGCGGTGTCCAGCCCTGATTGGGGCTTACTGCATTGAAGCCATACTGTGGTGGCACGACCTCGAGCAGGTTATTGACGAAACCGGTCAGTGAATCAAGGTTCGTACAGCCCATGCTGATGGTGAACGTATCGTAAGGCGCAGTGCTATTGACCTGTTTCACAAAAAATGAAAGATCGGTGAAAGAGCCTGATGACAGGCCGGCTGCGTTGAGTTCCTGTTTGGTAAAGAGATATTGGGCTTTATACGAATTGTAGCTACCCATGAAAGGTGAGCAGAGGACACCCGTACCAAAAGCACCGGCTGTAGTACTGGATGTATCGTTATTGACAGCTATTTCAAAAAGGGTATTATTATTCACGCAGGTATCGACGGTACCGCATGACACGAGGTTTTCGGCATATACTACACCGGTCAGCGTGACAGTATCTCCGGGGCATACATTGTTATTGGAAGCATTGACGAGTACGACAGGTGCTGCACCCTGTATATTTACAAATACGGTATCATACAGTACACAGCCGCTACTTGAGGTCACTTTTACGATAAAGTTAGTAGGGTTGAGCAGAGCTTGGGTAGCTGTCGATGCACTATGCGGCGATACGACCCCTGATGAGTCAAGCCAGGTATAACTGAATGGTGCCAGTAAGGACGGCCCTGCAGTGGCAGTGAGCGTGGTGCCGAGATTGCGACAGAGTATGACAGACCCGGCAGTGGCCGTACTGGTGAAATTTGGTATGATGACCTTGGCAGTATCGAGACAGATCCCCACTACCCATGTATAATAATATGTGCCGCCCACCGTAAAGCCTGTGATGGTAGTCGTAGGACTGGTCGGGTTGGCTATGGTCGTGGGCGCGGGGTTGATGGCCAGTGCTGTCCATGTACCTATACCGACTGCGGCCATGGTGGCAGTACCGTTCACGCAGGTGTACACATCCGGGCCTGCATTAGGGTGGCTGGTCACGATGACAGATACTGTATCTGTGGCACAGCCTATGGTCCATACATATTTATATGTCCCGAAAGCCGTAAAGCCCTTTACGCCTGTGATCGCCGAATTGGGGAAAGTAATGGTAGTCGCACCGGGATTGGTGCTCAGCGCGGTCCATATGCCGGAACCCACACCTGTCAGCACGGTAGAGTCCGTCTGGACCGGGCAACTGACATATTTAGTAGGCCCGCCATAGGCAAAAGTACTGTCCATTATAGTATCATTATTGGTCACGATACAGTTTCGGCTATTGACCACAGTCACTGTATAAACTCCCGGAGCGAGGCCCGTGATCACAGAAAAAGTAGCGCTGCTGTCTGTGTAGCCTGTGGACCAATGGTATATATAGGGGCCAAAGCTTCCTGCCGGAGCATATGCAGTATCTGTACCATTAGGCAGGTGGCAGCTCGCATTGATATGGGCCATGCGCGGAGCGGCACATGAGCTGACAGCAAAAGCGCTGATAGAGGGGTCAGGCACGCAGCCGGGGCTGCTCCATGAGCCGGACTCACCATCGCCGCTGGTGGCAAAGGTCACATTGAGATCTGCGCCTGCTGTATCATTTTGTTTGGAGGTGATCTGTATACAGAAAGTAGGGTTGCAGGTGCCCTGGCCCGCATCCACGTCGCCAAAGTTATCACCCGGATTAGTATTTATGCATCCACATCCGGTATTTCCCGAACTGGTCTCATAGTAAAAGCCCGGCCCGAAATAGCGGCCTGTAGCGCTGCTCGTTTCTCCATTGGGGTAATAGGCCCAGAAAGCGCCCGCGGTAGGTGTACATGATGGCGGCGTACTGTCTATCACGAGTGTAGAGGTATCCCAGCCACTGCCCAGGGTAATGGTGATGCCATGCAGCCAGTTAGCGTTGCCCTCATCATATGCTGTGACCGTGTAGCAGAACTCTACGGTCTGCCCGGGTGCATAGCCGCCATTGCCGGGCTCGGGGCTGGCCGAAATAAATGACTGCTGGAGACAGCCGGCACAGTTATTGGCGCAGGCTGCACCTATGGTAAATGTACCCGTCTGTGTAGAGTCGGCACCTGCTACCTGCACATAATAGGTTTGTCCGATCACGGTCTGATAGACAGTGAGCGTGGCCGTACCACCACTACCTGAGCTACAACCCTGGCCTACGAGATTGGCACAGGTGCCCTCCCACATCGTGATGGTGGGATCGGTCAGTGTGCCTGTAGCGCCTGATACGGTGATCGTGGTTTGGAAACCGGTGGCTACAAATGAGTACCATACATCCTTTGGAGTATTATAATAATTGATGGGGCAGGACGCAAGATAGGGATATGGTGAGGACGATGTAGCGGCCACATTGGTCTGGCCGGTCAGTGTGGTCGTAGCCCCCTGATTAAAACCCGAATTCGAACCGGAAGGGCAGGCGGTCGGCGTGGCCAGCGTCATGGATATAGCATTGCTGCAGAGGTCATTGGCAGGCTGTGAATACACCAGTACCGGCGCCAAGGCCAGCACACACAAAAGCGAAAAGTAAATGAGCTTTTTCATTATTATCGAATATTACTTGAGTATTTTGAATTAACTACCGGATATGCCGCACTGACCCGTCCGTCAGATATCATGTGAAATACAGGTAGTATAAATGCAGGCGTAAAGTCAGTCTGGTATGTCGCTGCATTGTCGATCAGGCCCATGGTCTGTATCCGGTTTGCTGAAAGCAATACTATATCAAATCCATTGTCAAATTTCAATACAACCTGTTTGTCCCGCAGCCTGTAATTTTCAAAACTGATCTTTGAAATATAAGTGCTGATCTGCGATACCGACAGATCGCCGGGTGTTTTGATCCGGCACTGGAAACTACCTGCAGGTGTGAGCGTCTGGCAAAATACCATCACCGAAACAAAAACGGCAATAACCGTAAGTATCAGCTTTTTCATGAGTATACTATTTTAGAATGTAAAAGCAATAAAGTATCAAAGCAAAACGCTGCTATATCTGCGGCACAATGAGATAAGGGAAAACTAGTTCCGCTATCAGAATACAAAATGTGAGAACGTAGATCTATATCCATATCAAAACCCCATAGTGAAATAAAGGTTTCCATAAAAATTCAGAGACATAAATATAAAACAAACTTACCATATTCATCAATGTATGACAACATAGTGTGGATAAAGTAGTATGGGTATAGCGGTGGATGGGAGTAGCAACTAAGATTTAATAGTATTGGCGGGAGAAATAACCTACTATGAGTAACAATCCTATCATATTGAAACTGATACCTCCCAAATACCCTTGTAAATCCAGTCTCCATATATCCGGCTTCTGAGCTGGATATTCTCTGGTAAACCACAAAGAAAACAGACCAATTAATATCATGCCAATTCCATAGAATGTATCATTATTCATGTTCCCGGTTTTATATCAGGTATTAATGACTTAGCCTAAAGATAGATAATATATCGAGATATCAATGGAGAATGGATAATTGAAAATTGAGAATTATGTACAGGTGAGCTATGCTTTTATGCATTCCATTATCAATTATCAATTGCAAATTTTCAATTCAGATCAGATGGTCTGCACGCTATGTCTGTCGCCGCTGTGTACCGCGGCATACATAGCGTCGCCCTTGACCTGAGAGAGTTTCTCGAGGCTCTCCAGAGCCAGCCTGTATACATATTTATTGATACTGCGTGAGGCGTAGTCACGGCATGAGAGGTAGTGCAGTATGGCCTGGTTGACATCGCCTTTTTTGTCAAACAGCCTGCCGAGATTATAATAGCTGATCGCTATCTCATCAGAGTTGCCGATCTTGTGACGCAGGTCTAGTGAACGGACCAGATAGCTCTCGGCCAGTTCAGGTATATTGAGATCAGTATAGCAGAGGCCGATATTGCTGTCTACAGAGGCGAGGTTAGAAAAGTTGGACTGCTCATCAAATATCAGTGATGCCAGGAGGTAATACTCCAGTGCCGATTGCACTTTGCCCGTGCCATAGCGTATGTTGCCGAGGCCCATCAGCACGACGCCCTTGCGCACTTCCTGAGCAGTATTATTGAGTATCTGAAGTGCCTGCTCCAGATAGCGCATCGATACATCCGGCGCACCCTTTGCCATATCATTGGCCATGGCCAGGTCATGCAGTATGTCGGCATGGTGCCTGTATGCCTCATCTGAGCTGCGGAGCTGACGGGCTACTATATCTATGGCTTTGTGGAGCGTTTCTTCGGCCAGCTTATATTGTCCTGACAGTGCCTGGCACCTGCCTATCACTCCGAGGTGGCGTGTGACAAAATAAGGATGCAATGAAACAGGAAAGCGGTCCAGTATAGCATATGATATCTCGATGGCACGCTCATAGTCTGCATGATATACCATTCTGGCTACACTATCATTCAGCGCGAGGCTCATCAGTACCTGCTCATCGTGCACATTATCAAAGTTGCGATGGATCATCATCAGGATATTCAGTGCAGTATTGCTGCCCTGCATCAGGTCTTCGCGATTGACCGCGATGATATCAAGTAGAGTAGATTGTACCAATGTGATGACCTCCTTTTACCTGCAATTTAATTAATTTTTATCATTTCCAAATCCTGCACAAAATGGATGAGTGGAAACATAAAAATCAAGTATAATATATCCCCGCCCATATCCCTGAAACATAATCAGGACAAGGGAATGGGACTATCTGACACCTGATACAAAACCAATATGTGAAAACACAAAACGGATTAGCAAAATTCACTCATAAAAAACAGTATGTATATGACTGAAAACATATAAAAAAAGCAGTGCCGTATATCCGACACTGCTTTGAGTATATTTATGATCAGTTTCTTACTGCTTGGTGCCTGTGTATTGCCAGTTAGGCGAACCGCCAGAAGTTTTGATAGTATAGTTCATCTGTAGTGTAGATCCGGTCAGGCTGCCTGAGCCGCTTATAGAATCTACTATGGTATAAGAAGTAGTAGTATAGTCGATAGGCTGCATAGGGATGGTCAGTGCTGAGCCGCTGACTGTAGCAGTGAACGGATAAGAAGTCCCTGCACTGGTTTTGGCAGCCAGTGCGATAGCAGAAGATGAACTGCCTGCGGTGATAGTGATAGTATCAGTGATAGTGTTTGCTACATCAGTCTCGGTGCCGTAATATGTACCGATAAATGCCGCGTTAGGATTGGTAGTAGACTTGCTGCATGAGCTGACAAAGACTACCACCATGACTGCAACTACAAAAAGACCTGCAAATAATTTTGTTCCTTTCATTTCAAATGTTTTTTAGTTGGGTTATAAAAATGTAGGGTAAATGTATAATTTTTAGGTTATAAGTTACAGGTCATAGGTTTTAGGATTAATACAAATATTATCTCACTACCACAAATCTCACAGGAGATGCACCCTTCACTACCAGTGTGTAGACACCTTCGCCTGCGTCTTTCACATCGATCGATTGTTCATTGGTCTGTATCACATCATGCACGACCACATTTCCCAGCATATCGCTGATGGTATATTCGCTGCCGATGTTATTTGATGTTTCGAGTGTGAATGAACCTTTGTTTGGGTTCGGATAGAGGTGGATGGAATTGCCGGTTGATAAATTTCTGATGCCAAGAGGTGAAGACAATGTGTCGACCAGATTGGTGGTGGTATTGGTCACTATTGCCGGATTCGCATCAAAATAAACATAGGCTGTATTCTGCACCTGTGCGCCCACAGGGAGATTAGATAATGACCTCACTTTATACTGTATCCATCCTGTACTGAGAGGAGGATTGGTCGCGCTGTCCACGAGGTTGATATGCGGGAAAGTAAACACCATAGCACTGCCGAAAAGCTGTATCACTACCTTGCTGCTCGCTGCGAGAAACTGAAACGACGAAGCATCGACATTTGCGCTCAGTGTATCGCGCACTACTACGAGATAGGCAGTGTCAGTACCTGTATTCTGAAAGTTGACAGTATAGGTGAGCCATCCCCCTGCCTGAAATGTATCAAGCGGATATACCTGCTTACTATTAGGGTCCCATGAATTTACTATATTAAAGCATTGCGTGAGCGAATTGTCAGCAAAGTTGGCATCCGGTGTCGACGATTCAATATCGGTAGTGATACAGACACTTGAACCTACTACCGCATTGGTATCTGTGGCGATGATTATATCAAGCTGCCCCGGAGAGAGGGAGTCGAGATCAGTGAGGTTATAAGTCAGAACATTGCCTGATACGTATGATGGTGTGAGCGCACCCGGAGCAGGGCTTACATATTGTGCAGAGCCTGCGATCGTGGTGGTCACGGTGCCCGACATACCGGCCCCGCAGTCTGCATTGTACAGCAGCAAGGTCATATCACCTGCGCCTATAGATACATAGGTAGTAAATGTACGGCGAAGATGATTTGCAGTGATATACATCGTAGCAAAATCAAAGGATGAACACTGCATACCAAAGTTCTCATACTCTGCAACCGAATCACTCGCTGATAGTGAGACATTAAAATACCCTGACCCAGGACAGACGAGTGCTAATGGGATACCTAAAGTATCTATATCAATAGTGTATGCCGTCAGCGAATCAACCTTGAAAGAATACCCGCCCGATGCGAATGAATAGAACTGCTGTACCACTGATCCGTTTTCTTTCAGCTGTATCTTCATGCTTGTGACAGGTGCACCGGGATAAAGAGTATCCAGAGTGCAGGTGGCAGAACTATCATAGTGTATATTGCCTGCTATATTGTAATAAAAATCACAGCCACTTGCAGGGCCGCATAGCGGCATAGTAGAGGGATCCGTATCATGGCTTACAGCTCCAAAACTATTAGGCAGACAGGTGATGCCGCTACCTTGTATGAAAAATTCATTTAGCGTATTTTGATAAATGCGCGGCAAACAAGTCAGTCCCGGGTCAAAATTGCAGATCAATGAATAAAAATTGGGGGGAAGGTCGGGCAGGCTGGTGATCAGGGGGTTGTAGCTGCAATCCAAGGCATAAAGGTGGAGGGGTAAAGCGGGCAGCACGCTTAATGAATTCATTTCACAAAACAATGTTCGCAGCGAAGCGGGCAATACCGGCAAAATCGTCAATTGGTTATAACTACAGTCAAAGTAAAAAAGGTTTGGAGGAAGGGTAGGAAGGCTGGTCAATGCATTATCATTGCATGTCAATACGGTCAGTGTAGATGGCAGCGCCGGCAATGTACCTGCCAGCGAATTTCCTGAGCAGCTCAAATAGCCCAAATTAGTAGAGGACAATGCTGGTAAAACAGTGAGATGATTCCTCTCGACTGACAAATATGTTAATATATTGGGTAATGCCGGCAGAGCGGTAAGCAAGCATGAATTGGCACTAAAAACACTAAGCCCGGATGGCAATGAAGTGATACTGGCAATATGGCAACCATCTATGACCAGATGCACTAATGAAGATGGCAGCATAGCAGGCAAAGTTGTGATCGAATCGTTCATCGAACAATCAAGCAGTGTATCTGTGGCAGGCAATGCCGGAAGGGCCGAGAGAGAGTTGCTCGAACAATATAGCCCCATCAGGCCGGGGGGTAATAATGGCAGGCTAAACAAACTATCTGTCGAGCAATTCAGATAGGTCAATGTAGATGGCAAAGGTGGAAGGCTGCCCAAATAATTTTGACTGCAATCAAGCCATTTCAGATTTTTAAAATATTGGATACCACCAATATTAAATAAGTAAGAGTAGTAGCAATCGATAGTATCTGCCGTCAAAATCGCACTGCATGTCGTATCCAGATGCCAGCCTGTAGTGCCATTGCCTGTGAGGCAGGCAGAGTAGCCATTTGCATTCAGCCAGTTTCCAAAATTGCTGTCCGGTATGGCCACATACTGGGCACGGGCTGTCGTCATGACGAAGCACAGGCTGCAAAGAAGTATGAATCTGGAGAGGGTAGATATTCTCATGGAAGTATGTTTTATTATTAACAGCAAATTATCAATTATCAATTGAATTTTTATCTCACTACCACAAATCTCACAGGAGATGCACCCTTCACTACCAGTGTGTAGACACCTTCGCCTGCGTCTTTCACATCGATCGATTGTTCATTTTTATTTATCACATCATGTGCTATGATATTTCCCAGCATATCGCTGATGGTGTATTCGCTTCCGATGTTATTTGATGTTTCGAGCGTGAATGAACCTTTGTTAGGATTGGGATAGAGGTGGATATTTTGGTTTGCAGATATATTATTGACACCTGTGATGACAGCGAGTTGTAATGTCACTATACTATCGCAGCCGGTGCTACTCACGAGTGTGTCAATATAGCTGCCGGGTTGGGAATAGACATGAGTGCCTACCATGACAGATCCTCCCTGAACTATGGTATCTGATATATGGCTCAGGATGGCCGGACCCACGGTGAGGTTTAATGTCACTACACTATCGCCGCCATATGTGCCACTCAGTGTATCAGTATAGGTACCGGACAGTGTGTAGGTATGAGGGCCGATGACCAGAGAGAAGCCCTGACAGATGGTGTCAAACAGCTGCGTAAATGTACTGGCAGGTGCCACAAACAGATATACCGTCAATACACTATCACACCCATGCACACTCGTGAGCGTATCGAAATAAATGCCCGACTGTGAGTAATCATGGCCGTTCACATGAAGGGTATCTCCTGTGATCAGAGTGTCATAAAGATCAATAGACGCAGCAGGATATACTATCAGGCTCAGAGCCACTATACTATCGCAACCGCCGGTGACGGTCAGTGTGTCGTAATAAGTACCCGCCGAGGTGAGCGTGCTGCTACCAAAGATATACGAACTGCCCTGACACATAGTGTGCGATACGGAAGTAACAGGAGCACTGGTGACTGTCAGCGTGAGTGTCACTATACTATCGCAGCCGCCCACAGCAGTCAGCGTGTCATAATAAGTACCCGCCAACGTGAGCGTTCGGCCGCCAAAGATATATGAACTGCCCAAGCACATAGTGTGAGATGTAGAACTAGCCGGACCGCTGGTCACGGTCAGCGTGAGTGTCACTATACTATCGCAGCCACCCACAGCGGTCAGTGTATCGTGATAAATACCTCCCGATGTGAGCGTATGTCCGCCAAATAAATAGCTGCTGCCCGCACACATACTATGCGATATAGATGAAGTAACCGGAGTACCATTAAATATCAGCAGGAGTGTCAGAATGCTATCGCAGCCTCCCAGACCGGTCAATGTGTCGTGATAGGTACCGGGACTGATGAGACTATGACTGCCGAAAGTATAGCTGCTGCCCGGGCAGATGATATCCGCAAAATAAGTAACGTGTGGACTATTGATGGTCAATGTAAGTGTCACTATACTATCACAGCCTGATGCAGATGTCAGAGTGTCGTGATAGGTACCCGCAGATGTGAGCATATGCCCGCCAAAATCAAAACTCCCACCCGCACAAATGCTTTGCGTCAAACTGGTATTGACAGGATTTAATACGGAAAAATATAGCCAGATTATACTATCGCAGCCGCCGACCGTGGCGGTCAATGTGTCGTAATATGTACCTGAAGTAGTAAGGGTATGTCCGCCAAAAACATAGCTTCCCCCGGCGCAGATACTATGATAGTAACTGCTGACTACAGTATTCTCTACAAAAAGATAAATGTTGATTATGCTATCGCATCCTCCCACAGCAGTCAATGTATCATAGTATGTACCTCCCGTAGTCAATATACGACCGTGAAAGTTGTAACTGCTGCCAATACATATCTGTGGGTCATAACCTGTATAAAAAACACTGTCTGTGGTCAGGATAAGGGTCTTGATACTATCACAGCCTGTCACGACCGATGTCAGTGTATCGCGATAGGTACCAGCCGCTGTGAGTATATGTCCGTGGAAGTCATAAGTGCTGCCTCTGCAGATAGCTTGATTTATCGTATCAATAGAACCATTTACCGTCAGGTTGACCGTCACGAAACTATCACATCCGCCGGTACTGATCAATAAAATAGAATAAGACCCGGAGTGTTTCAAAGAATTACCATGGTAGACAAAACTATCCCCCAGGCATATAGTAGCAGATATAGTGGTCGTCGGTATCGGGTCATAATTAAGTACCAGGATGGTGACACTATCACAGCCATTCATGCCTGTAGCAGTGTCCATATATATCCCTGATGCGCTAATAGTATTTCCATTAAAAGTATAATAGGATATGCAAAACTGAGTCGTCACATTGATGACCGTAGTAGCGGCCGGTGTGACAGATACATGGATGGAGTTGCTCTTAGCTATCAGGCCACCTACACAGTTGACAGAGGTACTCACCGATACCCATACGCTGTCGCCATTGTTTACGGCTGTGGCGATGTATGTGGGTGAATTAGTGCCGACTGATACACCATTTTTGTACCAATGATATATCGGGTTGGCGCCCACATTATACATACTGACGGTGAAAGTATCTACGGGGTCCGATGTGCAGATATAGGCGCGCCCGTTGACAAAAACAGAATAATCAGAACAGTCCACCGTGTCCACACCCGGAAATAACCTCGTAAGGCTAAAATAAGGTGAGCCTGCGGCTATGATCTTGCCGGTTGATTGTACGCCCAGCGCATTTACTCCTGTAGCAGGGTAGTTGAGAATCGCCCAGCCTGCACCTAAATGAGCCCAGTTTTCGATATTGTAATTATTAAAAAAGGTGTCTATAAAACCATTAGGCTGAAATCTGTTCAGATAATCAACTGCACCTGGTCCACCGGTGAAGCCTGCTGCCAAAACTTTATTGTTTGGGGTGATGTAGCAGGTCTTGAACTCGCTAAGGAAATAATCCTCTAAGCTGCTATTTATACCGATATAATGGTCCGTATAGGCAGGGAGCACTCCGGTAGTATCCAGGATCAACATGTCTCCCCAGGTTTCGGAAAAGCCGGTATAACCAACGACCACTATGGCCCCGTTTGACTGAAGGCCGAGTGAAGTAATAAAAGTACTGTTATATTGTGGAAACACAAGCAGGCCCGTGCCGGCAAAAGATGAATCCAAGGTCCCGTTAGGCTTATAACATGCGAGTTCGCCAATGTAGTCCCCGGCAGTGTATGCATCAACATTATAGCCCCCCGCGATGATCTTGCCACTCGGCTCGATCACGATACTGGTCAGAAAATCGCCCCCTGCATTATACTGTATCAGCGGGTATACCGAAGTGATCACCCTGCCTGCCGTACCAAAGGTATTGTCTACAGTACCATTGGCAGTATACCGCACCATCGCAAAATCATTAAGCATATTTGACCCCTCTTCTGCTGCACCACCCACTATTATTTTATTGTCAGGCTGGAGTGCACCAGTGCCTTGATTGTAGCTGGTCGTACCGCCCACTGCCTTGAGCGAAAGTGTGGCCAGGCCGTTGCTGCCAAAGGTGAGATCTTTTTGCCCGTTTGGCCTGAAGCGCCAGGCACACAGATACGTAGTATCATCATAAGAAAAAGCACCGGTGACAATATAGCTGCCCGTCACTACGATCATGCTGTCATACTGCAGCAGTATGCTCACCGCAGTCAGGTACTTGACATTTGCGACCGAGTCCATGAGCCATCCGTTTGTGCCAAAAGTACTATCCAGGCTTCCATTGCTCAGATAGCGCGCCAATACGAATTTATTGCCTGCTGTGGTACTATTAAAACCCAATGCCACTATCTTGTCATTTGACAGTACCTTGATACTGGTAATAGCAGGACCGCCGGGGAAACTGTCATAGGCCAGCGAGTTCACACCAAATGTGCTATCGAGAGAGGCATATTGTGCAGAGGCTCCCACAGCAAATATTGTCAGTATCAGCGATAGGATTAATTGCTTTTTCATGGTCGTATATTTTATTATGAATGGCCAATTATCAATTATCAATTATCAATTAATTTTTATCTCACTACCACAAACCTCAACGGCGCAGCATCTTTCACCACCAGTGTATAGACACCTTCACCTGCTTCCGGTATATTGACCACTTGTTCATTTGCCTTGATCACATCATGCACGACCACATTTCCCAGCATATCGCTGATCGTATATTCGCTGCCGATATTGTTTGATGTTTCGAGCGTGAATGAACCTTTGTTGGGATTCGGATAGAGGCGCAGGTCTTGTCCCGCTGCCACTGTGATGATATTTGTCTGTATCGCATTGCTGTATACTATGTTCACGCTGGCGCACTGGTTCTGACAGTTGATCTGACATATGATACTGTCCTGCTCTCCCACCGGAAGACTCACCACTGCCACCGCACTATGAATGCCGAGAGGTATGATATCCTTGAACCAGCTCAGATATGCATCGCTGCAATCGGTATAGGAAACTGTAAAGGTATCGATCTGTATACCTGCTATCTGAGGGCCCGCACTGACGGTGATCGATGCGGTCGGGGTCACTAATGGCTGCACGGTCAGATGGAGTACCCTGATACTGTCGCAGCCATGTATACTACTGAGGGTGTCCACATAGATACCTGACTGTGTATAGGTATGGCCTCCGGCCGATACTGACGAGCCCTGGCAGATCGTATCGTATGTATTGACGAGCAGGCCCTGGCTGACCGTGAGGTGCAGTGATATGACCGTATCTGCTGTCGTACCGCTGATGGTGTCGAGATAGGTACCGCTCACCGTATAGGTATGCCCACCGAGCGTGATCGAAAAGCCCTGACAGATCGTATCAAACAGCTGGACAAAAGTGCTGGCCGGCTCCACGAGCAGATAGAGGGTCACGATGCTGTCGCAGCCTCTCACACTCGTCAGTGAGTCAGTATAGACACCGGATTGGGTATAGATATTTCCGTTGAGGTGGAGTGTATCGCCTGTCACCAGCGTGTCGTAGAGATTTGAGGCATAGACCGGACTGATAGTGAGCGCCAGCGTCACTATGCTATCTCCACCCAGCGTATCCACATATACACCACCTGAGCTATAAGAATTATTGCCTATGGTCACAGAGCCACCCTGACAGATCGTATCAAGGAGGTAAATATATGAGTAAGAGTTATTGCCAATCACATATAGATTTAATATCACCACACTGTCACAGCCATAGGTGCCGCTGAGAGTATTCGTATAGGTACCTGTCTGTGTGTAGGTTTGATTGCCTATCTGCACGGAGCCGCCATTAGCTATGGTATCATACAGAGTCGTAGAAAGCGCCGGAAGTACAGTCAGGTTCAGATTATCTGTACTGTCGCATCCTGATACACTACCACCGGATAGGGTATAGGAGTATATACCTGACTGATTATAGACGGTACCATTCCAGGTGATCGAGCCACCGAAACATGCCGTGTCCGACTCATAGCCATAGACAGGAGGCACGACAGTCAGGGACAGATTGTCAATACTATCACAGCCGCCGACACTGGCCCCCGCGAGGGTATCGGCATAACTGCCCGACTGAGCGTAGATATTGCCATTCCATGTGTATGAGCCGCCACTGCATATTGACTGAGTTTCATAGCCGGATATATAGGTCAAGACGGCAAGCGTTAAATTATCCGTACTGTCACAGCCATTCACGCTTCCTCCTGATATAGTATAGGTATATGTGCCGGACTGAGAGTAGCTGGTGCCATTCCATGTATATGAGCTGCCGCTGCATATTGTGGCATTTTCATAACCATTGACAGCCGGTAAAACTGTAAGGTTGAGATTATCTACGCTGTCACATCCATACACACTGCCACCGGACAGCGTATAGGTATATGAGCCCGCCTGCGAGTAGAAAGTGCCATTCCAGTAAAATGATGCGCCGTTGCAATAGACGGTATCATTTTCATAGCCATTTACCGGAGTGTTGTTTGATGAAACGGTAATATAACCGGTAGTAGCCTGAGAACACTGATCACTTCCCTGTATGGTGTATTGATAGGTGTCAGCAGGAAGCCCGGTAAAGTTGATAGTGTATCCGTTCGATGAGCCGCTGGTAGGAGTAGTAGTATACCCTGTATTAATGCCCTGCAGCGTTAATGTCCAGAAATAAACGCATTCCTGATTGGTATTATCAACGGTATAGCCGCTGATGCTACCATTACTTGAATTAGGGCAGCTGGTCGGATTTCCGGAAGCAATGAAATCGAAAACATCATCCTCACTGATGAGATCTGTAGTATATTGCCCCGTACATCCATGTCCGTCGGTAATATAAACTATATATGGCACATCCACGCCGCCACTATTGCAATAAGGCTGGCCTGGCACATCAACGAAAGTATAATTGCCATCTCCACCGATCACTGTATTCCAGGAGTCATTAAATGCAGCACCACAGTTGTCTCCTGCTATTTGAGGGGTGATATTCTGTACCGTGATAGGTGCCAATACAGTAAGCACCATATTATCTATACTATCACAGCCGGTCACACTGCCTCCTGATATAGTATAGGTATAGTTGCCGGACTGAGAGTAAGTTGAACCATTCCATGAGAGTGAACCACCACTGCATATAGTGTCTGATTCATAACCATTGACCGCAGGTAAAACTGTAAGGTTTAGATTGTCTATACTGTCACATCCATACACACTGCCACCATACAGCGTATAGGTATATGAACCAGCCTGCGAGTAGGAGTTGCCATTCCAGTAGAATGATGCGCTGCTACAGTATAGGGTGTCATTTTCATAGCCATATACTGCACTATTATTTGATGAAACAATGATAAAGCCGTTGGTGGGCTGAGAACAGCCGGAGTTATTGGTACCCATTATAGTATATTGATATGTATCGGGAGCAAGCCCTGTAAGGTTAATAGTACCTCCGACAGATGAACCACCAGCGGAATAATAGAAAGGGGTAGAGGTTCCAACAATAGTAAGGTTCCAGTTATAGTTACACTCCTGATTGGTATAGTCAACGGTATAACCGGTGATACTACCATCACTTGAGTTAGAGCAACTGGCCGGGTATCCACCAGCTATGAAGTCAAAAACATCATCCTGTAAGATAAAATCGGTATTATATTGCCCTGTGCAGCCATGCCCATCTGTGATGTAAACGGTGTACGGGACATCATATCCTCCGTTATTGCAATAAGACGTACCTGTTATATCAGTAAAAGTATAGTTACCGTCACCACCACTTACCGTATTCCAGTAATTATCAAATGTAGCACCACAGTCATCACCTACTATCTGAGGAGTGACACCAAAAGGAGTGGTGATCGGGTCGAGTACCGTCAGCACCATATTGGCTGTGCTGTCGCAGCCATTCACACTGCCTCCATAGATGGTCGCGGTGTATGTGCCGGATTGGCTGTAATTGGTGCTCTGCCAGTAATAACTGAGCCCTGAGCAGATCGTATCGTATTCATAGCCCGGCACAGGATAGCTGGTAGGATATGGTACATAATAGCTGGCAGTCTGTATACACTGGTTGTTTTGTTCTATATAATTGTTATTACAGTAGGAGAATCCGCTATAGCTCACCGTGACCGTATATGGGCCTGGGGCCAGATTCGTCAGGATAGGCTGATAAGTAAAATATGAATTGCCCGAGCTATCACTCCACCAATAGCTGTATGGATAACAAGGGATACCACCTGTAGCAGTGAGATATATAGCCCCGCCGTCATTGCCATTGGCATTGGCACAAATGGCAGGCACTATCGAATCCACCGTAAGCACCTGCAGGGTATCCGATGGCACCACCAGCAGTTCGGTCTGGCTATCTGTAGGGAGGTATCCATTGGGCGCAATACCATACGAGACGGTGTATGTACCCGGCGCCAGCCCAGTGACAGTAAAGTAGGTACCTGAAGTGTCTGAGCCCAGATAGTTGCCCGCGCTGTCTGTCAGATCACAAAAGAAGGGGATCGGTACACATGGATTGGTACCATTATAACCAAAAGAGATCTCCAATGTACCATTGTTGGAGCCAGGACAGGATGGTGTGATACTGGCTGACACAGTGGGGCTATATCCCGGCAGCGAGTTTACAGCATAATTGAAGATAGCACTACAACCGCTGCTGTCTACCACCTCTACAGTATAGTTTGTCTCATTCTGGAAACCAAACGTCTGATCACTCGTAGTGACGGAAAAAGAATATATACCATCACCGCCGTATGTGGAAGATTCGATATCTCCTGCATATCCATCAGTGCCACACTCAAAGCCCGGCACCGGATTGGGCCCGCCCCAGTTATTTCCGATAGGATTGCTGCCGCAGTTTACTATCACACTGCCGCCGCCGCCGCCACCGCCGCTGCCACCACCACTCGTACCCGCGCTGCCATCATTGCCGGGGCTGCCGTTAGGGCCGGGTGTACCTCCGGGGCCATTGGGGCCACTGCCGCATGAGCCACCACCATTGGAGGATCCGTCAGCGCCACCCTGGCCACCTGTGCCACCTGTGCCGCCCTCGCCACCGGGGCCGCCATAGCTTTGGTAAGTATGTTTGAAGTTCGTATCCGTATTAAAGAGTACAGCATAGACTATACCGCCACCGCCGCCATTGCCACCGCCGCCGCCATTGCCACCACTGGCACCCTGGCCGCCACCGCCGGCTTCGGTACATGAGCTGGTGCTATTGCCACCGGTCCCGCCTACCCCGCCTGTGAGACCGGCCAGGCCCGAATCTGCAGCAGAGCCTGTAGCAGAAAATATCGTATCCAGTGCTTTGTGTATGAACCGCCCTGCGGAGAAGATGATCAGGCCGCCGCCATCGCCACCGTAGCCACCCGCGCCGCCTATACCGCCGGGCTGGCTGGTATCGCCCGGTGTGAGATTGCCGCCGCCGCCGCCGCCGCCGCCGCGTCCGCCGCGTCCGCCGAGACCACCTGAGCCCGCACCGCCCATGATGAGGAGCGACTGCGAGATACCGCCATTGATCACCGATGCATTGGTAGCTACAGGCCCTCCGCAGCCGGGACATGTCAGGTTCGCACCAGCGGAGCCATACTGTCCGTATAGTCCGAACGCGCCGCCATTGCCGCTATTGCTACCACCATCAGGTATAATGGCTGAGTCGCCGCCATTTTGCGTCAAAGCACCTCCTACTCCGCCCAGTCCGCCGGTACCACCTGCGCCCACGCTGCCCGAATCAATAGAGTGCTGAAATCCGAGGCCGTTCACATTGCATATACCACCGGAGTCTATGGTCAGCGTATCGAGTACGAGAAAAGACAAAACTCCGCCGGTAGCTCCATTCCATTTCTGCGCTGACAGCTCTCCGGTAGATTTGATGTGCAATGACCTGTACTGAGGTACTTTTACTATTTGGATCACCCCCGTCGTATCAAAATTCCGGTAGATGCCCGATACAGCCAGCGGATTTCCCACCACAATTACTGAGTCCCACTGCCAGCTACCTGCATTATTGCCTGTCATCTGGATGATGAGCAGCCTGTCCCCTACCTGAGGTGCATAGCCCCCGCTGTAGCTGATCTGATTGCCTGCGATCTTGGTAACAGGATAGTAGCTATTGACTGTTTGCGAATTGGTGACGGTCACATTGCCCGCTGATCCGTTGCCCGAAAAAATACTCTGCTGCGCCTGCATGATATGCGTCAGCGATATAAGAGCACAGAAAAAAAACATTCGTAGTCCGGGGGTAGATATTCTCATAGTCGAGTGTTTAGGTTTTAAATATAGGTAGTATGTTTTAGGTAGTATGTTTTAGGTAATAGGTCATAAGCCTGAACCTTAAATAAAGATATGTAAGGTATTTGTGCAATACAAATTTTCAGGCGTCTAAATGTATGATCGTGCAAGCTAATTGATAATTGTCAATTATTCATTATGAATACTTTCCCTTCAGCCTGTGGTTTACCAGCCGTACGAAGCGGAAACCTCGTTTGCGGAGCTCGGGTATGGCCATCTCGAGTGCAGGCAGCGCATTCCATTTGGGGTGGTTCATATGCATGATCACGATGGCGCCGTCGCGTGCATTGCTGAGTATATTGTCTGCTATTTCCTTGGCAGATGTGCCTTCTACCGCATCGCCCGAGAGGATATCATAGCTGATGATGGTGATACCCAGCTGTCCTGCTACCTTCACACACTCCTCATCGCAAAATGCCGTCGATGAACGAAAAAATGTCGGCCTGCGTCCGGTCACTTTCATCAGCTTGCGGTTGTTTCGCTCTATCTCATCAACTGCCTGGCCGACATTGAGCGTACCTTTGATACCATATTCCGTCTCGCCGCATACAGAGCATGGGCGGTGCTCGAGGCCATGGTTCTCGATCTCAAAGAGCGTATCATGAGCGAGCACACGAAATGTATCAGGGTTAGCATCCATCCACAGCCCGGTGATAAAGAGCGTAGCAGGTATCTGCTCGCGGCGCAGGAACCTGATAAGCCCGGCATTGTATTCATCACCATACTTGGTACCACATGCGTCAAATGTGAATGCGATGATCTTAGCATTCGTGTCTATATCTTCATCCACTCCTTTGACGAACTCGCCCCATTTGCCGGGGCGGGCATTAGGATATTCGCTCACGATCTTTGCGCGGAGCGAGTCGTAGTTCATCGCTGAGAGCGAGTCCCATTGGGTCGCGCCCTCATGTACCGGCAGCGGTTCGGTAGCGGCGTCTGCATGTGGCATCTTTGAAGTAAAGAATATATATGCTCCCGCTATGATGGCGAGCAGTGCGGTGAGGATGATGAGTTTTTGTTTCATAGTTTGATGGTTTGTCGTTTTGTCTCTGGCCGAAGGTTATACCTTCGGCCTATAATGTTGCAAGTTTTCAACTTGCGTAGCCTACTATGTTTTATGGTAAGCTGAAAGCTTACCTCATGATAGGTCTAAGGTTATACGCAATAGTGTTCGAAACATTGGGCAAGTATTGCTACCATTAGCTTTCATATTGCGCTCCTGTCTCGAACCACCTCCCCGCTCCTCCTTATCTAAGGAGGAGAGCCAACAGCCTTGATAGTTCTGTCTTTAGTATTGGCTGTTTTGTATTAGTTCTCCTCCTATTTTAGGAGGAGTCAGAGGTGGTAAATCGGCATACAGTGGGCACTCTTAGCATGTTTCGAACACTATTGGGTATAACCTTAGACCAGCAAAAATTATTTTCATCATGGACTATCTTCCACTAAAATTTGCTTTGCGTTTTTCGAGGAAAGCAGATGCACCCTCGACGAAGTCCTGAGTAGCGGCACATTCTGCAAAAAGTTTTACCTCGGCTTCAAAACCATCTACACCATCTTTGAAATGTGCATTGACCGCTTCGATCACTTTCGCGATAGCGACTGGTGCTTTGCCTGCGATCTTTGTGATGATGCCGCGTGAGTAGCTGATGAGCTCAGCAGCAGGTACTACATGATTGGCGAGGCCGAGCGTGTGTGCTGTGGCAGCATCTATAGTATCCGCTGTCATCAGGAGCTCCAGTGCTTTGCCTTTGCCGATGAGCTGCACCATGCGCTGTGTGCCGCCGTAGCCGGGTATGATACCGAGGTTGACCTCCGGCTGGCCGAACTTTGCATTCTCGGCAGCTATGCGTATGTGGCATGACATGGCGAGTTCACAGCCGCCGCCGAGTGCGAATCCATTGACCGCTGCGATGACGGGCTTAGGGCATCGTTCTATTTTAAAGAAAGTATCATGTCCGCGCTGTGCGAGTATATGCGCCTGACCTTTGTCCAGACCTTTGAACTCCGATATGTCCGCACCCGCGACGAAGGCCTTAGGCCCTGCACCGGTGATGATAGCGCCTTTGATATCGGCATTGGTATATACTTCGTCCATCACTTCACCTAGTTCGGTGATGACATTTTTATTGAGCGCATTGAGTTTGTCTTCGCGATTGATAGTGATGAGGAGTATGCCATCGGTCAGGTCGGTGAGCAGCGTGCTGTATGATTTCATTTTGATGATGATTTTTTTGTGGAGCAAAAATAACAACACAATTGAGAATGAGAATAGAAATACAGGCACACGTATGACAGGGATAAAACGGATCAGTTAAGATCCAAACGTACTCATAACCCTCAAAGGGTTGGCCACACCTGCTACCGCACCACTACAAACCTGACAGGTTGGCTCCCTTTTACTACCAGTGTATAAACCCCTTCGGCTGCATCTTTCACTTCTATTGATTGCTCGTTGGTATTTATTACATCATGAGCTATGACATTTCCCAGCATATCACTGATGGTAAATGAATTCGTTGACTGTTGACCGTTGACTGTTGACAGGGTAAATGTGCCCTTGTTGGGATTTGGATAGAGGTGAATTGAATTTGCATTAGAGATGCTATTGATACCCTCACAGCCGATCAAAAAGCGGAAATTTTTTGACACCGCATTTGCGCAGCCATCACTATCAGTATAAGTATACGTAATAGCAAAAGTCGAATCAAAAGTTACTTTGGGAATATACACTGTACTATCAGTGACATAAGGTCCGTAGAAATGTCCTCCCGAAGGAGATACACTATCCAGTACTACTGTCCTGGCAGGCGTGCACCAAAACCAATCAAATGTATCAGTCTGCATCCATGTCACCACCGGCAGGGGATGGACAGTGAGGGTGAGGGTGATGATGCTGTCACATCCATTTATATTTGTGAGCGTGTCAATGTATGTACCCGATGATGTGAGATGCTGGCTGCCAAAAGCAAAAGTATCGCCATTACAGATCCATGCTGTAGCTGTAGAACCGTTAGGCGTGCATGCCGTACTAAATATCCATGCCGCACCACGCGAAGTATCATCCATATATCCCCCTTCGATGACTGTCAGGCCATTTGCAGAGATAGATAGCGCAGAACCCTGACTGGCATTCCCCATAGCACCCGTACCTATCAGTATTGCCTGCTGGGACCAGGTATTACCTGTACGGGCAAATACCCATACGGCACCTGAAGTATCATCACCGGGGCCTCCTATCATAGCGATATTGCCATCAGCAGAAAGCGCTACAGAATATCCCAGAGCAGCATGCCCGATATTCCCTGTGGCTAGCAGTTTTGCCCCCTGCTGTGTCCAGACACCGCCGGACCGGGTAAATACCCATGCGGCCCCCTCCTCGACATTATCCCATCGCCCTCCTATGATGGCTGTATTGCCATCGGCTGATATAGCCACACTCCACCCCTGATAAGCATCGTTTATATAACCGGTGCCGAACAGCTTTGGCCCCTGCTGGCTCCATGTGCCGCCGGACCGGGTAAATATATAGGCGCCGCCATAATAGCTGCTATCACCATAAGCGCCTGCTATCAGAGTATTGCCATCAGCAGAGATAGCTACAGCAGACCCCTGGAATTCATTGCTTGAATTTGGTGTTCCTACCAGCTTGGGGCCTTGCTGTGTCCAGACACCGCCCGTACGTGTCCATATCCATGTGGCCCCGATGAAATCTTCAACTTGTGCGCCTACGGCAGCCGTATTGCCATCTGCCGAGAGTGCCACTGACCAGCCTTGGTTTGAATAAATAGAGGTCGAAGGACTGACCAGCTTCGGGCCCTGCTGTGTCCATATACCGTTTGAGCGGACCCATACCCACACCGCTCCACGGCGGATGCTATCACTCGGTGCCCCTACCAGAGCCGTATTCCCATCTGCAGATAGCGCCACAGCATAACCCTGGTTCGCACCTGCGATACTTTGATTCACAGCGCCTGTACCTACCAGTTTAGGCCCCTGCTGTGTCCATGTAGTGCCCGCACGGGTATATATCCATACGGCACCCCTGAGTGTGTCATCCGCCCATCCGCCCACTATGGCGGTATTGCCATCTCCAGATATAGCGACGGAATAGCCCTGCTGCCCCCCTGAGTATAGATTATTGGCTCCGGTACCCACCAGTTTATTACCCTGCTGTACGCTTGGATATGGTGTGGGGCTGATGCTAAAATTGCTGCTGCCTGATACGCTACCTCCCGCTGTCGTCACTGACACACTGCCTGTCGTCGCTCCCGGCATGACCATGCCGACGAGCGTAGTGCCATTGTCTGATACCACTATGGCTGATACTCCACCGATGGTGAATGCAGTCGGTGTGCTGAGGTTAGTACCCGTGATCGTGACCAGTGTACCCACGGGTCCACTCGCCGGGCTGAAGGAGGTGATGGTCGGAGTCTGTGCGAAGGATGAAAAACAGATCGCAATGATGACAAAGAGAAGGTTGATTTTTTTCATAGTAATTGTTTGATAAAATAAAGATAAGAGATATGGCGATATTTTATGCTACCAAAAAATGAAAAGCAGAATATACAGAATGGGAGAATTAGCAGGATGGATGATGGCGGAAAACATCATTGGCAGGGATGTATGGTCTTAGCCATATTTTATGCTATCAAAAAATGAAAAAGGCATCTCAAGTAGTTTAATTATTTGCTAAATTTGCATTATAGTATATCATTAAAGCAAATTAAATATCAATAATGCATTTTTAGACAATCAAACTAATTTTCACAAAAAAAACATATCAGTATGTATGATCAACAAGACAAACACCCCAACGCATAGAAGTGGACACCGGAAGTAGTGATCACTGAGCTCAATGAGATCATGAAAGATGCCGACATCGGGCCGAGTTATTTTCTCGGCAGGGCACTGGCCAAAAGAGGCCTCTATAAACACGTATGGCCCTATTGGAAAAAGATATTCCGGGACAATGACGACATCATGGAGCGGATGATGCATATAGAGACACTGTTTGAGGCCAAGATAGTCGAGGGCGCGCTGAAAAAAGAACTTTCAGGTAGTATAGCAGCCCTGACGCTGAAGTATAACTATGAATGGAGTGATCAACGCAAGTACAATAACAACAGTTTTTTAAATAAATTCTTTAAAGGCTGATGAAAAACGGGTTTTCATTATACATTTCGCAAATAACCATATTAAATTATTTTATGCTTATAATGCTATTTATTAATGCTAGAGATTTGGCTGAAAAATCAGCCAATAGAGGAAAAATAGAATTATTTATATGTATAAGTGAGAAAAAGCGTATCAGAATTTACGGAATTTTCAGAATGGGCAGAATCATAAAAATGCAATCGCTAAGCTGAAAGCTTACCTCATCTTTAGGTCTAAGTTGGAAACATAGACCAGTTGGGGGCCATCGCTCGCGTCCCGCGAGTGAGAGCTATTGATAGGCTTCCAGCCGGAGGCTGAATCATAATAGCCACTCGCAGGATGCGAGCGGCGGCAGAAGGTGCATTTTCATTATTCATTCTTACTATTAATTATTCACTCTTCATTTTCCTCACCCTGATCGGCAGAGTACCTTTGGGGCGGAGGGTCACGAGAGCTTCGATCTGCGGTGTATAGCCATCAGGTACGCTGAACTCAAACCTGCTGCAGAGCAGCGCCAGTATGATCTGCATCTCCATCATCGCAAAGTTATTGCCGATGCAGAGACGTGCACCGCCACCAAAAGGGAAATAGGCATAGCGTGGTTTGTCTTTCATATTCTCCGGCAGGAACCTGTCCGGGTCATAGCGCAGCGGGTCGGGCCAGTACTTCTCGAGCCTGTGTGTGAGATAGGGGAATATCATCATGGTGTCGCCTTTCATTATCTTATATCCTTCGATCACTGTGTCGCGGGTGGCCTGACGGCCTATGACCCATGCAGGAGGATAGAGTCGCATAGCCTCTTTGACAGCTCGTGTGGTATAGTCGAGCTTCATCACTGACTCGTATGTCAGTTCGCCGCCGGTCATGGCCTCACGGGCCTCGGCACCGACACGGCGTGCTACCTCGGGGTGCTTTGCCATGAGATAGATGGCGAATGACATCGCATTGGCAGTGGTCTCATGGCCCGCGAGAAAGATCGTGATGACCTCATCGCGCAGTTGTGTATCTGTCATGCGCTCTGCGGTATCTGCGTCTTCGACCTCCATCAGCATGCTGAGCAGGTCGTCGTTTTTGACACCGGTGCGCCGGCGCTCTGCTATGATGTCATAGATCATTTTGTCAAGTATGGCGCGGTTCTTATTCATCGCCAGATTGGATGGTGTAGGGATCCACTTAGGTAGTTTGATGAGCGTGACAGTCTCCTGCGAGAGGCCTTTCATCAGTATGACTAGCGCATCGCTGATCTTCATAAAGTCGCCGCTGGCATCGGTACTGAGCAGTGTCTGGCTCACGATACCGAGCGTGACCTGGGTCATCTCTGCATGTATGTCTACCTCGCCATCGCCACGTGACTCCCAGTCTGCCATGAGGCGCTCTGTACATGCTACGATCTGCTGCACGAAGCCCGCCAGCCTGCGCTTGTGAAAGACGGGCTGTATCAGCCGCCGCTGCTTCATCCAGAACTCTCCTTCATTGGTCAGCAGGCCCATGCCGAGGAGGTATTTGAGATTGGCGTTCTCGCGGCCTTTGGAGTAGAGTTCGCTGTCGCCGAGTACCTGCTCTATCATGGCGGGTTCATAGAGATTGACGAAGTAATACGGCCCTATGCGCAGCCGCGATATATCGGGAAACTCAAGCACCTGCCGCTCTATGAGGCCGAGGATATTGGTCTGCAGTTCCTTTCGCGCAGTGAATAGGATATTGCCCTTGGGGCCTGTGGGAAGTTTAGCTTCGGTCATCTTTTTAGTGAATAACGAATAGTGAATAATGAATAGTGGAATACAAGCTAAGTGATTTATGTCTATCACAAAAGCTAAATCATCAAAGGGTGGGAGAAAGCTAATGAAAAGACGAGGCAAAAAATAAAATCATTAATAATCAACTACGTAAGTCTATTGCGCAATAACTAACTAGCTTTATACTTAGTTATTCTTGTAAATTCCAAATTTGTCCGTAAGTTTGTCCGTGTCCGCAAAAATGTCCGCAAATGATAAATGTTAAATTCTATCTTGATAAAGCTGATAAAAGCAAAAACTATCCAATCCATTTGGTCCTCAGGCAAAAGGATGTGCAAATTAAAGTTGCCACAGGGGAGAAAATAAAAAGAAAAGATTGGGACAATAAAAACCAACTTGTAAAGGAAACTGAATATAGGTCTAAGTCGATCAATAAATTTTTAAGTTTTTTGAAACAAGAGGTTGAAAAATATCTTGAAACTGCGCCGCATACTCTGCATACTGACAAGAAAATAAAAAAGAAAATATTAGAATTAGTAGATAGCCGAAAGGTGAACACTGATATTAAAATGGTGTGTGAGGATACTTACCAATATGGGGCTAAAACAGGAACTACTTTTATAGATCTCTTCGCCGGTGCGGGGGGATTTAGTGAAGGTTTCCTACAGGCTGAAGCCAAAGGTCGGTTTTATGACTTTTTATTAGGAAGTGACATAAATGAAAACTGCGAACTAACCCATTTGGCAAGGTACAATTACCAATTAGGGCTTGATGCGGCATTCTTGCGACAAGATATTACAGAGCCAGACTTTCTCGATAACCTCATAAAGCGAATTGACGGACGCGAAGTAGATGTAGTGTGTGGAGGGCCACCATGCCAAAGTTTCAGTCTTGCAGGCAAAAGGAAAAAATTTGATAAAAAGGACGACCTTTTTGCTCATTACCTGAAAGTGATAAGGCACCTGCGGCCGAAGTATTTTGTAATGGAAAATGTCAAAGGCATATTGACTAAAGAAGGAGGAAGGGTGCGTGAAATGATACTACAAGAGATAAGGTCCATTATTGACCTTAAGGAGTTCCATCAGTTGATCCTATTCCTCTCGCAACTTAGGAAATCAGAAACAGCGCAGCCATTTATATTGGACTGCTATATTCAAAGGCTACAGTTTGAATCAGCTACTGAAAAAGAAATTGAAGAATCGAGGGAGAGCTATATCCAAAATATCGAAAGCAAGTTTAAGGCGCTAACCCCAAAGATAGTAAACTACAAAACCAGTAAAACAGATAAAGACATTAGTACCATAAGGCATGGGTTTAATTTATTGAAACGCAGTGCTGAGTTGGCATATATTAGAAAGAAAGTGATCTTGGAAAAAGCATTCAGCGATCTGGACAATGATTCCTTTGCTGATAATTTCGATAACTTTTTGACGTCTATTGAGCCTGAATCAATAGTCGAAGCAGTAAGGTTGGCATTCAACAATCTAAAGCCTTCCGCTTCATATATCCCAGCTATCAAGGAAATAATACTGGCACTTGAGATCTATACTTTTTCGTTTGACGAATGTATAGATGGATTGGATGAGTTTGTAAAAAAAGCAAACAAAGGAGAAGAGTTTCATTCTATCTTATCCCACATCCGGTTATACAATATAAACCAACCTTTCGTCGCATTGGCATCAGATTATGGTGTACCTCAAAATCGTGAAAGGGTCTTATTTATTGGTTGCCGTAAAGACCAGAAACTGATCGAGAAGATACCCGCTACTGTATCTGAGAAGGAGAAAGTAACTGTGTTCGAGGCCTTGTATGATCTGGACTTTATAGGAAATGACGAGGAGAAATATAGCTACCAAAGTGTTGACCTAAAAGCCAAATACAATGGTAGCACAGAAAGAATGTCTTCATTGATTCAAAAAAGGGGTGTCGACGGAAAACCTGATACACAAAAAGGGATGAGCTATGCAGAATGGTCTAAGAAGGGCAGATTGAATGGGAGATTCAAGAATGCTAAAAATCCATTCTATGTGAGGAATATAGAAGAGCTGGAAAATACGCTAACTCATATGGTAGCGCCACTACATAACCACAAAACAAGCAAACAGAATGAAGACGTGGTTAAACGCCTCGATGTAATATTGAATACCGGTGACTATGACCAAGCTAAAAAGCAACTACAAAAAATTGGACTGGATTCGGAGAAGAGAAACTACAATGTCCTCAAGGCCGATTCCCAGAGCCCGACTATAATGACTATCCCGGATGATTATATACATTTCTCTAATCCCCGTGCATTGACAGTCCGAGAAATGGCGCGCCTACAATCGTTTGATGATTCTTTTGTATTCCAAGGTAAGCGCTCAACAGGAGGCGACAAGCGCAAATATGAAGTGCCTCAATATACCTTAGTGGGAAATGCCGTGCCTCCTCTGATGGCACGTGCTGTGGCATTAGAGATATTGAAGAATATTCATTAAAATTATCCATGCGGATACTCACTCCCGATGAAATCAATAAAATAAAGCTACTCACTGAAAAGTCGGTAGAGTTAACACTGATTGAACCAACTAGGACAGGTCTGGAAAAATCTATTATGGATGCAACAGGTCCCATCCGTAGTTACTTATTAGAGAAAAAAATTCATGATTATACCCTTCAACAACAGGGGCCAGAACATAAAATACAAATTAGTTCCTTTCTTATAAAAAGCCATATATCTGTAGCTTCTTTAGCCTCGCTCTATCGACCCATTACTAAGAAAGGCGATCCAAGGATTTGGTTCAAAGGGCTTGGTCAGTTTGCAAAGCCACACGATATTCTTGCTATAATAGAGTTTGAAAAGACTATTTATGTATTGAACATATCCGAACTGGATGTGGCAGAGTTGTTGGTATCTACAAAAGCTAATCCGCTCAAGGATTTAGTTGATGCCATACATGAAGCAGCAACAGAGGTAGCTGAAGAATTATTATACTTATTAAAACAGATAGCTGCAAGAGGCCCTATCCGATCAATATTAAATGCAGATACATCAATAGGTAGAACGCTTGAGACATTACTTGGAATCAATATAAACTCATCCAAGAAGCCAGATTACAAAGGAATAGAATTAAAGTCATACAGAACTAGAAAGGGAAATAGAAAAACTCTTTTTGCTCAAGTCCCTGACTGGGATTTAAGTAAGTTTAAAAGCTCGGCTGAGATACTTGATAATTTCGGTTATTTTAGAGCCCCTGACTTCAAATTGTATTGTACTGTTTCTACTCTCGTAAGAAACTCCCAAGGCCTTCAGCTAATGATGGACAAGGATGTTGCTAATCTTATTGAGAATTCGGACAAAGCCTCTATCGGAGACTTTGTAGTATGGACGCTGAATAACCTACATATTAGACTATTGGAAAAACACAACGAGACTTTCTGGATAGCAGCCGATTCATTGATGATTGAGGGCAATGAACATTTCCAATATAAAGCAGTCGAGCATACACGAAAACCTATAGTTTCTCAATTTGACATTTTGCTACAACAGGGGATAATAACTCTAGACCATTTGATTAAGCGGACACCTGATGGCAAGGTAGTAGAAAAGGGGCCATTATTTAAGATCAAACCTAATGCTATAGGGCTACTTTTTCCTCCTAGCAAGAGTTACCAATTAATATAATTAATAAATTATGATAAAATAATATATAATTAGACCGTTAATAACTCATTATTCCACCCCACCCAATATCCCTATTGTATATTTTTCAAGTCCATACGTATTCGCAAAACATTGAATCATATTAGGATATAGCTAATAATGATGTGTTAAAAATACACTTACATATAGAGATACCAATTACTTATTCCTAACTTCACCTTTAGCATGCAGTTTTGCAGGGCTAAATAAAAAGTGATCGTGGCAAAATTCCGGAGCAATAATTCAGCGCTATCGTCTAGCAAATACAGCAAAAAAGAGAATATCATAGCCCGAAAAATATTCTATGTGGTCATAGCCCTGATCGTTATTGTCATACTCTCCGTATGGTATGTGGTTTACTCCTGATCGCGGAGGCTGCTGTCGTTTCACTTCTTCCAGCGAAACACAAAGATCTGGTCTTTCTTAAAAGTATAATTGACATCCCTGAGCATGATGCCATCATATGGAATGTGCAGATCACCTGCTTTCTTCATATAGCGCTGCAGGTTGTTATTGAGTGAGCCGTATGCCAGTTCATCATTGAGTACACGTACTACCTTATAGTGCTTGGTAGGTTTGGCGCTGAGGAATATCGGCGTCGTAAAGACAGCTGTATCAATATGTGCATCCGCCACCGGAAACTGCACGATCTGAAAACTGTCTGTCCCGAAATTGAGATTGTCGATCACGATACCTATCCTGCCACCTTTATTGCGGCGGCGGGCGGCGCGTGCATAGCGCTCGAATGCCTGGCTGCTGTAGCTGACCAGAGAGGTCCGGCCCATGATGCCGACCGTTTTATAGCTGTGGAGCGGCTGGCAATGATAGAAGACCGGTATACCGTCAAATTTGCTGACTACGGCAGTATCCTGTTTGACAGTGGGTGCAGCGGCGACAACTGGTTTTTTGTGAGTGGTGGTGTCTACTCCGGCGGTCTGGCCATAGCTCATGACATAAACCATGAGCGCAGATATGAGTATGAAATGTTTTGCCGCCATCATTATCTAAACTGACTCTTTACATATTTATTGCACAAATGTAAAGGAAATGATGTGTGAGTTTTTGTTAAGGGTTGACAAAATCTCCACGTTGGTTGATTATATGACAACAAAAACCAACATGAAAAACTAACCTATAGTATCTCCTCTGCCAGCGTAGGCCATGCCTTGGCCATGTTTAGAAAGGTAGTGAGAAACTTGCTGAGCCTTGTCCAATTAGTGTATTCGTGGTTGACACTGGTATCGTTATTTCCGCCGACCCTTTTGGTCAGCTGGCGCAGGGTAAATTTTTTGAAGAAATCATACTGTGTATACCGGATCGCGCCTGCGGCATACTCTATAGCGACAGGCTTCCATCCGGTCTCCGTCAGAAAGTCTGCGGTGAGGCTCTTCATCTCATTGTATGACACCGGATCATAGTCCTCTGCTATCGCACTCAGGCTCACCGATACGAATGCCGATGGCATATCGTTCAGCGCTGCCAGGTTAGATTTGATATAATGGATGACAGTGGTCTGGTATTTCTCTGAATGCATGGATGCACAGATCATGACCGCCTTGAACCTCTCCGGCCTGACCTGCTCGATAGAGGCATCGCAGAGTGTCACCTCCGCTCCTGCTTTCTCAGCTTCTGATTTCAGATACTCCGCGATCTTTCTTGTTTGCCCTTCGGTCGTACCGTATACGATGAGTAGTTTCATATTATGTGAATTGTTTATGCAAAGAAACGATAGTCTTTAAAGGCAACCCATGACAAACGTCAGTGTGATATATGACATTAGCCCTATGCTGCCGCCCTGGGCCTGACCGTTTGGAGAAATTCAGTTAACACTACTTTCAGCTTTGCCCAATCAGTATACTCGTAGTCGTGAGAGGTATCGGTATCACCATGGTTGCTTCGGGCTATGAGGCGCATGACCATTTTTTTGAAGAAATCATACTGCGTATAGCGGAGCGCGCCTGCCACATACTCAATGACCGTCGGGTCCCAACCAGTGCCCACATGAAAAGCCTCCGTGATATCCTTCAGCTCCTGAAACGTCTCCTCATCGTGGCCTGCATACAGCGCACTCATGCTCACGGAGAAAAACAAGGATGGCATATCATTGAGCGTGCTGACGTGGTTTTTGATATAGTGGCCTACGGAGTTTTGGTATTTGTACATGTGCAGTGATGCACCGATCATGACCGCATCATAGTCATCAGGCCGGACGGGCTCCATAGATGCATCGCAGAGTGTCACGTCTGCACCTGCATTCTCCGCCTCTAGTGCGAGAAACTCAGCTATCTTTCTGGTCTGACCTTCGGTAGTGCCATATACGATGAGTAGTCTCATATACCTCTTTATACGGCAAAGGAACAGCTGCGGCCGAAAAAAGCTTATGATATATATCACTGAAATGGATGATATAATGCCGGATCAGATCATATGACTTAGAAAACACCAAAAAAATGACCAGAATACACATATCAAATATTGGGCAATGATAAAAGTGTCAAAATTACACATATACAGATTAGTCGAAGTTTTTAGCCGATTAACCGAGAATATTATTCGTTTTATTGGAAAGGTATTTGTATGTTTACTTGTACGTTTAAACAGAGAAATTGGATTTTTTAACAATTAGATTCAGTTCATAATTATGGAATTTACCAATACAGCTAATGAATTTATGGGGAGTAACCTGTTTAGTATCCTAATGATACTTGTAGTGATCGGGGTCGGTGTTGGATTGCGAATGACCTTTCGCGTCGATGATACTGAGTACAAACACAAAAGAGATTTCTGAAAAATATTAGTGCCATAAACCTTAATTTTAATTAAAGATAAGACCCTCCTGACAATGAAAAAATACTCTGGCTATATGATCCTGATCCCTCTGTCGGTGGGGCTTTTGACCATAGCAGGTTGGGCATTTTCGATCGATATTTTAAATCGTCCACTATACAGCCATATAGCGATGAACCCTGTCACTGCAGTTTGTTTTATACTATGCAGTATCGCTTTCTTTCTTGATTTCAAGCGCCCCGCCAGTGGTATGGTCTCTGTCATATCGGCCCAGATGTCGGTGTCAGTGGCCCTGATCGGTATGCTCAGGCTGGTGGGTATATTAGGTCTCGACCTGCATGCAGACAGTTGGTTGTTTCATGATGCTATGATCGCTGCCGCCAAACACGGCACGATGAGCCATATGACGACCAATAGCGCACTGGGTTTTATTTTGATGGGATCAGCGCTGCGTTTCGGCATCGTCTCCGATGGCCGGGCCAAGATGATCTGTAGCGGCATGGCCTTGAGCGCCTTTGTGATCGGCCTATCTGCATTCATGGGCCATCTATATTATGTCAGTACCCATCATGAGAATCTGGGCTACATACCGATGTCCTTTCTCACTACAATATGTTTTATATGTCTATCTATTTCCTTCATTATTGAGAATACCGACAATGTTTTTGCCGGCAGGACTTTCACATCTTTTGACAGGTTGTTGAAGGCATAATAATATAATATCCCCTAACCCCTCTAAAGCCTGCCTGTCGTCTGCCTGATGGTAGACCGGGCAGGTAGTGGGATTTTCACACACCCTTCACCTTGCTCATCGAGTAGGAGATGATGATGACACCTGCGGTGATGAGCACCACACCGACCAGGCCGAGAGAACTCACCGGTTCGTGGAAGATAAAATACGAACTGCCATAGAGGCCGATGACGGTCAGCGCAAAGAACACCGCACTCGCCTCGCCGAAGTTGACGTACTTCAGAGACTCGGTAAAGAGCACGGAGTTGATCAGGCCAAATATCAGCCCGATGCCGAGGTAGCCCCATTTTTTGACAGGGATGGAGTCGTTGAGCGCAGACATTTTAAATCCGATATTGGTCAGGATATTGGCGATGAGCGCCGAGTATAGCAGTACAAATTTCATTCGTTGTGATTTTAGTCAAAACTAATATAAATCCGTAGATCAGGAAATCGGGGAATCAGGGAATCTGTAAATCTGTAGATTGTCATATATTACACTTACTTTTGGCGCATATCCTCTGAGTTTTTTTGATGAAACAGGTCTTTACATTTCTACTGATACTATGTGCAGCAGCAGCCGGTGCACAGGATACCCTCGGCAATAGTGGCTTCAACTACTGGCGCGGAGGTGTCTTCGCACCGGACCCCAACGGCGGGTTCGGATGCTGTGGTGTGGCCCTGGCAGTGCCCGATCAGTGGGGCATTCCCGAGCAGCTGATGGCCATGCCTATCAATCATTTCACGTACAAAGAACTCGACACGGCCTATATCCACTCGGGCTTCGCCTCTGCTAAACTCTCTACTGCCACCACCACGATAGACAGTGCAGGTGCATGGGCTACAGGTCTGGCAGTGCTCGTGCCGGGCCCGGTGACATGTGCAGGTATCGTGGGTTACGGTGCGCTGGGTATGATGGGCGATCCATACATGACCATCGCATACTCTACCGGCAAGGCATTCTCCGACACGCCGCGCGGCATTACATTCTACATGCTCATGGAGCACAACGTGGCCGATACGGTACATTATGCTTATGTATTCACCAGATGGGACAGCCTGGCATGGCGTGAAGACACTCTAGCCTATCACGAGGTCGATATACCTGACAACGGGCTGCCATACGACCAGTGGATGCGGTTTAGCGATGATATCAACTATATACTGCCGGGACTGCCCGATACACTGCATCTCATATTCTACGGCGGGCGAAACGGCGACTCTACCAAGGTCGGCAATAATACCTGGCTCGATGATATCAGCTTCTATCACTCCGGCGACAGCCTCAGTGCCGGGATCGTGCATCTGGACATGGATGATGCTATCTCTGTCTATCCCAATCCTACTGCCTCCCTACTCCATGTCAGCGTCGATGACTATATGGTAGGCTATGCCATCGAGCTATATGATCTCAGCGGACAGCGAGTGATGCGGGAGGTGCTGATGGCTGGGCGTAGTTCTTTGTCCATCGCAGCCCTATGCGACGGTGTGTACCTCTATCGTGTGCTCGACAGGGGCAGCAGTCAGGTCATGAGCGGCAAAGTGACGATCGATAAATAATGATGATATCGGGAAATGTCAATTCACAAAATACATTTTCAGCTTGCCTTTGTTCTTAGCTTCTATCTCGCCGCGATACTCGCAGTTGAATTTATTTTTCACTAATTGATATGTTGTCTCGCTGATATTGATGCGACCCGCTTCGCTGTTTTGCTCCATGCGGGCTGCCGTATTGACGGTATCACCCCAGATGTCGTAGGCAAATTTCTTTACCCCTACGATGCCCGCTACCACTGAGCCTGAGTGGAGTCCGATGCGTATCTCAAAGGTCATTTCGCCGAGTTGTTTTTTGCGACTGAGCATAAATTCCCTGATATCAATAGCGGCATTTACGAGGTCTTCGGCATGTGATGGATTGGCCTGAGGCAAACCGCTGATAGCGAGATAGGCATCGCCGACCGTCTTTATTTTCTCGATGCCGTACTGGGTCATGATCCTATCAAATGCCGAGAAGCAGGCATGGAGTTCATCCACGAGCTGCTGGGGTGTGAGTCTTTCACTGACCGTAGTGAATGATTTAAAATCCGTAAAAAGTACCGTGACATCATCGAATAGTTTCGCATCAGCCGTGCCCTTTTCTTTCAGTTCTTCCGCTACTTCGGCAGGGAGGATATTCAGCAGCAGTGCCTCGGAGCGGTCGCGTTCTTTTTTGAGCTCTACATTGCGCAGGTGCTCGATCTCAAGGTCTTTTTCTTTTTTCTCGAGGTCATAACTGATCTGAAGGGAGGCGATCTTTTCGGTCACTTCCTTATTATCCAGTTCATTTTTCAGCTTTATATATTTTTCATAACTCTTAAGCGCCTGCGTCGGTTCATTAAAATACTTGTGCATTTTATAAATAGATAAATATGCATTGCAGTACTCAAATTTATTGCCGGAACGCTGAGTAAGGCGTACGGCTTTCATGAGCGAATCATATGCTTTTTCCTTCTCCTTTAGTGTGGTATAAGAATCACCGATAGCAATCAGTGTCTCACAGGTTCGCTTAGTGTCTTTATCTTTTTTTGCCGAGTTATAAGCCTTGGCGTAGTAGTCGAGCGCGACAGCTTCCTTGTTTTTACCCCTGTATATATTACCGATATTAAAGTAGTATGTGGTCAGGGCATATAGATTTCCAAGGCTTTCTATCATTTTCAAAGTCTTTAAATGAAAACTCAAAGCCTTGTTATATTGTTTCTCCTCCAGATAGACACCGGATATATTCAGATATGCGGCGACGATACCAAAGCGGTCACCGCTTAGCTCCATCATATCCCTGCCTAGGAAGTAGTAGTGACTGGCCTCAGGATATTTTTTTTCACGAAGATATATATTGCCTATATTGAGATAGGATGCACCGATACCATAGTTATCCCGGAGTTCTTCCATGATCTTAAGGGCGCGAAGATGGTACTCAGATGCCTTGGGATAGGTGCCCTGATTAAAATAGATATTGCCAATATTGGTAATTACCATTGCTAACTTTTTCTTATCTCCCGTTTTCTCACGAAAACTGACGGACCTTTGGTAATAGTCCAATGCAAGTGGATACTTGCTCTGATGATGGTAGACCAGTCCTATATTCTGGTATACACCTGCCATTCCCTCCAAATCATTTAGTTCCTCAAAAAGTTTTAAACTTTCATTGTAGATAAGCAAAGCTGATGTGAAATTGGAAATATTGGATTGATACCTTGCCTCAATGGCAAGCAATGTTGCAGTTTGGAATTTATCTCCATATCTCACAGCGAGTTCCTTGCATTCACTGATATAGGCCGGAATATCCTCAGAGCCGTCAAGGTCGCGTTCGCGCAGAATATCCAGCAGAATGAGAAAACGCTCTTTATTCTTTGCATTCCTGAGTTGGTCCCTGAGTTGTGCCAGTCGGTTCATAGTGTCTGCCATAGTAATAGCCAATCTATAATTTAAAATTGGTAATTGATCGTTTATTCAATTATGTTTTTTTTACTTTGGTTCCAGTACCCCTCCCACAGTCGCTCGGCTCCACCGTTGACCGATATTTTTGTGGCTAAGCCACGTCAGATACTTATATTACTCCTCATAGCCGGGCAAAGAGGCGAAATTTTATGCTATCACAAAATGCACTGGAGCATTGTTTAGGGTCTCATTATTTACTATATTTGTATATTAATAGCATTTAAGGAAATTAAAATATTAATTATGCATATTATTATTTCAAATACTAAAATTACTATTGCGTACTTCATTGATTTTTTGACATCTAATTTTAGAGTGAAATTTAGCCAAATAGTTTCAAAAATGGATTTTTTATATGTATAACAGAAAAAATAGTACAAGGAAATGGCGGGTGCTAGATGCCAAATTCTCCATCAGGATTGAAACGCCTGAGTATCTCGGGTATGGTCTCATTGGTGCCTGAGGCCTTGATGGTAGCGCTGAGGCGCTTCTCTATCACGGTGAGCATCTCGGTCACGGCAGCGCGAGATTCCTGCTCTGAGATACTATAGCGATCAGCCATCCATGCATAGTCAAAGTCCCTGAAGCGGATGAGGAGGCGTTCGCGCCAGACGCCCATGCCATAGGCGAATATCTGTGCGCCGAGGCCCTCGACACTGGCCTCACCACTGAGCAGCGGCAGAGACAGCAGCACGAGTGTACAGAGGCAGGCATGTTTGTAGTCCTCGTCGAGCTGCTCACGTGTATATCCGGTCACGCCCTTGGCGATGAGGAGACGATAATAGGTATCAATAGATGTCTGCTCAACCTGCTCACGATGAGTAGAGATCAGGCTGAGTATGAGAAAATATGCCAGGTCAAAGGCAGCGGTGCCATTGCGAACAGCCTGCCAGTCTATGAGTACAAAGCGGCCGCGGTCAGGCGCAGCGGGGAACATCATATTGCCGATGCGTGAGTCGCCGTGGAGGACAGTCTGAGGCTTGTTCATCAGGCACCAGCTCCTGACGAGAACCTTACGCGCAGGTATGCTCCAGGAGCCGGACACGATCGAGTCAAAGAGGTGAACCGTCATATCATCGATATGTGTGACTTTCTTCATCCGGTCAGATGTGTCGCCCCAATAGCGTGCGTGCAGTGTGGCGAGCCCGTCGAGCGCGAGGTCGAGATGTTCCTGCGGCAAACTGACATAGCCGCACTCACGGTACTCTATATCATCGCCCATATGCTCTGTGATGAGACAGAGATTGCCGGTGATCTCAGAGATGCGTGAGAGATAAACACGGGGTGCGGGGAGCTTGTCCTGATTGACGAAGTACTGATTGAACCATCCCTCCTTGATGTGATTGAGCTGTAGGTTAAAGATGGTCCTGTTCCACACGGAGCCCATGGTCGGCGCGAACTTGGCGAAGCATTTCAGGGTCATGATCTCGCCCTTTCGGAAATAGGTGATGGTGATGATGCCGGCATTGGATCGGAAGATGATGGACTGGTTGAGCGGTGTGACCTCGCAGCTCCTGATCTCAGCATCAGCAGGCAGGATGCCGTTTTCGGACAGCATATGCAGCAGCCATGACTGGCGCTCTATGAGCATCTCGACATCGCGCGGGAAGCCCACCGACAGGCCCAGCGCCCTGTCGAGCCATGCAGCCACATATGTCGTGCATATGATGGGCGCATAGATGATCCAGGAGAGGATGAGTTTGATCTGAAGAGATAGCGGCCTGTTCATGAAAGGCAATTTACAATTTACCAAGGAGAATGGGAAATTTGTTGGGCCAGTTGGACAGTTATCGGAGTGGATAGCACTATCTGGTCGGAGGATGACAGATATGGCAGTCCCGCTTGCCCATAGCGATCGCATCAGATATGCTCATTGCCTTGATCTCATGCGAGCACCTGCTGAGTCCGCTGCAGGTATTGGTGGAATGATAGGCGACAGATGATTTGCTTACGCATACATATACCACAGTGCCTGAGGGCGGACTACTCACGAAGGATAAGTGGATCACAATGGCAATGAGTAATAGTAAGTGTTTCATCGAGGTTGTTTTAAATCAAAACGGGAGTAATATCAGGTGTAATGTATCATACTAATTGAATAAAGAAGAATGTTTTTCCTTACTTTCCATCCATGATAAAGATATACGGCATCAAGAACTGCAACACCATGCAGAAGGCATTCGCGCTACTGGAGGCAAAGAAAGTAAAGTACGCCTTTCACAACTATAAAGAGTCGGGTATTGACAAGGCCACTCTCGAACTATGGCTCATGCATTTCCCGACAGATAAGCTGATCAATACCAAAGGCACGACCTATCGCGCCCTGACGGACAAAGAAAAGGCAAGTATAGGTGACCCATCAAAGGCGATAGCACTGATGATGAAGAACCCATCCCTCATCAAGCGGCCCGTCTGGGACCTTGGCAGAGGTAAATTCCTCCTGGGCTATGACGAGACCGAGCTGGAGAAGTTATTATGATGAAACCTTCAGCCAGCCCGTGATACTCATTCGCGGCCGGTGGGTGAGCAGCACTTCATGTTCCAGTGTACTGCTGCTAAAGAAGACACTTTTTCCATCTATAGGACTTATGTTCTGCTGATGGCCGTTTTGATGGATACATAGTTCGCCGCCATCTGCCTGCTGCCAGTCAGCATTGAGGTACATGATCATCGAGTACTGCCTGTCGCTGTTATTGCGAAAGCGGTCGAGGTGTTTCTTATAAAAGCTTCCTTCTTCATACATCGCATAGTGAAACTCATATCCTGTGATGCCGGTATAGCAGGTGGCATTAAGATGCAGTACAAATTTATCCATTAGGTCAAAGAACGCATTCTCGTAGCGGTCATCATGGCTGCGGTCGAGCCAGTAGATCATATCGCCGCGCACCGTCTGGTCGTGTGCCTGAGTTGAATCATTTCCTATACCTGCATGGTGAAGCTGCTTATCAGCAAAGAGTGCGGTGAGGTTATCTCTCAGGTGTGATGCGAGCGGTACAGAAAGGAAGTTTTCTGCAATGCCTATATGATCTCTGACGAAGCTGTCTATGAGGGTGTCAAATACATCCTGCAATATGCAGTGAAGGTATGATTAATTAAGGAACATCTATCTCCCTGCTGTAGCTATTGTGGCCACACTGACACGGACATCATCACCCGTCATCAGCGCAGAGGCGCATGACTCGATCGTAGCGCCTGTAGTGATGACATCATCCACGAGCAGTATATGCTTGCTCTTTACTTTTTCAGGCTGCGCGAGTGCGAAAATGCCTTCGACATTTTCCCATCTGTCATATCTTGTTCGTTTGGTCTGGGATATATTCTCGCGGATGCGCACTATCACATCCGGATCGTATGGCATACCCATCACCTCAGACAGTCCCTGCGCGAAGTAGTCGCACTGATTATACCCGCGCTGGCGACGGCGATTGATATGAAGCGGCACCGGCACGATGAGGTCTATGTCGTGTATGAGGCTCTGCGCTTCGAGCAGTCGGTGGCCATAGAGCCTGCCGAGCTTGATCCCCACGTGATGCTTGCGTTTGTATTTCAGCAGGTGTATCATATCCTGTGTGATATTCCCATCATGCACATAGAGATAGGCCGCAGCATGTATGAATGGCAGTCGTCCCCAGAAGTGCTGCGCCACAGGATTGTCGGCGACTGTGTGGTAGCCTGTCTGCGGCAGCGAGTCTATACATGCGAAGCAAATATCCTGCTCTGCGCTCGTGAGGGATTGTTTACATACGAGGCAGTTATTGGGGAATGCCATCAGCGAGAGGTCGCGGAGGTGTGTAGTGATGGTATCTCTCAGTGGCATACGATAAATATACCATATATTTAACACCTTGTTGGAGTTTCGCAACAACATTATACATCTATATTTGAAAAGAACGACATTCTATATAATGCAAAATTAGCAATAAAAGCTATTTTAGCAAACAATCTCGTGACTGTTTTTGCAAATGCCGATACAAATGATATCATCGTCTTTCAATACAAAATGTGAACCACTGGGATGAGTCACTGATTTTAGTATTTTCAATAAACTAAAGTAAGGATGAAAACAATATCCGATTTTCTTATTCGTATCGCCGGATGGCGGACCTTCGTTGCAGCTTTGCTGGTGTATCTTATTTTCGGGCTATACATTATGCCTCATGGGCTGGCAAGGATACAGCAGCTGAGCAGAAAGAAAGTAGAAGTACTCGATCTCCAATTCTCGTATACACCCGAGCGTGCCCGATCTATCCTGGCAGAGTATACCGATGAGTCGCGTGCCTTTACCATTCGTTTTAATGCGATCGACGATGGCCTCTATCCTATAGTATATACTTTTCTTATTCTCATCATGATGGCTTGGCTGTCGCGCTCGCTCACGGCCTATGGTGTCAGGGCAGGATATCTCCATCTGCTGCCATTCGTGGTCATGTTGTCGGACTATAGTGAGAATACCTGTATCATCACTATGCTGCGAAAGTACCCTGACGTTCCTGACTGGCTCGTGAGGCTTTCTTCATGCTTCACCACTATCAAATGGAGCCTTCTCGGACTGGAAGCTCTGATGATACTCGGCGGGCTGAGCCTGATAGCCTACTATCGGATGTCAGGCAAGGCAGCAAAGGTATAGCACTTTCAAAACTACTTACTCCAATCCTCTACCGAGATCACATCTGCCTGTCGCGGAAAGACCTTGGTCGTCAGCACACGATGAACCTCCTCATCCATATCGGCACAGGCATCAGAGAGTATGGTGATGCGGTAGTCTTTGTCAGCAGCTTCTCGTGTGGTAGATAGCACCACGCCACTGGTAGATATACCTGTGAGTACTATATGCTGCGCACCATATGCCCTCAGTATGACCTCGAGATCACTCCCGGTGAATGCACTAAAGCGACGCTTGATGACTGTCACTTCGCCCACTGCCGGCACTATATCGGGATGTACAGTCATAAACTCCGCCATATTCTCATTGGCAAATCTTGACTTGCTGGCACTGAAGGATTTATTGTTCGGGCTCACCTCAGGGAATCCCGGCCTGAAGCCTACTACCACATAGATCACTGGGATATTTTTCTCGCGTGCATGAGTTATTGTCTTCTTCACATTAGTGATCAGCGCTGTGGCATCAGTGAGGTTGCGGAGTATGCCGAGCTGCATGTCCATGACGAGTAGTGCAGTGTTTGTTTTACTTTGTTCCATTGTTTGATTTATATGTTTCGAAATCTATGAAATTTATTCTTTTGAAACCCTCAAAGGGTTTTGAACCCTTTGAGGGTTATAAATCGTGTTTACAATGCTTGTGTAATTTCAGTTTGTTTAGCCAGCTCTACGGCCTTTGCTGCTGTTTTATTTTTCTGTAGAAAGTATAAATGCGTACAGGCTATCAGCAGCGCTATGATGCCCTCGCCGAGTACGGTATTCTGCGCACCTATGCGCTCGGATACTGCGCCGACTATCAGCCCGCCCAGTGGCATCATGCCAAAGAATGACATCGCATAGAGACTGATGACCCTGCCGCGCATATTGGCGGATACGGTGGTCTGTATGATGGTATTGGTGATGGTGACCTGCGACATCATACCAAACGCCGCGATGACCGCAAACATCAGCGCGAGCGGATATGATGTGGCATGCGAGAAAAACACTAGCCCTGTGCCGAAGACAAATGTATTGACCGCTAGGATCACATTGAGGTTAGTGCCTGATCTCAGCGAAGCGAGAAAGATAGCACCGATGAAAGCACCCAATCCGATAGCACTATCTATGACCCCAAAGGTCGATGCCGTACCATGAAATATGTCTTTCGCAAAGACCGGTATGAGTGTATTGAACGGCAGTACGAGCAGGCTCATGGTGGCGAGCATCATCAGTACGAAAGCGATGGCGGGCGTATGCCTGATATAGGCTATACCTTCGCGCAGGTCAGCGAGTACATTCTTGCTGTGAGTTTTGATCTCATGTTTTGGTAGCCGCATCATCAGCAGTGATATGATGACAGCTACGAAGCTCAGTGCATTGAGCCCGAAGCAGACATTGTCGCCCAGTTTCTCTATCGTGATGCCGGCCAGTGCGGGCCCGAGCAGGCGGGAGAGATTGACCATGGATGAGTTGAGCGCGAGTGCATTGGGCAGGGTCTTTTTGTCATCCACCATCTCATAGACGAGCGACTGGCGCGCGGGCACATCGAATGCATTGATCGTGCCCAGTATCGCACTCAGTACAAGTATCCAGGCCACATTATAGTACCCTGTGCAGACCATCACGGTGAGCACTACGGCCTGTATCATCGAGGCAGCCTGCGTGACGAGCAGCAGCCTGTATCGGTCGTATCTGTCCGCCACTACACCGCCTAAGAAGGAGAACATAAACGATGGAAACAAGGTCGCAAACACACTGACCCCGAGCATGAACTTAGAATGCGTGAGCGAATAGATGACCCAGCTCACAGCGGTCTTCTGCATCCATGTGCCTATGAGGGATATGGACTGCCCGGTGAAGAAGAGCCTGTAGTTTCGGCTGCGGAAAGAACTGAATGTGGTGATAGCCATGATAGCCATGCAAATGTAATGGCTAATGTCCGAAAGGCAAGCCGCATCCTGATATTTATGGTTAAGAATTGTTAGGGATGGTCACCTGCTACTGTGTCAGTTTTTTCACTTATGCATATAAATAATCCATTTTTGAAACTATTTGGCTAAATTTGCATGAAAGGGAATAATATACTTGTTTATACCGATTATTGTATTTATCTTTGAGCCATAAATCCAAGCAAATGGTAAATACAGACTTTAAAAATCTTATCGAAGTGAGCGAATATTTTGCTGATCCAATTAGGGCAAATCAATATCTAATTCAACTACGTTGGAATGGTGATATTACATGCGCTCATTGTAAGCATGATAAGGTATATACACTGAAAGGACAAGGACGTTATAAATGTGGCTCATGTAAAAAATTATTCAGTGCTACTAAAGGCACAATATTTGAGAATAGCCCTATCCCCTTACAGAAATGGTTTACCGCTATATATTTGATTGCATCACATAAGAAAGGTATCAGTTCTTATCAATTAGCGCGTGACCTGTCATTAACTCAAAAGTCGGCATGGTTTGTATTGCACCGCGTTCGTTTCGCATCTCAGACAGGCTCTTTTGAATTTGACAAGGCTGGTGGTATATATGAAGCTGACGAAACTTTCATAGGTGGCAAGGAAAAGAATAAGCATCAAAGCAGATACGCTAAAAATCAAAAGATAGAAGACGAAAGGGAAAATAAAAAGCTGGGTATTGAGCCAGTCCGCAATATGGGGCGCAATGTAGGCAGCAAAACAGCAGTTGCGGGAATAGTTCAACGTGGCGGAAATGTTACTGCAAAAGTTGTACGCGACACAAAAAGCAAAACCCTTATAGATCATATCAAAGATAATGTTGAACTTGGTTCAACTATCGTTACTGATGAATGGCAATCGTATAAAAAACTTAGCATTGATTTTGCCCATGCTACGGTTCAACATAGATTAGGCGAATATGTCAATGGTCAATTCCATACCAACTCTATTGAGGGATTTTGGGCACAACTAAAACGTGGTATCTATGGCATCTATCACCACGTTTCACCAAAGCATTTGGACAAATATATTGATGAGTTTGAATTTCGCTATAATACCCGTAAATTTACAGAACGTGACCGATTCGATAAAATGCTTACTATGGTTTCAAAGCGTCTCACTTATGCTCAATTAATAGCAAATGGCTAAGACAAACGACAAAGGCAAAACAGCCCCCAAACAGCCCCCGCCGGACTTATCCGAACTTTCTTTTGATGAGGTAATGAAAATTATTATCCGCGCTCCTAAAGAGGTCGTAGATCAAAAAATGAAAGACTTTAAGAAGCGAAAGAAACCTGAATAGCACACACACAAAAGGCGGTCAATTGACCGCCTTTTTATTTACATTTGGTTTACCACAACTTAAATGTAAAATATCATGGAACTTAAATCTTTTCAGCAATTAGATTTTGTATTGCGCATTTTCAAAGCCGAATCACTCATTAGTATAGAAACCATAATTGAAGAGTTTAAAAAAAATAATGAGACAATTGATTATGATTATGCTGATGCAATGGTTAGAAAATTAATAGAAGATGGACTTGTAATACCAAAGCCGGGTTCACTTCCTATAGGAGGACGTGAAATTAATTTTGAGTTATACTCCATTTCTTTTAAAGGCAAACTTTTTAAAGGTTATGAAAATGAAATTAATGATAGCATCGCGGAAGCGAGGCACGCCGAATCAATTGATACGGCAATACAGGCAAATAATAAGTGGATGAAATATGGCTCTGTGGGCGCGGCGATAATCGCATTTCTATATCTACTTTGGGATATAATAAAGTTTGGCTTAGACCATCATTGGTTTGCAATTTCTTACTGTCATTGCCAATAAAAAAATCTTTTATTTTGTAGAATAATTTTTTCATAAAATTAATTTTATCCATGCAAACAATAACGCCAAAATTTAAGGTTGGAGATAAAGTAAAACATACATTAGGAACAGGCCCTATAATGACTGTTGAAAGGTTAGAAGGCTTTTTTACTATCGGTAGCGCACCCCGTCCTTTTAATGGAAAAGTGACCTGCTCATGGCCTTATAATTCCCGTATCATTAAAAGAGAAACATTCCATCAAGACAATTTAAAACTAGCTTGATTGAATAATATTATAGAGCTTTTTATAGTTATCAATCACCTCTTTTAATGTATCTTCTTTCCTTACTTCAAATGCTATTTTTAATATCTGTATGCAATCTTTAAAATCCATATTTTAAATTTTTAAATAACTATTATTTTTAATAATAGTTGGATTTTGAACTAAAACACAAAAATGCAAAAGATTAAGTAAATAAACATTTTACAGTTTAATATATATTATATACTATACTTGTATAAGGATAAAAACCAAGTATTTAATCGGTATAAACAAGTATATTATTCCCGCATGAAATATTAAAATATTGCAAATCAATGAGTAATGAATATGGATTTAATAGTTTTAAATTAATGATATGCATAACTGATTTCCGGTTCTTTAGCCCTGATAGTTCTTATTGATCGCCGGCACGGTGTTATAGTTACGATGATTCCAGTTATAGTTAAACTTCAGCGTCAGGGCCGCCACAGGGCCGGCGATTTGTTTTTTCATCGCAGCCTCCAGTATCTTGGACTCAAATAAGGTTTCTATGAGCAGCATCTGCTCCATGATATCCTCGTTTTGCTGAAAGGTTTTCTTCCAGTAGGCCCATATTTGTTTATAGAGGCCGCGCCTGACCAGTGCCCTGTTGAGGAAAAAACTAGGGCCCACGTCGGCATCTCTTTCTATCTCGTCGAGGTGGGCCTTTACTACTTCAGCCGTCCACTTTTGTGCGTTGGGCTGCTTATCTTGCTGATTGTACATACTGATATTTTTTTTGAGTGAAAGAATAATACAAAATTACGCATTTAATGCAAATATAGCAAAATTTAAATAAAATAATTATTAATGGGCTGCTGGTTGCTTATCCCCCGTTGGCAGCAGGACATGGGTGAAATCCTCCCACATTATTACGCCGTTGTTGGAGTTTTCTCCATAAGTGTTCGGAAGATGGTGAAACCGCTCCTGTACGCCGATTTACCACCTCTGACTCCTTCCGCCTCGGCGGACAAGCTATAAAATAGCCTGCCTGCGTGACGCAGTCAGACAGGGAGGAGAACCAATGCAAAATACAGCACGGCTGTTAGCTCCCTGTATTTCTCCCTCTCCTATTTTAGGAGAGGGTCGGGGTGAGGTAAAAGGAGGGGTTGGGGGTGGTTGCCGCGCGCCGTCAGGTCTGCGACTCAATAATAGCAATACTTTTAAATCTTCCGAACACTTATGGAGTTTTCTCCCACAATATGATATACGTCAGGCATGTTGGTGAGAAACACCATCATGGCGGATAGGCAGTCGCGAAGGAATGATTAGTTTTTATTATCATTGCTCATAAATCTGCTATGAGAAAAATACTCGGCCTTTTATCCATTTTATTCTTCCTATTACAGTCCGGAACTCATGCCCAGATATGGAGTGAACTCGGGGGCGTAAATAGCCTCGCTGCCAATGGCACTATATTTAGCATCTGCACCGATGCCTCGGGCAATATATATGCGGCAGGGGAGTTTACAGATTCCACGCATTTCCCTTATGTAGCCAAGTACAACGGCACATCATGGGGCGTATTGGGCAATCTGCAGATCAGGGATATGATATTCAGTATATGCAGTGATCCGGCGGGCAATATCTACGCGGCAGGGGAGTTCATAAACAGTTCGGACAATTACTATGTGGCCAAATACGATGGCACATCCTGGACAGAACTCGGTGGTCTGAATGCACTGGCGGCTAACGGCTCTATAAAAAGTATATGCAGCGATAAGTCGGGCAATATCTACGCAGCCGGTATTTTCACCAATGCTTCAAACAATCGCTACGTGGCCAAATACGACGGCAGCTCATGGAGCGAAGTGGGCGGCGCGAATGCACTGTCTGCAGATGCTACTATCAACACCATCTGCACCGATACCTCAGGCAATATCTATGCTGCGGGAAATTTTCTCAACTCTTTGAATAATTATTACGTAGCCAAATACAACGGTTCGGCATGGGTAGAGGTGGGCGGCCTCAATAGTCTGGCTGCCAATGATGAAATATACACCGTCTCTGCCGATCTGGCCGGAAACGTCTATGCAGGGGGAATATTCACCGATGCGGACAGCAATGAATATGTAGCCAAATATAATGGTGCGGTATGGTCTGAACCTGGAGCTGCTCTGGGTATGGGGGTCAATCAGGAGATCGATGCCATCTGCACTGATGCATCGGGCTCAGTCTATGCCGGGGGTATTTTTTATGATGTGGATGGCTGGGAATATGTGGCCCGGTATACGAATAGCTCATGGAGCGAACTGGCGGGCAGTAATGACCTGCGTGCTAATCTTGCTATCAAGAGTATCTGCACTGACAGGTCAGGCATTATATATGCTGCAGGTACATTCACCGATTCTACGGGTAGGTCTTTTGTGGCACGATACGGATTCCCCGCCGGCATCGATGAACTCTCTGCGGCAGGCGCACTTAAACTTTCACCAAATCCAGCTAATAATTTAGTCACCATCTCATCGGGACAAAATTTTTCAGATGCCACTGTCAGATTAGTAGATCTCACAGGACAGGTACTGATAGAAAAAGCAAATCAGTCGGGTTCAAAATTCACGCTTGACATTTCTAATCGCGCTGCAGGATTATATTTCATCGAAGTGCTGCAAGGTGGGAATGCATGGACGGGCAAGCTGGTGAAGGAATAATACCCTTCAAACCCTCTCACCAGCGCGGATGTCACCTCCGTGCTGCGGATTCTTGTTACGGAACTAAGTTACGCGCCGATATGGGAGCAAGACAAGCATCCAATAAAAACATGGTGGCTATAGAATAGATACCGGCAATGCAACTAAATTGAAAAACAATCTTACCTTATACACCTAAAACCAACAACATGAAAAAGATCATTTACATTTTGACAGCCGCTATGGCCCTGCTATCAGCATATCAGGTCCAGGCGCAAAGCTGGACAGAACTGGGTGGGGCGGATGCACTGCGGGCAAATAACCCAATCAATACTATATGCAAAGATCCTTCAGGTAATATCTATGCCGCAGGTGAGTTCACGAATGCCGCAGGTCATTATTATGTAGCCAAATATGATGGAACAAGTTGGAGCGAACTGGGTGGAGCGAATGCACTGGCAGCCAATGGCAATATCACAGGCATATGCAGCGATCCATCGGGCAATATATATGCCATAGGTTCTTTCACCTATGATACATGCACCAGTATGTTCGGATGCTTGACTTATGTAGCGGTCTATAATGGCACCTCATGGGGTGTACTCGGCTTGCCCTGGCAGTTGGATACATTTCCTAAGACCGCTATCTGCAGCGACGCCCGTGGCAATATTTATTACGCTGACTATTATCAATATTTCGATTTCAACTCCAATGCAAATGCAAGAAATGCATACGTGAATAAATGGGACCCGCGTACATCTACCTTTACTGACTACTATATAGACTCAGGCCTGATCAATACTATGTGCAGCTATAGCTATGATACCCTTGCGGGAGGCAGTGTGATCTATGCCGCAGGTACTATAGTGAATGGGGCCGATATGGAAGTCGGGGTATACGCTCGCGATACTGCCACTACCGGCACCTGGCCTGAGCTGCCGACTGACATGTTCATAGGGCCGGAGGGGCCCATAAATAGTTTCTGCACCGACCCATCCGGCACACTCTATGCGGCAGGCGGGTTTCTCGGTTTTACCGGCAGGCCATTTGTAGATGTAGCAAACCAATTCGGCTGGAATGAATTAGTATACTCCGATACTCTACAGACCAACTATGGCTATGCGGGCTCAATATTCGCCCTGTGCAGTGATCCGGATAGCAATATCTATGCTGGAGGATGGTTCACTAACTCAAGCGGATATCACTATGTAGCCAAATGGAATGCCGGCACATGGACGGAGCTGGGAGGACTGAATGCCCTCAGTGCAGACTCGACCATACTCGCACTGAGCTCCGACGTGCAGGGCAATATATATGCAGCAGGCTTTTTCACAAATGCTTCGGGCCATCAGTATGTAGCCAGATACGGTTATCCTACAGGCATCAATGAGATCAGCGCTGCAAATATCAAACTTTCACCAAACCCTTCTAATAATTTTGTCACCATCTCATCCGGACAAACACTATCCAATGCTACCATCCGACTGCTCGACCTGACAGGACAGGTGCTGATAGAAAAAACAAATCAATCAGGCGAAAAATTCACACTTGACATTTCTAACCAGGCAGCTGGATTGTATTTCATCGAGGTCATACAAGATGACAATGGCTGGACGGGGAAGCTGGTGAAGGAATAGCTTGTATCCCATTATCATAATTGGTAACGCAGATATTCTCAACGGCCTATTGCGTCGTTGTGACATTGAATGATATAGGCATGCTGTCATAGGGCGCATAATAATTGACCATTTCAACATTAGTAGCGGTAAGGTTTAGCAAGCCACCCGGTAGTAACGTTACGGTTACTTGTTTATTGGCATTGCTATAGCTCGACGAGTATAAGGTGTTAGGTCTCGGTGAGCAGCTTATATCTACCTGTCCCGGCAATACTCCTCCAATGTATGGAGAGCCTGAAATATAATATGGCCCTGAAGTATATGGCAAAGATGGATTAAAGCCGAAAGCTATACCTGTGGAATCAGCAATAACATTAAACTGAAGTTCAAGATGATACATGCTATCCCAACTTGCGGGGAAAAATGTTTTGCCGGCAAAAGTAAAATACCCGTTCGGGTTATTGGTCACCGTGATGGTAAATGCCTTGGTGCTGCTTTGTCCGTTTGATGTAGTGAGACTACCGTGATAGACCCCGGCAGCGGTGTAGCTGTGTACAGCAGAATCTGTAGTAGCAGTAGTACCATCGCCAAAGTTCCACAAATAAGTATTTGCGCCTTTGCTACAACTGATGAAGGATATGGGCTGCGCCACAAAGGCCGAGTCAGGTATGGCCGCAAAGCAATCAATGGGAGGGCTTGATTTCTTGCAGGCACCCAGGGAAATAATTAGCAGCATGGCAAAGACGGATGAAAATGACAGCAGGTTTTTCATGATGATCAGTTTTAGTTTTAAAAATTCATCACCCTAACGTATACTGTCAGGACTTATTGCGTCTGCATTTTGTCCAGATGTAAGGTTTGATAAATTCTAAATCTGCGCTGTGGTTGAGATTTTTCTCCAAGAACATTATTTACTTTGGCATATCGGTCGAAAGGGAAGGAATAGAATTCGGCCCTCGAAACCATGCCTACCGGCAGGCAGGCTTCCTGAAGGGGGCTTAACAGTCAGCGAACGAATGTATTAAAGACCCCTTTAGGGGGTTTGGGGGTAAAGCCCCTATACGTCTTTAAGATAAAAAACTATCTTAGCGCACTTATATGACATTCCTCGAAGAAATAGGCGGATACCTGATCATGATACGTCATGCGTTTTCGAAACCCGAAAAAGCAGCCATGTACAGCAAGGAGACGTTCCGCCAGATGGCAGACATAGGCGTGGGCTCACTGCCCATCATAGCGATCATCTCGACCTTTATCGGTGCGGTGACTGCGGTGCAGTTTTCCTATCAGCTGAAGAGTATCGGCCTCGTACCGATGTGGTGGATGGGCTCCATAGTCCGCAAGGGCCTCATCCTCGAACTCGCACCTACCATCACCGCCCTGCTGCTGGCCGGCAAGGTCGGATCTAACATCGCCACCGAACTCGGCAGTATGCGCATCTCAGAGCAGATAGATGCCTATGAGATCATGGGTGTCAATACCCGCTCATACCTCGTAGGGCCTAAGATACTGGCAGCGATGGTCGTAGTGCCGATGCTGATCGTGATAGCGGTCTTTCTCGGTATCATAGGTGGCTGGGCAGGAGGGGTACTGGGCAATTTTTTTACGACTGCAGAGTACATACGTGGACTACAGGATGATATGAAAAACTGGGACGTGATAGTGATGTTCATCAAGTGCCTTGCATTTGCCTTTATCATCGCATCGGTGCCTTGCTATAAGGGCTATACCGTATCAGGCGGAGCACTGGAGATCGGCAAGGCCAGCACGCAGGCAGTGGTATACAGCAGTATCGTATTGATCATCGTAAACTTTTTTATCGCATTCTTCCTGCTGGATAGCGGGGGATAGCGCAGAATTAATAATGAATAATTAAGAATTAATAATTTGAAAAGGGATCATTTGAAAATGAAATACAAAAGCTGACAGGTTATTCTCTGATGCAGCGTCGTTGGTATTACATTATTCATTATTCACTATTCATTATTAATTAAAAGAATGATAGAGGTCAAAGACATAACGAAATCTTTTGGTGAGCAATCAGTGCTCAAGGGTATCTCTGCGACCTTTAAAGAAGGCAAATGCAATCTGGTCATCGGCAAAAGCGGCAGCGGCAAGACCGTGCTCCTCAAAACCATGGTCGGGCTCATAGAACCGAATACAGGTGATGTGCTGTATGACGGACGTTCTTTCACTAAAATGAACTTCAAAGAGCGCAAGATGATACGCCGCGAGATCGGCATGCTCTTTCAGGGTGGTGCACTGTTTGATTCACTCACAGTAGAGGAGAATATCCGCTTCCCGCTCGATATGTTTACGACCATGACATCTGAGGAGAAACTCCAGCAGGTCAACTCCTGCCTCTCACGAGTCAATATGGTCAATACCAATAAGAAGTTCCCCGGTGAGCTCAGCGGTGGCATGAAGAAACGCGTCGGCATAGCCCGCGCTATAGTGCTCAATCCAAAATACCTCTTTTGTGATGAGCCAAACTCCGGCCTCGACCCAAAGACATCACTGGTCATAGACGCTCTGATCAAAGAGATCACAATAGAATACCAGATGACCACAGTGATCAATACACATGATATGAACTCCGTGATGGGCATAGGCGATCATGTGGTATTCCTGCATGAAGGACTGAAATACTGGGAGGGAAACCGCGATGAGATCATGAAGATCACCGACGGAGAACTTTTCGATTTTATTTTTGCCTCAGACTTCCTGAAAGACCTACGTAGGAATGCCAAAGTCAGTTAGCACTCCCCGACTTTATTTGTTGCTGAACTAACCACAAAAAAAAATTCACAAAGAAGTACTGGCTGTATAAAATTTGAGGTACCACTTGCCTTTGTCCAGTACAAAAAACTTGCTTACAGAGAAATCAGTATGGGTCACATACATCTGGTCGACCACCGTATCGAGACGATAACTTATTTTATAGGTATATGCCCTGTCAGAATAGTCGGGCGCTTTTTCCAGTGTCCAGTTGTCTTTCGTCCAGGTACGATTATAGAATTCCCTTTTTTCGCCGAAATCAACTATCGTTGCCCATTGCCCGGTCAGCGGAAATTTGATGCGCGACATCTGAAAGATACTGTCGCTGTAAAAACGTCTATAGAAAACCTGAAAGTCCTCGGCGTTCGGGTCTGAAACCTTGACCTTATGCTGGGTACAGGCACTAAAAATAATAGCAGTGCAGGCGATTAAAATGAATTTGTACATGATGCGAAGTTAAAGGATTTAACCGGCTGGTTCAAGCCTCCTAGCATGAATCGTATCATCCATCCTACTTGATGATCCCTGCTATCCTCCATATATTCCATACGTTCATAAAGAATGGATGATAATTATTTCTGCGGGCCTGCTCTTCTTCGCGCAGCCAGAAGTGCAGATCGCTGGCCATGTATAAATACCCGAAATGATACGAGGTATGGTCCCATCGCCGGGCAGCAATGGACGAAAGCGGATAGCGGTAATGCAGCTGACGGCGGTTTACGATCTGCTGCGCCTGTGCTCGGACCTCAGTGGCTTTTTGCAATAATGAATCACCACTGAAATGTTGTTTATGTATAGCTGCCTCTCGCCGCTCCAGGATATATTGCAGTGTATAGTACCTGTGCAGCGCGCGTAGTCCTGTTATCTCGATACCATCAGCCCATTCATTTGCCACTGAGTCTTTAGCGGGAGGCATATCTCGTATGAGCGCTGCCGTCTTATCAGCGAAGCCTTTCAGCTCCGGCAATATATGTTGCTGTACCTGTGTTATGATACTATCACCGGCCTTGCCTTCCAGAAATTTATACGACCACTGCGGGCGGGGCTCATAGGCATTGTTGAGGCCCTTGATATTTAGTTCGTCTGTGATCGTCATCGCGGTCATCCATCGCATCAGGTCGCCGTCTTTCAGGTATTGTTGCTGCAGGTTCAGGCCTTTGTTCAGTGCATTGGCGTCAGCATCATTGCTCACCTGATGAGCATACATGGCAGGTGTGCGTTTCTCCGCTTTACCATCATAGCTATACTGCCAGCTCCAGCGCGCGATGCTCCAGTCAAACAACCAATAGCCCCACTCCCACCCCGAACTAAAGGTCAGATGGCCCGGTACGCCATACTTCACGCAGGTATCGATATCACTCAGTCGAGCCGACAGATAGGGCAGCAGAAACATCGGCACCGAATTGTCAAAGGTGATCCAGTATGCCGACTCAGGATAGTACCATGTCTCGCGCTCTTTCATTTGGTCGAGCAGAAACTCAAACTGGTGCCGCTGATTTTTATTTTCATACACAGGTGCATTGGGTTCCGTCATATCGTAGAACATCACCGTATGCACCAGCACGCCGCGTTGTTTGTCGAGTGCCAGTGCCGCCTGGTCAAGGTTGGTATTTTTATGCTCAGTGCTTACCTCATTGACATGCTTTACTACATGCTGCCGGCCTGTGAGTTTTGTTTGACTGTGCTCCGCGAGCCAGCTAATGATATATTGCCTTAGTTCAGTTTTCTTACTGGCATTACCTGCTATAAATTCCGCAGTCGAAAACTCCATGCTCAGGTAGTCCCAGTGGGCCTGCAGCAGCCACTCCAGGTTTTTTTCGATCTGCTTTTTTTGATTCACAGGCCCGCTGTATAGTTGAAAAGATTTCTGCTGTATCATATGCAGTGAGATGTCGGCTCCCGCCAGTATGCCCCTGCTATGCGCATAATCGACAAAGGCCTTGGCATGTGCGGGCCATAGTTTTCTGTCGATATCATTCAGCAGGCAAAATTCAAAATAGTTCTGCCCGTTTCGCACCAGCCAGTCTATATATTGCCTGATGTCTGCCAGTGCATTGGGGCTATTCTGGTCGAGTAGCTGCTCAGTCAGCTCCAGCGGATGCTGGGTATGCAGGTGAAAACCTTTTTTGTCAAAGAGGGGATCGCCGCTGAATGTCATATCCCGCTCCTCTGCAGGCCAACCAGCAGTCCAATGAGGTATGACGGACTCGCGCGGATGATAAAACCTGAAACCAAGATGCTCCTGCAATAAACCATACAAGCCAAAACTGACACCCTGCCAGGAGGAGGCACTCAACTCATATACCTGATGGCCGCTGATCTTTTTGATGCTCCAGGTATAATTATGCGCCGGGAAATTCCGATAAGGATAGGTTGCTTTTTGAGCAAAGCTGTTTAAACGAGAGGCGGAATCTCTGTTGATCGATGGTAGTTTGATAAGCACCTTTGCCGAGGGGTCATTGAGTGAGACCCGACAACCACATGCCTGACCTAAGAGCTGCTGCACATCCGCAATGCTCGCAGCAGTGATAGATGTATCCATGAGGCCAGGCGGCGCAATGATGCTGACAGTAGTTTGTGCATTACTGCTTACTGAGAGAAGCAGGCATACGAAAATGAGGACATAATATTTCATAGCCTGAAGGTAAAAATATGCGGGGTAGTTTTGGAAAGAAAATACTTGTCACTCATCCTCGTCTCCTGGCATACTACTGCCTTCACTGATGTAGCAACATCCATGAAGTCCCAAACCTGTCGCGCAGCACTGCGTACCTGGATGCAAACGGGGTTTGTTGCATTTTTGTAAATATTTGGCCACCATCAGCCAGCAGCTCATACACACTTTCGGCCTCTGACGCGCTATCCATGATAAGAGTAAGGTAGGCGCTGCGCATAGGTTCTGCGTGTGGAATGTCAGCACCGATCAGCACTGTTCCGCCTATCTCCATCCGGGCATGAATTACTTTATCCTCCCGCTCTTTCGCCAGTTCTGCGGCATGCGGCGTTTCGCCAAAGGTGGCCATGGATATAAGTTTGCCGTTGAGGTGCTTTTCGTAAAACTGAAACGCCTCACGGCAGGTTTCCTTGTAGTTCACATAAATATGCAGCTTCATAAAAATGTTTTTTGCAAAAATAAAAAGGAGCGGCAATAAACACACACTGGTCTAAGTTTAAAACCACAAGTGTTCGGAACCACGCTCAAACGCAGACCTGACGGCAGATTCAAACCACCTCCCTGCTCCTCCTTATCCAAAGAGGAGAGCTAACAGCCATGCCGGTTTTACCTCTAGCCAAGGTGTATTTTGTATTGTTCCCCTCCTGTTTTAGAGGGGTTAGGGGTGGTAAATCGGCTTACAGCGGGCACTTTCAGCATGTTTCGAACACTTATGGATGGAATCTTCGACCAGAGGGGAGACCAACGACTCCGTAGCGTGTGTGAATCATGTAACTCTTAGTCGGAATTGTGTAAATACTTATAGCATAAGTAGCGCAATTTTGTTCGGGAGAATTAACCAGCTTTTTGGGGTCTTTTTTCCCCACCCCACTATCGATCATTGGGGAAATCAGCCTCTAACAGCCCTTTATACCATTGGCATGGATTTTACTTTATAAAATATGATTAAGTCAATAACAATATAAATCCCACATATATGAAATCAATATTTGCCATAACCGCCGCAGTGATCCTGCTTTCACTGAGTTCCTGTGTGACCAAGAAAAATTACCTGGCTATGCAGAGCCAGTTGTCACAATCTCTGAAGGACTGCAATGACCAGAAGGATAAACTCGCCAACCGGCTGAGTAGCTGTGAGACTGACCTTGCTATGTCGCGCAATTCGCTCGGCGGCAAGAGTGATGAATTTAACCTCCTCAAATCACAACTCGCCGACTGCCAATCGCAGCGCGATAAGCAGCTCACTCAGGTGGGAGACCTCACCGTACTGTCCAAAGGTGCTAATGACAATATCAGCCAGACACTGTCACAACTAAAGGACAAAGATCAGTACATACAAATGCTGCTCGCTGCCAAAAACAAGGCTGACTCTATCAACCTCGCACTGGCAATAAATCTCAAAGGTGTGCTCAAAGAGGGCCTGGATGATAAAGACGTAGACATCAAGGTGGACAAAACAGTAGTATATATCAACCTCTCTGACAAAATGATGTATAACTCCGGTAGCTATACCATCACCGACAGGGCCAAGCAGGTACTGGGCAAGATAGCCTCCATCGTAGCCTCACGGCCTGAAGTAGATGTGATGGTAGAAGGATATACTGACAATAATCCTATCCATACCAACTGTATAGATGACAACTGGGACCTGAGTGTCAAACGCGCCACGAGCGTAGTGCGCGTACTGCAAAAAGACTATGCCGTCGATCCCAATAAACTCATAGCCGCAGGCCGCGGGGAGTATAACCAACTAGTACCAAACGATAATGCGGAGGACATGCAGACCAACCGCCGCACACGCATCATCATACTGCCCAGGCTAAACCAGTTCTACGACCTGCTGGACCCGTCTAAGGCAGCAACCAAGATTAAATAAAAGAATAAAGACCTTTTCATTGTTTATAAACCCCGTGCTATGCTTAGTACGGGGTTTATTGTTTTTCCCATGCTCTCGCTCCCGTCTTCGCTGACCAGCTATGGCACATGTCTTTAATTTTCCATTATCAATTCTCAATTATTGCTTAATATCGTGCTGCCCAATCATAAATCAAAAATCATAAATAGATTATGTCAGTACTCGTAAATAAGAACAGCAAGGTCATCGTACAAGGCTTCACAGGCAAGGAAGGCACATTCCACGCTTCGCAAATGATAGAATATGGTACCAATGTCGTAGGCGGCGTGACCCCCGGCAAAGGCGGCGAGAAGCATCTCGACAAACCCGTATTCAACACCGTAGCGGAAGCCAGAAAGACCACAGGCTGCAATGTGTCTATCATATTTGTGCCACCGGCATTCGCGGCAGACGCCATCATGGAGGCTGCAGACGCCGGAGTCGAGCTGATCGTCTGTATCACAGAGGGCATCCCTGTGCAGGACATGGTGATAGCAAAGAACTACCTCAGCACCCGCAAATCAAGGCTAATAGGCCCTAACTGCCCCGGTGTCATCACACCGAATGAAGCCAAAGTAGGCATCATGCCGGGCTTTGTATTTCTCAAGGGCCGTGTAGGTATCGTGTCTAAGTCCGGTACGCTGACATACGAAGCAGCAGACCAGGTAGCCAAGGCAGGCCTGGGTGTATCGACAGCCATAGGCATAGGTGGCGATCCGATCATAGGCACTACGACCAAAGAAGCAGTAGAACTATTCATGAATGATCCCGACACCGACGCTATAGTGATGATAGGTGAGATAGGCGGCAGCCTCGAGGCAGACGCAGCCCGCTGGATCAAGGCCAATGGCAACAAGAAGCCAGTCATAGGTTTCATCGCAGGACAGACTGCCCCTCCGGGACGCAGGATGGGCCATGCAGGAGCGATCATAGGTGGCGCAGAAGACACCGCAGCAGCCAAGATGAAGATCATGCGCGAATGCGGTATCACCGTCGTGGACAGCCCGGCATCTATAGGCGATACTGTAGCCAAGGTGCTCAGCGCAGGAGCGGCGAAGTAATTGGCATCCATCACCATCAACCCTCAAAGGGTTGAGAACCCTTTGAGGGTTTAATAAATACAATTATGAAAAAGTCCATCATCATCGGCATGCTGCTCTCGGTCATACTCATGTCCTGCTCCAAGACCAATACAGGCTGGTCAGGCACATACAATGGCGCGGTGAGCGGCAGCAATAATATCAATCGAGTTGTGATATCGCAGTCGGGCAATGACCTCCAGATACAGCTCCAGGTCGAGTCAGGAGGTGCTTACTATACTTATGTCACTATCCAGAATGCTACTGTGTCGGGCAATACTGCTACGATCAATGAAGACGGACTGATATACGGATACACCAGTACTTACCATTTCGCAGGCTCGGCAGTACTCAGCGGCAATAACCTAGTCGTGACAGGCAGCGGAACCAATACTACCAACTCATCTGATGTGAAATATTATTACTTCTCTGGTAGTAAATAATTGTTTTATTTTTAATATACCTAAAATACAAACATGACAAGAAATACCATCGTGCTGCTACTGGTACTAATGATAGCGGGCTGCTCAAAAAACACCAGCTCTGACACCGACAATACCGTAGGCTGGGTTGGTACTTATACCAATGGCCTCAACCCGCATGACGGTATCAATCGTGTGGTCATAAGCAAAGTAGACAATAACGACCTGCAGGTACAGGTGCAGTATGACACTGCCAACTATATCGTGACCGTTGCCACTTTCCGAAAGGCGGCCATAGTCAATAGCAGTACATTTGCGGTAAATGAAAATGACTCGCTCACAGATATCAGCGACAGTACTTTTAACTTTGTATCTACGGGCGCACTCAGCGGCAGTAACCTCATCATGTCAGGCTCTGCTACCAATATCTCCACACCGGCTGATGTCAAGAACTTCTATTTCACAGGCAGTAAGTGAATTCTGTTTCCCTTCACCGCATCCGTGAATGATGTAACTCTTTCTTCAAATTATGTAATGCTTTACACGGCCATCCGGCCCATCTTTGCATCATGAAAAAGACACTCCTTGCGGCATCCGCTATTTTCCTTCTATTATCATCATCGTGCGAAGTAGAGGTCAGGGACGGCCATCATTATCATCACCCTATGGGATATGAGCACGCGCATCACCCGGACCATCATGAGGTATATGATCACGGCTATCATCATGACTCGCATGGTGCTGAAATAGACGTACGCACCAAATAATTCGGTAAGAAGAAGAGACTTCTTTTGTTAATTTTCCTTTCCGGACTATTTAAACAAAATTGACAATCAATACATTATATTAGGTTTGCCTACATAGTGTTATTTTCTTTACTGCGGGCGAAACACTTTTCTCACTTCGGCCGTATATCCCATATCAAGATACCGGAACCCTTATACCGATTTTGATAAAGTAAAAAATATCGTTATGAAAAATTTAATACTCGTTTTAGTTTTGTCATCATTCGTCATACTGTCGGGATGCCAAAAGAACGAATCAACCGCATCCGGCCCGGACTATACGGCCAATTGGGTTGGTACCTACGACGGGCCGTATATGAGTTCCATACAGCAGATCCAGATCAATAAGGTAAACAACACTACCGTACAGGTCATCGTCAAGCAGCTGCAGTTCTCATATGTATATACCGCGACCACGCTGCAGAATGTGAAAGTGACCGGCAATACAGCGGTCATCAACGAGGTGCAAAACATCATCGAAGAGACCAATCTCGGGCCGTATACATTCAACGGCACTTTGCAGCTCAATAATGGCAGTGTATCACTCACCAGCACAGCGGTCAGCGTACAGCAGCCTGTCAATAATGAGAACAGCCCGATGAACTTCAGCTTCACCGGTTCAAAAGCAAACTAAAGAGCATTCATATCAATCAATGTATAAGGCCACCTCTGTCTCAGGGGTGGCTTTCGGATTATATACCATGCACAGGTCACTTCTCCCCTATGGTGATGCCCATATGTATTATCGAGCACCCATGAGCCTCCACCCCATACACTACGATCAGACTGAGGAGAATGTATAATAGACCTATTTCATAATTCAAATAGCCTCGCCTTTCAAGGCGAGGTAAGGAAGCCAGTCGTAAATGACTTTAGCCAAATAGCACGAATCTTTCGGTTAAAGCCAAGTACTCTTAGCACATAAACCACGCGCTAAAACGCATGGCTACTTCGATGCACTTGAAAGTTGCAATGAATTATGAAGAGGTCTAATGGATTGCCATGAATCTTTGTAGACGATATCATAGGTGAGCAATAGAAAATGGAACCCGATACATAAAAAAAACGCTGCCCACCTCGCGGCGAACAACGTTTTTTGCGTTTCCATAGACGATATCTTTATCTGCTATCTGCTTACGATCAACTTGGCCGTGGCTGAGCCGCCTGCTGCTGATACCTGTACAGTATATACCCCTGCTGCGAGCTGAGATATGCCAAGCGTTGCAGACTTCTTGCCGTTTATGTTTATAGTTTGTATGATCTCACCGATCATGTCGATGATCCTGATCTCCGTGATGTCAGCATCTGCCGATACCCTCACCTGAGTGGCGGCGGGATTAGGATAGACATTCACTACACTAGGCCCCTGGAGCGGCTGGACACCATTTATGAAATATCCTACGTAGTTTGAGTCTATTCCTGCATTGAGCTGTACCGGATCACCATACTTATCTATGGCGGTGATATCAGAGATATAGTTCAGATTGTGATAATACATCCAGTCTTTGCCATTTATATTGCCGGTAGTGATGACCGCTGTGAATGTCGCTATCTGTCCGTTGCCGCTGCGGGCTATATGGTCTATACCGGTGATCGCGGCCTTGACCTGGCCCACTGAAGTGGAGTTGCGATTGATATTGATACTGTTGCTGGCTGTACCCAACCATGATGAGTTGAACGCGAATATCGAATAATTGGAATCTATCACCAGCGGGTCATAGTTGAATGTAAATGCAAGGCCATAGATATTGCTGACGGGAACGGTATTACTTCCCAGTATTATTCCGACAGTGAGTGTATCATTATTCAGTACTGTATCCTGAGAGAATGACAGACTGAGCGCCGGTATGCCATTCCTCCATGGGCCGGGCAGGTCATTGGTCTTGGCATGTGTATCACCCCAGTTCAGAGCGATAGCTGCCGTGTCATCTGCGTTGATAGTACCATTGCCATCGCAGTCAGCGTGTACATAGTTGACAGTAGGTAGATAGATGGTAAAGTCATGTGCCCAGTCAGTAGCGAGGTCTGCCTGCCATACATTGCCCTGCACCGTACGTAGCGGTCCTATACTGTCATAGCCGAGGCCGATGGTGAGCAGGTCGCGATTGTCCACGAGTTTATTATCGTCAGCATCACCGGGCCATACGGTGTCGGGAGCGCAGTTGGTCACCGTAAATGATACCTGTATTGTATCACGATTTCCCAGATGGCCGTTTGTGCAGAATCCACTAGGAGTTGTTATCACTGCCCAAATGCTCTCACCGGCTGTCACAGACGGCACTATGTATGTCGGTGAATTGGTCCCCACAGCTACCCCATTATTATACCAGTGTATCGTGTCCGATAAGATGGGAATGAAAACAGAAAATGTATCGCCATGACCTACACATACTGAGGGCTGCGATGCGTATGTAACGAAACTTCCCGCTGAAGAATCTATAGTGACTGTCATCGTATCATTACCGCAGGTCGATGTCCATACGAATCCATATACACCCGTGCTCCAACTGCCACTGATAGGTGTAGTGGCCGATGATGGCGTGGTGATATGGACTATTTGAGGGTTGGATGACAAAGCAGTCCAGGTCCCCGTGCCGGTAGCCGCCATCGTAATGGTGTCGCCAAATGAGTACTGGCAGAGCGTCTGGTCAGGGCCTGCGCTGCAGACCTGAGGTGCGATGACCACGATCGAGTCTTGTATACCGCAGCCCTGGTCATATACTGCTATACTATTGGCGCCTGGTGGGAGCGTGAGCCATGCAGTATCGCGGCCGGTGACTGTATCCGAAGTTTGATACGGAGTACTCAATAATATATCGTTCCATACCAGTGTAGGTGATGCCGATGCCGTTTGCGCAGTGAAAATATAGTTATCTCCGCCTACATTGACATAGCTGATAGAGTCGGTCTGTGCATTGCATGGCATGAAGAAAGTATCTGAGCTGGTACAGCCTGTCACTGAATCCTGTATATAGCATATGATGGAATATGAACGCCCTCCGGGGTAATTTTCAAACCATGCAGTATTCCCCCCGTATGAGTATAGCGTAGCGATAGCAGGACTGATAGACCATGAGTAGCCCGGATGTGCAGTACCTGTAGGGTGTGCAGTAAAGGTTTCTTGAGCACTATTATAATTGAATGAAAAGCTGATCGAGTCGGTGATATTGCAGCCGCAGTTATTGACTGTGAAAGATACCGGTATAGTATCGCGACTTCCGACATGGCCGTTTATGCAAAATCCATTTGGAGTTGTTATCACTGCCCAAATGCTCTCACCGGCTGTCACAGACGGCACTATGTATGTCGGTGAATTGGTCCCCACAGCTACCCCATTATTATACCAGTGTATCGTGTCCGATAAGATGGGAATGA